>ERZ795030.117-NODE-117-length-126002-cov-8.916751_pt1 | contig 126002 bp, 95 predicted proteins | sample MGYA00375122_ERZ795030 | MGnify/ENA primary metagenome ERZ795030 (study PRJEB30165, sample SAMN05720146) | activated sludge metagenome | isolation source: anaerobic digester from wastewater treatment plant | place: Japan | collected 2015-04-20 ... | reverse complement strand
GACGATCGCTTCCGCCGACGCGCGCGCCGGCAGCTCTTTTACGAGAACATTGAAGAGAACATTGAAGGCGGAAACGGCATGGTCATCACCCTCAAAAAGCGATTGAATCCCGCGGCGAGACATCTTTCCCTCCGAAGTCAGACTGAACCTTTCGAAGGCATTACGGATAGTTCCCAAGACAGCCGAGTCGTAGCGAGCCATGAAGAGTGCGGCCTCGAACGCCATCTGAATCTCCCCCCGCGTGTATGCCGCTGCTCCCACCTCATACAGAGGAACCTTGAGCGGCTGCACAACGATCGTATTCGTTCCTTCGTCGTAATGGACCCTATACCGGTGCAGATTCGCCATCTCTTCGTAAGCGTAATGACGGAGCAACTCCCGGACAGCTATCTCACCGGCTTTCGCCGCTTCGACATTCCGGTTCAATCCGCCGTCCAGGTTGCTGAATCCCGGGAGAAGTTTTCCGTAGATCGGCGTTCCGTCCTCGGCAAGAATCTTGATGTTCACACTCACCGGCGTCTCCTCGAAATCATTCCCCTTCGGCTGAATCCGTCCGATGACGTCGCGGATATTCCCGAAAGCTGTGCCTTCTTCCCTCTTCGTCACCCGCGCCTCAGAGCGTTCAACGGAATATTTTCCAAAGACACGTTGCAAGGGAGGTATTTGTAACAGAGTCCCGTTTTTTGCGGCTTCTAGCAACTTCTCCATATCCATTCCTTGTAATTGTTTATGCGCCAGACGCCCAACCTCCCGAAACACCGACCCCCCATCACCTTTCTGGACCTTGCTGTTAATCACAGCCTCTAATTCCGTCAAAACATCCTTCAGCTCCGCATCATCTTTCGCCCCAGGAATCCCTTCCAAATCCGCCAGGATCTTTGACAATGCCAAAAACAACCCAGTGTGCTTTGCCGCTACGCTCCCTTGAGCATCAGGGACATTAATCTCATTGATAAATACCGACAGCAAGGACATTTGAGCCGTTAATCCTGCGGCCCAAGATAACTGATCCCTTCCTGCCTTTTGAGTAAGATCTATCTGTGATAATTTTTCAACGACATCCAACGCTTGACGCAAGTCTTCTTCGTTAAACTTCACCCGCTGTTCCGCGCGCGTCGGCAGATTCTTATCACGGTCATCCTTGATGAATCTTTTGACGACTCTTTTTTTATTCACACGCGGAAAGAGCGTGCGGTACCAGTCGATCCCCGCACGGATCGCGGACGGCACAACATCAGTAACAAGCGATAAGGCGCCGAGACCAAGCGTGATCGCAAAAGATTTCCCGGTTGTCGCAAGAAGCGGCAAGGCATATGAACTTCCCGCAAGGAAAGAGACAAGCCACGCCGACCACAACACCGCGGTCAGAACACCCGTAGAAGCCGCTGACACCGCGAAGACCTCGGGAACGCTCCAGAGAACCGGCTGTTTATGCGTTTCCCGGCCGCTCGTGAACTCATCCCGCGCCTCGGAACGACCAGAGAAGGAATCCCGTATCGCCTCCGGAACTCGTTCGAGAGGACAGAACCAGGATTCAGGGAACGTGTTTCGTCCAAGCGGGATCTCCGAGAGATCGGCATTGTCCGGCACCCTGACAATCCTGTACATGCCATCGATCAGCGTCCCGACATATAGGCTACCGTCATGGACCCTGAGCTCCCAAATCTCATTGATATCAAATACCAGCCGTGGCCCGTTTGTAGCAACCCTCACTTCAACGAACCCACTATCATTCATCCGAATATGGAGACGGCTCTGAGTCCCTTCGCGGCCCGCCAAAGCATTATTAGCGGCTTCCACGAGCGTTCCAATGTCGCGTACTTCTGAAGGGGTGGGGATCACCTTTCCATCCGGCGTGATCGTCACATCGCCATACTGTCCATTTGTTAGCAGGCCCCGGATGCGGAATCCTCCGCCGGGTTCCCTGGTAACGCGCGGCTCGCCGGCAAATCCGTATAAGATCATCATCCTCTTATCACCGGACAACACCAGAATAGCGTCCGTCCCAGGGATCGGCGTTGTCGTCAGCTCGCCCGTTCCCTCCGCGAGAGGAGTGACCGCAGATATCGCGGAACTGGACACAGCGTTCGTCATCGGAGCAAATGTGACGCTAAATTTGTAATACCCGGTCGGTCCAGCGGCATCATCAAAAGCATAGAGCGGGATCTCTTCGCCGGGTGCTATCACAACACCATCAATCAGACCAAGCCGATCAGCCCAATCCGCCGGACTTAATGAGGTTGCCCGCTGAAGGGTAACCGACACCAGATTATCAGTGGCGTCCGGATTGGAAACAACCCCCGCAACCACCGCCAGATTACCCGTCCTATAGAAATCAGTGAAACGAGCCGTCACATCCGCCATCGCCTGTTGCAAACCCATGAAAAGGGCCAGCAATGACGCCAACACCGGAGAGATCGAACGGGGCGTAGCGGTCGTCCCCCCGGACAACCCATCAAGAGAACCCGATCTGATCTCCATTCTGCCGCGCCGGTCAATGACCTGCGCTGCATCGCCAAGCTGCGCGATATTTTCCCTGGGACCCCAATTCTGCTCGCCGCGCGTGATCAAAAACTTCCCGGGCACATTCTCATGCCTGGTAATGGCCACCTGGAAAACCTTTTTGTCGGGACGGGAAATGAATTCCGCCACGCCCTCCGCGTTCTTCTTCAACAGCGTGACCTTGAAGCCATTCTCACTCACTTCATAACGCAGTTCCAGGCCAAGGGCCCCATACGTGGCCGGAATAAAAGTTCTTAAAAAATCCAACTGGGCTTCGATCTCTTCCATCGAATCCGAAGTTTCGGCGGTCAGGTCCATTGATTCCCCGAACGGCAAGGCGAAAGCGCGCATGGCGTTGGCGCCCATCGCCTCGATGACATCAGCGCTCAGCATCTTTGAGAACAGCTCGATCGTGGCAGTATCGAAGATCGTGGAACCGCGCTGGAGCATGGAACTGCGGTAAAGTTTTTCGTCCGACTTCTCGGACAGCCGCGGCGTCAGGATGCCGTAGCTGATCTCATTCTCCCGGAAGATATCGCTCATCCCGTCGGTGTGGAAACCGCCGGTAATCAGCACCGCCCTGGTCTCCGCCCGGGAACTCATGACACCGGATATCTTTTCGTAGAAAACATCCTCGCGGGCGCGGGCGAAACCGTAAAATTCGTCGGCCGCCTTGTAGAGATCGAGAATCTGGCCGCGGAATTTCCGATCGACCCTTTTCGATTCAAGCTCTGTCTGCGCGAGTTTGAGGTCCGCCCTGATCTGTTTGGCAAGCGCCTTGAGACGGTCCATGACGGGATCGAGCGCGAGCTCGGCCCTGCGGGCCTCGAGTTCCTTCCAGTCGCGGCGGGTCAGTTCAAGATGCAGGAGCTTTCGAACAAGCTCGGTGTCCCGGTAAAGGGCCAGAAGTTGTTTCTGTTCCCCGGAAACCGCGATGCGGTCGAGGACCTGCCCGAAAAGGCGCTGAATCTCGGCAAAAAGCCCCCGGGAATCCAGTTCGCTCTTGAGAATCAAATAGCCGGCTTGTACGCTGAAATGGGGATAATCGCTGAACCGGAACCCCTTGGGCCCGGCCTCCGAGGCGAGTCGTTCGAGCAGATAACGGGGTTGCAGCGCCTGGGCAGAACCGTCCTTGCCCTTGCGCGTGATGCTGATGTGCTGGTCCCTGAAATTCACGATCCCGTCAATGAGGTCCCCGGAAACACCAACCTTCTTCAAGTAGGCAAGAAGCGACGCCTGTTCGGCGGCGGCCTTCGCGGGATTCAGCTGTTTTTCCATGTCCTGGAGGACAAGGAGGCGCGTGATCTGGGGCCACTCCACCTGCGAGAAGAGACTTTCCATATCGAGATCCAGGAACCGCTTCGCGTCAGCGGCCAGGGAACGCACATACGGCATGAACTCGCGGTAACCATTCTCGAACTTTTTCCAGTCGGAGATGACGCGGCGCATGTCGCCGCCGGCGATCTTGCTTGCGATCATCGAAAGGCGGGATTCGAGACCATCGACGAACCGGTTGATGACGGTCTCGTTCTCATACACAGCCTTGAGGGCTTCGTAATTCTTCCGGTAAAGGCCGGCGGACTCGATACCCTCGGCCCGGATCTTCTGGCGGTCCGCCTCAAGGACAAAAAGTTCCGCGCCCGTCAGTTCCCCTTTTCGGGCAAGACGGTCCGCAAGCATGCGGTTACGCTCCGCATCGGGGAAGAATTTCAGATATTCGGGATTGAGCGTATCGGCGGCGCCTTCCACGAAGATGGTTCCGATCCCGTATTGCGAGCTCAGATATTCAAGGAGCCCCTTGATCCTGGTCTGCGCGTCATAGTTCGCGTGCGCGTTCTGGATGTGGAGTACGAGCCGGGGATCTGTCGAAGGAGGCGCTTCAAAGATATCGTCAAGGCTCGCGAGGTCGGCCGGAATATCGATTTGAATGAATCCGGGTTTTTCCTGCGGAACGGCAATCTCGATCCCCGCCGACGGAGCGGCGAAGGCAGCCTGATTCAAAATGAAGCACAGGACCGTCAGACAACTTGTGACGCGCCAGAATCGCGTCCTGTATTTTGTCGTCGTCATCGGCTATCTCCTCTCAAGCTAAAGACATTTTTTGTCTTTTGTATAATACTTTGCAAAGGTAACACCGCAAATCGGATAATACAAGTCCTGAACAAAACGAATATGGAGAAATTCTTATAAATTTCATTTTTAGCTTTTGTTATCTTTTGCGTGTTGATCTAATAGAAAGTTAACCTATGAATGTGTTACTGTCAATATGATTGTAATATTATTTAATATAATCCAAGACATTGATTTTAAACGGGTTACGTTAAATAAAAATTAAACATGAAAATATTTTCGCTACTGATAATGGAACAGAGGTATCGAATGGGAAGGCTAGAAATCAAAATCGATGACGGGATCGTCCTCGATACGGGAATCGGGAAACTCATCCCGGTCATCATCCCGATACTCAGAAGACGATCCGGAACCCCGGACGGCCCGCAGGAGATGGGGCGGGATTTCGGTAAGGAACCGGGACGGTAAATTGTGATGGATCGCGCCATAGAGACGGCGCGCCGAAGCGTATGAAATGTGGAGTTTCTCCCTGGCACGAGTAATCCCGACATAGCAAAGCCTGCGCTCCTCCTCGATTTCATCCGCGGACCCGAGATAGGAGTTCACATGCGGAAACACTCCCTCTTCGAGCCCCACCATGTGAACGACGGGAAATTCGAGGCCTTTGGCGGTATGAAGCGTCATCAATGTCAGGACGTTCGTCCCCTGGTCCCATTGATCGAGATCGGTGACAAGCTCAATCGACTCGAGAAACAGCTCCAGGGGCGACAACCGCGGACCGGATACCGCCGCCTGAGGGCCATCACCCGTCAGTCCGAAAATCCCGGCACCGTTTCCTCCTCCGCTTTGAACAAAATCGTCGATCACGCTGAAGAACTCCTCGATATTCCCGACCCTCGCTTCCGCCTCGGCTGTGTGTTCGGCTTCAAGTTCCGCGATGTAGCGTGATTCTTCGAGCACGCGTTCGAGAATATCCCGGACGGGAAGCTCCCGGCTTTCCGTGCGAAGCCGTTTAATCATCCCGTAGAACTCCGTCAGATTCTTTTTGACGCGGGGCGCCAGCCCCCCGATCTTCGCGACATCCGCGAGCACGGAATCCCACGAAGAAACATCTCCCGCGGCCCGGGAAACCTCCGCCTCAAGTGTCTCCATCGCCTTCTTTCCGATGCCGCGGGCCGGAACGTTGATCACCCGCTTGAGACTGAGTTCGTCCGTCGGATACGCGACCAGGCGAAGATAGGCGATCACATCCCTGATCTCCTTGCGGTCGTAGAACCGGACACCGCCGACGATCTTGTACGGGATATTGGCGCGCCGCAGATGGTCTTCGATCACGCGGGACTGGGCATGGACGCGGTAAAAGACCACCTGGTCTGCGAGTTTTCGCCCCGCCGACCTGTGGCGCAGGACGTTCGACACGACATGCTGCGCCTCGTCGACCTCGTCCTCCGCTTCATAGAGTTCAATCGGTTCGCCACCCTTTCGTTCAGTCCAGAGGTCTTTGGGTTTTCGCATCTGGTTGTTGCGGATGAGATGGTTCGCCGCGTCCAGGATCACGGACGTGGAACGGTAGTTCTGCTCCATCCGGATCACACCGCACTCCGGATAATCCGCTTCGAAGTTGAGGATATTCCTGATGTCGGCTCCCCGCCAGGCATAGATCGACTGGTCCGGGTCCCCGACGACCGTGATCTGTTTGCGGGCGGCGGCCAGCAACCCGGCAAAGCGATACTGGGCATGATTCGTGTCCTGGTATTCGTCGATCAGGATATACCGGAACCGGCTCTGCCACGCCTTCAGGACTTCGGGGGCGCGGTCATAGAGCGCCACCGTCTTCATAATCAAATCGCCGAAATCGCACGCCTTGAGGCGGCGCATTTTCTCTTCGTAGAGCATGTACACCTTCGCGACCGCGTCCTGGTAGACATCCATCGCCTTTTCCGCGAACTGACAGGGCGTCCGGAGATAATCCTTGGCGCGCTGGATCTCCTCCTTCACTCCCTTGGGATGGACCTTTTTCTCGTCGAAACTGAGCTCGCGGATGCACTCCTTTATCAGCTGGAGCTGGTCGGATTCGTCATAAACAAGGAAATGGGGATCCAGACCGATCGCGGCGCCATCCATGCGAAGGATGCGCAAACAGGTCGAGTGGAACGTGCTGATCCAGACCTGCTGGTTCGTGAGCCTCTCGATGCGCGCGCGCATCTCCCCCGCCGCCTTGTTCGTGAAGGTCACGCCGAGGATGTTGAAACCCGGCACGCCCTCGCGGATCAGATACGCGATCCGGTGCGTCAGGATGCGGGTCTTCCCGCTCCCGGCGCCCGCCAGGATCAAAAGCGGCGTCTCCTTTGGCCAGGTGACAGCTTCCTTTTGCGTCGGATTGAGATTTGCCAGCAGATTTTCGGTCATCATGGGGTCAGGGTCAGCGCGAGCGCGCGAGACCGATCGGTTCAGTCATCCTGTATTTTATATTTCCCGAACGCCTCGCTGAAATCGTACCCATCCGCAAAGTCATCAAGCTTGTCGCCGGGTTGTTTACTGAGCAGCTTTGAATCAATGAGAGCAAAAACGATCTTTCCGAAATCCAGCGTCGTCCGGACCCCCCAGTACTTCAGCACCGTGAGCGCCATCGGGCCGAACTGTTTCAGGGCGTACTGCCGGATCCCCTCGAGAAGTTCGGGGCCGGAGATGTGACGCGGTTTTTTAAAGCGCGAGACCGTGGCATGAAGCGCGGCCAGCACGAACGTATACGCCTCAAACTTGAACGACGGATCCCGGTCAAGGATCGCTTCGATTTTTTTCAGATATTCACTGCGCTCTTCCATATCATCCGGCTCCCGTCATCGGCTGCACGGCTTCTCTCACCGGAGCAACAGGCCCGTCGGCCAACCGTGCATTGCGCGCGATCTTTTCCGCGCGAAAGAAAATGTCGGCGTCCATCTCGGCCTCCCGGATCCGAACGCCAAAAACGTGTTCAAACCCCCGCCGGATCCCGCGGGCCAGATCCGATGCGCTGACACCCGGGAGAAGGGTGAGCGACTCATGATGCAGTAACACGCCACCGGAACGTTTCTGGGCGCCCCCCGCGATCTTCCGCCCCTTCCACGCGAGATCACGCGCCACGGGATACGAGAAACAATCGTTCCCTTTCGGAAGGTCTTCGGTCTCCTCATAGAATTGCGGATCAACCCCCAAACCCGCGAACGCCTCCCTGACGGCTTCATGGATATCGCGGTAGCTCTCCTTGACCGTTTCGAGACGTCCCGCCGCCGGCGCGATAAGCGTAAAAACAAGGTCCCCGCCGTGAAGGACACAACCCCCGCCCGTGATCCGCCGCGCGACCGGGACCGCAGGATGGTTCTTCACAAGCGGGGAACGCTCAAGATCGTCCCCGGAGCGAAATGAAAAACCGGCGGTAATCCAGGGCCCGGAGGAAAGATAGAACCTGAGGACGGTTTCGCGGCGGGAATTCCCGAGGTGCTTTCCGAACAGGACACTATCGAACGCCATCTGAAAGGACATCGGCGCGCTGATGAATGGAAGAAGTTGCCAGATCATGCCGTGAAGGAATCGACCGTGCCGGAGCACGTAACGCTTAGCCCACCCGGGCTTCTGCTGCGACGGCTTCCTCGCGGAGCAGATCACGGTAGGTCAGGATGGGTTTACGCGCGGCAAGAACGTCGTTCGGCCGTCTCACCGGAAGCGTGTACGGGGCGTTCTTGACCTTGGCCGGCTCCGTCTCGATCTCGAAAGCGATCCGCTTCATGGCCTCGATAAAGAGGTCCATCGTTTCCCGGCTTTCGGTCTCGGTCGGCTCGATCATGAGGGCCTCGGAGACCACCAGCGGGAAATGGACCGTCGGGGCATGAAAACCGAAATCAAGAAGACGCTTGCCGACATCGCCGGCATGAACGCCTTTCGCGGCGGCCTGCTTGAGCGACAGCACGAACTCGTGAAGGCAGGGCTCATCCACCGCGACCGGGAACACCGTCCTGAGTTTTTCGCGGAGATAATTCGCGTTCAGGATGGCGCCCTCGCTCACGCGGAGCAGGCCGTCGCGGCCGATCATCTTCAGATACACATACGCGCGGAGCAGCACGCCGATATTCCCGTGAAAGGATTTCACGCGCCCGATGCTCCGCTGCGGCTTCGGCGCCCACTGGACGCCGTCCCCTTTCTTCTCGACAAGCGGATACGGCATGAACGGAACAAGATGCTTTTTCACTCCGACCGGTCCGGCCCCCGGACCGCCGCCGCCGTGAGGCGTGGAAAAAGTCTTATGGAGATTCACGTGCACGATATCGAACCCCATGTCGCCCGGCCGCGCGATGCCAAGCAGCGGGTTCAGGTTCGCTCCGTCATAATAGAGCAGGCCGCCTTTTTCATGGACGAGCCGGGCGATCTCAAGGATGTTTTCCTCGAACACACCCAGTGTATTCGGGTTCGTGAGCATCAGACATGCCACATGGTCATCGAGCACCGCCTTCAGGCTTTCGAGGTCCACGCGGCCGCGGGCGTTCGATTTCACTTCGATCACACGATAACCGACCAACGCGGCAGTCGCTGGATTCGTCCCGTGGCTTGAATCCGGCACCAGCACTTTCATGCGCTTTGAGTCCCCGCGCGACGCGTGATAGGCCCGGACCAGCATCAGGCCGGTCAACTCACCGTGCGCGCCGGCGGCGGGCTGGAGCGTGAAGCGATCCATGCCGGTGATCTCCCTGAGCCCGTCTTCGAGTTCGGCAAGCATTCGCATCATTCCCTGCACCGTCTCCGGCTTCTGCAACGGGTGGAGCGCGGTGAACTTTTCCCGGCGCGCGGCCCATTCGTTGATCTTCGGGTTGTACTTCATCGTGCAGCTGCCAAGCGGATAAAAATGGGTGTCGACCGAAAAATTTTTCCGGGACAGATTGATAAAATGGCGTATGGCGTCAAGCTCGGCAAGCTCCGGGAAAAGAAGCGGATCCCGCCGCGCGAGACCGGCGGGCACGGAGGCCTTCGCGAGCCTTTCCTTCGGCATCGTGACACAGCGGCGTCCCGGGTTGCTCTTTTCAAAACTGAGACGGTCATCCCTGGAGATCAGCATTTGGCCAACGCCTCCGCGAACCGGTCAATATCCTCGCGCGTCTTCGTCTCGGTCGCGCACACGAGAAAGCGGTTCCTGAGCTCGGGGTAATAGGTTTCAAGCGCGACTCCCGGGAAGATCCGTTCCGCAGCCAGTTTCTTTTCGATTTGCGCGAACGGCACGGGACTTTTCACGACGAATTCATTGAAGATCGGCTGCGATACGGCGACCTCGAAGCCCTTGATTCCGGCGATCTTTTCTCGCAGGTAAGTGGCCCGGTCCAGGTTGAGTTCCGCGACCTCCCGCATGCCCTGCCTGCCTAGAAACGTCATGTAGGCGCAGGCCGCCAGCGCGCAAAGGGCCTGGTTGGAACAAATATTGGATCCCGCCCGCTCACGGCGAATATGCTGTTCTCGGGCCTGGAGCGTGAGGCAGAACGCCCGTTTTCCATCGGCGTCTTCCGTGGCTCCCGCAATACGGCCCGGCATCCTGCGAAGAAGCGCTTGGGTCGTGACAAAGTATCCGAGATAGGGACCGCCGAACGACACCGGCATCCCGAGAGGCTGTCCTTCCCCCGCCGCGATGTCCGCACCCCATTCCCCGGGGGAACGAAAGAGGGCAAAAGAGGCAGGATGTCCGGAAAGGATCAGAAGGGATTTGTTGGCGTGGACCTGATCCGCGATCCCCGCAAGGTCCTCGACGATCCCGAAGAAATTCGGGGTCTGAAAGATCACGCCCGCCGTATCGGCATCCAGCTTCGCGGCGAGACTCTGGCGGTCAAAACCACCGCCGGCCGTGAACCCGAACTCCTCGACGCGACAGGTGCTTTCCGCAAGGTAGGTGCGGATGACTTCCCGGTGATGCGGATGAACGGACCGGGCAATGAGGATCTTGGGACGCTCCGTGTGACGCAACGCGACAAGCGCCGCTTCGGCAAGGCTCGTCGCGCCGTCATAATGAGAAGCGTTCGACGCCGCAAGGCCCGTCAGTTCAGCCATGAGGCTCTGATACTCAAAGATCGCCTGGAGGGTTCCCTGCGAAGCCTCGGGCTGATACGGCGTGTAAGCGGTGCTGAACTCCTGGCGCGAGATGACCTCCTGGACCGCGGAAGGGATGAAGTGGTCATAACTTCCCGCACCCAGAAAGCTGAGAAAATCAAGACCGGAGGTATTGAGAGCTCCGAGATCCCGTACGAGACGCTGAACCTCAGGTTCGCTCATACCTTCCGGAAGCGACATCTCCGGACCGCGGAGCGCCGACGGGATAGCGCGGATCAGATCATCAAGTGAAGATACCCCGATTTCCCGAAGAAGACCCCGTTTCTCGGGCCCGGTCAGTGGAATGTACGGCATCGCGGTCCGGGTATCAGTGGCCGGCGCCGGACTGGATAAACTCGGCGTACTGCGCGGCTGTCATGAGGGTGTTCAGAGCGGAGGGGTCCGTTACCTCCAGCTCAAAGAGCCATCCCGCCCCATACGGGTCCTGGTTCACGAGACCCGGATTGGATTCAAGCGCCTGGTTGAAATCCGAGATGACCCCCGCCAGAGGAGCATAAATGTCAAACGCCGCCTTGACCGATTCGACGACAGAAGCCGCCTTGCCCTGCGCGACCGCGTGGCCTTTCCTGGCAAGCTCAACGAACACCACATCCGAAATCTCCTTCTGGGCGTACTCGGTCACGCCAACCTTCCCCTTGTTTCCGGTCAACGCGATCCATTCGTGGGTTCTGGTGTAACGCAGGTTCTCGGGAAAATTCATGCAATCCTCCGGTAAAATTTGGAAGTTCAAACAAAATGACGCGGCATTCTACTATTTTCGCTTGTAAAAAGGTAGGGAAACCACGCGCGCCCCGGCCGCGGCGCCGCGGATCATGACATCGATCTCAGTTCCCGTCTCGGCTTGCGCCGTTTCAACAAAGGCCATGCCGATATTCCGGCCCGCGAAGCTCCCGTGCGCAGGGATAAAACTCCCGCTCGTGACCCATCCGACCTTCCGTCCGTTCTGCCGAACCTCACATTCATGGCGCGGAATCCCCCGGCCCGTCATCTCGAATCCGACGCGTTTTTTCGGAATACCGGCGGCCTTCTGCGCCTTCAACACCTCCAGCCCCGGGAATTCATCCTTGGTCAGATCGATGGCCCATTCAAGGCCGGCTTCAAGAGGAGTGATCTCATCACTTAATTCATGGCCATAAAGAGGCATCGCAGCCTCAAGGCGCAGGGTATCGCGCGCGCCAAAGCCAACGGGTTTGAGCCCCTTTCTTCCTCCGACCTCCAGAAGTACATCCCAGACGGGCTTGAGACGCTCGAGAGGCACCATGATCTCGAAACCATCCTCGCCCGTGTAGCCCGTTCGGGCGATGATCCCGCCCTCGAAATCGCGGTACTGGAATCGCTTCAGCTGCGTAAAGAAAACGCCAAACGCTGCGGAGACGATCGCGGCCGCCTCGGGACCCTGGACCGCGAAGAGACCGTACTGGGGCGAAAGGTCCGTCACGACCGCGCCTTTCGGAGCGCGGGCGCAGAACCATTCGAAATCCTTCGCGATATTTCCGGCATTGACAATGATGAGGAACCGGTCCTCCCTGACGCGATAGACAATAATGTCATCCACCATCCCTCCGCGATCATTCAGGAGGGGCGTGTAAATGGCCTGCTGGAGCTTGACGGGAGCAATGCGCCGCGGAAGATTCCGCTCGAGGAATTCCAGGGCCCGGGGCCCTTCGACGAGAATCTCCCCCATATGGGAAATATCGAAAATACCGGCCGCGGCACGAACCGCCTTGTGCTCTTCGATGACGCTCGAGTAATAGAGAGGCACTTCCCACCCGCCAAATTCACCCATGCGGGCGCCGAGAGCGACGTGCTCGGCATACAAAGGAAGTTTTTTCGAAACGGTCTCCAGGGTCATCGGTTTCTCTGGGGTTTAACAAGGGTAAAAAATATCGAAATGAACGACGCGGATTATAGCGAAAAAAGCGCCGAAACAAAAGATGGATTTTCCGGACGGAGAGGAAAAATCAGAAATAATCCGAGAACCAGCGACGGATCGCCGCCGCCAAACGGGTCAGAAGGCTGCGGGAGGTAAAAAGCGCCTCATTTTCCCGCTTCGCGGTCTTGATCCAGCGGAGCATGCCCGTAACGGGGGTCAGCGAAGGATCCCGCATGATCTCCTGCGCCGCCTCGACCTGCCGGGTCACTCCCAACCGGGCCTCGACCCCGAACTCTTTTTGCAGCCATTCGAGGAATCCGTCGATCATGACCGAACCGCCCGTGAAGATGATGTGCGGGTGGCGGACCTTTTCATCCTGAATGAATTTCCCGGAATCCTCGAGAATCCCGTTCATCCAGGTTTTCGCGTGTAAAAAAAAGTGATCGACAAGCTCCCGGCGACGCACCGACTGCTGAACTTTCTCATTACGGGTGACAAGCGGCACAAGCTCCTCGCTCAGCCGATCCCCTTCATCCAGGGTAGCGAATTTGGATTTCACCTTATCGGCGTCCCTCTCCTCGATGTGATAATCCCTCGCGATGCATTCGGTGAGGTAATGACCGCCATGGTCAAAACTCCGGATATCGGCCAGATAACCGTTCTTCCAGAGCATGAACTGCGTGGCGTCATCCGCGACATCGATCACGAGAACACCCTCCTGCTTTTCCGCGTCGGTCAGCACCGCTTCCGGGATCGTCAGTGTTTTCGGGAAAAACCCCTGGACATCCACATCGATCGCTTCAAACACCTTCATGATATTCCGGAAGCTCTGGAACTCCATCGTGTACAGTTGCAGCGTGACACCGAGGCGCTCCGCTTCGAGTCCGACGGGATTACGAACGGCCGGCATATCATTGACAAGGAACGATTCGGGTACCGCCTGAAGGATCGCTTCCGTCAAAGGCAACATGGCAACGCTACGCGTCTGCTGGACGACCGATTGCACCTCATTCGGGCTGATGGTCCGTTTCTCCGGCGTGTAGTACTCGCAGCTCGAATGGCGGCGCATCCTGAACCCTTTATTGCCGAGCACCACATAGACCGGCACATGTTCCCAGGCCTCGGCCGGGAGAAGCGCTCCAAGAAGTTTTTCAACCGTTGCGGCGGCGTTCTGGAGATTGCAAACAAAACCCTTTTCAAACCCGTCCGGGAAGATCACCTCTTCCTTGTGGAGCACGCGGGCCGAGACCTCCCGAAGGTCCGCGAGCACCGCGACCAGTTTCCGGGTCCCGATATAGATTACGGCACATTTTTGTTTGAGGTCCGGAGCCGGCTGTGTCATGTTTGTTTTCTCGGGTTACCGACCACACGGTCGTACTGGAGATCCACGTACTCAAAATTCTCCCGCGGCTCCGTCTTGAACAGGTACATCGCCTTCGAGAGCTGGGCGAACTTTTCAGTCGGGCGGCGCCCCATCAAAAAGTCCGGCCCCTCGCCCAGACGAACCGCGACGTTCCCGTACGGATCGAGGGATATCTTCGTGATTTTTTCTTTACGGGAAAGCTCGTGCCGCTCAAACGCTTTTAGAAATTTGAGCGCTTCGAAGAATCCCTTGTTCAGTATGCGAGAACCGATCCTGGGCTCCTTGACCGGTTCGGAAAAATCCTCGATCAGCACCCATGCGGGCTCAAAAACCGGGCTGACGGCGATCACCACACCATCGTCGGAGGCGACCGCGTAGGGACCGCCCGGTTTCAGCAACACATTCACGGCCGGCTTGCGCTTCACAATATCGATCCGGAGCGTGGAAGGTATCTCGCGAACAACACGGACGCTCTTGGCGCCGGGTCCCAGCTCGATCTGCGAGGCGACCTCCTTGAGGCCCACCGCGAGGATATTCTTTCCGATCCACTTATCCTCAAGAACCTTGATATTCTGCGATGTGAGGACATCCGCGGGATTCACCCGGATCTCGGAAACCTTCAGATGCGTGTCGGCCAGGAGGACTTTCCAGACACCGAACGCGCCAAACAGGAACGCGGCAACCACCAAAGCGAACGGGATCACACGAAATGAGACGCCGGCCAAAAACAAGAGAAGAGATCCCAGCAACCCGAAAAACCCGCGTTTCTTCCCTTTCTTATTCTTCCTTTTTCCCATGATCGATCATTTCCTTCTGGAGCGCACCAGGGCATCCCGCAGGACCCTGAGGCAAAGCTCTTCAAAACCGATCCCGGCAGCCCGCGCCGCTTTGGGGAGCAGGCTAAGTTCGGTCATTCCGGGAATGCTGTTCACTTCAAGAACATAAGGCCGGAATTTTTCATCCAGCATAAAATCCACGCGGGAGAAACCCGCAAGTCCCAGCCCGCGATGAACCTTCCACGCCAACCGCTGCACACGTGCCGCCACCTTCGCCGGGACAGGCGCGGGCACGATATATTCCGTCATCCCCTTGGTGTACTTGGCTTTATAGTCATAAAAAGCACGCTTGGGCCGCACCTCGATAACGGGAAGCTTGAGATCCACCAGGATTCCCGCGGTCACCTCGCGTCCAGCGATTCTCTTTTCGATCAACAGGCGGCCGTACCGCTTGACCGACCGCTCTATCATTACGGCCGAACGCGGAAAATCTTCAACCAGGAAAACCCCCTGGCTCGATCCGCCATCAAGGGGCTTCACAAAAAAGGGTGTCGGAAAGCGGCATGTCTTTTTCTTCCAGTCCTTGCGAGAAACGACGATGTACTCGGGCGTCGGTATTCCGAGCCTTTCGAAATGACGCTTCGAAACCAGCTTGTTAAAACTGTCGCGACAGGCCTCCGCGCCGGACGCCGTGAAGGCGATGCCTTTTCGCTGCAGCGTCGCCTGGAGAACGCCATCCTCGCCGCCATTGCCGTGGAGCGCGAGAAACAGCACATCGACACCCCGCACCTTTTCCCGGAAACCTTTCGCGTCAGCCGGGTCGATCGGAACCGATCTTACTCCGACGCGGCGCAAAGCGTTCAGCACCGCGCGGCCGGATCGGAGTGATATGGGCCGTTCCGCGGAAGTTCCGCCGCGAACTACACCCACCGTGAGATCACGGAAGATCGCAAATCGAGGATCACGCAGCAGCGACTGAGACATCTGGAATAATTCCCTGCATCGTTTAGTGGATCATGACGAAACGGACCGGAGGATCACGCCGAGGGATGGGCGTTCATATTGCCGACAAAATCATTCGCCAAATCCCCGATGTCCCCCGCCCCCATAAACACCATGACGCCATCCGCAAGCGGATGCTCCGAAAGATACGGAATGACCCTGTCCCTGTGAACGATCCGTACATTCGGATGTCCCGCGGAGGCCACTTCATTGGCGATCAACTCCACGCTGACGCCGTGAGGGTTCGGCTCACCCGCCGCATAGATGTCCGTCAGAAGGACTTCGTGGGCATCATCGAAGGCATGCGCGAAATCCCGGTAAAAAAGATACGTCCGGCTAAACCGGTGGGGCTGAAAGATCACGCGAACATACTTTCCCGTTTCACGAAGGGCCTTGAGCACGGCCTTCACCTCCGTCGGATGGTGCGCGTAATCATCCAGGACGATGAACTGCGAGGACTGCCATTTAACTTCCATGCGCCGTTTCGTCCCCTTGAATTCCCGCAACGCCCCGCAGATCGAATCAAGTTCAAACCCCATTTGGGAAAGCAGCCCGATCACCGCGAGCGCGTTCGCGACGTTGTGGCGCCCCGGCACCGACAGTGTGACCTTCCGGCTGAAGAAACCGGCCTCATGGAGATCGAATTCGGTACCAAACGGCAGGGGCTTCACATTTTGCGCGGCAAAATCGCAATCCTCCGTAAAACCAAAACTTGCCGACGGCTTGCCGCTTTCACGAACAAGCTGCGAAAGGACCGGGTCGTTGCCGAAATAGGTCACCAGGCCCGGATGATGGATCTGCGCGAGGAACCGCCGGAACGAATTCTGAAGGTTCTCCCAGCTTTGATAGTGGTCCAGGTGCTCCGGTTCAAGGTTCGCGATGATCGCGTAATGAGGAGCGTAAAACTCATGCGAACTATCGCTTTCATCCACCTCAGAAACCCAGAACTTACGCCCCCCCGCAACAATATTCGTCCCGAAGTTGATCATATCGCTGCCGACAAAGCACGTCGGCTCCGCTCCGATCCTCGAGAGCACAAAGGAAGTCATCGCGCTGGTCGTCGTCTTGCCGTGGGTGCCGAGAACCGCGATCGCGGTATCGGCGTGATTCATGAGGGAAGCAAGCACTTCGGCGCGGTGATACACCTTCCGTCCGGATTTCCTGGCCTCCGCAAGCTCGAGATGATCGGGACGGATCGCCGAAGAATAAATCACGAGATCCGCGTCTCCCAGGCCGATGTCTTTCTGTCCGATGCTGACGCGAATGCCGTCATGACGGAGATTACGCGTTACGCAAGATTCCTTGTAATCAGAGCCCCCGACCGAAAGGCCGAGATGTTTCAGGATGCGAGCAAGCCCGCTCATTCCGGACCCGCCGATACCGATCAGATATGCTTCGCGGCAATCTTTCACCAGGTCATCACTGACGATTCGTGTCATTTTTTGATCAACTCCGATGCCATCCTCGCCAACTCCATGCCGGCCTGAGGTCTCGCGAGCCCCTTCATGGCCTGGGTCATGGCATCCAGTTTCAACGCCCCTGCAAGGACATCCCGCAGTTTCGATTTAAGCCAGCCCGCCGCATCTTCACTTTCCTCATGATACTCCAGGGCCCCTTTACGCGCGAACGCTTCGGCGTTCAGTTTCTGATGACCGCCAGCGTACGGAAACGGGATCACGAACGCCGGAATCCCGTAAAAAGCCAGTTCAAAAAGCGTATTCGCGCCCGCGCGGGTCACGGCCAAATCCGTATCGCGGAACAACTCGAACATGTTTTTGTGAAACGCATAGACCTGAGCCGTCATTCCAAGCTCCCGGTACCACGAAGAAACCTTTTCCTGGTCCTCCGCCCCGGCGATATGAGTAACGGCTAATTTCATTTTTTCTTCAGAGGAAAGACCCGAAAAAGCGCCAAGGACCGCGCGGTTAAGCCCTTGGGCTCCCTGCGAACCTCCCATGACCAGTATCCGGAGTTTCTCCTCTCTCGTTTTCGGGCCGGCAGGCCGGTCCAGAATGGATCGCCGCAACGGCAGACCGATTGTCCGGACACCCTTCAGATCCTTCGGGAACCTTGTCCCCTCGAAACTCTCGGCCACCGCATCCATATGACGGACAAGCCAGCGGGTTGCCTTCCCCGGGAACACGTTCTGTTCGTGGACAAGCGTCGGGATACCAGCCCATGCCGCGACCCTCAGGCCGGGGTACGAGACAAAACTCGCAAACCCAACGCATAGATGCGGTCTGAACTTTTTGAGATACCGCCATGACCGGAAAAGGACGACCGGCGCAATCGCCAGGGCCCGAAGCGTGCCGGGTGAAAAGACACGGTGCGGTAGACCGAACTCGGGAACGTAATGGATCCGGTCAAATAAACCGTCCGGAAAAGCGGAAACAAGTTTTCCGGCGCGACCACTCGTCGTGAACTCGATGACGCTGCCGGGGTAAAGCTCCCTGAATGATTCCGCGAACGCCTGGGCCGGGAACAGATGCCCCCCCGTGGGACCGGCGAAAACCGCGACGCGAACAGGGACGGGCTCGTTCATCTCAGTAACCGCGCTGGCTGACACGCCGGCGATCAACTGTCATCAGGATTCCGACCGTAATCAGATTGAGCACGACCGAACTGCCGCCATAGCTGACAAACGGAAGCGGAAGGCCTTTCGTGGGGACAAGTCCCGTCGCAACCATCATGTGGATGATGGTCTGAAGGATGATCAGGAGGGTCAGAGCCGTGATCAGAAGCTTCTCGAATGGCTGATCGGTCTTCTTGGCCATCCGGATACAACAAAGCAGAAACACCACATAAAGACCGATTACGACCATGACCCCCAACAAACCCATTTCCTCAGCAATCACGGCGAGGATGAAATCGTTGTGGCTCGACGGCAGGTAGAACAGCTTCTGCGTACTTTGCCCAAGTCCGACCCCGCGGAAACCGCCGAGCGCGAACGCGAGGAACGACTGAATGATCTGAAAACCGGAACCCTGCGGGTCCTGCCAGGGGTTGAGGTAGGCCTGGAGACGGCTGATCCGGTAAGGCTTCATCAGGATCAGGGCATACAGCATCCCGGCGAGAGAGAGCAGGACCCCGATGATGTAACGAAGACGTATGCCCGCGACGAAAAACATGATCGCCGTTAAGAGAGCCATCAGGGACGTGGAGCCGAGATCCGGTTCGAGAATGGTCAGCACACAGATCGTCCCGATGAGGATTGTCGGAGGAAGGTAGACCTTGACATCCCCTTTCTGCACCACGGCGATCTTGCGGGACAGATAATCCGCCAGGTAGATACAGCAGGCCAGTTTTGCGAATTCGACCGGCTGGAACTGAAACCCCGCGATCGAGAGCCATCGCCGCGCGCCCCCTGCGGAGCGGCCGATCACGGGTAAATAGACCATCAACAGCATCAGGATCGCGAGAAGCATGAAAACCCTGGAGTTATTCTTGTAAAACTTCAGGGGAAGCGAAGCCGCCAGGAAAAAACCAATTGTCCCGAGCGTCACGAACAGAAGCTGGCGGTACAGAAAATACTGGGCGTTCTGATAACGCTCGTTCGCGAGCACCGCGCTCGAGCTGTAGATCATGACAATGCCGATCCCGATCAGCAGATACGTCACGATAAAAAGAAGGCGTCCCTCTTTTGACATCTCAGATCCCGGCCCCCGTTTTGAGTCGTTCGCGGATCTTTTCCCTGAACAGCCGCCCCCGCTCCCGGTAATCCCGGAACATATCAAAACTGGCGCAAGCCGGTGACAGAAGGACGGTATCCCCCGAGACGGCTTTTTGCACTGCCAGATCGCAGGCCCGGTCAAAGTCGTCAGCCTCGGCAAGCTCGGTCGCCCCGGTCCAGGATTCCCGGATCATCGGCCGAGACGCCCCGATCAAAACGGCACATTTGACCTTTCGGGCGACGATATCCTTCAGGCCCCCGAAATCCCTGCTCTTCGCCTTGCCTCCGCAGACCAGAACCACCTTTCCGTCGGGATACTTTTCAAGCGCCCACGCGAGTGAAGCGGGTGTCGTGCACTTCGAATCATTCACGAAGGAGACGCCGTTCGTTTCAAGGAATTTCTCGAGGCGATGTTCGAGTCCCTGAAAATCGGCCAGGGTTCTTGCGACAGTCTTCGCCGGAATACCCAGCGCTTCCGCCGCGCACAAAAGTACGGCTTCGTTCGGATTCGAAGCTTCCCGCTGGTCAAAATACACCCGCCGCGCGGAACATTTAAAATCCGGAAAGATCCCCGATTCGTCTTCCTTGCGACAGATCATGGTCCCCGTGCTTTTCATCCGCCGGAAGATATTCAGCTTGGCCTCCGCATACTCACGCATGTCCGCGTGCCAATCCATATGATTCGGATAGATATTCAGAAGAAGACCGTGATCGGGCGCAAAGGTCGAGCAGTGCATCAGCTGAAAAGAGCTCAATTCCACCACCACCGTGGTGCTATCGTCGATCCCGCTGATTTCCCCGATCCAGGGATTTCCGATATTCCCGCAAAGCACCGCTTTCCGTCCCGAGGCTTCGATCATCCGGGCGAGGAGCGTCGCCGTCGTCGTCTTGCCGCATGAGCCGGTCACGGCGACGACCTTTTCCGCTTTTGAGAACCAGCTGGCCACTTCGATCTCACTATGCACCGGTTTTCCGGTGGCTTGCACTTTTCTGTAAATTTCCGATGACGGCGGTATCCCGGGGGAGACCAGGAACCAGTCCTGCGACAGAATGCGCTCAAAGGAGTGTCGGCCGAATTCAGAATCGATCCCTTGCGCCGCGAGCGTCTCCGCGTGCTTTTGAACATCTTCCTCCTTTGAAAGATCGGACGCGAAAACACGATAGCCGCGCCCGGCCAGGCAAAGGGCGCTATGGTAACCGGAATCTTTCAGACCGAGAATCGCGACGTTCTTTTTTGTTTCCATAATCAGCGCACCTTGAGCGAACTCAGACCGACAATCGCCAGAATAAAGGCGATAATCCAGAGGCGAACCGTGATCTTGGATTCGGGCCATCCCTTGCGTTGCAGATGATGGTGAAAAGGAGACATCAGGAAGATCCGCTTTTTCGCAAGCTTGAGGCTGGCGACCTGAAGGATCACGCTCAGAGCCTCCCAGACGAACACACCGCCGATTATCACAAGCACGATCTCTTTTTTTGTGAGCACGGCGATCGTCCCGATCGCGCCCCCGATCGAAAGCGAACCGGTATCCCCCATGAAAACCTCGGCCGGATACGAATTGAACCAGAGGAATCCCGCGCTCGCGCCCGCGAGCGCCGCACAAAAGACCGTGAGTTCCCCGGCCTCCGGCAGGTATTGAATCTGGAGATACGACGCGAAATCCGCATGTCCCGTCACATACGCGATAACCGCGAACGCCGTCGTGGTGAACATCGTGCAGCCGATCGCGAGTCCGTCCAGACCATCGGTCAGGTTCAGCGCGTTCGAGGATCCGGCGAGCACAAGGATCACAAAAGGAATAAAAAAGATTCCCAGATAGAGCACCGCCTTCTTGAGCAGCGGAACATACAGCCATTTGCTGAAGGACGGATCGAAATAAAGATAGACACCGATTGCGAGCCCCACCAGGACCTGACCGGACAATTTGGCGAGCGAATTAAGCCCGCTGGCATTCCCTTGCCGCATCTTCAGCCAGTCATCGAAGCAACCCACGAAACCGAACCAGAGCGTGACGACAACCATCAGCCACACGAACCGGTTCGTCAGATTTCCCCACAGCAGGACAGACGCGATCACGCTCGCGACAATCAGGATGCCCCCCATCATGGGCGTATCCTTTTTGTTCTTGTAAAACTCGTGGATCGCCTCGGCATGCGCGCGTTTCTGATCGGTCACGGCCTTCAAACGCTTTAACCAGGCGATACAGGACGGCCCGAACCAGAGGCAAAGGAAAAACGCCGTGATGCTTGCGCCCGCGGAACGGAAAGTGATGTAACGGAACAGGTTAAAAACAATCGACAGGTCGGTCAGATGATGAAAGAAATAGAACATGGCTCTCTTTATCGGCTAATGGCTTGTACTGAAAACAAGTTCTTTGATCCGGGTCAGCACCCTCTCGACACGCATCCCGCGCGATCCTTTAAACAGAACGAGGTCACCCGGTCTAACGATCTCCGCAAGCGTTGCCGAAAGGGTCTCTGCGTCCGGAAAATGTCTGGCACTCACAGAAACACCCGCGGCTCGTATCGCCTCAATGCTGGCACGGGCCCTTTCACCGAAAGCAAACGCGAGATCGATCGGAAGTTCCGAGATTCTTTCGCCAAGTTCCCGGTGATAGCGGAGTTCTTCCGCCCCCAGCTCCAGCATATCGGCAAAAACAAGAATCCGTTTACCGGTCGCGGGGAGCTTCGAGAATGTCGTAACCGCCGCCGCGAACGCGAGCGGACTCGCGTTGTAACTATCATCGATTACCCGGATACCGTTCGCGAGCGTCGTCTCACGGAAACGACCCGTCGCGAAACCGGCGTCCCGCCAATCGCGGGGCATATCCGCGAGCGGGACCCCCCACTCGCAGGCCATCGCGGCCGCAAGCGCCGCGTTCATGCCCAGGAACGGTGCGTGCCCCGGAAACGAAAAAGGCCCGACACCATTCAGCCTGAAAGAAACCCGCCCGTCCGCCGCCCTGACATCGGTCAGTCGGCAGTCAGCACCCTCGGAGGGACCCGCGCGCACGATGCGCTTGCCGCTGTCTCTCAGGACCCGTTCGAGTTCCGGGTCCTGGTCGGAGATCACGACCGGGGCGTTCTTCGGGAGATGCCGGACAACCTCGGTCTTTGCGCGGTAAATGTTTTCAAGGCTGCCGAAACCCTCCAGATGCGCCGGCCCGATCATTGTGATCACTGCGGCCGACGGCCGGATCAGACCGGCCAGATGAGAAATCTCACCCATACCACTCGCGCCCAGCTCAAAGACCGCAACATCATGGGAACGCTCCAGACGCGAGATCATGATCGGAACGCCGAGATGATTATTGAGATTCCCCGATGTCGCGAGCGCGGAATATTTCCGGCGTAAAAGAAAAACAAGGAACTCCTTGGTCGTCGTTTTACCGAAGCTTCCGGTAACACTAACCGCTCTGAGCGAAAGCTGTCCCCGGTAATATCGCGCAAGATCCGTCATCGCCCGCTCGGGTTCCGGCACCGCGAGAAGGTTCGTCGCAACGCGCCCGGCATTTTTTAACAACGCCAGGACATCCGATTTCCGTTCCCGATCGATCAGAACTCCGGATGCGCCCGCCGCATACGCCGCAGGAACGTGGGCATGCCCGTCGGATCGTTCGCCCTTTAGCGCGATAAAGAGTTCACCCGGCTTCAGGGTGCGGGTATCTAAGGAAAAACTCCTGATCTCGGGGACCGCATCGGAATATTCCACCGGGACACCAAGCGCCCGGCCGGCTTCAGGATAAGGCAACACGGCTTTTTCGGATGGAGGCCTCGACCGTCGCGCGGTCGCTGAACGGTATCTTTTTGTCGCCGAGAATCTGATAATCCTCATGCCCTTTACCGAGGACGAATACGGCATCCCCGGTCCTGGCGAGCGACACCGCTTTTTCAATGGCCTCGGTGCGGTCAATAATTTCATAAACGCCAAGCCCCGGCGTCAACGGGTGCGGCAATCCCTTCCTCATATCGCGCAGGATCGCTTCAGGGTCCTCCGTCCGCGGATTGTCAGAGGTCAGGATCACGATATCGGAATACTTGCAGGCGTTCTGCGTCATGAGCGGACGCTTGGTGCTATCGCGATCCCCTCCGCAGCCAAACACCGTAATGATCCTTCCCGGCTTCATCTGACGGGCGTGGCGGAGAACCTGCTCAAAAGCATCCGGCGTATGCGCATAATCGACAAAAACAGTGAAATCGGTGCTGGTCCCAACCCGTTCCATGCGTCCCGCGATCGCGGGGATTTCTTCGAAAACACCGCGGAACTCCGTGATCCCGAAAGCCAACGGCGCTGATTTGCCGAGGAGGTCGAGTGCGCCGAGTACCGCGAGGGCGTTAGAAACGTTGTAGCGCATGGGCAAATGGATCCGGAACGGAATCTCCTGTCCCCGGAAACAAAGATCGAACCGCGAACCCTGAAGCGACATGTGAAGATTTTTCACCGAGTAATCGGCCTCCGCCTCGACACTGAAGGTACGGAACGACGGGAATTCATCGATCAAGCGGCGGCCGTAAGGACAATCACGGTTGATGAGGACGTGGCGCGGTGAAGGCGATCCGGCAAAAAAACTCCGCTTCGTCTGAAAATAATGTTCCATGCTGCCATGATAGTCGAGATGATCCTGCGTGAGCTGCGTGAAGACGCCAAGTTCGAACTCGAGACCATGGATGCGCTTCTGGTCGATCGCGTGGGACGAACATTCCATCACGCAGTACTGGACACCCTCGTTGACCATATCCGCAAGCATCGGGACAAGGGTCTCGGAACCGGGCGTCGTGTTCATCGAGGTCTTGCGGCCGGATGGGAGTTCATACCACAAAGTACCGAGGTAGGCGGCTTTGAAACGCTCCCTCAGCAAGCGATAGATGAGATAGGCCGTTGTGGTCTTCCCGTTCGTGCCTGTCACGCCGACCAGCTTGATCTTGCGGTCCGGACAGTCATAAAAACGTCTGAGAAGCAGCGCAAAAACCGCCCGGGTGTCCGCGACACGGATCCCCGTCACGTGCGGGGGGATGATCACATCCGGCTCCCGTTCATAAACGACCGCGGAAGCCCGGTCATGGATCGCTTGCCCCAGAAAGTCATGTCCGTCCATCCGGGTCCCTTTGCAAGCGACGAACACATCCCCCGGCTGAACGGTCCGGGAATCGGACGTGATTTTGGTGAGGCTCCGCCTGGGATCCCAGTGGACACGGTCCAGAACGGGGAGATCCGAAAAAAGTTCGTCCAGTCGTTTACGCATTTCTCATCCGCAGGCAGATGGATCGGTTCGGGTTACTTACTTGACGGCATTCTTGATCGAAAAATGAAAACTTGGAGACCGCGCCTCGATGGCGTGGATCGCCGTTACCTTGCGGTGTCCCAGTGTAATGTCCGCATGGAGATAATCCAGTTTGGCGCTTCCGACCCCCTGTTGCTCGGCCCACCTGCCGAGGAGTTCGATATCGGCGCCCGAATTCTCCGCCACGATCCGGATCCCCTGTTCAGAAAAGATGGTCAAGGGATCATACCCGATTCGTATCTCGCCACGGGCCACGCGAACCCTGTCTTCCCAGGAAAAACTCGCGTTCTTGACCCGGAAAGCCGTCACAAAAACGGCCGGAACAAAGCGGCCCGTCACACGAACCTCGAGTCGTTTTTGAAGTTCGCAAAACACGAAATAATTAAGACTGGCGGACAACAGGGCGACACTCCCCGTAAAAATGACCCCAAAGGCCAATGCCTTGAGGTTCCTCATCTCAAGCCGCCTTTCCCATCAGATCGCTCGTGACGATAACATCGACCCGTCGGTTCCGCTCGCGCCCGTCATCGGTATCCCCGGGATCGATCCGCTGGAATTCGCCGCAGGAGGCAACGGTAAAGCGCCCCGGATCAAGTCCGCGGACATCGGTAAAATAATGCAGCACCTCGGCCGCAGTCGAGGCAGTGTATTCCCAACCGGACCGCCAACCACTGTCATCGGGAAGCGCATCATCGAGATGTCCCTCCACGATGACCCGATGGCGCTTGAGGTCCCCTCCCAGCACGTCCGCGATACGATCAAGGGCGGGTTCCGACGCGGAACGGATATCGATCCGCTCGGGCTCAAACAGAGCGCTTTCGAGGATCCTGATAACAAGGCCTTTGTTCTCGAGGCTCACGGTCATATCCCCCGCCCGGACCTCTTCCGCAAGATATTTCGCCAGACGTTCTGCGGCATCGCGGAGTTTGGCACGCGCGCTGATCGCACCATCGATCTCCTGGTTCAACCGCACGATCTCGGCATTCAGGCTTTCGATCGTCATCGCCTGCTGACGGTTCAATTGCCGGTAGCGGTCATCATTCCCTGACGAGCAGCCCGCGAACACGACCGGCATCAGTACACAAACCGCCACAATCACCCCGGCAATACGCTCAAGACCGGATCGCAGAGTCATCGGCTCGCCGTCATTTTTTTAAAAATGCCTGGACCGCAAACCATATCGCCACACCGCACAGCGCATACGTGACCAAAAGCAAAAAACCAAAAAACGGGGACGGGGAAGACCTTTCATCCCCAAGTCCCGCCCCTTCGACAGCGGCGGCTGTTTCCTTCGTCATCATTTGCTGCGGCTTCCTGATTTCGATCTTGATCTTCGCCACGATTCACCCCTCCCCGGCCGTCATTTCAGGCTTCGCTGCTCGTGAACTGCTTAATCTTTTCAATAATATGCGGTTCCTTCATGGTGGCCAGAAACGCATCGACCACCTCCGGATCGAACTGTGACCCCTTGTGTTTCCGGATTTCTTTCGTCGCATCCTGGATCGAAAGCTGCGGTTTATAAGGTCGCTTGGACACCATCGCGATAAAGGCATCGACCACGGCCACGATCCGCGCCCCGATCGGAATCTCCTCACCCTTGAGCCCCTTGGGGTAACCCCGGCCATCGAAACGTTCATGATGGTGCATGATGATCGGGATAATCGGCTTCAGCGATGTCATCGATTTCAAAAGACTCGCGCCGCGCAGCGGAATGCTCCGCACCCGTGCAAGGTCGCGCTGCGAAAGTTTTTCCTTTTTCTCCCAACTGCGGTCGGGCATACCCAACTGACCGGTATCGAGCAGCAAGATCGCCCGCTCGATATGAACAAGCTCCTGGCCGGACAACTCCAGTTTTTTTCCGACTTCCACAGCGATATGACCGACGACTTCCAGGTGGCTGCGCTTCTCGCCAAAATGGCGTTCGAGAAGCTCGTTGATCGTCTTGATACTGCCGAGCGTCAGTTCCTCGGTTTGCTCGAAAAGCTGCGCATTCTTGATGGCCACGACCGCTTGTTCCGAAAGCGACTTGAGAATCTCGAGATCGGTCCGAGTGAACGACTGACGGTCCGCCTTGTCCCACAAAACCAGGACACCGACGACATCGTCTTCGATGAACGGCACGGCAATATAGCGTTTCTGGAGACAAAATTCACCCGTGTCCGCAATGCGCCCTTCGATCCCGTGGCCGATCCGGACCCTTTGCCGATGGAGGAATTTCGGAAAGCTCCCGAACGAGAAGACAGGATTGAGATACCGGCGCTCGGGATCCGTAAGCATGATCGAACATCCCTGGGCCTTCAAGATCTGCGCGCTCAACCGGCCGATGCGCGGCAACAGATCGCGGAGCCTGAGGGAGGAATTAATCACGCGATGCACCGAGTGCATCGTCGTAAGCGCCAAAGCCCGGGGGTGCACGGTCTCGTAAAAATTATTCAGTTCGAAATTCTTGTAGGCGAGGTCCACCTGGCTGCACAGGAAACTGAAGAACGGCTGCAGATTCTTTTTGAGGTCCTTTTCCGGATATTTCACGCAATCAAAGAACAAAAACCCCTTCAGGGCGCCGAGATAGCGGATCGGAAACGCGAGACAGTTTTTCGCGTATGCGCACCGGTAAAAAAGCGGGAGCTTTTCGATCATCTCCTCATTGTGGAGAAGCTGATCCGTGAACTTCGTGATAAACGATTCACATTGCCGCTCGTTCTCCGCCGACTTGCAGAAGAATGGGCAATTCTGTTTCCGGTCGAGCCGGATCAGACGGTGCTGCTCCCGGTCATCCAGCAGGACCAGCCAGCCCACCGGTTTTCCGAACAGCGCGGAAAAGGCTTCGTACCCCTCTTGCCATTGCGGGTTGGGAATCATGAACCGCTCGATCGGCGTCAGCATCCGTTTCGGCAGCCTGGCCGTTTGTCCCCGTGTTTTTACCGTCCTCATATCCGCCGGCGTCATGGCCCCTTGCGCCCTTTCCTGATCGCAAGCTGCAAGGCATCGTAAACCGATTCGAGGGATTCCGAAATCACCTTCGTATTTGCCACAACCGGCATAAAATTGACATCCCCTTTCCAGCGCGGAACGATATGCCAATGAAGGTGGCCGGGGATGCCGGCGCCGGCAACATCAGAAAGGTTCATCCCGATGTTGAAACCGTGCGGCCGGAGCGCTTTTTGAAGAGCGGCTTGCGCAAGGATCAGGACATCAAAAAACTCCGCCTTTTCCCGGGAGTCCATCTCGGAGACACAGGCTATATGCCGCTTCGGAATAATCATCACATGCCCGTTGTTATAGGGAAACCGGTTGAGGATCAGGGTGAATGCGGAGGCACGATGAACGACAAGATTCTTCTTGTCTTTTTTGTCCCGCATCAGACGGCAAAAAAGACAACCTTTCCGCTCAGCGGGATTCGAGCGCAGGTACGCCTTGCGCCACGGCGCCCATAGAAGAGCCTTCCTGTTTTGCCTGCGTGTCATATGCTTTCGTTCTCGTGGTGATGATGATCTTGGGGAGGTCGTAGTAGTCCATAAAGGCGTTCAGATGCCGCAGGCCCCAAAGGTGCATGCGGGACTCCTGCGCGATCAGTTTCGCGTTCTCGTCAATGCCGTTCAGGGCAATCAGAATCCTCTTCCGGATCTTCCTGTGCCCTTTCCCAACCTGGATCATGGCTTCTATATCAGCTTCACCGATCCACTCGGCGCTCACAAAAAAATGCCAGCGGCCGAGACCTCCTTTCGCGAGGATCGAAACGGTGGCATTCGGAAGAGACCGAAGCGATATCTCGGAAAACTGCGGGCAACGGAACTTCTTCTGACCGAACTCGACAGTATCGTTCCGGAACTCTTTCAGAAGCGCCTCGACGCGAGAACCAACATCGCAGTGATGGTTGCGTTCGCACGAGTCGAAGGCCGCATTCAGCTTGTCAAAAAGCGATTTGCGAAGCGAACGGTCCTCAGGCAAGAACAGGCTATGGCGTTTGAGATAAACTTCGCGGAGCCAGAATCGGAACAGCGAATCGGGAAGATGATAAAAGGATCCGCTCTTGACAACCATTCCCGCCAGGACGAGGCGCTTCAGCACCTTGGTGGTTTCGGCAACCGTTTCCCCGACGCTCGCCGCGATCGGTATTAGCTTGTGCCGCCCTTGGCTGAGAGACACAAGGGCCCGAAGATAAGGCCCTCCATTCTTGGAGATACCCACGCACCGTTCAAGCCTCTGTTCAAAAAGCAAAGCGATACGCCCTCTCCGGTCAAAAAGTTCCTGACAGAAGGCATCGATAAGGGCCACCGCGCTGACCGGCTGAGGGATCTCACGCACCTCCAGACTTTCAATTCGTTGAGTAATGAGATCAAGATAGATCGGTTCACCGTTGGTCATATGAGAAAGAAAACGAATGAGCGCGGGGGGCCACCGATGTGCCGGCATGCGAGCGGCAATATACTGCTCCACTTCAACAAACCCAAGGGGGGCAATCTCGAGCACTTCAAAATTGCCGAACAGAAGCGAAAGCTTCTCCCGGAAGATCTCGATGGCGCGATCCCTCGCGGAACTCGTCACGAGATACAAGACCTCTTTCGCGGGCATAATCTGCTTTCCAAGGATCGCAAAAGCATCGGGGACCGGCAGCTTTCCAAGCTCATGAAACTCGTCGATCATAAGCACGACCCGCTTTCCCGTCTCCCGGGCAAGGATCAGCGGCAGTCCGAAAAGTTCGCGCACCGCCGCGGAGTTTTTTTCCTGCTGGAACAAGCGCTGGATGTGTTTAACCGCCTGGACGGTTGAGGGGATAATCGGCTCGGCTTCAAGGATCGCAGCATTGAGGGAAGCAGGTATATTAAGCGTGCGTCCCAGCATGACACTGCAAAGGATCGCCCCCATCCACTGCTCCGCCAATTGCCGTCCGTCGATGGTCTCGCCTTTGATATAAACGGGCAGAAGGCGGTGATCGCGAGAGATCGATTGAAAAAAATCACGGAAAAGCGAGGACTTTCCGACACCGACGGGGCCGATGATGCCGATATTCTGACGAAACCCGCTGACAACGTCCTCGATGCGCTTGCGCAAACGCTCCTGGACGGCCTCACGCGCTAGAAATGACATAAACCTGACCTTTGGTTAATCCGGCGAACAAAGGGGCGGGCTGGACACAATGGCGCACAATCTCCAGGAATAAGAACCGCGGTACTTCCGATAAAACCCGGTCGATCCCTTTGCAGAACAACGGATTCAGCTTGAAAAAAATCAAGAAGCAAAACCGGGAAGTATATTACTTTTTTGGGCTTCGAAAGCAAGCATTAAAAACACATTTTCAAGATTCAACCACGCAAAACAGTTCCGATCAAAAAGAAAACGCGCAAAAAAACCCTGGTCGATCAGGTTGTCAGACCCCCCGCCTTTCAACCATAAGTCGACCAGGGCTTTTTGTCCCTCAAACACACTTCAACTACGGGAAAATGCCGCCTTAAGCCTGAGAAAATTGCGCATGCGGAGCCAGTATCGCCAACACATCCCGGGCCGACGCGGCCGAACGCAAACGTTCTTTCACGGACCGGTCGCAAAGGACCCATCTAACGTTTTGAAGAAGAGACCGCTTCGTCGACTCAGCCCCTTCTCTTTCGGGAAGGATCAGCATGAAAACAAAATGGACGGGATGTCCGTCAAGAGATGGATACGGAATCCCGTCCGGGCTGACGCCGAAAACCATGACAGGTTCAGCGATATCAGCAGAGAAACAATGCGGGAACGCCGTCCCGCCGCCCGTCGCCGTGGTTCCCAATCGCTCACGGGAAACCAGCTGCGCAAGGATGCGATTTTTAGCCTCAGGTCCCACTCGCCACGCAGGCAAAGCACGCACAAGAGCGGTAAGCGCTGTTTCAAAGTCTCCGGCGCTCAGGCCCGTAAGGATATTTTCTTCAGTCAGCAGTGTCAGCCGCATACCTCGCCCTCTCCTGTCTTTTTTGCGTCCGGATCTTCGACACAAGATGCCGACGCCATTGCCTGCGAGTGGTCCGAAGATCAAGCTTCAAAAGCCTCAACGCCTGACGAAGATCGGGGAATTGCTTAAGTCCAACCTCGTCGTCGCTGAAATACATCGCGGAGGTCCTAAACTTCTCGAGCTGCCGCATTCTTTGCTCAATGGTCGGCTTCATCTCTGAGGCCTCCTCACTGGAATGGGAACAAACTTCGCGGTATAAATGTTCCCATTCCGACTCCATTTTCTGGATGTATGGTTTCAAAAGCTGACTACTGATTTTCATTTTTTTTACCTTTTTAAAAATATAATCTTGGCTATTTACAGATTTTATTTTTCATTGAATTACTTACCTGATCATAATCTAGCAGGGCTCACATTAAAAAAAGATTAAAAACATGTTAAAAAATTTAAACTCAGGTAGTTATGGGACGTTCAGATGAGAGGTTCAATCAGAGAGGAAGTGTTACAGAAACAGAGGTTCCCTTACCGGGAGAACTATCGAAGTGGATGCTGGCCTCGTGAGCGGCACAAATCGCGTGAACGATGCTGAGCCCAAGACCGGCACCCTCCTTGGAGCGGGCCTGATCTGACCGGCAAAACCGCTTCCCGATGTGCGCCAGGGTTTCCGCGTCGATCCCGATACCCGTATCCGTGATCTTGACAATCGCAGAACAGTCACGAACAAAACATTCAATCCTGATCTTTCCGCCCTGGTCCGTGAATTTGACGGCATTATCCATCAGGTTCATAAAAAGACGTTTGAGATACACATCATCGCCATGGACTTCAATCTCGGGCGGCCGGCAAAATTCCAGGGCGATCCCCTCTTTCTGGCAACGGTCACGATAAAGACTTGTCACATGCTCCAGGAGATGCGCGAGCGAAACGGGTCTTTTCTGAAGCGTCATCTGCTTGGAATCGCTTTTGACGAGGAAATTCAGATCGTTCACAAGGCGAACAAGCCCGTCGGTCTCTTCGCTGATCACCCCCAGAGCCTGATGCAAATCCTCCTGAGAACGATCCCGCCTCAAGGCGAGGTCGATCTCACCGCGAATAATCGCAAGGGGGGTTTTAAACTCATGAGAAACATTCGTGCTGAACTCCTGGACCGCTTTTGTCGAGGCCTCAAGACGGTCGATCATCTCGTTCAGGGTTTCCGCAAGCCGGTCCAGTTCATCCTGCGTAAAAGTGCGCGGTAACCGGCTCTTGAGGTACGCCGCCGTGATCGTCCTCGCCTGCTGGATCATCCTGTCGACGGGGCGGAGAAACCGCTTGGCGAGGAACCATCCCGCCCAGCCGGCAAGGGCCACTCCCAACGGGATCGTGAGGGCAATGATAAGAGAAAGCCGGCTTAGCGTCGCATCGATCTCATCCAGCGGCTTCGCGATCTGAATGACGAAGAACGGCCTCCCTTCAATCCGCACCAGGCGATAATAGAGACGGATGGGACGCTGTTCAAAATGGATGGTCTGGAACGAATTGCCTGTTTCCATGAAGATCGAGTCACGCTCAAAATCGGGGAAAATGATATCCCGTTCCCAGCGTCCAAGATTCGAAAGCATGACCGAGTGGTCAAGTCCGACGATCCGGGCCAGATAAAGACTGCGCTTGAGGCTTTTTTGCTGCTTGTCCCACAAACGAACGGCCTTGGCGAGCGAAGCCTGATACTCCTCGGAAAAAGCGATCGTCCCCTTCTCGATCCGGGGTGGCGGAGACAGTCGCGGAGTACCATTATCCCGCAAGGAAGCGACGATCCCGTCTTCAAGGTTCCGGGACTCCGCATACATGTTATTCTCCACATCCCGGTAGAGCGTCCGGGAAAGCTCGGTATGCATGAGGAACGCGAATCCCGTGAGAAAAACCAGAAGGATCGCCGCATACCAGATCGTGAGACGGATCTTGAAGGAGTGAATCCGGATCATTTTTCCGAAACCAGGCGGTATCCGGTTCCGCGAACCGTTTCGATCCTGAAATCGATATTCTTTTCGCCGAACTTCTTCCGGAGAAAATTAATGTACACGTCGATCGTGTTGCTCATCGGGTCAAAGTGGAGATCCCAAACGTGTTCGGCAATCGCGGTCCTGGAAACGACCTCGCCCTCATGACGAAGAAGGTATTCCAGGAGAGAAAATTCCTTCTGGGACAGAGCGATCTCTTCACCCTCAACCACAACACGCCTCTTGATGAGGTCCATGGTCATCGTCCCGCATTCCAGGACGGTCTTGTCCTTCAAGCGGTGGGGACGCCTGAGAAGCGCCCGGAGCCGTGCGAGCAGTTCGTCAAAGCTGAACGGCTTCGTCAGATAATCATCGGCGCCGACATCGAGCCCCTGGATTTTGTCCTCCACCGTATCCCGCGCCGTCAGGATCAGTATGGGCACTTGTCTCCCCTCGTTACGGATTTTCTTGCAGAGATCCACACCGCTCATCCTGGGAAGCATCCAGTCAAGGATCAGGACATCATATTCATTGGTCACCGCATATTCCCATCCTTTTTCACCGTCATAAGCGATGTCCACGGCATAGCCTTCCTCCCTGAGCCCCCGATCCAGGAAACCCGCCATTTTCTTTTCATCTTCCACGATTAATATCCGCATGACACTCTCCTCATTCCCCTTCCGGGTCAAAATGGACCGTCACATCGGCGTTCGGATGCAACTCCTTGATCTTTTCAATCAGCGACTCGGTCATGTTGTGAGCTTTCTTGAAATCATCCTCACCCCGAATCTCGATATGAAAGTCCAGAAAGACCTGATTGCCAACCCTGCGGCTCCGCAGATTATGAACCCCCACGATCGCCGGATGATGACCGAGAATCCGCAACTTCACCTGTCTGAGATCGGTACTCGAAAGTCCGCGGTCGAGGAGTTCCGAGACCGCGCGGCCAAAGATAGCTGCCGCCTCCTTGAAGATATATCCTGCGACGAGGATCGAAACCAATAGATCCCAATGCGCCTGCCCCGTCCATCCGGCAAGCACAAGGGCCGCCATTACGCCGAGGTAGGAAACAAAATCCATCGCGTAGTGAACCTGCTCCGTCCCGAGGATGAGAGACCGGTTGCTGCGCGACAGCACCCGGAGCTTCCAGGACAGAAGCCACGTCACCATACAGGAAAAAGCCATCACTCCGATGCCGAGCGGGATCGCGGAAACATAGCTGCCGCTGATAAGCCGTTTCACGGCCTCGACGATGACGAAAGCGCCGCTGGCGCCGATGAACATGCTCTGGAAAAGGGCCGCCAGGCTTTCGACCTTTCCGTGACCGTAGGCGTGCTCGGCATCCGGCGGTTTTGAAGCGGCCTTGAACGCGAAAAAGTTCAGGACCGACATCATCATATCGAGGGTAGAATCGAGAGCGGAGGCAATGATCGCCATGGAGTGGGTCACTACCCCGGCAGAAAATTTCACGATCATAAGCAGTAGCGCAACGCTGACGGACAGAAGGATCGCCCGTTCCGTCTGCTTCATGCATTGATTCATGTTTTCTTCCGTCACGCCGCCCCCCGCGCCTTTTCACTCATTGTTTCCTGATAGATCGCGACATCCTCATCCGAAAAACAGACGAACCGGATCTCGTCAAAATCCTTTTCGAATTCTCGCCCCGCGGCAATGGCGATCAGAGCCGCCTCACGCTTCGGATAGCCGTAAACACCCGTGCTGATCGCCGGGAACGCGATGGTCCGCAAACCGTTCTCGCTGGCCAGCCTGAAACTGTTCCTGTATGAATCCCGCAATAGCTCGGGTTCCCGCCGTCTACCGCCATGCCACACAGGACCTGCCGTATGGATGATCTTCTTGGCCTTCAACTTTCCCGCCGCCGTCAGGACCGCCTGTCCCGTCGGACAGCCGCCGATCCGCCTGCACTCCTCCATCACGGACGGCCCGGCCGCTCGATGGATGGCTCCATCAACGCCTCCTCCGCCACGCAAACCCGTATTAGCGGCATTCACGATCACATCGACATCCTCGAGCGTAATGTCCCCGCGTTTGACGACGATCACGTCGCTTCCCCGGTGATCTGCAAAACGACCTCTCGCTCGCGCGGAGTATTATCAAAATCAACGAGTACGACCTGCTGCCAGGTCCCGAGCGTCATGCTTCCGTCCACGATCGGCACGATCAGGGATGGCTTCAGAAGCGAAGCCCTGACATGGGAGAAACCGTTTCCGTCGTGCCAGGCCTCTTCATGATGATACGCCGCGGCGCGGGGGGCGATCCTTTCAAAAAGCTCCTTCAGATCCTTCACGAGTCCCGGTTCAAACTCCACCGTCGTCATCCCCGCCGTCGATCCGACGACAAAGAAAAGCGCCTGCCCGTTCGAGATACCGCTTTTTTCAACGCACAGTCGCGCTTCGGCCGTCAGGTCATGAATATCCGAAAACCCCTTCGTCCTGCGAATGATCCGCGACGTGACGATCCGCATCCCGTCAACCCCCGGTCTGCCCCTTCCGCAGGCATTCACGAACCAGACCAACGAGCCTCTCCGTCTCGAACGGCTTCAGCATGAACGCGTCCGCCTTGACCCTTTTCCAGTCAAGCGAGTCCTTTTCGATCGCGCTCATAAGGATTACCGGGATATGTCTGCATCTCGGAGAATTTTTGGCGACGGAACAGACGCCATAACCGCCGCACCCCCCCATTCGTATATCCAGGATAGCAAGGTCGAACTGTTCCGCTTCAAGACGGGCAATCGCCATGGTGCCATCACTGACCCATTCGACGTCATGGCCTTCGCTCTGCAACCTCTCCGAGATGAGAACTCCAACGTCCTCTTCGTCATCCGCGACAAGAATTTTTGCCATGGTCCCTCCTTTCAGGGCAGGTCAGGAATCTACACCCTGCGCTTGAACTGTTTTTCAATGTCCGCCGCGGCATGACGGATCAACGTCGGCCGGCCATGCGGACAGTTAAAAGGATTTTTGCATTCCCCGAGAAGCTTCAGAAGTTCCTGCATCGCCGGAACGGTCAGGGGATCCGACGCTTTCACTGACCGCCGCTTGCATGCGATGATCGCCGCCACATCCTCTTCCGCGCCTTTCAACCTCGTCTGGACTTTTCCGGTCTCTTTTTCGTCGATAAATTCCTTCAAAACCGTTACCGGATTTTCATTTTTCAGGATCGCCGGAACGGCCCTGACCACGAACGATCTTTCACCGAAAAGCTCCACCGCGAAACCGATCCTGTTCAAAAGACCGAGATTTTTTTTCATCAGTTCGACCTGGCGGGGATGGACGTCGAACGTTTCTTCAATAAGCAGCCCCTGGGACGCGGGGTTTCGGGAATGAAAATTGGCCAGAAGGGTTTCGAACATGACGCGCTCATGCGCGGCGTGCTGATCCACCAGCACATACCCTTCCGTGGTCTCGGCCAGCACATAAGTATAGTGGACCTGGCCGAAAATCTTCGTAACGCTGACGCTTTTCCCGATCGGAATCGGAAAATCCACCACGGGCCTGAAATCCCCGGCAGGTGCCTCCGCGACCTTAAGGGATTCCGGAACCGCGCCCGAGGAAAAAGACAGTTCTGTTGCGGCGGGAACCTCACCTCCTCGCATCCCGAAAGCATGTTCGTTCCGTTCAGACCGCGTCCTCGGCAAGAGGTCTCCATCCATCTTGAGCGCCTGCGCAACGGTCTTTTCAACCAGCGACTTGATCATGACTTCATGAGAGAGCCGAACCTGCTGCTTGGTCGGATGGACGTTGACATCGACATGATGGGGATCCACTTCGAGAAAAAGAACCGCTGCGGGAAACTGGTGCTGCATAAGAAACCCATGGAAACCGGCCTGAAGGGCGTGCGACAGTCCGTACGCCCGGACCCACCGTTTGTTGATAAAAATAAATTGCGACGTCCGGTTTCCCGATGCAAGCGAAGGTTTCCCGATCAGTCCCGTCAGCTTGGCGTATGGGATCTCTCCCGACACGGCGAGCACTTGATCCGCCCATTCATCGCCAAAAACAGCGCGCGCCCGGGCGGCAACATCTCCGGCCGGAAGAAGGTCGAGAATCTCCTTGTCCTGCGAACACAGTGTGAAATGGACGTCCAAATTCGCGAGCGCGAGACAGATCACGGCGTCCAGGATATGACCAAATTCCGTGGAATCCTGTTTCAGGAACTTCCGCCGCGCCGGTGTATTAAAGAACAGATCGCGCACTTCAATCACGGTTCCCTGTCCCGTCGGGCATTCCCGGGCCCTGACAAGGCTTCCCCCCTCGATCACAAGCTCGGTACCCGAGGTCGACTGTGTAGTTCTTGTCTGGATCGTGAATCGCGATACCGCGGCGATACTCGGAAGCGCCTCGCCGCGAAAACCAAAACTCAGGATCCCCCCCAGGTCTTCAGCCGACGCGATCTTGCTGGTGGCATGTCGCTGGACCGCGAGCTGAACATCCTCCCCGCTCATGCCCGGCCCGTTATCCGCGACCCGTATCAGGCTCTTGCCGCCGTGACGGACGGCGATCTCGATCCGGTCCGCGCCGGCATCGAGCGAATTCTCGACAAGTTCCTTGACGATGGAGGCCGGCCGCTCAACCACTTCCCCCGCCGCGATCTTGTTGGCAACATGTTCCGGCAGGACGTGTATTGTGCCCATGATCATTTGACCTTTTTTTTCAATTCCGCAAGTTTCTGAAGCGCCTCGATCGGCGTGAGCCGGTCCGTATCGATCTTTTTCAGAGTCTCTTCGACTTCGCCGGGCCGGGAGGCCGCGACATCAAAAAGCGTGGGCCCGCTGTCTGCGACTTTTTTTGTGCCGCGCTTTTTCCCCGTCTCGATGATCTCGGTCGCTTCGGTATTCTCATTTTCAAGGATCGCGAGTATCTCCTTCGCGCGTTGCGTGACCTGTTTCGGGAGCCCGGCGAGTTCGGCGACATGGATACCGTAGCTGCGCTCCGAGGCGCCGGGGACGACCTTCCTCAGGAAGAGAATTCCCTCCGGGGTTTCCTTGACCGCCATCTTGTAGTTCCGGGTACCGGGGAAATGCCCCTCAAGCTGGGTAAGCTCGTGATAATGAGTCGCGAAAAGAGTCCGTGGTCGGCGCCCCTGCGCGAGATATTCGCAAATCGCCCAGGCGATGCTTACACCATCAAAAGTCGAAGTCCCGCGTCCCACCTCGTCCAGGATCAAAAGGCTTCGTTCCGTCGCCTCCTGAAGGATATGGGCGGTCTCGAGCATTTCCACCATAAATGTCGATTCGCCGCGCGCCAGATCATCGGACGCGCCGATGCGCGTAAAGATCCGGTCCACCAGACCGACGATCGCCTTTTGCGCGGGCACATACGAACCGATCTGGGCAAGAAGAACGATCTGAGCCGCCTGACGGATGTACGTCGATTTGCCGGCCATGTTCGGTCCCGTCAGCACGATCAGCTGGTCTCCCCTGGCATCGAGCGAAAGATCATTCTCGACGAATTTTCCGCTCGGCAACATGCTTTCCACAACGGGATGCCTCCCCCCGTCGATCGTGATAGCATGCCCGTCATTCACTTCGGGCATGCACCATTTCTTCTCGATCGCAATTCTGGCGAACGACATCAAGACATCCAGTGTCCCGACATCCCTGGCCATCCTCTGCAGCGCGGCAAGGTCCGCGAGGGTCTGCTGTCGAACTTCCAGGAAGATCTGATATTCGAGCGCCTTGATCTTGTCCTGCGCTCCGGAGATCTTCTCGTCCCATGCCTTCAGCTCCGGCACGACAAAGCGTTCCGCGTTCGCGAGCGTCTGGCGGCGGATGTAATGATCCGGCACCTGATCGAGATAGGACTTGCTGACCTCGATCGTGTAACCGAAGACCTGCGAGTATTTGATCTTGAGCGACTTGATCCCGGTCCGGTCGATCTCGCGCTGTTGGAAGTCCAGAATCCACTGCTTGCCGTTCGACGAAATGTCCCTTAACTCATCCAGTTCCTTCGAATACCCCGCCCGGATCAGCCCGCCATCCTTCACGGCGAGCGGAGGTTCTTCGACGATCGCGCGCCCGATCAGTTCACTGATCAACGGGAACGGCTGGATACCCTTCTGGATTTCGCGCACGAGCGCCGCGTCAAACCCCGCGAGGATATTGCGGAGCTCCGGGACGCGATCGAGGAACGCCTTCAGGTTCACGAGATCCCGCGCGTTCGCCACTCCGTAATTGAGGCGGCTCAGCGTCCGTTCCATGTCCTTCACACCCTTGAGCAACCGCGCCAGCATGTCCGCAGGGCGGCTTTCCCGGATGAGCTCCGAAACAGCCTCCCGGCGCTTCCCAATCTCCCGGGTATTGAGAAGCGGATGCGTCAGCCAGTGGAACAGGATACGTCCGCCCATGGCGGTCAACGTCCGGTCGATAATGGAAAGGAGAGTGCCATGATCCTTGTGTCCGCCAAGAGACGCCGTGAGCTCCAGGCTCCGTTGCGCCTGGCGGTCGAGAACCATGAACTGCGCGGCATTGAAAAGTCTCGGCGGGCGCACATGCTCCAGAGCGCCGTGGAAATGGTCCTTGAGGTAATAAAGGATCGCGCCGCTCGCGCCGACCGCAAGACGGTGATCGTGGAACGAAATGCTCTTCGGGGATCCGAACTTGAAGACCTCCATGAGCAATCTCGCTGAATCCTCATACTCGAAAATCCAGTCCTCATAGACAGTCAGCGTCGCCTGAAGGGTTTCCTTGATGAAGTTCTTGAGTTCCTCCCGCGTTTCAAGCGACCGGGGGATCACCACTTCCCTGGGCCAAAGAAGCGTCAGTTCGTCCATGAGACGCTCGGACGTGATCTCGCGGACATGGAATTCCCCCGTGCTCAGTTCAAGATAGGCAAGGACCGCGATCCCTTGATTCTCCAGGATCGAGACCATGTACTGGAGATTCTGCTCGGGGGTTTCGTCATCGAGATAGGTCGCGGGCGTGATGATGCGGGTGATCTTCCGTTCGACAAGTCCCTTGGCCTGTTCGGGATCCCCGACCTGTTCGCAGATCGCGACCTTGAGATTATGATCGAGCAGCGTCCGGACATACCCCTGAAAAGCGTGATGCGGGATTCCGCACATCGGAATACGGCCGGCCTCTCCCCCCTCGCGCCCCGTGAGGGTGATATTCAGGATATCCGATGCGCGCACGGCATCCTCGAAAAACATCTCATAGAAATCCCCAAGGCGGAAGAAAAGGACCGTGTCAGCGGATAACGTCTTCTTGATGGAACGGTACTGTTCCATCATGGGCGTCAGCCTGACCGGGGCGTCCAGGTTCGGAAGATTCGACTGCGTCAACGGATAACTCCTGAAATGTCTCGTTAGTATCGCGGAAAGTATAGCCGAACGGGAGAGAACCTGAAAGCGCTTTTACCGATGCGCATATACGGGAAGCACGGCTTCGGACAGATCGCTAGAGTAAAGGCGCCGGAATCTCGCAAAAAAACCGTGCTCCCACAAAGGGTAAAGACCATCATCGGTCCTCCGGCCAAGCAACGCCTCGACCGCCATCATCTTCACAAGAAAAACTTTTGAATGCCCATGTCAACATAACGAACATTGGATATTTATGCTAAAATCCCGGATGCTGCAAAAACTTCTTTTATTCGACATAGACGGGACCCTGCTGCTGGCGGAAGGCGTCGGGAAGATTGCGCTTGAAGAAGCGTTTGAAGCAATCTTCGGGATATCCGGTTGCTGGAAGGATCTCGATCCTCACGGACGGACAGATGCCGCGATCTTCGACGAAATCGCGCTCCGGGAGATCGGGCGATTGCTTTCTGCGGATGAATTCGACACCCTCATGCGTCGCTACGAGCTGCTTTTCGGAAAATATATTAACCAGGCGGTCCGGTTCAGACTCATGCCGGGCGTCATTCCCCTGCTCGAACATCTCTCCGCGCGCGAAGATATCTTTCTGGCCCTCGCTACGGGAAATTTTGAAGGCGCGGGACGCATGAAGCTCGCGCGAGGCGGGATCGAGCGTTATTTCAGAGCAGGCGGATTCGGGATGGATTCAAGGGAGCGCCGGAAGATTCTCATGGCAGGGATCGCGCATTCCGAAAAGGTTGCCGGCAGGAAATTCGAGCGCTCCCGGACTTTCGTTATCGGCGACACCGAATACGACATTGCGGCAGCCAATGCGGCGGGGCTACGAAGCATCGCGGTACTCACGAACGGACGTTCCCGTGAGCACTTCTCCCAAAACCGACCCGACCATATCCTGAAGGACCTCACCGATATCCCCGCGTTTCTGGCCTGCCTCAAATAATGGGGTCAGTCACCATTTCCCTATTACGGTGTCTGACCCCGTTTCGGCCGTCCCAATGGCTTTAACACTGACTCCATTTTTAGCCTCTTGCACATCTCTATTTGCCACAGTTTCGGGCCGTAAGGCGCCTGACGGTTAACACTTGCACGGAGGGCAATTAGCTCCGGCTCCCCGATTGGGCGATTCACCCAATCGCTCCAACCCTGGGGTAATGGAACAGGCGGCTCATCAATCCATTTATTGTCATCAAAACCATCCCTTTGCCTGAATGAAGACCAGGGCCAAAGATCCGCAGAACAGACCAGACCCGCCCGAAGCGGATTCGATTCGACGTAACGCAGCACTGTCAGGAAATATTCATCTGATCCTATCAAAAAGCTTTTAAATCTCCCTTGCCAGACGTGGCCGCTCCCTCCGTAATACTTGTGATAACGCCGAGCATGAGTTGTCGTCAGCCACTGCAACCAGGGGCTATAAGTTTTCGCGCTTGAGCACTCCGCCACAAAATGAAAGTGATTCGGCATGATCGAATAAGCATACAACGCGACCGAAAATTTTCTTTTGGATTCCTGAAGCACATCTATAAAGGCCCGATAATCCCCCTCGCTGAGGAAAACCGGTTGCCTTCCGTTGCCACGATTCAAAATGTGGTAAATCCCCCCGTCAATAAATCCGCGATTCGGCCTCGCCATAATAGCCTCCAACGAATGGGGTCAGACACCATTACAGGGAAATGGTGTCTGACCCCGTATTTTTTTATAAAACATTGCGCTCGGAAAAGCTGAAGTGCTGATTCTCACCGACGATGATATGGTCCAACACCCGCACCGAGACCGTCTGGCAGGCGGCTTTGATCTTCTGTGTGATCTCGTAATCCTCCCGGCTCGGCTCCGTTTTCCCCGAGGGGTGATTGTGCACGAGCACGATATTGGACGCGTGGAATTCCAGCGCGGCCTTCACGATCTCGCGGGGATGCACGGCCGCCTCATCAACCGTCCCTATAAAGAGGTCCCGCTCTCCGAGAATGCGGAGCGACTTGTCGAGAAAGAGAACCTTGAAAACCTCCCGTTTCCTGTCACGCAGCGCGGCATAAAGATAATCCGCGACCGCCTGCGGGCTCCGGATGAAATTCTGCCCGGTCATTTTTTCCCGGAGATGCCGCACACCCAACTCGCGGACTGCAGCGAGCATGGCGATCTTGGCCTTTCCCAGACCTTTCAATTTTCCGGCCCATTCATGAGGGCGGTTCAAGAGCCCCCGAAGGCCTCCCGCTTCCGCCAGAAGCACCCTGGAAAAGCTGACCGCATCGAGCCCCCGAATACCATGACAAAAGAGTACCGCCAGGAGTTCCGCGTCCGACAACGCATCGCTCCCCTTTTTTAACAGCTTTTCACGCGGCCGCTCGCTTTCCGGCCAGCTCTTAATGCCTTTGACCATGACTCATCTTAATTCTCCAGGACCACAAGTCAATGTTTATTTCGCATTTTTTTATTGCAGAATTCGCATTTCGCGGGCAACCTCAAACTGCTCAAATGACAACCGTGCTCAATTATTCAGCGGAGAGAACGCCGGTCCTGCAGACTTCGGCGTATTTGAGAGAACTCGGACGAACCTTTCGCTCAAAAGTCCGATAGTTCATTTCAACAAGCCCGAACCTGGGTCCAAACCCCTTTTCCCATTCAAAGTTATCAAGGAGCGACCAGTAGAGATAGCCTGTGACGGGAACACCCGCTCCGATCGCGCGGCTCACGCTCCGCAGATGATCCCGGATAAAAATCCAGCGCGAAGCGTCTTCCTCAGCACAGATTCCGTTCTCGGCGATCATGACGGGCAGATCATATTTTTTGAGTTTCAGAAGCAATTCGTACAGCCCTTCGGGATAGATGTCCCAACCGACGGAATTTTTGGGAACAGGCCGGTGGTTCTCCCGGCACACATCGGAAAGCAGGCTGCGGATCCCCCAATTCGAAGGCTCCACAAGCTGCCGTGAATAATAATTCAATCCGATAAAATCAAGGGCGCGGCGGCGGACCAGGGCATCCACAAAACTTTCGTTGAAAATCTTGTGCCGGAGCCAGGACGCGAATCGGCATCTCAGACCGCTCCCGCACGGTACCAGCGCCGTCATGTGCTGGGCGATGCTGACGGCAGGCTCCCGGAGGCCAAAATCTCTGCAGACCTGATGGATCATGCGAAAAACCGCAACATGCGCGCGAACCATGTTCCGGCTGACCCGCCACATCCTCCAAAGCGACCTGGCTTGAGGAGGCCAAACGCCAAAGAGAAACGAGTGAGAGACATAGATCGTCGGCTCGTTGATCGTAATCCAGTACCGGACATGCTTGCCGAGAATCCTCACCACAGCGTCACAGTACCGGAGAAATCTCCCGGGGGCGCGTCGATCTTCCCAGCCGCCGTCCCGCGCGAACCAGAGAGGGTTTGTGAAATGATGCAAGGTCACGACCGGCTCAATGCCCCGGTCTTTGAGGGCAAGCACGACCTCCGCGTAATGTTTCAGGGCATCGTCACTGAATCTTCCCTCTTGAGGCTCGACGCGGGCCCACTCAACCGAAAGGCGATGGGCGTTGTGGTGGAGGCTTCTCGCAAGATCAAAATCCCGCTCATACAACTCATAATGACGACACGCATCGCCGGACCGCTCCCTCCCCCGTGTCTGTTCCCACTCCCACCAGTCGGAACCGATGTTGCCCCCCTCCACCTGATGAGCGGCCGTCGCCGCGCCCCACAGGAATCCGTCCGGAAATTTTTTCATGCCGGAAGTATAGCACACTCGGCATCCTTGTTTTATACCCTCGAAACAGATAGATTACACGCCATGCGCTCCCTCATCGGACAGATCAAAAAAACTTATCGCATGGCCGGCCGGCACGAACGCCGGACCGTGCTTGAGAATTTCGCCTCGCTTTCGATCCTTCAAGCGATCACGTACATCCTTCCGGTCATCATCATCCCTTACCTGTTCCGGGTCATCGGTCCTGACAAGTTCGGCCTGATCGCTTTCGCGCAGTCCTTCATCCAGTATTTCATGATCCTGACCGACTACGGATTCGGCATCTCGGCCACCAGGGAGATCTCTCTCTACCAGGATCGCCGCGCCAGGATCAGCGAAATCTTTTCCGCGGTTATAACGGCCAAGATCGTCCTGGCCGCGTTGAGCCTGATGATCCTGGGCGCCATTGTCTACCTGGTCCCGCGCTTCCGCGCGGACTGGATGGTCTACCTTTTCAGTTTCGGAGCGGTCATCGGAAACACGATTTTCCCAGTGTGGCTGTTCCAGGGAACCGAGAAAATGAAGCACATCGCGGATCTCAACATCCTCGGCGGAGTCCTTTTCGCGCTTTTCGTGTTCATGTTTGTCAAGAGCCCGTCCGACTACCTCATAGTACCGCTCGTCTATTCCGTTGTCTCTATCATGACGGGCCTTTGGGCCCTCTTCATCGGCTTTACGAAACTCGGAATCTCCTTCCGGTTCCCGGGCTACACCTCCATGCAGCAGCAGATGAAGGCGGGTTGGGACATTTTCATATCCAACGTCGCGATCAACGCCTATACGACCACGCGCGTGTTCACGGTCGGGCTTCTCACGAACAACACCCTCACGGGATATTATTCGATCGCGGAAAGGATCGCCGGGTTCTGCCAGCAGTTCCCGCTCTCATCGTTTTCACAGGCACTCTTCCCGAGGCTCAGCAAGATCTTCCAGAAAAACCAGCGGCGCGCCTATGAATTCATGAGAAAAATCCAGCAGATCACGGTCTCGATCTCCCTGATCTGTCTTCCGCTGATCTTCCTCTTCGCCGGGCCGATCGTCCGCATCATCTGCGGCGGCGATTCACCCCAGGCCGTCCTGACCCTCCGGATCCTTCTTTGCGCGGTCTTTATCGTCGGCGCAAACGCCTTCCGGATCCAGTTCCTGCTGATCTGCGGCAAGACCTCCATTTACTCCAGAATCCACATCGTCATGGCGATGGTGGGTCTCCCGTTGATCTTTCTCTTGATCTATTCTTTTTCCTATGCCGGAGCCGCCATCGCAACCGTCATCATCGAAGCCGGGATCTTCACGATCACGTACTTCACAGTCAAACAGTTAAGACTAAAATGAACGCCCGCCCGGAAGGGCACTATGGGGAAAACGATATTTCCCACAATGGGAATGTCGCATGAAAAACATTCCCCTTTTTTTCAGGAGCCGACGCATCTTTGCTGCCCCTGTTTGGCCGGTGGCAGGAACTTCCGGAAACGCAGGTGTAACGATCGCTAAAAAGAAAAGGCACAGCAACGTTCCTGACTCGCCACTGTACCTTGGCTATAACCGTTCTGCGATGCTTAATGCTTACAACATCGAATTTAAAGATTCATCCTCAGGTTCTTCGTCAGGCCCCGGCTCGGGCAATTCAATTTTGGGGGTCGTTTGGTTCGTCGGTCGGCAACTCCACCGGCATCAGCGCAGGCGGTTCCGGATCATGTCATCCTCCGCCCCTTCCCGGACCTTTTCACATCGGCGACAGCCTTTGGGCAAACAATATCGATCTTCCGCTCGCATTCGCCAAGGATCGCCAACCGGACGTGGTAAGCGTGCGGCGGAATCAGATCACCCGCCTTCTCAGCCCATTCGATACAGCAAATCGCTCCCGGATCCGCCGCAAAATCCCCCACTCCGATATTGGCAAGTTCGTCGACCGAATCGATCCGGTAACAGTCAAAATGATACAAGGGAATCTTTGTCCGGTACACATGCATGAGGACAAAGGTCGGGCTCTTTACCTGTTCGGAACGTGGAAGCCCAAGACCTGCCGCGACTCCCTTGATAAACGTTGTTTTCCCGCTTCCGAGATCCCCTTCGAGGCAAAGAACACTTCCCGGTTTCAGGGTCAACGCAAACCTTTCCGCGAACGCGATCGTTTCATCGGAAGACGTTGTAATGGTCGACAATTTCTCCATGATCTAAAAATGCCTGAATCCTTTCCGCGACAACCCCCGCCGCATCCGGACCCGCTTGTCATTTGAGATCCAGCGAATACCGGGTTTTCCCTTGACGATCCGGCCGATCCAGTTCAGCGAAACGCCCCGGCACTCCTTTTTCCAGCGTCGTTCCAGAACGGATTTCGCGGGTCCGGGCACGGTGAACAAAAGCTCGAAATCCTCGCCATCGGTCAAGGCCCTCTCCAGAGCGGCCAGGCTGTTCTTGCGACCGAGATGGATCGCGTCGGACGAAACGGGAATTCGCCGCGGATCAAGCTCGGCGGCCACACAAGACGCGTTCAGAATATGATGCAGGTCCTGGCAAAGGCCATCCGAGATATCAATCATCGAATGGACAAGACCGCTTCGGGCGAGCGCAAGGCCTTCGCGGACACGCGGGGTGAAATCAAAATGATGACGCAGGATTGAACCTCCCAGGCGTCCCGTCACCGCGATCCAGTCGCCCGCTTTCGCGCCGGAGCGGAGAATCGGTTTTCGGGCTGTCCCAAAGATCGTAACGCTTGCGGAAAACTCTTTTGCGGCCGAAAAATCCCCGCCCACGCAATCGACTTTGTACCGGCGAGCCAGTCTCAGAAGTCCGTCATAGAAACGGTCAAGCCACCGGGCATCAACGTAAGCGGGTTTGCCGATACTAATGACGAACGCGAGCGGTTTGGCGCCCATTGCCGCGAGATCGCTCAAGTTCACGGCCAATGCCTTGCGCCCGATCTGTTCCGGCTCGGACCGGTTCAGGACAAAATCAACCTTTTCGACGATCATGTCCGTTGAAACCACAAGTCGCCCGGGACCGGAAAACCTTAAAACCGCCGCATCATCTCCGATGCCAAGGACAGCGTTCTTCGCGGGCGGGATCTTTTTTTTCAATCTTTCGATAAAAGTGAACTCATCCATCACGGCCTGCTCCCCAGTCCCCTGCGTAACAGGGTCTTGTGATCATGCGTGCTCAAGAAGCCGTTTCACCTTCCCGATCGACCTGGCAAAAGGAGGCCGGAGGACCCCCGCCTCGGTAATGATGCCGGAGATGTATTTCGCGGGTGTCACGTCGAACGACGGATTAAAGACCTTTATCCCCTTCGGCGCGAGCTGCTTGCCGTGGAGCTTCCGGACCTCGTCATGCGGACGCTCCTCGATCGGGATATCCTTCCCGGTCTTCGCCTTGAGGTCGAATGTCGTGCTCGGGGCGGCAATATAGAACGGGATTCGGTGAACATGGGCGAGGACCGCCACGCCGTAGGTCCCGATCTTGTTGGCCGTGTCACCGTTCATCGCGATCCGGTCCGCGCCCACGACCACGCCCTGGATCTTGCGAGCCCGCATCAGACTCGCGGCCATATTATCGCAAATAAGCGTCGCCGGAATCTTGCTCCTGCTCAGCTCCCACGCCGTAAGCCGCGCGCCCTGAAGGAGCGGGCGGGTTTCATCAACGAAGACCGAGAACGGAATCTTCTTTTCTTTCAGGGCATAGAAAACCGCGAGCGCCGTCCCGTAGCCAGAGGTTGCGAGCCCCCCCGCGTTGCAATGCGTGAGGATCGTGTCACCCCGTTTGAAGAGCCTTGAACCATACTGACCGATCTTCCGGCAAAGCACGATATCATCCAGATGGATCTGCCGTGCCTCTTCGAGCACAAGACGCTTGAGGTCCACAATGTGATCCTGACGACTCAGGCATACCCGGTTCAAGATACGCTCGAGCGCATAGGCAAGATTTCGAGCGGTCGGACGCGAAGAATCAAGGTACCGGCCCTGACGGCTCAGCTCTTGCATGAATTCATACCGTCCGCCGCGAAATCCGCGGACGCCGAGGTAGAGACCGTATCCCGCCGCGATCCCGATCGCCGGGGCGCCCCGCACGATCATGTGGCGGATCGCCTTCCAAACGGCCCGGGAGGTCCGGCAAGCGACCCAAACCTCCCGGTTCGGGAGTTTTCTCTGGTCAAGCAGATAAAGCGTTTCCTTGCGGAATTCAACCGGAGAGAACGGGACTTTGGGATTTTTCATGGGCACATTCTACCTCGTTTCGATCAGGCGCTCGAGCTGATCATTTGTTTGACCAGGAAAAAATAGCTGATAAAAAGCGTATTGTGCGTGACGTGCAGGGTAATGGGAGCGAGGAGCGACCTCCGGGATTCGTAGAGATACGCGAGGGCAAGGCCGAGCACAAAGATCGGCCAGAACACGAAACCCGTGTGATGGATCGAGGCAAAAAACGCGGCGCTGATGACCATCGCCCAAACCTTCCCGACCTTCCCTTTGAGGATCGGGTAACAGAACCCCCGAAAAAAGACCTCCTCGAAGACAGGACCGATCACGGCGCCAAGGAATGCGGAGAACGCCACGAGAAACGGCAGACGTTTCTCCTCTTCGATGAAAACGTTCACGAGCGGATGCGGCGGCGGCTCATAGCGCACCAGGTTCGCCAGAAAAAGCAACACTGCGAGCACCAGGGCGAAGATCGGCAGCACCCCGAGATATCCCGTCCACCCGATCATCATCTCCCGGAACGGCTTCCCCTGGGGAACGTTGAATCCCAAGTCCCGCCAGGAACTTCCCTGCTGCTTAAGAAACCGGACCATGAACATCACGCAAAGGACATTCAGGATGAACGTGTGAAGAACCATGTAGGCATTGTCGGCGCCCTCGACCGGAAAAATGGCGCTGACCACTCCCATCAAAAAGCTGATCAGGATACTCCACACCACAAAAAGAACCACGGTCTTGAAGAGGATCGAGAAAGGCCAGACGCGGGTCTCGGAAGGGGGAGGAAGCCGCGGCAGTATCTTTTCCCTGAACGAGGGACGGAACACGGCCAAAAAATTAATGACGAACCCCACAGTGAGCGCCAGACCGAGCAATGCCGTGTAAGCGCCGAACCCGGCCGCGAGAAGCGGCTCCTTCCTGGCGAAATTTCCGAATGCCGGTTCGGACAATGTCTCATCGCTGAATTTCCGTTCGGCCGCCCTGAACTGTTCGAGACCCGACAAAGATGATTGCGCCCGCGGATGCTCCGTTTGCGGCTTGGGCCCCAGCGTCATGAACGCATAGAAAGCGCCGAGCAACAGGACCAACAGAAGATATAACCGCTCGCGTTTAAAGAACTTCAGGATGTCTTTTATCATAGACCGAACAGTTTTTTGGCGTTCTCCGTGGTCGCCGCTGCGATCCGGTCCACAGTATCGCCCCGAAGCTTCGCGATGAACTCGGCGGTCTCGATCATATAAAGCGGCTCGTTCCTCCGTCCCCGCTTTGACTGGGGAGCAAGATAAGGGGCATCGGTCTCAAGCACAAGGCGATCCGCGGGACAGGCCCTGCAAGCCTCCCGGAGGGCATCGTTATTCTTATAAGTGATCGCGCCACCGAACGCGATATGGAATCCCATCTCAAGGAATTTTTCCATTGTGGCGGCGTCGGAGGAAAAACAGTGGAGGACCCCGCGGCAGGGCACCGGAAGGGTCTCGCGAAGGATTCTCAGCATATCGCCATAAGCCTCACGGCAGTGCAGAATGAGCGGCTTCTGATGTTTGCGGCACCATCCGAGGAACGTATGGAACAGCTCCATCTGGACGTTCCTTGGCGAATGGTCGTGAAAGTAGTCGAGTCCCACCTCCCCGATCGCCACCACCCTGGGATGCGCGACCAGCGCTTCAAGCCCGGCCAGGTCCCCGGCCGTAGCATTCTTGCTTTCATGCGGGTGGTAGCCGACCGCGGCGTACACCTCGGGATAACGCTCCGCAACCGCAACCGCCTTCCGCGAGTCTTCGAGACCGGTACCGATATTGATCAGGCGGCCGACGCCGCCCGCGAACGCCCTCCGGATCACATCCTCGCGGTCGGCATCATATTGAGGAAAATGAAGATGGAGATGCGTGTCAGTCAGGATCATGCGGTCTTTTCATCGAGTCGTGGAAAGAGAGGAGCGCCTTTTTCGATCGGCGTTCCGGGCACGGTCATCGGTTCCCCAAATCCGGCTTCGTCACTGACCCGACCTGCGGTGGCGACCTTCAACCGGCTGAGAATCCGTTCTGAAGTCGCGGGCATGAACGGACCGATCAGGATACCGATGTGCGCGACGCACTCGGCAAGAGCATAAAGAACATCCGCGAGCTCCCCGTGTTTCGCCGGATCTTTCGCAAGCGACCACGGCTTTTTCTCTTCCACGAACTGGTTCGCCTCGGTAACAACCGACCAGATCTTTGCGAGGGCCTCCCGGGGATCATACCGCAGGACATCGTCCGTGACACCACGCCAGAGCGCGAGCGTGTCCCTCATGAGTTTCGTCTGCCAGACCTCCGGCGCCACCTGCGGGACCTTGCCTTCAAAATACTTTTCGATCATCGACGCGGTCCGGTGCCACAGATTTCCGAGATCGTTCGCAAGGTCGCTCGTGTAACGCTCGAGCAGAAGGTCCTCCGAATAGGTGCCGTCCAGGCCGAGCGTTACTTCACGCATCAGGAAATACCGGAACGCGTCCGTCCCGTACTTCGTGACGATCTCGACGGGATCGACGATATTGCCGAGCGATTTCGACATCTTGGCCCCGCCGATCTTCCACCAGCCGTGCGCGTACACGCGCTTCGGCAGTTCAACGCCCATCGCCCTCAACATGATCGGCCAGTAAACGGCATGCTGACGCAGGATATCCTTGCCGACCATATGGCAATCGGCGGGCCAGAACTTGCGAAACCTGGCGTCATCGGTCCCGAATCCGATACCGGTCAGATAGTTAAGCAGCGCGTCGAACCATACATAGACCACATGATCGGGGGAGCCCGGATATTCGATCCCCCAAGTGAGCCGGGTCTTCGGCCGGGTAATGCAAAGATCTTCGAGCGGCTGACGGAGGAATCCCAGAATCTCGTTCCTGCGATAGTCCGGCTGAATGAAATCGGGATTCGCTCTGATGTGATCGATCAGAAACTGTTGATAGCTTGAAAGTTTGAAGAAATAGTTCTCCTCCTCCAGACGTTCCACGTCGCGGCCGCAATCCGGACACCTCCCCTCCTTCAGCTGGAGTTCTGTCCAGAACGATTCGCAGGGAGTACAGTACCAGCCGTGATAGGCCGCCCTGTAGATGTCCCCCTTTCTTTCGAGATCGCCCAGCACCTTTTGAACGCCGGTCTTGTGATAGTCGTCCGTCGTCCGGATGAAATGCTCGTAACGAATCCCCAGAAGGGACCACAGTTCCCTGAATTTCGGAACGATTCCGTCCACAAAGGCCTTCGGTTCCATCCCCTCGGCCGTCGCAACCTTTTGCACCTTGATGCCGTGTTCATCAGTCCCCGTCAAAAAAAACACCTCGTCACCGAGCATCCGGTGATACCGCGCGAACGTGTCGCACAGGATGCTGGTGTAGGCGTGGCCGATATGGGGTTTTCCATTCACGTAATAGATCGGCGTCGTAAGGTAATACCGTTTTGTCATCAGAGCGTCGCTTTCGTTGACGGAAAAAGTTTTGCAAGCCTCATCGCGAGGCGTGTCGCCATCAGTTTTTGATTGGCGTTCGCCTCGATCGCGGACTTTGAATCATAGACAAGATCAAAAGCCTCGAGCCAGGTGTGGGCCGCCCGGGTGTTGGCCGACCCTCCCGACAGAAGCTTCTCCGCTTTCGTGCGGGCGAGCGCCATGAGCCCGTCCAGTTTGCCTTTCAGTTCCGGTTTCGGAAGTCCGGGATACGATTCAAAGATTTCCCGCACCGGCATCGCATCCAGAAACGCGGCGTGCCCCACCGCGTCATCCCCGGTCGCCGCGACACGCAGCTCGAAACATCGCGACTGGATCGTCTCCAGAAGCTGCGTCTTGTTCTCGACCAGGAGGATAAACACCGTATGTTTCGGCGGTTCCTCGAGCGTTTTTAAAAAAGCATTCGCGGCCTCGTCCGTCAGCCGCTCCGCCTTGATCACCACGCACACCTTCCGCGGGCTTTCGTAAGGCTTCAAGCCCGCCCAGTGGATCACATCGCGAACCGTGCCGGCATCCCCGGAATTCTCGCCGATCTTGATCGACTTCTCTTCGCGGTCCTCACCGATCCACCGCACGTCCGGATGCTGATGCCGCTCGACACGCCGGAGAAACGCCGGATCCGTTTTCCCGAAAAGCCGTGTCCCGCCGCTCACAAGCGCGGCCGCAAAAGCGGCGGCAAATCCTTCCCGGATATCCCCGCCCCGTTCCGCGGCGAACTCGGCCGATCCGGATGAGGTTCCCGCTCCGCTAAAAATATACGCGTGCGAAATACGGTCCTGCGCAAGATGGGAATCCAGGATCCGGGCCGCCAGCTTCTGGGTCTTATTCGCCAAATACATTCTGTAATTTCTCCAGGACGCGCCGGCTGACTTCGGGAAGCGGCTGACCGCTGTCGACCACGATCACGCGTCGCGGCTCCTTCCGGGCAAGCGCCAGAAACCCGCGGCGCACCTTCTGATGAAAACTGAACGCCTCCCGCTCGATCCGGTCATGACGGCCGCCGCGCGAAAGCCCCTTTTTGATATCGATATCAAGGACGAACGTGAGGTCCGGCCGGAGCGTCCCGCGAACAAGCCGACTCACCTCACGGATCAGGGGAAGCGGAATCCCGCGTCCATAGCCCTGATACGCCAGGGTCGAGTCTTCGAACCGGTCGCAGATGACGACCTTTCCCGAGCGAAGGGCCGGCAGAATCTTCTCGTGAACGATCTGGGCGCGCGCCGAAAGGTACAGGAGAAGTTCGGTCACGTGACTCATCCCCCGGTTGCCCCTGTCAAGAAGCACCGAACGGATCGCCTCGCTGATCCGGGTCCCGCCCGGCTCACGCAAAAGGACGACCTGGCGTTTTTGATGACGGAAAAAAGATGCCGCATTCCTGATCTGCGTACTCTTCCCGCTCCCTTCCGCTCCCTCGAACGTGATAAAAACGCCCTTTTTCATTTTTTTACATCCCATACCCGTCGAATCTTCTTCACCGAGGAAGGTTCTCCGGGACGACCATCCTTGACGAGCCACCCCTGGTCCGCGATCTGTTTGCGAAGGGCATCCGACCTTGCGAAATCCTTCGCCTTTCGCGCCTCAACATAATCCGAGAGGACCATCTTCACATCCGCCGGGATACCGGCAACCGCCGCGATATCAAATCCAAAAACCCGGTCGACAGCCCGAAAGAATTCCACGCAACCCGCGAGCCCGGTCACGGAAAGTTGCGCAAGATGGGCATTGATTTCCGTCACGGCTTTCTGGAGGGTCGCGAGGGCCGACGCGACATTGAGGTCCTCCGCGAGATCCGTACCGATCTCCTCCAACGCTCCCTTGAGGTCGAGTTCACTGCCCGCGCCGGGGGCCGCCAGCTGAAGACGGCTCAGACACTGCGAATAACAGTTATCAAATTTCTCAATAATCTCACGCGCCTCTTTCAGGCCATCCAAAGTAAAGTTGAGCGACGCGCGGTAATGCACGGACATCAGCGCGAGGCGGATAGCCATCGGATCGTGGCCTTTGTCCAAAAGATCGCGAAGCGTGAGGAAATTACCCCTGGATTTCGACATCTTCTCGCCGTTCACAAGGAGATGTTTCGCATGAAGCCAGTAACGGACGAACGCCTTGCCCGTCGAAGCCTCGGATTGGGCGATTTCGTTCTCGTGATGCGGGAAAACAAGGTCTTCGCCGCCCGCGTGAATATCGATAGTCTCGCCAAGATAGCGCATGCACATCGCCGAGCATTCGATATGCCAGCCCGGACGGCCCCTCCCCCACGGCGAGTCCCAGGCGGGCTCGCCTTCTTTCGCGGCCTTCCAGAGCACGAAATCCGCGCCCTCTTCCTTTTCATATTCATCGACATCGACCCGCGCTCCCGCGATGTTTCCGTCGAGTTTCTTTTTCGAAAGCTTCCCGTATCCCGGGAACCTGGAGACACGGTAATAGACCGATCCGTCCTCAGCCTTGTACGCGATCCCTTTCTTTTCAAGGTCCCCGATCAGTCTGATCATGGCGGGGATCTCCCCGGTCGCGTGCGGCCGGATCGTCGGCGCCAGGACATGCAGCGTCTTCATATCATCCAGGAATGCCTGCGTGTAAAAGGAAGTGTATTCCCCGAGCGATTTTTTCTCGCGGATCGCACCGGCGATGGTCTTGTCGTCAACATCGGTCACATTCATCACATGCGTGACCTGGTACCCCCGGGATTCAAGGTATCGGCGCAGGAGGTCCTCGAAAACAAAGGTCCTGAAATTGCCGATATGCGCGTAGTGATAGACCGTCGGACCGCAGGTATAAAGCGAAACCCTGCCCGGGACAAGAGGCGTGAACTCCTCAAGCCGGCCGGTCAACGTGTTATGGAATCTGATCATCTGAAACCCTCTTCATCGCGACAACCGCCTGGCAGGTCACGGCGAGGCCTTCACCTTCGGGCCCCAGTCCCTCCCGCGTCCGCGCCTTGACCGAAACGCTATCGGGCGGCAACCCGACAATCTTCGCGACCTTTTTTCGAATCCTCATCTTGTGAGGGCCAAGCTTTGGCGTTTGCAGGATAATATTCGAATCGATGTGATACGGGACCCATCCGAGCTTTTTCGCTTCCCTCATGACCGTACTGACAATAATGGAACTTTTCATGTTCTTCCAGCGGCGATCCTTGTCCGAAAACCATTCTCCGATATCGCCCCGGCCGATCCCCCCAAGGATCGCGTCAGCGACGGCGTGAAGAAGCGCGTCCCCGTCCGAATGCCCCAAAGAACCTTTCGTCGACGGGACGGTCACGCCGCCAAGCCAAAGTTTCCTCCCGGGGACAAGCCGGTGCGTGTCAAAGCCGATCCCGATCCGGACGCCCGGAGCGCCACCTTTTTCCATCATCGCCTGAGCGAGCATAAGATCCGTAACAGTTGTCAGTTTCGGGTTCCAGCCGGTATGGGTCACGATCTTCACACGGGCGCCAATCGCCTCCAGAAGTCCCGCTTCGTCGGTCGCGCGCAATACCGCGGCGGAATCCGCTTTATAAGCCCGAAGCAGGACCTCACGACGGACCATCTGAGGGGTTTCCGCTTCATAAAGCACGCTCCGGTCCACCGTACCTTCGATATGGCCGTCGCTTTTCAAAACACGCTTGATTGTCGGGACGACCTTGCGCGCCAGAATAACACCATCCCATCCGTTGCCCGCCCTGAGCACTTTCCGGATATCGCGTTCCGTGATGAGAGGGCGCGCGCCATCATGGACCAGGACCCACTCGGATGTTGAGGATGTTCTCCGGAGCGCGTTCCATACCGATTGGGCACGGGTCTTCCCGCCAGGCACCCAGGTCACGCGCGGATCATTCAGATCCCTTAACAGGGACCGTACGCCGGCGTGCATTTCGGGACTCACCGCAAGGATAATCTCGCGAATTTCCGGTATTCCCGCGAATACCCTGAGGGTTCGCAGGAGCACCGGTTCACCGCCGAGCTGATAAAAGAGCTTGGAGCGATCGGAAGGCCTCGGGGCTCCGGGCTTCCTTAAGCTATCGACAAAACGCGTTCCAAGCCCCGCGGCGGGAACAATCAGGCTTGCGCCGGAAAAACCTTTCCGTCGATCCGTCCTGGACTTTTTTGACATCAGATCACAGCGATCCCGGGCGAATGCGCTATGGGCTAGGCGTTCTGTCCCGGGCCCTGTTGACCCGGGCTGGAGGATGGCTGGTGCTGACCGTGCCCATTTCCGCGGGAGCGCTGATCCCGGCCCCGGTTGTCATGCCAGCGGTCCCCGCGTCCCCTGTCATGCCGATCGCGCCGCCCGTCCGAATCATCCGAAAGCTTTGCGAAGATCATGCGCCCGGCCTGGGTTTGCAGCACGCTCGTGATCGTCACGCGAACGGTCTGACCGATCCGGCGGCGCGCGGAATCCACGACGACCATCGTCCCGTCGTCCAGATACGCCACGCCCTGCTCATGCTCCTTGCCTTCCTTGAGAATCTTGATCTCCATCTCTTCACCGGGCATCACGACGGGCTTGAGCGCGTTCGCGAGATCATTGATATTGAGAACCTTGACTCCCTGTAATTCGGCAACCTTGTTGAGGTTGTAGTCATTCGTGAACACCTTCGCCTCGATGACCTGGGCCATCTTCACGAGTTTCGCGTCCACGGTGTTGAACTCGGGAAAATCCATTTCGTGGATCTTGACGTTGATGTTCGGGTTCTCGCGGATCGCATTCAGGACATCGAGACCGCGACGACCCCGGTTGCGTTTGAGGGGATCCGAAGAATCCGCGATAAGCTGAAGCTCTTTCAGGACGAAACGGGGAAGGATGAGCTTCCCGCCGAGGAAATGGGTGTTCGCGATGTCGGCGATACGACCGTCGATAATCACGGAGGTGTCGAGCAGTACGAGATCCTCCCCCGTCCCCTTTGTGTCGAGGCGCACGAACGGGATCATCAGGGCAAACTCATCCTGGCCGCGGAGAATCGTGATAATGCCAAGATACGAGAAAAGGATCGCCGATGAAATCGCAAGGATCCGGCTCTGTTCAGGCGTCAGATTCCCGTACGCCACCACCGTCATGAACAGCTTGTGCGTCAAAAGGCCGAACGCAAGCCCCACGATGACTGACAGGATGTTGCGGACCGTATACTGCTTGAAGAAAATATCGATCAGCACGATGAGACTGCCGACGATCCCGCCAACCACAGCCGAGATCCAGGCCCCATGCGGCAGCTGGATGTTCAAAAAGGTCTGCATCTGCATCGACCAGCCCACCGCCGCGCAGCACAGGACAAACAAACACCGGATAAATATGATCATAATCACAACTCCTTTGGTCACTTCCGAACAAATAGAAGATATTTATTCGCTCATTTCAGGAACAGGTAATACCACTTCTTTTTCTTTCCATCCTTGGAATCTTTTTTCAGCAATTTCCAGGGATGGGCGCGGATATCCTTGACGAAGGCGCACATCTCTTCGTAAAGTTCGTCCTCCCTGAGGAGTTTTCCGAGGGTCCCTTCCCCCCGTTCGACTCCATCAAGAATCTTGCTTAGTGAATCGGTTGATGATTCGATATTCTGAACGCTCTGTTTGAGCCGGCCTTCGGAACCTCCCACGGTGGTGTTGAGCGCGGTACTGATATCGGAGAAGTTTTTGACCATGGTCTTCAGATCCTCGATCGTCCCATCAGACTCGACACCGGCACGGAACTTCGCCATGATCTCCGAGATCTGGTTTGAGATCTCGTGAGCCCGCTCAACCAGCTCTTCCACAGCTACCGGGCTTACACCTTCAACCGAATCGCCGTCCTTCAGGAGGCGGGTAGCGCCGACCACGGGTGTGATCTCTATATGGGGCTCGCTCAGGATATGCGTTCCCTGGATCTTGAATTGGTAATTCTCACCGATTTCCACTCCCTTTTCAATGAAAAGCTTCACCTCCACGCGGTTCTTTTTCTTCATCTCGTCAAAGAACAACCGCACCTTGCTGACCTCGCCCACCCGGACACCCGCCATCCTCACGGGCGCCCCCCGGTCCAGAATGCTCACATACTCGTACATGATCCTGAGACCGTAGCCGGACCGGAACAGGTAGACGCCGCTGACAAAGAAAAGCACCATCGTAAGAAAAATGAAGCCGACAATCACGAAAACGCCGACCGCCATCTCATTGGTATTTTTTTTCATATATTCTCCGTTTCCTTTTTCGTTCCGTTCGTGATCGGGCCGTTGGCCGATCCCGTGATAAACTGCCGGATGACCGGGTTCCGGGAACTCCGGATCTCGTCCGGCGTCCCAAGACCGATGATCTTTCCTTCGTAAAGCATCGCGATCCGGTTGCCGACCTTGTAGGCGCTCGTCATGTCGTGGGTCACAACGATCGAGGTCACCTTGAGTTTGGCCTGCATCCGCAGAATAAGATCGTTTATCACGTCAGCGTTGATCGGATCCAGACCCGTCGTCGGTTCGTCATACAGAATAATCTCCGGCTCGCTGCAAATCGCACGCGCGAGCCCAACCCTCTTCTTCATTCCTCCCGAAAGGCTCGACGGCATCAGGTCTTCGATACCACTGAGTCCCACAAGCCCGAGCTTTTCCTTGACCCGGGCGCTGATCGTCTCCTCGGCAAGTTTTGTGTGTTCATAAAGGGAAAACCCGACATTCTCCCGGACATTTAATGAGTCAAAGAGCGCGGCCCCCTGGAAGAGCATCCCCAGCCGCAAGCGAAATTCGTCCTGTTCACCGGGCGTCATGGCGAACATCGAACGCCCATCGATGCGGATATCGCCTTCGTCAGGCTCCAGGATAGCAATGATATGTTTGAGGAGAACACTCTTCCCACAGCCGGAGCGCCCGATGATAACAAGCGTCTCGCCTTTCTGGATCTCCAGATCCACACCCCGCAGGACGTGATTCGCTCCAAACCATTTATGAACGTTTTTGATCTCGATCATAAAAACATTATTCCTTTAAAAGAAATAAAAAATCGCGGAAAAAAGCGCGTCCGAAGCGATGACGAGAATCAGCGAAACAACGACCGCAAGCGTCGTCGCACGTCCCACGCCTTCGGCGCCGCCGCGTGCGCGGAAACCGTAGAAACATCCCACGATCGAAATGAACCCCCCGAAGAAAAACGCTTTAATGAGCCCCGTCACAACGTCCTTCACCATAAGCGCGTCCATGCCGCGTTTGATGTACGTGTGAGAACTCATGCCGAGCTTGAAAACCGAAATCAGGTACCCGCCGAACATCCCGATGCAATCCGCGTAGATCGTCAGCACGAAAAGCATGAAAAGCGCCGCAACGAATCGGGGGATCACGAGATACTGGATCGGGCTCGCGGCAAGCGCCTTCAGTGCGTCGATCTGTTCGGTGACCTTCATGGTCCCGAGCTCCGCAGCGATCGAGGCGCCGACGCGGCCCGCGACGACCATTGCGGTGAGGACCGGACCGAGCTCGCGACACAGGGAAACCGCGATCAGGTCGGACGTGAACTTTTCAGCCGCGAAGAGACGGAGCTGATAAGCGGACTGGAGAGCCAGCACCATCCCCGTGAAGAGTGATGTCAGGAAGACAAGCGGCAATGACATCACGCCGATCTTGTTCATCTGATCGAGCGTCATTTTCCATCGAATCCTGTTCCTGAAAAGATGCGCACAGGTATCCCGAAAGAGAAGGGCGATCCCGCCCGCATCCTCAAAAAACTCAACGCACAGCCCGCCAAAATGCCCGAGCCAGGACCTGACACTGACCAGTCTTTTAAGATTCCCCCACCGCGTCATAAAGCTCCTAGAACTTCAGTTTCGTCCCCACGGTAAGGCCCTTTTCATCCGGCCTTCCGTCTCCGTCCCTGTTACCGTTTCGATCCCCGGACGGCCTGACCGCCCCGACATCGATCGACGGCACGGGAACATCGATATTGGTACCCTTCACGAGCTGAACGCTACTGTCCTTCTCATGAAGGGTAACCTCAAACCCCTTCCACACGACCAGTCTGTCCAAAGTCTCTATTTTTACGCCCGCGAGCATGTTGTCAAGCGTCAAATCCACCGCACCCGTCAAAAAAAAGACACTACGCCCTTTCCATATCTTGGAATCCTGCAGTGGGAAGTAAGGCGAAAAACCGCGGAACTGGATGATCCCCCGGTCATAGTCGATCTTTCCCCACTTCCCGTCACGGATGTTGATGGTCGCGGCGAACTCTGGCCTGCGGAGATCTCCTTCGATCGATAGCTTCCCATCCATCAGGCCGCCGAGTTCTTTAGGAAGCGGCCTGGAGGCAAAAAACTGTACCTGCCCGAGATCGAAACTCACCGTCCGGATCACAAGTTTCGCCTGGGGCGCCTTGAGGGGGGGCATCACCTGGCCGGTCATTTCGAATTTTCGGCCCCACGAGAACCGGATACCGGTAATCCCCATGGGACTGATATCAAAAGACCCTTTCAGGTCCTGAAGCGGTTCCTGGTTAATGATGAAGTAATCGGTTTCGAGATCCGCCTTGAAACGGAACTGCCGGTCCTGCCACGCCGGGTCAAGCGCGTGAATATAGAGCCGGCCCTGCGTCACGGCATCCATGCCAAAAAGGTCCAGGTGGTCCAGCTTGCCGCGAACGGTAAAATCAAGACCCCGGAGATTTGACATCACCGAGATCCGCCTGGAGCCCTTTTCAACGGCTATTTCATAATTACCGGAAGCGAAATCGAGTTCCCCGCGCCCCTGGTAGAGACCGTTCAGCATGAGCGAATCCATGATGAAGCGCCGGCCGGCCAAACGTGCGCTACCGTCAAAGGAATAGCGACCCGCGCCGGCGATATCCAGGCCTCCTTCAACCCGCTGGCCGGAAAGATCCAGCATGAAATCGAGGGTAATCCACGGATTTTCCTTTCCGATCAGCGAACGAAAACTCAGTTGCGGCTTACCGTCCTCGCTCGAAAATTTGCCCGATAGCTTCGCCGACCAGCCGTGGACGACCGTCGCGACATCATTAAAGGCGAGATTCTTGCCGGTCCAGTGAATTTTACCGGTCAGGCCGCGGAACGGGAGCGGAATATCACGGGAGAAATCCATGCCTCCGAGTTCAAGCCACAGATCATGTGTCCGCCGGACGGGGTCCACCACCCCGCGCACAAACACATCCCCTTCGAGAAATCCGCTGGCAGACGCCCGGATATCGATCCGGACCTTCAATTCGGCGTCGGGCGTGACCTTGCCATCGATATCCCGGAGAACGATCTCCCTTCCGATGGTGGGAATATGATAGCGGATCTCTCCGCCCTTGAAATTGAGGGCCGGCATCTCGGCCCGGGCGGGAGTTTCAAAATACTGATACGGGAAATCCCCATTTTCAACAATCATCGACGGATTCCGGAACGTCACCCCGGCCGGAGCCTCCAGGTTGCGGTTCCACAACTGGCTGAGGTGATAACAGAAAATGAGACGGTCCAGACGGACCAGCTGAGAGCCGCCTCCCATCGGGGGAAATTCGATGATAACATTCTCAAGCGCAAGTTGGTTGAAACGGTAGGGGCGGATATTGCCGATCGAAACCTTAGCCTTAAGGTATTCTCCGGCGCGTTGTTCAGCAAAGATCCGGAACTCGTCGGATGCGGCAACCCGTGAAAGAACCACACGAACGGCCCCTCCCGCCACCAGCGCAGCCAGAACCGCCAGCAGAAGGATGAGTCTGAGGATTCGGCGTTTTTTCACAAGGCGTCAGGTCGCTTTCTCAAAAACGATCCTGTCACCGCGGACTTCCGCTCGTATCTTGTCACCTTCCCGGAACTTGCCGCCAAGGATTTCCTCAGCAAGAATGTTTTCGATATGCCGCTGGATCGTCCGCTTGAGCGGTCGGGCACCAAACACGGGATCATAACCCTGGTCGATCAGGAACTTGAGCACCTCATCGGAGAGCAAAAGTTCCATCTTCTTTTCCTTGAGCCGATCCTTGACCTCGCCGAGCTCGATATCAATGATTTGTTCGAGGTCCTGGCGCGTCAACGGGTGAAAGACGATGATGTCGTCGACCCGGTTCAAGAACTCCGGACGAAAGACTCTCCTGGTCTCATCGAGGAGCTTCGTCTTGAGATTGTCGTAGTTCAGATCGTCCTTTTTGACCGTAAAGCCAAGGTCGCCCTGTTTGCGGACGAGATCCGCGCCGACGTTGGAGGTCATAATGACGATCGTGTTCCGGAAGTCCACCTTGCGGCCGAAAGAATCCGTCAGCCGGCCTTCCTCCATCAGCTGGAGAAGGATATTAAAAACGTCCGGATGCGCTTTTTCGATCTCGTCAAGCAACACCACCGAATAGGGGCGCCGGCGCACCTTTTCCGTCAACTGACCGCCCTCTTCGTACCCGACATAGCCGGGGGGCGCACCGACGAGACGTGAGACGTTGAACTTCTCACCATATTCGGAGCAATCGACCGTGATGATGGCGTCTTCGTCGCCGAACATAAACTCGGCGAGAGCGCGCGCGAGCAGCGTCTTGCCGACACCTGTGGGACCGAGAAAAATAAAGGTGCCGATGGGACGGCGCGGATTGCGGAGCCCGGACCGCGAGCGGCGGACCGCGTGCGCGATCGCCCGGATCGCCTCGTCCTGGCCGATAATCCGTTTATGGATTTCTTCCTCCATCTTGAGAAGACGCGCGGTCTCTTTTTCTTCAAGACGTGCGAGCGGAACACCGGTCCACTTCGAGACCACGAACGCGATATCCTCACCCGTCACCTGGATTTCGACCTCGGATTTGGATTCCTTCCAGCTCTTCTTCATCTTTTGGAGGTCTTCCTTGGCCTTGCGTTCCTCGTCCCGGAGCTTTGCGGCCTTTTCGAAATCCTGTCCCTTGATCGAAGCTTCTTTTTCACGGCGAAGCGATTCGATCTCGGTCTCCATTTTCTTCAGGTCCTTCGGGAGCGTCGTCACGGAAAGACGGGCGCGCGAAGCGGCCTCATCGATAATATCGATCGCTTTGTCCGGAAGGAACCGGCCGGAAATATAGCGGTCGGAGAGTTTCGCGGCTTCGGAGAGGGCTTCATCGGTGATCTTGACCCGGTGATGCGCCTCATACTTATCGCGAAGGCCTTTCAGAATCTGGATCGTGTCGTCGACCGAGGGAGGATCGACGATGACGGTCTGGAAACGGCGGGCCAACGCGGCGTCCTTTTCGATGTATTTACGGTATTCGTCGAGCGTCGTCGCGCCAATGCACTGGATCTCGCCGCGGGAAAGCGATGGCTTCAAGATGTTCGATGCATCAATCGCGCCTTCCGCGCCGCCGGCCCCTACCAGAGTGTGAAGCTCGTCGATGAAAATAATCACGTTGTCGGCGCGGCGGATCTCGTCCATCACCGCCTTGATGCGTTCCTCGAACTGCCCGCGGTATTTCGTACCGGCAACCATCAAAGCAAGATCCAGCACGATCATGCGCTTGTCGATCAGAATCTCCGGGACATCGCCCGCGATGATCCTCTGGGCGAGCCCTTCAACGATCGCGGTCTTGCCGACCCCGGCCTCTCCGAGAAGCACCGGGTTGTTCTTTGTGCGCCGGGCGAGAATCTGGATCACGCGCTCGATCTCGTCATGGCGGCCGACCACGGGGTCGAGTTTTCCCTCACGCGCGAGCTGCGAAAGATCGCGTCCAAAAGCGTCGAGCGCCGGCGTTTTGGTCTTTGCCTTGCTGCCGCCCCCGATCCCGGAAGCCGGTTGTCCCGGGGCACCGCCCGCATCGCCGCCGGGCGAAGCCGATCCGAGAAGCTTGATGACTTCTGAACGGACCTTATTGAGGTCAAGGCCGACGTTCGTGAGCACGTGACTCGCAACGCCTTCCCCCTCCTTGATGAGACCGAGCAGCAGATGCTCGGTCCCGATGTAGTTGTGCCCAAGCCGGCGCGCCTCGTCCATTGCGAGCTCGATGACCTTTTTCGCCTTGGGCGTGAACGGGATATCCCCTGACACAACGGTGCTTGGTCCAAACTGCACGAGCTTCTCGATCTCGAGACGGATCGTGTCGAGCGAAAGTCCGAGGTTCTGCAGTACAGCCGCAGCGACGCTCTCCCCCTCTTTGATCAGACCGAGAAGGATGTGCTCGGTCCCAATGTAATCGTGATTGAAGCGTTTGGCCTCTTCCTTCGCAAGGATGATGACCTTGCGGGCTCGCTCGGTGAAACGGTCGAACATGAAAAACCTCCGGAGATTTTATGGTACGATGACGAACGACACTCGCTTACTCGAGTCCCTCCACCGTCATGTCCCGCGGGAACTCAACGGTCACGGTGTAGAAAATCTCTTTTTTGGCTTTCGGTTCAAGCTGAAGCTCCCAGCGCCAGACACCCTTCCTGTCCTTCCAGTCCTTGTCCTGGGGTTCCTGGCTGATCTGAGTGACCTTGACCTTGATGCGCTCATCCTGGGAGACCGGGATCGCCTCGAACAGGCTGAGTTTACCGGCCTGGGCCTTATAATTTTCGGCTGTCAGCTTGTATTTATAAGCGATTTTCTTGGTGGACGACGGAATATTGCCGATCAGGACATTATCGGATTTCTTCTCGAGCAATTCCCGCTTCACTTTCACGTTGTCGTCCGCGCCCAGATAAAGGTCAAATTCCTCGCCCGGAGCGATGTTCGGGATACGGGAGTTCCCGACGAAATCCCCTTCAAAGAAGACATTCACCTTGCCTCCCAAAAGCTGGATATCTTTCGCGTTCGTGACCCGGCTCTTGAGATATGCGACCGGGACCATTTTCGGATACGCGGAATATTCGAAGTTGGAGACCAGGTCCTGGGCGGTCACCGGCACTTTGTGATCGGCTCCGTCCGGTTTGATCGTAACTCGCCGGGGCAGTTTGTAAACAACGGAGATGCCCTTGCTTTCGGCCTGGGTATAAGCCGTTTCGGCGATCATCATTTCGGGTTCCATCGCGAGCTGTGGCGGGGCCGCCGAAGCTCTCATCATGTCAAAGTCACCCGGCGACTTTGCCTCCAGGGACCCAGCCTTTGCCGCATACATCATTTTTCCGCGATTCACAGGCACCGGCGGCTGATACGGATGAATGAACCAGCTGTTCACCTCAGGCATGCTGCCGCCGGCATTCACCTGCGCCGTCGAAAGTGTCATATCCACATCATCCCAGGGTTCGCCCGTGGTCTGGCGGACAATCGCATAGGTCACAAGCTCGGTCCTAGCCTTGTCAAGCTGGGCGCGGGCATCATAGACGGATTCCCACGATGCCCCGCCGACCTTGTAGGCGGCCTCGAGATCGAGTCGACCGGCTTTCGCCACTTCGATATCCACCACGACGGAGTATTTCACCTTCTGCCCGTAACCGGAGAGCTCGGCGAGTTCGCGGCGCAGGACCTCAAGCTTCTTCACGTTCTCACGGATCTCAAGGTCGATCGCCAGACCGCGGCTGAAATTCTCCTTCAACCTGGTACCCAGGAATACAAGCGTTGATTCCAGATCCTGGGCGGTCGGCATCCTGGTCACCAGGTCCTCGGGAAGTTTCTGCCCCGCGAAGAGCCTGATCGAATCCAGGTAAGATTTCTCTTCCTTCAAAACATTCTTCTCGTTCTCAAGTTTTTTATTCTGGTCCTCGATCCCTTCGATCTGCGCTTCAAGCTCCTTCACCCTTGCGACAGGGGTTTCCTTGAGAAAAGCCCTCTCAACCTGGGCACCCAGGATTTTCACGGCGGCGGTCCCGCGGCCCCTCACGCGAAGCGAGTCCGGATCGAAAGCGGCCACAAGATTCGGCAACACGACCCTGGTGTCGCCCGGATTGACCTCGACCGTTGCCGCGCGCGTAACAAAGGCATCATTCGAATACACCGTCACCTGACTGATCCTCGAATCAGCTGTCACATTTTCCGCGAACACGCTCGCCGGCACCCACAATATTGAAAGGATGAGAACGAGAAGGGGCTTCTTCATAAACGGTATCCTCATGGGTTAAAGTAACAACTTTGAGAAGAACGTCCGGATCCGGTCAGCGCGTTGAATGTCGCGATCCGCAGCGCTGAGTTCCGACCCGTGCATTTTTTGGAGATGCCCGGGCTGGATCCATAAAAAAAGCTGGTTCAGGTCCCGGTGGGTCACCCGGCCTTCGATGATCCCGGTATCGACACCGGTCTGCACAAGCGACAAAAGCTGGATCGCTTCCTGGGACGAGATGAGCCTCGCCGATTTCAGAACGCCGAGCGCCCGCCACACCTGGTCTTCCATTTTTGTTTTGCGTTTCTTCCGGAGATATTCCCGCGCCTCCCGCTCATGCGTGATTACCTGTTTAATGACTCCTTCGAGATTCGAGATGATCTCCGTCTCAGGCTGTCCGAGCGTGATCTGGTTCGAGAACTGGAAAAAACTCCCGAGCGCCTGTGTCCCTTCGCCGTAAAGGCCTCGCACCGCGAGGTTCAGTTTTGAAAGCGCCTGCAACACCTTCTGGATCTGTTTCGTAATCACAAGGCTCGGCAGATGCAGCATGCAGGAGGCGCGAATACCGGTCCCGACATTCGTCGGGCAGGCCGTCAGGTAACCAAGCGTCGCGTCAAAAGCGTAACTAAGGCTCTTTTCGAGTTCCATATCGATCTCGTCGGCAATGCGCCACGCCTCGGCAAGGTTCAGCCCCGACTGGAAGACCTGGAGCCGGAGGTGGTCTTCCTCGATCATCATGAGGCTGACCATTTCATCCGGCGTGATCACAACCGCGCTCGCACCGTCCTCGCGCACCAGCGCGTTCGAAATCAGATACCGCTCGAGAAGGAACTGCCGGTCGATCTCGCCGATCTCCTTCGTCAGGATCATGTTGGCCTTCTTCAGAAAACTCGAGGCGCGGACCGCCTTTTCCATCTCCGCGATCAGGGCGATCCGCTGATCGGGCGTCATCTTGATCAGGAACGGGTAATTCGCGAGATTGCGCGCGAGCCGTATGCGGGAGCTGACGACCACATCGTTCTCGGGACCCGTGGCCCGAAGCCAGTTGACCGACTGCGCCGGCGAAGAACCGTTCTCAGTCATTTTTTGTTTTCCTCGGGCGCTTGTTCTTGTCTTCGATCTGCCTGATCTCGTCGCGAAGGCGCGCCGCTTCCTCAAACGCCTCGTTCTGGATGCATTTGCGCAGACGGTCCTGAAGCTGGCGGAGATCGTGAGCGCGCCGAACATCCTTCGGGATTCTGGACGGTTTTTTGCCGACATGGACCCCCGCCCGCTGGACCTGTTTGATCACGGCTTCAAGCTGACGATGAAACGCGGTATAACACTGCGCGCATCCAAGACGTCCCTGTTTGGAGAATTCCTCGAAGGTCATACCGCAGGATTTGCAGGCGACCGCGGTTTTTTCCCCCGGCGTCTCAAGAAGTTTTCCGATCCCCGCGAAACCCGTGAAGAAGTCGCCAAAGTTGAAATAGGTCTTGAAATCCGTCCCCTTCTCTTCGGCGCACTGCTCGCAGATATGCACTTCCGCCATCTGACCGCTCACAACCTCGGTCAGGTGAATCGTCGCTTCCTTTGTCCCGCACACATTGCAGATCATGTTCGCTTCGCTCCCGGCCCGATCAAAGGGAGAACCGGACCCCGTCCTTGCGGACCAGCGCGTGAAAATCCTCCAAAAGCAGTTTGGTAATCTTGCCCGGCTTACCGCTTCCGACAACGCGTCCGTCGATCTTGACGACCGGGATGACCTCCGCCGCCGTTCCCGTGAGGAATACCTCATCGGCGTTAAAAAAATCATGCCGCGTCAGGATTCTTTCCGCGAAAGGCAGTTTGAGTTTGCGGGCAATCTCGATGATCGCATCACGCGTGATCCCCTTGAGCGCTCCGAGATAGGACGGAGGCGTCAAAAGCGTGCAATCCTTCACGGCCGACCCCTTGCCGGTTTTCTTGACCATGAACACATTGTCACCCGTGCATTCTACGACGTAGCCCTGGTGGTTGAGCATCAGCGCTTCCATACAACCGCCGTTCCTTGCCTCGATCTTGGCCATGATATTATTGAGATAGTTCAGGCTTTTGATCGACGGATTCACGGCCTCGGGGAGATTCCGGACGGTCGGAACGGTGATAATCTCCAACCCTTTCTGGTACAAATCCGCCGGATAAAGTGCAATCTTGTCCGTGATAATGAAAACTGTCGGTTTCTTGCAGAGAAAGGGCGATAGTCCGAGGTCCCCCGTGCCGCGCGTGACGACCAGTCGGATATAGCCGCTCGTCAGCTTGTTCCTGCGAAGGGTTTCAATAACGGCTTTTTCCATTTCCCTGGGCGTCATCGGAATTTCGAGCATGATCGTATGGGCCGACTCCCAGAGCCGTTTGAGATGCTCCTCGAGCTTGAAGACGATTCCATCGTAGGCGCGAATCCCCTCAAAAACACCGTCTCCGTAAAGAAGGCCGTGATCGAAGACAGACACTTTCGCTTCACTCCTGGGATACCATTTACCGTCGATATAGATTTGAAGTTCCATCTTGAATCTCCTTGTTTAAGGATCCGCTGCGATCAATGTTTAAAAACATTCGAAGCCGGCATCAGCTGACCTTCGTGAAGCGTCAGCGACCGGCTCCCTGTCCGGGCAATTTCTTCATCATGGGTCACGATAAGAAATGTGTGACCCTCTTTCTGGTTCAATTCCGCGAGCAACGACGTAATCGTCCCGGCCGTTTCTTCGTCGAGATTGCCGGTCGGTTCGTCACAAAGAACGACGTCCGGTCGATTGGCGAGGGCCCGGGCGATCGCCACGCGCTGTTTCTCCCCGCCGGAGAGCTCGGACGGGAAATGCGTCCTCCGGTTCCAGAGCTTCACACGTTTCAGAACCTCCTTGACCCAGCCCGAGTCCTTTTTTTTCGCGATAAGTGTGGGGAGTAATACATTTTCATGGACCGTGAGCTCCGGCAACAGATGATAGAACTGGAACACGAAACCGATATTGCGACAGCGGATTCTTGCGATCTCGCGTTCGGGCATGCCGGTCATCTCACGCCCCCGAAAGAAAAGCTTCCCGTCCGTCGGTCGGTCAAGACCGCCCAGGAGATGAAGCAGGGTCGACTTCCCGCACCCCGATTTACCCGTGATGTAAAGCATTTCCCCCTGGCAAACCTCCAGATTAACCCCTCGCAGGATTTCGAGGCTACCGGTCACGGTGTCATAATCCTTCCGCAGTCCGGATGCGCTGAGGATCGCCGCCGCGTTATTCATAACGAAGCGCCTCCACCGGTTTGAGGCTTGCTGCCCGGTGCGCGGGATAAAGCGCCGCGATCACGGCAAGAATGAACGCCAGCCCGGCGACCACCATGATATCCTCCATGCGGACTTCCGCCGGAATTCTGTCAAAAATATAAACATCTCTCGGGAAAACCTCGAATCCGAACGTCGTCTTGAGAAATTCCGAAAGATCGTTGATGTGAAGCGCCCCCCACACGCCCATGCCCACGCCGATCACCATTCCCCAGAACCCGTAACTCATCCCTTCGATCAGGAAGATTCTCCGGATCGCGGACCGCGTGGCCCCAAGGGCGCGGAGGATCCCGATATCCCTGGTCTTTTCCATGGAGACCATGATCAGGGTCGAAATGATATTGAACGCCGCCACGACAACGATCAGGGAGAGCAGAATGCTGATGAGGAATTTTTCGACCTTCAGCGCCTGAAAAAAATGCTGATTCATGTCATACCAGGACGCGAGCCGGTACTGCATCGGGAAATGACCCGCCAGAACCCACTTCCATTTTTCCGCCTCATCCACATCGCTGAACTGAAGACTCAGTCCCGAAATCTTATTCTCCATGTGATAGAACTTTTGGGCCGTCTCAAGGCTGAGCAACGCCACCTGGGCGTCGGCATCGGACATCCCGATATGAAAAATCCCCCGCACGATGACCGGCCACGTCTTGACATGCATCGGGAGCGGCATGAACGGGTTCTTTTTTTCGGGCTCCGGCGTGATCAGATGGATAACATCCCCCACCTGAACCCGAAGCCGGGAAGCCAGGATCTCGCCCAGCACGATACTGGGGACATTCGACTTCTCGACCTTGCTTTTGAAGGACCACCAGCGGCGTCTCTTTTCCGTGTAAACGGACTCCTGGAAACCAAGCGTCCCGGACACAAGATTCTTTTCATAGATCGAAAAATCCCCGTTCTCCGTATCCAGCCCCATCACCACCACGCCCTGCGCGGCGGTATCGGTGCGAAGGATCGCCTGCTTTTCGATGAATCGCATTACAATCTTGAGCCCGGGGATGTTTAACGCCCGGATCTTCGCCATATCGTCGGCCGAGTTCGTCCAATCCTCCGACTTTTCGATCCGGAGATGCGGCTGGATGCTGACGATCTTGCGTTTGAGTTCATTATCGAACCCGGTCATGACCGAAAGCACAATAATAAGCGCCATCACACCGATCGCGATCCCGCCCATCGATATCAACGAAATAAGGGAGATGAATCCCGTCTTCCGTCGCCGGGTCAGATGCCTGTGGGCGATAAAAAGCTCGAATTTCATTGAGCGGAACCTTCTTCCGTCGTTTCCATTTCGTTTTCCAATTCAGCCTTCTTCTTCGGCTTAAGTTGCGGGAACAGGATCACATCCCGAATCGAAATCCGGTTGGTGAGCAGCATCACGAGTCGGTCGATACCGATGCCGAGCCCCCCCGCCGGAGGCATCGCGTATTCAAGCGCCATCAGGAAATCATCATCGATCTCCTTGTGCTCGCCGATCAACTCCTGCTGTTTTTCAAGCCGCCCGCGCTGGACCGCGGGATCGTTCAGCTCCGAAAAGGCATTCGCCACTTCCATTTTGGCGATAAAAAGTTCGAACCGGTACACAAGCTCAGGGTCTTCCGCCTTCGCCTTCGCGAGGGGCGTCATGACCGTCGGATAATCGACGACGAACGTCGGGTCCCAAAGGTTTTTCTCGACCTTCTCACCAAAGATCTCATTCAGGACATCGATATCCTCCATATCCTCGTCGAATTTGACGTGAAGTTTTTTCGCGGCTTCCCGCACGTTCACTTTGCGAAAATCCATCCCCGTCGTCTCTTCGAGAGCGCCGTAAAAGGAAATCCGCTTCCACGGGGCCTTGAAATTCAGGGTGCGATCCCCGTACGGGATTTCGTCCTTGCCATAAAGCATCATCACCAGATGACGAACCAGTTCTTCGGTGATGCTCATCATGTCCGTGTAATCCGCGTACGCCTGGTAAAGCTCCATCATCGTGAATTCGGGGTTGTGGCGAACGGAGATTCCCTCGTTGCGGAAATTCCGGTTGATCTCATACACCTTTTCGAAACCGCCCACCAGAAGTCGCTTCAGATACAGCTCGGGAGCAACACGCAGGTAAAGATCGGTCGCGAGGGCATGGTGATGCGTCACGAACGGTTTGGCGCGGGCACCTCCCGCGAGAGGCTGCATCATGGGGGTCTCGACCTCCATGAATCCTTTAGCGTCGAGGAATTTACGTATCTCGCTGATGATGCGACTCCGCTTCCTGAAAGTTTCGCGGACCTCATCATTGACGATCAAGTCCACATACCGCCGGCGGTAACGCGTCTCGATATCCTTCAGGCCGTGCCATTTCTCCGGGAGTGTGCGGACGATCCTGGAAAGCCGCTCATACTTTTCGATCTTGATCGTCTTCTCGCCCGTTCTCGAGAGAAAGAGCTCGCCCTCAAGCCCGATGATGTCACCCAAACTCAGCGACTTGAACGCGGCGTAAGATTCGTCGCCGAGCACGTCTTTTTTGGCATAGGTCTGAATGCGTCCGCCTTCATCCTTGATGTCTGCGAACGTGCTCTTGCCCATATCACGGCGGGACATGAGTCTCCCCGCCACGCGGACCTTTCGCCCGGGCTGGAAATCGGAAACGATCCCGGCAAGGGACTCTTTGGGAAGAAACCGGGCTCCGTAATCTGAAACACTCATGTCGTTTATCCTTATGCCTTTAGCATGACCGACTTACCATCGCAAGCGCGGAACCAACCTATGCCTTGTGGCGGAAAAGGTTTATGGTGAAGAGCGAGTATTATAAGCCAGGCGCCTCCAATAATCAATCCATCCCAACGATTAGAAATGCTAGCCGTTGATAGTTTTCCTTGACCCGCCATCTCCATTTGCTAAGATGCCTGACTCTATGGAGCCCATCCTCCTGACCTATCTCCTGACTGCGCTTGGTGTATGGATTTACCGTAGCATCCGGTCCCTCTCCGAACTGGCCCAAGCCCCCGCGCTCAGAATTCCTTCCGGAAACATTCGCAAAGGTTCTGTGACGGTCCTGATCCCGGCCCGGAACGAGGAAAAAAACATCGCGGCATGCGTCCGGCCCTTTTTGAGCCAGCTCCGAGAGAGCGATGAGATCATCGTCATCAATAACGGCTCCACAGACAGAACCGAAGCGATCCTGAAAGACCTTGGCGCTGAGGAAATCAAGGGGTCAGGCACCTTTTTCGGTACAAAAAAGGACAGTAGCGACGGACCCTTTTTGGGATATCTCAATACTCCCGAGACTCCTGAAGGCTGGACGGGAAAGAACTATGCGCTTCATCTCGGCAAAGACTACGCCAAAGGCGACTGGCTGCTTTTCACGGACGCCGACACAAGACACGAACCGGGAAGCGTCGACGCCGCGATCGCTTTTTCGGAAACAAACTCCCTTGACCTCCTGACCCTGCTTCCCCGCTGTCTGGCTCACGGCTTCTGGGAAAACCTCATCCAGCCCTGCGCGATGGGCTACATGGGGCTATGGTTCCCTGTCCGGAAGATCAACGATCCCGAATCAAAGGTCTACTTCGGAAACGGCCAGTACCTCCTTCTCCGGCACAGCCATTACCGGAAACTCGGCTGTCATCACGCGGTCAAGGAGGCTTTTCTCGAAGACTTCGCGCTGATGAGAAAGACCAAGGAAACCGGGGCAAAGGGGATTTGCGCTTTCGGAATGAATCTCTATGGTACCCGGATGTATGACTCGTTCGAGACGCTATGGCGGGGGTGGCGGCGCATCTACCTTCACGCCTTTGAACAAAATCCGGCGGACCTTCTACGCTGTGTCCTGAGCACTTTTCTTTTTTCGGTGTTACCGTTCGCCATCCTGCCTTTCTGTTTCGGAAATTCACTGGCCGGGATTCTGGCGACAGGACTTGCGTTCATCATCTGGATCACGGCGTTTAAGACCCATACGATAGTCAAGGCGAATCCGGTATCAGCATTGTTTCATCCGCTTGCCGCCGCCGTTTTCACGCTCATCCTCGCGGATGCCCTGAAAATGGCCGCGCTGAAACACCCGACACACTGGCGATAGAAATAAAAACCCCTATTCCGCCTTGGCCATTGTTTTTTCTTTTGAAGCAACGCGACCATCCCGGTTCCGGCTGGCCCGAGCGGCTTTCCCGGCATAGGCTGACGGGATCAAAAAGCGCCCGTATCTCGAAAGGATCGGGTGGAATGGCCCGCGCAAACCAATCTTCCGATGCCCGTGACCAGAACCTCATATCCCCCCCCGCCATTCACACCGATAAAAATCCCTAGGGGCTGAAAAACAGGGTCCGGGAACTGATCTTCGAGAAAACGCCTCTCAATCCTTGCATAAGAACATTGACATTATCATGCGTTATCCGTGGCGGAGACAGATACAGGGTCGGCCGCTAATTCGGGGATAGAGGGACAGGCAAGAAAGACAAGAAGCACGACAAAAAACGCGCACCGGATGGAACAACTGACCGGAGGGCATCTCCTTCATGCGCTCCCTGGACCGATCGGATTTGCGCTATTTCCGATCCGCCGCTAAAAACATACCGAAACGCTCCGGAACCCGTCAGATCGCCAAATATCCCGCCTTGGCGGCATAGGTGATCAGCGTTTTCAGGAAAGCGGGACCCGTCTCAGGCATCCGGACGTCCGTATCACGCAGGATTTCTTCGGTGTTCGAGGTGTCGAAGGTCAACTTGCCGTTCAAATAACCGAGATAGGGCTCCAGCATCGAAAAGACCATCTGCCCCTGCGGGTCCAGCTGGTCCTTTTTAAAGCTCGACGGATCGATCATCTCGATCTTGGCGACCTTCGGGAAAGATTCGCGGAGAGCCACCAGGGAACCGATGGAAGGCGGCTCCGGCGACACCAGATGGAAACACTTGTTGATCGATCGGGGATTCCTGACGATGGCCGTCGTCGCGTTGATGACGAAATCGATCGGCACGATATTGAACGTATTCTCAGGGTGGGTCGGAAGCTTCGTCAGGATGCCGTGCGCGAACAGTTTGATGAAAGGGTAGATCACGTTAAAATCGGAAACCTCGCCCGTCACGGAGTCGCCGACCACGATGCTCGGCCGGATGATGGTCACCGGCAGGCCGTGTCCCATCGCCTTCCGGACCTTGCCTTCTGCCTCATGCTTGCTGGACTCGTAGTAGTTTGCAAATGCGGGTTTCTCGGGAAGCGAATCCTCCGTAGACCGGTAATTCCAGACACTGCCGGCCACGAACGCGGTGCTGAAATAGATAAAGCGCTCGAGATTCCCCTTTTTCCGGAGATCCCACGCAAGCTCAAGCGCGTGTTCGGTCCCGCCCACATTAATCTGCTGGCATTCCTTATCCGTTCCATTCAACGCGGTCAGGGCGGCAATATGATAAAAAACGCGGCATTCCCTTTCGAGAAAATCGAGATCCTCTTTCTTCAATCCGAATTTACGCTTCGTGACATCCCCTTCCACCACGCGGACCCGCGAACCGAAATGGGCGTCCATCCCCGCCGCCTTCAGGATCTTCCGGACACGCTCGGCATGGGGCACGCGATTCTTCGCGCGTGAAAGAATCGCGATATCGGACTCCGTCGTGAGCAGCAGTTTTTTGACAAGCTCCTGACCGAGCACACCGGTCGCTCCGGTCATAAAAACAAGATCATGCGCCATCGTATCTCCTCAATGCCAAGCAGATATTCTGACCGCCGAAGCCAAATGAGTTGGAAAGCGCGACATTCACGTCGGTGCGGCGGGCAACGTTGGGAACATAGTCCAGATCGAGTTCCGGGTCGGGCTCTTCATAATTGATCGTCGGAGGGATGATCGAATCACGCATTGCGAGCAGGCAGAAGATCGCTTCCACACCACCCGCCGCCGCGATCATATGCCCAAGCATCGATTTGGTCGAGCTCACAGGGATCTTCTTCGCATACTCCCCCATGACCTTCTTGATTACGGTTGTTTCAAGAGAGTCGTTGACCGAGGTCGAGGTCCCGTGCGCGTTGATGTAATCAACGTCAGCGGGTCCGATGCCGGCTTTCGTCATCGCGATCCGCATCGCCTCCGAGGCCCCGCGAGCCTCCGGATCCATATCCGTAAGCCGGTACGAGTCGGCTGTCGAACCGTAGCCGACAACCTCACCATAAATATGCGCCTTGCGTTTCTTCGCGTGCTGGAGTTCCTCGATAATCAGCACGCCAGCGCCTTCCGAGATCACAAAACCGTCACGTTTCTTGTCGAACGGCCGCGACGCTTTCTCGGGCTCCGAATTACGCGTCGACAGCGCGGTCAGGAGACTGAAACCCGCGATACCCAGCGGATAGACCATGGAATGAGAACCGCCCGACATCATAACATCCGCATCACCGCGCTTGATCCATTCGTAAGCTTCGCCGATCGCCTGCGAGGAAGCCGCGCAGGCTGTCAGACAGTTCGACACGGGACCCCGGATGTCGAAAAGGCGCGTCAGATGCGTTACCGTCATGAACGGCTGGCTTTCGAGCTCGCGCAAGGCGCTCATGTGTTCCGGGGCATGGTGGAGGTATTTCCCCTTATCGACCAACTCGGCGCCCGGGCCGAAGGAGGCCATGAGGGTCTTGATAAACGGCTCGAAATCGATTCCGCTGTCCCCGGCACCGAAATAAAGGCCGAAGCGCCGCGAATCAACACTGAACGGCTTCAACATCGCGTCTTTATAGGCTTCCGCGGCGGCCTGAAGCGCGAAGAACGTACTGCGCGTGGCAGACGCGAGTGGCGGGTTCCGTTCGAGCCAGCGTTCAAAATTGAAATTTTTCACTTCGCCCGCGATCCGCGTGTTGAACGTCGAGGCGTCAAAAAGCGTAATAGGACCGATCCCCGATTTACCCTGTGTGACACGGAGCCAGGTATCCCTGACATTGTTCCCGAGAGGCGTCACCGCCCCCACTCCTGTAACGACGATCCTACGCTTTGACATGTTTGAACACCAGTGACGCGTTCTGTCCGCCGAAACCGAAGTTGTTGAACATGACGTTCGTGACGTCGGCGGACTTGGCTTTGTCCCGGACAAGCGGCAGCGGACATTCCGGATAAGGTTTTTTAAGATTGGTCACGGGCGGTACGACCCGCTTGTTGGCGATCAACGCGGCGATCACAGCCTCGACACCACCCGAGCCGTAGACGAGATCTCCCGTCACGGATTTGAGCGCGGTCACGCTCTGTTTGTCGAACGACCCCATACAGAACGAGTGGATGGCAAGGGCTTCCTGGATATCCCCCTGGGGAACGCCGCTCCCGTTTGCGACGATCACATCGACGTCGTGATGTTCGATCCCCGCGTCTTCGAGCGCTCGCCGCATCGCGACCCGCTTGCCGGTGAAATCATCCTCGTCACGCGGATCGAAATTGAAATCCGAAGAGGAACCATAACCCGTGATCTCGGCATAGATGGGAGCCCCGCGCCGTTTCGCGTTCTCCAGCGATTCCAGAACAAGAATGCCGGCTCCTTCCCCGAGCACGATCCCGTCGTGACGCTCATCGAACGGCGTGTAGACATGCTCCGGCAATCCGGCCCGTTTTGAGAGAAGACCGAGCAGATGGAAACGGGAGATCCCCATCGCATTCAATTTTGAATCGGTCCCGCCGGCCAGCATGATATCCGCGTCGCCGCGCTCGATCACCCGATACGCCTCCCCGATCGCCTGGGCCCCCGCCGCCGAGGATGTCGTGATCGTGTTGCTGGGTCCCCGGAGATGGTAAGCGATCGAAACGTGACAGGCAGGCATATTCGGAAGGTATTTCAGGAACCAGAGCGGAAAAAGAGAGCGGACACCTTCCTGGCCGAACTTCGCCATCGAAAAACGTCCCGAGCCATCGATCGCGTTCTTGAAACCCACACCGATCTCGTCAAGATCGTTATTGATGATACCGGTCCCGAGCGTCACACCGAAGCGGGACTGGTCATAAGCGGTCCCGAAAAGACCGGCATCCTGGAGGGCAAGCTTCGCGGCCCCCACGGCGAGCTGGATCTCGCGGGACATGACCTTGAGGGATTTTCGGTTCTCCACGTATTGTTTGGGGTCAAAATCCCGAATCGTTCCGGCATATTTGAAAGAAAATCCGTTCAGTTTGAGACGTTCGACTTCACGAACCGCCGAGCGTCCCTGGAGAGCGCTGTCCCAATAGGGTTCCCATCCGTTCCCGCAGGCGCTGATAACACCAAACCCCGTGACGACCACCCGGTGCCTGGTCATGATACCGACACCTTCTCCCGGACCTTGAAATGCTCCATGAAATTATCATGGAAGGTGATGGGTTGAGAATGCCCCGGGACGAGCCGCCCGACAGACATAAGAAGCAGTTTTGCCTTCGCGATGACCACGCCGGCCATTGTTATCACACCTTCGATCCACCCACCCTCGGGAGCGAGCCCGTCCGCGAACGCCTCAACCGTGATCGGAGTACCTGGGGCCGGAACCCCGGCGAACGAAGCAGACTCGATCTTCGCGAAGATCACGTCGTTCCGGTAATCGCTTTCCGCTCCGACCAGAAGACCTCCGGTCTGGGCCATCATTTCGACAAAAAGGACTTCGCTTGAGTAGGGCGCGCAGGGAACACGGGATTCGGTCACGGCTCGTTTGCCACGGTGGATCGAGAGAACTTTGTCAAGAAGAAGCCAACGCATACTCAACTCCAGATCATCGTGTGGGCACCGACCAGATCACCGTCACGGAAAAAAACCCCCTCACCGCGATAACATCGCCGGGTGCCAGCTACCTTCCATTCCATGGTGAATCCGTCGCCGCGACGTTCCGTGATCCGCATTCCCCGAAAACCTCCTAACCCCATCCAGGGCTCATTACAGGCCTTGAAGAAAGCTTCCTTGGCGGTGAAAAGTTCCGCAAGTTCCGTGAGACCGATGTTGGTGCGGCGCCGGCGCTCACTGTCATTCAGGAACCTGCGCGTGATCATATCGCGATGGCGGGACAGAAACATTTTCATGCGCGAACGGGATACGAGATCGACCCCGACCCCATGAAGACGGCGCGTTTTGACCGTCACGATTTGCAGGTGCCGGAACAACCCGAGGATTTTCCCAGCCGCTCTTCCAGATAACGGAGGATCATCTTGACGGTGAAATAATCGGCCAGCTTCACAACCTGCGGGTCCTTGTCGAAAGCCCCGAGGTCAAGGTACGGAAGTTTCGTGCGGAGTTCATGAATCCCTTCCGGAGTGACCATTCCCTCTTTCACGAAACGTTCGTTCGTGAAGATATGGCTCGGGAAAAGGTCGTTCGCGGGAATCTTGAGGTCGAAACTTTTTTCCAGGCGGAAGATGATGTCGATAAAATCGATCGATTCGGCGCCAAGGTCTCTCTTCAGGGAGGCGTCGGGCGTGACGTCAGAGGCGTCAACACCAAGCGCGCCGGCTAATGTTTCCTGCACTTTCTTGAAAATCTCGTTATTCATGATTCTCCTTTTCCTTGCGTTATAACGATGTCGCCGATGATTGAGGATTCTTGACCCTGGCGAGCGTCAGTCTGGCGGATACCGCGACCTCACCGTGATAATAAAGCCTGGCGTCCCAAGCCGTTTCTTCGTCCGAACTCTGCGTCAGCGTGAGCCGGCTTTCCCATTCGTCCCCGGGACGCAGATATTTCGTGAAACGCGTCGCGCGGATATGCTTCAGGAAATAACGGCCCCCCGCGCCGTTCCCAAGCGACGCCAAGTACTTCTCGGCTGTCTGTTTGAGCATCTCAAGCGCCAGCACGCCCGGCAGGACCGGGAACTCGGGGAAATGATCGCGAAAAAACTCCGAGTCACTCGGGATGCGGCCGCAAGCGGCGATCCCTTCTCCCTCCCTGATCCAGAGCACTTTTTCGATCGAAACAGTGGACATGTCCTGCCCTTGATGTCATTCCCCGCGTATCGTTCTCAATGGCGGAGCGATGGTTCACACTCCCAAACATAAACACCGTTCAGAATACGGAATCCCGCGAGCCAAGTATAGACCCGCGCGAACTTCTCAAGCCGGAACCCCTTACTACAAAAAAAATGAAGCCAATCCCCGTGGGTCCGGAACTGATGCGGATGTTCCACGAACTCCATATTGAGCAACCGGTCCCGAAGGATGGTCCAGAAACGTCCCGCTCCATGATGATAAAGATCCTCGACCACGACCACCCGCGAGCGCGTCACGCGCGTCACCTCCCGCATCAGCGCCTCCGGGTCCGGCACATGATGTAACATGGTCACAAGGAGGGTTACATCAAAGCTTTTGTCCCCGAACGGGATCTTGCTCCCGTCGTAAATGACAACCGGTGCCTTTTGATATCCCGGCTTTACGACATCAAGAACGAGCGAATCGTGCCCGCGCCGGGCAAGCGGTTCGCTATAGAACCCCCAGCCGCCGCCGAGGTCCAGAATCCGGCTCCCTTTCGGGAGAAACGTTTCAAAGAGCCTGACGAATGATTCCGCCCTCGCTTCGAGCGTCGGACGAAAATGACACCTGACTAACGTATCCAACAGTTTTCGCTGGTATGTCCGAAGTGTATTTGAGAGCGATTCCACAATAGAAATGGTCCCTGCCCTGTTCAAGGGTTCGGAATTATAACACAGGGACTTTTTAGCTCCCAAGCATCTTTTTATAAGAGAGGAGCATTCGGCCGGTTCGCCCGCGGATCCGGGTCCTCGACAATCCCGAGACAATCCCGCATCTTTTAAACCAACACCTCTTCCCGGGGACTGTCGTCCGTGACCGGGGCACACTCGACATCGAACGGAGGCGAGTTGGGATCCATTTCTTCCGGATCTCCCTGGGTTTCCATCACATATTGGCGAAAAGCGCGATGCGTCGCGATCCAGCGGAAGAATTCCAGCCATTTCCCGACAGAAAAGGGCCCGCCCACCGCGACACGCCACATGGTTCCGTAAAAAAACGACATCCTTTTGAGATCGAAGGTCAGCGTGTAATAGGCGAAGACCTTGACGAGAACGCTCAGGAATTTCGTGTCGAGACTCGCTCTTTTATGTTCTTTATTACGGTTCCTGAAACGGTTCAGCGTGGCGACAAGGCGGTCAGCGTAACTATCGTAACGATAGAGGCAGCGGCTAAGCCAATTATAGCCTTTACGCAGTTCGTCGAGCGTCATGAGCTTCGGGATGAAATTGCAGTCCGAAGCGCCGTGACCGTTCATGCCCGTCCACTCGAGATCGAGAAGCCGCCCTTCGGCCTTAAGGCGTTTAAGGAGCGGCGTGTGAGGCAGGGCCATCAGCGTCCCGCAGGTCGTAAACGCAATGCCGAGTTCCTGGAGAAAATCGTAGGTCTCCTTGAAGATTCCCTTGTCGTCGGAATCAAAGCCGACGATCATGCCGGCAACAACCGAAATGTGATACGACTGGATACGCTTGATGTCTTCGATGATGTCCTCGCGCGTGTTCTGATACTTTCCGGCTTCGAGGAGGCTTTGCTTCCTCGGCGATTCGATCCCCACGAAAACGGCGTAGAAGTTCGCCTCCTGAAGAAGCTCCAGAAGATCGGGGTGATGGGCGACATTGATCGTCAATTCGCATGAGAACTCGATCGGGTAGCCGTTCTTTTTCGAATAATCCGCGAGGGCCGTGAGCAGTTCCCTGGCAAAGCCGATATTGCCGATAAAATTCGCGTCACCGAACACGATGTAATGGGCCCCCTGCTGAACGCAATGGTCCACTTCGGCAAGCACCTGCTGAACGGTCTTCGTACGGGGTTTCCGGCCGTCCATGATGATGATATCGCAAAATTCACAGTTATAGGGACAACCTCGAGTCGTCTGAAGGGAAAACATATTGTATCGATCGCCCTTAATAAGATCAAAACGCGGGACAGGGCTCTTCCGGATATCCACGCTCGCTTTCGGAGCCACATAAAGCTCAAGCGCCTTGCCTTCTTCGAAATCACGAAGAAAAAGCGGCCAAATGTCCTCGGCCTCCCCCACGATGCGGTGGTCGGCCTTGCCCTCGAACGCCTCCGGAAAAAGGCTGCAATACGGTCCGCCAAACGCCACTTTCCGGCCGCGGGATCTGAATTCGCGCGCGATCTCGATCGCGCGACGGTATTGGACATTGAAGGCGCTGACGGCAACGAGATCGGCCGGTTTTTCAAAATCGATCGGCTCGACATTCTCGTCGAGAATTTCGACTTCCCAGGAAGCGGGCGTCAAGGCGGCGACGGTCGCGAGCCCGAGAGGGGTCGTCGAAAAACTCGTGCCCGTGAACGGGCGAAGACCGTCGAACGACCAGATCGTCGGGGCGAATTTTGGATTAATCAGGAGAACTTTCATTGCGGAAGTATAACAGACTTTCCCTTTTTTACCCGAATTTGTTTTACCGGCCACGGGGAATTAAATTGAGCTTTCCGGTGTTCTTTGCTATTCTCTCGGCCTATGACGACACCGCTTCATGGCAAGACAGCCCTCATTACTGGCGCATCCCGCGGGATCGGAAAAGCCACGGCCCTCGCGCTCGCGGAAAAAGGTGCGAACATTGCGGTCAATTATCTTCAGAACGAAGGCGCCGCGCAAAAAACGGCCGAAGAAATCCGCTTGAAAGGCGTCAAAGCCGAAATCTTCCAGTGCAATGTCGGCGACCTCGACGCACTCCCCGCGCTGTTCGAGAATGTCACCAAAACTTTTGGATCGATCGACATCCTCATCCACAACGCCGCGCTCGGGGCCTTCAAGCCGGTCCACAAACTCAAGATGAATCAATACGACCTTTCGATGAACATCAACACAAAGGCCTTCCTCGCCATGGTCCAGAAGGTCCTGCCGGGCATGGAGGCAAAAAAAGAAGGAGCGATCCTCGCGATCTCAAGTCTGGGTTCTCACCGCTACATCCCGAATTACGGGGCCATCGGTATCTCCAAGGCGGCGCTCGAAAGCCTGATCCGTTATCTCGCGGTGGAGCTGATGCCCAAGGGAATCCGGGTGAACGGAGTCTCCGGCGGGCTTGTGGACACGGATGCGCTGAAGGCATTCCCCTTTTTCGAGATCTTCAAGCAAGAAGTCGTCAAAAGGACACCGGCCGGCCGCGTCGCAACCCCCGAAGACCTCGCGCGCGTCATCACATTCCTCTGCTCACCCGAATCTTCCTGGATCGTCGGTCAGATCGTCATCGCGGATGGCGGTCTGTCCCTGATCTGACCCGTCAGAATCCGTAAGCCTTCGCGCCCATTTCGGACGGCGTCATACCGTAAACCTCCTTGAACGCCGCGCTGAACGAGGCTCCCGATTTCATGCGTTTCAGAAGGTCCCGCACCTTCGGGAAGCCGTACTCATCGATGATGAATTTGGTGACCGCATAGCTGTTCTCGTAAAAACCCGGGGGATACGTCCCGTCCGAATTGACGGTCGCGGCAAAATCGAAGAATTGCTCCGGAGTGAGTTTCCGGTATTTCGGGTTCCGCCGTTCATAAAGCTCCTTCGCGATGAACGGAGTGCGGGTCCGGATTCCCTTTTCCTCATAAACGGCAAGACCTTCCCCCATCCAGCGGGTCATTTTGCCTCCGTCAAGCGAACGGACAGCCAGGTGGGTCAGTTCATGCGTGAACACTTTGCGAAAGTAGCCGAGATTCCCCGGAGGACCGGCGCTGTCCCCGAAACGTACGCGGATCTTCTTGGCCTGGTAAAATCCGGCGGTCACCTGGTTGGAGCTGTCTACCTTTTCATAGGTCCCGCCCGCGAAAAGCATGACCTCATACGTGCCGGTCGGCTGGAACTGGAAATCATTTCTGACGGTCGCGATCGCGCTTTCGATAACCTTCGTGAGAGCGCTCACCTGCTCCCGGGTCAGGGAGACCTCATGCAGCACCGTGAAGTTCTGGACCGTGAAACTGTTCAACCGTTCCCTGGCCTTGCTCTCATAGACCTTGCGCTGATAGGTCCCCTTGTCATAGCGGATCGCGGAGGCGGAGGGAACGGACAACAGCACCATCGGCACGAAAAACAAAACAACGCGCAAGGAAATCGAAAAGCTCGCGGTCATTCCGCCTTTTCCTGTTCTTCAGAAGAAGTATCCGTTTTTTTGCCTGAAACTTTCCCGACCGTATCCGTCGTCGTCGGCAACGGAATCTTGACCGCGCTTCTGCGAGCGCGGCCGCGCATCCACCGGAAAACACGGTAGCCCCTGTAAAGAACCGCGATCGAGAGAAGACCGAAGATGGCGCCGATCATGACGGGGCGCCATGCGGTAAACCGTTCTTCGAGATCATGCTCCTCATCCCATATCCGGAGCTTCTGAACCCACGGCTGACGGTTCAGAAAATCAACAAGGTCGGGATCTTCGATTTTTAAGTGGAGGAATTTCTCATTGATCCGATCGAACCAGCCGGACCTCCTCACCGACCCGGTCACTCCTGTCCCCTCTTCCCCGGCAACAGGTTCAGCTGCGGGAGCATCTTGACGCACGATCTTGACATCGTTTTTACCGTCATGCTCCTCATAGCGCCCCACTTCCTTGTTGCCTTCGAAAGCAACATACGTGGTTCCGCTCATCAAAGGAAGCACGACACCGAGAAGGAATAAAAGCGTTACAGGCGGGAGCGGACGGAATCTCCTGTCTTTCGCTATCATTTTCCTCCCTTGACATCACTGAGATTGATCGGCCATCTCGCAAATCTCAATGTCATGGAAATATATCGGCAGATTCGACTGAAGGAAGAGGGACTTGGTGACGCACGGCATCTCATATACAATACCGCTTTCATTTGCAAACAAGGAAGGAGTCCTCATGTCGCAGGTGTCGGCAAAAGAACTGGAGAAGAAACTTTATATCTATATCGAGGGCACGCCCTACTATGTCCTTGATGTCAAATTCGCGACCCCGACCGCCCGCGGCGCCTCCACAATGGCCAAAGCCAGGGTCCGCAACCTCCTCACGGGTGCCGTTCTGGACAAGACCTTCACGACCTCCGAGAAATTCGACCTCGCCGACGTGGAAAAATCACCCGTGGTCTTCCAGTACCTTTCCGGGATCGATTATCACTTTATGGACAACTCAACCTATGAGCCGTTCTCCCTCAGCGCGAACAAACTCGGGGACCAGCGCTTTTACCTGAAAGAAGACCTCGAGATCCAGGCCCTCAAACTAAACGGTTCCGTCGTTTCGCTGGAACTGCCCGTCTACGTCGAACTCGCCGTCACACAAACGGACCCGGCACTCAAGGGCGCGACGGCATCCGGCCGTTCGCTCAAAACCGCGAAACTTGAAACAGGGATCGAGGTCCAGGTTCCCCAGTACATTGAGAGCGGGGACATTGTTCGGGTGAATACCGACACCGGAGAGGTTTCGGGAAGAGCGTAGCAGGCCTGAAGAACGTCAGCCGGCCAATCCCACGCGCCGGCACCGCTCAATGCATTCATCGGGCACAAGGTCGGGGCGAACCCGTGTCTTCTTCCCTTCTTTCTTCCTTAATGATATACGCGGCGGCTAAAAACAGGGACGGGGACCCGATGAGGAAAAACGCTTCATGGATCTTCGCGGTACCGGACCATCCTTCTGCGGTGCACTTGCGTGGCGAGCATGGCACGCGTTCAGTAATCGATCGAACCGGGCGCGGGACTTCCCGGGAAAAAATCCGCCGAATCAAAGGTCGCTCGCTTCGTGTCAGGATTCCCCTGCTTGTCCGTTTTCCAGTACCCGGCCGTTCCGGTAAGCCGGACACAGCCGCTTAACAAAAGGGCCGGAAAGATCATCAGCCAGCCATGAGTCCGGAGCCATGAAATCACACCAAGCCGACGTTTCCTCCGGACACCAGGTTCATAATCCCGTTTCAAAAAGTTATCCATGGGATCTTCTCCGCCACATAACAACACTCAAGACCATGAAGACAATAAGTGTCGCGTGCGGGAACATCCAACCGCCACGGCGATACCAGGTTATCCTGGAGATGAGCGGGATATCGTGAGTCGTGAGCCCCGTCACAAAGGTTTCCTTGCCATTGTTACCGGTAACGGTCTTGCTCACCTCCCCGCGGTGGGTGATAAAACCGGAAACGCCGGTATTGGCAGAACGCACGACGGGAATCCCGTTCTCGACAGCCCGGAAGATCGAGGCCTGGAGATGCTGGAACGGCGCCCCCGTGTCGAGGAACCACGCGTCATTCGTGATCACGGCAAGGAAGGTCGCGCCGCGCGCGGCAAATTCCCGCGCAAGTGACGGCACCACATCCTCAAAACAGATCAGCGTGCCGAACGGCCAGGCCTCCCTCGCCCAACGGAAAAGAACCGCGTCCTTCCCCATGCTGAAATCGCTGATCCCGAGAGCGTCCGCGATCGGCGTCAGCCAGAAAAAAATCCGCTTCAGCGGGATGTATTCCCCGAACGGAACAAGGTTCAGCTTGTCATACCGCTGACCGGTCTCGCCGTTCCGATCCACAAAATAAGCGCTGTTGTAGACCTCCTCGCGGCTTTCCCAGTGAAGCCCGCCGAGCAACACCGGCACGCCAAGTTCCCGGATCCGGCGTTTGACAACCTCCGCCAGGAGATCGCGGTTGAAATATCCCGGAAAAGAGGCCTCGGGCCAGACGGCCAGATCCGATTGCGAAAGAGAGGCGAGCTCCGTGAGTTTGGAATAAACCTCGATGATCTTTTCTCGCGCGACCGGCGCCCACTTCAGGGACTGCGGGATATTTCCCTGCAGGACCGTTACCCTCAGGAATTCTTCGGCGGGCTTCGCCTCCGCGAGCTGCCATTCGCCATAAGCATAGGTCCCGAAAAGAACGAGTAGCGCCGACGCAAAAAGCCCCGCTGTGACGCCGCGTTTCCGTTTTTTCTCAAAAAGACAAAGTTTCGCGAGGCTGACATTCACAACCGCGATCAGAAACCCCAGACCGTAAGCGCCGCCCGCGTTCGCGATCTGGATCATGACAGGGCAAGACGCCTGCGAGTAAGCGAGCAGATTCCAGCCGAGACCGAACACGGGCACTTCAGACCGGGCATATTCCGTAAGCGTCCACGCGGACGCCGTCCAGAGGACTTTGCAGAACACCGGCCAGGACGTCTGTTTCCCGAGGTAGACCAGATAAGCGAACACGCCGATAAAAAAGGACTCCAGGATCGCGAGAAGAAGCCAGCCGACGGCGGTCACATGCGTCATCCACTGCATCGAGACGGAAAAGAAAACGAACCCCGCGAGATACCCGAGGCCAAAGGCCGACAGCCCGCTCTGAGCGGACCGGATCGCATAAAAAAGAGGGATCAGTGCAACCCAGGCAATCCAGCCCCAACCGGGGTGAGGAAAGGAGAGGGCGAGGAGAATGCCGCTTACAATAGCTAATAAAAACCTGACTTTTTTCATGTCGTCCTTAAACCCGGGACCCGGAGCCGGTCTCCCGGGACTCGTCCGGCGCCTTGTCTTCTTGAGCCCCCGGGAACGAGTCTCTAGACCCGGGTTTATTCATTGCCTCCGCAGCACTTTTTGAATTTTTTGCCGCTTCCGCAGGGACAGGGGTCATTTCTTCCGACTTTCGGGCCTTCCCGGTGGATCGGTTCGGGTTTCTGGTCGGGTGCGCCTTGCCGCGGAGCAAAGCGGGATTCCATGCCCTGCTCGACCTGTTGATGGACTTTCTCGGCTGTCTTTTTCATACCACCGGAATCCGGATGAAGGTACCGGGCTTTCGGCGTTTCCGGCGCGGCTTTCATCTTTTCTTCATGGACCACCTGGACGCGGAACAGAAGCTCGATCGCCTCATCCTTGATCACATCGGTCATCGCGTCGAAAAGATCGAACGCTTCTTTCTTGTACTCAACGAGCGGGTCCCGCTGGCCATAGGCCCGCAAACCGATCCCGTCACGGAGATTGTCGAGCGCGTAAAGATGTTCTTTCCATTTCGTATCGATCACCTGCAGAAGGATGTACTTTTCCAGGAAATGAAACCGTTCGATCCCGAACGCCTTCTCCCGCGCGTCGTAGATGGCACGGACCCTCTCCTCGAGCTCAGCCTGGAGAGAATCGATCCCGTACATATTCTCATCGACCGCCTGGCGCAGATCCGCGCCGTACTTCTCCCTCATCGCGGCGACGAGCCCCTCGGGGTCCTTTTCATCGTCGCGGATATCCGGATTCACATACGTCAGGAGAAGGTTCTCTACAACGTTGTCGGACATGTCGAGAATGTGTTTCTTGAGTTCCTCGTAAGTCCCTTTGAGAACAAGATCGCGTTCGCCGTAAATAAGTTCCCGTTGGCGGTTCATGACGTCGTCATATTCGAGCAGGTGTTTGCGAATCTCGAAGTTGTACGCCTCGACGCGCCGTTGAGCCGTCTCCATCGCGCGGCTGACAAGAGGATGCTGGATTTCATCGCCCTCTTGCATCCCAAGCCGTTGCATAAGGCTCGCAATACGGTCGGAACCGAAAAGCCGCATAAGCTCATCCTCAAGCGAGATGAAGAACTTCGATGTCCCCGGGTCCCCCTGCCGCCCGCATCGCCCTCTCAGCTGGTTATCGATGCGACGCGACTCGTGACGCTCGGTGCCGATCACCGCGAGACCGCCCTTTTCCCTGACGCCGGGACCAAGCACAATGTCGGTACCGCGCCCCGCCATGTTCGTCGCGATCGTGACGGCACCGGGTTGGCCCGCCTGCGCGACGATTTCAGCCTCTTTCTCGTGGTATTTGGCGTTCAGGACCGTGTGAGGAAGATTGATCTTCTGGAGGAGTTTGCTAAGCTGCTCCGATTTTTCAATGGAGATCGTGCCAACGAGCACGGGACGCCCCGCTTTGTGCGTCTCGGCCACTTCGCGCACTACCGCGTCGAACTTCTCGCGCTCGGTGCGATAGACGGAATCGTGATGGTCGGCGCGGATGCAGGGCCGGTTCGTCGGGATAACGACAACATCGAGCTTGTAGATCTTGTCGAACTCGACCGCTTCCGTCGCGGCGGTACCGGTCATGCCCGCAAGTTTCTTGTACATGCGAAAATAGTTCTGGAACGTTATCGTCGCGAGCGTCTGGTTCTCTCGCTTGATCTCGACCGATTCCTTCGCTTCGAGGGCCTGATGAAGACCGTCCGAGAAGCGGCGGCCGGGCATCAGGCGGCCCGTGAACTCGTCCACGATGATGATCGCGCCGTCCTTGACGATGTAATCAACGTCCTTCTCAAAGAACTCCTTCGCCCGAATGGCCGTGATGATGTGGTGACGTTCCGCCACGGTGTCGGAGTCGTGCATATTCTCGACCCCCATCGCTTTCGCCGATTTGGCCTCACCTGATTCCGTGAGGCGGACCGTCTTCGCCTTTTCATCGACGATGTAATCGTAGTCCTTCTTGATCTCCTCGAGCTTCGCCTTCCATTCGGGGTCGACCTCTTCCTTGACGATCCGGTAACCCTTCAGGACATGGGTGGCTCGCTGGGCCCGGTAATACTTGTCCGTGGATTCTTCGGCGGGGCCGGAAATGATGAGCGGCGTCCGGGCCTCGTCGATAAGGATCGAGTCGACCTCGTCGACGATCGCAAAATGGAGCGGCCGCTGCACACGTCCCTCGAGGCTCGTAACCATGTTATCGCGCAGGTAATCGAACCCGAACTCGTTGTTCGTCCCATAGGTGATATCCGAGGCATAGGCCTTCTGGCGTTCCTCGTGCGGCATGTCATGCTGGATGACGCCAACGGTAAGCCCCAAGAACTCGTAGATGGGTCCCATCCAGTTCCGGTCACGTTTAGCCAGATAGTCGTTCACTGTGACAAGGTGCGCGCCCTTCCCTTCCAGCGCGTTCAAATAAAGCGGGAGCGTCGCGACCAGCGTTTTCCCTTCCCCGGTCGACATCTCCGCGATCTTTCCCTTATGGAGCACAAGACCGCCGAGAATCTGGACGTCGAAATGTCGCATCTTCGTCGTCCGCCTGGAGGCCTCCCGGACCACGGCGAACGCCTCGGGCAGAATCTCATCTATCGTCGCGCCGGCGGCGAGCCTTTTCCGGAACTCATCCGTTTTTGCCCGCAGGGCGTCGTCCGAAAGCTTCTGGATCTCCGGTTCGAAAGCGTTCACCTGTGCGACGACCGGCCAGAGGGTTTTCAACGTTCTTGCGTTCTGCGTTCCGAATATTTTTTTCAGGATGAAATTGATCATATTTTTTCCAAAATCGGGGCTTGCGGCCGGTTCCTTCGGATATGTTTTTTAAAGCAATTCACGGGTCCCGGGAACGAATCCCCGGACCCATTCCTTTTTATTGAGTGTTTGTTTTCCTGGATGCCTCGAGGATCGGCAGCCCCGCCTCGGTCGGGACGTAGATCACATTGTTCTTCGTCTCCTTGAGGTTGTTGATCCAGAGGTACCGGAGGTACGGTTCGTTGTTCTTGAGGGAATCCCCAATGATCTGGTTGGCCTTCGCGACACCTTCCGCGCGCGCAACCTCGATCTCGGCATCTTTCTTCGCCTTCTGCAATTCGAACTCCTTCTGGAGGGCCTCCTGTTCGGCCCGGAGCTTCGCCTCGATCGACTGGGAAAACGACGGCGGCAGCTTCACATCCCGCAGAAGCACATCCTGCACGATGATGCCTTTCTCGTCCAACTTGCTTTGCAGGAAATCGAGCATGTTCTTGCCGATCTCCTTCCGGCCCGCCTCGCTATAGAGGGCCTTCACCGCGTAGCCGCTTGCGACGTTCCGGATCGCTTCACGGACATACGGCTCGAGCACGATCTGCACATAGTAGCGTCCGATCGTGCGACGGACAAGGCTCGCCTGGCCTGCGGGGACCTGATAAAGGATGGAGATATCGAGCTGAGAGATCAGACCTTCCGAAGACGGCACCATGGCCAGCTCCTTGAGTTCCTGGATCTTGACGTTCCAGATCTCGATCTGTGTCACCGCCGGCACGAAGAAGTGCCAGCCCGCGCCGAGCGGCTGCTCCTGGATCTTTCCGAAATCGATCTTCACGCCGACCTGGCCGTCCTCAACCTGTGTCAGGCAACCTGACAAGACCAAACAACCAACGAGCAAGACAAATAGTTGTGCGAACTTTTTCATGACCGCCTCCGTTTAACCCACCCGGGATTCGTCCCTGGGGACGAGTCCCGGTTCTCAGATTTTTGACACGTGCTGTTTCAGATAGACGTGAATGAATTCATCGAGGTCCCCGTCCATCACGGCCTGGACATTCGAAGTCTCGACGTCCGTCCGGTGATCTTTCACCATGGAATACGGATGGAACACATAGGACCGGATCTGGGAACCCCACTCGATCTTTTTCTTGGGGCCGTATTTCCTGGCAAGTTCGGATTCCTGCTCCTGCCGGTACCGCTCGTAAAGGCGCGCCCGGAGGACATTCATCGCGACCGCTTTATTCTGTCCCTGGGAACGTTCGTTCTGGCATTGTACCACGATACCGGTCGGAATGTGCGTGATGCGGATCGCGCTCGAGGTCTTGTTGACATGCTGGCCACCGGCGCCTCCCGCGCGATAGGCGTCGATCCGGAGATCCGCTTCCTTGATCTCGACTTCGGGCGTGTCCTCAACCTCCGCGATCACATCGACAGAGGCAAAGGAGGTGTGGCGTCGTTTGTTCGCGTCGAACGGCGAGATTCGGACAAGGCGATGCACGCCGGATTCGGCCTTGAGGTAGCCGTACGCGTAGGGCCCCTGTGCGATAAAGGTCGCACTCTTGATCCCCGCGCCTTCCCCTTCCATCAGATCGATCATCTGGATCTTTTGATCATGCTGTTCGCAATAACGGGTATACATCCGGAAGAGCATCTGCGCCCAATCGCAGGCCTCGGTGCCGCCGGCACCGGCGTTGATGCTGATAATCGCGTTGTTCGGATCAAAGGGATCGGTGAAAAGACGCTGGAATTCGAGGTTCTCGACCTCCTGCCGGACCTTTTGAACATCAACGGCAAGATCTTTCAGGGATTCGATCTGGTTTTCATCGACCATATCGAGAAACTCGACAAGATCGGCGCAGGCGCGGTCGGCATGATGCCAGGGTTCGACGACCTTCTTGAGGATTTTCAGGCGTTCGACGGTCGTCTGGGCTTCCGACTGACAGTCCCAGAAATCGGCAGCCGCCATCTTCCGGTTTATCGCTTCGACTTCCTGCTCCTGGCTGGCGAGGTCAAAGATACCTCCTTATCTCTTGGAGTTTGTCCTTGAGATCCTGGAGGGTTGCTTTGAGGGCGAAAACTTCTTCGTTCACCTGGTTAAATCTCCCATTGGCCCGAATGATTCAACTCAAAAGAATATTTCATGACTCCATTCTTCCCTGAAACGTTCGCCTCAGTGCGGGTTAAAAATCCGACGGGGTTCACAGCCGCGGTAGTGTAAGGGAGAGGCATGAGTTTGACAAGGAGGAATACCGGAAACCGGAATCCGCATCTCGGGACCCGCTTAAACCGTTTTTTCACGAGAAACGGATCCGCAGACCCGAATCCCCGGACTTACAGCAACGGATTGCGTTTACGCTTTTGCGCGGCGATCATCGTGACCGCGGCCAGGAATCCCACCATCAGGATCAGCCCCTTGGGATCCACAACGTGGAGACCGAAAAGAGCCAGATAAAGGATAAAACACCCGACCACAACAAATGCGCCGCTCGCAACCAGTGTATGTCGCTGAGGTTCTGTCATGGGCCACCTCTCCAATCCAGTTTTTTCTGACAAAAAATTGGATCGCATTGATTTCCACTTTCTCTTCCAATGAAAATCAAGCCGCTTTTTTTGGAATTGCCGTCCCAACCAAAGATATCGGCCCTGTCTTTCCTCCGGGCTATTATATTCTCTCGACACAATCGGCTCAAGAGATGAGTCGAAATTTCTCCGGATACCCTTCCGCCTGTCCAGAGTTACCAGCAATAGCACAAACCCTGCCGTCACCACATTCGCCCAAAACCACGCCCAGGCGAATATCGCGACACCCTGGCGGACAAACAAAATGATCGAAAAGATCGCAAGCAGCGCTAAAAAAACGAAAGCCACCCACCCGATCCGAACCACGTCCCTGCGGATATTACAAAGCGTGATGTAAATCTGGTGGACCGGGAAAAAGAAAATGGACAAAAAAAGAATCCTCAAGATCACAAGGGATTCGGATTGAAATTCCTTTTTAAAGATCCCCAGGATCGCCGGCGCAAACGGTAGAAAAACAAGGGCTCCTGCGACAACCAAAAAAATCGTCACAGCCACGGTTTTTTTAAAAAGCGGTTCCGGGTCCTCGCCGTGAGAGGCTTTCATCAAAAGAGTGCCGGTCGCCGACCCCAGGAACGATGCGTAGACCGAGAACATCATCCACGGCAAATAAAAAAAACCGGCTTCGCGTTCGGAAAACCATCTAACGATGACTAGCGGGATTAATACTCCCGGTAAAAAAAGGGTGGCAGAACTGAAAAAATTGACCAGCGAAAGGGGCAGCGTCTCGCGCAAAAGTCCGGGGTCGAATCCGCTCTGTCCGTTCCCGGGGCCCATCTTATCCCGCATAAAAAAAAGTCCGGCAACCACCGCGAGGGCCGCGGACAAACCATTCGCGAAATAAATACCGCTCCCTCCCCACCCGACCATAAGCGGCAGGAAAACGATCCGGGGAAAATACTGCAGGATGTCCGTCGCGACAAGCGCACCGGTCCGTTTAAAAGCCACCAGGACTGCCTCCAGTACGTAAAACACAAAGAACGAGATGACGGATGCGACGAAGAGGATCCGGGTATAGATGAGGTCGAAAGAGGCAGCCTGTGGCAGAAAACTTTTTATGCCAGATATAAAAACCGTCAGCAACAAACCGAGCAGGATAAGGGAAAAAAGAAAAAGAGTCGCCAAAAGCTTCTTTTTTTCTGAACTCCGCGGTAAAAACCGCACCAAAACGGGGCCCATTCCCAATCCTGCAAAAAAAAGAATGAGAGAAGACGCTGAGATCACTGCCGATGCCAAACCGATCGCCTCCACCGAATAGCACCGGGCCGCTACAAACCAGAATAGCACACCCGAAACAGCAAATAATCCTCTGGACAGCATGAACCTGAAAGAGTGCCTCATAAACGAATCCCCGGAACGGACTGATCTCACGAGAGACACTCCAGCCACTGCGGCACGATCTTGTCGATATGAAAGTCATACGCCCGCCGCTTCCCCGGTTCTGAATATTTCTTTTTCAAATCATCGTCCTCCAAAGCATCCGCAAGAAAATCAACCCACATGATTTCACGGGTAGACAACACCCTATCAGTATCATGATTCTTCTCGTTTAATACAGGCATCAAGACCGCCGGTCATAATTCATTCCGGACCGCTATCATCACTTTCAACTTGGGGCTATAAAATCCCCACCAATCTCCGTGAATCTATTTTAATTTATGACACATATCATCATCCCCGTAACCGGAGACATCCCCTTTCATTCCCCAAAACACATCAAAAGAATCTGCCTGAAGAAGCCTATCGCGACAGATCGTAAACCAGGGGCAGACCATTCCAGAACAAGTTGGACCATTTTCGCGAAATGCGATACTGGACCGGCATCGTTCTTTCACACAAACGGATTCCATCAAAAATAATGCCATAAAACTCCGGGACACAGTAAGTCACCTGATCCCGACCGATGTGTGTCGCCCGAGCGTAAAGAGGCTGGAGCGCGAATAATTTAGAACCCCGCCGAAGATCCCCCCCCTCAAGATCGCCCAATCCCATCCTTCCCGGGTCAGCAACAGCCCGCAGGTCCGCGATAGATTCCGTCCATCGAACCATCGCGGCATGAAACAAGACCGCCATTGATCCCGCGTCGCGCAGCATCTGTTCGAGATATCCCGGCCGGTTGAACGCGGTGATAGTCATGGTCTTTTTCATATCGTTCTTCACGCGCGAGATTTCAAAACCCGGCGAAAAACATCGAGCATCGCTTCGGAAGAACGGGGCCAGGAAAAAGCGCGAGCCCGGATCGCCCCCCTCCGGACAAGGTCGTTTCGCAAGCCGGTATTCAAAAGCACTGCCTGTATCCCGTCGGCAATGTCCCGCGGGTCTTCCGGCCTGACAAAGAATGCCGCGTCGTTCAGAACCTCACGGAAGACCGGTATATCTGAGGCAATGATCGGAACGCCGCAAGCCATGGCTTCCAGGTTCGGAATTCCGAATCCTTCATAAAAAGGCACAAAAACAAACGCATCCGCTGCGGAATAAAAAGCGGGAAGGTCTTTTTGAGGGACATACCCGAGAAACCTTACCCGATCCTCGGCGCCTTGGCGTTTCACCTCGGCATAGATCGGAGCGTCCTTCCACCCCTTGGCGCCCACGATCAGCAGCTGGTGGTCAGAGGGATTTCTTTCAAGAAAAATCCGGAACGCCCTTATCAATCCGACAAGATTTTTTCTCGGTTCGCAAGTCCCGACAAAAAGCAGATACGGCCGGGTTATCCGGTAAGTCCCTGCGATACACTCTCGGGCTAAAGACTTCTCCGTAAATCGAAAGGCATCATCCACGCCGGGGTAAACCACATCCAGTTCCCGGCGGATCTCCCTTTTGAGAAAAATCCCCTCCAGTTGTTCTTTCATCGTTCGGGAAACCGTCACTACCGCGTCGGCCTTCCGAATCGACTGTTCTAAAAAAGTCTGGTAGGTAAAGTGTGTGATGCCGCTCATCGTTTCGGGACAAGCATAATAAACGGCATCATGGACCGTGATGACCTTGGCGACCTCCTCCGGCATCCGCAGTGGCAGGAACCCCTGGCTTCCCCAAAAAACGTCGGGGCGACAATCCGACAGCTCGGCACGACCGCGGACCGTCATCCAAAAAATACTGGATCGATCCAGGATCGTCGGATATCGGGTATTAAAAACAGCTCCGGGATATCCGTCGATCCGGCGTTTCTTCGTATTAAACAAATAAAGTTCCTGGCTGCGCTCCCCCGACCATTCGCGCGCCAGATGATGGACCCACTGGCCGAACCCGGTCCTCGGGGTGACCAAAGGGAACGCATCCACGGCAATTCTCATAAATCCACCGCTCCCGGGATCGCACCGCACGATCTGAAAAGCTCTAACACCACGTTGATCAATGGCTCCTTAACAGCTAAAAATGCGTCCACGCACACGGGCCGACGGCATCCCCAATCGAAACAGGGCCGGCAGCGCACGGGTTGATAAATAACAGCCTTCAAAAAACCGGACGGATCGACCGATCTCTCAAGGATAAACCCTTCCTTATACTCGCATTTTTCATAACCACTTGGAACATAGGGCCGCCAGATTTCACTTGTTTGATCGCCAAAGAAAACGATCGCATTCGTTAGCCCCCCCATCAGATGACTGATACCGGAATCAGCACCGAGATAGCCCCGGGCCTTGGAAGCAAGCCCGGCCAACTCCCATATTGAAAAATCCCGTTCCGCATAATAGACATTGTCTGTTCCCCGGGTCATTTCCTTGATGGCTGGCATATGGGTCCCGCCAAGCTCATCCATAATGAAACATCCCAACCGCTGTGCTATTTCCTTTATCAACTCCGCATAGAAGACCAGCGCCGGTCCGCGATAACGTTCATGGCCGGAAACATTAATGATGACAAAATCACCGGGCGGCATTTCCTCCGGAAAAACAGCGTGTGCCCCTCCCACGCTCGCTAATGTAATTTCGACTCCAAGCGCTTCGCACACCAATTGGGCATAAGAATCCAGAACGGGCCTCCGGGAAAAAAGCACCGGATAATCCCGATGTGAATAATCCAGCATCCCGTTCCAAAAACCCATATTGAAACTGGCATGATGTGCACAAAGAGCATCCTTCCAAACTTTAAAAAAAACATCAAGCTCCTTGAGGCCGTTGAAGTCAAGGTAAAGGTCATAGTCGGGATCCTTTGAGCCCCTCTTCCCCCAAAAAACGGCACAACCACTCAAGAGCATCCGCAGGACTTGGTGAAAAGATTTCGGTTCGGCAATATACTTTTTCGTCGGGACAAACCGACGAAGGAACTCATCGTTCCGTTCTGAAGTCAAAACGGTGATCTGGTAATGTTTTTGAAGTTCCAAGAGTAGCGGCAAGATCACGACCGCGTCTCCCAGTCGGTCACACTTATTGATTAGGATCTTCCGGATGGTCGCAAAATCGTAGCGAGGCCGGGAGCGCCGCAACACCCGCCCGATTCCCAGCATGCCCCAGGCAAAGCACTTAACGGCTACACGATAAACAGACCGCATCATACAGGGAATCTCTCTCCATCCGTCCAATAGAACACGCGGGCATTACCGATTCGGACGCCTCTCACCCTCGCGGCGTTCCGTCAGCCCTTTCATAAAACCGGCGTTCCAGAAAAAAAGAGCGTTCACAAACAGTTTCAGCAGCGCGGGATCGCGACCGAGCCATTCCCAAACAATCCACGAAACAACAACCGCCAGCACCACGGTCCAGGTTGGAGAAACCAAAAACCCCGCTCCGCCCCCCACCGCCAGCAGCAACATCAGGACCGGCACCCACTGGATAGGACGGAACAGGCCGTGCCGGCGGGCCAGCATCCCCTGCGCCCAGCCGTAGCGGTGCATCATGTTCCTGAACCGTTCGATCGTGTCGGCCCGGTAGTGATAAACGATCGCGTCCGGCACCTGAAACAGACGATATCCCCGGGTCCGCACCCTGTGGTCGAACTCCAGATCCTCCCCGGGCCAGAACCCTTCTTCGAACCCGCCGAGCACCCGATAGACCGCCTTCCGGTACATGACGTTGCAGCTCGCATTGTGCGTGACCTCGCGCGTCGCAACGGCGCGCTGCATATAATTTGTGAGGAATCCGGCGCAGGAGAAAAAACGATGGACCTCACGCCCGAAGGGTTCTTCATCATGCGGACTTTCTTGGCACCCCCCGACCCCCGCTACACGGTCGTCAACAAACCCCCGAAGGAGCTCGGATAACCAATCCGGGCGCACATAACAATCCGAATCTAAAAAGGCGACGAACTCGCCTCGTGCGATCTTGACACCTGTATTTCGAGCCACGGCAGGTCCTGCGCCACCAGTCCCAAGCAAGACGATACCGGGATAATGACACGCAATATCGCGCGTTCCATCCGTCGAGCCGTCGTCCACCACGATAACCTCGTAATCCGGATAATCGAGCTTCATGAGCGAATCGAGACATTTAGCGAGCGTCCTTTCGGCATTTCGCGCAGCGATCACAATCGAAACCCTGGACGCTTTCGGGACTGCGGGATTGGTTACTGAATTCTGCATCTTCAGCGGCGGAGATTCATGAGGCTGAGAAAAAAAGAGGAAAAAACCGTCTGGAGGCCCAGTGTCATGAACGTCATCCCCGCGACCGATTCGCGGATACGATAGAGCGGCCCGAAAGCATTTTGCCACCATTCAGCAAAGATCCAGAGATTCAGAACAAGTCCTGCGCCGAACAATATCAGGCCCAAAACAACTCCGGTCTCAAGACGGAGGTGCCGCGCGAACCAGTTCAGCGTACTATCACTCTCCAGATATCCCTGTTTAACGGCAAAAAGCTTGGCGTAGAGACCAACGTTGAGGATCTGATAGCCAAGAATGCTCAGGAATGCCGCAAAGACCAGCATATGAATATCCCAGGCGTGCCCCAGGAAATGGACCGGCCCGCCGATAAGAGCGAGCAGCACCAGAAATCCGGATCCCCCGACACACAAACCCGGGACAAAATAAAGCCAGTCCGGGCAGAAAAGAAGCATGAAGCGGAGATGCCGCCAGGCGTCTTTCATGGGCTCCAGTTTTGAGCGGCCCTCGCGGGGAAAATAATCAACCGGTGTTTCCACGATCTTCAGTTTCTTCTGCAGCGCTTCCAGAACCATCTCAGACGCGAATTCCATCCCGAGACAGTGCAGGTTCAGCTTCAGAAAAGCATCTTTTGTCAAACTCCGAATGCCACAGTGGATGTCCGTGAGCCGCGTGCGGAAGAAAAGGCGGTACAACCCCGTCAGGACGGGATTGCCAAGATAGCGGTTCGTCCACGGCATAGCTCCGCGATGGATCTTTCCCCGGAAACGGGACCCCATCACAACATCTGCCCCCCTTCGCAAGGGATCCAGGAAAGGGTCCAGGGAAGCAAAATCGTAGGTATTGTCAGCATCGCCCATGACGAGATATTTACCACGAGCTTCCCGGAATCCCCGCAGGCAGGAGGCCCCATACCCCCGAACCTTCTCATGAACGACATGCGCGCCGGCATTCAGTGCTTTCACGACCGAATCGTCGGAGGAACCGTTATCCACCACGATAACCTCACCCGCCATACCCCTGGCCGAAAAATAAGCGCGCGCCTTTTCGACACAGGTCCCGACGCTCCCGCTCTCATTCAGGCACGGAATCACCACCGAAACTTCAATATCATGGGCACTCATGAAGCACCCCAATCGATCTCGTAAATATAAATCTTGTACTCGTCATCCGAGTGGAACGGATTGAAGTGTTTCAGGCCTGAACCGCCGAGAAGATAAAGCCTCACAAAAAGAGAATCGATCAGGTCATCGTTCGCGAGAACCGCGCGGTATTCCTCTCCGTTCGCCGCGATCAGGACCGTCGCATCGTCGCCACCGCCTTCATTTTTCATTTCACTGCGGACACCCTCACGCCACAAGACGACCCGTTTCGGAACCCTGAATTTCGAAGCGGCCTCCGAGTAATAAAGCACCTCCGGCGAAACCGGGTCGAACACAACGCCATTGTCAAAACGGATGAGGGATTTCCCCTTCTCCCCCTTGACGGGACTTGAAAAGAAATCCGATCTCGTGGAGATGCTTTCATTGCGATCAACGCCTTTCAGTGTCTCCGTCTGCCTTTGATAGAGTCTTTCCGCCTCCTCCGGAGCGAGACCGAACAGGGACGTCAGCCGCCCCCGGACAGCTTCCGCCGGTTCACCCGCCATGCGTTCGATCATGAGTTTCCTTGCGTCCCAGTTTCCAATGAACGAGATACTCGCCATCTTGCCGACCATGGATCCTTCGACGACAAAATACGCCGGCGCCGGAAGCCGAAAGAGATCATCCAGGACCTTCTTCGCGCCTTCCGCCTCGAAACCTTCCGACGCGAGGATCTCACGGGCAGTTGCCTCATCCGAGGCCAACAGGCTGTCGAGAACAGTCTTGCTCCGGTAGGGATCCCGAATCCGTTCCTGGATAAGGAAAAACGCGCCGGTTCCCGAAAGGTCCAACATGCGAAGGATACGGACCGCCTTCTCTTCATCGGTCTCAAGCATCGCCCTTGCCATCCAGTACGCCAACTGGCCGCCCTGAGACTGACCGTCAAAGATCACGCCGCGTTTCCCGTAATAGCGGAACCAGCTCCCGAAATCCCACCAGGAATTGATGATAGCATCCCTGGGTGTCTCACGTTCGATCCGGCTCAGGGCCTCATACCATGCGTCATTCATGACGGGCCGGATGCTTTCGGCCACCGCGATCCCGGAGGCAAATCCCGTCCGGACGAGAAAACCGAGCAGAACGACATAACCGCCAAAGGCAAGAATCCGCAAGATACCGCCGAGACGATCCTTGATCCAGCCCGGCAAATATTCCGCAAGCGCGATCCCGAAGAAAGCGAACGCCGGAACCGCAAGGTAAAGGACGAAGCGATTTCCTCTAAAAGAAGCGAAAAACATGAAAGCAAACCACGAAAGCAGGATCAGGACCACCGACCGGCGGTCCGAGCGCCATTCCCTGACAACCGCAAACGCAACAGACACAAGGATGGCCGAGAAAAGAATGACCCCGTAAAAACGGCTTGCGATCCCCCGGAGCGAGAGGGCGCCGAGTTCGCTGATCGTGTAGAAAACATTCGGCCAGATGTCCGCCCCCAGGGCCGTATTGAACCTGAGAAACGACCTGAGCCACCCGACCCGTTCGATCATATCGACACCGGTCATCCATCCGGCGAACAGGAACGAAAGGACATAAAAGAGGACCGCCGCGGACAAATGGAAAAAAAGAGAACGCAGCACCGCACTGAGCTTTTGGGGACCTGCAATGACCGCGAGCGTGGCGGACGAGATAAAAAAACCGGCCGCGACAACAAGCATGAACCACCAGCCGAGCCACGTCATCGCGTAGACGCCTTCAAAAAACGCCGCCGCCACCGTGCCAAGGATCATCCGTTTCCATCCCCCGTCCCGAAAGGCCTCCGCGAGACACCCGCCGACAAGGACCGCGAAGGAAAGGCTCAGCATATCGAAGTCATACCATCCCGCGCAGCCACGCTGGACCATTTCCCCCGTAAACCCCGCGAGCATCACGGCAAAGAACGCGGCGAGATCGGTCGACCACCGCCTCACGAAAAGATAAAAAAGCGCGAGAAAACAAGCGGAATAAAAAACCGGCACATAAAAGAGGAACGACTGGAAAGAAACCGCACCGCTGAAAAGCGAAACAGCCTTGTACAGGTGCGCCGTCAGATAAAAAAGGAATGTAAAATGAAAGACCTCGAGGCCGCGGGGGGCGAGCATCAGGCTGTCATGACTTTTCCCGTTCACGATCCGGTTCCCCGGATGACCATACCGCAGGACATTCTCCGTCCAGACCGCCCAGGCATAGGGATCGCTTTCCAGGAGATAGGTCAAACCACTCTCATCCTGCAGCGGGCCTTTCAGTTTCGTGAGCTCTGCGTCAACCTTCCTGGAAAAAGCGGTCGGATCCCGGGTAATGCCGGTTTGTGCCGCGGCGGAAACCGCAAGCCCCTTGAGCCTCGCCTCGCCGGTATAGTTTCCGGCACCCTCTTTCAGTTCGGCGTTCACAACGTTCAGGAGCGCCTCCTGACGGAGACCGGGCAGATGCGCGGGAAAGAGACGGACATAGATATTGGCCCCGAGGCAGAGGACCATCAGGAGGATAGCGGTCACGGGGCTCCGGAACTCGATGCGGGCCGGCACCGCCCCGGAAAGTCTGTTCAGAACACCGGAGAGGTCCGTCTTCATTCCAGGTCGGAGAATTCCTTCTGGCGGGCAGAAGGATGTTTGCGAAGAACTTTTTCGACGGTTTTGAACGAGACCTTTTCGTGGCGCAGGTTCTTGTCGATCCAGCGGAACAGTTCGATCTTCTTGAAGCGGACGCATTTCCCGAGCTTGACGTACGGGATCAGTCCGAGGTGGACCCATTGGTAGACCGTGGACGGATTGACCTCGAGCAATTCACTGACCTGCCGGGCGGTCATCAGTCTTTCCATGCGGTCTTCCTTACGTTTGGTCTTTCTTCTTCAGGGAATCGATCAGGAGCAAAACAAGCTTGCCGACGAGCCAGATCGCGAAAAGGCCGACCAGAACAAGGACCAAAAATCTCAGCGCGATCCCGAGAAGAAGAAAGAACGGAAAAAGGAGAACCCCCACGCCGGCGAGGAGGAGAACAACGATGATCGCGAGCAGACCGACGAAAAATTCTTTCATGACCTGCCTCCCATCACTTCGGATGTAAAAACGGGTGGGCGACGGGAATTGAACCCGCAACCCCAAGATCCACAATCTTGTGCTCTAACCAAATTGAGCTACGCCCACCAAGGATTTTTTGGAGTGCGCATTATAACTGCCGGAGACCGATATTGCCACAGGATAGTGGAAACCGGGGCCATACTCCGATTTTCCCGACCGCTGTAAATCGGGGTGTATCCCTGATTTTTGCCGGCGGGCGTCTTTTTCCTTGCCAAACATGACGGGAACGATAGACTTTCCAGAAAACCGGGAGCGAATATCGCCATGACCGTCACACAACCAGTGATCCTGTCCTTTTTCCGGATCACCTCAAAAACGTCGTTTGCCGGCGTGGATTCCCTGACCGGCATTGCGCCCGGCGATCTCCTCACCGTCGATTGTTACGATTTCAACGGGCTCAGTCACGCGGCACAGATGACTCTCGAAAAGACCGGGAACAACCAACTCCATTTCCTGAAAGAAAAACAACCATGAGCGATTCCGCTATGTCCCAGAAAAATCTCCTGTTCTCACGCATCGAAGCCCTGAACTACCGCACCCGGGCCGCCAAAAAACATGGCGTCTATCCGTACATGCACTGCTCCGACGCGGTTTCCGGCGTGCACATCACGGTGAACGGCCGTCCGATGCTCCAGTTCGCTTCATACTCTTACCTCGACCTCCTCGGCCATCCGAAGATCAACGCCGCCGCAAAACAAGCCCTCGACAAGTTCGGGACCGGCACCCACGGTGTCCGTTTCCTGACCGGAACGACCCGAGTGCACGTCGAACTTGAAAAAAAGATCGCCAGCTTTAAAAAAACCGAGGACGCCCTTGCCATCTCGACCGGGTACGGCGCCAACTTCGGCACGATCTCCGCCCTGCTCGGCCGGAACGACACCGTCATCTCGGACAAGATCAATCACGCGAGTATCGTCGACGGGTGCATCCTCTCGCGCGCCCACTTCGTCCGGTTCGAACATAACGACATGGAGGCCCTCGACAAAGCGCTCCATGGCGCATCCAGGAAAGGCACCAAACTGGTCGTGACAGACGCCGTCTTCAGCATGGACGGCGATATCGTCGACCTGCCCGAGATGATTCGTGTCTGCCGGAAGCACAAAGCGATGCTGATGGTCGATGAGGCCCACTCTCTCGGCGTCCTCGGCAAGAAAGGCACCGGCATCGAGGAACACTTCGGGATCGATCCCCGCGAAGGACTGATTGACATCAAGATGGGAACCCTCAGCAAGACCATCCCGAGCATCGGCGGCTATATCGCCGGGAGTTCCAGACTCGTGAATTATCTGAAGCATTCGATCCGGCCGTTCATTTTTTCCGCCGCGCTTCCGCCCGCATCCGCCGCGGCCGCGAAAACCGCCTTCGAGGTCATGGGAGAGGAAACGTGGCGGGTGGAAAAACTCCGCAAGAACACGGCCTTTTTCCTGAAAACGCTCAAGGACCGCGGGTTCGACACGCTCCGAAGCCAGACGCCGATCGTCCCGATCATCATCGGCGAAGAACGCAAGGCCCTCGAAATGACACACCTCGCAAAAGAGAAAGGCATCTTCATCGTCCCCATCCTCCCGCCGGCCGTCGAACCCAACACGGCCCGCATCCGCGCCACCGTCACGGCCGGACACTCCCTCCAGGAGATCGAACGGGCGGTTCATGTCTTCGAGCAAATCGCCCGCTCCACCGGCATCCTGCGTTGAGGCTTATGCAGGCGCGGGAATACGTTCTCATCACGGGAGCTTCCGAAGGCCTCGGCCGGGAATTCGCAAAACTGTTCGCCGCCGACCGTTTTCCCATCGTCCTTGTCGCCCGGAATCATTCGCGGCTGGCTGATATCGCCCGCGAGCTCTCGTCCCTTCACGGGGTTGACGTCCGCATCATCGCAAAAGACCTGAGCCGGCCGGGCGCCGCGCAGGAGATCAAAGAAGAACTGGACGGGCAAGCGATCGCGGTCGGCACGCTTGTGAATAACGCCGGGTGCGGCATTCACGGCCCGTTCGACCGTTCAGACTGGAAAGCCACGGAGGCCATGCTTTCGCTTAATATCATGGCGCTCACTCACTTGACGCGGCTCCTGCTCCCGGGGATGATCGCGAAGGCTTCCGGAAAGGTCCTGAATGTTGCTTCCACGGCCGCGTTCCAGCCCGGCCCGTTCATGGCCTGTTATTTCGCCTCGAAGGCTTATGTCCTTTCGTTCACGGAAGCGCTCTCCGGGGAATTATCCGGCACCGGCGTGACCGCCACCGTGTTTTGCCCGGGCCCCGTGAAAACGCAGTTTCAGAAACGCTCCGGCACGGAACATATCCGGGAAAACGCTTTCGCGATGGAAGCCGGCCCCGCCGCACGCATGGCCTACCGGGGCATGATGAAAGGAAAAAGGATCGTGATCCCCGGATTCTTCAACAAACTCCTGGCATTTTTGGTCAGGATCACACCCCGCGGCCTCGTCCTCAAAGTGACCCGTTTTCTGGAAAAAGGCAAGACACCCTCTTGACCTTTTTCGGGGTCATCAGCTCATTCATTACATAGAAAACCCTTGCAAATCACCTCCTCATCAGTAAACTTCAACCAATCTAAATCCCCACGGAGGCACATCAGAGAAATATGCTCACACCGCTAGAACATTGGGTCGAAGAACAGGCACAGCTCACCAAACCCGCGCGCATCCGCTGGTGCGACGGCTCCGAGCAGGAAGCCCGGGAGCTGATCGAGATCGGGATCAGGGAAGAGAAGATCAACGGGAATCCTGTCTTCACGAAACTCTCTGACAGGAACTGGCCGAATGCCTATCTCCACCGCTCTCATCCCAATGACGTGGCACGCACGGAACAGTTGACCTTTGTCTGCCATCCCGATAAGGCCACCGCCGGGCCGAACAACAACTGGATGGACCCGAAAGAAGCCAGGGAAAAGATGAAGAAACTTTTCGACGGCTGCATGAAGGGCCGCACGATGTACGTCATGCCGTACATGATGGGTCATCCGAAATCCCCTTACGCCAAGGCCTGCGTCCAGGTCACGGACAGCACTTACGTCGCGGTCAGCATGCGTATCATGACACGCATGGGCAAGGAAGCTCTCGACCGGATCGGGAAATCCCCGGATTTCGTCCGAGGCATCCATTCGATTGGTGAACTCGATATCGGGCGCCGTTTTATCATGCACTTCCCGCAGGACAATCTCGTTATGAGCATCGGCTCGGGCTATGGCGGGAACGCCCTTCTCGGGAAGAAATGCTTTGCCCTTCGCATCGCCTCCTGCATCGGCCAGCGCGAAGGCTGGCTCGCAGAACACATGCTGATCATGGGTGTCCAGGACCCGCACGGCAGGGTCAGCCACATCGCCGCCGCGCTTCCTTCCGCTTGCGGCAAAACAAACCTCGCGATGCTCCAATCCACCCTCCCCGGCTACAAGATATGGACGATCGGCGACGATATCGCGTGGCTCAATATCGGCCCCGACGGACGCCTTTACGCGATCAATCCGGAAGCCGGATTCTTCGGCGTCGCTCCGGGCACCTCGCTCAAGACAAACCCGAACATGGTCAAAACACTGAAGAATGACAAGTTCTTCCCCACCCTGTACACGAACACCGGCCTCGATACGGAGAATATGGAACCGTGGTGGGAGGGGCTTGATGGCGAAGTTCCGTCGAAGCTCATCGACTGGCAGGGGCACGCGTGGGACAAGTCCAGGACCACGAAATGCGCGCATCCCAATTCGCGCTTCACGGCCTCCATCTACAACTGCCCGAACCTTTCGAAAGAGTATGACAATCCGAAAGGCGTGCCCATCGACGCGATCCTCTTCGGCGGCAAACGCGCCCACCTGATCCCGCTCGTCGCGGAAGCCTTCAACTGGCAGCACGGCGTCTTTATCGGCACCCGCATGGGATCCGAGATCACGGCCGCCGCCTCCGCGCTTACGGTCGGTACCGTCCGCCGCGATCCGATGGCCATGCTCCCCTTCTGCGGCTATAACATGGGCGAATATTTCGGTCACTGGCTTGACATCGGGAAAAAAATGAAGAATCCCCCAAAGGTCTATTCGATCAACTGGTTCCGCACCGACGAGAACGGCAAATTCGTGTGGCCGGGATTCGGCGACAATATCCGCGTCCTCAAGTGGATCATTGACCGCGTGCACGGACACGTCGACGCCAGGGAGACCCCGCTCGGGCTCGTACCGGCCGTCAAGGACCTCGACATGACGGGCCTCGACATCCCGAAAGAGAAGCTCGAAAAACTCTTCGAAGTGAAGCCTGAGGAATGGGGGCAGGAACTCGCCGAGATCGAACAGTACTTCAAGACCTTCGGCGACACGCTCCCCGAAGCAATCTGGGCGGAATACCACTCCCTCGCGGAAAAACTTGCGGCGGCGAAGCATTAAATTCAGCGCGACGTACTGAGCAAAGCAAAAAGCCGGATGCGTTATAGTTCGCATCCGGCTTTTTTATTGTCACACTCCGTGCTCCGGCCGCCGCACACCGTACGGATTTCAGACTGAGAAGTATTTCGCCTGCGGGTGATGGACGATGACAGCGGAGGTTGACTGCTCCGGCACCATCTGAAAAATCTCGGAAAGGCTTACGCCGATCTTGTCGGCGGGAATGAGCCCGAAGAGCTTCCGCTGGTCTTCGAGACGCGGACACGCGGGATAACCAAAGCTGTACCGCGATCCCTGATAGCCCTGCCGGAAAATCTCCCACTTCGTCTGCTTGTCCTGCAGGTGGATTCTCAATTCCCTTCGAACCATCGCGTGGAGATATTCGGCAAGGGCCGCGGTCGCCTCGACCGACAGGCCGTGCAGGTAGAGGTATTCCTGGTAGTTATGTCCCTTGAAGGCTTTCTCCTCGACCTCCCGAATCCGCGATCCCATCGTCACGACCGTGAAGGCGACCACATCGAGAAGTCCGGAACTTTTCGGACGAAAAAAATCGGCGATGCACTGGTACGGGTCGCGTTTCTGGCGCGGGAACTGGAACCGCGTCCGCTCGATTTTTCCGTTTTCGTCGAGCACGATAAGGTCGTCCCCTTCCGAATAGCACGGGAAATAGCCGTACATGGCCTTCGGCTGAAGGATCTTCTCCCGGATACATTGCTGGGTGAACCGCTCAAAAAGGGGTTCGACATTCTCCTGAAGGAACAAGTCGAACATCCGCTCGGTGCGATCCCCCTGTTTGAACTGCCACTGGACGGTGTAGAGTGATTTTTTGTTAACCCAGGGGAAGATGTCCTGCAGGCGCAGGTTCTTCAGGATCCGGTACCCCATGAACGGAGGTCTCGGGACGATATTGTCGTGCCGGACAAGGCTCACACGCCGCTTCGCCGGCTCTTCGCGGGGATGGTCCGCCCGGGGAGCATGGGGTCGTTCGACCGGTTTCACGGCGAGCATTTTTTTCGCTTCCTTGATGCGTTCGGTCTCGGGATCCTCGGCCTTGATCTTTTCCATGATCTTGAGGGCCGCGAACGCGTCGCGCCCGTAGTGGACCTCGCCCCGGTAAAGGCTGGCAAGGTCCTCGCAGACATAGCGCTCGGTCAGCGCGGCGCCTCCCAGGAGTACCGGAAGCGTGATATTCCGGCGGTTCATCTCCTCGAGGTCCTCCTTCATGATATGGGTCGACTTCACGAGAAGCCCCGAAAGCCCGATCGCGTCGGCCCTGTGCTCTTCGACGGCCTTCAGGACGGCGTCGATCGGCTGTTTGATCCCGATATTGAAGACCTTGTAGCCGTTGTTCGAAAGGATGATATCGACCAGGTTCTTCCCGATGTCGTGCACGTCCCCTTTGACGGTCGCGAGAACGATGCGTCCGCGTTCGGAACCTTCCTTCTTTTCCATGAACGGCTCAAGATACGCGACCGCCCGCTTCATGATCTCGGCCGATCGGAGCACGAACGGAAGCTGCATCTTTCCCGCGCCGAAAAGCTGTCCGACCACCTTCATCCCCTCCAGCAGGAATTGATTGATGATCTCGAACGGCCTGTATTTTTTGAGGGCCTCATCCAGCGTGGCCTCAAGACCCTCTTTCACGCCATCGATCACATGCGCTTTGAGACGGTCCTCGACCGGAAGATCGCTACCCCCCGGCTTTGTGACAGCGGAAGCGCTCCCCGTCTTTGTTTCAAAGTGGCGGATAAAAACCTCGAGCGGGTCTTTTCCGTCGATCCACTTATTAAAGATAAGGTTCTTCGCGGCTTCAAGATCGTCCGGAGCAATCTTGAAGACGGGAACGATACGCTCGACGTGAACGATCGCCGCGTCAAGCCCCGCCGCCACAGCTTCGTGGAGGAACACGCTGTTCAGGATCTTCCGGGATTGCGGGGCGAGACCAAACGAGACATTGCTGACACCGAGGATCGTGCGGACATCCGCGAACTCTTTTTTGACCCGCTTGATCGCTTCGAGGGTCTCGATCGCGGCACTCCGCGAATTCTCATCGCCGCATCCGACCGTGAACGTCAGGAGATCGAAAAAGATGTTCTCGGGGCGGATGCCGTGCTTGATTACGGCAAGATCGTGAATCCGCTTCGCGACCGCGAACTTCTCATCCCGCGTCCGCGCCATTCCCTTCTCGTCGATCACAAGCGCCACAAGCGCGGCCCCGTATTTTTTTGCGAGCCCGCAGACCGTCGCAAGCTTCCCCTCGCCGTCCTCCAGATTGATGGAGTTGATGATTGGCTTCCCGGAAATGTGTTTGAGGGCCTCTTCCAGGACCGCCGGCTCCGTCGAATCGATCATGAGCGGCGCGGTCACATGCTGGTTGAACCGCGTAACCGCCTCGGTCATATCCTTCTTCTCATCGCGGCCCGTGAACGCCACGCAGAGATCGATCACATGGGCCCCTTCCTTCACGGCCTCACGGCCGATCTCAAGAAGCCCCTCGTAATCGTTCCGTTCGAGGATTTGACGGAAGCGTTTGCTGCCGTTCGCGTTCGTCTGTTCACCCACGAGAAGTGGCGCCGGATCCTGTTTAAAAGTGACCGAGCCGTAGAGCGACGCGCAGGACGGTTCATGCCGGACCTTGCGTTGTTTCGGGACACAGCCCTTGACACGTTCCACGACGGCTTTGAGATGTTCGGGCGTGGTGCCGCAGCATCCCCCGACGATCGAGACACCGAATTCCTTCACGAACCGTTCGTGATAAGCGGCGAACTCTTCCGGCGTGAGCTTGTAATGCGCGATACCGCCGACATTCTCGGGAAGACCAGCGTTCGGAAGAACCGAGATCAGCTTCCTCGAATTCTCGCAAAGCGTGCGGACGTGTTCGGTCATCTCGGCAGGCCCCGTGGCGCAGTTCATGCCGATCACGTCTATCGGGAACATCTCGAGGGTCGTGATCGCGGCGTGGAGATCCGAGCCGAGAAGCATCGTGCCGGACGACTCGATCGTGACCTGCGCGATCAAAGGCAGCCTGCGGCCAGCCTCCGCGAAGCACTCCTCCGCAGCGATCAAGGCAGTCCTGGTCTGGAGAAGGTCCTGGCAGGTTTCGATGATAAGACCGTCAACCCCTCCGGCCATCAACCCCTTGATCTGTTCCTTCGTGGCCTCCCGGAGTTCGTCGACCCCGATGTGGCCGATTGACGGGAGCTTCGTGCCGGGGCCAATCGAGCCGAGCACAAACCGCGGATGGTCAGGCGTGGCGCATTTATTCGCCGCTTTCCTGGCGAGTTTCGCAGCCTTTTCGTTCAGTTCAAAGGCCTTGTCTTCAAGACCGTACTCGGCCAGGACAATGCGGTTTGAGCCGAAGCTGTTCGTCTCCACCGCATCGCAACCCACAGCGAAGAAATCTTCGTGTATCTTGCGGACAGCTTCCGGTTTCGTGATGACCAGGTATTCGTTACAGCCGTCCTTCCCGCCGAAATCCTGCGGCGTAAGGAACTGTTTCTGGAGGTTTGTGCCCATGGCACCGTCAAGCACCACGATCTTGTTTTTGCAAAGCTCAAGGAATGGATGCTTCACCCCGCCAGATCTCCCATAGGTATGATGTCTATAATCGGTATTACGCGAACACCCCGCCTCAGCACAAATCTCCCGACTGTTTCTTCAAAAGATCCAGCGGGGAAACCAGGGCGGGTATTCTAACCGAGCAACACGCAACACGCAACGAACAACGCGCACAAACAGAGATGTCCGTTGAGTGTCGCGCCCTGTACGCCAAAAATGCGACGATCACCCGATTCCAGGCGATTATGCCGACACGGCGAACTGGCGAGCGGCGAGAGCGAGATGGTTCAGGAACTCCGCGACGATGGCAATACCCCGCCCGGCCAGGACTCTGGCCGAGGCTCCCAGCTCGGGCAAGGCATGCCTTAACGCTACAGCAAGGTTTTCGTTATTGATATCGGAAGTTTTGACCGTCGCGAAATACCGGCTCAGGAACGGGAGAAGGAGAAGCGCGTACTCGTTGGGAATGCCATCGGCCCGAACAACGCGTTGCCAGGGCGTGTTTACGCCAAGTTCGACCTCGGGGAAGAAAACGCCGGACCGTTCGCCAAACACCGGATGACGAACCGCCGCGCCGACCGCTTTCGCGAGATCAACCGGCCCCTTATCGCCGACGAACTCGACGCCGCGCGTCAGCCTTCGGGACCCAAGATCGTTCCTGAAAGAACGCAGCGCCTCACCGTTCGACGACACCAGCGTGATCCGGTACTGCTTCGCGGTCACATCTCCCGTGTCCTCAAAAGCCAGCTGGACGGCTTCGATGAACTGAAGGAGCCGCGGCCGCATTTCGGGCGAATAGAAAATGACGGGCGCAAGAACTTTGACGTCGCCTTTGCGGATCGCCTGCGCGAGAAGGTCCAGTTCGTGCACGTAAAGCGCCCGCACCCCTTTATCCAATCCCGCGCGCGTCATGTCTCTTCCCGCCAACGCGGCATCAAGATTCCTGTAAGCTTCCGCCGTATTCTTCCCCGCCGTCATCGCAGCATAAGCCGAAGCCGCGAAATCCTCGAACACCTCGCGGAGATTGTCCACGGTCTGGCGAAACTCAGAGCGGAGATTTTCCGTGAAGCGGCGCAGCACATCCTCCGGGACATCCTTTCCAGGATGAAAAATAACCGTATCCAGAATCAGCACGGAGTCGCCCCCGGCATCCCCGGGACGAATGACCGCCGGCTTCTTCTCCGGCACAACAGGCTGCATCTCCTGCGTCAAATCGACCCCGGGCGGGAGGGATAGATTTAAATCTATGGTCCGCGCTTCGGACCGCTTGTGAGTGCCCTGTTCCGCTCCCGGCGTTCCGGATTCTCGGGGAGGCTTCACGAACTCAGCCCCTTCCTCCCGGAGGATCACGGCGGCGTAATGGCCTGAAACCGGGGAATTTCCCCTGAGCACTTCGAACTTCACATTGCGAGTCAAAAGACTTTCCAGTATCTCTTTCAAGGCCGGATCCCATTTGCGCCGCAGGACCTTCCCCTCCGCGATGAGGACATTAGCGGCCACGATCTCTCCGCGCACGCCCTTCCAGACAAGGTCCACGGCCTTCGCCTGCGTACTGCCGCCTTGTTTGATCTCATCAGCGATCTTCTGAAGCACGCTCTCGACGCGTGAAGACGAAAGCTCCTTCCGGACCAGGGATTCCATCCTGTCGGTAACTTCGATGGCCTGAAGATGGGTGTTGTTGATTACGATGGCGTCCGGCGCCTGGCGAAGCGGAGCGATCTTCCGGGTCCTGTCCTTCTCATCGCGCAAGGCAAGATCACGTTCCACTTCTTCCAGCGCAATACCGGGCTGCGTCTTCTTGTAATCTTCCCAGCGGCGGCGGGCCTTCTCGGCAAGGTCCGTAATCAGATAGAACTTGCCCGCGTTGGCATCCGGAAAAATATCCGTTCCCGCGTTGCGCCCTTCGATCACGATATCTTCCGACTCGCCGATGCGCCGCGCGGTCTGGAAAACAAAACGCGCCACGGAGAAATGCCGGGCAATATCAGCGACACTCCTGTCCACTTCCGGCGACCGGATAGCGTTCGTCACATCCTTCCCGTCGAGGAAGACCCGCGTCCCATCCTCCCCTTTCCTGAGCTCAATGGCCGTATCAGACACAAGCCGGTTCACAACGCTTTCGTCATTCGCGTCCAGCCGCCGATCAAGCGCCTTACGGGTCAGCGCGCGGTAGATCATTCCGAGATCCACATGCATGTAGCCGAGGCGCTTCGCGAGGTTCTTCGCCGCGGTCCCTTTGCCCGTTCCCGAAGGTCCGTCGATTGTCACGACATGACGGGTAAGCGGATTCCGTTCGATCGACAGGGCACCGTTCGCGTCGCGCGCCTCGGGCCGAAGCACGCGGTCGAGAGCTTCCCGCACGAGCGCGGGGGCCGGGGACCGGACCGAGGGAGGCACCGGGTCATCAAGAAGCTGCAACATCAACTGGTCGGGTTCCGCCTTTTTGGAAGCCTTGGGATGGAGCACGCCGGAAAGCCAGGAAAAAGCGTCCGGTTCGGTGTTCCTTGAAAAATAGATGAACTGGAAGAATCTCAGGAGGAGCTTATCTTCATCCGCGGGTTCAAAGGCGGCCCCGCGCGCCTGCCACACATCCGTGAAGGCGGCCTCCCGCGCCGAAGCATGGGATAATTTCCGGTCCAACTCACGAAGATATGAATATCTCCGGACATAGGCGTCAATCAGTCCGATCAGCGCATCATCGGACGCGAGATAGACCTTCAGACGCGCGATCACTTTCCGGATCTTCTCCCTGAGCGCACGAGCGGCAGTATCATCCACGGAAACCTCGGCCGCGTCTTCAGCGATGATCCCGAGGGCCAGTCCGGGCGCAAACATGAGGTCCGCCCGATGCCGCTCAATGGCTTTCCGGACCCGGACCGCCTGTCCCGTCCCCGCCGTCAGCTCGTTCCAGAACCGTTCCAGCTGATGCGCGACATCGGAAAAAGAATCGAATTCCGGCCCCTCCTGGATCCATTTCAGGCCGACAAGCCCCTTCACCTGCCTGGTGAAAGCCCCATCCCGGCCCTCGGTCAGAAGTCCCTCGAGAGCTTCGATCCGCGCTTCAAGGTTCGCATTCCTTCGCCGTCCCTCGTAAGGGGCCTGCCATGCGGGAACAACCTGCTGCCACGACGGTTTGCGGATGATCGCGATCAGATCATAGATCCGGCCGTTCCTGAGCGCTCTCGCGATCTTCAGGTTCCGGTCATCGCCGACTTGCGCGACCGACCAATCGTTAAATTCCTTCTCCAGAACATCAAGCGCCTGCCGCATCGCGCCCCACCAGGTTTTATGAGACAGGATGTTCAGCTTTTTTTCGTCGGTCTTTTTGTCCTTGCGCCACAGCCATACCTGCCAGGGCGACTTCTCCCCCGGAACGTATTGAATCCGGCCTAATTTCAGATCGGTCCCAAAAGTCACTTTGGCTTCCTCACGCAACTCAGCCCGCCGGGAAGGAGCCTGAAGCGAAAAGCTGCCGGCGCGGCGATCCGGCCCCGCGCGTTCCGCCTCAACCGCCCTCATCTCGGAACGGCTATCGGGATCATCGCTCGTGTCGACGCGGCTTGCGTCCCATTTTCCATCAGGCAAGTGAAGGTTCCCGTAAGGATCTTTCAAAAAGGCACCGATCAGGGCCTTCGCGCTGTCGGCATTTTCCTTCGCTTTCTGACGACGTTCCGGCGGCGCAGCCTGCAATTGTTCATCGATCGCATTCCTCAGCCTGTCAAGGAATGTCCCTTCCCCGATGTAGTAGACGTCCTTTTCTTTTTCTTTCACGCCGAGGAACATCATGTTGAACCAGAGCTGATTCGAGAAGACCTTTTCCGGATATCCGCCCCGCATACCGTCATGGATCAGATCGTCCCGCACACCACCTTCCGGATCCAGTTTTCCCTTTAAAACAATCTCGAGCTCGTTCAAAAAGATATTCCACTCCCCGAGACGAAGCGCGATGAGAAGCATGTCGCATTGATACTGGATCGGAGCGACACCCACACGGTCATACAGCTGGACGCAAGCTGTCGCATAAACAATGAGGAGAAAGATGGCGCGGGCACGCCGGTGCATCCCCATCGCTTCATAACGGTTCAGGAGCTCCTTATAAATCTTCAAGGCGTCCATGAACTTGTCGCGAGTCGAAAGACTATCCGCCGTCATGCCGCTCGGTTTGGAGTCCTCCCGCTTGATCTCCCGCGCTGTCTTGAGAATTTTCGCGGCTTCCGCTTCCTGCTTGATGACAGATTCCAGAAATCCCTTGTAACGTTTCAGCACATGTTCTTTCATGCGCGCGGCAAGCAATCCCTCGAGCGTGGGGCCTTGCGTCCCGGCCGGCCATTCGTCCCGTCGGGCCTCCACGGGGACCAGGCCGCTGTCTTCCCGATCAAAAAATTCGAGATTGAACCGAAGGCGCTCCGCCTCCACCCGGACTATGACCGGGTCGCTGGCCGCGACGTCCTGACCATCGGCTCCGGAAGCCTCCGCTCCCCTTTGTTCCGTGTAAATATCCAGCCATGCCTGAGCGGTATTGATATAGGCCGCGATCTCCTCCGGCGCAGCGTTCTCGATGAACGCCGAAGACATGTTGAGGGCGTGCGTCAGACGTTCCGTATGGACGACACGCGCAACGTTCTGCTCCGCATCGGCAATGATAAGCGGAAGGTCCGAATCATACTCGATCACGAGGCCGGAACTCTTGAACCTGGCGATCCTCTCCTTCAGCATTTCGGAATTGAGCTCCTCAGCCCGCTTTTCCCAGGAATCGATCGCCTGCTGAATCTTGAACGCGTGCGCGCTGTTCTTGCGTGTTTGCATATCCGTCCTGGTCATTTCGATCACACTGCCGCGTATTTGCGAGTATTTTGCGATGGCACGGTCACTGCCGAACAGAAGCGCCCGGTCCCTGAGGCGAATCGTGCTATCGGCGCGGCTGTGGTATGAGAGACCCGGTCGAGCGATTGCGATCGGAGGGCGTGTTCGCATCAGCTCGTCATAGATATGACCGAAATAACCGTCAAGATTCCCGGTCAGAAAATTGCACAGTTGCCCGTAAAAATCGATGGCGCTGGCCGCGCTCTTGCCATCATGCCGGATCTTGCTGAACAGATTCGCAAGAGAACCGCCGTCTGAATCCATGATTTTCCGCAATCCCGTAATCCCCCGGGTTCGCATCACATCCCGGGCGGCCTCAACAAATGGCACGGCCCCTTCAAAATCCATCTGGAGTTTCATGAAGAAAAGCTCATAGAACGGCCTGTAAAAAACATTTTCATATTTTGCCGGGTCCTGCCAGATCGAATGGAGGGTTAAGGGTTCCTGCTTGGGATTGTTGCGGTTGATCTGCGCGATCAATTTCCCCGCGTAATCCGCAAGGTCGTCCGCCGTACGGATCGCAATCGCGATCTCTTCCGTCAGATGGACCGGGCCATGGACGTTTTCATATCCCTCCGCCTCGCGAAGTTCCGCGCGCGTGGCGCTTCGACCAAGCGCTCTCTTCATCTCCTCATCAAGTTCTTGTTCCCTCATCCGTCCAATGGATTGCTTCCTCGCCCGAGCGGTATCCATATCACGCTCATTCCGGCCGCGTTTACCGCGAACGTAGACCATCTCATCCGCCACCCTGAATTTCTTTTCGCTGTCGAATTTTTTCATGTAAAGGTCCAGGGGGTTTATGAGCGGCTGCCTTTCCCACGCGACCAGGACAGCCCGGGCGGCCCACGATACCGGCACACCGGGATTCAGTCCGAGCTCGCGGACCATCCGGAGCAGGGCTTCCGCGTTCCCGGCCACGGCCGGATCACGTCTCGGGTCCCGGCTTGTCGCCAGAAGCACCGACAGGCTCCAGCTGAAAAGACCCGCGTCCTTCAGGGAAAGCAGGAACCGGGCGATAAACCAGAGTGATCTACCGACCGGCGGATCGCCAAGATGTCCCAAAAGAAGCTGGAGCGGCGCGAATATCCGGGAATGATCTTTCTGGAATCTTCCGATCTCGCCGAACCGCCTCCGCCTTTGAGATTCCACTTTTCTCTGCCTGCGAAGGTAGGACGTCATCACCTGAACAGCCGCGGCAACCCCGAAATTAACGGCGGTGAGAGCGTCCATGACTTCTTCAAAATACGCCGTATATTCCTCGCTGCTCAGCTTACGTTCATAAAGCGGCTCATCGGGAGTTGCCGCGGCCTCTTCGCGCCCGTCGCGCATCTCAGACCGGGAGGCTTCATGCACAGTGTGACTCGCAAACATGGCGCGAATATCCTCTTCGGGATACGGGAAGGTCATCTCAAGATCTGAAGCTTTTCCGGAAGATTCCCCCTCCACCCCGGAACCCCCGGGCTTGTAATCGACCCCATAAAGGCTTTCGCCGTTTTCATCGAAAAAGTCCTCCAGGACGAACCTTCCCCGATCGCGGAAATAATCCCCCAGCTCCCCGTTAAGTTCCCGAAGATCGGCCTCAATACTCTTGTTCATGCCCCACAGGCGTTCGTAGAACATGTTTTCCATATCGTAGCCTGTCGTCAGGTCCCCGAAATCGAAGATGAGAATGTTCCCGCTTTTGCCATCCACACCAAAGTTATAGAGCACCGCGTCAAAGTCCGCATCGATCACGCCACGGCGGAAGATACCAATGAGACATTCCCTGAATTTTCCAATCAGGGTCTTCGCCCCCTCAAGATCGCCCCCGCGGGCCAGGGATTTCAGCTTATCCATTAATCGCTCGACCTTGAACTGAACGATCGCCAATTCTTCTTTCCTGCGCTCCGTTCCGTCCGCGTGGTAGACAAACTCTTTTTTATTTCCGCCCGCCGCGTCCAGCACAAGGGTCGGCACCGCAAAACCGTTGAGTCTCTGCCGGGCCACTTTAAATCCATGCCCAAGCCAAATGCGCCGCACCACATCGTATTTTTCCGGGGTCACGGGCATCTTCACGATGAAATCAAAATCATCGCCCAGATAAGCTATCAGATATCTCCCTTGGCCGCCAAAGCGCAGGCGGTTGCTGACCCGTTGCGCCGCGGATTGTTCCTGGCTTTGCAGAAATCTCTCCACGATGGGGAAAAGGAACTTCCCGCGGATCAGGTCCACAACGTCGAGGCCGGCGGTCCGCAGAATATTTCTCCAGGCGCCAACATCCCGGATCTTCCGAAGTTCATCCACAATCGCCGGCGGCACTGCGGACAATCCGGCTTTCAGTATCTCATAGAGTTCCGTCTCACCCACTCCGCGCCGGTTTTTGCCTTTTTCAGAAGCCTCGAAGCGCTTCCGCGAGCTCCGTAGTTCCGCGCGCGGCCCCTTCCCGGGCATTTCTTTAACAGCCTCTCCGCCGGCGCGGGCTTCCGGGCGGCGGACGGCCTTTTCCGATACCACGCCGCGAAGGTCCTTCAACTTCGCGAGGACCTGCCTGTTCCCTTTGGAATCTCCGAGCGGTCCCGCGTACCGCTGATAGATCGTCTCGAACCTGGCGAACCACGCGTCATCAACCTCATCCACGGCCGACGCGGAACCCGTCAGGAGCCTGGAAGCCGCGTTATAAAATTCACGGGATGCGTCCTCCGTCTTCTCCCGGACCGCGCGGGCCCCCGCGGCAATCATCCGGAGCGTGAGTACATCGAGATCCAGATCCCCCTCGAGTTCTCCGGATTCCCCGTCATCGGCAAAAACGATCCTGTTACGCTCCGGCTGCAGGATATAGGACTCACCCGCGCGGATCGACCTCTTCCCGAGAGGATCCCGGTAGACCATTCCCGCGATCAGGAATTCATCCCGCGGGGAGATCGGCTGAACCTTCCTGAACTGCGTCAGAAGATCAAGAAGGGTCGCGCCAGCCCCCTTTTTGTCCCATTCAATCAGATACTCTCCCTTGTAACGCCCCGGCGACACCTTGCGGAGGCCGCTCACCACTCCGGGATTCGCCGGATCAAAATGCCTGAGATAGCTGCGGATCTTCCCGAATCCCCGGACCTCGAGGTAAAAATTCACCGGCGCAACGGCAGATTCCGGAATGGCCGTATCGGATCTTTCTTCCGCCGGCCTGGCGGGCTGAGGCACGGCACGCGGCGATGCTTTCACAATCCTGGCAATCCGGGAAAATTCCGGACGCCCTGAAACATATTTCGTGAGCGCCTTCCAGTTGATCGTCACTGGATACTCGGAGTCCTCGGCCATTTTTCTCGCAATCACCCCATAAGTAATCGGCCCAAGAGGACTCTCCTGGAGGATCGCCGCCACAGCCCGGCGAAGGGTCCCGGCTCTTTTTGCCATATCCTCCGGCGGTTTTACTCCGGCAGATTTGAGTTCTTTCCAGTCGTACTTGCGGATCTGCACCTCGGATAATGCCCGTCCGGTTACCCTTTTAGAATTTGACGCGATCCTCGGAACGGTCGTTTTGATACCCCTTGCCTTCAGATCGGCCGCTATCCTCGCGATCCTGGCAAGCTCCTCCTGCCGTTCCGCCAGGCGAAGCTCCGGGATCGTTTCGCGGACCTTGACCACCCCTGCCTTTTCAATCTCCACCCAATCATAATTGTCACGAATTTCAAACGGCCTCAGTTCTTCGCCAAGGACCCTCCCGGAATGTTTCGCGACATTCGTGATGCTGGGGAGAATATCTTCCGACAGAAGGACGCTCGCGACCTTCGCGATCTTTTTGAACCTTTCCCGACGCAGCGAAGCCGCCTCGGCCGGAGGCTTGATAATATCGACCCTTTGGACTCCCGCCCGCTGAAGATCCGGCCATGGAATATCGTAAATATTGTCCTTGCTCGGCGGGAACACATCCCCCGTGATCTCCGTCCAGTGTTTGAGAATCTTCGGAATGGTCGCGGGCAGTTTCTGTCTGACAAGTTCCGAGACCACCGCGGGGATCGCGGCCAATATGGCCTGATGCATCCGTTCACGTTCTTCGGGCGTATAACCCCTGACGCGCTTCACACCGGCCGCTTCGAGCGTATCCCAGCCGTAGCGCCTGAGTTGTTCTTTCTTGATACGCTTCCCGGCACCAAGGATCCGTTCCGAGTTCTCCGTGATGTTAGTGACCGTCGGAGGTATCTTATCCCCGGTGAGCGCCGCGGTGACCTTCCGCACATCGTTCCAGAACCCGGCTTCTTTTTCCGCCCTGGACATCTCGTCGCCTTCTCTGAGTTCACTGCGTTCCTTCGGATCGCCGTGATCGCGGACCCAAGACCCGGCTTTTTCTTTTTGATCCCACATCGCCTTCGGCCAGACCTGGAAGACCCCGTCGTTTTTGACCGTGAAATAAACCTCCCCGGGCATTTCTTTCCATACCTTAAAGGCGTCTATCATGACCCCGATCACTCTCTGCGCTAACGGATCATCCAACCGGAGGTTCCCTTCTGCGTCCACGACCGCCGTAGCACTACCGGGTGAAAGAATCTTGAACAGTTTTTCGGCTTCGGCGGGATTCATCCGGGCGAATCGCTGTCTGAAGAACTCCCCGCGGATCACATTGAGACCGGCGTTATTTTCGGTTCCCGGAACAAGGACAAAAACTTTCCCCGGATAACGCCGCCTGAGTTCTTTCGGGATGGTTATTTTTCCATCTACTACCCTGACCGGTCCGTAAACCCCGGGAAGCTCGGGCAAGACGGAAGGCGGCTCGGGTGCGGTCTCGGGATAGGACGCCTCAAATTTCCTGAGAGAAACTCTGACTTCGGCTTCCCACTTCTTGTCGAGCTTGCCTACGCTCTTGATGAGGGTATGGTAGCCCTTGATGTATGCCTCCCGGGTCCGGGGCCTGCCAAGCATCTCCCAGGCCAGAAGGGTTTGTATATCCGGCGGAAGCGGAGCGGATGACTTCGCGCGCCCCTCCGATTCCCGCACTTCGGAGCGCCGGGACGGATAATCACGTGTGAACTGCTCAAAACGATCGAAGAGATCCACGGCCTGGTGATAAAGACCATCGTCAGTGTTCAGATGCGACATCTCAAGCAAAAACCATCCCGCGAACTGCCAGAGAAAGGTCCCGCGGATGAATTCGGGGAGCACCTCGAGTTCGAGAGGCGTGAGCGGTTTCCGCGCCACGGACTGATACCCCCGGACGATCGCGTCCAGGGCCTTCCGGTCGTAGGTCCTGCCCTTCTCCGGTCCGAGCGACATCGCCGGGTTCTTCAGGTCCTCGAGCCGGGGCTGATAGCGCACTTTGCCAAAATCGTAGACAGAAACCGGGGTCCTGCCGTCACCGCTAAAGCGTATGTTATGGAAGCTGAGGTCCATCGGCACGAGGGCCTTCGGCAATTTTTCATAAACAGCGGCCGGGAGATTCGCCCGCAGGACATCCATCTGCGAACGGATCATCGGAAACCGGCTCAGGAAAAATTCTTCTCCTCTCCCGATCTTGCCGGTGACAAGGGACTTGATCCGGAGGACGGTGGCGAGGGACTCGAGACCCTTTTCGCTTTCCAGAATCCCGGTCAGCGGCTTCTCTGTTTTTTCCCCTTCGGGAGAAAAACCTTCCGTGGTGTTCTGGAATTCCGCGATCAAGGCGCCGAGGGTCTCGAATTGACCCGGCGTCGCCTCTCCGTAGCCGATCTCCGTCCCTTCAAAAAGAGCCTCTTCCAGGGCGTAATGACCGTCTACAAGCTCCAGGAGGAAATCATCGGCCGTTTCCCCTTTCCGGCCTTTGAGCGGAAGGATCCGCGGCACGGAAGAAATCCCTTTCCCGACCAATGCCTGCTGATACGACACTACATACCGGGCCTTCTCCCGGGAGCCGGCGATCCTCTTGAATACGAACGATCCTTCGGACGCCCGCAAGAGGACCGGAGCCTGGGGTTTCACGGCATGTCCGATCGGATACGCCACGAGCGATTCCGGCAGGTCGAGATCGTAATGGGAACGTACGGCCTCAATCTTCTGACCCAAGGAAGCCGATTCCGTGACCAGGTCCTGGGATTTCGTGCTTTCTTCCAGAGTGGCGCGGAGGTTCTTTTGCATGGAATTCAGCGCCGCGACGATTGCCGGCCTCGTCCCGGCCAGAATCGAGAAATGTCTTCCCCTTTGCGCGGGATCCAGGATCGCGCGGGACACGGCGTCCTGCGCATCCGTCACGGTACCTTGATCGAGACTCAGCGCCAGTCCGCCCGCTTTTTTGAGAAGGTAGCTTGGGCCGGCAATATCCCAGAGCGCGGGACCGCGAGAACCGCCTTTCCAGAAAAGGTCGGGTGCCTCACCGTCCTGACCGGCAAACGCGATCCTCGCGAGGTTCAGGGCAACGGAACGGGTGCTGTGAGAAACGTCACTCCACGGCATCCCTCCGAGGGTTCCAACCGGAACCAGTTCCGTTTGAGGGGCATCATCAATAACGGCCCGAAAGGTTTCAGCCGGGGATTCCGTGACCGGAGTCACCGGCTTTCCGTTCACATAAACCCCATCACGCGCCGAGGACGCTTCGATCATACCGGCATGCGGTGAGTGGACCACGGCAAGAACCGGACGTCCTTTATGGAAGAGCGCTAGCGAAATGGCGTAAAAGTCACTGTCCGGCTTGAGGAATTCCCTGGTCCCGTCGATCGGGTCGAGGACCCATACAAAATCCGATCCTTCGTTCTCGCGGTTCCTGCGAGCGATCTCACCGCTCATCTTTTCTTCCGCGATCACGAAATGTTCGGGGAACAACCTCTGGATTTCCGGGACAATAAACCCCTGGACCGCTTCATCCGCCTCGGTCACGACCGTCCGGTTTTCCGTTCCGGTCTCTGTTTTCATCTTCGTCTCAAGACCCGTTTTCCGTCTACGGAATTGGTCGAGAACACGCACCGCATCGCCCACGATCGAGCGGGCCACGGCCGAAAGATCCGACACTAGCGTCGCGTCCAGGTCCGCTTCCCGAAGCGCGGTCGCCCCCGCCGCAGGACGGTGCCGATCCGTTTTCCTGAAATCCCGGGAGATCCTGAGGAACCCTTGAAGCGTCCGAACCGTCACGATCGCAAAACGGGTCAAGGTTCGGGAGATCGTTATTCCGGCAGAGGTACCGGCACGGTCCCGCGACCGCGCGAGCATCCGCAGACGCTGCCCCAGGAGACCTTCGATCATCCGGAACATCTGCATAAAAACAGAAATGGAGGTTCCGACCTGGCTGTCCTTCCAGAAGATCGGTACTTCTTCTACCCGGAAACCTTTTTCCCGGGCGAGGAGGAGGAACTCGGTATCAAAGGACATGGTGACATCCTTCACTTCGTCCACGGTTGCAAGGGCGGTCTCACGGCTGAACGCCTTGAGACCGGACTGGGTATCGGCGATCGGACCGATCGGGAGTATCGATCGTGCGATACGGTTATAGACGATGCTCGAAAGCTTGCGGAAACCGCTTTTGCCGACGACCCGGGCCCGCGGGTGTTCCCTCGAACCGATCGCGATCCCCGCGCCGCCCGCGACGATCCGCCGCAAAAGCGATCCGATCAGTAACAGATTCGAGGACAGGTCCACATCGGTATAAACCACATGATCCGCGCCGAGCGAAAGAGCGTCCTTCATCCCGGAAACAATGCCGCCCCCCTTCTGACTGTTCCCGTTCTGCGAGAAAAGGACCCGTATCCTGCCTGAAGCCGTGTACTCGGGGAAAAGGTCGTTGGCTTTTTTCGCGACCCGCCTGCCGGTCTCCCCGTTCCGGCTGGCGTCATCGACGATGACAAGCTCCCAATCATAGGAAGGATTCAGCGCAAAAAGCGTTTCAAGCTGCCGCACCTTGATCCTCAGGGCATCCTGTCCTTCCTCCTCTTCATCATGCGGGAAGAAACGTTTGCCGCTCCGGCTGGAGATCACGACGCTCACTTTGCGTTTTTGTCCCTCCGGCAGGCGCGGCAATTCCGCCATCGCTTCCATCGATTTCTCCAGCTCATACTGCCCGCGGTAAAAGTCTTTCGATGGCAGGATCGACACGACAAGACCGGTCACCGCGGCGCGAACCCGCTCAACAAGCGGCTTGCGGAACCGCGCCGTTTCCTCCGCAGGGAGAACGGACACTTCGGTCGACAAGTAGGCGAGCCGCTTGAGCTTGGCCTTGATCTCGTCTTTGATCGGAAATATCCGCCCGTCCAATTTCACTTCCTTCAAGGTTCGTGCCTTGACGACGGTATAAAGTCCTGACACATCATAAACCACTTCGGAGTGACCGCGAGCGAGCGGAGCAACAAGCGATTCAAAGACCCCATCGCTGAGCGGAGCTCGTTCGTCAGCCAGGATCACCGCCTCGCCGGTCGATACCGTGATCCCGTTCTTCACTGCCTCGGAAGTCCCACGCATACCGGAACCCGTAACAAGTTGTATCCGGAATCCCGACACACGGGGGTCCACGCCTTCGATCAGTTGCCGGAGTGTTTCGAAACGCTTCGGGTGAAGCTCGCGATCGCGAAGATCAACCGCAACAAAGATTTGTTTCTGGATCTTCGAACTTCCGGGCGCGGCAAGATAATGCCGCAACTGATCCGTCAGCGCATCATCACCAAGCGTAGCGCCGATCACCACCGAAACCCGCAACGGGCGTTCTACCGCCCCCGCCCCGGCGAATTGACGGTTCGCCGGAATTTTCCCTTCCGAAGCGCCCGCCGCCGCCAGCAGCGTCGCCGCGTCCGGCGACGCTGCGCGGGTATCATTGTCGCGGATCATCCGTGCTCCACGCTCTTCATCCTCCTTGTGCCACGCCGCGTAACGCTTCTTTTCCGCGACATGGATTCCGTACAACATGGACTGCCCCCTCAAACGATCCTCCCGAAGAATCTTCAAAAGCTCGAGCGAATCATCGAGGGCTCGCCCAAGCCCTGAGATCAGACGCTGCACAAAAGCGGGGTCGGGACTCTCCGGGCCGAAAAGCGGTTTAATCAGCGGCTGCAAGTTTTCATAAAGCTCAAGATTTCGTCGCATGCGGGAAATCTTTTCGTCCGCCTCCTTTTTCACCACCATGGGGTCCCCGCTTTCCGAAGCCTGCTTTTCAACGATCCGGATCACTCGCGCGGTGTTTTTATTCAGACTGCGGACCTTGAATAAAAGAGCCGACATCAAAAACGCCCTTTCGTCCCTTCGGGCAACATTCCCGAACTCTTTTAATTCCCGCGAAAGACGTCTCCCGATAAATTGTTCAAGATAAGCCAGATCCCCGAGATATTCCCGCAGCGGGAGGTCTGGCGGCGGATGATCTTCAAAGAGCTTGAGTTCCGTAAACAGGGGATCATGCAGGTATTCCGGCTCAAAGGCGGGTTGGTGCGAAAGGACCTCCAGTCGCCTGATCGCGAGCGGTATCGAATTGTACACGTAATTGATACGAGTCAGATCCGGGCGTTTCCCGTAGCTCAAAAGTCCGTACCGTATAGTATGCGACAGCGTGTTGGAAAGATAAAATCCCGCCTCGGCACGGGCCCGGTCGGCAGACTTGTCCGAATGGATGTCGGGCAACCGGATGCCGTGTTTTTTTAAAAGATCGTTCACGACAAACCTGCTGAAATATTTATTAACAGCCTCCCCCGCGCGGTTCCAGTCATCGATCACATCAGAATAATCAGCACCTCCTGTATACCTTTTTCGAAGCTCCAGTGTGGTCTCCCGAAAACGTTCCAGCAGAGGCAGCGCTCCTTGCCTGAACTCTTCCGCTATGATTCGAACGGTCTGCAAACGAATCGCATCCATCTCATTTCCGTCATCACCGCTTTCCCGAGCTTCAACACGCTCGGAAGCCACATCACGGCTTTTTCCTGCGCGGCGGCCGTCACGCGTTTCAGACCGGACAGAGGTGTCAGACTTCGGGGAGGAAATTCCGGCAACAAGCGGTACGGCGGCCGCGGGATTCGTTCCATCTCCCCGTTTTCCCGGGGCCCGCGCAAAGCTTACAGGCACGCTCATCCCCGGCACCAGATTCACGGCATACGGGGTCTGGTTGGCGGGCTGGGTGAGAAGCTTCGCGATCTTCGCTTCGGTTATCTGGCCGTTCCTGCCAAGGGTTTGGAGTCTTTCGATGAATTTTTCGAGCCTGGCGGACCACTTCGTCTTGATCGCCTGAAATCCTTCGGAGTGTTCCGCGGCTGCCTGGTCGATGTAGCGGGTGTATTTCGAATGCTCGGCAACACGGCCTTCCGCCGCGAGCTTGCGGATAATGTCGTCGCGCCATTCCCTGGCGGTGAGGGTTAATCGGCGGGCGTCAGGTTCGCTCACCGATCCGCGTTTAACGCTTTCGGGTCGCAGCAACCGTTCCGCGGTTGCCCTTGCGAACGCATCATAGAGGTCAATGCGGCCGTCCTTCGGCTTGAAATAAGAACGCCACGAAACATTGCCCTGCATGTGTTCGCGGTAGCGGTCATCTTTCGGAACCTCACGGATCGCGGGCGAGATCACGACATACGGGATCCCCTGTTCCTTGAGCTTCGCGGCAAGACCAGCCGTATGAAAACCGCCCGCAATAGCGCACACCGGAGAGTGTTTGGCGTCCAGGAGTTCCCTGATTTTTTCCAGGAATACAACCTCGCGCCGCGACGCAAGCTTGTAAAATTCCGGAAAAACATCCGACATCACGGCGCGGTTTAATTCCTCGAACTCATTTGCGAGTAAGTTTATAGAGCGTGTGCCGTGACCATGCGCCGCACGCTGCGCGTTATACGCGACCAATGCGTCCCAGTCGCTTCGGCTCAATTCGAATTTCACAAGCTTCTCGATCAGAAGCAGTCGCGCATCAATCTCCCCCAGCGTCGCGGCCTCAGGAGTTACAAGCAATCTGGCACGGACCTTTGCAAGTAATGCATCGAGCTCCCGCGCAAAGGTTTCCCCTTTCATCGTCACGAGGACCTCATGGTCCGAAATCTTCTGCCGCAGTGTCTGAGACATCTCCGGCATCTCCTTTCCCGAGGCGGTCAGGAGTTCACGGATTCCGCAGGCGAATGCGGCAACGGAAATCCTTCCGGTCCTGTAGTCCTGGACGAGGCCGTTCAGTGCGGCTCCCGGGGCGGCCTTATGGGCGTATTGAGCGATCCTTTTGACCTCCGCTTCCGCGGCCGGATCCTTGACTGTCTCGTTCTCCAGGGTCTTGAACAGGGAACCGAGCCGGGTTGGCTGAGGCGAATGTTCATCGTGATACTTTGCAAGATACGCAAGCAGATCTGTCAATTTCTCCGGCGCTTCCCGCGACTCTCGCACCCTCGCGTCAAATTTCAGCGCTTCGGCGGAATAAAACCCGGATTTCAGATCCTGAACCCGTTTATTGAGGACGGAAAGTTGAGCGGCAAACTTCGATCGCCCCTTGAGGCCATCGAGATAGACACCTATCGCTGTTTCGTAGAGCTTGCGGTCTTCAATGCCGACATAATCGATGTCCCGGTACGACGAAAGCACGCTCGCGGCCGCGGCACCGGACAACTCCCCCGCTTCAAGGTATCCGTCAAATACCTTCGAGAGTCTGTCTTTATCGGGAAAGCTCCGGAGGAGTTTCGGATCCAGCCGGCCGTCTGCGCCTTCAAGCGCGACCGCGCGAACACCGTAATGCTCGCGCAGATATCCGGTCAGGTCTCTGAGCGACCGTTGGGCATCGGGGATCGAATGAGCGTCCTGAATCAGAAAGACAGTGCGGAGCGCGGGGGACGGAGTCTCGGGCTCCATGTTTTCGCCGGGCTCCGTGTTTCGTGCTCCGTACTGTTCGATGACAGAACCAAGCCCGGGGGGGACGACAATTTCCTGCACACTTCCGCCAGGGGAGGAACCCTTTTGAGCGGTGGCCGAGGCAAGAACATTGGCGCGATGATCCCCACCCGGAGCCTGGGAGTCGTAAAACCCTGTGTCAGCCAGGGCCATAGAGGGAAAGGTAAGAATGTCCGAGGCAAGAAAGAGGACACTCGTCGCAAAAGCTATGATTTTTAAAGGCGACAGCTTACGGGAAAGAAAGCGGCCGCACGGATTTTTCCTTGAGATCATTTTGCCTCGGCCAGTGAGTTACTAAAATGATTTACAAAAAAGATAGCATATGGCGGGCATTCTTCAAGGGCCGTAGAGGGAAAGGCAGCTTTTTTCTGTATGTTCTAAAAACAGGAAAACCGCCAACAACTAACACGGGATAACATACAGGGACATTACCGATCTTTTAATGTTCACCTTCAACGGCCCACTAGCGGTTTAAATTGGGAGCACCGACTTAAAGATTTTTTACGCAACGTGTTTTGGCTTAACCTCAACCTCGAAGATCGTCCCGCGAACACCGGTGAGGGCCTGCGGGGTGCGGACTTCGAACCTGGAATCGCCCTGCAGTTTCTCCACCTGCGCGAGCAATTTAC
>ERZ795030.114-NODE-114-length-126208-cov-8.655735_pt1 | contig 126208 bp, 110 predicted proteins | sample MGYA00375122_ERZ795030 | MGnify/ENA primary metagenome ERZ795030 (study PRJEB30165, sample SAMN05720146) | activated sludge metagenome | isolation source: anaerobic digester from wastewater treatment plant | place: Japan | collected 2015-04-20 ... | reverse complement strand
GGAAACGGGGATTTCTGTCAACCTCTTTGGGGCGGGCGCTGAAGGAATGGAGGTCCCGGCGGGCGGATCGGCCGTCACGGCTGCAGCAGTTCGAATCCCGTCGCCGGCTCCAGCCGGCGTGTCGCGGCCGTGCCGGTCAGCTCGAAGAGGACCGCCTCCATCACGTGCCAGACCTTTACGCCGCGCCGGACGCAGCCCGTGATCGTCTCCTCGTTCCGGCCGCAGGCCATGTGCATGTGGAGGACGGGGTTCCCCTTTTCGTCCGGAAAGAGGGTTCCCGTGCCCATCACCTCATGCACGTTCCCGAGCACCGTCTCCATGGGCACGACGGGGCTGCTCCTGGCCTCCTCGGGACCGACGACGAGGCGGCTTCCCTTGTCGGCGCCGCCGACGGCGATGAGCGCGGCGGAGCGGATGCCCTTTTCCCTTGCGAAGCCTTCGATGGCCTCGTGCAGCACATCGCCGTCCTCCAGGCGGAGAACGAAGACCCTTCCCTGCTGAGCTTCCGAGTATTTCATATCAGAATGCGAACTTCTCCGGCGGGCGGCGCTCCGGAACGTAGGCGTGAGGGATCTTCCCCTCGTTCCATTCCCGCGAGACATAGAGGTTGCAGTAGCAGCTTCCGAATTCCTTCACGTCCGGCTCGCGGTAGATGCAGGGGCAGACGATGTCGCGGTCCTTCTCCCGGTCGTTGGCGGCCAGGCGGCAGGGACAGCACATGTAGCCGTAGCGGCTGCGGTTGAGAAGCAAACCCGCAAGGAGATCGTCGACGCGTTCCCGGTCCGCGTTGAAGAAATATCCCTTCGGTTCGTGGATCTTCCGCAGCGCCTCGTAGAGCTTTTCGACGTCGTTCATAGACCGAGGGCCTCCCGGACCTGCTGCTCGTTGAAGCCCACGAGCACCTTGTCGCCGACAAGAATGGTCGGAAAAGTGCAGCGGGCGTTGAATTTCTTGACCTCTTCGATCGCGTCCGCGCGCTCCTGGCCCGAAAGCATGTCCACGTCCGTGTATTCGAAGGGGATGTCATTTTCGGTGAGGAATTTCTTCGCCGCCTTGCAGTGGCTGCACGTGCTGAGCGTGTAGACTTTCACCCTATTCATATCGTTCCCTCCCTGTCGATCCCGCGGGTCACGGCCTATCTTGTCAAAATTCGCCGGCAAAATCAACGGATGAACTTCTGCCTGCAAGCCCCAGAACGAAGGCATGGAACGCGAAGAGTTCCCAGGCGAAGGGGGCGTAGCCGAGGTAACCCAGGGCCGGCATCTCGAAGACCTTCAGAAATCCCACGAACGGGATCTCGTAGATCCATTTCGGATAGGAGAAGAAATTCCACATCTCCCAGAAGAAGCCGCAGACGAGGCAGCCCAGGGAAAGGGCGAGGATCGGCCGGCGGTCGCCCCGGGCGAGGAATCCCAGGAGCGTGGAATTGGCCCTCCAGGCGTTGACGGGTTCCAGGATGAAGAAGAGCGAGAGCCAGACGAAGGGGAAGAACCAGCGCGGCCAGAGGAGAAGCAGCGCGAGCATGGCCCATCCGGCGGCGAACATCCCGGCGAGGAGCGGCTGCGTAACCGCGAGGGGGGCGGCGGTCCTCATGCGCCGGATCGGCCGCCAGGTGCCGACCAGTTCCGCCGTCCCGAAAACGGCGGGAATCACCGTCGAAAAACTGAGCGACGACAGGAGAAAGAAGCCCACCGGGCCGACGTGCTCCTCCCCCAGGTAGATCCAGTTTCCCGTCCGCCAGTTGACGAATTCGAAGAGCCACCAGGCGAGGACCGAGACGGGGAACATGCCCGCGTATCCGGCGGGATCCCGGGAGAAGGGCGAGGAGCCCTTGCGGAAGGAGACGGCGGCGTCGACGGCCAGGCAGTAGCCCAGCCAGAGGGGGAAGAAGGCCCAGTGGGTCCTCGGGCCGGTCAGCAGCCAGTTGAGCGGCCAGAAAACGGTGATCAGGGCGAGTCCGGCCCAGCCGCGCAGGGGCCAGCGGCGGTGCGATTCCGTCATGGACGGGTCTCCTCGAAAGATGCCGGAATTATCGACCCGGCGGAAGAAACTGTCAAGAAAGGCGCCTCGGGAAAATGCCTCCTGATACATGCTCTTTCAGGCATTTGTGCCGAAATTGCTCATGTCTGCCTGGATTTCCAGTTGCAGGGTGCGGCGCCAGAGCTCCCTGAGTTCCGGTAGATCTTCTCAGTCGGGATGCCTGGATCCGTTTCCGTGAGATCCCGATGATCGGAGTCTCCGTGAAGACCTTTTGCATGACATTTCCGGGAGGCATTCCATCGGAGGATGCCTCTTTGGCATCTCCGTCTCTCGAGGACGCTTACTACGGCTCTGATCGGCACCGCCCTTCCGATGATAGAATTCTTTTGAGCGATTGAAGGTATCGCTCACTATGCGAAAGATAGAATGCCAGCGCCCGGCCGAAATGGCGGCCGACGAGACCGTCGAGCAACATTTCGGAAACCTCACGTTTCCTTTCCAAAACTCTTTGAACTGTAAAGATCACGCGCCTTTCGTCCCGTGACATCGGGCGGATGAAATGCCTTAGCGCTGTTTCCGCTCGAGGTTGATACATCCAGAAATACAGCAGATCCAAGGCATTGATGATCAATCGCCGCTCCATGTCACGGCTCTTGCTGCGGAGAATGCTGAGAAATTCCTTTGGATCTTCCATCAGCGTGGCGAGATTCTCCTCGGGATAGAGCGCGTCGACCTGCTTCAGCTTTTCCCGGTAGTCGAGCAGCCGGAGCTTCAGATTTTTCTGCCGGTCGGCCGCTCCTTCGATGACGGCGGCAACGAGGTTCGATGCGGTTTTCGATATCACCGCCGCCCACAGCTGTAGGCCGGCGTTGATCTCCGCCATGGCCATGCCCGCGGCGCACAGGGATTTCAGGATGAGGCCGTTCAGCGCGAAGGCCAGGGGGATGGACAGCATCGTGCGGAAGAAATTTCCCACGATCGCCGCCCGGGGCAGACCCCGGAACGCGTTGTGGCTGGAGATATACATCCCGTTGGCCAAGGCCATCGCCGAGTACAGGAGGAGGGGATTGGTCGCCGTCGTGATGTTCAGCCTGTCGGCCAGGAGAACGGTCTTGACCAGGTAATCCAAGAGCGGCACGGAAAAGCCGGTGAAGAGCAGCGAATCGGCCACCCGGCTCCACGAGACCAGGTCGTTCCACTTGAGGAGGGAAGACCGGAAAAGCCCGCCGCCGCCGACGACGGACTGCGTGATGTTCCGCAGCCCCGTGATGGCGAACCAGATGACGGCCCCGAAGTAGGCCAGCAGCCACCAGTCCTTGGTGAGATAGAAGGTGAAAAAGGCGGGGATGAATCCCAGGACCACCTTCGCCAGATTCCTCAGGGGGGTGTTGATGCATGTCCACCCCGGATTTTCCGTCCTGGCCGCCGGTCCGGCTCCGATCGGGACGGAGAACTGGTTGTCGATCGCCTCGGGCAATCCTCCCAGCGAAGCGATGTTTCCCTTTTCCGCCAGGTGCGTCGTGTTCGGGAACACCTTCCAGTTTTCGCTGCGAGTGAAGGCATAGGCGTTCAGAAAGGGGATCCGGCGCAGCAGGCGGAAGAAAAGCCCGACAGCCCGGCTTCTGACGATCCGCGGCGCGAAGGTGACGTTGAGACAGGCCATAGTCCTCACGGGAAGCGCCCGCTGCGCGTCCTTCCGGATCGCCTTCCGGGAGCGGGCCGTCAGCGTGGGGACCACCACCAGTCCCATGCCCCGGGAGTGGCGCGAGCGCCCCATCGAATCGCTTCCCAGCCGGCTGCGCAGGCGGTTGTATCGGTAGAAGCTCTGCAGCCGCTGCACGTCGTACAGGATCTTCCGGAATTTCTCGGCGCGGCCGCCGTCGCCGCCTTCGGCGATCGTCCGGAGCATGCCCTGGACCAGCCGCTTCGCCTCCACGACGCTGCCGTCGTTGAGCACCAGCCGTATCCGGTTGATGGATTCGCGATGCTCCGTGCGGCCCTGAGACCAGTCCTTGAGATTGAAAATCTCCAGGTGGGTGATGCCGCCTTCTCCGTCGTACAGGACTTCGAGCACGTCTTCGGGAGACAGGTTGGATGGGTTCAGGGTGATGTAGGAGCGGCAGGGCAGGCCGTGCAGCTTGTCCAGGAGTTCCCGCGGCACCAGCCGCAGCGACGGAGGGGCGTCCCTGTCCTCGCCGGGCGTCCAGATGTCCGACAGGTGAGGATTCGCCCTGGGGCGGAGATAGCGGTCGACGATCTCCTCCGGAATGAAGCTGTTCATGGATGCGACGGCCGCCCGGATCTTCTCCCGTTCCCCGCCGTCGGCGTTCCGGTAGGCCTCGGACAGCGCAGCGACGCGGCGGGACATGGGCGGCAGAAATACGGCATGGATGAATTCCGCCAGATGCACGAGCGAAGGCTGCGCCTTGCCGACAAAGGCCAGGAATTCCCGTTCCTCCAGCGGCGGCACGGAAAGGCCGTAGGCATCGTTGATGGAGGCCAGATGGATCCGGTTGAAGCTGTGCAGCAGGGACAGGACCCATCGCGAACGGTGCTCGGAGACGGCGCGGCCTTCCTCCATGAACCGCCGTACGGCCGGTTCGTCCAGGAAGGTCAGGAAATCCTTGTGGTGGTTGAATCCGCGCGGGATCCACACCAGGTGGACGTACTTGTCGCGGAAGCTGGACGAGAGCTGCACACCGATGCGGAGCTTCATGCCCATGATCTCCGCGGCCTGAAGAAGTTCCGTCGCCGCCTCCGGCGAGATGTAGTTGTAGTAGATCACGCAGAGATAGCGGATGCCCTTGATCCAGGCGTCCATGATGAGGTGGGTCGGGGACTTCCGGCCCTTGGTGTTGGCGTCGTGCACGTGGTCGTCGAAGGCGAGCTGGTTCCATGCCTCGGGCATTTCAATGAGGCCGTACTTGGAAATCTGTCCGCGGAGCAGCCGCGGGTTGCCCGAAGCCGCATTCCGGAAATCCTGCGCCAGGAGGAGCTGCCGTTTCTCGTCGCCGTGCGCGCGCACGAATTCCTTCATGATCTGCAGCATAACGCGGGCGGCGTTGTATCGCAGATTGAACGTGGTGTCGCGCATCAATTCATCGTGCACGACCCGGAGTGCCCGCACCCGCTCCTCCGATGATTCCTTCTCGAGAGACTCCAGAAGATCGATCATGGCATAGGCGATGCGAAGGGATCTCGGGGCCCCCATCTCCTTGATTCCGCGGGGATGAAGGTAGGGGTCGAACAGCTCACGAAATTGCTGCTGGCGTTTGTCGCGCAGGAGAAGCTTGTCCACGGTCTCGATCAGATCGTAGTCCTCGGCGTTGAAAAGCAGTCTGCAACGATTCGCTTTCATAAACTCAGGACCTCGTCCTTGCAGGAGCAGGAGATACGCCGGCCATTGACAAGATACCAATAACTTTCAGCGATGGTCAGGGAGATCAGTGGGGATGGGACTGTCAAGTCATGAAATGACTCTTCTCGTATGTCATGACTTGCGTCGGGAGCAGAGAATATGCACAAGCGCGATGCCTTTGGCCCTCTTTCATGAACTGAGAAAGATCTCGCGAAAAAATCTGCAGCGTCGAATCTCCCGATATCGTTCCTTTAAGAATCATGATATTTTCGCAGCCTGCGGCTGATACTTTACTCCCAGAATTTTGAAGCGCCTCGTCCCGAAGGGGACTGTCCATTCGACGACATCACCTACACGATATCCGAGCAGCGCCGTGCCGACAGGGGCCAGTATGGAGATCCTGTTTTCTGCGATATCTGCATGAATCGGGAAAACGATCTCGTAGGTCATTTCCTCTTCAGACGCGAGGTCACGAATGCGGACGGCGGATCCCACTGTGACGACGTCCTCCGGAATCGATTCCAGGTCGACGACCATCGCCTTGTCCAACTCCTTTTCCAGGCTGTTCAGATTCGTTTTCGCATCTGCGCTGCCTTCTCGAATGCCCGCAATCAAATTTCGGAGTTTCTCCAGATCGGATGTCGTAATGATTATGACTTTTTCTTTCATGCCAGCATTCTTCTCCACGCCCCTTGACTCCTCTCAAAGTGTTCGCTCCTATGTCGCCTCTTCCAAGATAGGACGGAGCGTTTTTTTTGCGTCCCCCAACATCATGATCGTATTGCCGCTTCGATACAAAGGATTTTCAACGCCGGAGTAGCCCGGCCGTTCGTCGAGATTGAAGACGACGACATTTCTGGCTTCGTGCACGAGCAGAATGGGCATGCCCGAAATCGGTGTGCCGGGAACATGAATGGCCGCGGAGTTGACGACATCACAGGCGCCGATGACCAGAGCCAGATCCGTCTCACGGAATTCCGGATTGACCTCGTCCATTTCTCTGAGCATCTCGTAGTCCACATCGGCCTCGGCCAGAAGAACGTTCATATGCCCGGGCATTCTGCCGGCGACGGGATGGATGGCGAATTTCACGTCCTTCCCCATGCCGATGAGCTTTTTCGCCAAAGCGACCACTTCGAACTGAGCCTGGGCGATCGCCATGCCGTAGCCGGGGACCATCACCACCTTTTTCGCGCTTTTCAGCGCGGCAAGAACCCGATCCACGTTCCCGCCCGGATCGGCATCGGACGATGGCGGCATATCCACCGCCGGGGGTGCGCAAGAGGCTTCACGAACGGGCGGCGCCGCCGCGGGCGATGGAAACCGTATGGCGGAGAGCAGGAACACTTTCAAAACGGACCGGTTCATGGCTTTGCACATCACGTGCGTCAGAATCGACCCGGACGCCGCGACCGTGGCGCCGCAGGCGATGAGAAGCCTGTTTTCGATGGCGATTCCGCAGAAGGCCGCGGCCAGTCCCGCCGTCGCGTTCAGAAAGGAGATGAGAACCGGCATGTCCGCACCGCCGATCCTCATGGAAAAGACGATCCCCAGCGATACGGACAAGAGGATGAGGAACAAAAGATCGTAACGGATTCCGGTGTCGCCCCATCCGACACCGAGGACGCCTGTGACGAGGATTGCAAGGATATTGACCGTCAGCAGGACGCCGTGTGCGGGAAGAATCCGCGGCGTCTGCCGGATCTTGTTGGCGAGTTTCCCGCCCGCTATGAGACTGGCGCTGAATGTCGCCGCGCCGACGGTCAGACCGATCAAACCGGAAATTTCGCCGAGCCCTGTGACACCGGCCGGTCTGTGCGAGAGTTCCACAAAGGAAATGAGAAATGCGGCAACTCCCCCTCCGCCGTGCTGAAAGGCCACCATCGCCGGAATCCGGATCATGCTGACCCGCATGGCAATGATGTATCCGGCGGACGCTCCCGCCAATCCTGCCGCCGCAGCGATCCCCGGACTCACCAAGGCGTTTCGCCAGAGCACCAGCAACAACGCCGCCATCAAGGCCAATGCGGCGGCAAGATTTCCCGACTTGGCCCCCCGCGGTGTGCGGAACTGCCGGAAAGCGGCGAGAAGAGTCAGAATCACCGCCAGGTCGATGAGGAACCCGCTCATGTTGTCCCCTCGTTCAATCTTCAGGAATTCGTTTTGAAGAGTCTGAGCATTCTGTCCGTGATGGCAAACCCACCGATGAGATTGAAAGCGGCGGCGACAAGGGCTACGGCGCCAAGAATCGTTTCGGTTGTCCCGTAGGAACCGGCAAAGACCATTACGGCACCCAGGATGGTCACAGCGGAAATCGCATTGGTCATCGACATCAGCGGGGTATGCAGAAGCGGTGGAACCCTCGAAATAAAAAAGTAGCCGACAACAAATGAGAATACGAATACTCCGAGCATCAGCAGTATGTCCGCCATCATTTCCCTCCTCCAAAAACCTTGCGATCAGGCCACGCCCAGAGCCTTCAATGTTCCCTGGTGGAAGATTTTCCCGCCATACGTGACCAGCGAACTGCGGACGATGTCGTCTTCCATGTCGGGCAGCCCCATGCCTTTCTTGAACAGGTTTTCCAGATAATGGTAGAGGTTGTTCGCATACAACCTCGATGCATCCACCGGCACAGAGCCGGGAATGTTCTTGATGCCGTACAGATGCACGCCATGGCGGATCGCTTCGGATCCGGCCGCGGTGACGGCGCAGTTCCCTCCCTGATCGATCGAGACATCGACGATGACGGAGCCCGGCTTCATGCCTGCGACCATGGAGTCGGTGAGGAGAATCGGCGCCACTTCTCCGGGCACCAAGGCGCACAGGATGACAATGTCCGCATCTTTCACGAAGCCTTCAATGGCAGAGCGCTCTCTTTCGAGCCATTCCGCAGGGAGCGCCTTTGCATATCCGCCCTCGGCGACGGCGAGTTCAGCGGGCAGATCGAATCCCACGGCCTTGGCGCCGATGCTCTCCGCCTCTTGACGGGCGTTCGGCCGGATATCGACGACCTTCACCGCGCCGCCGAGCCGCTTCGCCGTCGCGCACGCTTGAAGCCCGACCACGCCGGCGCCCAGAACAAGGATATTTGCGGGCTTGATCATGCCTACGGCCGTTGCCATCATGGGGATGAACTTTGCAAGTCGGCTTGCCGCGATAATAACGGCTTTGTAGCCGGTGATGGAGCTCATCGAGGTCAGTGCATCCATCCTCTGTGCGCGGGATATTCGCGGAACGGCATCCATCGAAAATGCCGTAACGTTCCGGTCTCTCAAGATCTCCACCATGCGCCGGTTGGCAGGTGCGGCAGGATGCAGGAACGTAATCAACATCTTCTTTTCGACCAGCAGGTCGAGTTCATGCCGATCTGTCCTGTCATCAAACATCGGCTCTTTGACCTTGAGGATGATGTCGGCCTCTTCGTAAACCCTCCTTGCATCGGGTGCAACCCGTGCGCCTGCGAGGCGATACTGATCGTCGTCATGATAAGCGCCCGCTCCTGCGCCGGTCTCCACGACGACATCGAACCCTCTTTCCTTGAATTTCGCCACCGTCTCGGGGATTGCGGCGACCCGATTCTCATTGACCATGATTTCTTTCGGCACTCCAATGATCATAACAACTTCTCCTTGCCCGGGACGAACGAATCCTGTATCGACAGCGGGTCCGGAATTGTCCCCATGATTTTGCGTATGGAATCCTCAACCGCCTGGTGAAAAAACGGCGGATGGGGATTCCTCAAGACATCGTACATCGCGGTGAGAGCCTTCTCGCTCAGCGTGCCTCTTTTGCGTGAACACAGAATTGTGCCCAGAGCTTCGGCGGCAAGAATTCTGACCTCATAGTAGAGATCCTGACGCATCATGATCCCGACGACCTCGGCAATGAGGGCGGGAGACGGTTCTTTTATGCTCGCAACGGCTTGGATCGCGGCTTCACGAATCCGCCAGTTGTCATCATAGTGAAGCACTCGAATCAGTTCGTTTTGGTGGTCCTTGAGTTTCCTGGACTTCGAAAGCATCTCCAATTGCTTAATGACGTCACTCCAATCCTTGAGATCTTCAAACAGGTAATTCGCCATTTTCCCTCCACCTGCCGTGCCTCATATTTGCGGGACTGTTTTGTCAAGAGATCCGCGTTGCGTTTTCCGACATCCGGCGCGACAGCCGACGGAGCGCTTGTGGTCCCGGTGCACGCAACAGAAGGCACGATGCGTGCCAACCGACGAAATCGGAGGGATGAGGCGATAGAGTGTCAGTAAATTCGGAAAGATCGGTATGTTTGAGGCGGCTTGCGCGTCGATGCCCCGATGGCATCGATGGGGCTGCAATATGAAGCATGCGTTGCCGAATGCAACGTAGGGGTAGCGTCTATTCCTCCGGCGGGCGGTCGACGTCTTCGACCTTCAGTCTCTGCATCATGCGCCACAGGGTGGTCCGGTTGATGCCGAGAATTTCCGCGGCCCGTGTCCTGTTCCCTTCGGTGGATTTCAAGACTTCGATGATGTGGTTTCGTCCGACCTGCTCCAACGAATGGTTCGACCGGAAAACAAGCGTCTCCTCCGAAGACAAGACCGGAAAGTGCGAGGGAAGATCCTCCGGCATGATCATGCCGCCGGTTGCCAGAAGCGCCGCTCTCTCCATCACATTTTCAAGTTCCCGGACGTTTCCCGGCCACGCGTGCGCTTCCAATACGGCCAGGGCTTCTGTTGAGATTCCGCTGATCGATCTGCGATTCTCACAAGCATATTTTCCCAGAAAATGCCGCGCCAGAACCCCGATGTCTTCTCTGCGCGCCCGAAGCGGAGGCAGATCAATCGCGACCACGTTGATCCGATAGTACAGATCCTCGCGGAATTTTCCGTCCCTCACCATCCGTTCGAGATCCCGATTCGTAGCGGCGATGATGCGGACCGAGACTTTCTTCCTTTCGGCGGACCCGACCGGCTGGATCTCTCCGTCTTCCAGCACCCGCAGGAACATCTGTTGGAGTGCGAGACTGCCGTCCCCGATCTCGTCGAGGAAGATCGTGCCGTTCTCCGCCGTTTCGAAAATTCCCCGTCTGTCTTTGAAGGCGCCCGTGAAAGAGCCTTTGGCATAGCCGAACAATTCGCTGCCCGCCAGATTTTCGCTCAAGGCGGCGCAATTGACGGGGATGAAAGGGAATGCCGACCGGACGCTGTTGAAGTGGATCGCGCGTGCAACGAGTTCTTTGCCGGTGCCGGTTTCGCCTCTGATCAGCACCGTGGTTTTGGAATCCTTGATTTGCTCGATGAGGCGATAGATGGCAATCATGGGTTCGCTGTTTCCGATGATGTTTTCGAAACGGTATTTCTTTCTTAGCTGACTCTCGAGCAGGGCATTCCGCATGAAGAGGGATCGCTTTTCGAATGCCTTCCTCACGACCAGGCGGATATGATCGATGTTGAAGGGCTTGGTGACGTAGTCTTCCGCACCGGATTTCATGGCGAGAACCGCGGAATCGACGGTTCCATAAGCGGTGATGACAATGAAGGTGACGTCCGCGTCGTATTGCTTCACCGCGCGCAGGACATCCATCCCGCCGATGCCCGGCAGTTTCAGGTCGGACAGAATCAACTCATAATTCTCTTTCCTGATCTGCGACAGGGCGTCCTCACCGCATGCCGCCACGTCGACGGCGTAGCCCTCCTTTCGCATAATGTCGCGAAGGCCATCCCTCATCTTTTCGTCGTCTTCCACGATCAGCATTCTGTGCTTCTGCATGAAATCATCCCCCAGCCGTTCCGTCCCCACCGATGGGAAGTTCCAAGGTGAATAGGGTGGCGATGTTGCCGGGCTTTTTACCGCGTGAACTGATGACGCGGATGGTGCCTCCCAGTCGCCGCGCCATCTCGTAGCTGACAAAAAGACCGAGGCCGATGCCGTCACCCTGTTTTTTCGTCGTCAGAAAGGGATCGAAGACCTTCCCGAGCAGATCCTCGGGAATGCCCTCACCCGTATCGCCGACGTCGACTCTGATTTTTCCGAGAACCGGCAGATATCGGGCCGTCAATTGCAGGACTCCCCCCTGCGGCATGGCGTCGATCGCATTGGACACCAGATTGGTCAGAATCTCCTGAACGATGCCTGTTTCCGCTAGGACCGGCGGCATGCCGGATTCCAGGACCTTGTCGATGCGGATTTTCTTTGATTCGCAGTGTGGGCCTACCAAGGCGAGCAGCTTTTCGACGGCTTCAGCGACGTCCGTCCGTTTCACTCCGCTTTCCGTATGGCGCGTGAAGTCGAGGAGGTTTCTCACGACGCTGCTTCCGCGCTTCACGACCTCCTCGATGGTGGTCAGTCTTTCCCGGATCTGCGCCTGATCGTTGTTGTCGAGCTCCTCCTGGAGCATCTGGGTGTAGAGAAGGGCATTGGCCAAGGGGGTATTGAGCTCATGTGCGAGACCTGCAGACAGCAGGCCGAGCGCCGCCACTTTGTCCTTCTGCACCACTTGAAATTCGAGCTCCTTTTCCCGACGGTAGTTTGCCTTCAACTTGCGCACGATCAGCGCGGCGATGAAATAGGCCAGGAGAAAGACGAGGAGCAGGGTCGTCATCGCAAAGAATACCATGAACTTGCGGAATCGATAGAGCTCGGACAAGGCTTCTTCACGGTCCTGTTCGGAAATCACGTACCAATCGAACGCCGCAATTCTCCTGTAGGTGTGCAGGACGGTTTTGCCGCGGTAGTCGATCTGCTCGTAGGTGCCTTCGTCGCTGCTGTTCCGGTGTCGGGGCGATATCCGGATTTTGTCTTTGAGGACCTTTACGCCGAAGCGGGAAGAGGAAAGAAAAAAGCCGTCCCCGTTCACGAGATAGACTTCGCCCGTCTGCTCGATCACGGTTTTCTTCAGCGTATCCGCCATCTGGCTGAAATCGATGAGGCCGAAGACGGTTCCTGTTCGCCGTCGCTCGCGGTCATAAAGGGGCGTGGACAGGAGGATCGCCGGAAACTCCCTGCCGCGATGATGCAAGAGGAAAACGTCGCTTGCCCTTTCCTCATCCGCTATGCGGATCTTGGGCAGATGCCGCGATAGGCTCGCAGGAGGGATTTCTCTTGTCAGACCGGAGAAAGAAAAGCCGCCCTTTTGATCCAGGATGAAGAAATCAACGTAAACTCTGTAATGTTCGATCATCATGCTCAAATACTGCCGAAGGTCATCCCGGGATGCCGTGCCGGCGATCGAAATCGTGTATGCAAGCATTTGCAGATCATTCCTTCTCTCGAGAAGAAATCCGGAGATCGCCTCGGCGCCTTTATCGGAAAGACCGAGCAGGTGAGACGACACCTTTTCCTTGATCAGGTTTTCTCCGCTGCTTTCCACAAGGTAGATGAGAACGGAAAGGGGAACAACCGCCACCAGCAGAAAGGCAATGATCAACAGGAACTTCAGTCTATCGAACTTCATCACCTGCAGACTCAAGTCGTTGCCGAATAACATTACGGACGTTTGTTACAGGTCGCATGGAATCCATTTTTTTTCAACTCCCTGCATCAGAAGCCGCGACGGTCAAAAGACCGGTTCCGGTGGGGAATCCCTATTTCAGCGAACTTAGCACGACAAGCGACTGCAAGTAGGCTATCAAATTTATCTTCTGATTCGTAATGTGGAGCTTGCGGCGAATGTGTTCACGGTGTCGATTAATCGTATCTGTAGAGACACCCCGCAAGAGGGCGATTTCTTTGGTCCGCAGGCCGTTCCGTATCATATTGCAGATATTCACTTCCGTCGGCGTAAGAGATCGAAGGTGATTGGAGACTTGACTTGAGAAAGAGGAACCGAGTTCTTCAAGGTTGGTCTTCAATAACTCAACGTATGGTCGTTTTTCTCTGCTGATCGCAGGTGTCAATGCATCAAGGATCGGCAGGATCACGCTCTTAACGTTCAATTTTATATCCTCATAAATTTGTTTCTTTTCATTTTCGATATTCGAAAGAACGACCCGCAGAGCAATGTTGGCTTCTTGGAGTGCCTTCCTCTCCAGGGAGAGCTGCCGGTTGTTTTCCTGCAGTTCCTGCTCAGCCAAAAGCCGGACGGATATCTCAGCAATGCGCTGAGCAACGCCCTCCAACAATGTTCTTTCTTCCTTGAGAAAAGGCCCCTCATCCGATTCCGGTCGTTCGTCTGCATAAATGACCGAAACATCGCCGACAACTTTATTGCCCACTCGGATTTGAGCGGACTGCTTCCATTCAGTCCACACGAACCCCTTGCTCTCGAAGATAGTTTCCTGAAAGACGATGCGGGCGCGGGCAACCTCAGCATATCGCCATGATAATGGGAGGAAGTTTACGAAATTATTCAAGAATTCTGTCATGGAGTCGTGATGTTTCTCTGCCAGGCGTGCCATCCCGTACAGGCAATTCAACTCCTTGATGCGCTCTTCCAAGGCAGTTTTTATCTTCTCTTCCTGTGCCATTCGTTATCTTACCCCAATGAATTTCAAGAAAAAAACACTTATTGCCTATCTGTTATGGGCAATAACAGGGCATTTTATGGTTATTTACAGGTTAGACTTAACTTATTAATCAGACAAAAGAAACAGAAAAAATCGGTGCATGGCATGACTGCATTGAAGATATTAATTCCAATACGAGTCGTCTGATTCGCTTTGACGCTTCGATATAATGCAAATTCAAGTGAGGTTCCCGTATCTATGAATATATGTGTGCACCCGAAAACAATACAGACGCTGTTTCCTACGGACATTCTTTTTCAGACTGCGTGCTGGAGTCGATTTGCATCCCGTCTCGGCTGGAAACCGATTGCCTTTGATTTTCAGTCTTCGTCGGGCGAAGAAGGAGATATCTTGGCTCTGATCAGACCACTTGGTTTTGGTTTCGCAGCCGCCTATGTGCCACAGGGTCCTGAGTCGAACCCCGAACCGGATCAATATGGACGATTTCTCGAGTCCCTGTCGCAGGCGCTGACCAGGCATCTGGATTCGACGGTTGCGTTCATTCGTTACGACCTTCCCTGGGAATCGCCGTATGCTGCCGAAACTGCAATCGGGCATCGATTATTTGAGCACCCTGAGCCTCGTTTGCGCGAGTTGCGCATGAATTTCGGTACGCGTACCTGGAATCTGAGGAAAGCAGTTTCGGATCTTACTGTCGCCGATGCGTTGATCATTGACGTTGCACGTGACGAAGAGAATATCATGTCAACCATGAAACCCAAAACACGGTACAACATTCGCCTGGCACGACGAAAGGGCGTCCGTGTGTTTCACGCATCGATTGAAATGTTACCGCTGTTTTACGATCTCTACTTGCAGACAGCCAGACGCAACCGCTTCCAACCAGCGACTTACCGACATCTTTTGACTCTTTTTTCAACCTTCGATCTCAATTCGCGGTCTTCTGAGATACTCTTTCTTCTTGCTGCACGAGGCCAGGACATCTTGGCTGGAGCGATTGTTGCCATTTCCGAACGACGAGCGGTCTACCTGTTCGGCGCATCTGCCAATAGATGGCGTGATTTGATGGGACCGTACGCGGTGCACTGGGAGGCTATCAAATGGGCGCGGAGAAGGCGGTGTCTCACCTACGATATGGGCTCCGTCTCTCCAAATCCCGATCCGATCCATCCGTTTTACGGCATGTATCGATTCAAGACGGGCTTTGGAGGGACCGTCATCCATCGTAACGGCTCCTGGGATTATCCGATTGATATGAGAAGATATAATGAATTCCGAAATTATGAATCGTTGGTCAGGTCCATGCCCGTCAAGGCAAATATGACTTTCGACGGGAAAAAAGCTTTTTCTGGAGCAGGCGATGGGCATGCATCGTTTATCCACAATGAAACCTGCCCGCCGGCCGTATCGGGATAGGGCTTCTTCGCAGCCGTCATTTTCGCCGGCAAGCGCAGGGCGCATCCGTCGGCACACCATGCATTTCGGGCTGACCATCCGGCAGAATGACTTCGGAAAAACTCGACTGACGCCTATCGGGCGCATACACCGCATGTAAAATATTCCGGTCGTGATATGCGGTCTTGCGGAGGCGGAGAATGATTATTTGTCTCGGGACGCTGCGATGTCCGTATCAACTCAGTGGCTGACAGCGCGCCAGTATGCTGAGAAGATACGGCATCTGCGGCTCCCGTCTATTCGTCGTTGCCGCAGCCTATCAGGCGGATAATCCCTTCTCCCTGGGCTGTCCGGTCACCGACCGGGACAACCTTTTGACTGAAAAGAATCGTTCAATCGTTCGTACGAAATGACAGTCAACCCATTTGAGGAGATTGAACGAACAACGACATTAACTGAAAGGACCACCGAATGGATACTGTCGAAAAACCGGAGGTTTGCGGGTGAAGGCACGCGTGATTTGAATCCAATCCGGAAGCGAGCGTATTTCTCGCAGCTTGCTGCGGAGCAAGCGAGCGGATCATGTTTGAAATCCCTTCCCTGGGGATCGAAGATTCTCCGGAGTCTGCTCCGGAGTGCTCAACCTGAGTATTTCTTCAGTCTTGCCTCTCATCGTGAGTGCCTTCCACCCGCAACGTCGTAAGAGAATCCGGCTTGCCATCCTTTTCATGACAACTCTGATGAAGACGTCGATTATTCGGGGATTGGCAGAATGGAAGCCGTTTTGCGTTTGGGGAAAATGTGGTTTTTAACCCTCCACTCTTGAGAGGCACTCAGATGTTAATGAAAATTATTGTGATTTTCGTCGTTGGTATTGTCGTCGATCTGCTTATCACCTATTACACACGCGCCGTGGCTGATAAGAAGATCGGTATAGCCACCATTCTCAGCGGGTTTATCACGATCGTGAACTTCTTGCTGTTGTCGCTGATTCTCAAAGACAGCATTGCAGACGGAATCTATAGTATCGTTTCCTTTGCCTGCGGGAATACATTAGGGACCTATTTCGCGATGAAAAAAACCGCATGGAATTGAGTCTCCATGAACTGGGACGATATCGCGGGATTTTGAAAGTCGGTGCGCTGCGTCTTTACGGCCTTGAGGATGTCGAGTGCTCTGCCCATGCAGGGCGTCGGAATTCCGGCCTTTTCTAGATGACGGGCCAACAGTCGCATGAGGCATTCCGTCAGAGACTCTCGCAGGGATCGCCATGTCGCCAACCTTCTGGTTGCTGACCCGCCGGCGGGTCCTTTCCCCGCGCTTTCCCGCGCTTCGTGCCGTGGCGAAACCGCAGCATGTCGGCCGACCGGTTCGGTCGCTCGTTTCCTTCCGGCTGGATCGCAGCAGGTGAACGGGGATGGCTTTTGTGGTATAGCTGCTCAGCGGCCGCGGCGCGTTCATGGAGCGCACCGGTCCGCGGGGGAAAATCCGCTGTCTGCCGTTGCCGGACCCGGAAATCCGGTTTCTGTCCTGCTCAAGTTCCGCAAAGGAGGAAATCATGTTCAAGACGGCCATCACGGAAATGTTCGGCATCCGCTATCCCATGATCTGCGGGGCCATGATGTGGCTCTGCAAGCCGCGCCTCTGCGCCGCCGTGTCCGATGCCGGAGGCATGGGAAATCTCACGGCGGGCAACTACGAGACCGAAGAGGCCTTCCGCGCCGCGATCGCCGAGGTCCGGAAGTTGACCGACAGGCCCTTCATGGTGGGCATCACGCTGCTGCCGTCGCTGCGCATCACGCCGGAGCACCACGCCATGTACCTTCGCGTCTGCGCCGACGAGCGGGTGGCGGGGATCGAGGTATCCGGCAGTCCCGTGGACAAGGTCGGCGGGCCGCAGGCGATCGAGTCCCTGAAGAAGGCCGGCGTGAAGATGTTCCACAAGGTGGGGTCGGTCCGCCATGCCCTGCATGCGGAGAAGGTCGGCTATGACGGGATTTACGCCGCCGGGATCGAGGAGGGCGGCCATCCGCTGAACGACGACGTGACGACGATGGTGCTGACGCCGCGGATCGCGGAGTCGGTGAAGATCCCCGTCGTGACCGTCGGCGGCATCGCGGACGGCCGGTCGGTGGCGGCGGCCCTTGCGCTGGGCGCCCAGGGCGTCATGATGGCCAGCCGTTTCGTCGCGACGAAGGAATGCGAAGTCCACGACGCGATCAAACAGGAACTGATCCGGCGGCAGGAAAACGAAACGACGCTCTTCTGCAAGTCCATCGGCCTACAGGGGCGCGCCCTGAAGAACAGGGTCATCGCGGAAATCCTCGAGATCGAGGGACGCGGCGGCGGATTCGCCGAACTGATCCCGCTCCTGGGCGGCGAGCGGATCAAGCAGGCCTGGGAATGCGGCGACGTCGACTACGCCCCCCTCATGGTGGGGCAGTCCATCGGTCTCATCCGCGACATCCCCACCTGCAGGGAGCTGCTCGACCGGATGGCCGGGGAGACGGCGGGGCACCTGGACAAGGCGCTGAGGCTGGCCCGGGCTTGAGGCAGTGCCTGCCGGGGGCGCCGCCGCCGGGTTGAAAAGAGGGGCGGATTGGTATAGAAGTCGGCGCAGGCGGATTCTTGAAAGAAGAAACACACCTTTTGGAGGGAAAAGATCGATGGACAAGGGAAAAACCCCGTACAAGGGGAGCATGGACAAGAGGATCCTGAAGAGCAAGATCCTCGTCGGCGAACTCAAGGAGAAGGAACTGAGTGGCTACTTGAAAAGCCTGCCCGACGTTGCCGAGAATGCCAAGGAGATCGAAATCGACATGGATCTGCGTCGGAAGGGGAAGAGGAAAGACCTGCCTGCGAATGAGCCTCTTTGATTCCCATTGCCACCTAGAGATGGGCGAATTCGACGCCGACCGGGAAGCCGTCCTCGAGAGGGCCTTCGCGGCCGGGGTGCGGCGGATCGTCACGGTCGGCACGACGCTGGAAGACGCCGGCAGGGCCGTCGCCATCGCCGAGCGGCATCCGGGGGTCTACGCCGCCGTGGGCGTCCATCCCCATGAAGTGCGGGCGATCGGCGCCGGGACGTACGATGCGCTGAAGAAGCTCGCCGCCTCGCCGAAGGTCGTCGCCTACGGGGAAATCGGGCTGGATTTCTTCCGCAACCGTTCGCCCCGGGAGGTGCAGCTTGCACGGTTCCGCGAGCAGTTGGAGATCGCCGCGGACCTCGATCTGCCCGTCATCATCCACGACCGGGAGGCCCACGATGAGACGCTGGCGATCCTCTCCGGCCGGCCGGGGCGCCGGGGCGGCGTCTTCCACTGCTTTTCCGGCGACCGGAAAATGGCGGAACGATGCATGGAACTGGGCTTCCACCTGTCCATCCCGGGCGCGGTGACGTTCCCGAAGGCAGAGTCCCTGCGGGACGTCGTGCGCGACCTGCCGCTGTCGCGGCTGCTGGTGGAGACGGACGCTCCCTATCTGTCGCCCGTCCCCAACCGCGGCAAACGAAACGAACCCGCCTTCGTGGTCCATACGGCCGCCAAGGTCGCCGAGATCAGGGGGATCCCTCCTGCCGAAGTGGCGGAGGCCACGACGCGAAACGCCATGGACGTCTTCGGCATCTGCGGGGAAGAGGGAAAGGAGGCTTGATTTTTCGGGCGGTTCGTGCCATAGGAACGGACAATGTTTAGGTGCTGAGGGGTGCTGAAAAAGCTGAGAGAATACCCTCCGAACCTGACCTGGGTAATGCCAGCGTAGGGATTGGCACTGAGATTGACAAAATCGAACGCGATTTTCGACGAAGGGGCCATGTTCCGGGTGCGGGCATGGCCCCCTTTTGTTTTGCCGAAGGGACGGAAGGAAGGATGGCCGGAAAGATGGAAGGAACGGTGGTCATCGTCGCCGGCGGCCCCATGGGGGACCCCGCCTATCTGAGGGCGGAGCTGGAGGCCTGCCGGCCGAAGGCGGTCATCGCCGCCGACGGCGGCGCGCGGCATCTCCTCGCGGCCGGGACCGTTCCGGACCTCATCGTCGGGGACATGGATTCCCTCTCGCCGGAGGAGCGGGCCGTCTTCGAGCGCAGGGGAAGCCGGATCGAGATCTTCCCCGCCGCGAAGGACGAAACCGACACTCAGATCGCCCTGCTGAAGGCACTCGCGATGCCCTGCCGGGAGATCCGGATCTACGGCGCCCTCGGCGGACGCCTCGACCACACCCTCGCCAACTGCTCGCTGCTCGTCCTGGCGGCGGAGCGCGGAGTGGCGGCGCGGCTTCTGGACGAGGACTGCGAGGTCTTCGTCGTGACGTCCCAGCGCGGGATCGAGGGACGGAAAGGGCAGACCGTCTCCGTCTTTCCGCTGTCGTCGCGGGTGACGGGCATCGAACTGACGGGATTCGACTTCCCCCTGCGGGGCGCCGTGATGGCGCCGGGGAATCCCTACGGCGTCAGCAACCGGCTGTCGGGCCCGCAGGGAACCATCCGGGTGGCCGAGGGGATCCTCCTCGTCATCCGGTACTTCCGGACGGATCTGAGATAGGGGGCTCGATGAAACCGATACGCGTACTGACGATCGCCGGTTCGGATTCCGGCGGGGGGGCCGGCATCCAGGCCGACCTCAAGACGATCACCGTCTGCGGCGGATTCGGGATGAGCGTGATCACGGCACTGACCGCCCAGAACACGCTCGGCGTCCAGGGAATCCACGAGGTGCCGCCCGCATTCGTCGCGGCGCAGTTCGATTCCGTGCTGTCCGATATCGGCGCCGACGCCGCCAAGACGGGCATGCTGGCCTCCAGGGAGGTGCTCGAGGTCGTGGCAGCGAAGATCCGCCAGTACGGCATCGAAAAGCTCGTCGTGGACCCCGTCATGGTGGCCAAGGGAGGGGCATCGCTCATCCGCGGCGAGGTGCGCGAGGTGCTGATCCGCGAGCTTCTTCCGCTCGCCTGCGTGGTCACCCCGAACATCCCGGAAGCGGAGGTCCTCGCCCAGATGAAGATTGCCGGCGTCGACGACATGAAACGGGCCGCCGAGGCGATCTTCCGCCGCGGGCCGAGGAGTGTCCTCATCAAGGGCGGGCACCTGGCGGGCAACCGCCGCGCCGTCGACATCCTGCTCGACGGCGGAGGATTCCGCGAATTCGCCGCCGAATGGTTCGACACGGCCGACACGCACGGAACGGGCTGCACCTATGCGGCGGCCATCGCCACGGGCCTCGCGAAGGGGAAACCCCTCGCGGAAGCCGTCGATGGAGCCAAACGCTACATCACCGAGGCGATCCGGCATTCGCTCCGGATCGGCGGCGGCCACGGGCCGACGAACCACTTCGCACCCGTGGGCCTCCTTCTGGAGCGGCAGCGCTGTCTCGAAAAGCTGCGGGCCGCCGTGCAGCGTCTTCTCGAGGAACCGGTAGGCGCCGTGATTCCCGAGGTGTCGTCCAACCTGGGCTACGCCGTGCCCGGCGCACGGGGTATACCGGACGTCGCCGCCGTGCCGGGACGCATCGTCCGCCTGGGCGAGGGGGCCGGCGTCCTCTGCGAGCCCGCCTTCGGCGCTTCCACGCATATCGCCCGCGTCATCCTGGCGGCCATGCGTCATGACCCCGGATACCGTTCGGCCATGAACATCCGCTTCAGCGAGGACACCCTCGAAGCGTGCAGGCGTCTGGGGCTGCAGCTCGCCTCTTTCGACCGCGCGGACGAACCGGAGGAGATCAAGAACGCCGAGGGCTCGACGCTGGAGTGGGGGACCGATGCGGCGATCGCACGCCGCGGGTCGGTGCCGGACTGCGTCTGGGACCGGGGCGGGATCGGCAAGGAGCCGATGATCCGCGTGCTGGGGAAGAGCCCCGGCGAAGTGGCGGACAGGGTCATCGGCATCGCGAGGATGGTCAGAAAACGGTGCGGCGGCCGCTGAGCGGCGCCGCGCCCCGAAAGGAGAGGACAGGGCATGGAATTGAGCGAAACGGTCGTCACCAGGGCGATCACGGAACGGTATCTGAAGAAATTCCTGGACTGTGTGGAACTCGACGCGGCGGTTGTCGGCGGCGGCCCCGCCGGCCTCGTGGCCGCCTACTTCCTCGCGAAGGCGGGGAAGAAGACGGCGCTTTTCGAGCGGAAACTCAGCGTCGGCGGCGGCATGTGGGGCGGCGGCATGATGTTCAACGAGATCGTCGTCCAGGAGGAGGGCCGGGAGGTCCTCGATCTCTTCGGCGTGCGGACCGAACGGTACGCGCCCGGCTACTACACGGCCGATGCCGTCGAAGCCGTCAGCACCATCTGTTCCCAGGCCCTGAAGGCGGGGGCGCGGGTCTTCAACTGCATCACCGTCGAGGACGTCATGATCCGCAGGGGCGTCGTCACGGGCCTCGTCCTGAACTGGTCCCCCGTGGAGATGGCGGGTCTCCACGTCGATCCGATGACGGTCGCCGCGCGCCGCATCATCGACGCGACGGGCCACGACACGGAGGTCCTCCGCGTGATCGAGCGCAAGGCCGACGTGAAGCTGGCGACGGCCGGCGGCCGCGTGATGGGGGAGCGCTCCATGTGGGCGGACCGGGCCGAGCGCATGACGCTGGAAAATACGCGGCTCATCTGCCCGGGGGTGTATGTCGCCGGGATGTCCGCAAACGCCGCCTTCGGAGGCCCGCGCATGGGGCCGGTCTTCGGAGGGATGCTCCTCTCGGGACGGAAGGCGGCCGAACTGATCCTCGCCGAAGAGGAAGGCGGGGCGAAAAGGAGACGAAAGAAATGACACAACTGGAAAGCGCCCGTGCGGGTATCGTCACGGAAGAAATGGGGCTTTGCGCCGGGCAGGAGGGTGTGACGCCCGAATTTGTCCGCCGGGGCGTCGAAGACGGGACGATCGTCGTCTGCCGGAACGTGCGGCACGGCGCCATCCGCCCGCTCGCCATCGGCAGGGGAATGCGGACCAAGATCAACGCGAACATCGGGACGTCCAAGGACAAGACCGATCCGGCCCTGGAACTGGAGAAGGTCCGCATCTGCGCGGCCGCAGGGGCGGACACCATCATGGATCTCTCCACGGGCGGAGACATCCGGGGGATCCGGCAGGCCGTCATGGCGGCTTCTGCCCTGGTGGTGGGAACCGTGCCCATCTACCAGGCCGTCGTCGATCTGACGGCGCGGAAGACGGCGATTTCCGAGATGACGGCGGACGACCTCTTCCGGGTGATCGAGGAAAACGGCGAGGACGGCGTGGACTTCATCACGGTCCACTGCGGCGTGACGCGCCGGAGCGTGGCGGCCGTCGAAGAACAGGGCAGGACGCTGGGCATCGTCAGCCGCGGCGGCTCCATCCTGGCCAACTGGATGGCCTGCAACGGGCGCGAAAATCCGCTCTACGAGGACTACGACCGCCTCCTGGACATCGCCCGGCGCTACGAGATGGTGCTGAGCCTGGGAGACGGGCTGCGGCCGGGATGCCTGGCCGACGCGACGGACCGGGGACAGGTGCAGGAGCTGATCACCCTGGGCGAGCTGACGAAGCGGGCGCGGGAAAGGGGCGTCCAGGTGATGATCGAAGGGCCCGGCCACGTACCGCTCCGCGACATCGAGGCGAATATCCTGATGCAGAAGAACCTCTGCAACGGTGCGCCCTTTTACGTCCTGGGTCCGCTGCCGACGGACATCGCGCCCGGCTACGACCACATCACCTCCGCCATCGGCGGGGCCATCGCCGGTGCGGCGGGTGCGGATTTCCTGTGCTACGTGACGCCGTCGGAGCACCTGCGCCTGCCGACTCTGGAAGACGTGAAGGAAGGAATCATCGCCTCGAAGATCGCCGCCCACATCGCCGACATCGCCAAGGGGCTCCCCGGGGCCCTCGAACGGGACCTCCGGATGGCCCGCGCGCGCAAGGAATTCGACTGGCAGGGCCAGATCGACGTTTCCGTCGATCCCGTCACGACGGAAGCCATGCTGGAGAAGAGCCGGAGCGCCGAAGAGGAAGGCTGCACGATGTGCGGCGAACTGTGCGCGATCAAGCTGGGAAAGAAGAAAGGCGGTGAGGCCTGATCGCACCGCCCCGCCAGGACGCCAATCCATGAACCTTTCCCTTCCCGAAACCCCTGCCTGCCGGGCCGCCCGGGGCATCGTCCGGCGTCTGCGGGCGGAGGGGCATGAGGCCTTCTTCGTCGGCGGCTGCGTCCGCGACCTGGTGCGCGGCGTCGTTCCGGAGGAATTCGACGTCGTCACGTCGGCCCGTCCCGACCGCGTCGCGTCCCTCTTTCCCCATACCGTGCCCGTAGGCGCCCGGTTCGGCGTCATCCTTGTCGTCGAGGACGGACGCCGCTTCGAGGTGGCGACGTACCGCGCGGACGAGGCCTACCTGGACGGACGCCGTCCGTCGGCGGTGGTCTTTGCGACGCTCGGGGAGGACGTCCGCCGGCGGGATTTCACGATGAACGGTCTCGTCCTCGATCCGGAGACGGGTGAGGTCATCGACCTCGTGGGGGGGCTCGCCGATGTGGGGCTGCGGCTGATCCGGACGATCGGCGATCCCCGGCTGCGTTTCGGCGAAGATCGCCTGCGGATGCTGCGGGCCGCGCGGTTTGCGGCGAATCTCGGATTCTCCGTCGAGGCGCGGACGCTCGCGGCCATGCGCGAATGCGCACCGGCCATCGGCGCGGTCAGCGCCGAACGCATCCGCGAGGAGATGACGAAGCTTCTGTCGCGGGGCGGGGCGCGCCGGGGTATGGAACTGCTCCTGGAAACGGGGCTTCTCGGGGAGATCCTGCCCGAGGTGGAAAAGATGATCGGCGTCGGTCAGCCGCCCGCCTTCCACCCCGAGGGCGACGTCTGGGAGCACACCCTGCGCATGCTTGCGCTGCTGGGCGAAGGCGGCGCCGTGGACCCGCGTCTCGCCTGGAGCGTCCTCTTCCATGACCTCGGGAAGACCGTCACGCGGTCTGAGGACGAGAAGGGGATCCATTTCTACGGCCACGTTCAGAAGGGCGAAGAGCTCGCCGGGCGGATCCTGGAGCGGCTGCGGTTCTCCCGCGACGACCTCGAGACGGTCCTCATGCTGATTCGCCACCACATGCGCTTCATGAGCGTCGAGCGGATGAGACCCAACCGCCTCAAGCGCTTCCTCCGCATGGACGGATTCCCGCTGCACCTGGAACTGCACCGCCTGGACTGCCTCGCCAGCCACGGCGATCTGAGCAGCTACAACTTCTGTGTGAGGAAGCTGGCCGAAATTCCCGAGGAGGACCTGAAGCCCCCCCGTCTCGTCACGGGGGACGACCTGACCGCGGCCGGTTACTCGCCCGGGCCCCTCTTCGGCACGATCCTGCGCGCGGTCGAAGACGCGCAGCTCAACGGCGAGGTGGCGACACGCGAGGAGGCGCTGGCGTGGGTCGAGACGCGATGGGGGAACCCGGCGAAAGAACAGTGAGCCTGTTGAAAAGGCCCGTCTGCGGCATTGCCCTCGCCCTTCCCTTCGGCAAGCTCAGGGCAGGCTATGTGAATGTCACGGTGAGCCTGTCGAACCGCCGGGGGCCCTGCATTCGGGTCTTTTTGAACAGCCCGGGCGGAGGGCAGCAGGGCCGTTGCATCCGGCAGCAAGCGCCGCCCTGAAGAAGTGACTTCACCAACGGGTCGGCGATGGGCCCTGCCGAAACCGGATCAGCGCAAGGCAGAATCAGAAGGGGAATTTCTTCGTCGGATAGGTGTGCGGCGGGTCCGTGCGGTTCGGATTCGCGACGGACATGTTCGACGAGGACAGCATTTTTTCCATCTTCCTGCCCTTGCATTTCGGGCATCTTGCGCTGCGTTCCCCGCCGAGCTTCACGATGATTTCGGAAACCTCACCGCAGTCCCTGCAACGGAATTCATAGATGGGCATGGCCTTCCTCCCCGGCTTTGACGTCGCGGCGTTTTTTATCATCCCACCCGTCCTTTGTCAACGGACGCTCCCCGCAAAGGCTGCAGAAGTCCGCTGCCTCTCCTGATCTTGGAGACGGAAGAGGAGATCCGCCGGAACCGGGAGGCGAAGGCGCGGCGGCAGACACGCCTTCCGGAGAAGAAGAGGGAAAAGGAGCGCCGGAGCAGTATCGACATCTGTCCGCGCCCCTGAGAAGATCCGGCCGGCTCTTCAGGGCTGAGGGGCGCGGTCCTCGTCCGGCTCGCCGGAACCCTCTGCAAGCAGGCGGCCGTCCGCGGCCGGAAGTCCCTGCACCGACCGGAGCCTCCGTTCGATCGTCCGGGTCTTCCGCGAGGCGTCTTCGATCGTGTCGCTGGCCTCGCGGAGCTTTTTCTGCGTCTTGTCGAGGATGTCGCCGAATTTCGTGAATTCGGCCTTCACCGCACCCAGAAGGGTCCACACTTCGCTGGAGCGCTTCTCGATCGCCAGCGTCCGGAACCCCATCTGCAGGCTGTTGAGAATCGCCGTCAACGTCATGGGCCCGGCGACGACGACGCGGAAGTCCCTGTGGAGCGTTTCGCACAGGCCGGTCCGGCGAAGCACCTCCGCGTAAAGCCCCTCCGTCGGCAGGAACATGATGCCGAAGTCCGTGGTCGCCGGCGGGTCCAGGTACTTGTCGCGGATGTTCCTGGCCATTTCCCGGACCGCCCGGTCGAGCTGCCTGCACGCCTCCTCGGCCGACGCGGCGTCGCCCTTTTCCTGGGCGTCCAGGAGACGGAGGTAGTCCTCCTGCGGGAATTTTGCGTCGATGGGGAGCCAGAGCAGATTGTCCTGGTCGCCGTCCCGCCCCGGCAGCTTGACGGCGAATTCCACCCGCATCGCGCTGCCGGCCTTCGTGACGACGTTGGCTTCGTACTGGTCCGGCGTCAGGATCTGCTCCAGCAGGTTCCCGAGCTGGATCTCGCCGAAGATGCCGCGGGTCTTCACGTTGCTGAGGACGCGTTTGAGGTCGCCGACACCGGTCGCCAGCGTCTGCATCTCTCCCAGCCCCTTGTGGACCTGTTCCAGACGCTCGCTGACGATGCGGAAGGAGTCTCCCAGGCGTTTTTCGAGCGTGGCATGCAGCTTCTCGTCCACGGTGGCGCGCATCTGCTCGAGCCGCAGGCTGTTTTCCTCCTGCAGGCCCTTCAGACGCGCGTCGACGGTCTCGCTGACCCTGTCCAGTTTCTGCGCATTCTGCGCCGTCAGCGCGTTGAGCTGGGCGGTGAAGATATCGAGCTGCTGCTTCTGACCGGTCGCGGCCTCGGCGACCCTGGCCAGGAGGGATTCGTTGATGTCCCGGAGGGCGCGCGTCAGTTCCTCGCGGGCGTCCCGGCCGGACTTCGCCGTCTCGTCCCGGTTGAGGGCCATTTCCTCCCTCAGCGCCCGCTCCGCGCGCTCCTGTGCCTGCTCGATGGCCGCCAGGCGCCCTTCGAGCGGTTGCGGGGCGTTGCGGCGGAGGCGGATGAAGAGGAATGCGGCAAGGACGATGACGACGCACAGGAGCAGGATAGCAGCGGGAACGGGGTCATTCATGACGAGTCCCTTCGGGAGGATGTACGGTCGCGCCGCCGGCAGAACATCGAAAATGTCATGCCGGACTTGATAAGCCTGCCCCGGACTCGATCCGGGGGCATCCAGTCCGATTCTGGATTCCCGCCTTCGCGGGAATGACGGCTATACGACGATATGGCGCTGCCGGATCATGGCGTTGTTTTTACCGTAAAGCGCGTTCGTTGGCAAATGATAGTTGAGAGCGGGGGGCGGTTCTGGTAAGAATTCCCCAAAAGGAGCGCTCACGGTTTATGAAGGCCAACGTGCGGCGATGCCGCGGCGCTGCGGCGTGGATCCTGGCGATTTGCCTGCTCTTCACGGCCGGCTGCGGCGGAAGGCATGTCCAGAAGGCGGAAACGCCGGTGAAGCCGAAGCCCGCGGAGCCGGTCCGCGCGGCAACGCCGCGTCTGGGGTACAGCATCCAGGCCGGCGCCTTCGCGAACGTGGAGAACGCCGCCCGCCTCACCGAGGCCCTGAAGGCAAAAGGCCTCGACGCCTACTATTTCGTGTTTCGCAAGGACCTCTACAAGGTGCGCTTCGGAAACTTCCCGACGAAGGCGGATGCGCGCGAGCGCGCGGAAGAGCTGAAGGAAGGGGGCGTCATCGGCGAGTTCTACATCGTCACGCCGGAGGAATATGCCCTCTCCAAGAGCGCAAAGCTGGGCGGAGCATATCTCCGGGCGGAGCTGGTCCGGACGGCGCGAAGCTTCATGGGGGTACCGTATCTGTGGGGGGGGACGTCTCCGGAGGCGGGCTTCGATTGCAGCGGCCTGGCGATGGCGGTCTACCAGCTCAACGGGATCAATATCCCCCGGTCCTCGCGGGAGCAGTTCGAGGCGGGAAATCCGGTGCAGGGAGACTGCCTGGCGGGGGGTGACCTGGTCTTTTTCGCCACCGCGGAGCCCGGAAAGGCGTCGCACGTGGGGATCTATGCCGGGGGAGGGAGGTTCATCCACGCCCCGGGGAAGGGGAAACGCATCCGGATGGATTCCCTCGACGGCGACTACTACGGAGCGAGATATGTCGGATCTCGGTCGTACCTGTGAGGAAGACCGAAAAACTCTTTGACAGCGCCGTTGTTTTCCATCATATCGGATGCGGGGTTCACGCCGCGTAACCCTTCTTCCCTGGTTCCTCAGACGCGGCACAAAAATGAAAACACGGCTTCTTCTTCCGATCGCCATCTTCGCCCTCCTGCCGCTGGGCTGCGCCAGGGTCGTCGAGCGCGTGCCGCCACCACCGCCTGCCGCCGCGCCGGTCCTCATCCAACTCGCCGGCCCCCATGACCGGGACATCCCGGAAGCGTTCGTGAAGGCCCTGCACGAGGCGGGCCGCGTTTCGGACTGGGCGGTTCCCTATCTTTTCCTCGACGTCGGCGCCCATTTCGAGGCGAAGGGGGAGGAGGCGAAGGCGCTGCATTTCTACGACCGCGCCGGTGCGGAATTCCTCAGGCGCGGCGATTTCGCGGGCAGAGGGACGGCGGAGACGCGCGCCGTGCTGGCCCTGATCGCCTTCGGACGCACCGGCGAAGCCTGCGACCGGGCCGCGGAGAAGGAAAAGAGCTGGACCGGCGCTCCCGGCGACGCCTTCGCGTCTTACCTGAAGGGCCGCTGCCTGCTCGAAAAAAGCGATCATGCCGGCGCCCTGGAGGCCTTCCGCCGCTCCCTTGCGCAGAACCCGTCTTTCCGCGGCGACTTCAACCTCCTCCTGCTGAGGCGGGACGCGGAACGGGCCTGCGGGATCGCCTTCGTCCTGAAAGAAACCGGCCCGTGGATGGCGGGGAACTGCCTTTCCGGTCTCCCGCCCGAACCCGCGGCCCTTCGCGAACGGATCGAGGAGGGGATTGCGAATCTTGCGCTGGGGCTGGTCCGGGACGCGGAACTTCGCGGCATGAGGGAGGGGGCCTTTACGCCGGAGCCCTCCGCCGTCATCGCGGAAGCCGATGTCCGCACTTTCCTGGGGCTCGCCGAAGGGCTCCGCGGAAACTGGGAGGAGTCCCGCCGGCAATTGGACAGGGGTGCGGAACTGGCCGAGCGCGCCGGCCGCCGCGCCAGCCGTCTCGACAATCTCTTCTTCCTCAATCTCGTCTGCCTGCTCGCGCAAGACACGATGGAAGGGCCGAGGGCCGCCGAAAGGCTCACCGGCCTCGCCGACCGTTTCCGCTCTCCCTTCTACCGCGTCTGGGCCAGATTCGCATGGTCGCGCTATGAAGCGGCATCCGGCGCGGCCGGCAGGGCCGTCGCCCTCCTGCGCGAGGCCGCGGCGATCGTCGAAGATCAGCGGTCTTCGGCTTCCCCCGATGTCGCGAGGGGTTCCTGCAGGTTCGACGGGCAGGTCCTCTACGAAGCCCTGGTGGAACAGCTGGCGCAGGAAGGCGACGTGCGGGGCGCCTTCGAGGTCGCCGAACGGGCGAAGGCGCGCCCGCTGGCGAACCTTCTGGCGGGCCGCGAACCGGACAGAAACGGGGCGGAAGGACTGCTGCTGAAGGCCGAGCGGGATCTCGCCGGGGAAATCCTCGCGGTCCGCATGGCGCTGGAGCGCCGCGATTCGGAACGCGGCGTGGACCGCATCCTGGAGGAGTTGTCCGGCCTGGAGAGGACCCATCGCAGCGTCCTGCTCGCGATCCGGCAGCAGAACGAGGAGCTGTACGCCCTTCTCGCCGGCGAGCGGGCCGATTCCGCGGCCCTGCAAGGCCTGCTGGACGACAACACGACGCTGCTTGCGTACTTCGTGACCGGCAGGAACCTCTACGTCTGGGCCCTGTCGAAGGAGCGCATCCGCCTCGAGAAGATCCCGATGGGACGCGCCGAGGCCCGGGGGCTGGTCGTGGATTTCCTCGACGCGATCTCGTCCCGGGACAGGGGAAGGATCGCCGCTTACGACCACAGGGTCTACGACGCCTTCCTGAAGCCGGTCATCCCGTTCGTGGGGGGCGACCGGATCGGATTCGTCCCTCACGATTGCCTTGCCTATCTGCCCTTCGCCGCGATGAACTACCGGGGCCACTACATCGTGGACGGTTTCTCCATGTTCTCCCTGCCCTCGGCGGGGTCGTTGCGCTACGCGGCCGCCAGGAGCCCCGCACGCGGTTTCAGGACTCTTGCCTTCGGGAATCCCGACCTCGGCAGCCGGGAACTGGATCTGGTCTTCGCGGAAGCGGAGGTGGAAAGGATCCGGCGGAGGCTCGGCGACGTCGAGGCCTATCTCGGCAGAGAGGCGACGCGGAAGCGCGCGCGGGAGCTCTTCGGCCGCTTCGATATCGTCCATTTTGCCGCCCGCGGCAGGCTCTCCGCGGCTGCACCGCTGGAGTCCTCGCTGCTCCTGTCTCCGGCGGAAGGCGACGACGGGCGGCTCACGGCGCTGGACATCTTCCGGATGCGCTTTGCCGGACGGCTCGTGTCCCTCACCGCCTGCGACACCGGCCCCGGCGAAAACCCCACGGGCGGCGAGATCGCCGCGCTTCACAGGGCATTTCTGTACGCGGGCAGCCCTGCCGTCCTCTCGACGCTCTGGAGCGTGGACGAGCGGTCGACGGTGGCGCTGATGGGCCTCTTCTACGGGGAGATCCGGAAAGGAAAGGCGGTCGACGAATCCCTGCAGACGGCGCAGCTGGAGATGATCCGCAGGGGCTATCTGCCCTATGCCTGGGCCCCGTTCACCGTCGTCGGATGGCACGAGTGACGGCCCCCGCGCCGGAGGCGCGGCAAACCGTGCTTGTCGAAGCCGCGGCATTTTGTTACAGTGACGGCCCCGGGCGGACCGCTGCCGGGAATCTCCCTGCGGCCGCAGGGAGACGATCGGGAGGACATCATGCTGACAGATCGCGAGCGTATCGTTCTCAGGAAGGTCGAGGACCGCATGATCAGCCGGATCAATCTCGGTTTCGATCTTGAGGTCCTGTCCGTCCTCGACAATGCCGACGCCAGCAGCCACCAGATCGAGGAACTCAAGGGGAGGCTCAGCGGCGAGATCCTGCTGCGTCTCCTGAGCATCGCCTCGTCCGTGTACTACGGGAGCCTCAAACGGGGGGCCGTGCACAGCTTCTATGAAGCGGTCAGCCGCCTCGGCATGGACCAGACGAAGGCCTTCATCATCATCCTCGCCCAGCAGGCGCTGGCGCGCGGCGACCGGGACATCGAGAACGTCTTTGCCCGGAGCTTCGCGACGGCCGTGGTCGGGAAACTGCTGTCGAAGGAATTCGCCCTGCGCGAGGATGCGGGCCGCAAGGTCGAGTTGGGAGGGCTGCTGCTGGAAATCGGCCGGATCATGATCATGCTCTACCGGAAGCTGTATCTCAAGGAGGAGGGGCTCGAAGAGGCCGATGTTTCCGACGGCTTCATCGATCAGGTGCATCCTCAGCTGGGGGTGGCGGTGGTGGACAAATTCCTGCTGCCGCCCTATCTGAAGAAGATTCTCCTGGCCGAAAGCCTCGTCCTCGAGACGCGCCGGATCGCGCTTTCGGGGATCGTCCGCCTCGCCCATGATGCGGTCGCCGCGAGCTTCCGGCGCTTCAACAACCGGCTCGTTCTTGTGGCGCCTCCCCCTTCCCGGGAAGAGGGATTTTCCACCGCCGAGATGGTCGAGGAGCATTTCCGGGCCGTGGGGCTCAAGCAGTACCTCCAGATCGTGCGCAGCGAGGATGCGGCCGGAGACCAACCCCCCGCGGCCTGACGCGGTTTTTTTCACCGCGCCGGGCCGGGCAGGCCGGCGGCGGAATACTGGAAACGAGGTCGATTTTCATGGCAGGTTCGGTATCGGACAGGGCGGGTGAGATCAGGAATCTGCTCGTCACGGGCGGCTGCGGCTTCATCGGCAGCAACTTCATCCGCTATCTTCTGGAGGAAGAGGGCTTTCGCGGCTGCATCATCAATGCGGACCATCTGACTTACGCCGGGAACGTGGAGAATCTGGCCGGTGTGGCCGAGCGTTTCGGGAAGTGTTATTCCTTCGTCAAGGCGGATATCTGCGACGAAGAGACGGTGCGCGGGATCTTCGCACGATACGAGATCGATGCGGTCTGTCATTTCGCCGCCGAATCGCACGTGGACCGCTCCATCCGCCGGCCGGGCTGTTTCATCTCGACCAACATCGTCGGCACCTTCAACCTCCTGGAGGCGGCGCGCGCCAGCGGCGACAGGTTCCGGATCTTTCATCACATCAGCACGGACGAAGTGTACGGCAGCCTGGGCGCGGAGGGGCTCTTCACGGAGGAGACGCCCTACAGGCCCAACAGCCCCTATTCCGCCTCCAAGGCGGCCTCCGACCACCTGGTCCGCGCCTATCACGAAACCTACGGACTGCCGACGACGATCTCCAACTGCTCCAACAATTACGGGCCCTATCAATTTCCCGAGAAGCTGATTCCCCTCATGATCGTCAACGCCCTGGAAGGCAAGGCTCTCCCCGTTTACGGCGACGGGCGGAACGTCCGCGACTGGCTCTATGTCCGGGATCATTGCGAAGCGATCTGGGCGATCATGCGGAGGGGCAGGCCGGGGCAGACGTACAATATCGGCGGCGGTTCGGAGATGGAGAACGTGGTGATCGTCCGGATGATCTGCGACCTCCTCGACGGCCTGGTGCCGCCGCCGTCCGGCCGCCCGCGGCAGGAACTCATCACCTTCGTCCGGGACCGGCCGGGCCACGACCGCCGCTACGCGATCGACTTTACCAAGCTGGCGAAGGAGCTCGGCTGGTCGCCGCGCGAATCGTTCGCATCGGGTCTCCGCAAGACGCTGGTCTGGTACCTGGAGCACCGGGAGTGGGTCGACCGGATCCGTACGGGGGCGTACCAGGAGTGGATCAAGGAACATTACGGCTGCGGCAAGGAATAGAAGGCTCCTCGGGCTTCGGGGGCCTTGCGTCCGGGCATTTTTGAGCAGCCTCAGAAACAACAATGGAGGAACGAACATGAAGGACAGGGAGATTCGCGCAGGACGAACGAAGGACATCGGCGCTCTCTTGAAAATATTCGTGCTGGCGTTGTGTCTGATGATGCTTGCCGGTTGCGCACCGGCGCTGTACAGCGTGGACATGAAGTACGTGCCGTCCCGCGTCATGCCCAGGATCGAGGGGACGGGCCAGATCATCACCGTTACGGTCACCGCTTTCGAAGACCAGCGCAAGATCGAGGACAAGATGCTGATCGGATGGGTCGTCGAGTCCGACGGCAGGCGCATCCCCGTTCTTCCGAAGTTCGTGAAGCCGTCCATGGCAGTGACGTCGCCCCTGAAAGACTTCCTCGTCCGGGCGGGGTACCGCATTTCGCCCGAGACTCCGGCGTGGGATCTGAAGGAGGGCAGCATCCGCAAGGAATGGGGGTCGATCGTGATCGGCGGCAGCATCGACGAACTGGAGGTGATATGCCGGGACAGCCTCACGGTCAAGAAGTACTCCGCAAAGGCCAAGATCACCGCGCTCTTCGCCAACGCGCAGACGGGGAAGATCTTCTACAAGGTCACGACGCAGAGCGCCGTCAGTCTCGATCATGTCCTCTTTTCCGAGGAGAGAATCGAACAGCAGATCAACGCAGCGCTGTCGGACGCCATCGAGAAGCTCTTCGAGGGGAAGGAGATCGCCGCCAAGATCCGGGAGGCGGCGGCCGGAAAGAAGTAGACGCGGCGGGGAGCCGGTGACACGCCGCAGGCGAGAGCCCTTTTTTCAGGGAAGGTCTCCCGGTGTCAGTCCCGTTTCCGGAAGGCCATCTCCACGGTTGCGCCCCTGCCGGCGAGGCTGGCGACCGCGTCGGTGAGGACGAATACGGGCATGGCCGCAAGGAAGAAGGCCTTCTGCAGCGCAAGCGAGAGGGTGGAATAGTCCCGGACGTACTGCCGGTTTCCCTTGAAGGCCTCGAACAACACTTCCCGCTTCCCCAGCACGGCATTGAGAAGGCTCTGGACCATGCCGAAGGGATTCATCTCCAGGCTGAAGAACCTCCTGTACAGCGGATCGAACCCCCGGACTGCAAGGATCTGCTGAAAGTCGTCCGGATCGAAGAAGAAGAGGTGCCGGGGCGGGTCGAGGTGCAGCCAGCGGCCCCGGAAGAGGCGGCTCTGAAAGCTGGAGATGTTCGGGAACGAGAATACCGCGATGCCGCCGGGCTTCAGGATTTCCTCGACGATATCGAGCGCCTCCGCCGGTTCCTCCAGGTGTTCGAAGACGTGAAAAAGCGTGACGGCGTCGAAGGTGCGCCCGGGGAAATCGCCTCTTGCGAGCGTCCCCTTCTTCAGGCGGATTCCCCTGATCCTCGCCGCCCGGTCCGCGGCCTTGCCCTCCCTCTCGACGCCGTGAAGTTCGTAGGACCCGAACCGGAGCAGAGATCGCAGGAAGTTCCCGTTGCCGCAGCCGATGTCCAGGACGCGGGCGCCCTCCGGGAGATGCCGGTTGAGTCTCCGGGCCCTCCCGGCGCGAAAGCGGTCCAGCGTCTTTTCAATCCATGGAGACGGAAATTTCTCTTCCTGCTCGCCGTAGTAGGCGGCGTCGTAGGCCAGGCGGATCTGTTCCGCCGACGGCCGGGGCGACAGGAAGAACGCCCTGCAGTCCCCGCAGCGGTTCACGGTCCAGGCGTTCCCGGACATGTCGACCGTCGGGTACAGGACCCTGCCGCCCGGTCTCCTGCAGTAGCCGCAGATGCTTCCCTCGGTTGCGCTCATGGACAAACGACTTCCCCGCCGGGGCCCTTCGTCGCCCGCGGTGCCTGATGAAAAAAGGGCCGTCTTGCGACAGCCCTTCGGTGCGGAAACATCGGGGATCAGATCTGGGCCGCCACGAGATCGCCCAATTCCGTCGTGGAGTAACCCATCCTGCCGGCGGACTGATCCTTCATCTTCGTGCAGGCATACGCGACGGCCTTCTGGATCGCCGCCCCCGCTTTCGCCTCGCCGAGTTCCTCGATCATCATGCGCGCCGCCTCGATGGCCGCCAGCGGGTTGATGATGTTTTTGCCCGTATATTTCGGCGCGGAGCCGCCGATCGGTTCGAACATCGAAACCCCTTCGGGGTTGATGTTCCCGCCGGCCGCGATGCCCATCCCGCCCTGGATCATGGCGCCCAGGTCGGTGATGATGTCGCCGAAGAGGTTTTCCGTCACGATCACGTCGAACCATTCGGGGTTTTTCACGAACCACATCGTGGTCGCATCGACGTGGGCGTAATCCCTCTGGATCTCCGGGTACGACTTGGCGCCCATCTCGTGGTAGGCGCGGAACCACAGGTCGCCGCAGTACGTCAGGACGTTCGTCTTGTGCACGAGGTGCATGGGCTTCGCGGCGTACTTCGGATTCTGCCTGTTGCGCCGCCGTTTCAATTCGAAGGTGTACTTCAGGCAGCGGTCGACGGTGAAGCGGTCATAGACCATCTCCTGGCTCGCCAGTTCGTTCGGCGTGCCGACCTTGGAGGCGCCGCCGTGGCCGGTGTAGATACCGCCGCTGTTCTCGCGGACGACGACGAAGTCGATCTCTTCGGGTCCCTTGTCCTTGACGGGGGTCTGGACTCCCGGATAGAGCTTCACGGGGCGGAGATTGATGTACTGGTCCAGCTCGAAGCGGATGCGCAGGAGAAGGCCCTTCTCCAGGATGCCGGGCTTCACGTCGGGATGGCCGATGGCGCCCAGATAGATCGCGTCGAACTGCCGCAGCTCGTCGATCTCCTCCTTCTCGATGATCTTGTCCGTTTTCTTGTACCGTTCGCCTCCGAAATCGTAATGGTGGAAATCGAAGGACAGACCGAATTTCTGCGATACGGCGCCTAGGACCTTGATCCCCTCGCGGATGACTTCGGGGCCTGTGCCGTCCCCGCCGATGACAGCGATTTTGTACGACATATCTCCTCCTTGGGGAATGGATGGGCAAACAATTTTGCGAAGCCGCAAGATACGAAGAGCGCCCCCGGTTGTCAACCAGTTTCTGCCGTTTCACCAATCCGGATGTTTTTTGAGCAGTCTTATTGAAATCAACAAAGACGGCCTATTCGGTCCAGATGCAAGTTTCTACCGATAATGAACATGCGGGTACCGCCTAAAGCAAGCTTCACAACAATTTTGTTGGGAAACAAAAAGGCCGTGGCAAGGCTGGAGCAGAGGAATGCCTCGGTATACCCCCTTCCTCCAGGCCGAACAGGAGGCCATGGCCCAGGGCAGAGGCATCTGGTCCCAGGGAAGCCGCTATGAGAGGCCGTCTCAATTCAGGCGCCGGATGAGAAGCTGAACGCCACAAAGGATTATCATCCAATTTCATGCGCCATTTAAGGGTCTTAATAGCGTTGAATGAAAGATGCGTTTATCTGCCAAAGGCCTCAACGGCAGAAGGTAATAATGTTTTATCGGCAATGCGTGCTCCCCGAAGACACATTGTGTAGTCAGAATATGATAAAAGAACGTAATTACTGATTGACAATATCATGTTTTATGTGCATTCTGTGCTCTCAGAGGACACACTTCAATGCTGAAACATAACGGACCGCTCAAAACTCTCGGCCCCCAAGCTGCACAGCTTGTCACATCGCTCCATGAAGACAACAAGCTGGTTTTTCGCCTGGAAGATGTCCAGCGGATCCTCAGCCTCGAAGAACCGACTACCCGCAGCCTGGTCAGAACGCTTGTGAACAGGGGCGTGGCAGCACGCCTGAAACCGGGCCTTTTCACCCTTGTCCCCTTCGAACTGGGGAAAGAGCGGGAGTACCTGGGAAACCCCTTCATTGTGGCCCGCGAACTGGCCGGCGGGAAAGATTACTTTCTCTCCCATGGTACGGCGATGTCAATCCACGGCATGGTCACACAACCTCAGTTGGTGGTCCACGTGACCACGACGGCGCCGCGCCGCCCTATCCGGATCATGGGCACCGAATTCCGGTTCATCGCATCCGCAAAGGACGGGTTCTTCGGCCTGATGGACCACTGGGTCACCAAGCAGGAAAAGGTCAGGATCAGTGATCCCGAACGGACCATCCTGGACGGGCTCCGGATGCCGGAATACTGCGGCGGGCTCACCGAACTGGCCAAGGGGCTCTGGATCAGGAAGCCGGACCTGAAAGCCGTCAGGCTGGTCGATTATGTGCTACAAATGGATGTCGGCGCCGTCATCCGCCGGCTGGGATATCTCATGGAGCTTTACGACATCGGCGCCCCCGCGGATCGTGATCGACTCCGGGGCAAACTGACAGACACTTACGCCAACCTCGATCCCCTCATGCCGGCTGAGGGCAGGTATCTGCGCAAGTGGCGACTCCGCCTGAATGTGTCTTCCGATGAACTGCTTTCAACAGTGAGGACCTGATGATTCCGCAATGCGATCTGTCGCTGCTGTCAAACCGCCTCGCCAAGAAGGGAGAGCGCCGCATTCCCGAGGCTGTCCTGGAAAAGGACTACTGCCTTTCCTGGTTCCTCGTGGGCTTGTCCGCAACCCCTCTCAGAGACATTCTTGTCTTTAAAGGCGGCACGGCAATCAAGAAATGCCACATCCCTGACTACCGCTTTTCGGAAGATCTCGATTTCACCCTGCGCGAAGAGACGCCCTTTGAAGCAATCCAGGGCCATCTTGACGAGGCATTCAGACACACGGAAGAAGCCTCGGGCGTCAAGATCCGCTTCAGCCGATACGACCGGCACTCCCACGAAAACAGCCACACATTCTACCTCGCCTACGAAGGGCCTCTTCCCGGTGCCGCCAGCAAGGAAGTCAAGGTGGACATCACCATCCGGGAACAGATTGTCTTTCCCGTAGCCACCCTGCCCGTGCTCAAGGCCTATGCCGAATATCGGGACCTTCCGACGGACGCAACCATCGGCGTCTATTCCCTCAACGAAATAGCCGCGGAAAAGATCGTTGCCCTGTTCGATCCGGCGCGGAACGAGCCCCGGGACCTTTACGACCTGTGGCACCTGTCCGGCAACAGGCTTGTCAAACCCGCCGAGCTGATTGAGGCAGTCAGGGCAAAGGCGGCATTTCGTAGCAGAACGCTCAACGATGCAAAGGAGCTGTTTCAGCGGAAGGAGGCCCGTCTCAGGAAGCTCTGGGCCGTCAGACTGGCGGCACAGATGGCCAACCTTCCAGAATTTGACGAAGTGTACCGGGCGGTGACCAGGGAACTGAGACAGGTTACATTATTGACATAAGGGTTATTGAGAACAGGTAAACACCACATACAATGGAATAACGGAGCAACTATGCGCGTGCGCTCAGTAAAATATGAATCATCTAACAAAATATTTCGCTTCGATAATGGAACAGACCTTAATACACATCGCTTCTGTTGTCTCGGTTATGGTGATGACATTTCTTTAGATGATAATGGCAACATAAACATTCAGTGCCTGAATGGGAACGCCATCGTTACACCACCATATGAGGCCAAGGACATTGTGCATGTCGGAAGGAGGAATATCCCGATAGTCATCAAAGAACCCACCACAGAGAATGAGCTATCTGGATATCACAAACTTGAGGAATACCATTATCGGAGTAAAGCTATCCACGGAAGACGCATACCCCTTGTTATGGTCTCTGAAGACGCACTATTACCTGATGTGTTATAACCCTTGTGCTCCAGTCCTGCCTTCGAGAGATATCCTGCAAACTTGGATCGGGCGGCGCTGTATGACATGGGCTCCATTTTGTCCTGACCAGGGAAGAGGTAATCCCCCCAAGGAGATCTCCTATTTATCCAGCCCTTCAGAGCAATCACGGCATCGTCACTCAGGTACACCACTCTTCCCAGGCGGTTCTTCTGCGCCTCGTAGATCTCGATCCTACGCTCCTCAAGGTGAACATCAATCACCTTGGTCTGAAGCAGCTCTCCGATGCGCATCCCCGTTCTCAACAGTACCAGCATAATTGCCCGGTCCCTGCTCCCTTCAATAACGGACAAGAGCTTTTTAAGGTCGCCCGGGTCCATCGCCCTGGGCAGCCGATCGGGTATCTGCAGGCGGATCCTCCTGCCGAACACCTCTCGGCCGATCACGCCCTCTTCTTCCAGGTAGCGCAGGAACGACTGCACCCCCGTGAGTCGCATCCGGATCGTGGTCACCTTGATCCCCCGGTCCTGCTCATGCTCGATGAAGGCCTCCATGTCTCGTCGGGTAATCTCTTCAAGCCGTGTTTTGCCCTCGTCTCTGAGCATCTCAAGGAAGATACGCAGTGTGCCCCAGCGGCTATAGAGAGTTCTCGGTCTGCGATTGCCGCGGGCCAGTCGCCGTAGGTAGGCCTCGACTTGCTCTTTGCCCAGCGAGTCCCTCCTGGCCATTTCTCTCAGGATCGACTGCAAGGCCTCAATGCTTCCTTCCGGCCGGGGCCGGAACCGAAAGCTTGTCTGGTAATAAAGAATGGGTTCGGTGATGGGGATTAAGTTGATCTCAGGGGTCATCATCTGTTCTCCTTTCTCCTGAATCAACAAGAAAAACAGATGGATGATGATCGCCTGTCCTAAAGACTGTCAATCACCATTTTGTTACGTATAGGTATTTGAAGTCTTCCATATATGCCCGCAAGGCCACACCCTATACTTTTCAAGAAATAATCAATTACAGATCAACGTTTCTTATTGATATCCGTACCCGTTTTGGGTACAATCGCACCCAAAACGGGTACGGTAGATTGACGCATGAGCACGATAACGGTGAATGATCATCTGACGGAAACGCTCCTCGGCAAGACCAGACGATCCCTCTTATCGGTGTTGTATGGACATGCCGATGAGACGTTCTACCTGCGCCAGCTCGTGCGGGTCGCCGGCAGCGGCACCGGCGCGGTGCAACGGGAATTGAAAGCCCTGACGGAGGCGGGGATCGTCAAACGCATCGCAAAAGGCAGGCAGGTCTATTACCAGGCCAATGCCCGGTGCGCGGTATATCCGGAACTGAAAAGCCTGATTACGAAAACCGCCGGCATGGGCGATGCCCTGAAAATGGCGATGCTGCCCCTGGCGGAACGCATCCGGACCGCCTTCATTTACGGGTCCGTTGCGTACGGCGGCGAAAGACGCGGAAGCGATGTGGATATCCTCGTGGTCGGCGACGTGACCTTGGCGGAGGTCGTGGAAACGCTCAGCCCCGTGCAGCTGACCCTGAACCGGGAAATCAATCCGACCGTTTATCCCGTCAAGGAGTTCCGGGCCAAGCATGCGGCGGGCCACCATTTCCTCAAGTCGGTCCTGGAGGGGAAGAAAGTCTTCCTGATCGGAGACGAGCATGACCTTGCAAAGCTGGCTTCTTAACGGCTGGCTGCAACCGCATACCACAAGCCGGAATGAGGTTGCGGACTTGTTTGCCATGGTCGAACGCGACCTGGCCGATTGCCGGGCGGCCGGACTCAGCGCCGACTGGCGTTTGAATATCGCCTATAATGCCGCCTTGCAGGCGGCGACCATCGCCCTTGCCGCGGCCGGCTATCGCGTCGCGCGGGACGCGCATCACTATCGGATCATCCAGTCTCTCGTTCATACAATCGCCGCGCCGGCGGCGCTGATCGCCCAATTCGATCAGTTCCGGAAAAAGAGAAACCTCGGCGGGTACGAACGGGCCGGGGTCGCGTCCGACCAGGAAGCGGAGGAGATGTTTCTTCTGGCGAAAAAAATCCGCGATGAGGTTGCAGCGTGGCTGCGCAAGACCTATCCCGAACTTATGGAAACCTGATCGATGCCTGCCCATGACATTATCGACAATCGGACAGAGAAGGTTCCGAGGCGCGCTGACCGGAGCCGTCAAGCTTCTCTTTGTCTGGATTATTCTCCTATTATTTTCACCAAAACTCTCTTCTTACGTTTACCGTCAAACTCGCCATAGAAAATCTGCTCCCACGGTCCGAAATCAAGCTTGCCGTCAGTCAAAGCAACGACAACTTCCCGGCCCATGATTTGCCGCTTCAGATGGGCGTCACCATTATCTTCCCCTGTCCTGTTGTGTCGGTATTGCGAAACGGGTTCGTGTGGAGCAAGCTTTTCCAACCATTGCTCATAGTCCTGATGAAGCCCGGACTCATCGTCATTGATGAAGACCGACGCCGTGATGTGCATCGCGTTGATGAGGATCAGGCCCTCTTGGATGCCGCTTTTCCGGAGACAAGCCTCCACTTGGGGGGTGATGTTGACGAAACCGCGACGGCTCGGGATGTTGAACCAAAGTTCCTTGCGGAAAGACTTCATAGGATCCACCTCCAGAGAATATTCTGAAAGAACGAACGATCAAGCAAGCAGAAGACTTGCGGAGAAAAAGGGTGTCATTTTGTCGTCGGCGATAGAGCGCCGGTCTGCAGTCCTTTATGCCTGTACTGCCGGGCGTTTCGCGCGGAACCACCCCACCAGGTAGCCGTCCATGATCAGGTGCACGAAGTGGTGGACGACGCAGAAAACCAGCGTCAGGCCGAAATCCGGGAACAGCTTGATCTGCAGCAGGATGGACAGTGGCAGGGTCTTCTGACCGCCCATGAAGATGACGCTTTCCCGACGGCCGGGGCCGAGGCCGAAAAGAGCAGAAGCCCCGAAGGCAGCGGCCAGGAGAAGCGCGTGGAAGACAAAGGACAGTCCCACGACGAGAAGGGCCTGGAGCCCACCGCCCAGGACCGTCGCCCTCGCCTCGGAAAGCGCCATCCAGATGACGGCCAGGACGAAACACTGATTGAGCACCGGGATGCCCCTCCGGAAAAGACCCGTGAACCGCTGCAGGGCGGGCCGGAAAGCCAATCCGAGGAAGAGCGGGGCCAGGACGAGAAACCCGATCTGCGCCGTCAGCGCGCCCTTGTCGATCAGAAGGGCCGTGGAATCCCCGCCGATGTCGAGCAGCAGGGCGAGGGAAAGGGGCGTCGTGACGGCGGCAAGACCGTTGGTGACCAGGCTGACCAGAAGAGCGTGGGCGATATTGCCGCCGGCTGCGCCGGTCATGACGACGCCGCTGCTCAGGGTCGTCGGCATGACGGCGACAAGAAACAGGCCGGTTTTCACCTCGCGGTCGAGCGGCGCCAGGGCCAGAAGCCAGGCGATGGCGGGGGCGGCCACGAAGATGACCGCCACGGCGGCCAGGGTCCCGCGGGCATCCCCGACGCCGTTTCGGATCTCATGCCCCTGCAGCAGCAGACCGGAGCCGAGGAAGACCAGGAAGATGACGGCATCCGCTCCGCGGTGCGCCTTGCACCACTTCCCGATTCCGGCGACCGTCTCCGAACCGTCCAGCAGCGTCACGCCGGAAACGGCGAGGAGCCCGAGGAGAAACCAGTTCTTTCTGAGAAAGGCCATCAATGCGGATCACCTTGTCCGGCCGCGCTCCCCGCGGTGAGGCCGGCGCCGGGGATAAAAAGGGCTGCAGTCTAAGCACATCTATTCATAAATTCGGTGACGTATTAAACGTATGAAGCTTGGCGTCCGTCATGCCAGCGAAAGCCGGCATCCAGGATCTTTCTGGGTTCCGGGTCGCGCTTCGCTTGCCCGGAATGACGATGTAGGTATCGGATACTGTCCCGTATTTATGGATAACAGTACTAAGCGATCGCCCCGGAAATGTCAAAGCGGCGTGTCCGCGTGTCAAGCCAAAGTAGAAATGTCCCTAATCCGGGAATCGGGCGCACGGTCCGCGGACGGATGTCCGCTGCGCCCTGCGCGGACAGAGGATCCCGCAACGTCTCCGACGCGTCCCCGGCGGAAGGGCATCCTCGCTTTTCCGGAGGTCTTAATGCTTGACAATGCGGAAAAGCTTTCATAATACGCAGTACAATCCAAGCCAACATTGGATCCGATATCGATTCCACTTTCTCAGGAAAAGGAGGCACTATGAGCAAAAAGGGTTTCCGGTACGTGGGATGTGCTTTTGTCTTCGGCGCGGTTCTCTCCATGGCGGTTCTTTTCGTCCCGATGAGCGGCGCCGCCGAGTACAAGACGGAGTACAAGCTCTCCACGGTTGTCGGGAAGGCTTTCCCCTGGGGTGCCGGTGCAGACCGCTGGTGCGATCTCGTGCGGGAAAAGACGGCCGGCCGAATCAACATGAAAATGTATCCGGGTGCGAGCCTGGTCGGCGGAGATCAGACCAAGGAATTCACCGCCATTCGCCAGGGCGCCATCGACGTGTCGGTCGGCTCCACCATCAACTGGTCGCCCCAGATCAGGGAACTGAATATCTTCTCCCTGCCCTTTCTCATGCCGGACTACAAGGCCATCGACGCCCTGACCCAGGGTGAAGTCGGCCGCGAAATCTTCAAGATCCTGGAGAGCAAGGACATGGTGCCGCTGGCCTGGGGAGAGAACGGATTCCGCGAACTCAGCAACTCCAAGCGGGCCGTCAAGACCCCGGCCGATCTGAAGGGACTCAAGATCCGCGTCGTCGGCTCTCCCCTCTACCTGGAAACCTTCACCGCCCTCGGTGCGAACCCGACGCAGATGAGCTGGGCCGATGCAGTTCCCGCCCTCGCGAGCGGAGCCGTCGACGGCCAGGAAAACCCCTTCGGCATCTTCACCGGCGCCAAGCTGGACACGGCCGCGAATCAGAAGCATCTTACCGTTTGGGGCTATGTGGCGGACCCGCTGATCTTCGTCGTCAGCAAGTCGGTCTGGAAGACCTGGACGCCGGAAGACCAGAAGGCCGTCCGCGAGGCTGCCGAGCAGGCGGCCAAGGAAGAAATCGCCATGGCGCGCAAGGGCCTGGTTGCGCCGGATGACACGACGATCAAGGAGGTCGAGGCCAGGGGCGTCAACGTCGTGAGACTGACCGATGCCGACAAGCAGGCCTTCAAGAAGGCGACCCAGAAGGTCTACGACAAGTGGGCCAAGACGATCGGGGCGGAACTCGTCAAGAAGGCGGAACAGGCCATCGCGAAGAGGAAGTAGCTCACCGGGATCGTTCGATCCCCGAGGACCGAGGCGGCGCACATCGGCCCCTGAAGACTCTGCGGGCGGATGCGCGCCGTTGTCGCGACGGAAACCCGTTGAGGGTCGGAATCGTCATCCGCGTGAAGGAGAAACTCCGGTTCCCCTTATGCCATTCCCTGCGCAAGCGGGAATCCGGCGTCTTTCGATCTGCGGTCCTGCGGGGGCGAACAGCCATGGATCTGGGTCTCCGCTTTCGCGGGGACGACGGACTTTTTCGGTGCGATCCCGTTGGAGCATGCTCTGGGTTCCCGCGTACGCGGGGACGACGTGCAATACCGGGAAATCAGCCCGGCGGACCGGTCTGGGGCCCCGCGTACGCGGGGACGACGAAAGTTTCTTTAATTTGTCATTCCCGCCCCCGCCTCCGCGAGGGTAAACTGCAGCGGGAATCCAGAACAGGACTGGATGCTCCCGGATCGAGTCCGGGGCAGGCTTATCAAGTCCGGCATGACAACCATTGATAGGTTTACTTGCCGGAGTAATTTCATGCAGGGGCTGCACCCGCGAACGATGAAAACGTTCCATAGCGATGCTATTTTCTGACTAATAACTTGTCATTCCCGCGGAAGCGGGAATCCAGTGTCGTTAACATTTTGTTGGCGTGTCGTGCAGAGGGGCTGGACCTCCGCTGCAGCCTGCCCTCGCGAAGGCGGGGCGGGGGTGACAGAAGCAGAGCGGGGGCGTCGGTATGAGACGCGGGGGCGAACAGGCAGATTGCCGGTTTCTTGCCGGCATCATGACATCGGAGCATCGGTATGGCCGATTTGTGCGATCCTGACCGCGGCGGCGGCAGGCCGAAGACCAGAGTACCCCTGAAGATCGAAGAATCGCTCGCGGCAACCGCCATCGCGCTGCTGGCGCTGCTGACGTTCGCGAACGTCGTCGTGCGGTACGCGACCGATTTCTCCTTCGCCTTCACGGAGGAGTTCTCCATCTTCCTGATGGTGCTCATGACCCTGTTCGGCGCGTCGAGCGTGATGGCGAAGAACGGCCATTTGAACATCGCCTATTTCGTCGACCGGCTTTCGCCGCGCCGCCGCCGCCGCTGGATCCGCCTTGCGGCGTCGGGGGCGGTGATCGTCACATTCGCCATGCTCGCCGTTCTGGGCGGGGCGATGGCCTATGACGAATACCGCTACGAGGTCACGTCGCCGGGACTGGGCATTCCCACCTGGATCTACACCGTCTGGCTCCCGATTCTCTCGCTGGCGATCCTGGGCCGCACGATCGGCCTCTTCATCCGCATCCGGAGGGGCCAGGGCTGATGCACCCCGCTGTTCTTCTTTTCGGCTGCTTCTTTCTGCTGCTCCTTTGCGGCGTTCCGATCGCCGCCTCGCTCGGCCTGGCCGGTTCGTTGACGATCGCCGTTGCCGGTCTGGGCATCATGGCGGTCCCCACGAGCGTCTATACCGGCATCGCGAAGTATCCGCTTCTGGCCGTGCCGATGTTCGTTCTGGCCGGCGCCATCTTCGACCGGTCCGGCGTGGCCGCCCGGCTGCTGCGCTTCGCCGCGTCCATCATCGGGCAGGGACGCGGATCCCTGGCGGTCATCACGATCCTGGTTGCCATGGTGATCGGCGGCATTTCCGGTTCCGGACCGGCCTGCACCGCGGCCGTAGGAGGGGTCATGCTCGGGGCCATGATGAGGAAGGGATATCCGCCGTCCTTCGCGGCAAGCGTCACTGCCGCGGCCGGCTCGACCGATATCCTGATCCCGCCCTCCGTCGCCTTCATCATCTACAGCGTGCTGGTGCCTTCGGCCACGGTCCCGGCCCTGTTCGTCGCCGGCATCGTCCCGGGCGTCATCGCCTGCATCGCGCTGGTCGTTCCGGCGCTTCTGCTCAGCCTCTACCACGATTTCGGGAGCGGCCGGAGCCAGGAGCCGCGGCCGAAGGTCTGGCAGTCCTTCAAGGAGGCCTTCTGGGCGCTGATGGCGCCGGTCCTCATCCTGGGCGGCATGCGCACCGGCTGGTTCACTCCGACGGAGGCCGCCGCGATGGCCGTCATCTACGGCCTCTTCGTCGGATTCGTCGTCTACCGGAGCCTCAGCTTGAAGGACCTCGGCGAGCTGCTGGTGGAGTCGGCGGAGACCTCCGCCGTCATCCTCATCGTCGTGGGCCTGGCCAGCGTCTTCGCCTGGGCTTCGAGCACCATGGGAATCGTGGATCCGATCGCCAAGGCCGTCGTTTCCTTTGGCGGCGGCGAGCTGGGCGTCATGATCCTCCTGATGCTCTTCCTGATCGTGGTCGGGATGTTCCTGGACGGCATCTCCATCTTCCTGATCTTCCTTCCGCTCTTTGTCCCGGTTGCCGAGCGCTTTTCCTGGGATCTGGTGTGGTTCGGCGTTCTGATGACTTACAACATCGCCCTGGGGCAGTTCACGCCGCCCATGGCGGTCAATCTCATGGTCAGCTGCCGGCTCGCCGGCTGCTCCATCGAATCGACGATCCGCTGGGACGCCTGGCTGCTTCTTTCCATGTTCGCGGGGCTGGTCCTGCTCATTTTCTTCCCCTCGCTGGCGATCTGGCTGCCGAAGGTGCTGGGCTTCATGTAGGGGACCGCTTACCCCGCTTCGGTGGCCGCCCTGCGTCGGTCGGGCGGACGCACGGGTCCTCGGAAACCTGTACAGGTGACCTTATGAACGGACCGAATGCCTGCCGCTCGTCCGCGAAGCGCAGCGGCGCGAGCTCGCCACCGTCAACCGCGACGAGACGCCCTGCGATGGCATCGCCGATTGCGTCGCCCATGGGCAGGAGAGTCCGGCCATGGCGGCCGTGATGGAGCGGGTCAGAGAAGCGCTGGCAGATCCTTCAGGAGAGGAAGGCCGCCCCCTGAAGCGGAAACCTTAGAATCCGAGGAAGGCGTTCAATCTTTTCGCGTCGCGCATCAGCGCCTCGAATCCCTGGAAGGTGAGGGACTGGGGCCCGTCCGAGAGGGCCTTTTCCGGTTCCGGGTGCACCTCGACCAGGAGGCCGTGGGCACCGGCGACAAGCGCCGCCTTGGCCATGGAGGGGACGAGGCTCCGCTTGCCCGTCCCATGGGAAGGATCGACCATGATGGGAAGATGCGACAGTTCCTTGATCAGCGGCACGATCGACAGATCGAGGGTGTTCCGCGTGGCGGTTTCGAAGGTGCGGATGCCCCGCTCGCACAGAATGACGTTGGGATTGCCGCCCGCAAGGATGTATTCGGCGGCGGAGAGAAACTCCTCGATGGTGGCGCTCATGCCCCTTTTCAGGAGCACGGGCTTCCGGGCCCTTCCCAGTTCCTTCAGAAGGTCGAAATTCTGCATGTTCCTGGCCCCGACCTGCAGAAGGTCGGCGCATTCGGAAATCCGTTCCAAATGCTCGGGGTTCATCACTTCCGTCACGACGGGCAGGCCGCTCTCCCTGCGGGCCAGGGTGAGCAGGCGCAGGCCCTCTTCCTTCAGACCCTGGAACGTATGGGGGCCGGTCCGCGGCTTGAAGGCGCCGCCGCGCAGCAGATCGGCCCCGGCGGCCTTGACCGCGAGGGCCGTCCTCACGATCTGATCTTCCCCCTCCACGGCGCAGGGCCCGGCCGCAACGGCGGGGCGGCAGCCTTCGCCGATCCTGACCCCGCAGACGTCGACCACGCTGCTCTTGGGATGGAAGGCCCGGGACACCAGCTTGTAGGGCTTGGAAACATGGATCACTTCCTGGACGCCCGGGAGGTCCGCGATGACGGCGTCGGCGACGTACCCCTCATTGCCGAGCACGCCCACGGCCGTCCGCTCTCCGCCGGGGATCGGCTCCGCCCGGAAGCCCATGTCCTGCACGGCCTTGACCACGGCCTCGATTTCGGCCGCGGTGGCCTTGTAGCTCATGACGATCAGCATTGCTGCCTCTGCGAAACCCCGAAGTTCCTCTACCCATAGCAGCGTACGGCGCCGCCGTCAATGGCCGCTCCAGACACAACCTATGTCATTCCCGCGCAGGCGGGAATCCAGAATTTGGAGATATTGCTCCTGCGACTGTCGCGTCAGGCAGAGATCTGGGGCCCGCAGCCTGCCCTCGCGGAGGCGGGGGCGGGGGTGGGGGTGGGGACGACCTTTTGACAAGCTCAGAATGACAGGGCGAGATTGCCGCGTCCCTGAGTCTATCCTAAGCGAAGCAAAAGGGGTCTTCCCGCAACGATAGGGAAGCAGTCCCTCAGGCGGAGCGCGCGAGAATCGCGGCGCCGAGGGCGCCGTTGATCTGGGCGTGCGGGGTCGTGAGGACCGGAAGGCCGAGAGACTTTCCCACGGCCTGGACGACGCCCGGGTTCCTGGCGACGCCGCCCGTCATCATGAGCGGGGCGCGGACGCCGATGCGCTGCGCCATGGAGGCGATGCGCGCGGCGATGGCTTCGTGGATGCCGGCGACGATGTCCTCGCGGGCCTCGCCCTTGGCGATGGCGGAGACCACCTCCGATTCGGCGAAGACGGTGCAGAGGCTGCTGATCCGCGCCGGCTTCCGGGCGCGGGCGGAGAGCTCCCCGAAGGCCGAAAGGTCCGCTTCGAGGGCGCGCGCCATGACCTCGAGAAAGCGTCCCGTCCCGGCGGCGCACTTGTCGTTCATGACGAAGTTCTCCACGCCGCCGCGATCGTTCAGGACCATGGCCTTGCTGTCTTGGCCGCCGATGTCGATGACCGACCGCACCGCCGGATTCTGAAAATGGGCGCCGGCGGCGTGGCAGGCGATCTCCGTCACGGAACGCGCCGCGAAGGAAACGCTCTTCCTCCCGTAGCCGGTGGCGACGATCCTCTCCAGGTTGGCGGAGTCCAGTTTCGCCTGCGCCAGCGCCCCGGCGAAGGCGGTCCTCCCCGCGGCCTCGGCGCTGTAGCCCGTGAAGATCACGCACTGCGCGAGGATTTCACCGTCCTTCAGGAGGACGGCCTTCGTGCTGATGGAACCGATGTCGATGCCGGCGGTGATCATAAGGCTTGCATGGTTCTATTTCTTGTCGTCCCCGCGAACGCGGGGACCCAGTTCTCTGTGTTGCACCGCTCGCAGGATCAAGAGACCCAAGACCCTGGATTCCCGCTTTCGCGGGAATGACAGGAAGAACACCAGTCGCAGCACCAAAAGATCCAGGACGCTGGATTCCCGCTTACGCGGGAATGACAGGAAGAACGCCCCGCGCGGCGCGGAAGAGGGGTTTTTCAAACTACGCGGCCTTCCTGGTCTTCAGCATTTCCATGAACGCCTCGATGCGCGTCTCCGTCGGCCCCTCGGCGAAGCTCCGCTCGTCCACCATGTCCGCCTCGATCATGAGGGTGGGGATGCCGCGCCGCTCCTGCACGAGCCGCTGAATGTCGTACTGGCCGAGCGAGTAGGGCTTGCAGCTGCGGTTGGAGTGCATGACGAGCCCGTCGGCCGCGTACTTGTCGACCATGTCGACGACCATGCGGGCCATTTCGTCCACGCCGATGTTGAGGTAGATGCGCGTGTAGCATTCGGCCATCGATTCCAGGAAGTTGTTTTCGTCGGCGTACTTCAGCGAGCCGCACCAGGCCGAGGTGTAGGTGTCGGCCACGAGGCAGGCGCCGGCGGCGGCGAACTTTTCGGAGAGCCACTTCGTCCGGAACCAGACGGGGAGGTTGTCCCAGAGGAGCCGGTAGCGCTCGTCCGGGACGGCACCGATGCCCGCGGCGATCCTCTCGTTCATCTCGGCGAGGAGCATCCTGTAGTAGTCGATCGTCTGCTGCTGGCCCCTGAGCGTGACGATGAGCGCCAGGTGGAAGAAGGCGTCGAAGGCGGAAAGCGGCGCCGGCCTGTGGGCCGCCGTGTCCAAGACCGCCTGCCAGAGCCGCTGGCCCTCGATGGAGAGCCGGCCCACCTCCTTCAGGCGGTCGTAATCGAACCTGCGGCCTGCGGCGGACTCCAGGAAGGCGATGTATTCGTCCAACTGCCTCCGCACGTAGCGCCGCATCTCGTCGTGGAAGCCGGTGTGGCAGAAGGGCGTGTCCAGGATGAAGAGCGGACAGCCGAAATAGCGGGCCTGGACCTCGTACCACTTGAGCACGGTGCCGCAGATGTTCGTGCAGCACACGAGCATGTCGGGCCTGGGGAGTCCTCCGATCGGCCCGCCGTTGACGGTCGCGCAGGAGATGTCGGACCGCGCGTAGGAGCAGAGGTCGGAGGAGTATCCCATGGCCTCCGCCTTCGTACAGAGGTCGACGCCCATCTTGGAGGCCCCGATCATGGCGCCGTGGTTTTCGGGGTAGACGGGGATGATGTCCATCGCGATGAGCGGCTCGACGGGCCCGCCGCTCGTGATCCATGCCACCTTCTTGCCGGTCTGCTCCGCCGTCTTGGCGTCGATGTAGTAGGCCGTCATGATCTCCTTCATCTTCGCGACGGCCTTGATCTTGCGCTTTTCCTTTTCCGGGTCTTTTTCGGCCATGATGGTTTCTCCAATGTCAGATCATCTCGAGAAAGGCTTCGAACCGCGTCCTGAGCTGCCCTTCCGCCGGAAGCTGGTCTTCCATCTCGAAGAGCATCGACGGGATTCCGGCGCCGTCCAGCGCCTCCTTGAGGTAGGGGTAATCGAAGGCGTGGGGATCGCAGAATTTCACGAGCAGGAAGACGACGCCCCGGGCCTCCTTCTCCTTTGCCAGCCGGACCAGATGCTCTGCCCGCTCGCGGATGCCGCGGTGTTTCGCCGGGCAGACGGGGCGCTCCGCATAGCGTTGGGCGATCGCCGCCAGCGGATCGCCGTCGCCGTCGATCGTTCCCGAGAAGCCGCGTGTGCCGGTGCAGAAATCGTCCCAGACCACGACCCCCCCGGCCTCCTCGATGAAGGAATACAGTTCCGGATGGTCGCAGAGCCCGCCGGCGAGGAGGACGCGCTTGGCCTTGTTCCCGGCGGTGCACTCGTGGACGTCCTCGAGGGCCTGCAACGCGGGGGGAAGAACCACGACCAGGCGGTCGCGGTCCAGGATCGTCGAGGCCTTGACGATGGTGTGGACGTCGCGGCCGCGGATGCCGCAGGGATTTTCGTTGCGGAGCTCGTAAAGCCGCGCGAGCATTTCCCGGATGCGGTTGTACAGGTCGATCGCTCTGCGCAGGCTTTCGTCCGAAATGGATACCCGGAGTTTCCTCTCGAGGTCGGACCGGAAACGGCGGAGGACGTCCAGCAGATAGTCGCGGGCGCTCGCCGTGTCCAGCCTGGCCGGCAGGACCGCGTCGATGTGAAAGGCCCCGGGCACGTTGAGGCGCCAGAGGTCGGAGAGGCGCTGGATGGAGTCGCAGGTGTGGGGGAAGACGACACCTGCGAGAAAGTCGGATCTGCCGGCAAGGGCGTCCTCCAAGACGCCGCGCACCAGGGAGCAACAGTAGGACTGCAGGTGCCGGTCCGCGAGGCGTTCCGCGCCCGACGTCCCGAAGAGGCGGACGGGGTGTGCGCCGGCCGCGTAGATCAGTTCTTCCGGGGCATAGGAACACAGCGTGCCAACCGCCTTCTTCCCGGATTGGGCCGTGGCGCTCCTGACGTACGAGGCGGGGTCCGCGACGGCGGCGCGGAATTCAGCAAGAGGATCCATGCGATGCGGTCTCCTTTATCATGTCGTTCCAGCCCCCGCTTCCACGAGGTCAGGCTGCAGCGAGGAGCCGGTGTCCTGTGCAGCTCAAGTTCTGCAAAGCCCTGGATTCCCGCTTCCGCGGGAATGACAGGAAGAATGACGGAAATGATAGGAAGAACGACGGGGAATGACAAATATTCACTGCTGTCACTCCCGCGTCTTATTCTGTCGCCTCATCTCCATTTCTGTCACCCCCGCGAACGCGGGGGGGCAGCTCCCGGGTGAAGATCCGGGATCCCGATTCCATAGTCACCCCCGCGAACGCGGGGGGCCAGCACTCTACCGTGCACAGAAACAAACATGAAAAACTCTGGATTCCCCGTTTCCACAGGGAATGACAGAGAGAAGACGGAAATGACAGAAAAGGGCCTGGATTCCCGCTTTCGCGGGAATGACCCGGCTTGCCATGCCTTGCTCCGGGGGCAGTCCATATGCAGAATGAACTGCCGGGAAGAACTCGGCATGAACTGTCGGGAAGAACTCGGCCCGGGGCAGGACCTTTTCCATCATCATTTGCCCGCGTACTTGCCCGCGGCCTTGAGCTTCGCGATTTCTTCCTGTTCGAGGACGTTGAAAGCCACCTTGCCGACGAGCGTCGTGGGCAGGGTCTCGCGAAACTCGATCTCGCGCGGACAGCTCCAGAGGATCAGGTCCTTCCGGCAGTGCGCGACCAGTTCCTTCTCCATTTCCGGCCCCGCCTGCCCCGGGTCCTTCAGGACAACGAAGCCCTTCACGCGCTGCACCTGCTGCTCGTCGGGCACGCCGATGACGCAGGCCTTCAGGACGGCCGGGTGCTTGTAGAGGACCTCCTCCACCTGGGCGGGATAGACGTTCATGCCCGAGGACTTGATCATGCGCTTCAGGCGGAGCTTGAAGTAGAAAAAGCCGTCGGCGTCCATGGTGCCGATGTCGCCGGTGTGAAGCCAGATCCGGCCGTCGGCGTGAAGCTTCAGCGTGTTCGCCGTTTCCTCCGGCTGGTCGAGGTAGCCCATCATGACCGCCGGCCCGTTCAGGCAGATCTCGCCTTCCTCGCCGACGGCGGCCTCGTCGACCGTGCCGGGCTTGACGATCTTGGCCAGCATGTCCGGGAAAGGGACACCGATGCTCCCTTCGCGGTATTCCTTGAGCGGCATCGCCATGATCGCCGTCACCGCCTCCGTCAGGCCGTAGCCCTCCAGAAGCGAAACGGAGCCGCCCTGCTTGCGGACGACCTCCTCGAAGCGCTCCTTGACGGTCCGCGGCAGGGTGTCGGCGCCGCTGAAGGTCGCCTTGAGGCAGCGCAGGTCGGTCTTGCGGAACAGGGGATTGCGGCTCAGGGCGTCGAACAGGGTCGGCACCCCGACGAAGAAATTCGGACGCTTCTGGCGGATCAGCTGGGCAACGGTCTCCGGCGTGAACTGGGGGACGAGGATGCTCTTGGAGCCGCCCATGAAGGCGGCGTTGACGCAGACCCCCAGCCCGAAGCCGTGGAAGATCGGCAGGATCGCGAGGATGGAATCGCCTTTTCCCAGTTTTCCCCAGGCGGAAACCTGCATCCCCTCGCTGATGAAGTTCATGTTGGACAGCATGATCCCCTTGGGGATCCCCGTCGTGCCGCCGCTGTAGAGGATGACGGCCATCTCGTTCGTGCCCATCTGCGCCTTGGGAGCCTGCGGATAGGCCGCGGCCATGAGCTCCTTCCACCAGCGGACCATGGGGTCGGCGGGAACGGGCGGGATCTTGCGCCCCTTCGTGAGGTTGAACCCGATCCGCTTGACGAGGCCCAGGTAGTCGGGGATCTTCGTGAGGATCAGCGTCTGCAGGGGGGTCTGCGCCTTGACCTCCTTGAACTTTCCGTAGAAGGCGTCGATCGTGAGCGCGAAGCGGCTCTTGCTGTTGTTGAGGTAAAAGGCGATCTCCTTGGCCGTGGACAGGGGATGGATCATGGCGGCGACGGCGCCCAGCCTGTTGGCCGCGTAGAAGCAGATGATGCCCTGGGGGGTCGTCGGCATGGAGATGGTGATCCGGTCCCCCTTCTTCATGCCCAGGGAGGCCAGCGCGGCTGCACAGCGGTCGATCTCTCCGCGGAAATCACGGTAGGTGGACGTGGTCCCGAAAAAGTCGTAGGCGATGGCATCCGGGAAGCGTTCAACGGTGCGGACGAGCGCCTCGTACATGGTGACCTGAGGATAATCCAGGGATTCGGGCACATCGCCGTAAAACTTGAGCCAGGGCTTGGTCTCGTACATGATCTCATCCCCCCTCAGGCTGTTGAAAAACGCCCGCCTGCCGCGTTTTCCTCATCCTTCGCCGTTCGACGTACATTCCAGCACGGCTTCACGGCTCAGGATTGCGGGAGCCCTGCATCCGGACGTTTTTGAACAGGCTTCATTTTTTCGGCAGGCTGTCGGAGTGGTTCCCATCGCCTGCCGTGTTCTCCTCACTTCCTCTTTTCCGCCATCCGGAGCAGGTCTTCCATCTTCCGCAGCTCCTCGCCGTAGAGCGACCAGTTTCCCTGGCGCAGGGCATCCTGCGCCTTGCGGTAATGGCCGAGGGCCTCGATTGCCAGCTGCCGTTCCGTCCGGTCGGGCCTTCCCGCCGCGGCGATTTCGGCCGCGGCCGCAGCCGCTGCCTTCGGGCCGCCGCGGTCCTTCATCTGCTCGCCGCCGAAGATGCGCTGGAGGGAGATCTCGAGGTTTTCCTCCATTTCGATCGTGTTGCCGAAGGCGACGATGACGCGCTTGAGTTCGGGGAGCTGGCCTTTTTCCGCCGCCAGGTACAGCGGTTCGACGTAGAGGAGCGCCTTTTCGATCGGGATTGCCAGCAGGCTCCCCCGGATGACCTCGGAGCCGCTTTGGCTCCACAGGGAGATCTGCTTGGAGATCTCCGAGTGCTGGTCGATGCGGGCCTCGATCTGGCGCGGGCCGTACACCAGCTTCTGCTTGGGGAAGTTGTAGACGATCAGGCGCCCGTAATTCGGATCGTCGCAGCGGGCGGCCATCCAGGCCGACATGTTGTCCTTGTTGCGCGGCGTGAAGGGGACCAGCAGGATGAACTCCTCCTTCTTCCCGTCCGGGAGCCGCATGATCGTGTAGTAGGGCTCCATCTCCTGCTCGGAGCCCTTGATGGCCTTGCCCGGGATCGCCCAGAGGTCCTCCTTGTTGTAGAAGACCTGGGGATCCTTCATATGGTACGCGCGGTACATGCGGGCCTGGACGGACAGCATCCCCGTGGGGTAGCGGATGTGCTTCTTCAGGGCCTCCGGCATGGCGGAGAGGGGCTGGAAGACCCCCGGGAAGATCCGGGCGTAGGTCTTCAGGATCGGATCGTCGGGATCGCTGACGTAGAGCTTGACCGAGCCGTCGTAGGCGTCGACCACCGCCTTGAAGGAATTGCGGATGTAGTTGCCGACCTGCGGCGTCGGTTCGGAGTAGGGGAAGCGGTCGGATGTCGTATAGGCGTCCAGGAACCACAGCAGCCTTCCCTCCGGTGAGACCACCAGGTAGGGGTCCGCGTCGATCCGGGCGAAGGGGACGATGCGGGACACGCGCTCGCGGACGTTCCGGTAATACATCACGCGGCTTTCGGCGGTGATGTCGTCCGAAAAGAGGATCGTCATCGAGCGGAACCGTGCCGCGAAGAGGAGCTTCCGCCAGAAGCCGAGGGGCACGCCGCCCTTGCCCTCGTAGCGCGCATAGACGTTTTTGTCGCCCACGGGATAGTCGAACTCGGGCCGCTTGGTCCGGACGAAGACGTACTCGTTGGAGACCTCGCCGAAGTAGATCTCCGGCCGGGTCACGCGGACCTCCGTCGTCGATACCGGGGGGATGTCCTTGATGAAGAACTCCGGCAGGCCCTCTTTCGAGATGCGGTTGACCGGCCCCATCACGATGCCGTAGCCGTGCGTGTAGTTGAGATGCTCGTTGACCCAGGTCCGGGCCGGGAGCGCCCGGTAGGAGAGCTCCCGCGGCGAGAGCATGACCTGGCGGTACTCGCCGTCGATGGTATACCGGTCGTTGTCCACGTCGACGAACTTGTAGTAGGTGCGGATCTCCTGGAGCTGGCTGTACGTCAGGAGCAGCGGCGCATGGTCCCAGAGGCGGATGTTCTTGATCGTGATGTCGTTGCGGCGCAGGTCTTCCCGGGTGAGGTTTTCGTCGGCGGGGAACTCCTGGTCCTCGATGGCGTCCAGCTTGTAGGCGGCGCGCGTGTAGGCGATGTTGCGTTCGAGAAAGGGTTTCTCCAGGACGATTTCGTTGGGGATGACCATGAACTTCTGGATCACGCCCGGGAGGATGCCCCGGCCGATGACGAGGCAGGCGATCAGGGCGAGGATCGCGACGGCGGGGATCCGCCAGTTCCGGCTGAAGATGTAGGCGACGACGGCGATCCCGGCCAGGACCGCGAGGCCGATCAGGACCTTCAGCACCCAGATCTGCGTCGCGGTGTCCGTGTAGCCCGGCCCGAATACGACGCCGCGCTTGACGGAGAGCATCTCGCTCAGGTCGATCCAGAAGCCGAAGGCGGCGTTGAAGAGGAGCGCGGCGACGAGAATCGCCATGTGCATCCGGGCCGCCGGCAGCAGGTGAAGGGTCTGCGGCGGGATGAACGTCAGGGAGCGGCGGATGAAATAAACGAAGGCGGTGCCGGCGAGCGTCAGGAAGAGCGCGCTCATGATCCACCCGTACAGGTACGTCAGGAACGGCAACCGGAAGATGTAGAAGGAGATGTCCCGCCCGTACAGGGGGTCCGTCAGATTGAAAGGCGTCGGGTTGACGAAGCGCAGGAGGTTTTCCCACTGGGTGGACCCCTGGACCGCCATCAGGATGGCCATCACGACCGCCGCGGCCAGGATGACGATGCCGAGGAACCGCCTGCCAAGCGTGAGGATCGGGAAGGGCACAAAGTCCGTTGCCGACGGGGGAGGGGCATCGGGCGAAAGGCGGAGCGCCGCCAGGAGACTGGGGTAGAAGATCACGAAGAAGAGGCCGCCGAAGAGTGCGGCGGCCTTCAACTGGTTGATCAGCGTGACGAGGAAGACAACGGGATAACCGAGCTCCTGAAACCAGTACCAGTCGGTGATCATCTCCACGACGCGCCACATCAGTGCGACGGTGCCGAACAGCACCGTGACCAGCAACAGCGTGCGGCTGTTCCTGAGGGGTGATCCGGGATGCCCGCCCGGCCAGGGTGTTCCGAAGGGTCCGCCTGCGCTCATAAGAGTTTCTCCTTTTCCAACGCCTTTATAGAGACAGCGGCACAAGGTGTCAAGGGAATTGGGCCGGCGGGCAGCGCGGGAGCGCTTGACAAGGGCCGGCGGATCATGTATTTAGCATGCGAAATAATTGCGCGGGATGCCGCGCAGGACCGGAGCAGAAAAGGAAGCGTTGCCGCTGATGACGCCCTATGACGATTGCATCGTTTTTCTCCTCGCCAAGGCCTACCAGCGGGCCCACGGGCAATTCCGGAAGCAGCTTCAGCCGCATGATCTCACGCCCGTGCAGACCCTCGTCCTCACCGCCCTCGGCGTCGGGGAGGGCACTTCCGTCGGCGACCTCGGCAAACGGCTCGGCCTCGACTATGCCACGCTTTCCGGCGTCCTGGACCGGCTCGCGGCCGCCGGATGGGTCGTGAAGGAAACGGACGACAGAGATCGCCGCACCGTGAGAATCCTTCTTTCTCCCAAGGCAAGGAACATCCTCCCGGTCCTCGCGAAGATCCGGGAAACCGCGAACGCCGAGATCATGAAGCCTCTCCGCGCGGAGGAACGTCTTCTCCTGAAGCGCATGCTCCGCGATCTGCAGGGGTGAATTTTTTTGCCTTGTTATTTCGTATACGAAACATAAATGCCGGGGACTTGGTGCGGACCGGCGTTCCCGGAACCGGCAGGGGAAGCGGGGGCGAAGTCACGACAAAAAGGAGGGAAGACCATGCAGAGCAAAGAGGAGATTCGTCGGTACGGTCGGGATCTGGGAGCGGACGCCGTGGGCTTTGCCGCCGTCGAGGACTACAAGTCCCCCCGCACGCCTGATCCGCGGTCGCTTCTGCCGGGGGTGAAATCCCTGGTGGTCCTTGCTTACCGGGAAACGAACGGTTCCCTGGACAGCCCCGTTCCCCGGATCGCGATGATGACGCGCCTGGCCGTCATGGACCTGATGAAGAAGAACAATTATCTGACGGCGCGTTTCCTCGAAGATCGTTTCCAGGCGAAGGCCGCCGCCATCGCTCCTTCCTTCCCTCTGAACATGCATCCGCCGCAGATGGGCCTTGCCGGGGACATATCCCTCCGTCACGCCGCCGTGGCGGCGGGCCTGGGCGTCTTCGGTCGCCACAACCTCGTGATCCATCCGAAGTTCGGAACGCGCGTGCTCTTCACGGCCGTGCTGACGGATCTTCCCCTGGCCTCCGATCCCCCCGTCGCGGAAGGGCTCTGCGACGGCTGCGGCGCCTGCGTCGCCGCCTGCCCGGCCCATGCCCTTGACGCGGAAGGCAGGACCGACGCCATGAAGTGCCTGAGGGGCAGTCAACCCTACGGGATCGGCGCGGCCATCTCCTTCATCCGCAGATTCACCGCCGCGGCACCGGACCAGCAGAAGGCCCTGCTGACGGACCCCCTGTTCCTCAGCCTCTACCAGGCGATTCCCATGGGATTTCAGTACGAGTGCTTCCGATGCGAAGCCGTCTGCCCGGCGTGCAGGTCCTGAGGCGGTTCCCTGAAGCGGATGCCTTTTCGGCGAACGGCCCCGGCTTTCACGATATGACGCGGATCGGCTTTCCATCCAGAAAAGCGACGATGTCCTCAACGGCGTCCTGATACATCCTGGCGAAGTTCCCTTCGGTCACGTAGCCGAGGTGGGGCGTGAGGAGGACATTGTCCAGTTTCCGGATGGCGGCGTCCGCCGGCAGGGGTTCGGCATCGTACACATCGATGGCCGCGCCGGCGATCTTCTTTTCGCGCAGCACCCGGAGCAGGGCTTCGCCATCGACGACCGGCCACCGCGAGGTGTTGATGAAATACGCCGTCGGCTTCATCAGGCCGAGTTCTCCGGCGCCGACGATGCCGGCCGTGCGCGCGCTCAGAACGATGTGGACCGAAAGGACGTCGGACCGGCGAAACAGTTCGTCCTTTTCCACGCGGCGGGCATGGTGTTCCGCCGCCCTCTCATCGGTCAGATTCTGACTCCAGGCGATCACTTCCATACGGAGGGCCTTGGCCGCGGCCGCAACGGCGCCCCCCACCCTGCCCAGACCCAGCAAGCCGAGCGTCTTCCCGGAGAGATCGCTGCCGAGGCGCGTCTGCCATCCCCCCTGCCTCATGGAAGCGAACTGCCCCGGAATATCGCGCATGAGCGCAATCATCAGCCCGATGGCGAGCTCGGCGGTTGCATTGCCCGCACTGCCGGTGCAGCAGACGGTAACGCCCTGGGCGTGCGCCGCTTCGATGTCGAACGAGGAATTGCGCCGGCCGGTCGTGATCAGGAGCTTCAATTTCGGAAGGCGGCGGAGCAGACCGGCGGGGAACGGCGTCCTTTCCCGCATCCCGACGATGATTTCGAAATCGGCGAGGCTTCCTGCCGCATCCTCCGCATTTGCGAACGGCTTCCGGAATACGGTGGTTTCGGCGCGTCCCTTCAGCGGGCTCCAGTCCGCCAATCTCTGGGAGACATTGAAATAATCGTCAAGAACGGCGATGCGCATGGGATCCTCCTCTTTTCGTTTCGGGCCCGGCCCGCGGGCGACGGCTTCTTCCCCCACCTCTGTCCCGCACCGGCCTCGGGCCGTGAATCCGGCAGCGAGCGCCTACCCCGCAGCTTGCTGCGGGGTAGGCGAGCGAATCCTGTTTGAGATTCCTTCCCTGGGGATCGAAGGTTCTCCGGAGCTTGCTCCGGAGGGCTTCAATTCATTGCTACTAGAGGCGCTGCTGCCTGTCAAGGAATGCGTGGGACGGGAGACGGAGGCGGCGGCTGATGGGCGAGGCTCGGCGGTCCGCGCAAATTGACAGCGCCGGAGATTTGTGCAAGAGGTGTCGTCGCATTGCGGAGGGGGTCGACCATGCAGCCGAGAGCCGGGTACCTGATGGAAAACAGCGAGGAGGCGATCCGCCTTGAAGTCAAGACGGACCCGGGCAGGGTGCGGGAGGAGGCCCGCTGGTGCGGGATCGGGGCGGGACAGTCGGTGCTCGACGCGGGCTGCGGCCCCGGCAAGACGTCCTCGATCCTCCTCGAGATGGTTCAGCCCGGCGGCTCGGTCCTCGGCGTCGACTACTCGCCCGAGCGCATCGCCTATGCGGACCGGCATTATGGCCGCGGGGCGGACCTCCGCTTCGAGCTGCACGATCTCCGCGACCTTCCGGACCGGTATTCCGGGCGCTTCGACATCGTCTGGGCGCGCTTCGTCCTGGAGTACAACCGCGCCGAAGGGCTCCAGATCGTCCGGAATCTGAAGGAATGCCTGAAGCCCGGCGGCACGCTGTGCCTCATCGACCTGGACCACAATTGCCTCGGACATTTCGAACTGCCGGCCGGGATGCAGGAGGTGATGGAGGCCGTCATGCGGCGCGTGGACGAGGAGTTCAATTTCGACACCTACGCCGGGCGCCGGCTCTATGCACACCTCTACGATGCGGAATTCGAGGACATCGGCGTGGAGGTCCGGGCCCACCATCTGATCTACGGGAAGGTGCGCGACGAGGAACTGTTCAACTGGACGAAGAAGATGGAGGTTGCGGCGCGGCGCCTTCCCGGAATGTTCGGCGGCTACCCCGGCGGCGCGGCAGCCTTCGACCGGGATTTCCGCGCCTTCTTCCAGGACCCCCGGCGGTTTACCTATACGCCGGTGGTGATGGCGAAGGGCCGGAGACCCTAGCAGGCCGAGAAGAAAGTCCCCGTCTGCAGCGTTGCCTCGTTCCTCGTCGGTGCAGCCCTTCGACAGGCTCAGGGCAGGCTAAGGAGTCTGTCATGGTGAGCTTGTCGAACCATCGGCGCCCTGCATCCGGACCTTTTTGAACAGCTCGCCGGGAGGGATCAGGATTCGTCCAGGACGGAGCGTATCGCCCTCAGGAGGTCCTGGATCTTGTAGGGCTTGTTGATGAAGCCCCGGGCCCCCATGCGCCGCACCTCTTTTTCCTTGATGCTGGCCGAGTAGCCGCTTGCCACGATCACCCGGACATGGGGATTGAGCGCGACGAGTTCGCTCAGGCACTTGATGCCGCCCATGCCCGGCATGATGAGGTCCAGGATGATCAGGTCGATCTCCTTCATGTTCCGCCGATAGCGATTGAGGGCCGTTTCCCCGTCCTGGGCCAGGAGCGTCTTGTATCCGTACTCCTCGAGGATGTCCTTCCCCGTTTCCAGCAGGTGCGTTTCGTCGTCCACCAGAAGGATGGTCTCGAAACCCTTGGCCGTCGGCTCTTCCTGCGAGGGAGCGGCGGCTGCCGGCATTTCGGTCGGCGACCATGCGGGCAGATAGATCTGGAAGACCGTTCCGCCGCCCGGCTCGCTGGCGCAGGCGATGGTGCCGCCGTGGTTCCGGACAATGCCGTAGACGACGGAGAGTCCGAGCCCCGTTCCCTTCCCGGCTTCCTTCGTCGTGAAGAACGGCTCGAAGATGTGTTCGAGAACCTCCTTGGTCATGCCCGTTCCCGTATCCGATATCGTCAACTGCACGTACTTTCCCGGCGGAAGGGAGAGGCCGCCGATCTTCATCTCGGGGTCGATTCTCACGTTGGCGGTCTGAATGCGGAGGATCCCGCCCTCCGGCATCGCATCGCGCGCGTTGACGGCCAGATTCATGATGATCTGGCCCAGCTGAACCGGGTCCGCCTGGATGACGTAAAGGCCCTCTTCCAGATCGGTCTCGACGGTGATCATGCGCGGGATGGTCTGGACGATCAGGTCGTGGAAACGGAGGATTTCCTCGTTGAGGTCGACCGCCTTGAGCTTGCTTTCCATCTTGCGGCTGAAGATCAGCAGCTGTTTGATGAGGTCGGATGCGCGCTGAACGAGTTTCTCGATGCTCGTCAGGTATTTCCAGTCCGGATCGGATTCCCGGCGCTTCATCATCAGGAGCTGATTGTAGCCGCCGATCGCCTGCATGATGTTGTTGAAGTCGTGCGAGATTCCCCCGGTCAGCGTTCCGACGGCCTCCATCTTGGAGGCATGGTGCAGCTTCAATTCCAGCTGCCGCTGCTCCGTGATGTTCTTGAGCATGCCGACGACCGTGAACCGCCCCTCGGAGTCCACGTTGGGCGCGGCGCTGCCGAGGAAGTAGCGTTCCGATCCGTCGCGGTGGAGCATGATGCCGATCTCCTGGCGGATCGTCGCCCGTTCGCTGCGGATCCGCTTGAAGAACGCGATCAACCGCGCATGATCCTCCGGCTTCGCGAAACGGTCGAAGTGCCGCCCGATGACCTCGTCCGGCGGGTATCCGAGGATCTTTTCCCAGGCGGGGTTCACGTAGCTGATGGCGCCCTTGTCGTCGAGGGTGAAGATGATGTCCGGCGCGCTTTCGCTCAGGGAACGGAACTTCTCCTCGCTCTCGCGGATGCGCGCGTAGATGCGGGCGTTGTTGATGCTGATGCCGATGTGGCGGGCGAGGCCCATCAGCAGGTTCATGTCGCTCTGGCTCAGGTTCCGCTTCGAGCGGATGTTGTCGACCAGCAGGATACCGATCGACTCCTGTTCGAAGACGATGGGAACGCAGATGAACGACTGCGCCCCCATGCGATGGGCGAAATCGAGACTCCTCTTCGACAGGTCCTTTTCGATGGCGTCGACGTTGTCGACGAGGAAGGGCGTCTGCTTCCGGAAGGCGACGACCAGGACCCCCTTCGATTCCGGGTTCGTGAGGTTGAAGTTCACGGTCTTCAGATAGGCCTCGTCCTCTTCGCTGTAGCCGTACCCGATCCTGTACGTCAGCCTCGTCAGCTCCCGGTTGGCGAGCAGGATCATGCCGCGGTCGAAATCGAGGCGCTTGCGCAGGACGTCGATCAGATACTTCAGGAGGTCCTCGATATGGAGGATCATCGAAGTGGCCTGCCCGATTTCGTGGATGAGCAGGGCGTTGTTGTAGCGGATGTTGATCTCGTCCAGCAGACTCCCGGCCAATTCGCTTTCGCTCTTGATGCTCTCGGCCAGCCGCCTCCTTTCCAGGAACTCCGTATACCACGCGGCGCCCAGCGCCACGGCGCCTCCCGAGAGGACCGACGTCAGCCAGCTTGTCCCCGGCATGGTGTGAATCAGGATCGGCGCCGTGACGGCAAGCCCCAGGAGGAGATAGTTGCGGATCCGCTGCCAGATGTACGACGGCGTCCTCTCCCAGGTGATCAGATACTGGCAGCGCTTCCCGCCGCGGTGGACGCATTCGGGATGCTCGATCCGCGAATAGTTGGGCGTGAACATCTTCCCCACCGATTCGAAGGTCCCGATCCTGTTTGCACACTGGTAGGGTTTTTCGGCCACGCCGGGATTCGGCGTGACGACGACTTCCATGCGGTTGGCGCCCAGGATCTTGGTCTGGATCGTGGCGGCGCGGGTCATGATCGGATGGAAATGGCCGAGCATGGCGTACACGGAGCCGGGGGAAAGAAAACCGAGGACGTAGTGGGGCAGGGCGCCGGACGCCTTCGAAAACCCGGTGAGCCGTCCCGCCTCGCGGGAGATATCGGGGTTGCCGGTCTTGCGGACGAGAATTTCGTGAAAACGGTCGACCTGACGCTGCGTCAGCCAGTGGCCGCTGTCCTCGAGGTGGAAGGACGTGATGCCCGCGTATTGGAGAAGTTCGTCGGCATCGACGTCGGGGTGGAAGGTCTTCAGGTACTCGACGTAGTTCCGGGTGATCTTGCTGTTGTACAGTGCAACATCATCCATGACACCCGACGGCGCCTCGGCGGAAGAGCTACTCATACTTCATCCTGAATTTCCGCTGAACGAATTCCATGAGGTGATTGGCGAAGCGGGTGTCCATGATCCACAGCGAATACAGTTTTTCGTGCTTCAGACCCAGGGCCGCGGCCCCGGTGTGGGGATAGATTAAAAGGGGTACTTTGTCAAGGTTGTATTCCCCGGAAACCGCTGAGATTGCGGCCGAGAGGGCCTCCTGAGAAAGCAGCGCGGGCTCGAGGATGAGGATCGTGACGCCGTTGAGCAGCTCGGAGAGATTGATGCCCAGATCGGACCGGTTAGGGATCAGGACCGCGGCCAGCTTCCCGTTGAACCGGAGGGCAAGCGATTTCCAGTTCCTCAGGAATCCGAGGCGGGCGTAAACCTCCTGAAGCGTCGAACGTCCCTTGCGCATTCCCTCCAGGTCCAGGACGTCCGGCAGCAGGCCGCCGGAGGCATGGCCGTAGAAGAGGCGCAGTTCCCGGAGTTCGCCGGGGGTGGTGTCCGACAGGGTCCACCCCGCCGGGAGCGGATCGCCTCCGCCCGCGGCCGGCCAGGTCAGGTAGGAGAAGAGGTCCAGCGAGCAGCCGCGCGGATTGCTGAGGTGACGTGCGAATCCTCCGAAGACACGCTCGGGGAACTTGTTGTCCGGGCGGTAGTAACACATCACGTAGTCCATCTTGGCCGATGGGAGATGGCACATCCCGTTGAGAAAGATCATGATCTGTTTGAGCACCTGGAACCCCGGGAGCCGGTTTTCCAGGTTCCGGGCGGCATGGTGATGAATCATCCAGGCCCGTTCGTAGGCCTTGACCATGGACATGTGGCCGTAGATCCGTCCGTCCTTCTCGTAGGTGATGTGCCGGGCGATGTCCGGGTTCTCCTGGTACAGTTTCCGGTACGTCTCCTTGAAGCGGTCCCTGTAGGACTGCAGGAGGCGGTATTTCTTCGCATAGAGGAAGCCCGTGTCGAAAAAGAATTCCCACAGGGCATCCATGTCGACCTCGGTGGAAATGAACGTGTGCGGATCCATCGACTTGCCGAGGAGATAATTCAGCCGGCTGTACGAATGGATGTCCATGTCCAGAATCACGAGCCCGCAGTGGGCGGCGGCGTTCTCGGCCTGCCGTCGGTAGATGGTCTGGACCGAGCAGCGGATCTGGAAGGTTCCGGCGTATTGGATGTCGACGTCCGGAAGAATCAGGCCGGGGAAAAGGAAGCCTTCGCTGAGGGGTTCCCGGACCGAAATGCCGGATGTGGAGATGTCGAAGATCTCGAGTTTCTTCCTCTTGCCCAGGAGGGGGTGACGGAACAGGGCCATCAGGGGCGGGCTGATCTGCCGGCGCGGGTTGCGGATCGGCTCGGGCTGAAAGCGCTGGACGGTATCGCGGGTGGGCGCCAGGACTATCTCACGCTCCAGGGGATCAACGCTCTGCCTGAGCAGGCGGCATTCCCCGGCAAAGACGACGCGGCCGCCGCTGATGAAACGGACGTTCATCGGGGCGTCGGGATTGAACCAGGCGAATGAAGAGGAACTCTCGGGACGGACGCGGGCGCGGAAGGCCCGGGTGCTGAAATCCAGCAGCTCCCCGCAGGCCAGAAATCCGCACTGCATGACCTCCGCACCGGCGTTCCGGGCGGGATGGCGGCGGTTCTGCCTCCGGTTGATGATATAGCCCTTCTCCGGAAGGGAGAGTATCCAGGTTTCCCTGCCCTTCTGCAGCGATTCCGCCGGGATGAATACGACTCCCGGTTCGTCCAGGATCAGCAGGGAGTGAAACGAATAGGCGTCGAGGATGGGGCCGTTGCCGTTCGCGGTCCAGCGGCAGCAGAACGGTTCTTCGCCGCAGGGATCCGTCTGGGCCGGTACGAGGACTCCCGCATCGTAGCGGGGGTGGCGCAGGTGCAGGTATACGGGGAGGCCCGTGAAATGGGCGTAATTGAGGATGTTGACGATGCCGTTCCGGTCCAGTTCCCGGTTTTCTTCCAGATGGGAGAACAGTTCGCCGTGCCGGAACGCCAGCGGCAGGGCGGAGGGCTCTTGTTTCCCCTTCGCGGGCATCTCCTCGCCGATTTCAGGATCTTTCTTCATCCCCCGTCCATCCCCGCCTTTGCCTGCGCATTCCCTGAAACAGACACCCGATGGCGACCTTGCCTCCCCCGACCACGCCGCGGGGAAACGGGCAAAAGCGAATCCACGGCCCTCTTCAGGAGCGAAAAGCCCTCAATCGTGTTCCGAAAAATTCCCGTCCGTGGGATTCCTGCGGCGGGCGCCGCCTGGAACGGCAGTGCATCCCGTTCATGCGCCGGCCGGTCTTTCTCGGGCGAGCCCCATGCGTCGGGGTGAGAGACGGGGCGATTCTAGACAAAAAGATCGCGACTTGTCAAATTCTATTGTGCATGGTAACAAACTCAACCGATGCCCATCCTGCCTTTGGACAAGCGGGACCCCGGTCGAACGTGCTGAGGAGGAATGCCATGGCTCTGGTCTATGAGAAGGATGGCCCCGTCGCGAAGGTCGGTCTCAACCGCCCCAAGGAAAGAAACGCGTTAGATCCTGAAATCCTTCTGGATTTGCATCGCGCCTGGAAGGATGTGAGCGGAGACGACGCCATCCGGGTCGCCGTCCTCTATTCCTGCCTGCCCGACATTTTCTGTTCGGGCATGGATTTGAAAGCGGCCATTCCCATCCTGACCCGGATGCGGCCCCCGCAGACGGAAGCGGAGCGCTGGCTCATCGAGGTGGGATCCCAGGTAGGGGAGTCGATGCTCAAACCCAACATCGTGACGAAGCCCGTCATCGCGGCGATTCACGGCTACTGCCTGACCGGGGGATTCGAGACCGTCATGGGAGCCGACCTGCGCGTCGCCTCCGAGGAAGCCGTTTTCCAGATGCGGGAGGCGAGCCTCGGCATCATGCCGATCGGCGGGGCCAACGTCTACCTCACGCGGATGATGACGCCGTGCCGGGGATTGGAGATCCTGCTGACGGCGGGCAACTACGACGCAAAGACGCTCCTGGAATGGGGCTTCCTCAACCGGGTCGTGCCGAAGGAGAAGCTGATGGACACGGCGATGGATCTGGCCGCCCGGATCGCCGCCAACGGCCCGCTGGCCGTCCAGGGGGTCATCCGCTGCTGGCGGGAAACGAAAGACATGCCATGGCCGCAGGCCTTTGACCGGGAGGTCGAGATCGGCTTTCCCGTTTTCGGGAGCCAGGACGCACGGGAAGGGATTCTGGCCCAGAGGGAGAAACGAAAGCCGAACTTCCCGGGGAAGTACTGACAGGGCCGGGAGGCTCCCCGCGACGGCGAACGGCGTCCGGCGGGAAAGAGAGTCGCACCGGCCGATTTGCAGAAAGGAGATGACCATGTCCAAATCGGAAGAAGCATTGAAGGCTGCCTTCGCGGGCGAGTCCCAGGCGAACCGCAAGTACCTTGCCTTCGCCGCCAAGGCGGAAGCGGAGGGTTTTCCCCAGGCCGCCCGGCTGTTCCGGGCGGCGGCGGAAGCGGAGACCGTCCATGCCCACAATCACCTGCGGGCGATGAAAGGCATCCGCACCACGAAGGAGAACCTCCGGGAGGCGCTTGCCGGCGAAATCCACGAATTCAAGTCGATGTATCCGGAGATGATCGCGGCGGCCAAGGCGGAAGGAAACAAGGAAGCGGAGCGGACGTTCACCTTCGCCAACGAGGTGGAGAAGATCCACGCGAAGCTCTACGAGGCCATGTCGGCGTTGCCGGCGGGGGCGGAGGGCTATGCCTATTACGTCTGTCCGGTCTGCGGCTTTACCGCGGAAAGGGAAGCACCAGGCACCTGTCCGGTCTGCGGAGCGGAAGGCAAGGTTTTCCGCAAGGTCGAGTAGGCCAGGATTCGGATCAGCCGGGGTCTCCCGACCGGACCCCGGTTCTTTTTCACCCCCGATTCTTTTGTCAGGATGCGATGAGGCCCGATGCCCCGTTTGCTGCTGATCAATCCATCCAATGCCCACAAGGGGCTGGGGAACGCCGAGGCGACGTCCTGGCCGCCGCTGAACCTCTCCTATGTAGCCGCCGCAACTCCCGGCCACTATCAGATCGAACTGATTGACGAGAATATCGAGCCCTTTGCCTATCGGGAAGCCGACATCGTCGGCATCACCGCCTATACGGCCTCGGTCTTCCGGGGATACCAGATCGCCCGGATCTACCGCGACCGGGGGATTCCGACGGTCATGGGGGGCATCCACGTCTCGATGCTTCCCGATGAGGCCCTGCGGTACTGCGACACCGTCGTCGTCGGCGAGGCCGAATCCGTCTGGCCCCGGGTGCTGGCCGATTTCGAAGCGGGACGCCTCGGGAAACTGTACAAAGGCGGATGGGAAAGCCTGGAAAATCTGCCGACGCCGCGCCGGGACCTCCTGCGGAACGACATTTACCGCTGGGGAAGCCTTCAGACGTCGCGCGGCTGTCCCATGGACTGCATCTTCTGTTCCGTCACCGCATTCAACGGCCGTCGTTTCCGCAGACGGCCGCTGGAGTCCGTCGTCGGCGAACTGGAAGGGATCCCGCAGCGGATGGTGATGCTGACCGATGACAACATCATCGGCTTCGGCAGGGAGGACCGGGACTGGGCCTTTGCTTTTTTCTCGCGCATCCTGGAGCGGGGCATCCGCAAGCATTTCTTCGCCCAGGCATCCATCCAGTTCGGCGAAGATCCCGATCTCATCCGTATCGCGGCGCAGGCCGGTTTGCGCATCGTCTTTGTCGGCATGGAATCCATCAATGCCGACACGCTTCGGGCCTACAACAAGTCTCTCAATCTCCAGCGCCTTCACCAGAACCGCTACCGGGAGCTGATCGCGGCCATCCGCAGAGGCGGGATCGCCTTTCACGGCGCCTTTGTCTTGGGAGGCGACGAGGACGGGCCGGACGTCTTCGACCAGACGCTGCAATTCGTGCGCTCTTCCCATATCGACGTGCTTCAGCTCACCAAGCCCACCCCCCTGCCGGGTACGAGACTCTGGGAACAACTCCGGCGCGACGGGAGGATTCTCCAGGAGAACTTCCCCGAGGCCTGGGATGACTACCGCCTCACGAAACTCGCGTTCCAGCCGGCGCAGATGTCGATCGACGACGTGTACGAGGGATTCACCTATCTGCGGCAGCGCTATTATGGCGCCTGGGAGACCGTGAAGAGGACCTTGAACACCCTTTGGACGACGAGAAATCCGGTCGCGGCCGCCATGGCCTACGGGTTCAACGCCTCCTACCACAGTGCATTCAGGAATTCCGAGCATTACCGCCTATTCGGCCGTCGCGACCTGGACGGGAAATTCCGCCGGGCGTGACGCGGGCCGCGGCGGCAGTCCTCCGGTCGACGGCCCGACTCGGCCCTGCGGGTCCGCTCCCGCGGGCAGGCGGCCGGCTGACAGGTACGGTCCTGTCGCAATCCTTGAAACCTTTCGAGAGGGAGGAGGAACCATGACGCGGGATGAAGCAGCGGCGCTTCTTGCGCGGTACGTGAAGAACGAAAACATGATCCGACACAGCCTGGCGGCGGAGGCGGTGCTGCGGGCGCTGGCAAGGCGTCTCGGCCGGGACGAGGAGAAATGGGGCTTGGCGGGCCTTCTCCACGACATCGACATCGAGCAGGTCGGCGGCGACCTGGCGGTCCACGGACTGGCGGGCGAGAAGATCCTGTCGGAAAACGGCTGCGATCCGGAGATCGTCGAAGCCGTCCGGATGCACAACGAGGCGGCGGCGGGGGCCTGCCGGTCGAAGGAGTTCCACCACGCCCTGGCCGCCGGAGAAACGATCACGGGTCTCATCACGGCGACGGCGCTGGTCTATCCGGACAGGAAGCTCGCCGGCGTGAAGGTGAAGTCGGTGACGAAGCGCATGAAGGAGAAAGCGTTCGCCGCCTCGGTGAACCGCGGCACGGTCCTGGAGTGCGAGAAGATCGGATTGCCGCTGGACGAGTTCGCCTGCATCGCGCTCTCCGCGATGCAGGGGATCAGCGGCGAGCTGGGTCTGTAGGGCGTTCGTCGTCCGGGCAAGGCGGGCAGCCGCCGCGTCTTCTCAAAACCTTCCGGAAGACAGGTCCCAGCGGTTTCCGGATCTCCGCTATGCCGTCCCTGGGGTCTCCCGGAGGTCGCTGAGAAGGGCCCCCCGCTGAGACATCCGCAGGGAGCCCCGGGAATCGCCGACGTTGACAAAACCGGATCGCATGAATAGCATGATAGTTGATGATCGATCGGCAGGCACGCTGGGGTTCGGAGGCCCGTACGACAAGCGTGCAAAACCCTTGAGGCAAAGGAGATACGTCATGGAAAAACGGATGAATGCGCTGGAAGTGGCTCTGAACAACGAAATGAAGGAGCACCAGTTCTACAAGACGAACGCCGAACGTACCTCCAACCCTATCGGCAGGGCGATGTTCGAACAGATCGCCAAGGAGGAACTGGAACACCACGAGAGGCTTCAGCAGCTCCACGATGCCTGGAACAAGCAGAAGAAGTGGCCGGAAACGGTCCCGCTGAAGGTCAGCAATACGGCGATCCAGAGTGCCTTCCGGGGCGCCCTGAAGAAGTCCCCGAAGGCGGGCAAGGGGGACGCGGACGACCTCAAGGCGATCCGCACGGCGATCGACTTCGAAGCGAAAGGCGCCGCCCACTACGCGCAGTTGCGTGACGCATCGACGGACCCGAAAGAAAAGGGCTTCTTCGACCTCCTGGCGAACATCGAACACGAGCATTTTGTTTCGCTGAAGGATACGGAGGAATTCCTGACGGAGCCGGCCATGTGGTACCAGAAATTCGGCAAGACCGGCCTCGACGGTGCATGACGGCTTTGCGGCGGCCGGAGCCGGCCCCTCCGGGCTGCACCGGCAGGCCCTCAGGCCCCTCACCCGGCTTTCCCGCCGATCGATTTCCTTCCGTCGGGTGTGCACTTTGAGTCCGCGGTCGTTTGGACGGAAACAACGAGTCCCTGTCGTTTTATCGGCAGGTCATAACAAAGTTCCCGAAGTTGCCGACCACGCAAGGGGTATGCTGTTATGGACGCCGTTACGCTCTCCCGTCTCCAATTTGCGGTCGCCACCTATTTCCATTTCCTCTTCGTACCTCTGACGCTGGGCCTTTCCGTGCTGGTCGCGATCATGGAAACCCAATTCGTCAGGACGGGCGACGAAGAATACAAGCGGATGACCAAGTTCTGGGGCAAGCTGTTCGTCATGAATTTTGTCCTGGGAGTCGTCACGGGAATCACGCTGGAATTCCAGTTCGGGACCAACTGGTCGCGCTACTCGAAATACGTCGGAGACATCTTCGGCTCCCTTCTGGCCATCGAGGCCACGACTTCCTTCTTCCTTGAATCCACATTGATCGGCATCTGGCTGTTCGGCTGGAACAGGCTCTCTCCGAAGATGCACGCCGCCTGCATCTGGCTGGTTGCGGCAGCCTCGAATCTGTCGGCCTACTGGATCCTGGCGGCCAATTCCTGGATGCAGCATCCCGTCGGTTACGCCATCCGGAACGGCCGCGCCGAGTTGACCGATTTCTGGGCGGTCGTCAGCCAGACCTATGCCGTCTTCATGTTTCTGCACGTGCTCGCGGCGGCGTTCCTCGTTGCCGGGTTCTTCGTCATGGGCATCAGCGCCTATCACATGCTCCGGGGCACGAATATTCCGTTCTTCAGGCGGTCCTTCAAGATGGCGGCCACCCTGGCCCTGCTCTTCTCCATCGCGGAAGTCGGCATCGGCGATTTCCACGGCAGGGAGATGATGAAGGCCCAGCCCGCGAAAGCGGCCGCGGCGGAGTCCGTCTGGGAGTCCGTGAAGGGGGCGCCGATGTACCTGATCGTGATCCCCGATGAAGCCAATGAGCGAAACCGGGTGCAGCTCCTGGGGATTCCGAAGCTCCTGAGCCTGGTGGCCCTCGGGGATGCCGAGGGCCTGTACAGAGGCCTGAAGGAATGGCCCAGGGAGCAGCGGCCTCCTGTCGCCGTGACCTTCTGGTCCTTCCGGATCATGGTGGTCCTCGGATTCTTCTTCGTTCTCATGAGCGTCCTGGCGTGGCTCAAACGGAACAGGCCGGAGGCGTCCCCGGGATTTCTCCGCCTCCTGATGTGGTGCCTCCCGCTGCCGTACCTCGCGGCGGAGCTCGGCTGGACGGTCACCGAAATGGGACGGCAGCCGTGGATCGTGTACGGGATGATGAAAACCGGCGATGCCGCTTCGCCCCTGGCGGGTATCCAGGTGGGGCTGTCCCTGGCGGCATTCGTCGTCGTCTACTCCCTGCTGGGAATCGCCTGTTTCTACCTGATCGCCAAGTACGCCCGCAAAGCGCCCGCGCCGGTCTCTCCGGCGGCCGGGTAGGAAAGGGGATCGCGTCATGCTCGAGACAATCTGGTTCCTGCTGTGGGGAATCCTTTGGGCGGTCTATTTCATGCTGGACGGTTTCGATCTCGGCCTGGGGACGATCGCGCCTTTTCTGGCGCGCTCCGACGCCGACAGGCGGGTGATGTACAATGCCATGGGCCCCTTCTGGGACGGGAACGAGGTGTGGCTGATCACCGCCGGCGGCGTCACCTTCGCCGCGTTCCCCACGACCTACGCCGTGATGTTCAGCGCCCTGTACACGCCCCTCCTGCTCCTCCTGTTCGCCCTGATCCTGCGGGCGGTCGCCCTGGAGTTCCGGAGCAAGCTGACCAGCGGGGTTTGGCGAAAGGTCTGGGATGCGTGCCACTTCGTCGGCAGCTTCCTTCCATCCCTGCTCCTGGGCGTGGCCTTCGCCAACATCTTCCGCGGCATCCCCATCGACGGGGAGGGAATCTTCCACGGGAACCTGCTCACCCTGCTGAATCCCTACGGACTCCTCGGCGGCGTTCTGTTCGTTCTTCTCTTTGCCGTACACGGGGCGCTCTGGCTGGCGATCAAGGCGGAAGGGGACCTGTCGCGGAGGGCCGTCCGGACGGCCGCCGGGCTGTGGCCGGCGCTGCTCGTCGCGGCGGCGGCGTTTCTGGGGGCCAGCTGGTTCGCCACCGGCCTGTACCGGAACTATCTGGGCAACCCCGCCCTCTGGGCCGTCCCGCTGGTGACGGTGGCCGCCCTCCTGGCCGTTCGTTTCCTTGTCGCAAAGAGGGCCTGGGTGAAGGCCTGGTTCGCATCGGCGCTGACCATCGCCGGGGCGACGCTATTCGGCGTCGCCGGGCTCCACCCCGTCCTCTTCCCGTCCAGCCTGGATCCCGCGTACAGCCTGACGATCTTCAATTCCTCCTCCAGCCCGCTGACCTTGAAGATCATGCTGGGCGTGGCATTGACCTTCGTGCCGGTCGTGATCGCCTATCAGGTCTGGGGTTATTACGTATTCAGGGGGAAGGTGACGCAGGAAGACATCGCGTCCGACGAGGCATACTGAAATCGGCGCTCAGGATTCCGCCGGCCGATCTTCCCGGCCGGGTTCTCCGGAGGCGCCCAACTCCTCCGCGAGCCTTTCCCAGCGCCGGTTGCCTTCGGCCAGTTCGATTTCGATCCCGGCCAGCTTCCTTTTCAAGGTACGGGCGGCCTCGGCGTTGCGCAGCACTTCAGGGTCGCACAGGGACAGCTCGCAGGACGACTTCTCCTTTTCCAGTTCCTCGATGCGCCGCTCCAGGGCCGCGAATTCACGCTGCCTGGCCTGGCGCGTGCGGGAGAGGCGGTTGCGCTCCTCCGCTTCCCGGCGCCGCTCTTCTTTCGACTTCCTGGCAGCCCTTTCCGGGGATTCGTCTTCGGACGGCCGCATCTCCGCTGCGCCGTCGGCCTCCGCTCTCCGTTTTTCGATGAACCAGGAGTAGTTGCCCCGCCAGTCGCGGATCCGGCCGCCGTGGATTTCGAGGACGCGGTTCACCATGCGGTCGAGGAAGAAGCGATCGTGCGAGACGAGGACGACCGTGCCGTTGTACGCCAGGAGCGCCTCCTGAAAGATCTCCTTGGTCTTGAGGTCCAGGTGGTTCGTGGGTTCGTCCAGAATGAGGAAATTGGAGTCGGTCAGGAGGATCTTCAGGAGCGCGAGGCGCGACTTTTCGCCGCCGGAGAGCACGGACACGGGTTTGAAGATGTCGTCGCCGGAAAACAGAAAGGCGCCCAGCAGGTTCCGGCGCTGCTGGTCGTCGCCCCGCGTGCCGGGGGCGTTCGCCTCCTGCCAGACCGTCCGGCTGTAATCCAGGTTCTCGGCGCTCTCCTGGGAGAAGAACGCGGTCTTCACGTTCAGGCCGAAGCGCACCGTTCCCTCCGCGGGCGCCTCCGTCCCGCTCAGCAGCCGGGACAGCGTCGATTTTCCGGAGCCGTTGAGGCCGACAAGGGCGATCTTCTCGCCGCGCCAGCAAGTCAGATCGACGTCGCGGAAGACCGTGAAGTCGCCATAGCGCTGGGCGGCCTTGGAGAGGACGACCACCTCCCTGCCGCTCTTGGCGGCTTCCGGGAAGCGCATGCGGATCGTCTTCCCGTTGGACTCCTGGCGGACGGCGGAAAACTTTTCCAGCATCTTGAGACGGCTCTGGACCTGGCTTGCCTTGGTCGCCTTGTAGCGGAAGCGCTCGACGAACGCCTCGATCCGCTTGATCTCCGCCTTCTGGACCTCCATCTCCTTGAGCAGGAGGTCGCGCCGGCGGTCTTTTTCCTCCAGGTAACGGGAGTAGTTCCCCCGGTAGATGGTGATCCTTCCGCCGGCCAGCTCCGCGATCGTGTTCACCATCTTGTCGAGAAAGAACCGGTCGTGGGCGATGGCGATGAGCGTGCCCGGATAGTCCCTCAGATAGCTTTCGAGCCACTCCATGCTTTCCGTGTCGAGGTGATTCGTCGGCTCGTCGAGAAGCATCACGTCGGGCCGCGACAGCAGGATGAGCGAGAGCTGGATCCTCATTTTCCAGCCGCCCGAGAAGTCCGTGCAGCGCTTCACGAAATCCCGCTCGCGGAAGCCGAACCCGGAGAGGATCTGCTTGGCCCTGGCCTCGAAGGCGTAGCCGTCCGCCGCCTGAAACCTGGCGGCGACCCTTTCGTATTCCTTCATGGCCTCCGCGTGGAGGGGGTCCGCGGGTCCGGTCTCGGAGACCTGCATCTCCAGGCGACGGATGTCCCGCTCCATTTCCGCGATGCCGCTCCTGTTCCTCAGGTAGGCGAGGAGTTCGACGTCCGGCAGCTCCACGAGATCCTGCGGCAGGTAGCCGATGACCCGGTTGCGGCGGTTGGGGATCTTGACGCTGCCCGATTCGAGCCACAGGTCGCCCAGGATCGCCCGCAGCAGGGTCGTCTTTCCCGTTCCGTTGTCGCCGACGAGTCCGACGCGGCTCTTTTCGTGGATCGTCCAGTTGATGCCGTCGAAAAGAACCTTGTCGCCGAAGGACAGGCGTAGGTCGTTGAGGTAAATCATGAATCGGACCGTTCTCAGTTTCCGCGAAGGGTTCGGTTTCTTTTTGTCCTGCTGCTTATAAGGGAAAGAAACCGGGGTGTCAACGTAGCTGTTCCCTATCACCGCGTTTTGTGATTAGTACTCCGGCAACCAAAGATGCCAATACTGTCATTCCCGCCCCCGCCTTCGCGAGGGTAAACTGCAGCGGGAATCCAGAACAGGACTGGATGCCCCCGGATCGAGTCCGGGGCAGGCTTATCAAGTCCGGCATGACAACCATTGATATGTTTACTTGCCGGAGTAATAATGGATGATCGGGAGGGATGAAGCATGCCGTACGACAGAAGAAGCACCCCGCGCCGTCCGTCGCAGGAAGAAATGCAGTGGCGCCGGAACCGCATGACACTGGACCGGGCCTTTTCCCGGGCGGGCGTCATGTCCCGCAGCGACGCCGTCGACCGCATCGTCGCGGGGCGCGTCGTGGTCAACGACCGCATCGTGACGGACCCGGAGGCGTGGGTGACTCCCGCCGAGGACCGCATCGCCTGCGACGGCAGGACGCTCCGTTTCCGCAGGCGGGTCTACTTCGCCCTCCACAAGCCGGTCGGCTTCGTCACCTCCTACGGCGATCCCGAAGGAAGGAGGACGATCTACGAGCTCCTGCCGCCCGAGACGGGTTGGGTCTTTCCCGTCGGCCGGCTCGACAAGAACACCTCGGGCCTCCTGATCCTGACCAACGACGCGGATTTCGGCGATGCCCTGACGGATCCGGATTCCGGGGTTCCGAAGACCTACCTGGTTACCGTCGATTTCGAGCCCTCTCAGGAACACCTGGAAGCGCTGCGCAGCGGCGTCGTCCTGAAGGACGGCTACCGGACGCGGCCTGCGGAGATCACGTTCGTGGGAAGGGAGCGGGGGAAGGTGGTCCTGGAGATGGTGCTGCACGAAGGGAAGAACCGGCAGATCCGGCGCATGATCGAGGCGCTGGGCGGAAAGGTCCTGAAGCTCGTCCGGACCCGCATCGGGCGCCTCGACCTCGGCAATCTGACGGTCGGAAGCTGCCGCCGCCTGGAACCAGGCGAGCTGGCCCTGCTGACTCCGCCCGATCGCCCTGACGGCAAACCGGTTGCCGCGGGCGGGGAATAGCTGCCCGCTGGGGAGGATCGATCCGATGTCCGTCCCGTCCCGACAATCCCTGGCCGCGTGGTTCGGCATCAACCGCGCCACGGCGGCCGTCCTCGTCGTTGTCGGCGGCCTGGGGCTCGCCGAGGAGATCTGGCGCAACTTCCTCGCCATCCACCTGCGCGACGCCGTGACGGGGGCATCGGAGGCCGCACGCATCCTCGGGGCCGCAAAATACATGGGGATCTTCGCCGTCCTCGTGAATTTCCTGGAAGGCATCGGTTACATCGTCGGCGGGACCATTGCGCACCGCATGGGGGCGCGGGTTGCGCTCCTGGTTTCGGCCCTGCCCATGGCCGCCGGTTTCACGGTGCTCCTGGCGAGCCGCGAGCCGGTACTGATCGTCGTCGGCGCCCTGCTCGTCACCAACTGGGAACCGCTTTCCGTGCCCGCGACCTTCGAGGTTGTCGGGAGCGAGGTCCCGAAGAACCGGCGTACCATCGCCTTCGCCGTCCAGAGCATCCAGAAACGCCTGCCCAAGGTCCTGGGGCCGCTTCTCGGCGGCTTCGTGATGGCGGTCGGCTACTGGATCAATCTGTCCCTTGCCTTCGGCCTGATCGGGGTCACCTGCCTGGTTCAGTTCCTGCTCCTGAAGCGGATGAGGCCCAGGGACGCCGCTCCGGCCGCGCCGCTGCGGCGGGTCCTGGAGAGGATTCCGGCCGATCTCCGGCGGCTACTCACGGCCGAGATCCTGCTGCGCTGGGGGGACTGGTTTGTCCGGGATTTCGCCGTCCTGTATGTCGTCGGAGTGCTCGGCGCGAGCACGGCCCAGGCGGGCATGCTGATCGCGCTGACCAGCCTGACCGCGCTTCTCACCTATGTGCCGGCCGGCAAGATGATCGACCGCGCCCCGAACCCGAAGCCCTACATCGGGCTCACGTTCCTGCTCTTCGCCCTCTTTCCCATCAGCCTCGTCCTGCTGCCGTGGATTCTCCCGCCGCTGGGCGTTCCCCTCATGGCGGCGCTCGCGATCGTCTTCATTCTCAACGGCCTGCGGGAACTGGGCGAGCCGGCCCGCAAGGCGCTCATCTCCCTGGGGCTGCCGCCGGAGATCCGCGCCCGCGGCGTCGGCCTGTATTGGGGGCTCCGGTCCTTCGCCTTCTGCCCGGCGCCCTTCGTTTCCTATCTGCTGTGGCAGGAGATCGGCCCCGAGGCGACCTTTCTGGTCGGCGGCGTCGTCGGACTGGCCGGCACAGCCTGGTTCTGGCTCCGGGTGCGCTGCGAGACGGGGGAGGACGCCGCAAACCTGCCGTCACGAGCGGAAAAATGACGACGGCAGGCCATCGAGACTGCCGCTCACCGTCATTGCAGGCAAAGCGAAGCGATCCCCTTTTGGTCATTCCCGCGCAGGCGGGAATCAGGGTCTGGGGATTTTGTTCCGTTATTGGCGCGCCAAGCAGAGAGCCGGGTCCCCGCCGCAGCCTGCCCTCGCGGAGGCGGGGGCGGGGACGGCACCTTTTGGCAAGCTCGGGGTGACAAGGGCGAGATTGCCGCGTCCACCAGCGGCCGCCTACGTCATCCAGGGCAGGTGATCCAAGTCGACGTTCCCCCCCGACAGGATGATGCCGATCTTCTTTCCGGGGATCTCGCTCCGTTTTGCCATTACGGCCGCCAGCGGCACGACGCCGGAAGGTTCGACGACGATCTTCATCCGCTCCCAGACGCACCGCATGGCCTCGATGATGGCCTCGTCGCTCACCGTGACGATCCCGGAGACGTACTTCCGGATGATGGGGAACGTCAAGGTTCCCAACTGCGTCCGCAGGCCGTCGGCGATCGTCTGCGGTGTGCCCACGGGCTGGATTTCCCCGGCTTTCAGCGAGCGCCAGGCGTCGTCCGCGCCTTGCGGCTCTCCGGCGAGGACCCTGATCTGCGGCCGGACGGCGGCGCAGGCCAGGGCGGTCCCGCTCAGCAGCCCGCCGCCGCCGACGGGAGCGATGACGGTGTCCAGATCCGGCACTTCCTCGCAGAGCTCCAGGGCGGCCGTCGCCGCGCCGCAGATCACGCGGTAGTCGTTGTAGGGGGGGATGAATACCGCCCCGGTCCGTTCGACAACTTCCCCGAGCGCCGCCTCCCGGGCCGCCAAGGTGGGTTCACAGAGGGTGATTTCGGCGCCGTAGCGTGCGACCGCCGCCCTCTTCACGGAGGGGGCATTCGACGGCACGACGACGTAGGCCTTCATGCCGCGGCAACCCGCGGCATAGGCAAGGGCCGCCGCATGGTTGCCCGAGGAATGGGTGGCGACGCCGCGACGCAACGCTTCCGGACCGAGGCTGAAAACGGCGTTCACGGCCCCGCGGGCCTTGAAGGCGCCCATCTTCTGGAAATTCTCGCACTTGAAGCGGAGATCGGCCCCGCAATCGGCGTCGAGGGAGCGGCTCTTCAGGACGGGCGTGCGGTGAACGTAAGGCCGGATCCTTTTGCGGGCGGCCAGCATGTCGTCGAGGGTCGGGATGGAATCCACGGATTTCTCCTCCTCAGGGGGACGGCCGCCGGCGGTTGCCGGACTCTGCCGGAAAATCAGGCAAACAGGATCAGGGCGATGAATCCGGCAGCGAGCGCATTCCCCGCGGCTTGCCGCGGGGTAAGCGAGCGCATGATGTTCAAGATCCCTTCCTTGGGGATCGAAGATTCTCCGGAGCTTGCTCCGGAGAGCTTCAATTCCAGATCGGCGGTCCCGGTGTTCTCGATGGAATGCAGCTCGCCGTTGGCCGTGAAGACGACGTCGCCCGGTCCGACGGCCGCCTTGACGCCGTTGTCGTCCACCGTGCCGGTGCCGTTGAGGATGTAGTAGGTCTCGGCATCCCCCTTGTGCTGGTGCAGGCCGATGGATGCGCCGGGCTTGAGACGGTTCCGGGCGAAGAGGCGGCCCCTGCCGCCGAATTGTTCCGGTTCCAGGATGCGGGTCATCTGCAGATCGCCCTTGCCGCCAAGCCGCTTGTTGAAGGCCTCGGAATGCAATTCACCGGCGCGCCGAATCATGACTTCACCTCCGCTGAAAAGGACGGCAGCATTTTCGAAGAACGTTCCGGAACGGCCGGCGACGGATCCTTCTCCGGAAAGAAAGATCCGGATTCCCGGCGCTCTGCCGCTATGCTCCGGCGCCGGGGGTGCCGCCCGTCACGAATCCCTTGGAGGGCGCTCCCGTATCGGCGGGGGTCCCGGCGATCTGGGCCAGATAGACCGCACCGAGGGTCTTGATATGATCGCTCACGTTGTCGAAGTAGTTGAAGTGGATCTGCTCCTCGTCGATGATCGTCTCGAAGAGCTTCAGGCTGGTGCTGTCGCCGCTCGCGCGGCAGATTTCGAGAAAGCCGTTGTACACGGCGATGGTGTTGTCTTCCAGTCCCGCATCGAAGGGGAAGACGGCCTCGATCTTCTGCGCCTTCTGCACCTTGGCGGCCAACTCCGCGGTCGGTTCACCGCCCAGTTCCTTGATGCGTTCCGCGAACATCTCGGCGTGGCGCATCTCGTCGATGGCGATCAGCTTGACCTTGGCGGCGAGGTCGCCGTAATCCATGTCGTCGAGGTTGTAGTGCTGATTCATGTACTGATGGATCGCATGCAGCTCCATCGACCGCGCCTTGTTCAGGACTTCGATCACCTTCTTCTTCTGCTGTTCCCGTGCGGCCTTCTCCATACCTATCTCCTTTCATGCAGCGGGGATTCCCGAAGATCCCATGAGCCTGACAGCGGGCGTACTATACCATGAGATCGCCTCGGCGCGAAGGGGCGAGCCGGCGGGATCGTCATTTTTTCTTGAAATGGATCCGGATGGGGACGTTTTCGAAGCCGAAGGTCTCCCGGATGCGGTTCACGAGGAAGCGCTCGTAGGAGAAGTGGACGGCCTTGGGGTCCTTGACGAACCAGGCGAACGCGGGCGGCTTGACGCCGATCTGGGTCACGTACAGGAAGTTGTGGGGCCGGCCGTGGAGGCGGGGCGGCGGGTTCTCCTCCAGGATCTGCCTGACGCCGCGGTTCAACTCGCCCGTCTCGATCCTTTTCACGTACTGCTCCCGGACCTTTTCGATTTCCCGGAAGACCTTCAGGACGCGCTGGCCCGTGAGCGCCGAGACGGTGATGATGGGGGCGAAGTCGAGAAATTTCATCTTGTTCTTGATGTCCAGGACGTAGGTGCCGATGGTCCGCTCGTCCTTTTCGACGAGGTCCCATTTGTTCACGACGATGATGACGGCGACGCCCCGCTCGAAGGCGAGGCCCGCGATCTTCGCATCCTGCTCCGTGACGCCCTCCTGCGCGTCGATGAGCATCAGGGCGATGTCGCAGCGCTCGATCGTCTTCAGGGCCTGGATGACGCTGTACTTCTCCAGGGTGAGGCTGACCCGGCCCTTGCGGCGGATGCCCGCCGTGTCGACCAGGAGGTAGTGCGCGCCCTCGATCGTGATCGGCGTATCGACGGGGTCCCGCGTCGTCCCGGGAGCGGGATTGACGATGGAGCGCTCGAAGCCCAGAATGCGGTTGACCAGGGACGATTTGCCGACGTTGGGTTTGCCGATGACGGCGATGCGGGTCCGTTCCGGCTCCTCCGGCTCTGCCTCGGCGGCGGGCATCCCGGCCGTCGCCGCGTCCATCAGTTCGTCGAGGCCGATTCCCGTCTGGGCCGAGATGGCGTAGAGCGTGTCGACGCCCAGACGGTAGAAGTCGGAGAGCAGCGCCTCGTGCCGCGGTGAGTCCACCTTGTTCACGGCGAAGAAGACCGGCTTGTCGATCTTGCGCAGCATGCCGGCGATTTCGACGTCCGCCGGCAGAAGCCCCTCGCGGCCGTCCAGGAGAAAGATCACGATGTCGGCCTCCTCGACGGCGAACATCGCCTGCTCGCGCATCGAGGCGAGGATGCCCTCCGTGGAGGCGGGTTCGAAGCCGCCCGTGTCGATGAGCAGGAAGGGTTTGCCGTACCACTCCCCGTCCGCGTAATTGCGGTCGCGGGTGGCTCCCGGCTCGTCGATGACGATGGCTTTCCGCTTTTCCGCCAGGCGGTTGAAGAGGGTCGATTTTCCCACGTTCGGCCGCCCGACGATGGCGATGACGGGCTTCATGAAGGCTTCCTTTTCGGTGACGCTGGCCCTTCATACCACGAAGGGACTGCGGACGAAAGCTATGGCTCGGGATGATAGCCGTTGGCTTCGAAGCGGTACTGCTTCTCGCGGAAGAGTCTCAGGCAGGCCTCGACGACTTTTTCGTCGTAGAGGGTTCCCTTCCGCTCTTCGATTTCCCGGAGCGCCGTCTCGATTCCGAGCGACGGCCGGTAGGGGCGGTGCGAGGCGATCGCCTCCACGACGTCGGACACCGCCAGGACCCTCGCTTCCATGAGGATCGCCTCGCCCTTCAGCCCCCGGGGATATCCCGAGCCGTTCATCCTTTCGTGGTGCTGGCGGATGATTTCCGCAACCGGCCAGGGGAACTCGATGCCCTTGAGGATGCCGTAGGCGGTTTCCGGGTGGTTCCGGATGAGGCCGAGCTCCGGATCCGAGAGCCGGGACGGCTTGCTGAGGATCTCCGCCGGAACGGAGATCTTGCCGATGTCGTGGATCGCCCCCGCCGTCCGTACGGCGTCGATGCTTTCCTGCGGCAGCCCCATCTCCCTGGCGATGTGGCGCGCAAGACTCGCCACCCGGCGCTGATGGCCGGACGTGTAAGGATCCCTTGCCTCCGTCATGGAAGTGACGGTCTGGATGACGGCACCCATGGCCGTCCGGAATCTTGCGAGACTCTGCAGGATCTCGTCCTCCTTCTGCTTGCGGTCGGTGATGTCCCGGACGGCGGCGATGTGGACGATCCGGTCGTTGCGGATGAAATACCGCGAAGCGATTTCGCAGGGGAAGACCGTCCCGTCCTTTTTCCGGTAATAGCGGAGCGCCACCTTGCTCCTGTGTTCCAGCACCGCCTGCCGCGTCAGGGCGGGTTCGTTGGACAGGTCGGTCTGTTTCATGCACAGCAAATCCCCGCGGCTGTATCCGAAGAGGGCGCAGGCGGATTCGTTGGCTTCCAGAATATCGAGGGTTTCGTTGTCGATCAGAAAAATGGCATCCGATTCCATGTCGAAGAGCTGCCGGTACTTGTCTTCGCTGGCCTGCAAGGCCTCGACCGCTTTCTTTCGCTGTGAAATGTCGCGGGAAAGCCCGACGACGCCCGTCAGTTTCCCTTTTGCGTCCCGGATCCCCTTGATCTTGTTTTCCATCCACAGGGTGCCGCCGTCCTTCCGGCGGTATTCGATTTCGACCGTCAGGCTCCGGTCCGGATCCGCGCCTTCTTCCTCGCGGCGGAGCTCCTCGCTCAGGAGCGTCTTGACACGCTCCAGGGAATCGGCCGTCAGCTGGTCCTCCAGAGTCTGCCGGATTCTCTCTTCGCTCGTATAGCCGAGGACTTTTTCAATGGACGGACTGACGTAGGTCGTCCGCAGATTCAGGTCCTGCGTCCAGACGATATCGCCCATGGTGTCGGTGATGAGACGAAGCCGCGCCTCGTTCTCCCGCAGTTCGGCAAGCGCCCGTTTCGCTTCGGTGACGTCCCGGGCGATGCCATAGACGCCGAAGACCCGGCCGTTCGCGACCAGCGGGATGTTGGTGATCTGGGCGTGGAATACGGTTCCGTCCTTCCTGCGGCCGGCGATTTCATAATTCTGCGTCTCGCCCTTCATCGCCTTGCGGAAATGCTCCCGCACCCTTTCGAGGTCGCGGTCGTCGATGAGGCGGTCGAAGGTCATCAGGCGGAGTTCCGCCGATGAATATCCGGTCAGGGATGAGGTCCGCACATTGGTGTTCAGGAACCTGCCGTCGGCGTCGAAGGCGAACACCGCGTCGGGGCTGTATTCGAAGAGGGAACGGAATTTCTGCTCGCTTTCGTGCAGGGCCTGCTCGATTTCCATGCGGTCTGTGACATCGACGAGACTGACGATCAGGAAACGGCGGCCGTCCAGCGAGATGGGCATGACGGACTTCAAGACCTTCCGTCCGCCGGGGGGGGCCGCCACCTTTTCCAGCGGTTCTTCGGCGTCGGCGTCGGTTCTTGAGCCGGGCGGGACGGTCTGCGCGCGGGGATAGATGAACTCGCGGCAGACCCGTTCGAGTCCGTCCCTTTTCCCGTCGATCCCGAAAAGATCGACGGCCGCCTGGTTGGCCTGCACGATCGTGCGGTTCTGTTTGTCGACGAGGATCAGACCGGCGCGGATTCCGTCGGCGCCGGGTTCAAACAGCTGCGGTTCACTGCATGGTCCAGGACTCGGCAGTCCTCTCCGATGGTCCCCCTGTTGCTCAGACATCTACAGCTACCTCTTACATCGAAATTCTTTTCTTTTCCCACGGCGGCCTTCATCTCTGCTTCTCCGCGTATCCGAATTCCCGGAGCATCCGAGCGTCCTGGGTCCAGTTCTTCTGGACGCGGACGAAGAGTTCGAGGAACACCTTTGCGGCGAAGAATCGCTCCATTTCCAGACGCGCCTGCGTGCCGATCTCCTTGAGCATCGCCCCCTTGCGGCCGATGAGAATCCCCTTCTGGGAATCCTTTTCCACGTGGATCGTGGCTTGGATGCGGATGAGGTTCCGCTCCCCGTCTTCCTTGAAGGTGTCGACGACGACCGCCGTCGCGTAGGGGATTTCCTTGTGCGTGAGCGTCGTGATCTTCTCCCTGACCATCTCGGCGGCGATGAAACGCTCCGTCCGGTCGGTCATCATGTCCTCGGGGAAGTAAACCGGCCCCTCGGGCAGCAGCTTCCAGAGGGCGTCGGCCAGGATGCCCATCCCGTCGCCCGTAAGGGCCGAAAGGGGGATGATCTCCACGAATTCCCGCAGGCGCCGGGCCTCGTCGATCAGGGGGAGGAGGGTCTTCTTTTCGACGGCGTCGGTCTTGTTGATGACGAGAATCACCGGCACGGCGAGGTCCTTCATCGCCTCCAGGATGTAGCGGTCGTCGGAATGCAGGCCCTGTGCCTCGATCACGAGGAGCAGGATGTCCGACGCGCCGAAGGCCTCCATGGCCGTTTCGACCATCGCCCGGTTGAGCGGCGTCCTGGCCCGGTGAATCCCCGGCGTGTCGAGGAAGATCATCTGCCCCGGCCGCTCGCCCTTGAGGTTCCGGATGCCGGTGATGCGGTTCCGCGTCGTCTGGGGCTTGCGCGTCGTGATCGCGATGCGCTCCCCCACCAGCGCATTGAGCAGGGTCGATTTTCCGACGTTCGGCCGGCCGACAATGCCGATGAAACCGGATTTGAACATGCAGGGTCCTCTTTCCCGTTTTCCAGGGCCTTCAGCCTTCCACAGGCGCTTTCTTCATCCCGACACCGCCGCCGCACGGGCGGCATCCCCACCCTTCTATCTGTCCTTCCCGCTCTTTTTCTTGTCATTCCCGCGAGAGCGGGAATCCAAGATCCTGAGAAGCGATCGAAGGATCGAAGCCCGTCTCGCCGCGCTTCCGCTCGAAAAGGACCCCCGCCGCCTCCAGCGCGACGGTTCCGCGCTCCCGCCCGGCCTCGCCGCGGACGGTGAGGCTGCGCAGGCCGAATCCGTCCTTCAGGAGGCGGATATTGGCGTTGCGGGTCCCCCGGAAGCTCGACACGTCGCGGACGGATACCCGGAACGCGGCGTCGCCGCCGTCGCCGCGGGCCGCGAGCAGTGCCGACGCCATCCGCCGGAAGATCTCCGCTTCCACGAGCGCTCCGAAGGACGGATGGAACGGGCCGGCGACGATGGCGCCGGGTCTTTCGAGGGCCGCGGTCGCCTGGAGGCCGAGGCGGGCAACCCGGATCCCGGCGGCCTCGAAGCGGGACACCGCGTCGGCGCAGCGGCGCACGGCCTCCTCCAGGCTGAGCGGCTCGTATTCCCCGCGTCCGAACATCGCCGCGAGCTCCGTCTCCGCAAGCACGACGGTCGGATGGATGCGCACCATGTCCGGGTGGAGGTCGGCGATGCGATCGACGGAAGCGGCGAAGCGTTCCCGCGTATCCCCCGGCAGTCCCGCCATGAGGTGGATCCCCGTTTCGAATCCTCCCCTCCGGAGAAGCCCCATTGCCCGGACGACGTCGGCGGCCCCGTGGCCGCGTCCTGCCCGGGCAAGGATTTCGTCGTCCATGGACTCCGCACCGATCTCGACCGTCGCCACGCCGGCGGCGGCGAGGCGTTCCAGGACCGTTCCGTCGATCTGATCGGGGCGGGCCGAAATGCGGATCGAGACCGCGAGCCCTTCCCGGATGCAGGCGCCCGCCGCTTGCAGGTAGTCTTCCCGGCGTGCCGGGTCCAGTCCCGTGAAGCTCCCGCCGTAAAAGGCGATTTGCGCGGGCGACTTCCGCCGGCTGCGGCCCAGGTGACGCACGACTGCCTCCCGCAGGTCGGCAGGGGCGCATCCCCCGCCTTCCGGGTCCGTCAGGCGTTCGCTGCAATAGATGCAGCGCCCCGGGCATCCGCCGTTGCGGATAAAGAGAGGCGCGATGGCGGGATGGTCATTTCTGCCGTCCATGATCTCCCTTTCCCTGCGTTTCGCCGCCCGCCTCCAGGTCCTTCAGGACCCTGCGCGCCGCGTTCTGCTCCGCCTCCTTCTTGCTCCGCCCGGAGGCGCGGACCTCCCGATCGCCGACGGAGAGTTTCACCTCGAAGGTCTTGTCGTGGTCGGGGCCCGTCTCCCCGGCGACTTCGTAACGGGGCATCTCGCCGAACCGGATCCGGCTCCACTCCTGGAGGGCGCCCTTGAAGTCGCGCCAGGGTTCCGACGTCTCGATACCGGCGAGGAACGGCTCGTAGAGGCGCCCGACGACGGCCGACGCCGTGCCGAATCCGCCGTCGCTGTAGACGGCGCCGATCAGGGCCTCCATCGCGTCGGCCAGGATGGAGATCTTTGTCCGGCCGCCCGAGAGGTCTTCGCCGCGTCCCAGGAGCAGGCAGTCCCCCAGGCGGATCGACTTCGCCAGCTCCGCCAGCTGCTGCTCGTTCACGGCGGAGGCGCGGAGCCGCGACAGCAGCCCCTCCTGCGCATCGGGAAAACGCTTCATCAGGAGGTCGCTGACGACGAGCTGCAGCACGGCGTCGCCGAGAAATTCGAGACGTTCGTTGTCCGCGGCGACGGCGCCGGGGTTTTCGTGGAGGAAGGAGCGATGGACGACGGCCGTCTCCAGGCGGGAGCGGTCGCGGAAGCGATAGTCGAGGTTCTCCGACAGCCGGTCGATGCCTGCCCTCCATTCCTCATTCTCCGACCATGACGCCATGAAGCTTCTCCTCCTTGAAACCTTCGATCTTTACTCGCACGATACGGTTCGCCAGATCAAGGCCTTCGTGCCGGAGCAGGACGGGGATGTAGTTGTCCGAGAATCCCCGGACGAAACCGCCGGCGTTCCGCCCCTCGATCAGGACGGACAATTCGCGGCCCAGGAAACGCCCGGCGAAGTCCCGCTTCTTCTGCCGTCCGATTTCGCGGAGAAGCTGCGCCCGCCGCTTCTTTTCCGCCTCGCCGACCTTTCCCTCCATGCGGGAAGCCTCGGTTCCGGGACGGTCCGAGTAGGGGAAAACGTGAAGATAGGCGAGCGGGGACGCCTGCAGGAATTCGCAGGTGTTGGCGAATTGGGCGGGCGTTTCGCCGGGAAAGCCCGCCATGACGTCGGCGCCGATGGCGATGTCCGGGACCGCGGCGGCGACGGCGGAAACAAGCGCACCGTACAGCGCGGCATCGTAATCCCGCCCCATCCCACGCAGGACGTCGCTGTCGGCGCTCTGCAGGGGGATGTGGAGGTGGCGGCAGAGGAGGCGCGACCGCCGCATCAGGGCGATCAGGTCCTCCGTCACTTCGCGGGGTTCGACCGAACTGAGCCGCAGCCGCTCCATGCCGCCCTGCCGTTCGGCGGCCGCGAGCAGGAGCGGGAGATCCGCGGCAGGTTTCAGGTCACGTCCGTAGGCGCCCAGATGAATTCCGGTGACGACCGTCTCACGGTATCCCGCTTCGCCCAGTTCCTTCAATCTTGCCAGCGCCTCGGGCAGGGGCAGGCTCCGGCTGCGGCCGCGGGCGTAGGGCACGATGCAGTAGCGGCAGCGGGCATCGCAGCCGTCCTGCACCTTGAGGAAGGCCCGGGTATGGCCTGCGAAGCGAACCGCGCTCGGACCGTCGAACGTGCGCAGCGACGACAGCCCGCCGGCCAGGACCCGATCGGCAGGGGGGCGGTCCAGATCGGCGATCATCTCCGAAATCCGGTGCTTTTCCGCCGTGCCGGCGACGAAAACGACGCCGGGGAGGGTGCTGAGCGTTCCGGGTGCGACCTGGGCGTAGCAGCCTGTCACGACCACGGCGGCGGCGGGATTGCGCCGCGCGGCGCGCCGCACGAGTTGACGCGACTGGTAGTCGGTGCGGCCCGTCACCGTGCAGGTGTTGACGATGTAGACGTCGGCCTCCGCGTCGAAGGGGACGAGGGAAAAGCCCCGCCGCTCGATCGCTTCGGCGATCGCCGCCGAATCCACCTGGTTGACCTTGCAGCCGAGCGTTGCAAGGGCCACACGCTTCGTCATCCTGCTGCCTTTCCGCTGATTCCCGTCCGCCCTGCGCAAAAAAGGGGCAGAAGCGCCCCTTGTAGACGTCCTGTCCCCGGTTGTCAAGACAGGAAGAACCTGTTGAAGTTGCACGCCCGTTGCGTTACAGTTCCATGCCAGGAATGGAGGAGGCGCCTATGGACAATCTGCCGCGCATGTTTATCGACAATCCCATCGTCAGCGTCGCCGCCCTGCTGGTGATTCTGTTCCTCTGCTGGTGGTTCTTCAAGAAGATTCTCATGCTGGTCCTCATCGCGGTGATCGCCGTCCTCGCCGTGGGAGGGTATTTCTATTTCAAGGATCCCAAACGGATGCCCGAGAACATGATGGATGCCGCGAAAAAGGCGAAAGTCACGGCGGAGAAAGCCGTCGAGAAGGGGAAGACCGTCATCGATACGGGCAAGAAGGTCGTGGAAAAGGGCAAGGAAGTCTACGAGAAGGGCAAGGAAAAGGGCGAAAAGGTGAGCGACCTCTTCAAGCCGAAAGACGGGGAAGAAACGCCGCCCCGGAAGCCGTAGACGCGGGATTCAAAAGCCGTTTTTATCACTTCAGGTCTTTTTCGACGGTCCGCCCTCAGAAAAGGTCGACCTCCATCGCCCTGGCCGGACACGCCGTCACGCAGAATTCGCAGCCGTTGCACTTCTCCGCGTCGAAGCGGACCTTCGCCGTGGCCGGTTCCATGGACAGCGCCTCGGTGGGGCAGAAGGCGATGCAGGCGCCGCAGTGGACGCACTTGTCGACGTTCTGGCTCACGCTCTTGGACAGGGGCTCGACGCGCAGCCCCAGGTCCTTCAGGTAGCGGATGCCCGCGTCGAAATTCTCCTTCGTCCCGCTCATCTCCATGACGAGTACGCCCTCCCGCCGCGGGAAGATCCGCGCCTTGAGGATGTTCACGATGAGATCGTACTTCTTGACGAGCTGATAGATGATCGGCTGCTCGACGACGTCGGGCATGTAGCGAATGACGACTTTTTTCGTAACCATGCGTTCTCTTCCCCCGAATTCGCACGATCCTATGGAAAGGGCCGGAACTTGTCAAGCCGTTATCTGCGCGGCGGGCGCAATTGCGTCTTGACGCGGGGCCGTCTTCTCCGTATACTTCGCAAATCGAAAAAGCAAGTTATATAGCCCGCTTGGGCCGCGATCCTTCTCTCCCCACCCGCCGCCTTCAGGAGGTGCCCCATGTTCGAATCGGCAGAGCTCGGACAAAAGATCGAAAAGGAACGGTACAACCAGGAGGCGCCGAAACTGCGCGAGGAGCTCCTCGACGCCCAGTACGACCTGTCCCAGCAGAAACGCTTCCCCGTCATCATCGTCGTCGGCGGGGTGGACGGCGCCGGCAAGAGCGAGACCGTGAACCTGCTCAACGAGTGGATGGATCCCCGCCACATCCACACCCACGCCTTCTCCGAGCCCTCGGACGAGGAACGGGAGCGGCCCTACATGTGGCGGTTCTGGCGGGCGCTGCCGCCCAAGGGGAAGATCGGGATCCTCTACGGCGCCTGGCACACGGCGCCGATCGTGGACCGCGTGCTGCGGCGGTGCAAGAGGGCGCACCTCGACCAGGCGATCGAGGAGAACATCCGCTTCGAGAAGATGCTGACCGACGAGGGCGCCCTGATCCTCAAGTTCTGGTTTCACCTCTCGAAGGACCAGCAGCGCAAGCGCCTCAAGGCGCTGGAGGAGGACCCCAAGACCCGCTGGCGCGTCACCGATACCGATTGGGACCGTTTCCGGATGTACGACCGCTTCCGGAAGGTCTCCGAGTATTTCATCCGCCAGACCAGCACGGCCGAGGCGCCGTGGGTCATCGTGGAGGGCTTCGATCACTGCTACCGCAGCCTGACCGTGGGCAATCACCTGCTGCAGTGCCTGCGGCAGCGCCTCGCGGACAAGCCCGCGGAGCGGCCGCAGGTCAAGGCGCCCCCGATGCTGCCGCGCATCGAGGGCCGGGACGTCCTCAGTTCCCTCGACCTGACCCAGAGCCTGACCAAGAAGAAGTACCAGAAGGACCTGGAAACCTGGCAGGGGCGCATCAACCTGCTGACCCGCCATCCGAAATTCAAGAGCAAGTCGGTCATCCTCGTCTTCGAGGGCCAGGATGCGGCCGGCAAGGGCGGCGCGATCCGGCGCGTCACCTCGGCGCTGGACTCCCGGATCTACCAGGGGGTTCCCATCGCGGCGCCGACGGAGGAGGAGCGCGCGCAGCCCTACCTGTGGCGTTTCTGGCGGCATATCCCCCGCCGGGGCCGTTTCACGATCTTCGACCGGTCCTGGTACGGCCGGGTCCTGGTGGAGCGCGTCGAGAGGTTCTGCTCCGAGGCCGACTGGATGCGCGCCTACGGCGAGATCAACGATTTCGAGATGCAGCTCGTGCGGAACGACTCGATCGTCGTGAAATTCTGGCTCCAGATCAGCAAGGAGGAGCAGCTCAAGCGGTTCAAGGAGCGGGAGAAGATCGCCTTCAAGCGCTTCAAGATCACCGAGGAGGACTGGCGCAACCGCAAGCGATGGGACGATTACCATCGGGCCGTGTGCGACATGACGGAACGCACGTCCACGGAGGTGGCGCCCTGGACGATCGTCGAGGCGAACGACAAGTGGTTCGCGCGCATCAAGGTGTTGAAGACCATCGTCAGCCGCATCGAAGCGGCCATGTAACCGGCGGAAGGTCAGGCCTTGACCTTGATCCGGCGCCTGCCGGGCCGGCGTTTTCCCCTCGAAAAATGCCCCTGGAAAAGACGCCTGACGCAGGGCTGTTCCCACCGGCCGTGATTCCCCTCCGAACGCCGCAAAAAATTTGCCGCCGACCTGCAGAAAATCCTGCTTTTCCACTTAAGAACCTCCTTTCCGAACCGATATAGAACTAGAGCCGTTTTCTTCTGCGGACGCATCGCCGGACGATTTCGTGAGGGCCCGGCGATGCCCGGGCAGGAACGATTTTTCACGGAGGTTGTAGAATGAAGCACGCAAGACTGAGCACGAAACTGGTCACGGCATTCCTGCTGGTGGGGGTGCTTCCGCTTCTGGTCGCGGGAATTGTCTGTCTTCTCAACGCGAACGGGGCGCTGACGTCCATGGCTTTCGAGAAGCTTGATGCGGCGCAGAGCCTCAAAGGCAATCATCTGAAGACCTATTTCGAACAGACCATGAACAGCATGAAGGGCCAGACGACCAATGCCCTGATCATCGAAGCGTCCAAGATGATGGAGAATTCCTTCAAGGCATCGGAGGGCAATATCAAGGACGGCACCTATCAGTACCATCTCATGAAATTCGAGGACACGATCAAGGAGTTCGCAAGAGCGAACGGCTACGCCGACATCATCATGCTCTCCCTCGACGGCACGGTTTTCTACACCCTTCAGAAGGGAGAGGACCTGGGGCAGAGTGTCGTGAACGGCGCCTTGAAGGACAGCGGCCTCGGGAAGTGTTTCCAGGCGGTGCAGAGCGGCAAGGATCCGGTCGTCTTTTCCGATTTCGCCGCCTATGGGCCGATCCAGAAGAAGCCGGCCGCCTTCATCGGCGTGCCGGTCATCGGTTACGGGGAGAAGCAGGCCGTCCTGGCTGCCCGCATTTCCGCAAAGGAGATCAACGCGATCATGACGGATCGGTCCGGGATGGGGAAGAGCGGCCAGACCTATCTGGTCGGACCGGACCATCTCATGCGGTCCGATGCCGTCTTGGACCTGCAGAACCGGTCCGTGGAGGCATCGTTCGCCAATCCTTCCGTCGGCAGGGTGGACACCGACGCCGTTCGGCAGGCCCTCGCAGGCAAATCCGGCAGCGGCATCCTCAGCGACTACCGGGGTGAGAAGGTCCTGACATCCTACCATCCCTTCACGCTGGGGGCGGCGCGGTGGGCGTTCGTGGCCGAGATCGGCAAGGCCGAGGCGTTTGCCGCCGTAACCCGGATCTTCTGGATCATCCTGATCCTGGCCGTCATCGGCGTCGCCGCGATCGTCGCTGTCGCCCTCATGATGACCCGGTCGATCACCCGTCCGCTGCACGCCGTCATGGGGGACCTGGGAGAGAGGTCGGACCGGGTTTCGAAAGCGGCGGCGCAGCTGACGGACTCGAGCCAGCAGCAGGCCTCGGGAGCGGCCCAGCAGGCGGCGTCGATTCAGGAAACATCCGCCTCGCTGGAAGAACTGTCGTCGATGACGAAGAAGAACGCCGAGTATGCCGGCAAGGCGGAATCGATCATCAAGTCGGCGACGGAGACGGTGAAACGGACCAGCGCCTCCATGTCCGACCTGACGCAGTCCATGTCGGAGGTGACGAAGGCGAGCGAGGACACGTCCAAGATCATCAAGACGATCGACGAGATCGCCTTCCAGACGAACCTGCTGGCGCTCAACGCCGCCGTCGAGGCGGCGCGGGCCGGGGAAGCGGGCGCGGGCTTTGCCGTTGTCGCCGAGGAGGTCCGCAACCTGGCCAGGCGTTCCGCCGAGGCGGCGAAGGACACGACGAACCTCATCGAGGGCACCATCGAGAAGGTGCGGGCGGGGTCGACATCGGTCGCAACGACCAACGAGACCTTCGTCCAGGTGACGGAGAGCATCTTCAAGGCGAGCGAACTCATCGGGGAAATCGCCGCCGCGTCGGGGAGGCAGGCCCAGGGAATCGAGCAGGTCAACAGCGCCATGGCCGAAGTGGACAAGGTGGCCCAGCAGAATGCGTCCAATGCCGAGGAGTCGTCATCGTCGTCGGAGGAACTGAAGGCGCAGGCCGCTGCCCTGAAGGGCGTCGCCGGCACCCTCGCGCAGATCGTCGGCGGCAACGGCCATGGGGCGTTTCAAGGCGGAGAAGCCTCCGTTGCCCTGGGCGCCGGAGGCGCCGCGGTTCCCATCCGCCGTCTGGCGGCACCGACGGGCGAATGAAGACGTACGCGGGAAGCGGCAGGGGCTTTCCGGGGATGGTGCCGGACATCCCGGGAAAAAGGATGGGCCGGAGAACGCGGCCGGAACTGCGATCGGGACCGGGGGCGATGGAGGTCCGCAGCGCCGCGGCGGGCCCGGCCGCCGTCGTCTCCTGATCGAACCGCGCCAGATCTCTCGGAAATCCGCCTGTCTCGCCCGCGCCAACTCCCCCTCGGGCTCGTGGAGTTCCCCGAATCGGAATTGAAGTCCTCCGGAGCGAGCTCCGGAGAATCTTCGATCCCCAAGGAAGGGATCTCAAACAGGATTCGCCCGCATCCCCCGCAGCAGGCTGCGAGGCATGCGCCCGCTGCCGGATTCATGATCCGCGGCATCGACTCCCCGCCGGTGTTTTTCACGAATTCTTTACCTCCCTGTCATCAATCAGCAATGATCCTCCTGTAAATCGGCATCCAGGCAAATGAAAGCGGAATCGTGCTGCGGCAACCCATGAAGAGGGGTGCACACACGAACAAAACGGACGAAAAGGCAAGGATTTCAACAATTCGTCCGACAGCGTGGAGAGGAGCTTTTCAGCGATGGAAGAAGTCATTGGCAATGCCGGCGTTCAGCCGCGTCCGTCCGGAATCCCGATGGATCCTTTCCCGGCGGCGGGAGGTCCCGGGTGCGCCCGCATCCCCGGGTCGGGGACGTGCATATCCGCCAGGAACGTGACCCTGGGGTACGGCGACAAGGTGGTCCTCGACGGCATCCATCTGGATGTTTGCGGAGGAGAGTTCATCAGCGTCATCGGTCCGTCCGGTGTCGGAAAGTCAACGCTGCTCATGGCGATCAACGGCACCGTGAGGATATTCGGCGGCGATCTGACCGTCTTGAATCACAATCTGCGAACCATCAAGAACGGTGCCCTCAAGCATGTACGATCGCGGATCGGCGCCGTCTATCAGGGTTATAACCTGGTCAAGCGGCTGAGCGTTCTGGACAACATCGCCGCCGGCATGCTGCGGCGGGTGGGGCCTCTTTCGGCGGCGATCAAGTATTACACCCATGACCAGTATGAAAAGATCTACGAGTATATGCAGGCCGTGGGGATCGAAGAAGAGGCTTTGCAGCGTTGCGACAGGCTGTCGGGCGGCCAGATGCAGCGCGTGGCGATCGCCAGGGCCCTGGCGCAAAGCCCGGAGATGATTCTCGCCGACGAGCCCATTTCGTCCCTTGATCCCGTAAGCGCCGGAAACGTCATGGACACCCTGGCGCGGATCAACCGCCAATACGGCATCACGATTATCGCCAATCTTCACCAACTGGATCATGCAAGGAACTACTGCACGAGGATCATCGGCATCAACGAAGGGAGAATCGTCTATGACGGAAGACCGGAATGCATGGGTCAGGCCGTCATCAAGCAAATATACCGGGACGCCCGATATGAAAAGAGGATGCCCTTGGTTGACGGCCGATCCTGTCCTGCCGCTCCGCTGCCCGTTTACAGCGCCTGAAGAAGGCGATGAAATCATCAAAGGAGATCTCACAATGAACAAGAAACGGTACCTGATGATCCTTGCGCTTGCGGTCATGGCCGTGGCGATGGTTGCGACCAGTCTCTTTGCCGGCTCCTCCGTGCCCCCGGACTGGCCCTCAAGACTCGTTTTCGGCGTCATTCCGACGGATTCGTCGGACAACGTCATGGAGCGGAACGACAGCCTCGTTCGGTACCTTCAGAAGAGGCTCGGCGTTCCGGTGGAGATCAAGACGGCGACGGATTACGCAGGCGTGATTACGGGCATGCAGTTCAAGCACATCGACTTCGCCTATTTCGGACCCAAGTCCTATGTGGAGGCGGCCAAACGCGCCAATGCCGAGGCCTTCGCCGTTGAGTTGTCCCGGGACGGCGCGGCGGGCTACTACGGCGTCATTATCACCAGGAAGGGGTCGGGACTGAAGAACATGAAAGATATCCGGGGAAAGGTCTGGGCCTTCACCGACCCGAATTCCACAAGCGGGACCCTCGTCCCGATGGTCTATTTCTACAAGGAACTGAAGATGGATCCGGAGAAATATTTTTCCAAGGTGATCTATTCCGGCTCTCACGAGGCATCCATGCTGGCCGTCAAGAACGGCAAGGTGGACGCCGCCTCCACGAACGACATCGATATGGCCAGAGGGGACGGTAAACGCTGGAAGGTGAACGAGGATTTTGAGATCATCTGGAAATCGAAGCTCATTCCCGCATCGCCCATCGCCTACAGAAAAGATATTCCCGCTTCCCTGAAGAAGGCCCTCAAAGACGCCTTCCTCGCCTACGACGACCCTGTCGGCCTCGATAAATTGAAGCTCAAGGGCTATGTGGAGGGTTCTGACGGGTTGTTCGATCCCATCCGGGATCAGATGGAAGTCAAGGCGGCACTGACAAGGAAGAACTGATGGGAGGCGTTCCGGCCTTGCAGAGGAAGACCAGCGGCCGGGAGGATGTTTGTTCGGCACCATGGATCTGAAAACGATCAAGCAGAAGACGAACCCGTTTCACCCCGGCAACGTGGCGGCCTGTCTGGTGTTCGCAGCGCTCATCGCCTGGAGCTGGAGCTCCACCGAGATGAGCGCCAGGGCTCTCCTGGACGGCTGGCGGAACATGATCGTCTACATCGGCGGGAATCCCGCCATTGAAGGGAGCGGATTCTTCCCGCCGGCGTTTCAGGAAACGCGGATCGTCAAGTATCTCCTTTCCATGGTGGAAACGATTCAGATGGCCTTTCTTGCCCTCATCCTGTCGGTCCTCATCGCTTTTCCGCTTTCGTTCTTTGCCTCCCGGAATACGCTGGAGATCATTTTCCCGGGGCGCAGCTGGCATTCGGCCGTCTTGCGGAAGATGCTTTACATGACGACCCGGTTCGTCGCCAATCTTTTCCGTTCCATCAACGAACTGGTCTGGGCGCTGATCTTCGTCAGCGCCGTCGGCCTGGGGCCCATGCCGGGCATTCTGGCCCTGGGCGTTCATACGTCCGGGGTTCTCATGAAACTCTTCTCTGAAGGGATCGAAAACATCCAGCCCGAGCCGATCACAGCCGTGGCGGCTACCGGCGCGGGCCCCTTCAAGGTGGTACGCTACGCCGTGATTCCGCAAATCGTGCCCTTTTTCGTGTCCATGATCCTCTACCGCTTCGAGTCCGATGTCCGGTCGGCGACGATCCTCGGTTTCACCGGGGCGGGCGGGATCGGCATGTATCTTTTCGACAAGCTCCGGTCCTATGAAAACAAAGACGTCACGACGATTCTGATCATTATCATCGTCGCCGTTGCCCTTGTCGATCGGCTGAGCGCCGTTATCCGCCAGAGGTACACGTAAGAGTCGAGATTCGCCGCCGGAGACGCGGCTGAATCCTGTCATGGCACGAGTTTTTTGATGGCAAAGCGCTTTGTCGCGACATCCTGCGTGTTGTTCGTTCTTGCCGTCTCCATCCTTTCCTACTGGCTTTCGGACAGCAGAATCCCCCCGTCGGTGCCTTCGCGTGCGAGCGAACTCGTCGCGAGAAAAGATTCCGCGGAATGGTATTCGGCGCAGGGAGCAAAACGGACGAGAGGAGTCGCCCTCGTCGTCCACGGTCTCAACTTGAGGCCGGAAAGGATGCAGCCCATCATCGCCGAACTCAACGACGCCGGAATGGATGTCCTGAACGTTTCGCTCCGCGGTCACGGCGGCAACTTCGTGCCCAATGCGAACGTCACTCCCGATGAAGCCCGGCTGGAATCGTTCCGCGGCGTCACGTACGGCCTATGGTTGGCCGAGGTGCATGCATCCTACCTGAAGGCCAGGGAAAGGGCATCCAGGAGGAATGTTCCGGTATTCTTCATCGGCTACTCTCTCGGTGGGTTGCTGGGCTGTGACCTTGTCCTTTCGCAACCCGATGTTCATTACGAACGCATGGCTCTTTTCGCGCCGGCCCTGAATGTCACGGTGAAGAGTTATCTCCTGAAGGCTCTGATGCCCTTTCCGGACATGGTGATTGACAGCCTGTCCCCCCGGCCCTATCGGACGAATCAGGGGACGCCCATGGCCGCTTACAAGGCGCTGTTCGAAGCCATTGATTTCTTTCACGGCAGCATGAATGGGAAATTGAACAAGCCCACCATCGTCTTCATCGATGAAGAGGACGAATTCATATCGTATTCGGAGCTGAAAGAACTGACATCAAGAAGGAACCTTGACCGCTGGCGGATCCATACGGTCCGGAAAGATCGGGACATCCGTGAAGAGGTGTCGCATCATCTGATTATCGACGAAGAAAGCGTCGGCGAGGACATGTGGAAGCGGATCAGGAGTTCTCTGCGAAATCACCTGACGGGAAGGAGCGCTCCCGCGGACCGGCACCGGGAGGACTGAACGGGATCCTCTCGGCGCCGCGTCCCGCCCGCTGCGCCTTCCGGGGCGTCGGGTCGGTCCTGCCGTCATTCAGAAACCGTTCACGACGAGGTCACCCTGTTGACATACGACTGCTGTAAGAAGGACGTCCGGAAGGGAAACGGATGACGCCTTTCACGAAGCTGAACAAGGAGGGAGTGGTGCAAAAAACCTATATCTTGGATACGAACATACTCCTGCATAATCCCCAGGCCATCTTCTCGTTTGAAGACAACGAAGTGGTCATCACCCTGGCAGTCATTGAAGAGATCGATCATCAGAAGAGGCGTCAGGACGAAATCGGAAAAAACGCGCGGGAGGTGTCGCGGCTGCTGGACGATCTGCGCGGAAAGGGGAATCTGGCCAGGAGCGTGATTCTGCCGGCGGGAGGGACGCTCAGGATCGAAGTAAACCACTGGTCGGCCGGAGATCTGCCGGCGGGAATCGATTGGGAGCAGCGGGGGAACCGGATCCTGGCGGTCGCATATCACCTCCGGCAGGAAAAGCACAATGTCCATCTGGTCACGAAAGACCTGAATCTCCGCGTCAAGGCCGACGTCATCGGCATCCCGTCCGAGGACTTCTACCGGGACAAGGTCCAATTCTCCTTTCTGTACGACGGCGTGGCAACCGAAACCGTCACGGAAGAGCAGATCAACCTCTTCCATCGTGCCAGAAAAATGGCCATGCCCGAGGGCTGGCAAGGGCAGCCGAACCAGTTCTTCATCCTGAAGAATCCGACGAATCCATCCCAGTCGGCTCTCTGCCGCTGCCAGGATCATGCATTGGTGCCCTTGCTCCACGGAGACGCCGAGTGTTTCGGAATCAAGGCGCGCAACAAGGAGCAGAAATTTGCGATGGAGCTGCTTCTGAACGATCAGATCCGCGCCGTTACCCTTGTGGGCAGGGCGGGGACGGGCAAGACTCTGCTTGCCATCGCCGCCGGTCTACAGAAGGTGCTCGACGAGAATGTTTACACCCGTCTGCTGATTACGCGGCCCATCGTACCGGTGGGAAATGACATCGGCTTCCTGCCGGGAGACAAGGAGGAAAAAATACGGCCCTGGATGCAGCCGATTTTCGACAACATCGAACACATCTTCAGTGGCGCGCCGGAAGACAAGGAAGGCCGCTGCAGGCTTCCGCGGAACGGGAAAAAAGGCCGGGAATCCGACGGGGATCGAACGAGATCCGTGCGGATCGTGGAGCATCTCCTCGAAAGAGACGTTGTCGAGATGGAACCGCTGACCTACATGAGGGGACGAAGCATTCCCAGGCAGTTCATCGTCTGCGACGAAGCCCAAAACCTCAGTCCGCAGATGATCAAAACGATCGTCACCCGGATCGGCGAAGGTTCGAAGATCGTGTTCACCGGCGATCCGGAACAGATCGACCATCCCTATCTGGACGCCAGCAGCAACGGATTGACCTACTTCGTGGAGAAATTCAAGGCCGAGCCGATTGCGGGCCATGTGACCCTGCGCAAGGGAGAACGCTCCGCCCTCGCCGAGCTGGGCTCGCGAATCCTGTGAGTCCCGCCGGGGGGAGAAGAGCATTCGCAGGCGGGATTGCGGCGTTGCGGGTTCCCTCCGATGAGAGGCGGATTGAAGCTCTCCGGAGCAAGCTCCGGAGAATCTTCGATCCCCAAGGAAGGGATCTTGAGCATCATTCGCTCGCAACCCCCGCAGCAAGCTGCGGGGAATGCGCTCGCTGCCGGATTCAAGCCCTCTTCAGCGCCGCGGCGAGCCCGGCCGCCGTCGTTTCCTGGTCGAACCGCGACCAGATCTCCCGGAAAGCCGCCTGTCTCGCCCGCGCCAATTCTCCCTGGAGCTCGTAGAGTTCCCCGAACAGGAACAGGAGCCGGGGATCGATCACGTTCCCCTTCCATTCTTCGAGCAGCCCGTCGATCAGCGACCGCGTGAAGACCGTATCCTGCAGCTCCCCGAGGCAATCCTGGATCTGCACCGTTTCCCCGATGAAGGGTTTGAGCCCGTCGCCGTATGCGGGGCCGACGAATTCGCAGGCGTAGCGCAGCCGCTTGAACTCGATGCGCAGCCGGTGGAAATTGCGGAGCTTGGGCTTGGCGAGGACCTTGCGGCCCTGCGCGAGGACGGCCTGGAAGAGTTCCGGGATCCGCTCGGAGGCGAAGGTGTGCACGGCCGTGAGGGCGAGCGGCGCCGCCGGCTTCTTCGCCGGCGGCCGCCCGGTGAAGGCGGCGACCCGCGTCCGGAAGCGGCGGTACCGCGGGGAGGCGAGACCGTTCAGGAGGTCGGAGAGCAGGACGGCCCGCCGCTCCTGGATGTGCCGGGTCAGGATCGCGACGGCGCGTTCCGGGGCCCTGGCGACCGTCGCGGTCGCTCCGGGCAGGTTCAGCAGGAAGACATCGAGATCGCGGACACCGCCGAAGAGGGCCCCGAGCCAGGACAGGTCGGCGGCGAGATCTGCGGCCGCCTTCTCCGGGATCGCCTTCCGGAAGAGGCGGAGGGCGGACCGCATCCGTCGCGTCGACACGCGGGCCTGGTGAACGAATTCGGTGTCGAGATCGGCCAGGACGCCCGGGAGGTTCTCCTCGATCCGGTGGAATTGGAAAGACAGGATCTTCTGCACCGCGACATCGAGGCGGTCCTCCAGCTTCACGCGCAGCGGCGGGGGCGGATTCTTGGACGGGAAGACGATGCCCAGTCGCTCGATCGCCGTTTCGAGCTTGGACTGGCGGGACGGCAGGAGTCCGGGGCAGCCGGCCAGGAGCCGGCCCAGCGCCTCGAGATCGGCGGGCGGACCCTTCTTCAGCTCGGCCTCCATCTCGTAGAGCGGCTTTGACCGGCGGGGCCGGTTCATGCCCCGCGCCGAGAAGCTCGTCGTGTCGAAGACGAGCTCCACCTGGGCGCCTTCGGGGCAGCGGAGGCGGTAGGGGATCCGCTCGGTGCGGACGGCGAGCTGGACGAGAAGCCGCCGGGGATGGATGATCGGGTCGATCTCCGCGTGGATCCGCTTGTCCGCTACGGCGGTCGGATCGGCGGCGTTCCCCTCGATGCGGACTTCGACCTCGCGCCGCTCGGCGCGCCCCTCCTCGACCTTTCCCAGGCTCTTGATCCCGTAGATCGCCGCGCCGCCGGCCCGGCGCAGCCGCAGGGCAAGGCCGCTCCGCAGGAGGCGCCAGTCGAAGGTGTCCAGGTAGAGGTCCTGCTGATGCACGACGCGCTGCGGGCTTGTCCGATACCCCTTGTCGCGCAGCAGGTCCAGAACGGCGTTCTTCGCCGCCGGCTCCGGCATCAGGAATTTGTATTCGATCTCCGTCGCTTCGGGGCGGGGCGTCACGGCATCCATCGTCTCTTGTTTCCCTCTTCGTAGTCTCTGGAAAGGCTCTTCGGCAGCGGCGTCTTCGCGAGCGCCGCGAGAACTTCCCCCTTCGGGTAGTCGAAGCGGACGATCCGCGCCGACGGCGCCCCAAGGCCGGCGATGCGGAGCAGGGCGTAGGCCGGCCTCGGATCTCCGTCGACGGGATGGCCGGCGGACCCGCAGTTGACGACGAGAACGCCCCCGATCCTTCTCACAAAGGGGATGTGCGTGTGTCCGCAGACGAAGATGTCCGGCCGCTCCCCGCCCAGCTTGGTCTTCAGGCCCCGGCTCGTGAGGCTCGGATAAACGGCGTCGTCGGCCGACAGCACGCTCCCGTGGACGAGCAGCAGCGCGAAGCCGCCCGGCAGCGTCTCCCGGTGGACCGGCGGAAGCGCGGCGAGAAAGCCCCGGGCCTTGCGGTCGAGGTTCGTCCGCGTCCAGTCGAGGATCCGCCACTTGGCGGGTTTCATGGCCTTTTCGAAGGCCGCGGGATTCTCGATCGCCTCCAGGACCTTCCCGTCGTAGTTTCCCAGGACCCCCGCCATGCGCCGCTCCGCGACAAGACGGCAGACCTCCGAGGGAAAAGGCCCGTACCCGGTGAGATCGCCGGCGCAGAAGAACCGTTCGGCGCCCCGCGCCTCGGCATCGGCGACGGCCGCCCTCAGGGCGGGCAGGTTCCCGTGGATGTCGGAGAGGAGCGCGGCGATCATCAGCGGAAGATCACCTTCCGCTTCGTCGTTCGCTCCAGCAGGTCCGACTTCTGGCGCGCCCGCCGGGTCTCGGCGGCACAGCGGTCCGGCTCGGTGAGGGAAATGATGAGCTGCTTCTCGTCGGCCACGATCTCCCGGATGCCCCCTGCGGCGCCGGCATGGTTGCAGTCAAGGCCGTCGGCGACGCGGAGGATCGCGGCGAGCCAGGAGACAAGTTCGCGGTCCTGCCTGGAGAGCTCGGCGAAGGCCCTGTGGCGCTTCTTGTCCGGCATCGCCTTGTTGTGGTAGCGGGCGACAAGCGCGCAGAGGGTCCGCTCCCGTTCCGTCAGGCCGGGCAGGTTGCCCTCGAGGATCATGTCGCGGCTGTGCTTGTGGTGCCCGCTGTTCCGCGTCCGGGACCAGCCGATGTCGTGGAGCACGGCGGCGATTTCGAGCAGCAGGCGGGGACGCCCGCGGTATCCGTGCAGGCCGGAGAGCCGGTCGAAGAGGCTCAGGGACAGGGCCGTGACCTGCGCCGAATGCTGCGGATCGGGGTCGAAGGCGTCGGCCAGACGTTTGACGCCTTGGAGAAGCGCCTGGCGGCGTTCCTGGGCCGCCGGTTTTGTCGGGGGGGTCCTCACTTCTTTTTTCCTTTCTTCTTGCCGATCTGGCGGACGAGTTGGCTGTACGGAGGCGATTTGACGCCCCCCTTGCGGGCGATGGCGATCAGCGCGCTTTGGCTGCGCACTTCCTTTTCGTTTACGCCCCGCTTGACGCGCTGGTAGGTGCCGTCGGGCTGCATGATGCGGGCCTTCACTTTGTCCTTCAGGTAGGTCATGAGGATCTCGTCGATGATCCTCGTCTTGATCGCCTCGTCCCGGATCGGGTAGAGGATTTCGGCGCGCTTCTTGAAGTTCCGGGGCATCCAGTCGGCGCTGCCCGAGTAGATCTCGGGCTCGCCGCCGTTGTGGAAGTAGTAGATGCGCGAGTGTTCGAGGAAGCGGTCGAGGATGCTCCGCACGCGGATGTTCTCGCTCACGCCGGGGATGCCCGGCAGGAGGCAGCAGATGCCCCGCACGATGAGGTCGATCTGCACCCCCGCCTGCGACGCTCGGTAGAGGGCGCGGATCGTCTGCCAGTCGATGAGGGCGTTCATCTTGGCGATGATCCGTCCCGGTTTGTTCGGCGTGGACCTGGCGATCTCGCGCTCGATGAGCCCGATGATCCGGTCCTGGATGTTCACGGGCGCGAGGAAGATCTTCTTGAACCGGGTCTCGACCGTCTCGGGCTTCAGCATGTCCCCGCCCGTCCAGGAGTTGAACCCCGTGATGACGTTGAAGAGCGACGCGACGTCGTTGCCGAGATCGGGGTCGGCCGTGAGAAGACCTACGTCCGTGTAGAGCTGGGCGGTCACGGAGTTATAGTTGCCCGAGGAGAGGTGCACGTAGCGGCGCAGGTGCTTGCCCTCGCGCCGGACCACCAGCGTCGCCTTGCAGTGGATCTTCCACGTCACGAAGCCGAAAACGGGATTGATTCCCGCCTTCACCATCGTGTTCGCGAAATCGATGTTCTTCTCCTCGTCGAAGCGCGCCTTGATCTCCACGACCGCCGTCACCTGCTTGCCGTTTTCCGCCGCCCGGCAGAGGGCCTCGACGATGGGCGAGTCGCGGTCGACGCGGTAGAGGGTCTGCTTGATGGCGAGCACGTCCGGATCCTCGGCGGCGGCGCTGATGAATTCGACGACCACGGCGAACGAATCATAGGGATGATGGATGAGGATATCGCCTTCCCGGATGACGCTGAAGATGTCGCTTTTGCCCGCCAGGCGCTTGGGGATGCGCGGGTTGAAAGGCGGGTCCCGGTGCACGGCGGCGACGGGCAGGTCGTAGAGGGGCATGAGGCCGCACAGGTTGATGGGGCCGGGGATCGCGTAGACGTTCGTCGGCTCCATGTCGAGGTTCCGGCAGAGGATCTGGAGCATCTTCTTGGGGGTTCCCTCCTGGACCTCCAGGCGGACCGCGATCTTGTTCGAACGGTCCTTGAGTTCCGCCTCGACGGATTTCAGCAGGTCCATGACGGCGTCTTCGTGCAGGTCGTAGTCCTGGTTGCGCGTCACCCGGAAGGGGATGCAGTTGGTGATCTTCATGCCGGGAAAGAGGTTGCCGATATTCGACGCGATGAGGTCCTCGAGGAGGACGAAATGGTGCCCCTTCCTGTCGTCCATGACGCGGATGACGCGGGGCAGGACGGAGGGCACCTCCACGAAGGCGTAGGGCTGCTGGCCGCCGAAGGAGTCGACTTCCTTGAAGAACACCATGAGGTTCAGCCGGAGGTTGCCCAGGAAGGGGAAGGGATGGCCCGCATCGACGGCCATGGGCGTCAGGATCGGAAATACCTGATTTTCGAAATAGGCGTTGAGCTTCTGGGCGTCCTTCTTGTCCAGGGACGAGACGGGAACGATTTCGATGCCCGCTTCCCGCATCCCGGGCAGGACGATGTCTTTCAGGCACTTGTACTGCTCGGCGACATATTTTCGGGCCCTGGCGGCGATGGCCTCGATCTGCTGGCGGGGCGTCATCCCGCTCGTGTCGGGGTCCACGACGCCGGCCTGGATGAGCCTGGCGAGGGCGCCGACCCGCACCTGGAAGAACTCGTCGAGGTTGGAGCTGAAGATGGAGATGAACTTGAGCTTCTCCATTGCCGGGCTCAGCGGGTCGCAGGCCTCTTCCAGCACGCGCAGGTTGAATTCCAGCCACGCGATTTCGCGGTTCAGGAAGAGCGAGGGATCCTTCAGCTTGATCTCCCTCGTTGGCTGCGGCTTCCCGGTTTCCGGTTTCTTCGCGGCTGCCTTCGCGGCGGCCGTTCTCCCGGACGATGAGGTCTTCTTGGCGGCTTTCTTCGCGGAAGTCTTCTCGGGGGACGCGGCCTTTTTCCCTGCAGTTTTCTTGGCGGCCGCCGGTTGCCTGTTGCGCATGGGCGAGATCCTTCTGAGATGGGGAGGCCCGACAACGTTCGACGATGGTGACGCCCTTCGACGATTGCGACTATACGAAAAGCGTTTTCCGGTGTCAAGGCAGGGCCGGAAATGTTCTTGACAGCCCGTCCGTTTCCCGCAATCCTCCCATCAGAGGGAAGCGGGCGTTTCCGCTTCCCGGAATGACGCCGAAAGGAAAGGAATCATGAGTGATCCGCGCGCCTATGCCCGCAAACTGGCCGCCGAGGCCGTTTCCCGGGGGGAACCGCTTGCATGGTTCGAAACGCTGTATGCCAGGGGATTGTCGGAGGGAATCCCGATTCCCTGGGCCGACCGGAAGCCCAACTCCAATCTCATCGAACTCTTCGCAAAGGCAGGCGGGCTGCCGGCCGCCGGCCGCGCCCTCAAGGTCGGCTGCGGGCTGGGCGACGATGCGGAGTGGCTTGCCGGCAGAGGGTTCGCGGTGACCGCGTTCGACATTTCGCCGAGCGCGATCGCCGAATGCCGCCGGCGGTTTCCGCAGAGCAACGTGGACTATGTCTTCGCCGACCTCTTCCGGGCGCCGGCGGACTGGACGCGGGCCTTCCCGCTGGTCCTGGAGGCCTATACTCTGCAGGTCCTTCCGCCGGAACTGCGCGAGGAGGCGGAAGAAAGAATCGCCGGCTTCGTCGCCCCCGGCGGGTGTCTCCTGGCCGTTTCCCGCGCCCGCGGGGAAGAGGAGCCCCGGGGAAGCATGCCCTGGCCGCTCACGGAGGCGGAAGTGCGCAGGTTCGGGGCGTTCGGCCTGACGGAAACCTTCTTCGAAGACTTCGTCGATTCCGAAGAGCCGCCCGTGCGCCGCTTCCGGGCCTGTTTCCGGAGGGACGCGGGCTGAAGGCCGGCGAAGGCGAAAAGGGAGTGACGGAGATCCGACGATGAACGAGGCCGCCCCACTCTGCCATCCGGAGCGTGACGCCGTCAAGGAGGCGCGGGCCTTTGCCGACCGGGCGTTTTCGCGCGCGGCCGGCGCGCCGCTCGTGGAAGGCAATTCCGTCCGGCTCCTCAAGAACGCCTGGGAGAATTACCCGGCGTGGCTCAATGCCATCGAGGCGGCGAAGCACCACATCCACTTCGAGAGCTACCTCGTCCACGAGGACCGGACGGGACGTGCGTTCGCCGACGCGCTCATCGCACGGGCGCGGGAAGGCGTGCGCGTGCGGCTCATCTACGACTGGATGGGCTGCTTCGGCAGGGCCTCGCGGCGTTTCTGGAGCCGCCTGCGCGCGGGCGGCGTCGACGTGCGCTGCTACAATCCCCCGCGCCTGGACAGCCCGCTCGGCTGGCTCTCGCGCGACCACCGCAAGATGCTCGCAGTCGACGGTCAGGTCGGCTTCGTTACGGGCCTGTGCATCGGACGGATGTGGGAGGGCATCCCCGACAAGAACATCGAGCCGTGGCGGGATACGGGCATCGAGGTGCGCGGCCCCGCGGTCGCGGACATCGAGCGGGCCTTCGCAGAGGTCTGGGCGATGACCGGCGCCCCGATCCCGGAGGGCGAACGGGCGGACGGGAATGGGCCCGGCCGCGCCGGCGACACGAGCCTGCGCGTCGTGGCAAGCGCCCCCGCAACGGCCGGCATGTTCCGCTTCGACCACCTCATCGCCGCGCTGGCGCGGGAAAGGGTATGGCTGACGGACGCGTACTTCGCGGGGACGACCGCCTACGTTCAGGCCCTGAGGGCGGCGGCGCAGGACGGCGTCGACGTCCGCCTGCTCCTGCCGAACGCGACGGACATCCCGCTCCTGAGGCCGCTGTCGCGGGCGGGGTACCGTCCGCTCCTGGAGGCGGGGGTGCGCGTCTTCGAGTGGAACGGAACGATGCTGCACGCAAAGACGGCGGTGACGGACGGGCGCTGGACGCGCATCGGTTCGACGAACCTCAACATCGCCAGCTGGTTCGGCAACTGCGAGCTGGACGTGGTGGTGGAAGACGAGCCCTTCGCGCGGGCGATGGAGGATATGTACCTCGAGGACCTGGAGAACGCGACGGAGGTGGTCCTGGATGCGAGGCAGAAGGTGCGCGCGCCGGGCGCACCGCGCCGCGCGCACCGGGTCATGACGAGCGGCGCCGGAAGCGTCGGGCGTGCGGCGGCCGGGGCGGTCCGCATCGGAAATGCGGTCGGCGCGGCGTTCACCGGCCGGCGCGTGCTGGAGCCCGTCGAGGCCCGCCTGATGACGGGCGGCGGCGCATTGTTCCTGGTCCTCGCCGCCCTCGTGGCCTTTTTTCCCCGCACGCTTGTCTATCCGCTTCTTCTGCTTTTCGCCTGGTTCGGGGCGGCGCTGTTCTACAGGAGCTGGAAACTGCACCGCGAGGGCCGGAGAAAGAAAGACGCGCTTCGTCCGCAGGCCGCGTCGGGTCGGGCCGCGAAAGAGGAGGACGGCCTGCCGCGGCAGTGACCGGGCACTGACGGAGATTAGGGACTCCCGGAATTGAAGCTCTCCGGAGCAAGCCCCGGAGAATCTTCGGTCTTCAAGGAAGGGATCTTGGACATCATTCGCCCGCTTGCCACGCGGCAAGCCGCGGGGAATGCGCTCGCTGCCCGATTCAAAAGGTGTACGACACGGAGAACGCCCCGAAGAACTGTTCGTCCCTCTGGGTTTCGAATTCCTTCGTCCGGTAGACGTAGGAATGGGTGATCTTGAAGCGGTCGGCGATCAGCCCGATGCCGCCCACGACGTCGGCGACAAACCGCCGCTTGTCGACGCTGTGGCTCTTCTGGAAAGTGTTCCCGTCGAGGAAGATGTTCCGGGCCACGGCATTCCCGTCGACGGCGAGAAAGAGATGGATGCCCCAGCGCCTGGAGGGCTGAAGGAGCCGCGGGTCCGCATCGTCCAGGGGGGCGCTGCTGTCCGATCCCGGCCGGATGAGATAGGTCCCGTAGTCGTTCGGGAGGTTCCAGCCGAAGCGCACCTGCCCGCCCAGGTTGGCCCCGGTGTAGACATTTCCCGCGGCGATGCCCATGTGGGGGATGCAGTCGAACCCGAGGCCTTCGGCGCTCTTGGCCTGAAAGGCCCTCCACTTGCGCTCGAAGAAGACATTGACGGCCGGTTCGTCCCGGAGCTGATGGTCCCAGCCCTTGGGATCGACGGAACCGATCCAGCCGTGGATCACCCTCTGGCAGTCCTCGGCGTAGGAGTGGCGGCCGACGACGCCGACGTCGAATTCGAGGGTGTCCATCTGGCTCCGGCTCTTGCTGTGGAGCGCGAACCCCAGGTAGGTGATGCCGGCATAGGGACGGTCGTTCACGATCAGGTCGCTCCGCTCCTTGTCCTCGGGCGTGTAGATGTTCTGCCCCAGCGAAAGGGATACCGATCGCTGGTCCCCGGGCTCGTTGACGAACGGCATCCGCTCGATATAGGGATGCATCCACTTCGGCACGAGCGGCGATTCCCGGTAGTTCGAGAGATCCCGCGAAGTCCACGAGAGCTTGGTCCCGTGGGTGTAATAGCGGTCGCGGTTGTTGAAGCCGAAGAGGTCGTTCTCCAGATAGAGGGTCACGGTGTCCGCCTTCCGCGCCTCCCTGTCGACGGCCGGACAGGGTTGCGGCAGGAGGAACGACAGGAGGATCGGGACGGCCGCAAGAAACGCTCTGAGGTTCATTCCCCGGAAGCCTTTCGCCGGGGCGGTTTCCCCGCCGGGCGGCGAGGATCGGGCCGGCAGGCGGCGCAATCCTCGAAGCCGCCGGCCACGCCCATTCTGCGGGCAAGGCGCCGGTGCTCTTCCGGCGAGATCCACGAGACGCGGAGGTAGTTCGCGATCGCCTGGTCGTCCATGCCGATGCGCCGCGCCTCGCGCACGGTGACTTCATAGGCCTCGATCTCCGTCTCGCGGTCCACGTAGGACTTGCTGCGGTCGTAGAGATCCCGCCCCTGCAGGTGCTGCTTCACGTGGCAGAGTTCGTGGATGATGTCGAGATAGAGGAATTCATCGGGGGCGTTCCGCAGGTGGACGAGGCCGATGGTGATGGCGCCGTCGCGGTTGTCGACGAACATCTCGTGGGGCAGGTCCGCCACCAGAACCCGGATGCGCGCCAGGACCTGCTCGATTTCCCCGGCGCCGGCGAAGATCTCCTTCAGGACGCCGTACGAGCGGATGTCGGGATAGACGTCCGCCAGAAGGCATTGCCCCGGTTCCCGCAGACGGTTGATGCAGAAGAGCTTCTTCATTTCACCCTTCCGCCTTTCCGCCCGCCGCTTCCAGGAGCCCGTCCCAGTCGAGGCCGCGGAAAGTCTTGTGAAGGAGATGGTCGTCGTCGACGGAGAAATAATCGAGGCGGGTGAAGACGCTGCGGCAGACCGCTTCGACGCCCGCGGGCGGTACCACGTCGTCGTGGATGCCGTGGTAGACGACGGCGGGCACCTCCGAGCGCATGGCGAGATAGGGCTCGAACTCGGGCAGGGTGAGGGCGGGCGCGAGCAGGACGATCCTCCGCACGCGGTCGGCGTGACAGAGGGCGAAGACAGCGGCCATCAGGCCGCCGTAGCTCGATCCCACCAGCACGAGGTTTTCCCGGCCGTCGAGGACGCGGCGCAGCTTGGCCATCCTGTCCTCGAAGGTCCCGGAATAGTCCTCGCGCAGCACCTCCGGGTATTTCTCCGCGAAGAAGAGTCCCTTCGTGCCCCGGCTCGACGTGTCCAGCCCGTGAATGTAAACGCCCGTCGTCTTCATCCCGCCCCTCTCTTCATATCCGATGTCTTCACGATGAGAGACTATGACACCATGGGGCGAGTTTCGCAACCCTCCTATTCCTTCCCGGTCAGGTAGGTGTCGTAGGTGGGGGTGAAGGGTCCCCGCTGGCCGAGACTCTTCACCAGCAGGTGGGGGCTTTCCTTGGACAGCCACAGGATGATCCGCGGCATCAGGATCGGCACGCGGACGAGGACGTCGATGCGGTAGCACTCGAAGGTCCCGGCGGCCACGCGCACCTGCTCGACCGCCGCCTGGTGGGCGGTGACATCCACGGAATGCCCGGAAAAATCGATCATGAAGAGCTCCCACCGCGACCCGGTGTCAAACGGAAACAACCGCAGAAGAAGGACGAGCGATGCGTCCACCCCGAGGACCCGGTCGGTGGGAAGGCGGACTTCCTTCTTCGTGCGGTCCGTTCCCTCGATGCGTTCCAGGTAGGCCGTGCCGCCGTTCCTTCGAACGGTCTCCGTCACGGCCCTGCCGCGGGCGTCGATGATCGTCCTTGCCGCCGAAAGGAAGCGGCCTTTTTCGTCGGTAACGATGGCCACCTTCTTCCGGGACACGGCGGACGCGATGACGGACCGGTACTCCATCGCCGTTGCGGTAGAAAGTACTTCGACCTCGATGTCTTCCTCTTCGCCCTCCACGACATGGCCGGCGGGCACGGAATGGTACCGGTAGATGTGCCGCGACGCGGTCGGCGCTTCGAGGGCCGGCGCGCCGGCCGCGCTCTGCGGATTCACGGACTGAAGAAGCAGGAGGAGGCCCAGAAGCGGGAACGACGATTTTCTGATCATAGGAAAGAGGCGAGTGGAACCGCGGCGAACCAGATGACGTAGCCCAAGGCCAGCGCCATGACGCCGTTGATCCTCCGGTCGTAGTCCTTTGAACGCATCATCCCGGAAAGCACCCACAGGAGGGTGCAGGCGTAGAGCGCGATCAGGACCGTGCCGGCGGTCCGGACGCCGCCGCCCGCGAGGACGCCGGGGAAAAGGAGCGCCCCGGACAGGGCCGCCAGGGCGACGCAGCAGCAGGCGATGAAGGCCGCGATCCCCGGCCCGAAGATCACCGCCACCGTCCGCTTGGACGCGAGGCTGTCGGCCGGTCGATCCGGAAGGCCGGCCAGCGTTATGGCCCCGAGGACGGAGAAGAAGAGCGGCAGACTCAGGAGCCACGGAAGCGCGTTGCTCAGCGTGCCGGCCTGAAAGACATATCCGCACAGGACCAGATAGAAGCTGTGGGTTCCACTCACGACGAGTTCCCCCAAGCCGCGGTAGCAGAACTTGAAGGGAGGAACCGTATACCCCAGGCCGAAGAAGATCCCCGTAAGGAGCATGGCCGCCGTGAGGAGGGGCGGGGCGTTCCGGCTGACTGCCGGAAGCGCGGACCCCAGCAGTGCGATGAGGACCAGCGACACGGCGATGCCCGCTCGGATATCGGAGGGAGAGAGCCTTCCCTCCACGAGCATTCTGGTGCCGCCGGTAAAGATGCTGAAGTTTGCGTTGAGGCGGTCCGTCTCGTAGTCGTAGTATTCGTTGGCGAGGATCGTACAGAATTCGATCAGGAACAGGGCGGCGTATCCCAGGACGAAGGCGGACGGGCTGAACGGTGCGGCGGCCGCGGCGGCAGCCGCACCCATGGCGTACGCGGCGAAGGCCATGGGATAGAACGGAAACCTCGCCACGAGGAGCCATGCGCCGAGTTTTCGCCCGGCAGCGGCGCGGTCCGATAGACGGGTCCCGATTCCTTCATTCATGGACGTGTGCCCTCATCCTTCAGGGCAGGACCTCGATGACGCCCTCCATGCCGTTCTCCCTGTGGCTGGGGAACAAAGGAAATTTCTCCGTGCAGTAAAAGGGATACCTGCCCTGCCTTGTGGGCGTGAAGCTGATCACCCGGGGAACGTCGTCGAGATCGACGGTGAAATCCATGCCGGCATCGGGCGATGACATCACGATGTTGTGGGGCATCAAGCCCGATTCCTTCACGACTTTCAGTTGAACGGGCGCATTCGCCTTCACGATGATGTGGTTCGGCTTGAAAAAATACGACCCCCCCACGATCTCTATCCTTTGAACGCCGTCCTGGCCCGCGGCTGCAACCGCCGGGGACGGAAGCCTGTTCTCCTGAGCCGCCGCGGCCTGGCAAACCAGTGGGAGCAGAAGGGCAGGAACGATCAGAAAGCGGGCGGTGCGTTTCATCGGGGCGCTCCTTCTCACGACGGGATTCAGGCTCGTCGATCCACTATAGAGTTGCGGCGCAGGCGCGCTCAATCAGGGAATCCCTGATTTTCGACTTCACGTACCCTTAGGGGAGAGAAGAGGTCTCCCCGGCGCCGCGACTGTCAGCGGGGATGCGGCAGGGAGCCCCGGTAGAACGGCTCGCATTTCCCGCCCTGAGCGAAACGCTCCGCCTTCCTGTACAGGCTCAGGACCGGGCCGGCCAGGGACTCGAGCGCGCCGGCCCGGGGGGACCCGAAGGGGCCGCTGATGCCCTGCGTGAATTTCGCGCATCCCCTCTCGTCGAGAATCGCGACGGTGATGCCGTCGTACCGTTCGGTGGTGAAGTCGAGCTTCCCCTTCAGGGCGACGCGGATGGTGCGCGTCGCAAGCGCGCAGTCGACGGCATCGGCGATGCCGTTCTTGATCTGCCAGCGTGAGACGAATTGCCGGATGGCGCCCTGCCCGCCCCGGGTCCGGTAATAGAGGTCCCCGTAGCGGTATGCGCCGAGCGCGGCGCTGCCCAGGGGGCCGGCGATGAAATAGGCGCCGACGTCGGCCAGGTTGAACTCCTGGGTCGCCGCGTAGGAAGAAAGGACCTTTTCCAGGTCCACGGTAGGGGTGGTCAGATCGCTGCCCCGGAGGGAGACCATGCCGTCCGTCCCGCCCGGGAGGATCCGCCCCTCCTTTTCCTTCACGGTCAGGGAGAAAGAGAGGTCGCCCCGGCCGCCGATCAACCTGTCCGCACCGAACGATCCGGTGAGTTTCCCGAAGTCCGCGTTCGGGACCTTCAGGGAAATCCGGTACTCGATATCGGTCCCCGCTGCATCCATCCGGAGGCTCCCCTCGCCCCTCGCGCCGAATACCTCCAGGATCGGGAGATCGAGGAGGAGCACCCCCTGTCCGGCCTTCACGGCGCCGCTGGCGTCGCCGATCCGGAAGGCATTCCGCGTCACCTCCCGCCAGGCGGCCGTCCCCGTGAAGGAGAGGTTCCTCAGGAAGCCTCCGGCGGAGCCGGCCAGCGAGAGATCCCGAAGAGTCAGTTGCAGCCCTTTCAATTCCGTGGTCTTGCCCGTCCGCTCGTCGCGGTAGACGAGCGAACCGTCGGACAGCCGGAAGTCCTTCAGGCGGAATGCCCCTCCCGGCGCCCGGCCCGGCGGCTTCCCCGCGCCTTTCGCAAAATTGTACCTGCCGTCCTTCTCCTTCACGATCGCGGCGGACGGCCCGGCAAGGCTGCATCCCGAGATCCTGAACTGCCCCCTCAGCAGCGGCAGCAGCTCCAGCGCCACCCCGAGGCGCTCCACGGCGAGGATCTGCCCGGCTCCGCCCGTGACCCGGACGTTCCTTGCCGACAGGCCGAGGGGAAACAGAGAGACGGTCAACTTCCCCCCGATCCGGACTTCCAGCCCGACCGCTTCGGAGGCGGCGGTTTCGATCCCCGGCTTGCAGGAGTCGATGCCGAAGAGGAACAAGGCGGAAGCTGCCAGGAGAAAGAGGACGGCGAGACCGCCGGCCAGGATCCGTTTCGTTGCCCGCGTTGCGTTCATGGCCCGGCCGTCCTCTTCTTCCGGGCAAGCATGTCCCGGAGAAAGCCGTGAATGAGCGCTGCGCCGGACGCCCACGTCGGATGTCCCGCGTATCGCTTCCTCGCCGCCAGGCCCATGCGGGCAAGCAGTTCGCGGTCGCGAAGGAAGCGGCCGATGCGGTCGGCGAGGGCCGCTTCATCGCCGGGGGCCACGAGAAATCCCTCGACGCCGTCGGCGACGACCTCCGGGACGGCCCCCGCCGTCGAACCGATGACGGGCAGCCCGTAGGCCATCGCCTCCAGGTAGACGATGCCGAAACCCTCGTAGAAGGAGGGAACGGCCAGGCAGTGGGAAGTCCCCAGGAGATCCGCGAGCCTTCCGTCGCTGACCGGGCCCGTCCACGCCACCCGGTCTTCGATGCCGGCCCCGGCGGCGAGGCCCCTGACCTGCGCGGCATAGGGGATGTCGGCGGAAAGGCTTCCCGCGACGGTCAGATGCCAGTCCTCCCCCCGGAGCCGTCCGAGGGTGGAGACGAGGGTGTGGAGGCCTTTGCGCGGGATCACATTTCCGACAAAGAGGATTTCCAGGGGGCCGCGTCTGCTGCGCGCCCGGACCCCCCCGTCGGCCACGGCGGGCCGGACGTGGTCGCCTCCCGGGCAGGCCACGACCGACGGCCGCTCCCCGCCGAGAAGATCTTCCAGGACCGCGCGTGTTGTCCGGCTGTTGAAGATGAAGCCGTCGACGCCTTCCAGGTACGCCTTTTCCATCCGCCGGCAGAGGCCGGCCATTCTCCCGTCACGGGCCTCCGAACTGCGCAGGTGGTGCACAACGGAGATGATGGGGCCGTCCAGCACTCTCCTGAATCTGGCATTCAGGCGGAGGAGGGAGGGATGGCAGAGTTCATCCTGAAGCAGCACGTCCGGCCGCTGCTCCCGAAGGGCTTCCGGCAGGCCGCTGAAGAAGCCGTCCGCAAGACAGGAAAGGTAGCCGGCCGGGCGCAGCGACAGGACCTCGAGCTGCGCGCCGGCAGTCCGGAGGCCATCCGCCATCATGCGGTCGTAGAGATAACCGCCCGAGACCTGGTCCGGCGCTCCGTAGATCATCAGGGCGATCTTCACGGAACCTCCCGGCGGCAAGCGGCCCACGCGTCTTCGTTTTCGAAGACCCTGACCTGGACCGAGGCGATGGGCGGATTCTTCAAGCCGCCGGCGAACCACCGACAGCACTGGTCGGCGAGGCGTTCCATGGTGGGGCTCAGGCCGGCGAATTCGGGAAGGTCGTTGAGAAGCCTGTCCGCGATGCGGTCCACGATCCCGTCCAGGCGGCGTTCGATTTCCAGGAGATCCAGGAGATATCCCTGGCTGTCGAGGGCCGTCCCCTCCAGCCGGATCTCGAGGAGATAGCTGTGGGGATGCTCCTCCCCTTCTCCGCCCCGGCTGCCGGGCTGGAAGTGGCGGGCCGTGAAGTGCCGTCGAACCGCAACCGTGAACACGATGATGATCCTTTCTCCCGCGGCGGCGGAGGCGTCCTTCGACATCGCCCCGGCGGGCTTCGCTGTGCGCCGGAGCGCATCAATACTGAAGAATCACCTGGAGGCACCGCTCCGGCTGCCTGTCCAGGAAGTCGTATGCTTCGCGGGCATGGGCGAAGGGGAAACGCTGGGTGACGAGGCGCGCGGCATCCACCTTCTTCAGGAGGGACCAGGCAAGGCCCAGGCGCCGCGCCTTGGTCCAGCGGCCGGAAAACCGGGGTGAAATCGTGCTGACCTGGCTCGCGATCATGCGTATGCGGCTGCGGTGGAAGCGCCCTCCCAGGTCCAGGCGGACCGGCTTGATGCCGTACCAGGAGCCGATCACGATCCTGCCGCTGAAACCGGTCACGGAAATCGCCTGATCCAGCGCCTCCGGAGCCCCGGATATTTCGACGGCCAGATCCGCGCCTTCCCGGCCTTCCCCGTCCCTGAGCCGATCCATGAGGGCGGCGGCAAGATCCGGATCGGCGGCGTCGAAGACCGCACGGGCGCCCGCTTTCAGTGACGCTTCGCGGCGCGGCCTATGCCGGTCGACCGCCAGGAGGTCCGCCAGCGGGTGCATGGCCAGGAGGGCGGTCGTCAGCAGGCCCACCACGCCCTGTCCGAACACGACCGCCTTCTCGCCGATCACGGGTTCCCCGTCCATCACGAGGCTGACCGCCGTTTCCAGATTCGGCAGGAAGAGCGCTTCCTCCGGCGAAAGACCGGCGGGAAGCGGCAACAGTTCCGCGATGTCGGCGGCAAAAGCGGTCTCATGGGGATGAAAGGAAAAGACCGTGCGGTCCTGCCACTCGCCGGGCACGCCGTCCCCCAGGGCCGTCACACGTCCCACGAGCGCGTAGCCGTACTTCATGGGGAATGTGCACTTCCCCCGCAGGCTCGGGATGGTTCCATCGAGGGGGAGATCGGGGGGGCAGAGCCCGCGGTACGCCAGCAGCTCGGACCCCGCGCTGACGGCGGACAGGAGCGTCCTGACCAGGACCTTTCCGGGAAGTGGAGGGGGCAGGGGCTCCTCACGGATCTCGATCAGACCCGGAGCGGTGAAGTAGAGGGCTGCACGGTTCATTTCCGGTTCCAGGCGACGTCGGCCCGGAGGACGACGTCGGATCCGCAGGCCTCCCATTCCATGTTCCGGAGGACGGGCGGATTTCGAAGGCTCAACTGCATGGGCCAGACGGCATGCAGGCCGCCCACGTAAATCGGGCTGATGGTCAGGACGAGCTGATCGACCAGCCGGTCCTTCAGGAAGCTCGTGATGACTTCCGCGCCGCCCTCCACCATGAGGGACGCGATGTTCAGCTCCGCGAGCCGCCGAAGCAGGGCCTTGAGGTCGATCAGGCCGTCCTGGCGGGGCGGTATCCGCATGACCTTGGCGCCCCGCTCCGAGAGCGACTGTTCGCGCCCGGCGTCCGCCGTTTCGGCCGTTGCGATCCACGGCGCGTGATGGTGGTGCTGCAGGGCCCGGGCATCCAGGGGGAAACGCAGCCGGCCGTCGACGACAATCGGCTGGGGACTGCTGCCGCCGACGTACCGGACCGTCAGAGAGGGATTGTCGGCCAGGATCGTGCCGATGCCGACAAGGAGCCCGTCGTGGACGGAACGCAGCCAGTGAGTGAATACGAGGGATTCCCGGCAGCTGATGGCCAGCGGCCGGCCCGGCTTCCGGGCGATGGAACCGTCGATGCTCTGGGCGTAACTCAGGGTCACGTAGGGACGGCCGTTCAGCCGTCCGGGCGCTTCCGCGAGGCGGGATTGAATCCTGTCGGCGATGAAGCCCATGGCGCAAAGTCCCCGGCATTCGGGAATTCCGGTCATTTTCCGGATCAACCGTAACTTCAATTAATATAAGGAAAATGAAGGAGCTGTCAACCGGGGTCGTTTCGGTTATGCCACTTCGTTCATATTTATAGGCCCTTCCCCAGCTTTGCCATTGGGTAATGGGTCGCTCATGGTTCCCCCCAAGCTGATCAGGCTGACGAGGACGCGAGCCAGGAGTTCCTTTTCCGCCGGTTTGTTCTCGGCGATGAGGGGCATGGCAACGCGGGGCCGTATCGGCGATACCCTTGGTTTCCGTCAGGCAGGAGAAAAGGGGGGCCGCAGTCGCGGCTTGCCGTCGATGGCCGGAATCGGATCTTTACCGCACCTTGATTCCCTCGTCGAGATAGCGGATGAGGGGGTAGATGAAGAACTCGATGATCCGGCGCTCGCCGACGCGGATCTCCGCGGTCAGGCTCATGCCCGAGGACAGAGGAGTCTTCCGGCCGCCGACCACGAGGTGGCTTTGCGAGGGATGGATGTACACTTCATAGACGGGACCAAGTCTCTCGTCTTCGATGCTGTGCCTGGAGACGACCTTCACCGTCCCGTCGATCAGGCCGTATTTCTGGAAATCGAATGCATCGACCTTGATCGATGCCGCCATCCCCTCCTTCACGAATCCGATGTCTCTGTTGAGCACCGTGGCTTTGATCGTCAGGGGCGTCGTCGCCGGGACGACGGTGATCAGTTTCTGCGCCGGCGTCACGACGCCGCCGATCGTATGGACGAGCAGCGTGGCGACATGGCCGTCGACGGGGGAGAGGATGCGCTGCTTGGCATTGCGGAATGACGTCTTCTCGATCTCCGCGCGCAACTCGCTTGCCTGCTTGTCCTTTTCGGAAAATTCCTTGAGGGTGGTCTTGCAGAAATCCTCGTCAATGAACGCGATTTCTCCGGCGATCTGATTCTTGCGCTGGCGCAACTGCTCCAGCTTGTGCCCCAACTGCTCGATGGCGTTGGCGTACGTCCGCACCTCGTTGACGACCTTTTCGTAATCGTCCCCGGCGATGATGTCGAGTACGGCCTCCATTCTCTTTTTCCTGTCCGCGCCGCTTGCCAGGAGGTCCCGGTTGAGATCCCGTTCTTTCTCCGCCGCCGTGATTTCCTCCCCGATCTTGACAAGCTCCGTCCGCCTGGTCTCGATTTGCTTTTCCAGGCTTCCGACCGTGGCGGCAAGGATGGCCTGCTGCGTGCGGATCAGGTCGCGATCGTAGCGGGCGGGGTCGGGCCGAAAAGGTTTTTTTTCCAGGACGGACGAAAGCCTCATTCTCTCCAGTTCGGTGAAGGCGAGGAGCTTTCGTTTCGCTTCCAGTTCCGGAGCGGTCGTGGAAGGATCGATCTCCATGAGGATTTGGCCTTTCCCGACGTAATCGCCCTCCCGGCAGAGGATGGCGCCGACGACGCCCGTGTCGAGCGGCTGGAGAATTTTCACGTCGCCCACGGGGATGGCGCTGCCCCGCGCCGAGACCACGACGTCCACCTTGCCGAGACAGAGCCACAGACCGGAGAAGACGATCACGGCGGTGATGATCCAGAACGTAACGCCTCCGACCGGGCTGGACGGATTTTCCTCGATCTCGGCTATCGCGGGCTTGAATTCGTGGGCGTCGTCTTTCCGGAAGGGATTATTCATCAACACCCGCCTCCTGCTGATGGAAGAGGTGGTGATAGTAACCCGCCTTTTGCATCAATTCGCCGTGCGTTCCCGTTTCGACGATGCCGCCCCGGTCGAGAACGATGATGAGGTCGCAGTCACGGACGACTGCGAGGCGATGGGCCACGATGAACATGGTTCTGCCCGAGCGGATCTGCCGGATGTTCCGCCGGATGATCCGCTCCGATTCGTAGTCGAGCGAGGAGGTGGCCTCGTCGAAGATCATGATCCGCGGGTTTGTGATGAGGGCCCTGGCAATCGCGATGCGCTGTTTCTGCCCCCCGGACAACGTGGCGCCGCGTTCCCCGACCGGCGTGTCGTACCCCTCGGGCAGCGCGGAAACGAACTCGTGCGCGCCCGCGAGCTTGGCCGCTTCGATGACCAGTTCCGCAGGGGCGTCGGGCCGGGGGAGGGCGATGTTCTCCCGGATCGTCCCACTGAAGAGATAGTCTTCCTGGAGGACCACGCCGATATGATAGCGCAGCCAGAAGGGATTCATCTGGCGGATGTCGACGCCGTCGATCGTGATGGATCCTTCGGCGGTCATGTACAGCCGCTGGATCAGTTTCGTGACGGTGCTCTTGCCGCTGCCGCTCCGGCCGACGATGCCGACGCACAGGCCGGGCCGGATGTGGAAGCTCACGGCCCGAAGCGCATAGGGGGCGTTGGGAGCGTAGCGAAACGAGACATTGTCGAACCGGACGTCCCCCGACAGGCGGGGGAGGGTGATATCCCGGCCGCTCTGGATCTCCACGGGGTTGTTGAGGATGTCGCCGAGGCGGTTCACGGACAGGAGCGCCTGCTGAAACTCGTTCCAGAGGCCGACGAGACGGAGGAACGGTCCGGAAAATTGTCCCGCAAACATCTGGAAGGCGATCAGTTGGCCGATCGTGAGCTGATTTTCGATCACAAGACGGACGCCCAGATAGAGAACGGTGATCGTCATCAACCTCTGGAAGGTTCCGGAAATCGCGCCGGAGATGTTGGACATGTTGGCCAGCCTGAAACTCGATCGCACATAGTTTCCCAGGTTGTCCTCCCACTTTTTTTGCATGGATCCCTCGATCGCCAGGGATTTCACGGTCTGAATCCCGGTTACGGATTCCACGAGGTAGGAATTGGCCTGGGCGCCCGTCTGGAACTTGTGCTCGAGGCGTTTTCTCAATTCGGGCGTCACCAGGAGATACAGGAATGCAACCAGCGCCACAAAAGCGAGGAAGATGAGAGAAAGAGAGGTGCTGTAGAGGAACATAATGATGACGAACACGAGAGAAAACACGAGGTCGATGATCAGCGAGACGGACTTGTTGGTGATGAATTCGCGGATGTTGTCGAGCTCCCGGACGCGGGCCGCGATGACGCCGACCTTTCGCGATTCGAAATAGACAAAGGGCAGGGACATCAGGTGGCGGAAGAGCTTTGCCCCGAGCTTCGCATCCAGCTTGTTCGCGGTATGAATGAAGATGTAGTTTCTCGTGACGTTCAGCAGGAACTCGAAGACCGTCACGGCGACGAATGCGACGGCCAGAACGTCAAGCGTGGTCATGCTGCGATGGACGATCACCTTGTCGAGGATGACCTGGGTGAAGAGCGGCGTCACCAGGCCGAAACACTGCACCACGAAGGAGCCGGTCAGCACCTCGCCGATGACCTTCCTGTACCGGAGGATTTCCCGGTAGAACCAGGCAAAACCGAAGGCCGTATCCGGCACGATCAGCCTGTGGCGAAGGACGATGAAATCCCCCGAGAAAAGGGCCGGAAACTCGGCGAATCCGATTTGCCGGGGGGATTTTTCCGCGGGCACGAAGAGCAGGGCCTTCTTTGCGGTCCCATCGGCTTTCAGCAGGACGGCGAATCGTCCGTCGCGGAGGACCGCGATGGCGGGCAGGGGATACTTCGCAATCAGGGTTTCGGGGGAGACGGTCTTGATCTTCGCCTTGAATCCGCTGTTGCGGACAATCCGCAGGAATTCCTCCTTGGTCAGTTCCTGATCGGTCAGGCCGTACTCACGAATGATCGCGCGGATATCGATGGAAATCCGGTTGAGCCGCGCCACGAGCTCGAGAGCGATGAGCGCCGTCTGCATCAGCGGGGGACCTCCGCAAGGAATTCGAGCTCCTTGGCTGCGGCCCGCTGCAACGTGACGGACTTTTCCAGCTCCCATTTCTGATGCGCGAGTTCGATCCTCCGGCTGATGAGGTCGATCTGATCGGAAATGCTCTGGATCGACAGCCGCTCGCTGAAGGCGAGCTTCTGCTCCGTCTGGTCGCGGATGACCTTCCGGTGAGAGACGTCCTGCCCATAAGAGCGGATTTCCTCTTCGAGACGCCGATGCTTCTTTTTCAGTTCCGCGACAGCGCGCTCCTGTTCCACCTGAAGCTTTTCCAGCTCGAGTCCGAGCCTCCGGGTCTGCGATTCATTCCGGAAACCTTCGAACAGGGCGACGGAGGCCGAGAGGCCCACGAAGAAGTTCCGGCGCCGGATATCCTCGAAAGAATCCTGGTAGGCGGACGGGTCGGAACCGTAGAAGATGTAGTTGGTGTACAGGCCGAATTTGGGGAGATTCTCCCGCTGCGCGATTTCGAGCTCCGCCTGCTTCTTGGAGATTTCGGCCTCCTGAAGGCGGAATTCAAGGCTCCTCTCGTAGGGGAATCCCGCACGGCTTGCGGCCCGGGCATCCGGCAGGGGCGCAACGTTCGTGTTGTCGGGATCGTAGGAGTCGCCGGTATGGAATTCGAGCTCCTTGAAAAGCTCTTTCCATCTCAATAACAGCAGCTCGATCTCCTCCATGGTCTCGGCGACCTTCACCGCCTCGTTCACCATGTCCGTCCGGGGGATCAAGCCGGCCTTGTTCAGCCTCTCTTTCATGAGCAGGAGCGACTTGCAAAGGGAGAGCGTTTCCCGTTTGCCCTCCAGCTCGTGCCGGGTGGCGAGCAGGTCGCGATAGAGGTCGAGAACCTTGATCTTCACGTCCCGGAGCGCGCGGCTGTGGAGCAGCTTCTTGGCGCCGGCGTCGATCTGCGCGATCCGAAGCTTTCGCGGCCGGACCCCGAAATCGTACAGATTGTACGTGGCATTCAGGGAAAGGGAATTCTGATACCTCGTGCTGTCGATAAGGACCGTGTTGCCGACGGAAGTGATCTGGGAAGCGCCGCCGGTCAGGTCTTTGGCGTATTCGGAATCGAAGCGCGTGTTGACGGTGGGATAGTAGAGCGATTCCGCTTCGCCTACGGCGGCTTCCCCGATCTGCACGTCGACGCCGGCAATACGGATTTCGTAAGCCTTCAAAAGGGCCTTTTCCAGAACTTCCTCGAATTCGAGCGTCGCGGCGCAGGCAGCCTGCGCCGCTGCCAGGAAACAAATCACTGCCGTAATGACGGAGATGACGGCCTTGGCATATTCATTCGCCGGAGTAATGACCTGTCGCGTCATCGTCATCACGCATGCCAGGAATTCACGATGATGTTCATGAGGTCCTGGTTGCGCCGGACGTCCTCCACGCCGGTCATGGGGATGCCGTTGCTCTGGGCAAAGGCCGTCATGTCCTGGATGATCCCGTTGATGTCCGCGTTCGTAAGGAAGAGGCCGTCTGCCGACTGCATCTTTTCGATTCCGTAAGACGATGAAAACTGGCTCGAAACAACGAGCCGGTCTGTTTCGCCATATGCCACGGTCAGATTTGTCCCGTCGCTGTAGATGGCGATGCCGTTCTTGTTGACGTCTTCGCCGAAGGCGATCTTGTCTTCATTGCCGCTGTCGCTCCCCGCATCGGTGATGGTGTCGATTCCATCGCCGAGGTCGAAGCGGTATGTGTCCTGGCCTGCGCCGCCGTTGAGGGCGTCATTGCCTGTTCCGCCTGCCAGAAGATCGTCCCGGTACCCCCCGGCGAGGGTGTCGTTCCCGGCGAGGCCGTAGACGGTGTTCCTGCGGTTGGAGACCACGGCGGCGGAGAGGTTGTCATCGCCCTCGGTGCCGGTGACCGTGATCTGGGCCAGTTCGCTTACCGCCGAGGCGTTCAGCTCCGTGCCGTCGGCGAACCGGAACTTCTCCACCTTGTAGAAGTCATGCGCGAACCAGTTTTTGATCGTCAGGGTCTCGCCCGTGTCCTTGATCCGGATCACCAGGTCCCCGCCGGTGGCCAGGCCGGTGCTGAGGTAGTCGAAGGAATCGGGTGTGAGGCCCTCGCCGAAGAGGACGGTGTCCGAACCGTTGAGGTTGCTGGAACCATTGATCCCGCGCTGGATGGTGTCGTTGCCGGACTCGCGCCCGTACACGAAGGTGTCGTTCCCGTCGGTCTGGTAGGGGACCCAGGCGTAGAGGTCGTCCCCGGGGCCGCCGTCGAGGATGTCGTCGCCGTATTCCCCGTACAGAACGTCGTTGCCTGCGCCTCCCAGGAGGATGTCGTTGCCGCCGTCTAAGTAACAACCCCCGTACAGGACGTCGTTGCCGTCCCCGCCGTAGACCGTGTCGTTGCCGCTGCCGGCGCTGACCACGTCGTTGCCGTCTCCCGCGTCGATGGTGTCGTCCCGGTACCCCCCGGCGAGGGTGTCGTTCCCGGCGAGGCCGTAGACGGTGTTCCTGCGGTTGGAGACCACGGCGGCGGAGAGGTTGTCATCGCCCTCGGTGCCGGTGACCGTGATCTGGGCCAGTTCGCTTACCGCCGAGGCGTTCAGCTCCGTGCCGTCGGCGAACCGGAACTTCTCCACCTTGTAGAAGTCATGCGCGAACCAGTTTTTGATCGTCAGGGTCTCGCCCGTGTCCTTGATCCGGATCACCAGGTCCCCGCCGGTGGCCAGGCCGGTGCTGAGGTAGTCGAAGGAATCGGGTGTGAGGCCCTCGCCGAAGAGGACGGTGTCCGAACCGTTGAGGTTGCTGGAACCATTGATCCCGCGCTGGATGGTGTCGTTGCCGGACTCGCGCCCGTACACGAAGGTGTCGTTCCCGTCGGTCTGGTAGGGGACCCAGGCGTAGAGGTCGTCCCCGGGGCCGCCGTCGAGGATGTCGTCGCCGTATTCCCCGTACAGAACGTCGTTGCCTGCGCCTCCCAGGAGGATGTCGTTGCCGCCGTCTAAGTAACAACCCCCGTACAGGACGTCGTTGCCGTCCCCGCCGTAGACCGTGTCGTTGCCGCTGCCGGCGCTGACCACGTCGTTGCCGTCTAAGCCCACCAACACGTCAGAAATGCCGCTTCCGGTTAATGTATCGTTGCTTGAACTTCCATAGACGTAGTGACCGCTTTCGGAATAGACAAGAAGGCCAAATTCCGTGTCCCATGCAGAGACCGCTTCACGGAAAGAATCCATATTCAGCATGCCCTGAGCCTGAACGCCTGCAAGGGTCCGCATGAACTCGATCACGGTCAATTGTACAGCATCCCTGTCGAGGGCGGCAACGGCTTGGATTTCCGCGAGAACCGGAACCAGGTCTCCTTTGATGCACTGCGTCACGTCGTCCCAGCTATACGTGATCGCGTTGTAGAAATCCTGAAGGTGCGTTTGGGCCATGAGCTGGGAATAGTACATCTCGAACATTCCCGCGTATGCCTGATTGAGAACGGGTGCGGCATTGGTATTGGGGTTTCCGGTTCCGTCAATTCCGACAAAAGATTGTCCGAACAGTGCTTCGAGCGAGGCGAGTTTCCGGGCGTCGATGTTCGGGCCGCGGCTCGAGGGACTGATACTCTCCGTGCCTGTCCACTTGAAGAGGATCTGATCCAAAAGAGCGCCGCGGGCATGGGGATCGGTTTCAGCCATGAACGATTCCACGAGGGTTTTCAGCGCATCACTCGTGTCCCGGACCATGGCCTGATGCAGGTCGTAGACGTTGCCGTAACCCTGGAGATCGGGCAGGAGGGCGATGGCTTCGGGGATTTCAAGCCATTCCTCCGCAATCGTGTACGCCGTGTCCCTCTGCAGCATGAAGCCGCCGATCTGTCCGGTCGTGCTGTCCGCCTTCTCGAAGGTGCCGGCCTGGACCTGGGTGTTGCCGTTGCCGTCGTTTATATTTGTATTCGTGTAACCGGTGTTGATGGCGGCGATGCCGAGATCCGAGAGGGATTTCATCTCATCGGCCTGGCTATAGCCGTCGCCGTCGAGGTCCTGCCAGATTTTCAGTTGGGTGTAGACGGCATCGTTCGCGTCGATCCTGCCGTCGCTGTTCGCATCGAATTCGGCAAGGGCCTGAAAACCATTGGATGCCGTCTGGCCGTTCTGGAGGATCGTCTGATCTCCGAAGAGTTCGGTCCCGTTGTTGATGATGCCGTCGCTGTCGCGATCCAGGACAAGGAGGCCGTCGTCGCTGCCTGCCCAGCCGGTCCTCTCGGCAAAGCCGTTCCCGTCGTGATCGAAGTAGGCCCCGTTCGTGGATGCAACCGTCTCGATCCCATCACCGTCCAGGTCCAGGATCAGGGGGTCCCGCCGTGGCGGGGCGATGCTGGAGGCCTGCTGGAAGGCAGCAAGTGCATCTTCAGGGCATAAGATGGCATTGGTATTGATGAATTGAGAATGTACCAGATTCAAAATGCCGGCCGCGTTTATTTGAGACATCAGGTTATTCAATAGGGCTGCATCGTACTCCAATCCATCATTGATCAGTTTTCCCAAAAATAAAATGGTCGCCTGTTCCCGATATTGTTGCCCCACAAATCCAGGAGACTGAAGATCAGGATTGTCAGGATCCGACGGCAATGTCCACATATCGATGATTAGTTGGAGATCTGCCAACATGATATCCTGCGGTTGATTGCCATTCAGCTTCGCTGCATCATAAGCCAAATCATGTAACTTGAAAGCGTAATCCAACAGGTCGATGGGATCATAATAATAGGGGACGGGTGAATTTGTCAGGACATCTATATAGACTGTTCCATCCTCATTTCTCCTCTCTCCTGAATGATCAGGGCCGCCATATTCACCGTATAGCCCGTATCTTGCCACAAAAGCTCTCATATCCATGGTCAACCCTCCTTGATCGATGTTCTTTCTGATCGATTACGGATGCCTCACTTCCTTAATTGATTCCCAAGGTGGGAGTTCAAAGTATCTCAACTCCGAACCATCGAGCCTCGTTATAAATAACGAAGGTCCCGCCCCTTCCCATCTGCTGGCCAGAAACACGGCATGAGTCCCATCGAAAGATATTCGAGGTTGCGCCATTCGAGAAAAGCGCTTGTTCGTCACCGCTTTGATTTCGTTTCCTCTCCGGGAAAAGAGGTCGTAGGTGCAAACAGATTTCTTGTCTTTCTGGGTACATGTCCGTGCCATGAAAAGAATCGTACCGTCCTTGGCAACGGAAGGCTCTTGGGTCCAGTCGCCATACGTGAAGGCGGGCTCCAAGGCATTCTTGGTTCCATCCATGATGAAGATATTATTTTGCTTGTATAGTTTCATGTACGCTTCAAAATCCTTCGGCCCTATATCCGTATGGTTCTTGGCGCCTTCACCTGAAAAAATGAACCGCTTCCCATCCGGCATATAAGCAGGCCTACCGGCGATATGAAAAAAGCGATAATTCGTCAGCCTGCGTTCTTTCCCAGTATCAACATCCGCTTCATAGACATCCCAATGCAGGATCTGTCTCCCCGAGCGGTATAGAACCCTTTTTATGCCCGATTTTATGTAGACTATGCGTTTCCCATCGGTGGAAAATGATGGCACTGCATTCAGCTTGACGACAACATCGGGACCGTCCTTTGTCTTTCCGTCATTATAGTCGTGAGTCAACTGCCTGAGACCGCTGCCATCTATATTCATGAGATGGATATTGTAATTGTCGCCGAAGTCTCCGGATGTGAATGTGATTTTCTTACTGTCCGATGAATAGGAAGGCGCTCCGTTAGATTTGTCAGATGATGGATGAAATCGTACCATCCTACCCGTGGCAACCTCATAAACGGCAAGGTCACATATGCCCTCGTGACAGACGACGAGCATAATTTTTTTATTATCCGGTGAGAGGGTTGGAGATACAATACCGTAACCCCTTTTAGGGTCTTTACCTTTGTCTTTCTCTTGGGATTCGTTTTTTTTGAAGCCCGCTATACAGAACACCGAAATAAGTAGTAGGAATGCTAGACAAAAAAGACCGACTTTTTTCATCCATTATCCTCCAATCGGTAAATACTGATCAGGAAGGTGAGTGCTATCACGCCATACCCTTAATTCATCCTACACGCAGGTTGAAACGGCAATGCCCTCCGATATTGTTGAGTATGCTCCTTCGTAATACATACCCTCCGCTTCGACGGTCTTGTAGATTTTGGTTCCGGACCAGGTGGCCCATTTGTAGAGAAAAATTCCGTAGCCGATCACGACGTCCCAGGTAGGGATCAGAAGAAAGATGGCGAGCGTTATGATGGTGAGGCGTTTGCTCTTTGTCCTTTTCCAGACTTCCTGCGTTGTTTTATATGTAAGCAACGGATAGAGGATCAGGACAGGCAGGATGAAAAAATAGTACATAGCAGTCTCCGGTGTATTGAGAGTATGTAAAGATGTCGTAAGACTGGGTTCATGCCCACGAACGATACTGCCTGCTGCGACAACACCGCCAAGAGACGAACTGTTTCGAACTGCTTACTGCCTGAAGCAAGACTGCCTGGTCGAGCGAGAGAGGAGGAAAGAGGTTGGGTTAGAATTGCTGACTATGGTGCGGCATCCATATCGTAAATGTCGCATCGTGTCAAATGGCACTTTTAAGACGTTGCCGTAGCCTTGGAGATCGGGCAGGAGGGCGATGGCTTCGGGCACGTCGAGCCATTCATTGGCAATCGTGTACGCCGTGTCCCTCTGCAGCATGAAGCCGCCGATCTGTCCGGTCGTGCTGTCCGCCTTCTCGAAGGTGCCGGCCTGGACCTGGGTGTTGCCGTTGCCGTCGTTTATATTTGTATTCGTGTAACCGGTGTTGATGGCGGCGATGCCGAGATCCGAGAGGGATTTCATCTCATCGGCCTGGCTATAGCCGTCGCCGTCGAGGTCCTGCCAGATTTTCAGTTGGGTGTAGACGGCATCGTTCGCGTCGATCCTGCCGTCGCTGTTCACATCGAATTCGGCAAGGGCTTGAAAACCATTGGATGCGGTCTGGCCGTTCTGGAGGATCGTCTGATCTCCGAAGAGTTCCGTTCCGTTGTTGATGATGCCGTCGCTGTTGCGGTCCAGGACAAGGAGCCCGTCGTCGCTGCCCGCCCAGCCGGTCCTCTCGGCAAAGCCGTTCCCGTCGTGGTCGAAGAAGGCCCCGTTCGTGGATGCGACCGTCTCGATCCCGTCGCCGTCCAAATCGAACATCAAGGGGTCCCGGGGAGGCGGCGGAGCAATGCTGGAGGCCTGCTGGAAAGCAGCAAGTGCATCCTCGGGACATAAGATGGCATTGCTGTTGATAAGTTGTAATCGTGAAGTCTCAGGGTAAATAATAATACCACCGTCTATACAGTCCGTCAGGAAATTCGTTACATTAGATATCG
>ERZ795030.102-NODE-102-length-130643-cov-7.690117_pt1 | contig 130643 bp, 130 predicted proteins | sample MGYA00375122_ERZ795030 | MGnify/ENA primary metagenome ERZ795030 (study PRJEB30165, sample SAMN05720146) | activated sludge metagenome | isolation source: anaerobic digester from wastewater treatment plant | place: Japan | collected 2015-04-20 ... | reverse complement strand
GGCCTCCAGGGCCCCGCACGCGTACAGTGCTCCCACCGCCGCTCCGGCGCTGGAGCCCACGATGATGTCGATCGGAATGCCGTGCTCCTTCAGGACGTCGAGCACGCCGATATGCGCGCCTCCCATCGCGCCCCCGCTGTCGAGCGCGATGCCGACCCGAATTTTTCTGTCCATGGGTTTCCCCTACAGGATTACGTGAGCGGAATCAATCCGTCTGTGGGGAAGTGGAATAAAGAATAACGCCCGCTCTTCCGAACAGCCTTTTTATGGGCGTTTTCTGGTATGGAGGTTCTCCTCCCGCCGACATGACAGGTATCGTTCAGACCGAGACCCTCTACGGTATCGATGAGGAGAGTCTCCTGTTCATCGATGACAGAAGCCGCATTCCGTGGGACGGGATCCGGTGCCGGAGGGCATACCTCGTCTCCGATCTCCCCATATCCACACCTCTGCCCGAGCAGGTGGTCGGGGTGATCCCGCGCGACGCCATGGTAATCAGGGCCATTGTCACGCTGTACACCGAGATGCGCGAGTCGTACGACATCGGCGACAGACTCATCAGATCGCTCAACGAGAAGGAGCTTGCCATCCAGGAGAAGCAGAAGATCATGCTGCGCGACAGCAGACGCTACAACGCGATCATCAAGAACGCCACCGATCTCATCTTTGCACTGGGACCGGCCGGAAGGATCATGTTCTGCAACGAGACAGCCAAGAGATATCTGTCAGGAGGCAGAGATTCCATCATCGGCGAGGCGCTCGTCGATTATGTGGTGGATGAAGATAAAGACGCGGTCGTAGACATGGTCCGAAAGGGTTTTCGGAAAGGTGTTCCCGCCCGTGTCGAGGCGAAGTTCCATCTTGTGAAGGAAAAGACAGGAATTTTCTCCTGCATGAGCACCCCGCTCGCCGAGGAGGGCCACATCTATGCGCTTTCCGTGATCGGCAGGGACGTCACCGATATCAGGGCCATGCAGCAGAGGCTCTCGCTTCAGGCCAAGGACCTCACGACCATGATCAACGGGCTCGCCCACGAGCTGAGAAATCCCCTGACCGTCATCGGGGCGTACATGAAGAGAATCGAGAGGCAGGACAACGGCCGAAACGCGGACTCTCTGGGCGCCGCGCTCTCGGGCATCCATTCATCCATCAGCAGGATCGAGGGGATGATCGCACGGATCGAGCAATACGAGGCCACGGTCAATATGGAGCTCTCCTACGGACAAACGGATATCCGCGCTCTGGTCCGTGATGTGATCTCCCGGCATGCTCCGGCCCACAAGGTCACGATCGAAGGGGGCGACGATTTCCATGCGTATACCGATGCGGGCCATGTGGAGACAGCCTTCTTCCGGATACTGGAAAACGCTGTGGAAACAGGCTCGGACAGACTTCATGTCGCACTGTCGAGCAGGAGCGGGTATGCGTACGTATCGCTGCGGGATTACGGCCCCGGCGTCCTCGGGGACACGGAGACCATCTTCGCCCCGTTCTATTCGTCAGATCCCGCCAAGATAGGCCTCGGCCTCACCGAAGCCCGCATCGCCATGGCCAAGCTCGGATCGTATATCGAGGTGGTGCCGCAGGCGGGGCCCGGGGCAATCTTCACCCTGAAGATTCTCATGGACCGCAGGCACCGCGTACAGGACTGATCCCGCCGAAAGCCCAGGGGTCAGGTCTCAACATGTGACATGTATCTCCTTTGGCAAATCGAGGATTTCACTGTCCGCACATGTCACATGTTGAGACCTGACCCCGATGGTGGTATACAGGGAGCAATCTCGATGACATACGGGAGGTCGCATGGGTGCCGCCGAATCGATCCATGACGGGATCTATCTGGTGGGAGGTCCGTCTGTCTCTCACTTTCAGGATGCAGCGGTGTTCATCATCGACTGCGGGGAGGAGCTCGTCATGATCGACTCCGGAGCGGGAAAGAGCGCTCAGACGCTGGAGGCGAACATGCGGTCCATACCGGGCGGATCGAAAAGGTTGTCCACCCTGATTCTCACCCACTGCCATGTGGATCATATCGGATCGGCGCGGTATTTCCGGGACGCCACCGGTTGCACAGTCGTAGCGCATGACCTCGATGCCGACGCAATCGAGTCGGGAGACCCGCGGGTCACCGCCGCGTCATGGTACAATACAAAGCTGCCCCGAACTCCGGTGGACAGGCGCATCACCGGCGCAATCGAAACCCTTTCGGCCGGGGGAAATGAAATCCATTGCATCCACACCCCCGGGCACACCCCGGGATCGATGTCCGTGTATCTCGACCGCGCCGGGAAACGCATTCTTTTCGGACAGGACATCCACGGGCCTTTCAGCGATGATTTCCATTCAGACATTCAGGCCTGGAGACAGTCCATGGAAAAGCTCCTGGATCTCGATGCGGATATCCTCTGCGAAGGACACTTCGGGATATTTTCCGGCAGGGAGAGGGTGAGGAAATATATCAACGGCTATCTCGATCAGTACACGAACGAGTACTGACCTTTGAAGGCGACAATATCGGTAACCGCAGGCCTTCAGCGTGAAAGGTTCGGGAAGGCGTCCGGGAACACAGGCTCTGTCACGCCCGCCTTTTTTTAGTCCGGCCCTCTTACGCCTCCAACAGGGCGTCGGCCCAGCCCAGCGCGCGGAAGTAAATTTCGGGCAACCTCTGTATGTCGATCCCAAGCGATGATCCCTGGACCATAACCTCGGTCCAGTTCCCCCGCTCATAGCTTCGAGCCAGTTCGAGGTACAGGGCCAGAGGACTCTGTTGATCGAGCAGCGCGGCCTTGATGTTCCGGGAGAGGGGGAGCTTCTTCAGTACGCTCTCCATGGGGGAGTCGAGAATGGCGTCGATCAGCGAGAACAGGCCCAGGGTGAAGAGCTCGGAGGGGTCGGATCCGCCTTTCCTCAGGAACCCCAGGTTTTCGCACAGCTTTGCCCTGATAATGGAGCTCCTGATGAGCTCGTCCGGCTTGTCCTGGCTGAGCTCGGACATGACGATCACCGAGAGAAAGCGTTTGAGCTCCTTTTCGCCGAGCATGATGATGGCGTGGCGGATGGATCTGATCTCGTTGCGCGTCCGGAAGAAGGGAGAGTTCAGGTATCGCAGGAGCTTATAGGATATGCCCACGTCGCGCTCGATCAGCCGCTCCATCTCGTTGATCCGGAATTCGTCGTTTCCCGCCTCTGACATGATCTGAATGAGGTTCATCTTCAGCGCGGGAATCTCGGTCTCCCGCACGAGCTCGGGCTTGCTGAAGAAATAGCCTTGGAAATACGTGAAGCCCATGCTGCAGGCCTTTCTGAACTCCTCCACGGTCTCCACCTTTTCCGCGAGCAGAGTATATCCTTTGCGGGAAAACATCTCCACATACTGCTCGAGCGTTTCGGGGTCGGTGTTCTGGAAATCCATCTTGATGATATCAGCGATGGGAATGAGCGCATCGAGCTCTCTTCGATACTGGAAGTCGTCGAGCGCTATCTTGTAGCCCTTTGACGAAAGCGCCCTGCAGTTCTCGATAAACAGCCCGTCCGGCTCCACGTCCTCGAGGATCTCGACGATGGTGACCTGCGAGGGGAAGAGCTGCGGAATACGCTGGTTGATCAGGTCTCGGTTGAAGTTGATGAAGGCCTTTTTCCCGCTGGTTATCTGCTTGATGTCGGATGAGAAAAAGGCGCTCGAAAGCACCCGCGAGGTAGCGCTGCTACCGTCGATATCCGGGAAGAAGTCCTTCATTCCGTCCCTGAAGAGCAGCTCGTATGCGTAGATCTTCTTGTCCCGGGAAAAGATGGGTTGTCGTGCAATATACGTGTTCATGGCGCAGTTCCCGGCGACTCCTGTCTGCAGTATCGGTGAACATGGTTCACATCTTGAGATAATTATTGTTCTCCTGCCCGCGCTCCCTTCGGCTATTGACAGACCTATGCCCAGGAATCTATTCACATTGGCATGCTGTACACACTGAAGAAGCGGAAGGGGGACCGAGTCGCATGAACGCACACACACTTGCCGGGTGGCTGACCATACTCATACTTCTGGGGGCTTTCTCCACGTTTTTTCTCAAGCAGATCGGCAGGGAATATGTAAAGACTCTCCCGAAAGAGTATGCCGGCTTCGCAGACGCCTATCGCAGATTTATGAAGTTCATGGTCGGAAAGCACCGGTTTTTCGGCGCAGCCGCCCTGGCCGGCCTTTTCGTACATGCGTCCCTGGTTCTCTTTCTTTCGTTCCTCTCTGCAAGCGGCCTCGCTGCCGGTCTTGTTCTGGTCTGTGTCGCCGCCTCGGGCGCATACGGATTCTTCCTGAGGCGAAGCCTCCGTTCGGGCTGGCTCACCGTGCACCGGTCCCTGGCTTTTGCCCTGTTTCTTGCCGTTGTCGTGCACCTCGTGTTCAAGGGCATCGTTTACCTCTGACCCACGGCGGAACACCCTGAGAGACGGGGTGCACTGGGCATGATGCAGGGGTCCCGATATTCAGGAGGAAGTCCGGGCTGTTCCACGGCCGGCGAGCCGGGTAACGCCGAAAAATCGCTGTGTTGACATGGTGCAATATCTATGGTGTACATGGAGTTTACCAAGAAATCATGAGGTGGAAGCATATGGAAGAGACCGAATTACAGCTCATTCGCAGGCTCATCCCCAAGAACAGGGAGCTCAAGAAGCTCTGGGATGAACACCAGGATTACGAAGAGAAGCTGGAACAGCTCAATAAAAAGAGATACCTGAGCACCGAAGAGGAAATGAGAAGAAAGGAAATTCAGAAGCTCAAGCTCAGAGGCAAAGACAGAATCGAGGAAATACTTCGCTCCTACCGGGACGGTGCGGATTCCTGTTGAAATGTAATCAGGTGGGGTACGGGATAAAAAATGAAGAAGATAACGGGAGCGCAGGCATTTATCGAGGCCCTGCGTTGTGAAAGTGTGAAACATGTGTTCGGATATCCGGGCGGGGCGGTGCTCGACATATTCGATGCGCTCATGGACGCCCACGACATTCAGTTTATCCTGACCAGGCACGAACAGGGAGCGGTCCATGCCGCCGACGGCTATGCCCGGGCATCGGGCCGCGTGGGCGTGTGCCTGGTGACATCGGGCCCCGGTGCGACGAACACGGTCACCGGTATCGCCACCGCCTGCATGGATTCCATCCCGCTCGTGGTGTTCACCGGCCAGGTGCCGACCCATCTCATCGGCAACGACGCCTTTCAGGAGGCGGACATCGTCGGCATCACCAGGCCGTGCACCAAGCACAACTACCTCGTGAAAGACATTTCCGACCTGGGCAGGGTGATCAAAGAGGCGTTCTACATCGCCCGGACGGGCCGTCCCGGGCCGGTGCTGGTCGATCTTCCCAAGAACGTGATGAACAGCACCGTCAACTTCCGGTATCCCGAGACAGTAAGGCTCGACAGCTACTGTCCTACATACAAAGGCCATCAGGGCCAGATCAAGCGGATCATGAGCGTGATCCTCAAGAGCAGGCGTCCCGTCATCTACGCGGGCGGGGGCGTGACGCTCGCCGATGCATCGGAGGAGCTCACGGCCTTTGCCGGGAGGATGAAGCTGCCGGTCACCACCACGCTGATGGGGCTCGGGGTCTTTCCGTCGGGCGACCCGCTCTCCTTGGGCATGCTGGGCATGCACGGCACCTATGCGGCGAACATGGCGGTCACGAACACCGACTGTCTGATCGCAATCGGCGCGCGGTTCGACGACCGGGTGACCGGGAAGGTGGACGAGTTCGCGCCCAAGGCCAAGATCATCCATATCGACATCGACCCGACCTCGATCAGCAAAAACGTGAGAGTGGACCTGCCCGTGGTGGGTGACTGCAGGATGGTGCTCAGGGGAATGCTTGCGGAGCTCGACGGCAAGGACGCGGAGCTCGGGGAGATGATCGCCCAGTCAGAGGCCTGGCGCCGGGAGATCGAGACCTGGAAGAAGCAGCAGCCCCTGAAATACTGCAAGAGCGAGATTATCAAGCCCCAGTACGTGATCGAGATGATCGACGAGATCGCACCGGACGATACCGTCATCGCCACCGAGGTGGGGCAGAACCAGATGTGGACCGCGCAGTTCTACAAGTTCAAGGAGCCCAGGCATTTTCTCACCTCGGGAGGCTTGGGGACCATGGGCTACGGGTTTCCCGCGGCTATCGGCGCCCAAGTGGCGTTCCCCGGAAGGACGGTCATCGACATCGCGGGCGACGGCTCCATCCAGATGAATATCCAGGAGCTGGCCACTGTGGTCCAGTACAATCTCCCGGTCAAGGTCATGATCCTCAACAACCGGTATCTTGGCATGGTCCGGCAGTGGCAGTCGCTCTTCTACAAAAAGCGCTACTCCCACACCTCCATGGCCGTGTCTCCCGATTTCGTGAAGCTTGCCGAGGCCTACGGAGCGAAGGGCCTGCGCGTGGAGAAAACGAAAGACGTGAAGGACGCCATCGCCGAAGCCCTGAAGATACCGGGGCCGGTGTTCGTGGACTTCGTTGTGGACCCCGAGGAAGACGTGTACCCCATGGTGCCCGCCGGGGCCCCTATCAACAATATGCTGCTCGTATGAGGATCTGATCTATGAGACATACGATCTCGGTTCTGGTGGACAATCAGGCGGGAGTGCTCTCCCGGGTGGTGGGGCTGTTTTCGGGAAGAGGGTTCAACATCGAGTCCCTCTCTGTCGCGCCCACGCTCGACTCCACGAAATCCAAGATGGTCATCACCACCACCGGCAACGAGCAGGTGCTGGAGCAGATCAAGAAGCAGCTGAACAAGCTCATCAACGTCATCAAGGTCATCGACTGCGCGGACAGGGACTATGTGGAGCGCGAAATGATCGTGGTGAAGGTCAAGGCGGAAAAGGAAACGCGTGCCGAGGTGCTCCGCATGGCCGATATATTCAGGGCAAAGGTCATCGATGTGTCGCCGGCCTCCTACACGCTGAGCCTCACCGGAGACAAGAGAAAGCTCGAGGGGTTTGTCGAGCTCCTCGCCCCCATCGGGATCATCGATTTCATCCGCACCGGCACCGTGGTGATGGAGAGAGAAATGCAGGGAAGGAGGAAGTTGTCGTAATGAAGGTCTTCTATGACAAGGACGCGAATCCGAAGCTCATCAAATCGAAGAAGGTTGCGGTCATGGGATACGGGTCACAGGGTTTCGCCCACTCGAACAACCTGAAGGACTCCGGAGTCAAGGTCGTCGTGGGACTGCGCGAGGACAGCGCATCGTGGGCAAAGGCCGAGAAGGCGGGCCTGAAGGTCATGGCCACACCCGATGCGGCGCAGTGGGCCGACGTGATCATGATCCTCATACCGGACGAGCTCCAGGCCGATGTGTACGCCCGCGAAATAGCGCCGTATCTGAAAAAGGGCAAGTATCTCGCATTCGCCCACGGCTTCAACATCCACTACAACCAGATAAGGCTTCCCGAGGGGGTGGGCTGCTTCATGGTGGCGCCCAAGTCCCCGGGCCACATGGTGCGGTACGAATACACCCAGGGGAGGGGGGTCCCCATGCTGATCGCCGTGGAGGCCGACGCCAAGGGAGACACCCGCGAGCTCGCTCTGTCATATGCATGCGCCATCGGCGGGGGCAGGGCCGGAATACTGGAGACGACGTTTCGGGAAGAGACGGAGACGGACCTGTTCGGCGAGCAGGCAGTCCTGTGCGGCGGGGTCACCTCACTGATCACGGCCGGCTTCGATACCCTGGTGGAAGCGGGCTACGCACCGGAGATGGCGTATTTCGAGTGTCTCCACGAGCTCAAGCTCATCGTGGACCTCATCTACGAGGGCGGCATATCCAACATGCGCTATTCGGTGAGCAACACGGCCCAGTTCGGCGATATCACCCGCGGCCCCATGGTCATCGACGAGCGGGTGAAACAGACCATGAAGAAGATCCTCGACCAGGTGCAGGACGGCACCTTCGCCCGCGAGTGGATCCTGGAGAACAAGGCCGGCCGGCCGGTGTTCAACGCCCTGACGAGAAGGGGCGAGAGCCATCCCATCGAGAAGGTGGGTGAAACGCTCCGCGCCATGATGCCCTGGATACAGAAGGACCGCAAGGTCAACAAGAAGGAGAATTAGGTGAAAATACGCAGAGAGGGCTTTCCGTTCATCGCGGTTTCCGGGCTTGTCTCCCTGATCCTTGCACGGCTGGGGCTCAAGCTCCTGGGCTTCGCCCCTCTGCTGTTCGTGACCTGGTTTTTCCGGGACCCGGAGCGGACGGTTCCCGAAGGAGAGAATCAGATCATCTCCCCCGCCGACGGGACGGTCCTCGACGTGGTGGGCACCGAAGAAGAGCGGGTGGGCCCGTGCACGAAGGTGTCCATCTTCATGTCGGTCTTCAATGTCCACGTGAACCGATCGCCCGTCACCGGAACGGTGATCGACAAACGCTACCGGCCCGGCACCTTCCACATGGCCAATCTCGGCAAGAAGACCGATGCCAATGAGCGCATGATTCTCTATATCCAGAATGAAGAGGGAACATACCGGGTCGACCAGGTGGCTGGCCTGGTGGCCCGGAGGATATCCTGTATGCCCGAAATGGGCGAAAAGGTCGAGGCGGGCCAGAGGATCGGGCTCATCCGGTTCGGCTCGCTCCTCGAATGCTACATGCCGCAAGGGTTTGAGGCCGTGGTGAGCAGAGGCGAAAAGGTGTTCGCCGGTGAGACGGTCATAGGGAGGAAAAACCAGTGAAGAAGAGAACAAAGATAAGGACGGAAGATCAGAAGAAGCGTTCGGTGCCCTTTCTGCCCAATTTCATCACCACTATTGGCCTGTTCTTCGGCTTCTACTCCATGTCATTCTCTCTCAAGGGGAACTTCACCATGGCGGCCTGGATGATCCTCATGGCTGGCTTTATCGACGGCATTGACGGCAGGGTCGCCAGGGCCACCAACTCTACCTCGGCCTTCGGCAAGGAGTACGACTCTCTCTCCGACGTGATCGCCTTCGGAGTTTCTCCGGCCATCATGGCGTATCTCTGGCAGGTCAATCAGTTCGGCAGGCTGGGCTTCATCGCGTGCTTCCTCTTCGTCGCATGCGGGGCGCTCAGGCTCGCAAGGTTCAACACCGATACCGGCGACATCACGGGATTCGTAGGGCTCCCCATACCCATCGCCGCGGCCGCGGTCTCGAGCATGGTGCTCCTGTCGCGTCAGGTAGGCGCCATCCCGCCGCCGGTCATTCTCATCGCCATGTACGCTCTGTCCTTCATGATGGTGAGCACCATCCGGTACCCCAGCTTCAAGCACATCAGCTATATCAAGGCGCACCCCTTCCAGCTCCTGGTGGCCGGACTGCTGGTGCTCGTAGTGGTGGCCCTGGCGCCGGAGATCATGATCTTTGCGCTGGTGGCGGCGTTCGCCATAGGAGGGCCGGTCTACAATGCGGTGATGCAGGTCATCGACCATATACGGGAAAAGAAACAGGAGAAAGAAACAGATCATGAGCATACCTCACGAGAGAATCATCATATTTGACACGACGCTCAGGGACGGTGAGCAGTCTCCCGGGGCGAGCATGGACGTGCACGAGAAGGTGCTGGTTGCCAAACAGCTCGAGGCGCTGGGCGTTGACAAGATCGAGGCGGGCTTTCCCATCTCTTCTCCCGGCGATTTCGATGCGGTGCAGGCGGTGGCGGGCGAGATCAAAAAATCCATGGTCATCGGGCTGTGCAGGGCGAAGGACGAAGACATCCACGCAGCCTGGAACGCCGTGAAGGATGCCGCCATGCCCGGGATCCACACCTTTATCGCCACGTCCGACATCCACCTGAAGTATCAGCTCAACATGAGCCCGGACGAGGTGCTGAGGTCGGTCGAGCGTTCCGTGAGCATGTGCAGGTCGCTCGCGCCGGACGTGGAGTTCTCCGCCATGGACGCCACACGCTCGGACTGGGACTTTCTCGTGGACGTGTACTCTACAGCCATCGCATCCGGTGCCGGCACCATCAATGTCCCGGACACTGTGGGCTACACCAACCCCCAGGAGATTTTCGAGCTCATCAGCTACCTCAAGAAGAAGGTGAGGGATATCGACAAGGCGGTGATCAGCGTGCACTGCCACAACGACCTCGGCATGGCCACGGCCAACTCGGTGTCAGCGGTCATGGCCGGCGCGCGGCAGATCGAGTGCACCATCAACGGCATCGGCGAGCGCGCGGGCAACACGTCGCTCGAAGAGGTGGTCATGATCTTCAATGTCCGCAAGGATCTCTACCGCCTGAGCACGTCCATCGACACCTCGCAGATCTATCCCGCGAGCCGTCTGGTGTCGCATATCACGGGCATACCGGTCCAGCCCAACAAGGCAATCGTCGGGGCGAACGCCTTTGCCCACGAGTCGGGAATCCATCAGGACGGCTATCTCAAGGAGCGCTCCACCTACGAGATCATGACGCCCGAGGCGATCGGCTTCGGGAAGTCGAACCTCGTTCTGGGCAAGCATTCGGGCAGGCATGCGCTGAGCAAGAGGCTCGAGTCTCTGGGATACCGGCTGAGCGATGACGACGTGAACAAGGTGTTCAGGCGGTTCAAGGAGATCTCGGACAAGAAAAAGGAAATCTTCGACGCAGACATCGAGGCCATCGTGATCGAGGAGATCTACCGGGTGCCGGACAAGTACGAGCTCAAGCACATCAACGTGAGCTCGGGCACCGTCTCCACACCGGTGGCCACGGTGGTGCTGGGCATCGACGGCGAGACCGTCAAGGAGTCCTGCTTCGGGAACGGTCCCGTGGATGCGCTCTACAAGACCATCATCAAGATGACTGGCTTCCATGCGGAGCTGAAGCGGTTCTCGGTGAGCTCCATCACCGGCGGAACCGACGCCCAGGGCGAAGTGACCGTGGAGCTCAAGGATCGAGACACAGTGTCGACCGGCCAGGGCGCGGATCCGGATATTCTGGTAGCCTCCGCCAAGGCGCTGGTGAACGCGCTCAACCGGATGGAATTCCTCAAGAACAAGAGATCGCAGGAAGTTCCTCATCTGTAATCTTCAAGAACAGGAGGCGGGAAGCAGTGGGAATGACTATTGCCGAAAAGATCCTCGCCGCGCATACGGATGCGCGCGAGGTCACACCGGGCGACATCGTGAAGGTGAACGTGGACGTCGCCCTGGCGAACGATATCACGGCTCCGCTCGCCATCAAGGCCTTTGAGTCGGGAAAACAGGCGAAGCCGGCCGATCCGGACAAAATCGTCTTTGTCCTTGATCACTTCACCCCGAACAAGGACATCGCGTCCGCCAATCAGTGCAAGATGGTCCGGGATTTCGCCCGCAGACACGAGCTCGAACATTTCTTCGACGCCGGCGAGGTCGGGGTGGAGCATGCCCTGCTCCCCGAGAAGGGGCTCGTGCTGCCCGGCGACCTCATCATCGGAGCGGACAGCCACACCTGCACCTACGGGGCGCTCGGCGCCTTCGCCACCGGCGTGGGGAGCACGGACCTGGCAGGCGCCATGCTGACGGCCCAGGCCTGGATGAAGGTGCCCGAGAGCATGAAGTTCGTCTTCAAAGGCGAGCTCCTGCCCTGGGTGGGCGGCAAGGATCTGATCCTCTACCTCATCGGCGACATCGGGGTGGACGGCGGGCTCTACCGGGTGCTGGAGATCGAGGGCCCGGCCATCGATTCCCTGGACGTGAGCGGACGCCTGACCATTTCCAACATGGCGATCGAGGCGGGCGCCAAGGCAGGCATCATCAGGGCCGACGCCAAGACCGAGGCCTATGTAAAGCCCCGGGCGAGGAGGCCGTATACGATCTACACCAGCGATGAGGACGCGCGGTACGTCTCCATCAGGGAGTACGACTGCTCCAACATCGAGCCCCAGGTGGCGTTCCCCCATCTGCCCGAGAACACGAGGCCGATCAGCGAGGTCGGCGAGGTGAGGATCGACCAGGTCTTCATCGGCTCCTGCACCAACGGAAGGATCGAGGATTTGCGGGTCTCGGCGGAAATCCTGAAAGGCAGGAAGGTTGACCGCGGCGTGCGATGCATCGTCATGCCGGCCACCCCGGACGTGTTCCGGCAGGCCGAGGCCGAGGGGCTCATCCGGATCTTCCTGGAATCAGGCGCCATCATCGGCCCTCCGAGCTGCGGGCCGTGCCTTGGCGGGCATCTGGGCATCCTCGCAAAGGGAGAAAAGGCGCTGGCGACCACGAACCGCAACTTCGTGGGGCGCATGGGCGACCCGGCCAGCGAGGTCTACCTCTCGGGCCCTGCGGTTGCGGCCGCCTCAGCGATCGCCGGAAAGATCTCCTCTCCCTCGGAGGTGATGTGATGAAGATCATGGGACGCGTATTCCGCTTCGGCGACGACATCGACACGGACGCCATCATCCCTGCCCGCTATCTGAACACCTCCGATCCCGAGGAGCTCAAGAAGCACTGCATGGAGGACGCCGATCCCTCTTTTCCTTCGAAGGTGGGGAAGGGGGACATCATCGTGGCCGGCAAGAACTTCGGGTGCGGCTCCTCCCGTGAACACGCCCCGATCGCCATCAAGGCCTGCGGCGTGAGCTGCGTCATCGCATCGAGCTTCGCCCGGATCTTCTTCCGCAACAGCTTCAATATGGGCCTTCTCATCTTCGAGTCGGACGAGGCGTCCGGAGAGATACGCGAGAGCGATATCGTCGAGGTGGATGCCTCCACCGGCCTCATCAAAAACATCACCACCGGGAAGCAGTACCAGGCCCGGCCGATCCCTCAGTTCATGCAGGAGCTCATTGCGGACGGGGGCCTCATGGAGCACATCATCAAGCGGGGCGGGATCTAGCCGTTATCATTCTGCAGGGCGGTATGATTCTGAAAGGTACAGGGGCCTCACGTCCCTTTCCTCCTTGCGGGGAAGGGATATGGAGAGGGGGCGGCGTTGACAGCGCAGCTCCCCATTGAAGGAAACATGCGGTGCTCCAGCAGAGACACTCACCGGGCACAGCCGCACAAACAGCCGATCGGGCGCTTTTCACCCTGGCGGTAAAAGGACGGACATGTGTGCCTGCTCCTGCACATCGTTGAGCGCCCCGCTGGAAACGGATGCGAAAGGAATACCATGGCAAAGGGACTGCGAATCGCTGTAGTGGGTGCAACCACTACGGCCGGAAAAGAGATCATACGGGTGCTCGAGGAGCGGGATTTCCCGGTGGGCACGCTCCTCCCGCTGGAGACCAAGGGCTCGCTCGGCAACACCGTGCAGTACTGGCAGGAAGACCTCCCGGTACAGGACGTCACTGGGGCTTCCTTCACCGGTGTTGACATCGCGTTTTTCGCCGCAGCGGAGAAGGTGAGCGGAGAGTTCGCCGGGGAAGCCGCACGGCGTGGATGTGCGGTGGTCGACACCTCTCCCCGCTTCCGGATGGACGAGGATGTGCCGCTGGTCGTTCCCGAGATCAACTCGCACGCGATCGCCGGGCACGCGGGCATCATCGCAAGTCCGTCTCCCGCAGCGGTGCAGGCGGCGCTCGTGCTGTCTCCGATTCACAAGGCCGCTGGGGTCAGAAAGGCCGTTCTCTCCACCTACCAGGCGGTGTCAGACATGGGAGAGGCTGCGCTCAACGAGCTCACCGAGCAGATCGCGGATCTCTTCAACTTCCGGGAGACTCAGTCGGCCGTGTTCCGGCACCAGATGGCCTTCAACGTCATCCCCCAGACCGGCGACTTCCTGGAAAACGCCTATACCGCAGACGAGATGAGCATCGTGGAAGAGACCCGGAAGATCCTCGAGGACGAGTCCATCCGGATGAGCGCCACCACGGTGCTCGTGCCGCTGTACTACTGCCACTCTCAGTCCGTGAACATCGAGACTTCCAAAAAGATACCGCCCGAGAAGGTCCGGGCGCTCCTGAAGAAATCGCCCGGGCTCAAGGTGGAGGACGACCCGGCCGCCGGGATCTACCCCCTGGCGGTCTACACCGCCGGGAAGGACGAGTGTTTTGTGGGAAGGATCCGGCAGGACCTCTCGGCGGAAAACGGCATCGTCCTGTGGAGCGTTTCGGACAATATCCGGAAAGGCACCGCGATAAACGCGGTCCAGATCGCCGAGCACCTGATATCCATGGAGAGATGAGAAGAGACGTGAGAACGGAGCGCGCGGACGAGCCATGAGAATGACCCTGGGCCAGTACATTCCCGGCGACTCGCCGGTGCATACCCTCGACCCGAGGGTGAAGCTCTTTCTCATGGGCTTCGGCATCGGGGCCGCATTCCGGATGGACACTCCGCTGGGGCTCGCCCTGTTTTTCGCCGTGTGCGCCGTCTCGACACTGGCCGCCGGCCTGTCCTTCAGGAGGCTGGTCAAGGGCCTGAGCCCGTTTCTCTGGCTCTTCGCCATGACCGCGGTTCTCCATGTGTTCATGACGCCAGGACAGCCTGTGCCCTGGCTGCCCCACGCCACCTGGCAGGGGTTGCAGAACGGTGTTCAGACAGGGCTCCAGCTGATGTTCGCCATATGGATCTCCACGCTCATGACGCTCACCACCTCGCCGCTGGACATGGTGTGGGCCATGGAATGGTACATGAAGCCCCTGAAGTATCTCAAGGTCCCCGTTGACGAGATCGCTCTGCTCATCATGCTGGCGATCCGGTTCATCCCACTTTTGTTCGAGGAGGCTGACCGGATCATCAAGGCCCAGAAGGCCCGGGGCGTGGATATCGAGACCGGCGGGGTCTTCAAGAAGATGCGCTCGCTGGTGCCGGTTCTCGTTCCCCTGCTGCACAGCGTGTTCAGGCGGGCGGACGACCTGGCCGTAGCTCTCACTCTAAGAGGCTACTCCCCGGGCATCGTCCGAAGCCGGATGAAGTGCCTCAAGGCAAAGAAAAGCGACATCGTATCCCTGACGGGTGCGATCACCGTCCTGATCGTGCTGATCCTGCTTTAGCGCTCTTTCCAGCAAAACCTGATTTCACACATCGAGAACGATGAGAGAATTGACAAAGCCGGCGTCCCGTGCTTTTATACTGGTTCTTAATGCATGTTTGATTGTTATGAAAAGGAACGGCCGAAGGAGGTCTGAAAAACCTGTACAACCATCAGCGGGTGTATGAGCCGCCTTCCTGTCAAAGAGGCATTGGCTGCTGATTATAATAACTGACTGCTGACTGCGGGCTGAGGGTAAAGGGCAAACAATGAAAAAATTCATCTACCTTGCAATCGTTGTCGTCTTTCTGGTCGCCGTGTTCATGAGGATCAATGCGATCTCGTCTCTTGCGGGCAAGGAGGCGCCGGGCATTGACCAGTACTATCGGGAAAACGGCATTCCGGTCGAGGCGGGTACGGTGAGCAGGGGGGAATTCCTCGTGTTCTGCAGGGTGAACGCCCAGGTCCTCGGCCTCAAGCAGACCGAGATCGTCACCCAGGTGGCTGCCAAGATCCTCAGGGTGCACCACGAGGTCGGAGACAAGGTCAGGGCCGACGAGGTGATCGTCAGCCTCGACAAGGAAGACCCTCGGAGCTCTGCCCAGTACCGCCAGCTCAAGGCTGTCTATGAAACGACCCTCCTGAGCTATCAGCGCACCCTCGAGCTCAAGGAGTCCGGGGCCGTGTCCCAGAGCGAGCTCGACCAGATCAAGATGAAGCTCGACGTCGACAGGGCCAACCTCGAGAACGTGGTCGAGCTGGTGTCGCTGTCCAGCCCGCTCGACGGGGTGATCCTGGACATCAATGCCCGCGAAGGCGAGCTCGTCACGCCTGCTAAGCCCGTGGCCGTAGTGGCGAGGACGGACCGCGTCAGGCTCGTCGCAGAGGTGAGCGAGTCGGACATTCAGGGCATCCGGGTCGGCCAGAAGGTGATCGTCAACGGCGTGCAGGGCTCCGAGTCGAACACCGGAAAGGTGACCAAGGTCTCTCTGAACGCAAACCCGAGGACAGGCCTTTTCCGGATCGAAATGGAGGTGGAAAACAGGGACTCCGCTCTGCGAATCGGCACCTACACCTCCGCACAGGTCGAGGTGATCCGCGACCCCCAGGCCCTCTACACCGACCTGAGGGCGCTGCAGGAGAACCCGGACGGAACGTACTATATGTACGTCATCTCCGAAGGCCGGGCGGTGAAAAAGCCTGTGGAGATTTCCGGCATGAACGACGATTATGTCCGGATCGTCTCCGGGGTGTCTGAGAACGATCGCGTGGTGACGAGCGGGTTCACCAGGCTTTCCGACAACGCCAAGGTTCTCTTCTGACCATGAGAGATCATCCGGGCAGCCCATGAACATCATACGTCTCTTCATCAACCGGCCGGTCACTACCATGATGATGGTGCTCGTGTTCGTGGTGCTCGGGTACATCTCCTACCAGCGGATGAACGTCGACCTCTTTCCCGATGTCGACGTCCCCGTGGTTCTCGTTACGCAGGTCTACGAGGGCGCGGCGCCCGAGGAGATCGAGATCCAGGTCGTCAAGAAGGTCGAGGACGCGGTATCCAATATCAGCGACATCAAGCACATCAACTCCAAGATCTACGAGAACTACGCGCTGACCATCATCGAGTTTCACTACGGGGTGGACACCGACATCAAGGCCATCGAAGTCAAGGACAAGGTGGAGGCCATCACCCAGGATCTTCCGGAGGATGCCGACAAGCCAATCATCGAGAAGTTCGACCCATTCGACGAGCCTATTCTGAGCGTCTCCCTGTACAGTGACAGCATCCCCATCCACGAGATCTACGAATACGCGGACAATGTCCTCAAAGACAGGTTCTCCCAGGTGGGGGGCGTGGCGAGTGTGGAGGTGGTGGGCGGAAAGGAGCGGCAGATCAACGTCCGTGCGGACCTGCCCAAGCTCATGAACTACGGGGTGTCGCTCACCGACCTTGCCGCCGCCATCAATGCGCGGAACATCGACGTGCCCGCAGGTTCCATGGACCGGGGCCTGTTCGAGATCGGGGTGAGGCTCAAGGGGCAGTTCGAAACCGTGCAGGACATCGCCGACATGCACATTGCCGTGAAAGACCGGGGCATATTCCAGCTCAAGGACGTGGCCACGGTCGAGGACGGCTTCAAGGACATCACCTCGGCTGCGCGGTTCAACGGCAGGGAAGCGGTCATACTCGAGATATACAAGCAGACCGACAGCAACGTGGTCCAGACCGCGGACGGCGTCTACTCGGTGCTCGACCGGATACGGGAGGGCCTTCCTCCGGGGCTGATGGCCGAGCTTTCCTGGGACAACACCGACTTCATCCGCGAGTCCATCAGCGACGCGCTCTCCAGCATCTTCCTCGGGGTGGTGCTCACGGCCCTGGTGCTGTTCCTGTTCCTTGGCGACATCCGGATGGCGCTCGTGGCGGCCGTGGTCATCCCCACGTCCATCGTCTCCTCCTTCATGGTCATGCAAGCCCTGGGCTTCACCCTGAACATCGTCACGCTCATGGCCCTGGGAGTATCCATCGGCGCCCTGGTGGCCAACGCCATCGTCATCATCGAAAACATCTACAAGCACATACTCGGCCATGACGATCCGAAAGAAGGCACGGTCCGGGGCACCTGGGAGGTGCTGGTGGCGGTGCTCGCCTCAGCAGGCACCAATATTGTGGTCTTCGTCCCCATCGCCTTCATGAAGGGCGTTTTCGGCCAGGTGTTCTATCCCTTCGGGATAACCGTCGTCGCGGCCACGGTGTTCTCTATCATCGCCTCCTTCTCGCTCACGCCCATGCTCTCCTATTTCGCCATGCGCAGCACCAAAGACCCTGAAAAGGGGTGGGGCGTCATCGGCCCGAGGCTGAAGTTTTTCGCGCTCGGGGTGGAAAAGGTCAGGGACGAATACCTGAAGGTCCTGGATGTCTGCCTCAGGCGACGGAAGCTCACCGTCGTCTTCACTGTTCTGATCTTCGCCGGGTCGATCTTTGTCATGAGGTATGTGGGAGGCGAGCCGTTCCCGCCGTCCGACAGCTCCGAGCTCACCATCGAGGCGGAGCTCCCCCAGGATGCGTCTGCCGAGGCGAGCGTGCTGGTGATGCATCGGATCGAGGAGATGGTGAAATCCATTCCAGAGCTCAAGGACTATTCCTCTACGGTGGGGGGAAAGAACAGGGGCGTCAACGAAATGCGCACCCATATCAGGCTCGTGGACGCCGCCAAACGCCCGCGGAGCGACAAGGATATCGCGGAGAGCCTCGTCGAGCCGCTGTGCACGATACCTGACCTCGAATTCAGCGTAACCGCGGGCAGGTCCTTCGGCAATGAAGGAGACATGGACATCGAGCTCTACGGCCCCGATTACTCAGAGCTGGTGAAGATCTCCGAGCGGGCCAGAGGGATCATGAACGAGACGGGAAACTACCAGAGCATCATCAGCTCCTACAAGGTTCCTAAGCGGGAGATGCGCTTCATATCGGACTCCTTCAAGTCGACCGTCTACGGCGGGAAGAACATCGGGCTGGGAGGCACGTTGAGGGCTGCGATAGAAGGCGACAGCTCCTCCGTGTTCCGGGAAAGAGGGCAGGAGTACGACATCAACGTCGCCCTGGACGAGAAATACACCGGCTCCATCAACCTCCTGGGCGCCATTCTGGTACCGCTTGGCGAAGACAAACTGCTCTTTCCCATCAACAAGGTGGGTGTGTTCGTGCCGGCGCGTGCGGAGGCGAGCATCGAGCGCAAGGACAAGGAGCGTAAGATCACCCTGACGAGCTATATCAGCAGGCTGAGCCTGACCGAGAACATGGCCATCCTGAAGGAGAAGTTCAAAGGCCTCGATCTAGGAAGAGACTACCGGATCGAATTCGCCGGGGACGTGGAAATCAACCAGGAGGCGAGCGAGGCGGTTTCAGAGGCGTTCGTCATTGCAACCATCCTCACCTTCATGCTGCTGGCTGCGATCCTCAACTCATTCGTCCATCCCTTCACTATCATGCTCACGGTGCCGCTGGGTCTTGCCGGTGTGTTCTACACCCTGTTTTTCTCGGGCATTACGATGAATATGCTGGCCATGATGTCTATCGTCATGCTCGTGGGCATCGTGGTGAACGGCGCGATCCTGATCATCGACAGCGGGATGAGGCATGCCCTCGAAGGCGGGGACGATCTCGCCGGCTCGGTGAAACAGGCGTGCGCTGAGAAGTTCAGGCCCATAGTCATGTCGAACATCGCCATCATCTGCGGGCTGCTTCCGCAGGCCTTCGGAGGCTCGGGTGCAAGCTTCCGGGTGGCGCTGGCCCTGCCAACCATCGGCGGCATCGTCGTCTCCACACTGTTCACCATGTTCTTCATCCCGGTGATATTCACCTACATGGAACGCCTCCGGAAATTCAGGATGCCTGCACTCTGGAAGGCGAAAGACTGACAAACTCTCTCTGTCGTGATCTGCCCGAGCGCCCCTCAGGCGATGGAAGGAGCACATATGAACAAGGCATTGCCGAAGCACAAGACCAAGATCGTGTGTACGATCGGACCGGCCTCGAGGAAAAAGCAGGTCTTGAAGGGGCTCATCCTCGCGGGTATGAACGTGGCGAGGCTCAACTTCAGCCACGGGAATCTCGACCAGCACGCACGGGACATCGATGCGATACGGCAGGTGTCGCGCATGCTGGGGAGAGATGTCGCCATCCTGGGCGATCTTCCCGGGCCCAAAATCCGCATCGGCCAGCTCGAGTCGGGATCGTGCACCCTGAAGCGGGGCGACCGGGTGGTGCTGACGACCCGCCGGGTGAAAGGCACCTCCTCACTCATCCCTGTCCAGTTCGAGGACTTCCCCCGGAGTGTGGAGCCGGGCGGCAGGATATTTCTGAACGACGGTTTCATCGAGCTCAAGGTGCTGGAAAAGAAGGGCAGGGATGTGCTCTGCCGCGTCGTCATCGGAGGCAGCCTGCTCTCGAACAAGGGTATGAACCTCCCGGACGCTCATCTCACCATGTCGGCGGCGACCTCCGAAGACCTGCGGTTCATCACCTTCGGCCTGGAGCACGGCATCGACATGTTCGGCCTCTCCTTTGTCCGCAGCCCCCGGGACATCAGGCGGGTCAGGGAGTTCGCCTCGAAAAAAGGATCGGATATCTTCGTGGTCGCCAAGATCGAGCGCGGTGAGGCTGTCAGAGGCAGCGAAGCCATCATCGATGCCGCTGATGCGGTCATGGTCGCCAGGGGGGATCTCGGCGTGGAGGTAGCGATAGAGGATGTCCCTCTTATCCAGAAACAGCTCATCCTGCAGGCGAACCTGGCCGCGAAGCCGGTCATCACCGCGACCCAGATGCTCGAGTCCATGACGGACAACACCCGCCCCACGCGGGCGGAGGTGACAGATGCCGCCAACGCCGTGTTCGACGGCACCGACGCTGTAATGCTCTCCGAGGAGACTGCCATCGGCAAGTACCCTGTCAGGGCATGCACAATGCTCGCAAAGATAGCGGCGGCCGCCGAGGCCGGACGGTACAGGGCTGTGTCCGGAACTGTGGTGCCTGAAACCATCAGAAGGTTCATCGAATCGTCCGGGAGCTCCATCAAGGAAACCCTGTCGCTGAACGTCGGCAGGGCGATCACGTCGCTCGGCATCCGATGCGTGGCTGTATCCTCGCGCAGCGGCCTGACCGCGCGGATGATCTCCCGGCTCAAGTCGGACGCCTGGATCATCGCCCTGTGCCGGAACGAGTCCGTGCTCAAGGGGCTGAGCCTGTCTTCAGGAGTGCATCCGGTCATCCTGGATGGGGCCTCATCCGATGGTGATATCATCGCTTATTTGCGGAGCAGGGGCTTTGTCCGCAAAAACGAGGCGTTCATCCTGGTCAGGAGGAGCCCGTGCGATGATCTGGGCACTGAGAACACCATGAAGATCATCGATCCCTCTCCCTACGGACAGTAGCTTCCCATGCCTTTTCCGCGTTTGGACGTCCGAATTGTCTTCACCGGGCGATGGATTATTATGATGTATAGAGAACTGTTTCAGGGAAGGGAGACATATGATCAGCGTAGACCTTACGGCAGAAGAAAAGGATGTCCTTTACAATCTGCTGAGCAACTATGTCTCGGACCTCCGCATGGAGATAGCGGACACCGACCGCCAGGACTTCAGAGAAATGATCAAGCAGAGAAAAGATATTCTCCAGAAGGTCATTGATGCGCTGAAGGACTGACACGCACTGAATGAGGCGCGTCCTCCGACGATGCATCAGGGCATCCGGCGAGCCGCGCCTTCCGGCCGGCCTCTGGGGAGGAAGACCATCCGGCCCTGCTGATACCGTTGACGGGAACCACTCTGAAGCCCTTGATTCCGCTTCTGATTATCATTTGTACTTTGCCCCTTTTTTCGCTATAAGCAAATGGATACATGTTTCTTTTTGATGAATTTACCGACACAAAGGGGGGTGCGGCATCATGTCTGACGGGCTCGACATTCTGATAATCGACGACGAGCGGGACGTATGCGATGTCCTGTCCGATAACATCAGAAAGTTCTACACCTGGGGAGAGATCATCACCTTCACGGACGTGGACAAGGCTATTGAATACTGTCTGAACCGCGAGGGAAGCATCATGCTCTTCATCCTGGACGTGTTCGTGGGCAAGAGCAACGGCTTCTCTTTCCTGGACGCCATAGCGGACAAGTACCCGAACGCCAATTCCGACACCATCATGATCACCGGCAGCGCGAACGACGACGTGGTCGACATGTGCGTTGCTTCCGGCGTGAATCACCTTCTCGAGAAACCCGTGAAGCCGTATGCGCTGCAGCTCGCCGTGAGGTCGATCGTCTCGAAGTACCTGAAGTTCGCCAAGTTGCTTCTGACCAACACGGATTTCGCAGAGACCATCGGCAGGTTCTGAAAGAGGCGCTTCTGCACCCCTGCGCGCCGTCCGGAAGCCGGAGACTCCCTGGTTCAGCGGCCCCTTGTCATGCCGCAAAACACCCGGAGCGGACTTTTTGGACGACAGCCTTGATCATTTTCGTTTCATATAGGAAAATGGGCACATATATGATAAGGAGCCTTTCATGGAAGTCGTCATAGCCATTGCCGTCCTCGGTCTCATCGCGGCCGCGATCTGGTATTTCTCACGCAGGGCCCAGAGCGGGGACGACGTACATTATGCCGACAGCATCAGGAAGGCGGCGCAGAGTGGCGATGTGATCGCGCAGTTCAAGCTGGCCGCCATGTATTATGAGGGGAAGGGCCTGCAGCGAAACAACGAAGAGGCCGCGAAATGGTATCGCAAGGCGGCCGAGCAGGACCATGTGGAGGCCCAGTTCCTTCTGGGAATCATGTACGAGCGGGGCGACGGCGTACAAAGGGATGACGACCAGGCATACAAGTGGATCTCCTTGGCGGCCCAGCAGGGCCATCCCAGGGCGAGGACCCTGCTCGAGTCAGACAAATGGCTCCTGTATCTCGATGCGAAGACGCCGGATAGAGAAGGGTCCGGAGAGCCGGGGCCCCAGATACCGGAGGTGCCCCGGGAGCAGGTGGACGAGTATCTCCGGAAAGCCGGGGAGGGAGATGTCGACGCCCAGTACAACCTCGGGATCATCTACTATCACGGCGAAGGAGTTGAGAAAGACTTCGAGCAGGCGCTGTCATGGTTTCAGAAAGCTGCTGAGCAGGGTGACGCCGATGCCCAGTACAACCTCGGGTTCATGTACGGCAGGGGCGAAGGGGTAAAGAAAGATCACGGGCAGTCCGTGCAGTGGTTCACACGGGCTGCGGAGCAGGGACACAAGGGAGCGCGGGAGATTCTCGACAAGATGGCGAGGAAATCCATGCCCGGAAGAAAGCTTTAGGTCTTCTCGCCGCTGAGGGTTTCAAGAAAAACGTAACCGGCGGAAAACTTTTTCATATTTATCAGATATCCCGCACAGATATGGCAAAAAGGACGAAACGATTCTATGTGGTCCTCAAGGGCCTGAAGCCGGGGATCTATGATTCCTGGGCCGGACCGGGCGGAGCCGAAGAGCAGGTGAAATCCTACCCTGGAGCGGTTTTCAAGGGGTTCGCGACAAGAGAGGACGCCCTCGGTTACGCTTCGATGTCCGGATATGCCGGCCTGCCGGATCACACCGGCGGGCGGTCGTCCGGCGCGCATCCCGGTGACGAGGGCCCGGAAACGGGCGGCCCGCCGGATCGTCGGCATGGCGCGGTGATCTATGCGGACGGCGGCAGCATCAACAATCCGGGTCCGGGCGGATACGGGGTGGTGATCATCGAGGGCGGCGGGCGCCGCGAGCTCTCGGGAGGATTCCGCCTCACCACGAACAACCGGATGGAGCTCACGGCGGTCATCGCGGGTTTGAAGGCGCTGGGAAAAGATCACCCCGGACCGGTGAGCGTGTACACCGATTCCCGCTACGTGGTGGACGGCATAAGCCGCGGATGGGCGAAGAAATGGCGGCGTCAGGGATGGATGAGAGACGCCCGCAACCGGGCCGAGAACATCGACCTCTGGGCAATGCTCCTGGATCTCTGCGAGGTTCACGAGCCCAGGTTCGTCTGGGTCAGGGGACATGCGGGCAACGTCGAGAACGAGCGGTGCGACGCTCTGGCCAAAGAGGCGGCGCGCGGCCCTGATCTCCCCCCGGATATCGCCTACGAAAAAGGTGAAACCGGGGTCACCCTGCCCACGCTGTTCTGATGCGCTCTGAGCAGGGTCAGGCCGCCCTGACCTGATAGGCCGGAGCTTTCTTGACAGGCTGATCTTTCCAGGACCCCGTGCTCCACGGCTGAGGCTGATGCTGCACTGTGTACACTCTCGCCGCAGACTCGGAACTGACGTTTCTCACCAGGCTGGAGAGCCCGATGAGCGTGAGCCCTGCAACCGCCATGAAAACAGACTGCGAGACGGGTGAGGAGGCCCCGATGCGTTGTCCGGAACCGCCGGCCGAGCCGCCGGCGACCGGAACTAATAGTTCGCACATGCCGTAAACGCTGTCGATCACCGTCACGCAGAGCGTATGAGGATCGATGGAATAGATCGGGCCTCCCACGGTTGTAGACGGGCCGGTGAAGAGAAGCGCCGCCGCGGATGCGGGGAGCGGGTCGCTCCAGTCACGCGCGGACACCCGGGAGACCAGCCCGCCGGCCGTCGCAGTGAGGCCTGGCCCCGCAGAGGGTGCTCCGGAGATCCCGACGAGTGAGAGCGCCTGATTCCGTACGCAGGAACCGGACAGGACAGACCCGTCACCCGAAGCGGTAACGAAAGAGAACTCGGCAAAGATTTCTGCCGCAACAGCGGCGGTTGCGGAGAGAGTGATCCATACCGCACACGCGGAAAGTAACGCCACTATTTTGCCCATTACATCCGGCCTCCCGATTGAAATCGACGATCATAAAAGTATGATAATACCAAATTCGAGTTTCACCACCCTTTGGCCGCTCAATTTGTTTCCGGCGGGCGAGTGGAGGCGTTTAAGCACAGAACACGAACATTGTCAACGAAAAAGTACCTGAACAAATGGTTTTTTCCGGAAGATATTTCTGAATAAATTGGCCTTCCTGTCTGCCGGGAGCTTCACTTTCTCAGGGGCGGGAGGCGGGGAACAGGGTATAGGGAATTCCCGAACCTTGCCGCCGGGAGTGGCCGCTTCATTCATAAGATGCCCGGCCGCTATTACCGGGTTCCTCTTCCCTGAGGCGCCTGCTTGAGCGAGCCGAAGAAAGGACTCAGAGAGGGGGAGCCAGGCGAGACGTTCATACCCGGCCGTCCGGCCCAGGGGTGCATCATTCCCCTTGCAATAACTGAAAACACGGATAAGGTGATCGTATGCTGTTCAAACTCTTTCTTGCCTTCACGCTCATACCCGTTGCAGAGATCTACGTCCTCATCAGGGTGGGGGAGTACATCGGAGCTCTCAACACTGTGGCCGTGGTCGTGATCACCGGCGTTGTCGGTGCCACGCTCGCACGTATCCAGGGTCTCCATGCCCTGTACAGGATCAGGGCGAGCCTGCTGGACCGGAGGATTCCCTCGCGCGAGCTCGTGGATGCGGTGTTGATTCTCATCGCCGGCATTCTGCTCCTGGCCCCGGGCTTCATCACCGACACGGCCGGGGTCGTGCTGCTCCTGCCGCAGGGGCGCGCCGTGGCGCGGAAGCTGCTCATGAACAAGATCAGAGGCTGGGTGGGCAGGCAGAGAATGCACATCGACATCTCTTCACCCGGCCCCGGGTGAGCGCTCGATCACTTGTGCTTTCTGCCCATGCGGGTCCACTGCTGACTGGACCCGATGTTGGGATCGAAGCCCGCGTCGTCGCTGAATATATACTCGAACCCGTTCGTCCAGGCATTGTCATGGCTCGTGGGAAGCTCGATCTCCCAGTCGTTTATCGGATCTACGTAGCTGTCCACTGAGCGGACGGCGTCGCTGTAGTTATCGAAGATCCGGTCATACGCCTCGTTTCTCTTCGCATACGACTCGGATATCATGTCGCTGATCTCCGACCGGGCACCGGCCGCTTTGCGCATGCTCGCAAGCACGGCCTCTTTCCTGCGGATCTGGTCTCTGGCGATTGTGGCGCAGAGCCTGATGTAGTCTTCCGTCCAGCGGGGGTTGTCCTTTCGGGAGTCCGTGATGATCTTGAACGTCCTCATGCGCCTGTCCATCTCGTCCGCCGGCGCGCGGAAGCTCGCGACCACAGGGGTCCATGTGGTCGCTCCGACATTGCCGTATGTGCTCTGGTAATATGCAACCATATAGGTGATAGTCACGGTGAAGTCCTCGATGATCTTTCTTCCGGATTGAATGTACTCGACCTGCACTCGTGCGGCGTCGGAATGGATCTCGTAGGGGAAGCCGAAGGGCGAGATCCGGGAGAAGAGGTCCATCTGTATGCACGCGAGCTCACGGTTCTGGCGGGCCAGGGCCTCCAGTGTCTGCGACTGCCTGATTTTCAGAGAGGAAACCCCTTTTCGGCAGCGGGGGATGTAATATTTTTTCAGGAAATCACAGGCGGCCATGGGCTTGAGAATCTCTGAGCCGCTCAGTGCACGGGAGCTGCACAGGCCCGGGTCCTGGGAATAAAACATGTTCATGCGGCCATTCTGCTCGTAGACCGACCGGTTGTCCGGGCTCGAAACGGTAAAGGCGGTGGACGCCTCGGGCGGGGTTTTTCCGAAATTCCAGGATACACCGCCTGAGAATTTCCACGACCTGGGTATGATCAGGCGGAAGGCTTCATATCCGAACCCTTGACGGTCCTCGACCACAAGCCTGTGAAAGGCGGTCTCATGGTCATTCGCCCCATACAGGTGCGCCGGAGCGATCAGAATAATGGCGAGAACGGCTATCGGGATGCAGGATAATCTCTTCATTTGCGTCCTCCATGAAGAGCCTATCGGATTGTGCATCGGATGCACTTGAGCCTCCTTTCGTGCATGATGCTCTCTCATTCCCGGCCATGAAGCTCCCGGTATGAGCGGCTTTTTTAGTGAAGGAGCTGAAGAGGGATTTTCGATTTTTCCAGAAAGTTTTTTCAAAAAAGAAGACACAAGAGAGCGGCCGACTCTTCGTCCTCTTTTGCTTTAGAACGCTTTTCCCGCCGCATTCTTCGCACCGTGCGCGAGCCATAACCTTGCGCCGGTATGCATGCGAAGTGCGTCCCCAAGGGGAGATCCGGGAAAATCGCGTGGAGGTGGAGCAGACCATCCCCGATATAAGAGGTCAGGGAAGCCGGCCGGGGAGCCTATCCGGAGCAGATGTTTTGCCAGGCGTCGTCGTTTGAGGTGTTTGTAATGGCGAGCGCCCCTTCCCCCTTGGCGCTGTCGATCCTGACGAGGGTGCCGGTAACCGTGAGAGCGTGCGAGGGAAACATGATTCGGATGTGTGCGCCCAGGTAGTCGTTTATCTGCGACTGCTTGATGAACTTGAACAGGTTCGGGGCCACCAGACACATGCCGCTTAAGCTGATATCCTTTGCGTAGCCTCTTCCGCTCAGGTATATCCCCATTTTGAGCAGGGCGGTGATTTTCACCTTCCTCCTCTGGTGCCTTCTCTTTTCCATGCTGTCGACACTATCTGCCATATAGCTGACTCGCAACCCCTTTTCTCGATCCGGGATATCATGGTGCCCTGCTGAAGGTTTCTCGGCTCACGATGCTAGACGCTCTATAGCGTAACCGTCATGCGGGGTCAAGCATCTCGTGGAAACAGCGGGAGATTTTGGCCGGTGCGTTGCTGGCGGGGATTCTCAAGGCCCTTTCCGCACATCCCGCTCGCCGAAGAAAGGCAGGAGAAGCTGCCGCGGCTTGGCGGGGCTGCCGTCTTCATGATCGAAGTTCGAAACCGTGATTCCCAGCAGCCTGACTTTCCTGGCCCCTGCCTCGGTCTCCCTGAGCAGGAGAACCGCGATGTCGAGAATCTCCTGCGCGGTATCGAGCGCGCGGCCTGTGGTGATGCTCCTGGTGATGCTCTGGAAGTCGTCGTACCTGAGCTTGAGGGTCACGGTCCGTCCCATGAGCCCCTTCCTCCCGAGCAGAGCACCGACCGAGCCGGCGAGCTCGGCGAGCAGGGCCGTCATCCGCGGTACGTCGTCGATGTCTTCGTCGAGGGTGATCTCTTTACCCAGGGATTTTCTGATCCGTACCGGGGTGACCGGTCTGTCGTCGATGCCGTGGGCGATGCTGTGGAAAAACGCGCCGGCCTTGCCGAAAAGCCTGGTGAGCTCGTCGAGAGTGCGTTTTCTCAGCTCCGCCCCGCAGGTGATTCCGTACGAGCGCATCCTCCTTTCGGTCACCTTGCCCACGCCGAAGAACTTTCCGATGGGGAGATCGTCGATGAAGGCCTGGGCCGTCTCGGGCGTCACCACGGTGAGCCCGTCCGGCTTGCGGAAATCGGACGCAGCCTTGGCCAGGAATTTGTTGTAGGAAACCCCGGCCGATGCAGTGAGCCCGGTCTTTTTCCGGATCTCCTCCCGCAGGCGTCGGGCGGCCTCGGTGGCGGTGGCGATCGCCTTTTTGTTCGCGGTCACATCGAGAAACGCCTCGTCCAGAGACAGGGGCTCGACCAGATCGGTGTATCCGTGGAAGATCTCCATGATCTGCATGGACACCTGCCGGTAGACATCGAAGCGGGGCGGCAGGAACACGGCCTGAGGGCAGAGCCGGTATGCCCGGTAGGAGGGCATGGCGGAATGGACCCCGAACTTTCTGGCCTCGTACGAGCATGCGGCAACGACTCCCCGGCTGCCGGGGTCGCCTCCGACGATGACGGGCCTGCCGCGGAGCCCGGGATTGTCGCGCTGCTCCACAGAGGCGTAGAAGGCGTCCATGTCTATGTGGATGATCTTGCGTATCTCCGGCATCGAAACCCTCAAGCAAGGGTGTCCATCACCTTGAGCTTCGCCTCGATGAGCTGGGAGTGGTCGAGGCGGAGCAGCCTTCCGAGAGAATGCACGAGGTGGTCCTCGTGCTTTTCGAGCCTGCCGTCGGCATAGATGACCTTCCAGATCATTTCGATGACCCGGACCTTCTCATCCTCGGTGTAGTGCCGGTTGATGAGCCTGGCGAACCTCCAGAGGTCGACGCTCTTTTCGAGTTCTTCACCGGCGGTTTCCATGATGGCAGCGGCCTCGTCCGCTTCGAGCCCGAAGTCATGCTCGAGGATAGAGACGATGAGCCGTCGCTCTGCTTCGGTGAACTCCCCGTCGATATGCGCCATCTCGAGCAGGAGCGCGCAGGCGGCCACGGGCACGCGGTGCTTCTCCCGCTCTTCATCTTCGGGCCCCGCGCCGCCGGCCGGGCGGGAGCCCAGTATGCGCTTTACGAGATCGATCATCAGCTCACTCCACCACAGAGAAGAATAACCGAAAAACCTTGGAAGGAAAAGGGGGGAGATCTGAGGGGTTGCATCGGAAAGGCTCCTGTAGTACAGGTACTCGAGAATTGCTCAACCCGTTTCGATATCACCCGAGAACCTCAAAAAGGAGAACATCATGAGAACGATCCGGCAAGGCGACATCGTAACAGTTCAATATACAGGCACGCTTGACGACGGCACGGTCTTCGACAAGACCGATGAAAACGCCCCTGCGAGCTTCATGGTGGGCGCGGACACCATCCTGCCCCATATCAGCGATGCCTTCATCGGCATGAAGGAAGGGGAGGAAAAAACGATCACGATCCCGCCCGAAGACGCCTTCGGCCCGTGGGACCAAAACAAGGTGCAGAAGCTCTCCGGGATCATCCTGGGGGACGGCGAGGTGCCTCAGGTGGGCCAGGTGGTCAAGCTCAAAATGGAAAACAAGAAGGACGACGTGTACGGAAAGATCATCGATGCGGGGCCGCTGCACGTCGAGGTAGATCTCAACCACCCCCTGGCGGGCAAAACCCTCCACTATGCGATTAAGGTGGTCGAGATCCGGGACAATCCGGAAAACAAATAGCCCGGCCGGGACAGGAACCCGAACTCCGGACAGGAGCGCATAGCCGGAGAGGCCCGGGCGCAATGAGAATGGGAATGGAAAGCATGACCTCTCCGGTATATCTCGATTACAACGCCACCACGCCGCTCGACCCCGAGGTGATCGGGGCGATGAGGTCCTTTATCGAGGCCGACTTCGGCAATCCCTCGAGCACCCACTTCTACGGGATCGTGCCCAGGCGCGCCCTCGAGAGGGCCCGGGAGCAGACGGCCGCGCTCCTGAACTGCAGCCCGTCCGAGATCGTGTTCACCGGCTGCGCCACCGAGTCCAACAACCATGCCGTCAAGGGCGCCGCCTCTGCGATGAGGGATAAGGGCAATCACATCATCACCACCTCCATCGAGCACCCGGCGGTGCTCGAGGTCTGCGCCTGGCTCGAAAAGAGCGGCTTCGACGTAACGTACCTGCCCGTGGACGGCGACGGTCTGGTGGACGTGCGCTCGGTCGAGCGTGCCGTTACGGACAGGACCGTCCTGATCACGGTCATGCACGCGAACAACGAGGTGGGCACCATCCAGCCCATCGAGGAGATCGCGGCCATGGCCCGGAGCCGGGGCATCCTCATGCACACCGACGCCGCCCAGTCGCCCGGCAAGGTACCGGTCGACGTGCGCACACTCGGCGTCGATCTCCTGACCGTGGCCGGCCACAAGCTCTATGCGCCCAAGGGAGTCGGCGCCCTCTACATCCGCGAGGGGGTGAGGATCGATCCCTTCATGAACGGCGCAGGCCAGGAGCGAGGCCAAAGGGCAGGCACGGAAAACGTGATCGGGATCGTGGGCCTGGGCATGGCCTGCGAGGTGGCCGCACGAGATCTGCGCACGGCGGGAGAGCACCTGAGGAAGATGCGCGATCTTCTCCACGAGGGCATTGTCCGGGAAATACCCGACGCGAGGCTCAACGGCCACCCTCTCAAAAGGCTGCCCAACACGCTCAGCCTCTCGTTCAGGGGCCTGGACGCGGGCCGCATCCTGGAGGAGATCGGGCTCGACGTGGCGGCGTCCGCGGGGGCCGCATGCCATTCGGAAGGGGTGGAGATATCGCACGTTCTGGCCGCCATGGCCGTGCCCGAGGAGTGGGCGTCGGGCACGCTCAGGCTGAGCACCGGACGGATGACGGCCGAGGAGGAGATCCGCAGGGCCGTGCGCGCGATCACGGATGCATTCAGGACCTTGCGGGCGGGAAAGTGACGTGCCCCTTGCCGCCGGGCGGCAAGGCGTCAATAATCTATTTGCTCTCACCCTTCTCCTGTGGACCCGTCTTGGCCTGATCGAAGCGGGTGCGCCGGACGGAGGGGGAAGAATCACACCTCGAACGCAGCGGGATATCGTCTTCCATACGGACCGGTCAGGCTCCGGGAAGGCCGAGGAAGCGGCCGCCGCCTGGTTTCAGAGCGCCTCCGGAGCGGCCCTTCTCACCTCCGGTCGAAGAAGTCGCGGATCATTCCGGTGATCTCGCCCGGCTTTTCCATGGGGATGAGGTGCCCCGCGCCTTCGATGAGGCGGTAGTCGGCGTTCTTCATGGAGGCTACGGCCTTCCTGAGGTCGATGTACTCCCTGTTTTCGCTCATTTCGCCTTCCAGCACAAGCACCGGGCAGCTCACCTTGGGGATGAGCGGCCAGGGATCGAAGAGCATGCCTCCCATGAACAGAGACGCCTCCTGTTTGGGGGAGCAGGCAAGCGCCAGTCCGCCGGAGTCGCCCTCCCTCATGCCGTATCGCAAGTAGAGGTCGAGCATCTCGCTGTCCCATGCCCGGAAGAGCGGCTTTGACCTCAGATAGGCGAGGGCCTCCTCCCTGCTCTCCCAGGTAGATCTGCGTCTGATGGACTTGGAGGCCAGGGGGTGCTCCTCCACCTTCAGGCGTATTTTGTAGAAGTCCTGCGGGAGAAAGATGGGCTCGATGAGGATGATCCCCCTGGCGTCGAGATCGAACGCGGCGTTCGCCAGGGTGAGGACCGTGGCCCCCATGGAATGCCCCACGAGGCCGGGCCGTTCAATGCCCAGCCGCGAGCAGAAGGCGGCGAGGTCTTCGGCGATGCGCATCCAGCTCAATCCCCCCTCTTCGGGCTCCACCTCCCGGTGGTCGCAGAAGTACGGCGCAATGACCCGGTAGGACGGTGCGAGCTCGCGGGCGATGGGATGCCACAGCCAGGGAAGGAATCCGGTGGCGTGCATGAGGATGAGAGTGGGGCCGTCGCCTTCGTAGAGAAGGTAGGAGAGGTCGACGTCCCCGATGTCCTGAGTCAGAATCTCTGGCATGGTGCTTGAGGACATACGGGCTCCTTTCAATGAAACTTGCTCACAAACGATGCACCCTTTACTCCATGCGGCGGGGCATCGAAAATCTCTTTTGTCTTCCTCCTCTCGCTGCGCCCTCTCTTTGACCCGCTCGAGCGGGTATCCAGGGAAGAGAGGAAGAAGAGAACCCCCTCTGAAAAGCAGCGGGAGTCTTCCGATCAAGAATCCGGTCGGGTGATACCCGGCTGAACGGGATTCCATGCCGTTTGCCCGCCTCATGCCCGCGTGTCGCCGCGGGACAAGGGCCGCAATCGATCGGTGTTCGGGCACCCTCGGGGCATGCCCCATCAGACCGGCCTCCGCAGGCGCCGTATTTTTATTATTTAAGGGATTTTATCGAATTTTCAATACTCTCCTGCCGGTAGTCGGCAAGAACGAACACGTAGCCGTTCGCAGAGGACGATGCCGGGGTCTTTCCCTCTCTGGCCGGGTGGAAAGACAGGACATAATCGCTTTTTCCCGTGAGCGTGATCGTGGTCTCGGGCTCTCCCGCCTGCTCCTTCGACATTTCTTCCAGATAGGTCTCGCAGTGGAGCGCGCTCAGGGTCGAGAGCAGCGCGTCGACCTCCGGCGTGCTCACCTCCTTGCCTTTCTGGTTTTTCCACACGATCCGCCGGGGAGATGCGCCGTCCTCCTCCGAACCGTTCTGCGGCTCCGGTTCGATCTCGCTTTGAGCGAGCACGGTCTCGCCGCTCTGTGAGCTGATGGCGATCTTCGTGATCTCGTCTTTGGGGAAAGACAGAACCTGCATGTTTCTCAGCTCGGCGGCCGAATACGCGAAGTCTCTGCGGAAGCCGCCCTTGGCATGGAACACGCGCGTGTCGTCCGGCAGCGTGACAAACGTGTGCTGATGGGTCGGGGCCGTCTTGCCCAGGAAAAACTCCCGGCTCAGAGACTCGCCCGCAAAGGCCCTGACCGCGATCCTGCCCGCCTCCCCGAGATCGTATCGCTCGAAGCTGCCCGAATCGGATACGAGATCGGTGAGCGTGAGGCCGGTGACGACCTCGAGCATTCTCCTCACCTTGGCCTGGTCCGCCGGGTAGCCCTTGGGTTCGATCTGCCAGACGCCGTCTTTTTTGCTCAACGACACGCTGGCGTCCTTGGAGACGATCTCGAGGGCCGTGATGGAAGCGGCGTCGATCGCCTGCGGCTGCGGGATCTCATAGTGGACGCGGTCGGTGCGCTGGAGGTAGAGATAGGCGCCCAGCGCCGCTATCAGGATGAAAAGAACGATGTACTCTTTCTTTCCCTTCATGCTTCACCTCTTCTGCTGAACATCTGCTCGATGCGGCTTCTCCTGATGTGCCTGCGCAGGAGCATCAGGAGGCCCGCGCCCACCACGATCACGGGCAGGCCCGCGATATTGAACGACTTGATGAACATCTTGGTCTGCACCTGCGGGTCGTTCAGGGGGTTGAAGCTCAGAACCTTGCTCCTCATGAAGGCCATGTCCTCCCGGTCGTTCAGCACGTCGAGGACGTTCATCACGAACGCGGAGTTCGGGCTCTGGCCCTCGGCGTCCAGGACATTGTTCCGGAGCATGTGGGATGTTCCGATGACGAAGATCCGGCCGGGTCTGACCGATGAGGCAAGTTTTCCGGTTCCCTCGATGCCGGAGATGCTGGCCGCCGGCTTGCCGCCGTTCTCTTCCGGCTGCTCGTCCGTCCCCGCGGGCTTCTCGGGAATCGGCCTGTCCGCGAAATAGCTGGGGAACGAGCCTTCGAGAACGTAGGCGAGCGGATAGCTTTTGAGCTCGTCCTCTGATGAGGGAGGGGCGATGAACATGGGGTTCAGGTTGATGTTCTCCCGCATCTCCCACGACCGGCTCGAAGAGGAGAACAGACGCTCGGCCCGGATATTGTTTTCGGCCAGGCGCTTCTCGTCGATCTCAACGGGCGACATCGCGAGGCCGACCATGCTCTTGATGTTCGCCATGTACGGCAGCCTGGCGTTGATGTTTGCGCTCTGGATGATGGGCGCGTAATAGATCTTCTGCTCACCTCCGTACTGCTGCGGCTGGCGCTGGGTGAAGCAGTTGTAGTCCATGACCACGGACTTGCCGATGCGGACGCCGTAGTGCTCCAGGAGCTTTTCCAGCCCGGTCTCGTTGGGCAGGAATCGGGACGTCTGGACATAGGGGTTGCCCTGCTCGGGCCCGATCTCACGGAACGAATCCAGGAACAGCGCCAGGTTGGTGCCCTTCATGAGGGCCTGGTCGATCCGGTAGAGGTCATAGTCGCTGAAGCTCTCGGTGGGTCCCGCGATCACGAGCGTCTTGAGGCCGTCTGGGATGCCCTCCTGTTCGAGAAACACCTGTTTGAGCGAGTAGCTCTTCGACAGGAGCTGCACGAAGCTGGTGGCCGGCTCGGTCTGGCTGCCCGGCACGCCGTAGATGTCCATGGTGCCGCGATCGGCGAGGTATCCGATGTTCTCGTGGATGCCGATGATGGTCTCGACGCTGCCCGTGATCATCTCCTCGAGCTCGTCGGGCGAGACAAGGCTGTACTGGGTGCCGAACAGGGGCACGCGGAACACCTGGAGCACCGGCAGCGACATGGTGCTCTCGCCGTGCTGCACGATCATGCCGATGACGCCGCCTCCCGCCTTGACGTCCGCCTGGGGAATATCGGGCCATTTGAGGTGTATGAGCCCGTACTCCAGGGCCAGCCGCTCAATCTCCTCGTCTGACGGCTCGACCGTGGAGAAGGAGAGCCTGCCGTACATCTTTCGGTTGAGCTCGGTCACGATCTCGTTGACGCCGTTTCCGAGTTCGGGCAGGTCCTTGAGCCCCATATAGGGCGCGACTCCTCGGATGGAGGGCGAGAGATAGAGCGTGATCTTCACGGGTTCTTCCAGCTTCAGCAGGGCGCTGATCTTGTTGTTGACCTTCCTCATGGCCGAGGTGAGCTTGTATTCGAGGCCGTCGGCCGATGTGATGGTGGGCACCCGCTCCACCGTGTCACCGTGGACGATGGCCAGGCCCATGAAGGCTTTCTTGATCTTCACCTCGTCGTGCTCGATGGCCTGGATCTGGACCGGCTGGATGCCGTAGTCATAGGCCAGCCTCTGGTTCTCCGCGCTTCTGGCCGATCCTCCTTCTTCGAGCGGCGTTACGTCGTAGAAGCGGTAGTTGAAATACCTGTTGCCGCTGAGGGCGTACTCCTCCAGCAGGTCGCGCAGATAGCGCTCGACCGTGTTGTAGGGCGCGGGGAGGTTCTTGGTGAAGAACACGTTAACGGTGAGCGGCTCTTTGAGAGTGGAGACAACCTCCCTGCTCGCCTTTGAAAGGGAGTAGACCCTGTTTTCGGTGAGGTCGACCCGAAAGAACAGGGTGAGGGCCGCGATGTTGAGCAGGACGATGAGAATGATATAGATGCCGAACTTTACATATCGGGGTGTGCTGTTGACAGCCATGGCAGCCTCCTTATCTCTTCTCCTGCATGACCAGGTGCGCGCCGTAGAGAAACACGAAGATCACGCTGAAGAAGTAGAGCACGTCGCGTGTGTCGAGAATGCCCTTGGAGATGTTCTCGAAGTGGTAGCCCGCCGCGATCTGGGTGAAAACCCCGACGATGGCGGCTGGGAAGAAGATCGCGATCTTGTCGAAGAGCGTGAGCGAAAAGCAGATGACCATGCCCGTGATAAAGGCCACGATCTGGTTTCTCGTGAGCGACGATGCGAAGACCCCTACGGCGCTGTATGCCGCTCCCAGCAGGACCGCGCCGAGATATCCGCCAGCAACCGGCCCCCAGTCGAGGTCGCCGATGAAGGAGATGCTCACGGCATATGAGAGAGTGGGCACGAGCATCAGCGACGCGAATGCCGCCCCTGCCAGGAACTTGCCCACGACCACGTCGGAGAGCTTCACCGGCAGGGTAAGCAGCATCTCGTAACTGCCGGAGTGCAGCTCCTCGGCGAACAGCCGCATGGTGACCGCCGGGATCACGAATGAGAACACGACCGGCAGCAGGGTGAAGAACGTGCGCAGGTTCGCCTGGTTGTAGATGAAGAAGGTGGAGAAGAAGAACCACCCTGTGATGAGCAGGAAGATGCAGATCACGATGTACGCAATGGGCGAGACGAAGTAGTCTCTAAGCTCTTTGGCGAAGATCTTGAACGTCCGGGTCATGCTACACCTCCCTGGTGAGGTCGCGGAAGATTTTCTCGAGCGATTTGCCTTCCTGGGTGAGCTCCACCATGATCCAGTCGGTCGCCTTGACGCAGGCATAGATTTTTTCGCGGAGCCTGTCCGGGCCGCCGGCGAAAATCCTCAGCCTGAGCTCATCCACATTCGCTCCCTCGACCCGCTCGACCCGTGAAACGCCGTCGATCGCGCCGATCGCCCTGCTCGCCTCCTCGAAGTCTGCGCCGAGCAGGGAGAGGTGGATGGTATGCTCCCCGCCCGAGCCCTGTTTGAGCGACTCTGTGCTGCCGTCGGCCGCGATTCTGCCCTTGTCGATGATCACGATGCGGTCGCAGGCGGCCTCGGCTTCGCTCAGGATGTGGGTGGAGAGGATGACGGTCTTTTCTCTGCCGATCCGTCTGATGATGTCCCTGATCTCCACGATCTGGTTCGGATCGAGCCCTGAGGTGGGCTCGTCGAGGATGAGGATCTGCGGGTCTTCCATCATGGCGTGAGCCAGGCCCACCCGCTGCTTCAGCCCCTTGGAGAGCTCGCCCACGGTCTTGTGCATGATGCCGGAGAGCCCGCAGAGATCGGCCAGCTCGTGGATGCGCTCGGCCTTTCTCCTGCTCTGCATGCCGCGGATCCCGGCCACGTAGTCCAGGTAGTCGTAGACCAGCATGTTGTGGTACAGCGGCGCCGACTCTGGCAGGTAGCCGATGAGCTTTTTCACGGCCAGCGCATCGTCGTCGATGGAAAGGTCGTTGATCCGGATGGTTCCGGAGGTGGGCGCGAGGTAGCCCGTGAGCATCCTCAGGGTAGTCGTCTTGCCTGCGCCGTTGGGGCCCAGGAGCCCCGTGATCTCCCCCCGCGAGACATCGAGGTCGATCTGATCCACGGCGCAGAAGCTCCCGTAAAACTTGGTCAGTTTCTCCACATGGATCATTCCATTCCTCCTTGACAGGTTCCCCCTCAGTGTACACCACGCGCGCAGCGTGTGCAGTAATATTCCGTCCGCCCCGACGGCAAGGCCGGTAAATCCGGCAGGTATTGATAAAAAAGATTTTCCCCGGTTTGTCAAGACCTGGAGAGCCGCTTTCCCGCGGAATGAAAATCATGGGAGAAATGCATCACGGAAGCACGCCGTCAGGCGCCACGGCCCTCGCAGGGGCCGGGGAGCAATGGCTTGCCGGCGGTTCCCGGAGAAGCCGGAACTCCTTGACACCGGCCAATCCATGGGACATAATTTGCGGTCTTGATGGATGATTCTCATGCATTGGACTTAAAAGGGAGTTCCCCGCTCGACACGCACATCTTCACCCGCCGGGCACGGAGTGCGCCCGCCGGGGCGGCAGGCGGGAAACGGCGAGCCTCTGCCGCGGTCAGTATTGAACTTGCGCGGATGCACATTCCATCCAATATCGACTTGATTGAATGTTGCCGCTTTTTGTGCTGATATCATCATGGCGAGACGATATTCGATATAGTAAATAGTTAGCTGATACAAGGAGATCACCTGCTGCTCATTGATAAGTATCCAGAACATTCAATTCTAATCAAATTTGGCGATCAATGCATTTGGGCCTGGGAAGTGTTTCGATTTACTAAAAGGTATTGCAACAACGAATCATTAATCGGCTGGTGTGGCCTCGATACATACCTTGTAAATATTTTGAAGGAATATTCTTTGCTGCAAATCGCAAAGATGCACGATCCGGTTAGCAGTTGTGGTCATGAAAATCATTCATTCCAAAAACTGATCTCATATTACCATGCCGAAAAGGACCCAATCATAATCAATTTCTTTGAAGACAATAAAGAATTCATAACAGTCGTTCTCAATGCCAGAAATAAGACAATAGCTCATTCAGATCTTGAAACTGTAAGGAGTAAAACAACTTGGGGCATATTTACCGATGGCGAGGATGAAAAATATTTTCTAGGATTGCATAAGGCTGTGGATTATCTCTATGGCAAAGCTGGTATTGGCCCTTTCCCTGAGTGGCCAGTATTTATTGATGCAGGTTTCGATGAATTTCTTGTTAAAATAAATAAAATCAGCTAACAAGCGCATCCAATCCGACGCGGGCTACCGCCCGCGCGGCTGATGCGCACGTTCGGTGACACACGAAATGAAAATAAGAGATCTGGGTTTTGACAAATGGTTCGAAGATCATTCCGATGAGCTCCACCAGGAGGGCTGCAGCTTTGCCCGCATATCCGCGGTCGACCGCGGCTCGTATCTTATAAGGAATGAATCTGGAGAAGTTCCGGCTGAGCTGACAGGGAAGCTTTCATATCAGATCGAGAGTTCCATGGATCTGCCGTGTGTTGGAGATTGGGTAACGGCGTACTATTACAATGATGACACAGCGGCTATTATCCATAAGGTATTCCCGCGAAAGACGTTCCTCAGGCGTAAGTCCGCGGGTGAAAAAGTCGACTACCAGATGATTGCAGCCAATATAGATACCGCCTTCATTGTTCAGTCATGCCACTTCGACTTCAATCCACATCGCCTGGATCGGTACCTGGTAATGGCGGCGGATGGACATGTTGAACCGGTTGTCGTTCTCACGAAAACGGATCTGATCCCACAAAGCGAACTGGATGAGAAAATCTCAATCATCGGCGCTGTTTCCAGAGCGAGAGTTCTTGCGCTGAGCAACGTCACCGGTATCGGGTTCGATGAGTTTCAGCAGATGCTTGTCCCCGGCAGGACTTACTGCCTTCTCGGTTCATCCGGTGTCGGGAAGACGACGCTCGTCAACCGCCTCATTGGACGGGAAGCCTTTCACACAAAAGCTGTCAGCGGCACAGGAGAAGGCACCCATACGACTTCCCGCCGGCAGCTCATTGTTCTGAGCCAGGGTGCGATGCTGATCGATACGCCTGGCATGCGGGAGTTGGGCATTGTCGGTGCCGGCGATGGGGTCGACGCGGGGTTCGAAGAATTTGCCGCACTTTCCTCACACTGCCGCTATGCGGATTGCAGCCATGAACATGAATCCGGCTGCGCCGTCCGAGCCGCAGTCGAGCGTGGTGAATTGAGCGAAGATCGCTATTCCAGCTATCTCAAGCTCAAGAAGGAGTCCGAGTTCCATGAGATGTCATACCTGGACAAGCGGAAAAAGGACAGGGCTTTTGGGAAATTCCTCAAGACGGCAAAAAAACAGATGAAGGACTGAAACACGGCACTGCGCCCGCAAATCCAGCGAGCGGCTCACAGCCGCCTCCGATCAGCGCGTTCGAATCCAAACCCTTGCGGCTTCCCGCGACATGAGCTGTTGTGACTCAGCCTGCCTCAGGATGATCGGAGCTTCCAAGCTGTTCGAGAATGGCTTTTTCCTGCATCAGGAATGCCCTGACCACTTCGGGATCGAACTGGGTGCCGGAACCGCGCACGATGATTTCCCTGGCCTCGTCATGGGGAATTTTCTTCTTGTATACCCGTTCACTGGTCAGTGCGTCATACACATCGGCCAAGGCCATGATCCGGCCTGACAAGGGGATTTCGTTTCCGGCAAGGCCTGCGGGATAACCGGTCCCATCCCATTTCTCGTGGTGCGTCGAGACCATTTCCAGGCCGACCCTCAGAATTTCTTCACCTTGCACTTTCCTGGCCAGCATCTCGATAATGCGCTGTCCGTACAGGACATGCTGCTGCATCAATGCAAATTCTTCCTTGTCCAGGGGCCCCGGTTTGCGCAGGATCCTGTCCGGGATCGCGATCTTGCCCACATCATGCAGGGGCGCGCACGCATAAAGCAGCTCGATATAATAATCATCGATGCCCGGATAACTGCCGCCGGCGGCCAGACCCCGGGCCAGTACCCTGACCAGCAGCTGGGTCCGCCTGATGTGCTCCCCGGTTTCCAGATCCCTGGTCTCGGCCAGGCCGACCATCAGCTCCAGCATGGCCTGTTTGAACAGGGCGAGACGCGCCTCTCTCATCCGGCCCAGCCGCCTTTCCACGGCATAAAATGACATGGACAGGAAAAGCAGCAGGGACAGCCCGGCTCCGACCGGTGCGGCTGCGGGCAGAAGCACCCGGAAAAACCCAAAACCGAGGATGGTCAAGGCGGGATACACAGCCAATCCAATGCCGGCAGCTACTGCCGCCGGTGCCGCGCCTGCCGGCAGGAACGCTGCGATGACAGCTCCGGACGCCAGAACCGTTGTCAGAAGTGCGTAGCTCCGGCTCCACTGAGGCTGACGATAATGGGAGGCGGATAAGATATTTTCCAGCAATATCGCATGAGCAGCCGATCCTGGCATCACCGAGGCTGTCGCGGTGTGATGCAGATCCCCCAGGCCGGCGGCAGAGGAACCTATCAGCACAATACGGTTCCTGATGGTATCGGGGGCGAATCTCTGGTTCAGCACATCCACCGCTCTCAGGACCGGTATGGTTTCCAGAACTCGGCCAAACCTCAACAAAACCTGGGCGTTCTTATCGATTGGAATGGACAGATCTCCCAGGTGAAGCAACGGTCCCCAGAAATCCCGGCCGACCTCGAGAGATGCATGCGGGTGGGCGGCCAGGAACGCGGCCAGAGATATGCTTGGCTGCCACTCGCCCTCGTACTTTGCCAGAAGCGGCAGGCGCCTCAGTATCCCATCTCTGTCCTTGTGGGCATTGATGAACCCGCAGCGGGCATAACTGCTCTGTATCTTTGGCGTATTGCAGAGAAACCCCTTGTATTCCGCGAGATCGAGCAGCTCATAATCACCCTGCACGGGCAGCTTTGAAAGCTTGTGAACAGGGGCCGCAGTCTCGGGGCTGTCCGAGAGAACAAACGCACCCACTGACGGAGCGCCGGACAACACATGGCCGAAATACGCGTCATTGTCCGTCATGGTCCGGGGTACACCCTCAAAGGACAGATCAAGGCCGAACTCGTACCGGAACGCATCCTGGATGACGGACAGGGATGTCCGGTCAGGTTCGGGAAAGAAGAAGTCCACGACAATCGCACGGGGGCCGGACGCGGCCAGGGTGTCGACCATTGCTGCCAGGCGATACCGGGGCCAGGGCCACTGTCCGACCGCGGCCAGGCTGGCTTCATCTATATCGATCAGGACTACTCCGGGATCGTCATGCGCGTGCCGATCCATCCGCGCCAGGGCGTCGAACAGAGCAGTGTCCAGGCGCTCCAGCCATGGTGATCCGGACAGAGCCGCCGCACCCCATGCAAAACACAGGAGAACCGCGATCCCCCAGATCCAGCCGGGCTTCCCTGTCCGATCGTCATGGAATACCGAACTCTCGGACGGGGAGACGCCGGGTCTTTCCAGCCGACGATCAGCGTACGAGGATTTCAACGCGACGATTCCTCGGCTCAGAAACATCTGGGCCGGTCGGCACAAGGGGGTCGTTTTGCCCGTGAGCGCTGACTTCCATGATCTCACGGGGTACGCCCTGATCGGCCAGCATATTGCGGATGGCTTCCGCGCGCTCCAGGGAAAGCAGGTTGTTCAGGTCCTTGTCTCCCATGGTGTCTGTGTGCCCGATAATGCTGACTTGCGGATAGGGCCGTTCGTTTATCAGCTGCACGATTTTCGGTAAAAGCTCAGACGAGGCCGCGTCCGGTATGGAGGACCCACTCTGGAAATACAAGTGAAAACTCACCGGCAGAGGGACCTGCATCTCCAGGGCCGGTCCGAACACGCGGTCGATGGTTTCCTGATCCATTTCCCCTGGGGGACTGATGCGCTCCGTGACTTGGACGAATGTCCCGGGCTCGGTCAGGACATATTCTTCCTGTTGGGTATTGACTGTGACACGGCCGACGCCGCCGTCTTCATCGGGCATCAGCACGACCGTGGTCGTCGGGGCATGCCCGAGGAGGACATAAAGAAAAAAAGAAAGATAAGCGATTATGATATACCGCATAACAGCCTGCCTTATTGCACGCGGACGAGAAACGTCGTGCCTCGAATGCCCAGGACCGCCTGAGGTGTCCTGAACCGTACGGTCTCAGGAGCGAGCTTGCCGATCTTTCCCGATGAATATACCGCTGTCCCCTTTTTAAAATAGACTTGAAAGTCGTAGTCCTTGTCCTTCGGGGCAAAACGGAACGAGCTGATTTCCATTGCCGAGTCGGGTCCGAGGCTGACCCTGGAGCCATCCATGAAGCTGACGCCGGCCGAACCGTCATCGTCTGTGCCGAGCAGGTCTGCTTCGAGAAGCTCCATGCCCGGTGCAGCGGATATGCGAGCGTCGTTGCGTATGACCCACACATGCCCCGACATTGTCTTCAGAACGGCGACGGCCTCCTGAGCCTGAGCCGACGGCCCCAGCAGGACAAATACGAGAAAGAGCATGGAGATTCGCATACGCACCTCCGGAAGGATGATTAAAAGTAAGCATAAGGAAAGAGCAGATGCAAGAATATTTTGATGTAACGCCACCAATATTTTGCACTTTTGACTGCGGGCCCCGATCTTTGCACGAACGGCCTCCTGCATTCTCGTCGACAGGCCCGAGTGTATGGGGGAAATAGCCGATGAAGCCGCGGATCGGCATGGTTACCCTCGGAGTTCGAGGTCTTGCGAAGGTGGTCCGATTTTACGAGAAAGGGCTGGCTTTCCCCGTACGGACTCATCATCCGAAGTCGCTGCAGTATGTGGTCTGGCCGGTCTTGAGCTTCGTTCCTGTGGACCCGGGCGTCTTCGACAGCGAATGGGCTCAAGGCAAGGTCTACGATCTGAGGCTGTATCTCTTCGGCGTCGTGACCTTGGGGTGCCACACCATCCGGATTGTGACGATCGACAGGCGGGCCAACATGATCGTGAGCAGGGAGAGCGGGTCTCTGGCGCGTCTGGAATCACACGATCCGGCTCGGCCTGGCCGAAAGCAGCGGACTGTGCTACACGGACAAGATAGGGATATGAGCGGGGCGGCTGACCCCGGCATTCCGACTGTTCGTGCATCTATTCTACCGACACCGTCAGAGACGCTGGAGGTCGCTCCTGAGGAAGGGCGCGTAGCCGAAGCCAGACAGGGGAGGCGGATATGATCATGCGTGTGACCGCAAGGCTCGGAAAACGGATAGGGCATGTGCCTGCACAGGTGCTCCCGCCCGCATCGAACCCTTTCACCGACTGGAGCGCGCATGTGTTTCCCGCCGGCCGCACCCAGTATATCATCATCGCGAACACCGTCTCTCTCTATTCCGTGCTCATGCACGGGGAAGGGGTCACGGACAACTCCGTCTTTCTGCAGCGGGCCATGGCCTCTCTGCTCGATACCCTCCGCAGCGACGGGTTCGGCTTCATCTTCGAACGTCTGATCGTACCGGATGCCTTCAAGGTGTTTCTCTCGAAGTCGCTGAACCGGTCCGTCACGGGATCAATGAGCGATCTCGTGTACCAGGCAAAGTGCTGCTTCGGGCGTGAGAGCATAACACCTTTCGAGCTGTCGTTCAGGCTGAACAGAACGCCGCTGTCCCGCCTCGGCCATAAAAGTCCGCGGGAGGCCTTTCACAGGCTCAAGATCTCCTGATTGCGCCTGGTTCATGGAGAGGGCTCCTTCCCGCTGAAAAACAGTGCCTCACACGGCACGCCGTACTAAAAATCATGGGGGTTTTCATGTCTGAGATCGAGACGGCTCAAGGCTATATCCCGGGCTCGCTCGGGAGGATCACAGAGCTTCACGGCGATTACTACCACCGCCACTGGGGGTTCGGGCTCTTCTTCGAGGCAAAGGTGGCGACCGGGCTTGCCGAGTTTCTCGGGCGATACGACGGGGACCGCGACGGTCTCTGGACAGTCCTCTTAAACGGCCGCGTCGAGGGCTCTATCGCGATCGACGGTATCAATGCCCGAAGCAGGGGCGCGCATCTGGGGTGGTTCATCGTCTCCGATGTCCTGCGGGGCAAAGGGGTGGGAGGCAGGCTCCTTTCCACTGCGGTCGACTTCTGCAGGAGCAGGGGATACGCGAGGATCCACCTGTGGACATTCGAGGGACTCGATGCTGCACGGCACCTGTACGAGAAGGCGGGATTCAGGCTCGTCGAAGAGCGCATAGGGGCGCGGTGGGGAACCGAGGTCAACGAACAGCGGTTCGAATGCTCGCTGTGAGCCCGATCTCGGGCAATGCGGCGGCGGGGCTTGCTTTTTGCCCGCACCACTGTAGAATCATGTGTAGCACGCCCGGCTTTCCCATGGACGGGGCCGTGTCATACCCTTGAGCGGCACGAAGCGGGTTTTCATTTTCCCCCATGGTTTTTTTAAAAAAGTGAGGAGGTGAAGGATGAGAAAACTGCCGGTGATGATTGCGGCCTGGATCCTGTGCGCAGCAGGCGTGCACGCCCAGGAGTTCACACTGACGAGCGGCGACCTGGGCGGGCAGCTGACCCAGGAGCAGGTGTACTCGGGGCTCGGCTGCAACGGGCAGAACGTCTCGCCGTCCCTTCAGTGGACGAACGCCCCGGAAAACACCAAGAGCTTTGCGGTCACGGTGTACGACCCGGATGCACCGACCGGAAGCGGCTGGTGGCACTGGGTGATCTTCAATATTCCCTCCACGGCCGGCAGGCTCGAGAAAGGCGCAGGCGATCCCGGGAAGAATCTGGCGCCAAGGGGAAGCATTCAGAGCGTCACGGACTTCGGAAAGCCGGGGTTCGGAGGGGCCTGCCCCCCGCCCGGAGACCGGCCGCACCGGTACATATTCACGGTGTATGCCCTGAGTGTCGAGAAGCTGGATCTCGACGAGAAAACGCCGCCTGCGATGGTTGGGTTCGCCCTGAATCAGCATGCGCTGGCCAAGGCGTCGATCATCGCCTATTACGGGCGGTAGCCGCTCGCTTGAGCCCGAAGCCGAAAAAGACCCTGTTGAGCTGGAGCAGCGGCAAGGACAGCGCATGGGCGCTGCACGTGCTGAGGCGGGACCCTGCGGTGGAGATCGCGGGCATGTTCACCGTGATCAGCGATCGATCCGACCGCGTGTCCATGCATTCCACACGGGCCGGGCTGCTCCGCGATCAGGCGGATGCCGCCGGGATGGCGCTGCGTATTGTCCGGATACCCGACTGCTGCACCAACGAGCAGTACGATGCGGTCATGGCCCGATTCACGGCGGAATGCGCACAGGAGGGAATCGAGTGCATGGCCTTTGGCGATCTGTCTCTCGAAGACGTGCGGCGATACCGCGAGAGGAGGCTCAAGGGAACCGGGATCGCGCCCCTGTTTCCGCTGTGGGGAGTGGATACGCTCGAACTGGCTGAAGAGATGCTCGCCGCAGGCCTCGAGACATACATCAGCTGCGTGGATCTGGATAGGTTGCCGGCCGGCTTCGCGGGCCGCATATGGACGCGGGATCTGATCGGAGAGCTTCCGCCCGGCGCGGACCCGTGTGGAGAGAATGGGGAGTTTCACACCATTGTCACGGCCGGACCGATGTTCGGGAGGCGCATCAGGGTCGATATCGGCGGGATCGTGCTGCGCGACGGCTTCGCGTACGCAGACATCATCCCGGCTGCGGACCGGCCCGGGTTTCATCCGCTCCGCCGCCGCTCGAAGCGTATCCGCTGAGGTGAATATGACCGAAACACAGAATGAGGTAATCGTACGCGCTTTCATCGAGGCATACAACGCCTTCGACGTTGATTCCATGCTCGCTGTGCTGGCCCCGGACATACGGTTCACGAACATTTCGGGAGGGGCGGTCAATGCGCGGGCCTGCGGAAGGTCCGAATTCGAGCAGCTCGCCCGGCGGTCCGCGAAGATGTTTCGCACGAGGACCCAGAGGGTGAGATCGATGCGGGCGGAAGGCTCGAGCGTGATTGTCGAGATCGATTTCGAGGCGGTGCCGGCCGTGGACCTGCCGGGCGGACCCATGGCGGGTGAAAAGATATCTCTCAAGGGCAGGTCGAGGTTCACGCTCGCCGGCGGGCTCATCGAGTCCATTGTGGACGAAAGCTGACAGTCGAGGCGGATCGGAGGCCCTTGCCGGACGCAGGTCGCCTCGCCGCCGATGTGGCGGCGGTGCGAAACGAAGAAGGAGAAGGATGAATGATGAGAAGACCGCGCACGGAGAGTGTCCGGCTGCTTCATCGGGTAACACCCCGCAGGCGGCGCGCTTTTCGCAGCGTCTGCGCCGCCTGCGCGGCATGTATCGAGCTTCGAGGAGGGAAATCATGCAACGGATGCCCGGCCTGATGGGATCGATACGCGCGCGATACGCGACCACTCCTGTGGTGGCGATGTCGGGGCTGCTGTTCCTGGCTTCGCAGATTTCGATCGCTCGGATACTGCACGGCGGGAACGCAACCGCAACCCTGCTCACGCTCCAGACAACGTTTTGCGCCGAGGCATTCGCCGATGTGCTGGCCTCGCTCGACCCGGATCAGCTCGCGGCGCTGCTGGGGCACTTCACGCTCGATTTCCTGCACCCTCTCTGGTACGGCGCTTTCGCGCTCCTGATAACCGCCAGGCTCTTCGAGAGCATCGGGGTGGATCGGCGCTGGAATGCGCTGCTCTGGGCCGCTCCGGTCATGGCGGTGCTCGATATTCTGGAAAACCTCGTACATCTCCCGATGATCGCAGGCAGTCTCGAGGTCTCGGCTCTACCGGTAGCCTTCGCAGCCGCCTGCGCTACGGCCAAGTGGCTTCTCGCCGCAGGGTTTGTCCTTTTGAACACCGGCCTGATCTTCAGGCTCCTCGCCCGCAGAAATACATCCTGAGCTCCCGATCTCCTCTTCGGCCCCGTCCTTCCGGCATCGGCCGCGGCCGGCCCGGCAAAGCCCTCTTTTTGCATCACCGATTATTGACTGGAAAGGCAAACTGTACCAGTATGGGCAGATAAGCTATGTGCCGGAGTAAAGGGATGGAGCGCGCCGCGATAAAACTCATTGCAATCGTCCAATGCCACCTGGTTCACCAGAGGTGCCCGGGATACATCTGCGACCGGGCGTTCGTGAACCGGACCGGCGGTTTCGCGGGGCTCGACCTCGCGGGTGATGTCAGGAAGCTGTCCTTTACCTGCGGCGGCTGCTGCGGCAGGGCCCTGCATCGCAAGCTCGCTCTGCTGAAACGCAAGGCGAGAGACCTCGACGGGATCGAGCCGGGGAGCATCCTGGTCAAGCTGGCTTCCTGCATCACGAAAGACAATTACCACGGTCCGGCGTGCCCGCACCTGGACTATCTCAAGACGCTCGTCGAAAAGGCTGGCCTCGCATGGTCCTGCGACACGCACATATCCAAAAGGTCTGATAAAAAGCGGGCGGCGGGGGTCTATGAAGCCGGCTGAGCGGGCCCTGAGGCCGAACGGGCGGGATGGGAAATGACGGCACAGCCGGCACGAAATATCTGCGCTGGAGGCGGCTGACATGACCAGAAAGGTCTTCTGGGAAGATCCCTACCGGACAGAGCTCGATACCGTGGTCAGCTCGGTGTCCGGAAACGATGTGACCGTGGAGGCGACTGTCTTCTACGCCTTCTCCGGAGGGCAGGAGAGCGACGCCGGGTCCATCGCCGGGCACCGCGTGTGCGAGGCGCGCAAGCAGGGCGGAGAGATCGTCTACACCCTGCCGGAGGGACACGGGCTGCGGGCGGGAGACCGGGTCCGGATGCAGATCGACTGGGAGAGGCGGTACCGGCTGATGCGCCTGCATTTCGCAGCCGAGCTGGTGCTCGAGATCGTGTACCGGCTGCTGCCAGGGGTGGAGAAGATCGGCGCGCACATATCGGCCGACAGGGCGCGGATCGATTTCCAATGGCCTGAGAACATCTCTACGCACTTTCCCGAGATCATCGCCCGGGTGGGATCGATCATCGAGGCCGATCACGGGATTCTCAGCACGTACGAGGACGAGGCTGCACAGAGGCGGTGCTGGGAGATACCGGGCTTCGCCCGGGTGTCGTGCGGAGGGACTCACCTGAAGCGCACGGGCGAGGTGGGCCGGATCGTGCTCAAGCGAAGGAACGTCGGCCGCTCCAAGGAGCGGATCGAGATCTCCCTCGATTCTGAGACTCGAGGGCGGGGTGAACACGAAGATGCCGACACGGCTGCCTGAAGGCTATCCCTCCCGGCGCGAGGCCCGGCTCACTATCAAGGACGGCAGAGAGATCTTTCTGCGGCCCATCCTTCCCACGGACTCACCGCTCATTCTGGACCTGTTCGGAAGGCTCTCCCCGGAATCGCTCTACCTGCGTTTTCTGAAAGAGCTCCATGCCCTGCCGGAAGACATGCTGTACCGCTTCACGCACATCGACTATAAGAGCGAGTTCGCGCTCGTGGCCGTGGCGGGCGAGGAGGGGAGAGAATCCATTGTCGCGGTGGCCCGATATGTCCGCGACCCTCGCGAGGATCTCACAGACCTCGCCATCGTCGTCCGTGACGACTGGCAGCATCAGGGTCTTGGAAAAGAGCTGCTCCTCAGGATCGCCGATGTCGGCAGGGAGCACGGCATCCGCTCGTTCGCGGGCATGATGGACCCTCATAACACAGTCATCAAGCAGACCCTCGCCAGGCTCGGGTTCGAGGTGAGCTATTCTCTGAGGGACGGCTTCTTTCAGGTGGAAATCGTCATCTGAGGCTGAGCCCAAATCCGGGGGAAAGTCCATATCTTCCGATAACCCGGGCTGCAGGCAAATCAGACGCCGATCCGTATTTCCCATACACGTACATGCGGATTTGCCTACCGCGGGCTCGTTCCGTATTTCAAACTTATGACAGGAGTCATCCACGGAGGCGATGAAAGCCCGTAAGGGGGCTCGGAAAGGAAAACCGGCGGCCCCTGCACGGGAGCGCCGGTGCTTGACGGGAACGATGCGGCCCGCCCGGCGCGGAGAGATGCATGAATCCCGAGATCGTCTTTCAGACACGCGGCCTGACAAAGGTCTACGACATGGGCGAGGTCCAGGTGCACGCTCTGCGCGGCATCGATCTCGAGCTCTACGCAGGCGAGCTTGTCGTGCTGCTGGGCGCCTCGGGCAGCGGGAAGTCCACGCTCGTGAACATTCTCGGCGGGCTCGACACGGCCACGGACGGCGAAGTGTTCTACCGCGGCCGGGAGCTCACCCGGGCCGACGACCGGGAGCTCACAGAATACCGGCGGCATCACGTGGGGTTTGTATTCCAGTTCTACAACCTGATCCCGAGCCTCACCGCACGCGAGAACGTGGCCATAGTCACCGAGATCGCCCGAAACCCCATGACTCCAGAGGAAGCGCTCGAACTCGTGGGGCTCGGAGACAGGAAGGATTCCTTCCCCGCGCAGCTCTCCGGCGGCCAGCAGCAGCGAGTCGCCATCGCCCGAGCCATCGCCAAGCAGCCGAGTGTGCTCCTGTGCGACGAACCTACTGGCGCACTCGATTCCAAGACGGGCGTGATCGTTCTCGAAGCGCTCGAACGAGTCAACCGCGAGCTCAAGACCACCACGGTCATCATTACGCACAACGCCGTACAGGCGGATATGGCGGAGCGTATTATATATTTGAGTGACGGGCTGGTGACTCGTATACGCCGGAACGCGGAAAAAAAAGCCGCGCGCGACCTTTCATGGTGAACATGATGAAAGCGCTCGACCGCAAGATGCTCCGCGACCTGTGGGGGATGCGGGGGCAGGCTGTAGCCATAGTCTTCGTCATCCTGAGCGGTGTGGCCACATATGTGTCCATGACGAGCGTGATGGACGCGCTCCAAAGATCGCTGGACATGTACTACACCGATTATCGCTTCGCCGACGGATTCGCCACAGTGCGCAGGGCCCCGGATCAGCTGATCGGGCGGATCCGCGAGGTGCCTGGAGTGGGCCTTGCAGAGACGCGCGTGGTTTCAGGAGTGAACCTGGAGGTGCCGGGTTTCGACGAGCCGGTCTCAGGATCGATCGTGTCCATTCCCGAGGGACGGCAGCCCACGCTCAACCGGCTGTTCATCCGGGAGGGCCGCCTGGTGCAGCTCGGCCGTGAAGGCGAGGTCGTGCTCAACGAGCCTTTTGCTGAGGCCCACGATCTGCATCCCGGCGATCGGATCGTCGCGATCCTGAACGGGAGATACCGGGACTTGAGGGTCGTGGGGGTGGCGCTTTCGCCCGAGTTCATCATGCAGCTCGAGCCTGGCTCGGTATTTCCCGATCCGCAGCGCTACGGGGTGATGTGGATGGGGCGAGTCGCACTCGAGGCCGCCTATGACATGGACGGGGCGTTCAACGACCTCGTCTTCACCCTTGCGCCGGGGGCGGACGAAGACGATGTGATTGACAGGCTGGACATGCTCCTGAGGCCGTATGGGGGCCAGGGCGCATCCGGCAGGAGCGACCAGTCCTCGCACTTCTTCATCACCGAGGAGTTCCGCCAGCTCGAGCGAACGTCATCCATCCTCCCCGTGATTTTCCTCGCCGTGGCCGCATTTCTGCTCAACATCGTAATCACCCGGCTCATCAGCCTGCAGCGAGAGCAGATCGCCGTGCTCAAGGCATTCGGATACACGAACACGGACATAGGGATACACTACGCAAAGCTCGTGATGGTCATCGCAGTGGCGGGTGCGGCGGCGGGGGCCGTGCTCGGTCTCTGGATGGGCCGGGGGCTCGGCCGGATCTACCTGCAGTATTACCGCTTTCCCTATCTGGAGTACACGCTGAACCCTGGCGTTGTGTTCACGGCGACAGCCCTGACCATCGGCGCCTCGCTCGCAGGGGTGCTGCAGGCTGTGCGCCGCGCCGTCATGCTGCCCCCCGCCGAGGCCATGAGACCGGCGCCGCCCGCCTCATACCGGGCCACCATCGTTGAGCGCCTGGGTCTCCAGCGATACTTCGACCAGCCCACCCGTATGATCATGCGCGAGCTGGAGCGCCGGCCTGTCAAGGCGCTGCTCACGGTTCTCGGCATATCGAGCTCATGCGCCATTCTCATCATGGGGCTCTTCTTCGGCGACTCCTTCGATTATGTCATCCACGTTCAGTACGGGCTCGCGCAGCGGGAGAACCTGACCGTCACCTTCACTGAGCCCACCTCCACCGCGGCGATCTGCGAGCTCAGGGGCCTGCCGGGAGTTCTCTACGCCGAGCCGTTCCGCACCGTGCCGGTCAAGCTCATGCACGGGCACAGGAGCTACCAGACCGGGATCGAGGGCATTCCCGACGACCCTTACCTGCGCCGTCTTATCGACATCGATCTCGAGCCGGTGGAGATCCCGCCCGAGGGCCTGGTTCTGACCGATCGGCTGGCCGGGATTCTCGATGTGCGGCCCGGCGAAGATGTCGTCGTGGAGGTCCAGGAGGGGAGCCGGTATACCCGGAGCGTCCCGGTGGCGGGAATGACGAGCCAGTTCATCGGTATCGCCGCCTACATGGACATGCAGGCGGCCAACCGGCTCACCGGCATCGGCATGGCCTTCTCAGGGGCCTTTCTCATGATCGACAAAAACCGCGAGCGGGAGATCACCCGCACCCTGAGCGAGAGGCCCCGCGTAGCCGGCATCGTTTCCCAGGAACGGGCGATCGAGGCGTTCCGCGAGACCACTGCGCAGACCATGCTCACCTACACACTCATCCTGAGCCTGTTTGCAGGGGTGATCGCTTTCGGCGTGGTCTACAACAGCGCCCGCATCTCGCTGTCGGAGCGGGACCGCGAGCTGGCGAGTCTGCGGGTTCTCGGGTTCACCCGGGGAGAGGTGGCATATATCCTGCTGGGCGAGCTCGCGGTGCTCGTCCTGCTCTCCATCCCGCTCGGCTTTGTGCTGGGATCGGGAGCAAGCGCGGCGCTGGTCAGGGCCCTGCAGACCGATCTGTATCAGCTGCCCTTTGTGCTGGGAAGGAGCACGCTCGGCCTGGCGGGCCTCATCGTGCTTGCCTCCGCGGTGGCCTCCGCCCTGATCGTGAAGTGGAGGTTGAACAGACTTGATCTCGTCGGGGTCCTGAAAACGAGGGAGTAAATGACCGGACCGACCCGCAGACAGATTCTCCTGATCATCGCGGCCGTGCTGACAGCCGCTCTCGTGATCTACAGCTTTCTGCCCGCGCCCGTACCTGTCCGGACCGCCCGGGCCGAGTATGCACCCTTGCGCGAGACCGTCGAAGAGGAAGGCGAGACACGGGTCGATCAGCAGTATGTCATATCGTCGCCCGTGGCAGCGTTCATCCGAAGGATCGAGCTCGATGCGGGGGATCCGGTCAGGCGGGGTCAGCCCCTGGTGCAGCTCGAGGCCCCGCGCGCATCGATTCTGGATGTCCGCGCGCGTGACGAGGCATCGGCCCGCGTCGCGGCGGCCGAGGCCTCGCTGGAACAGGCCCGGGAGCAGGCCAGGTCTGCGCAGGCGTCCGCCGAGCTTGCCGACGCGGATCTCAAGCGCATACAGGCCCTCTTCGAGTCCGGGGCCGTCGCGCGCCGCGACCTCGACCAGGCCCGGTCCGATGCCTCGCAGGCGGACGCGAACCTCGAAGCGGCCAGGGCCCGTGTGGAAACCGCGAGGGCGGAGCTCGCCGCAACCCGCGCGACCCTCAAGAGCGCAGCGAAAGGTGACGCGGGCCAGCCTGTGCAGCAGGTGCTGCTCTCGCCGGTAACCGGATGGGTTCTGGCTGTGCACCGCAGGAGCGAAGGGCTCGTGAATCCCGGCGAGCCGATTCTCGAGGTCGGGGATATCCGGCGGCTCCAGGTATGGACTGACGTGCTCTCCCAGGATGCCGTCCGCATCAGGCCGGGAACGCGTGTTTTGATCGACGGCTGGGGAGGCGATGTTCCGCTCGAGGCCGTGGTCAGCCGGGTCGAGCCGCTGGGCGTCACCGAGGTGTCTGCGCTCGGGGTGGAAGAGCAGAGGGTTCAGATCGTGGCTGATTTCGTTTCGCCGCACGATATGTGGTCCGGCCTCGGCTCTGGATACCGCGTGCTTTCCCGGTTCGTGATATGGGAAGCCGAGCGGGTGCTGCAGATTTCCACCGGGGCTCTTTTCCGCACGCAGGACGGCTGGTCCGTTTTCACGGTGGAACAGGGCAGAGCGCACCGGAAGCCCGTGGCCGTAGGGCGACGTGCGGGCCTTGCGGCGCAGGTGCTCTCAGGCCTCAGCGAAGGGGAGGCCGTGATCGTTCATCCTGACGCCGCGGTCGAAGAGGGCGTGCGTGTCGAGGCCCGGCCGGAATAAGCCGAGAGGCCTTAAGCTCAAGCCTCAATTTCGCGGGAACGCTGTCTGCGACTGCAGCTGCGGTGTTTCCCGGACCCGAAGCGACCGGGAATATACTCTCTGTCTTGCGCCCGATGGAGTATTTGGAATATGAGAGGAAGGGAATCAGAGGGTGTGTCGTGAAAGGAGGAAGCATAGCCGATGATCAGCATCATGCCGTGTCTTGACATGAAGAACGGACGGGTAGTCAAAGGGATTCATTTCGCGGATCTGAAAGACGCGGGGGATCCGGTCGAGAGCGCGGCTCTCTACCAGCAGGAAGGCGCCGACGAGCTGGCCATGCTGGACATTGCCGCAACGCTGGAAAACCGGAAGACCCGCCTCGAGTGGGTAAAGAACGTGTCCTCGGTCATCGACATACCGCTCACGGTAGGAGGCGGGATCTCCTCGATCGAAGATATCGAGATGTTGCTCGCAGCCGGAGCCGACAAGGTTTCCATGAACAGCGCCGCGGTCAGGCGGCCGAAGCTGGTGAGCGAGGCGGCTCGGGAGTTCGGCACGGACCGCATCACCGTGGCGGTCGACGCCAGGCGAAACGGGGACATGCCCTCGGGCTTCGAGCTCGTAGTTTCCGGCGGCACCCAGCCCGTCGGGAAGGACGCCGTGGAGTGGGCCAGGCAGTGCGAGGCGATGGGTGCCGGGGTGATCCTTCCGACCAGCATGGACGGCGACGGGACTCGGGCGGGTTACGATATCGCCTTCACACGGGCCGTTTCCGGGGCGGTCAACGTTCCGGTGGTCGCCTCCGGCGGCGCGGGCAAGCTGGAAGACTTCTACGAGGCGGTGGCCGAGGGAGGCGCTTCGGTGCTGCTTGCGGCGTCTGTATTTCACTTCCGGCTTCTGAGCATCCGGCAGGTGAAGCAGTATCTGCGGGAGAGGGGGATCGAGGTCCGCCTGTAGCCGCGTCGGCGCTTCGAGACGCACAGGCCGGCGTGCGGAGAAGGACAAGACGGGTGGATCACCGGGAACGGTCCGCCGCGAGCGCCGGCGGTCGAGCAGTCATTGACGGCGCATCGGGAGGCACGAATGGGCATCAGAGAAAACACAATCGTCACACGACGCCGGTTGAAAGCGGCGGGGGCGGCCTTTGTCGCGGTGTGCCTGCTGCTTGCCGCAACATCGTGCAGCAAGGTGACAAAAGAGAATTATGACCGGCTGAAAATCGGCATGGAGTATTCCGAAGTGGTCGATATCCTCGGCAATCCCGGGGAATGCAGCGCCGTCTTGAGCATAAGAGACTGCACCTGGGGGGATGACGACAGATCGATCAACGTGAAGATGGTGGGAGACGAGGTGTTCTTCATCTCCTCGAAAGGATTGTAGGGGCCGCACGAGCGGGCTCTCAGGACTGTACCCGGTCCGCCGCGGCCCGCATCTCCGCCGGGTTTGCGGCGATACCGATCCCTCTTATTATGAATTATGACATCATAATCAGGAGGTACCGTGCCCCCCATACCCCGCGACAAAGGCCCGGACAGCACCCTGAGGCTCGTGATCGAGGGCTACACCTTTATTTCCGAGAGATGCCGGCGTTATCGGAGCGATGTCTTTCAGACGAGGCTCCTGCTCCGAAGGACCATCTGCATGAGGGGCGAGGACGCGGCGAGGATCTTCTACGACATCGGGCGTTTCCAGCGCGCAGGAGCCGCTCCCGGCAGGATCATCAAGACGCTGTTCGGAAAGGGAGGCGTGCAGGTGCTGGACGACGAGGCGCATCTTAAGCGCAAGCTGATGATCATGTCTCTCATGACCCCGGGGAGCATCAGGAAGCTGAAAGACCTGATGGCCGGCCAATGGCGAACCGCCCTTAAGAGGTGGGAGAACGAGCGCAAGGTCGTGCTCTTCGATCAGGTTCAGGAGATGCTGTGCCGTGCGGTATGCGCGTGGGCGGGCGTTCCGCTTGCCGAGGAGGAAGCGGCCCGCAGGACGCGCGACATTGCCGGCATGATCGAGGGATCGGGCGCGGTGGGCCCCAGGCACTGGCAGGGAAGGCTGGCCCGGGTACGGGCAGAGAAATGGGCCGAAGGCCTTGTCGAAGAGCTTCGCTCCGGGAGGCTCGATGCCGCTGAGGGAAGCGCGCTTCAGGTGATCTCCACGCATCGCGGAGCCGACGGAAGGCCGCTCGAACGCACTACGGCTGCAGTGGAGCTCCTGAACATCCTGCGCCCCACCGTTGCGGTCGCCCGGTTCGTGACCTTTGCCGCCATGGCGCTGTACGAGCATCCCGAATGCCTTCAGAGGATACGATCGAAAGAGGAGGGGTATCTGGAGATGTTCGTTCATGAAGTCCGCCGGTTCTACCCGTTCTTTCCCTTTGTGGCGGCGCGCGTGCGCATGGAGTTCGAGTGGAAAGGCTACCGCTTCCCCCGGGGCACTCTGGTGCTGCTCGATCTGTACGGCACCAACCACGACGCGAGACTCTGGGACAAGCCGGATGAGTTCCGTCCCGAGCGGTTTCGCAAGTGGAGCGGAAGCGCCTTTAATTTCATCCCCCAGGGGGGAGGCAACCACTACCGGAATCATCGCTGCCCGGGCGAGTGGATCACGATCGAGCTCATGAAGGATGCTGTGGAGTTTCTTGCCGAGTCCGTAGCGTACGATATCCCGCCGCAGGATTTGAGGATAAGCATGTCGAGAATGCCGGCAATCCCCAGGAGCCGCTTCGTGATCAGCAATGTCAGGAAAGCCCGCTTTCACTGAGGCGTCAGCGGGCAAGTCCCTGTTCCGCGAAAAAACCGCGGCGACGGCCGTTTGATGCGGAGATGGAAAGATCGATTGAAAAAATTCCGCATGCTCTTGAAAACAGAATGGAGTTCGGTCATATTATTCATGACGGACGCCTGGACTGACGCGGGAGCCGGTCCCGCACTCGGATGAGTATGTTTAAGGGGGTACAGATATGAAAACCGTCGCTTCACTTCTCAGTCTTGTTATCACCGCCATGGGCGTGCTGGGTGTCGCGTCACCGGCGGCGCTCCTCTCGGCGGTCAGGAAGCTCGCGAGTCCGGCCGGGGTCTATACGGCCGCCGCCCTGCGTCTGATCATGGGTTCGGCGCTCCATCTCTCCGCACCCGCTTCACGGGTCCCGGCGATAGTCCGGGCACTGGGAGACCTCACTTTCGCGACCGGAGCGATCACGCCCGTTTTCGGCCTGGAGCGCTTCCGCAGGATCATCACCTGGTGGGCGGCGCGGGGGCACTCATTCGTCCGAGCCTGGTCTGTCTTCGCAGTCGCCTTCGGCCTGTTTCTCATCTGGGCTGTCTCCCCCGCCCGTCCGCGCGGCGACACGCGGGCTTCATAACGTATGAGCCGAGCTACGCCCTGTAAGGCATCCTGCGCAGGCACCGGCGGCGGTCACGCCGGGAAGCCGCAGGCGGAGCATCCATGAACGCTCCGCCGCCTGTCTTCATCGTCTCCGGCGGCGCCGGGACCAGCGGCGAGCAGATCGTCAACACTGTACTCGCACAGTTTCCGGATAACGCGGTTCCGGTCGTCACGATCGGGAATGTGAGGCTGGCAGGCCAGATCGAGGAGGCGGTCGCCCAAGCGAAATCCGCGGGAGGGATCATCGTCCACACCCTGGTGGACGCGGAGCTCAGAAGGATCCTGATCCGTCTGGCCGGCGAGCAGGGCGTTTTCGAGGCGGATCTGATGGGCCCGCTCCTGGAGAGGCTCGCAGACATTCTCGGCCGGGCGCCGCTGGGCAGGCCCGGCCTCTATCGGGCGCTGAAGCGGGAGTATTTCGACCGGATAGGGGCAATCGACTACACCATGTCCCACGACGACGGCCAGAAGCCTCAGGACTGGGCAAAAGCCGACGTGCTGATCATCGGCGTATCGCGGACCGGAAAGACCCCCATGAGCGTGTATCTTTCCGTTCTCGGCTGGAAAGCGGCAAACTGCCCGATTATCCCCAGGGTGCCCCTTCCGGAGGAGCTCTACCGGCTGGATACCTCCCGCGTGATCGGCCTGACGATCGACCCGGACAGGCTGATGATGATCCGCAGGCAGAGGATGGGCCGCATCGGCGTCTCGGAGCGTACTGACTATACCGACCCGTCGATGCTGGACGAGGAGATGCTTGCGGCGAGGAAGGTGTTCCGGTCGGGAGGGTTCTCGGTCATCAACATGACCGACAGAACGATCGAGTCCGGAGCGGACGAGATCATAAAACGCGTCGGCCGGATATCCGAATGACCCCGGCCGATGGAGCGGCCGGGAAGATTGCGGATTTTTCGGGCGGGCGATGACGAAATGCGCGGGATGCCGACATGATCATTTTTTGGATGAGAATTGACATGAAAGGGGTTTCGTTATGAGAGCGGACGACATGCGGGTTTTTTACGGGCAGGTCAATCACGCCAGGTACCGCGGGCAGATCGAGGGGCACTACGAGAGCTTCTTTCAGCGGGCGAACCATCCTTCGCGGCCGCTCGCCTTCTGGATCAGATATACGCTCTTCAGCCCCGCCCTTCGCCCGCAGGACGCAATCGGAGAGCTCTGGGCCGTTTTTTTCAACGGTGAAACCCGCAGGCATGTGGCCGTGAAAAAAGAGCTGCCCCTGAACGAATGCCTCTTCGACACCACCAGGCTGCATGTCCTGATAGGAGATGCCGAGCTCTCAGACGGCTCACTCTCGGGAGAGGCCCGGACCGGGAGAGACAGCATCTCCTGGAGCCTGTCCTTTCGCGGGGACTCCGCGCCGGTTCTCCTCCTCCCCGTGCCGCTTTACCGCACGAGACTTCCGGCGGCGAAGAGCCTGGTGGGCCTCCCCCTGGCCCGATACACCGGCAGGATCTCGGTAAACGGCGAGGCCATGGACGTCGAAGACTGGGTGGGAAGCCAGAATCACAACTGGGGATCGAGGCACACCGACCTCTACGCCTGGGGGCAGGTCGCCGGCTTCGACACCCACCCGGAGAGCTTCCTGGAGCTTGCCACGGCAAGGATCAGGATAGGGCCTTTCCGGACGCCCCCCATCACTCCCGCCGTCCTGAGGCACCGGGGCCGGGAGTATGCGTTCAACGGGCTGCTTCAGTCTGTCAGGGCCCGCGGAAGCTTCGACTATTTTTTCTGGAACTTTGCCTCGAAAACCCGGGAAGCATCGATACAGGGAACCATCGCTGCGCGCAGGGACGCTTTTGTGGCCCTGAACTACTACAACCCCCCCGGTGGAACCAAACACTGTCTCAACTCAAAGATCGCGATGTGCTCGCTGCGCCTCGAAGACCGGGCGGTCGGCACGGTTGATGTGCTGGAGACCAAGGACAGGGCGGCATTCGAGATCCTCACCGACGACCGGAACCATGGGGTGCCGATTTCGGTATAGAAGTCCGGAGGAATTCTCGCGTACAATGCCCGGCAGGCTTGTTCGAGAAAGGGAGAAGAGCATGTTTGGAAAAAGCGGCACAGATGGATACCTCCCGGCAGTGGAGGGCATCGAACGCAAGACGCTGGTGTATGGCGGGAACACCCTCATGACCGAGTTCCTGCTGAAGAAGGGAAGCCTGCTGCCCCTGCACGCACATCCGCAGGAACAGACAGGGTATCTGGTCAGAGGCAGGATCCGCCTCGTTATCGCGGGCGAGACCCGTGAGATGCTTCCGGGCGACAGCTGGTGCATACCGGGCGGAGCCGAGCACGGCGCGGAGGTTCTCCAAGATTCTGTTGCCATCGAGGTGTTCTCGCCGAGGAGAGACGACTACCTGCCGCAGGAATGAACGGGCGGCGGCCCGCCTGTGCAGGAACGAAGGGATGAAACGATGTCGGAGATGAAAACCGTGAAGAGGGGAGAGCTGTTCATGGGCAGACTCTCCCACGGGGCGGATCTGCTTGATGAGCTCACCGAAATATGCAGGCGGCACCATATCAGGATCGGCCGCATCGAGGCCATCGGCGCAGTGAAGAAGGCCTGCATCGGATTCTACAACCAGCAGACCCGGGCGTACGAGTATCTCGCCTTTGAGAAGGAGATGGAGATCACCAAGCTCTCGGGCAATGTCTCGCTCAAAGACGGCCAGGTTTTCGTCCATGCCCACGTGACCCTCGCGGACTCAAGCGGCAGGGCGTATGGGGGCCACCTGGCACCGGGCACGATCGTGTTTGCCTGTGAATGCATCATCGAGACATTCGACGGTCCGGCATTCGAGCGGGTGCTCGATCAGGAGACAGGCCTGGCCCTGTGGGAGCCCCGGCCGTAAGCGTTCCGCAGAATTCCGGAAGGGCCAGCCAAAGGAACAGGGACCGGGGTCGGCGGGATAAGGCCAAAGCACAAACGCCGTGTTCGCGGAAAAGGGCGGCCTTCAGGCTGCCCTTTTTATCTCTTCATGCCCGATCAGCCCTGCGGCCCCTGGCTGACCCGACCTGCTGGATGATGAGCCCGGCAACGATGAGCGCGAGGCCGGCGACGGTGGACGCCATGATCCGCTCGCCCACGAAAAACCGGATGAAGACCAGGGACAGAAAAGGCGAGAGGAAGATCAGATATCCCACCCGGGCAGTGTTCTCGGCGTGTTTGAGCGCATAGAGCCACAGCACGAAGGTAGCGCCCATCTCGAACATTCCCACGTATGCAGCTCCGGCGAGACCGGCGGGCGGGACGGCACGGAAGTCCGAGAAGAGCAGGCAGTAGACGAAGATAAAGGGCAGGCCGAACAGGAAGTTGAGCAGGAGTCCCGCCGCCGGATCGCGGGTGTCTTTGATGTTGTAGATCCAGTAGAGCGACCAGAGGACCGTGCTGCCCAATGCCAGGGCTACACCTGGGAGACTGACTCCGCCGAGGCCGGTGATGTCGCCGCGGGTCGAGATGACGACGACCCCCAGGTAGCAGACGATGCCCGCGACGATCTCCTGCACACCGATCTTCTGCTTTAAGAGCGGGATGGAAAGGAACGTCATGGTCAGCGCCCAGGTGTAGTTGATGGGCTGGGCGATCTGTGCAGGCAGGAGATCATATGCCTTGAACAGAACGAGATAATACAGGAACGGGTTGATGAGACCGAGCCTGAAGGATTGCAGGTATTCGCTCTTCGAACAGGTGAAAATGGCGCCGAGTTTTCCCTGAAACGCCAGGATGAGGCTCAGCGCGAAGACAGATACCAGAGACGAGTACAGAAGCAGCTGCGCCGGGTCGAGATACCGGAGCGAAAGCTTGAAGGCGGAGGCCACGGTCGACCAGAGCATCACGGCTGCGATTCCGAAGAGGTAGGCGTTTCGCTGGCGTTTCATCACGGTTGTCATTGATAATACGCCTTGGCCGCCGAGGTAAACATCTTATTTTCTCTTTCATGATCCGCATAGGCTATGCTTGCGTCAATACGGCGCTGCCGAGCGCGGGCAGAACGTTCAGAATCGCGGGCTACTCTCCGCAGAGAATGCTCGATACGGCACGGTCAAATATCGCCGCGCTTCAGAGGATGCTCAGGTGGAACAGAGACCACGGGATCTTCCTCTTCCGCATCACCTCAGGCCTCATACCCTTCGGGTCGCACCCGGTCAACTCCGGGGAGTGGAGGCAGGTCTTAGGGAACGATTTGAAGAAGATCGGAGGTTTCATCCGGGCAAACGGCATGCGGGTCTCGATGCACCCCGGCCAGTACTCCGTGCTCAACAGCCCGAACGAGACATATTACCAAAACACGGTGCGGGACCTTCAGTACCATCAGGCGGTCATGGAGCTGATGGAACTGGACGGAAGCCATACGATCGTCATTCACGGCGGCGGCGCATACCGGGACAAACAGCGGTTCGCACGGGTGCTCGTGGAGAGGATTTCTGATCTCGACTCCGGGCTGCGGCGGCGCCTGGTGCTGGAAAACGACGAGCGAGTCTTCACCGCCGGAGATATTCTGGCAGCCTGCCTGCAGACAGGTTTGCCCGGGGTGCTGGACGTGTTCCACCACCAGGTGCTGCCGAGCCTCGAGGGCATGGACGTGCGGGGCATCATTACCCGATTCGCTCCCACCTGGGCGGGCCGCAGGCAGAAGATCCACTACTCGGACCAGGAGCCCGGCAGGCCGGCTGGCAGTCACAGCGCACACGTGGATGTCGAGCGGTTCGGCCGGCTGTACGAAATGATCAGCGACTTCGATCTGGACGTCATGATCGAGGCAAAGGACAAGCAGAAATCGGTCCTTGCGCTCAGAGAGGCCTTCCCGGCCCTGGGATGATTTCCGTTCCCGTCTGAGAAATCCGGGCAGGGCATCTCAAGCGCTCCGTACAGGACAGTCCCGTCAACCGGCGCTGCCCCGACCGGGCTTCGAGTCTCATCGCTTCTCGGGGAAGCAGGCGCTTTCCCAGAGCCCAAGGAAGAAATGGCGGGCGTTGGAGCCCAACGACCTCGCGCGGTAGCCTCCCTCATGGACGATAAGAGTCGGGATCTTCATGGCGCCGATCATGCGGCCGTTTTCCTCGAAGTCTTTTTCCTTGAGGCTCCAGGTGCCTGTCGGGTCGGCCTTTGCAGTGTCCAGGCCCAGCGCGACCACGAGAAATTTCGGACGGAACCTCTGTATGCGCCGCAGCGCCTTTGAGAGAACCCTGCGGTACTCCTCGCCGCCGAAATGCTCGGGCAGAGGATAGTTCACGTTGTACCCCAGGCCCGAGCCGGACCCGCGCTCGTCGCGGAAGCCTGAAAAGTAGGGATAGGCGAAATCCGGGCTCCCGTGGATGGACACGGTGAGCACATCGGAGCGGTCGTAAAAGATCTCCTGAGAGCCGTTGCCGTGGTGGTAGTCGATGTCGATGACCGCGACCCTGCCCTGTGCACTCAGGTAGTCGGCGGCGATCGCGGTCGAGTTGAAGTAGCAGAAGCCGCCGAACGCCCGGGACTCCGCGTGGTGGCCCGGGGGCCTCACCAGGGCGTAGGAGATGCGATATCCCTGTAGAAGCATCTCGGCCGCCGTCAGCGCACAGTCGACCGAGCGCTTTGCCGCCACGTAGGCGTTTCGGTTCAGCGGGGTGAACGTGTCGATGCAGTAGTATCCGGCGCGGACAGGCAGATCTTTCGGGCGGCGGGCGGCGTTGCGGATCGGAAAGACATACGGGTAGATCGATCGGCCTTCCTCCACCTTGCTGCACACCCTCTTGAGGTATTCAACGAAGTCGCGGGCGTGGACTTTTTTGATGAGTGTCTCGGGAAAGTGGCGGGGCTCCCTGCGGACAAAGAAGTCCAGGCCTTCAAGGCCGCCGAGTATGGAGCCGATCCTTACGGGCGCCTCCACATATCCGCGCTCGTGCACGTGATGGATCTCGTGCCGGTCGTTGACCACCAGGCCTATGGCCCTGTCCAGGGAAGGGCGGCAGGCCCTGGGAGCTCGCGGCTCCTTTACATGATACCGCGGCTCCCTGATCCTCACAGGGTCGTCTCTGACGGAATCGACCACCCTCTCGATGTATCCAGGCGGGGTCTTGTCGCCGTACTTGCGCTCGAGGACCGCCCGCACGATCTTTTTCAGGGTATCGGCGGACAGCGGCTCTCCGCTGTCCAGCGGGTCGTACACCAGATGCGGAGGGCAGTCGTCTCCCGGCTTGAGCGGCGTCTCGTATGCCGTATTGATGATGGGCCGGGCTCCATATCTCTCATAGAAACGCAGTCGGGCGTGGTTCTGCTTCAGCAGCGTCCGGTCTCTGCAGAGGCCGGACTCGTCTGGAAGGCTCTCGAAAAAAAGCCCGACAGCCTTCAGCACCCTGGATTCGTCCCGAACCCTCTCGTAGAGAGCGCCGCCGATGCCGCCCCCGCGAAGGCCGGGATCTACGGAGATGAAGTCGAGAAAGCAGAAGTTCAGATCAGGCGCATGCAGCAGCAGGGCAAAGCCTTTGACCCGTGCGCGGGAGTCGTCCGCAACGAAGAGGATGGATCGGAAGCGGAACTTGAGCGGGTTTCTGAGGGTCTGGGGAAGTTTTCTGATCTCGCTCTCCGGCAGAGAGGCGAACTGGCTCCTCAGGATCGCCTGAACCTGCGAGACCGCGTCGCGGTCAATGGGGATGCTGTCGTCATAGACCCTTCTGATGCGGAACATCGGCCGCCTCCTGTGTGCAGAGATATAGTGCGCTGCATGCCGATATCAAGGAAATTTTCTCTGTCAGCCCGCGGCGCACGACTTCCGCGCGCAGACCGGCGCTTGTCCCGGTATCCGCAATCGGGTATGATAGATAAGAGAACTATCACCGGCGCCCTGAAGAGAGCCATATGACAGGAAGGTCCATACTGCCGAACATTTCACGGACGGGTATCGCGGCCGTCCTTGTCTTCTGCGTGCTCATGGGCTGTTCGCGCGAAGAGACCGCGTTCCTGCACATGCCGGAGGTGATCTCCTGGCAGCGCTTCTTCTTTGCCCCGGATGCGGCGGCGAAATATGACGGGCCCATGGAGTACAGCTGCATGCCCGTTCCGCCGGCGCTCCCCGAGGACTCTGCGTGCAGTGTGGTCTGCAACGAGCCCGGCAGCATATGTCTGGCCGTCGACACCGGGTATCTGACAGAGAAGGGAAAGGTGATGCGCGGCGGGCCCGACTCCTCCGTTTCGCTGTATTATCCGCAGGACAGGAGCATGTGCCGGTTCCTGACCATAGGCACAGCGGGCGGCGTGCACGGAGCGGCCTGGGTTTCCGACCGGGCATTCGTGGTCTACGGGCTGGCGGAGGGCGACGGCTTTGTCTGGAAAGTGGATCTTGATGCCGGGGATGTCCGGAAGTATAAGATTCCGGAGAAGAGCCGGAAACCCGAAGCGGACGAGCAGGCGTATTTCGCCGGCATGAAGACGGCCTCGGCTTCCGTCGATTGACGGCGGAGCGGGTATGCCCGCACCAGGGCCGCGCCCGCACCGTCGGCCAGGCCCGGCGGCGGCACAGAGAACCCATGGAGCGTACAGGAGGATGCGCGGATGTCTCAGAACAAGACAGGCACAGGCAAGGGCAGCCGTGAAGATCTCATGTCCGAGATCAAGCGCAGCCGGGAGCAGCGTGAGAAGACCTACCGCGAGCAGGCGCTCAAGCTCTTTCCCTGGGTCTGCGCGCGATGCGGCCGCGAGCTTACGGGCAAGAAGCTCCGCGAGCTCACTGTCCATCACAAAGACCACAACCACGACAACAACCCCCCGGACGGGAGCAACTGGGAGCTCCTGTGCGTCTACTGCCATGATATCGAACACTCCAAGGATGCAGACAGCCAGTGGTACGGAGAGAACGCCCAGCCGCGCGAACAGGGGTCGGCGCACACCTACAAGGCCTTTGCAGGGCTCGACGCCCTGCTCAAGGGAAAAAAGGACGGGTGAAGAGTTCCCCTGCCCGGCGAGGCACAGCCTGCATGACGGCGGAATGCTTTCGGGACCGTCGCATTATTTTCTTGTATGAAACGCCGGGCGCCTCTATACTCATATCATGAATTGGAGATATGCCGGCAAGTCATCCTGGAAAAATCACGGCCTGAGGGTATTGCTTTTTCCCGGATTCACATCATTCATAAGGCTTAGAGATTTTGTTTGCGGATGACAATTGAGCGTGACTGATAACATAGAGCACAGATAAGAGACGTTTCGGCTGGCATGCCCCTCGATCCCCGCCTTACGTATCTGCAAGCTGAACTACTAACCCAAAAGGAGAACCTTTTATGAACATCTACGTAGGAAATTTGGCGTACAGTGTCACGGAAAACGATTTGCGGTCGGCGTTCGAACCCTTTGGCCAGATCGCGAGCATAAACATCATCAAGGACAAATTCAGCGGCCAGTCGAAGGGCTTCGGATTTGTCGAGATGCCGTCCGCCGATGAGGCCCGGTCCGCCATCAATGACCTCAACGGCAAGGAATTCAAGGGCAGAGCGCTGAGCGTGAACGAGGCGCGTCCGAGAACAGAAGGCGGTTCTTCGCGGGGCGGGTCCGGACGAGGATTCGGCGGCCATTCGAGAGGCGGCGGAGGCGGGCGGAGGACCGGCGGGCGCTACTAGCCGATCCTTACTAGATACGGGGGCGGCTGTTCGTTCCGACTGCATGCCTGCATGAAACCGCCAAGACGGCCCAAGGTCGCCCGGACGATGACGCGAGGCGGACGGGCGCGGCGTTCTCCCTGATCCGACACGCATATTTCCGGCCGTGCGGGCATGAATTTTCCGGTGCTTGCGAAAGATGCTCAGGCCTGGTAAATATCGGGCCGGATGGTGAGTCTCGATACGATCAATATACTGACCGGCATCTGCCTGGTCATGCTCGGGAGGCGGCTATACTGGCTGTTTGTGGGCCTGTTGGGATTTCTCTATGCCCTCCTGATCGTGCCCCAGTTCCTTCACGGCCAGCCCGGCTGGGTCGTGGTAGCCGCCGCGCTCGGCGCCGGAACGCTGGGGGGAATCCTGGCTGTGTTTTTCCAGCGTCTCGTCATCGGTTTTGCGGGTTTCTTCGCCGGAGGGTATCTCGCCTTTTCGCTCCTGACGCTCTTTCATCTGGCGTCGGGCCGGATCGTCCTGATCATAAGCGCAATCGTCGGAGCCCTGTGCGCCGTGCTCTTTGCCGTGTTCTTCGACTGGTCCCTCATCATCACGTCTTCCCTGATAGGATCGGTGCTCATCACGCGGTCTCTCCACGAAGGACTTGCTGCGACTGTCGCGATTTTCGCCGTCCTGGCCGTCGCTGGCGTCGTGGTCCAGGCAAACGTCATGCAGAAAGGCCCTGGGAAAGGAAGATCGTGAAAAAGGCCGCGAACCCGCAGCCGGTTCCGCCCGAGGGCCTATCTGTCGGCTCTGCCGGGAAGAGGGGATCCTCTTCTCCGGCGACGGCATCCCGGCTCCGGCCGATACACCGATCTATGAACACCTGGAGGACCCGGCCGGATCGATCCGCGCCATGCGTGCCCTCACGCCCCTGAAGGCCATCCTCTCCACATGAGACCAGCCGAGGTTCACTGAAGAGATTCCCGGAGCCTTTCAGGCAACGCTCGATTCCCGGCATGTATCCTACATGCGGGCAATCCCGGCGGGGCAACAGCCGCTCCTCTGGAGGAGAGATTGCGTGCCGGAGGTCGATACAGGGCCGGTGCGGTTTTCTTTCATGATGAACCCCTTATTATAGTCTTAATCAATCATACATTCATTAATGTAATGTGTCAGGGAAAGGGGGGTCGCATGGAAGGCATTCAGCCTCTATACAGGTTCGATGCCGCGCTGATCGGCGAAAAGAGGATCATAGATTTCTTCCTGGAACAGGCTAAGCATATCAGGAACCCTTTGGGCAAGGCTGTATTCCGGGATATCGCCGAGAAAGTCCGCGGTAATTTCCGGCAGCTGTACAGGCTCCGCAGGCGGCGCGCGAACAAGGGACTACGGCGGGAGACAGATCCGGGAGATCCTGTCGTCATGGAAGTCGGTGACGAAGAGGATTTCGAGAGCATCCTGTCAGGGGATATCGACCGGGCGCTTGCAGAGTATGATGACTGCACTATTATCGAGACGGCTTCATCTCTCATTGATAAGGCATCGGCTTATTTCTTTCGTTTCGGAGAGCAGCTGAATGACCCCGCGGAGCGGGAGCTCTTCAGATCGATTGCCGGTATGAAGCGGGAATATTTCCTCAACTTGAGGGATATCGAGGAATACCTGAAGGATCCGGCCTCCTGGTTTGCAGAGCTCGAGCATCACGGTCTTGACGGGGCCTGAAAAGGCGCCGGCATACAGTCTCTTGCGATGGAGCCGGGATCGACGGGTTCTCTCTTTGCTGCCTGGGGATGAGCCGGTGTGCACGGAACCGTTCATAAAGTGGCGAGGTGCACAATCTGTTGGGGTTCTTGAAATTTCGCGATATGGCCTTGATTAATCATCACAAAATCTTTATACCTTCTGTACAGTGTGATGGTGCATCCCTGCGGCCCTGCCAGAAGGGATCCCAATAGATCATGTGATTCTGCCCTCTCTGAGGCGGCTTCTCTGTTTATGGAGGGCGCGGGAGAGGGGGCCCGGCGGCGGAACGCCGGGAATCGCCTGACGGCATCTGCATGAACATAAAGGAGCAGACCATGAATACGGATACGGCGCGGGTCGTGAAGAAGATCGGGGAAACTCGGGACATCACCTCCCTCTTTATCGACGGTTATGGCGAGGCGTTCGGCAAAAGGCGCGCAGGCCAGTTTCTCACCCTGAAGCTCTTGCGTGACGGAGCATGGAGCAGGCCCCATCCCTTCACCATCTCGTGCGCACCGGAAGATCCGCTGCTTCGCGTCACAATCAAGAAGCTGGGCGAGTTCACCTCGATGATACCCGATCTGGAAGAGGGGGCGCCTGTCATTGTGTCCGGACCCTACGGACTGTTCTGCAAGGATATCGATGCACACAAGGATATCGTGATGATTGCAGGCGGCGTCGGCATAACACCTTTTCTGAGCGTTCTGAGGCACTTCCGGAACATCCATGCCGACAACCGGGTGCTCCTCCTGTGGTCCAACAGATCCATGGAGGATGCCTTTGCCGTGGAGGAACTCGCGGAGATGAGCAGGGAGATGCCTCTCAGAGTAGTTCACAACCTGAGCAGGGAGACAGAGGCCTCCGCTCTGTCCGGATATGCCAAGCAGGCGTATCCCCAGGTGTATTACGAACCCGGGAGATGCAGCAGGGATCTGATCAGGAAATATCTTCCCGCGGCGGGCCCCGCGATGTTTCTCTGCGGGCCGCCTCCGATGCAGGATTATGTCCTGGGCGAGATCGCTGCGCTCGACATGGACCCGGGAATCGTTCAGAAGGAGAGCTTCACCTGGAAGGCCTCCGGGTAGGACCTTCAGCTCATCGGGTGCGGAAGACCGGCCGGATTCCACCTTTTGCGGAAATGCTGAGGGCGGATTCGAGGCGGTGAGGGGATGCCCCATGGGAATCCCCGGCGAGCAGGGATACAGCCCCATCCTGAAGCACGGCCCTGACGGTCGCCGGAATATCGCAGGGCCGCACGGTCTGTCATGCCGGTTCGGGGGAGACGCGACATGGGTGAGACGAGTGTGTTCCACGCGCTGCTCATAACCACGGGGGCGGGCCTGTCCACCGCAATCGGAAGCGTCCTGGGGCTGTACTCGAAAAGGCCCTCGCCTGCGTTTCTCGGGTTTTCCCTCGGGTTTTCCGCAGGTATCATGGTTCTGGTCGCCTTCGGCGAGCTCCTCCCCACAGCGGTGGCGGTGCCGGGTCTCGGTTTTGCCGGCGCATACGGCGCATTCTTCTCCGGCATGATCATTTACTTCTTCATCGACCTGGCCATTCCTCATGAGTATATCGCCCAGCACGATCATGTCATCTCCCGGCCCGATACCGTCCAGGGCTATCCCATAGAGGGTATCGAGCGGACCGGGTTCCTGGTGATGATCGGCATCACCATCCACAACTTCCCGGAAGGCATGGCCACCTTCATCGGCGCTATGGAGGATATCAGAGTCGGCCTTGCCCTGGGCATCGCGATCGCGATTCACAACATCCCCGAGGGCCTGGCCATCTCGGCGCCGGTGTACATCGCATCGGGAAGCAGAAAGAAGGCCTTTCTCTGGTCGTTCTTCTCGGGCGTCAGCGAGATCATGGGCGCACTCCTGGCCGCGGCGGTTCTCATGCCTTTTCTCTCCGAAACAGTCATGGGCATCGCCCTGGCAGGGGTTGGCGGGATCATGGTGGCCATCTCTCTGGACGAGCTGATTCCGGTGGCCAAGATGGTGGATTCCGAACATTCCCCCATCCTCGGGGTGATTACGGGCATGGTGGTCATGTTCGTCAGTCTGTACCTGCTGAGATAGCCTCAAAGAAGACGATGGCGCAGCTTGCGATCGTGCCAGTCATCGCCCCGACGGCCGTCATCGCGGGCTCCAGGATCGGCCGGAGGCTTCCGAGCCTTGCCGGGCTCATCGCGACCATGCCGCCCACCGGCCTGATGGCTCTTGTGTAACTGTATGCGGAGGGGTCTTCCGACAGCCGGATCATGGCAGGCTGCGCACGGGGGCGCTTTTCGGCATCGCGCCGGGCGTCCTGTTTCTTCTGACGGCATGGCCGCGTTTTTCAGGAGCGGCATGGAAATCGGAAGCGCACTCTCAGCGAGTTTCGGCGTCTGGGCCGCAGGCGCCGTCCTGCACAAGATCCTGCTCCGGTGATTCCGACCCGGGCGCGGATCAGCCGTCATCCAGAACGATGCCGACCGGGCAGTGGTCCGACCCGGTGATGTGATCGAGGATGAACGCGTCCTTGAGACGGCCCAAAAGAGATGAGGAGATGCAGAAGTAGTCGATGCGCCACCCGATGCCCTTGGCACGGGCGTTGAATCGGTATGACCACCAGGTATAATGGCCGGGCTCCTGGTTGAATACCCTGAATGTGTCGACAAAGCCGCTCTCGACGATCCGGTCGAATGCTCCGCGCTCCTCTTTCGTGAATCCCGCGTTGTGCACGTTCGCCTTCGGGTTTTTGAGATCGATCTCCTTGTGTGCGACATTGAGGTCGCCGCAGAACACCACGGGCCCGGTCTGTTCGAGCTTCTTCAGATATGCGAGGAAATCCGCATCCCATCGCATACGGTAGTCGAGCCTGGTGAGGCCGCGCTGGGAATTTGGTGTATATACATTTACGAGGGTGAACAGGGGGAACTCGAGGGTGATGATCCGACCCTCACGGTCGTGCTCGGGCACGCCCATGCCGAAGGTGACCGAGCGGGGCTCGACCCTGGTGAAGACGGCGGTTCCGGAGTATCCCTTCTTGGCTGCGTTGTTCCAGTACTGTCGGTAGCCCGGAAGCTCGACTGTGATCATGCCGTCGCCGGCCCTGGTCTCCTGAATGCAGAGAACATCGGCGTCGATTGTTTCCACCGCACTCTGAAACCCGCTCTTTATCGCGGCCCTGAGCCCGTTGACATTCCAGGATACCAGCTTCACCGCTCGACTCCTCTCCATGCGATGTTGAAAAACTCTCTTCTTTTATAAACTTCCCCGGCCGGGACGTCAAATATTCCCGGGTTGACCTTGCATGAATACGCGGTATTATGAGAAATATCGCATTCAGGATGAGGATCGTTCCATGACCGATGTCGCGCTTCTTCAGTGCAGGGGGTATGATCTCGAGACACTCCGAGAAAAGATGGCCGAGGGGCTTGGGCTCACAGGTTTTCCCCTCGAAACGTTCCGCGGCGCACGGGTAGTCGTGAAGCCGAACCTCCTCTCTGCATCCCAACCCCAAAGCGCCGTGGTGACTCACCCGCAATTCTTTCAGGCCGCCTGCGAGATCGTCCTCGATCACGGAGGCAGGCCGATACTGGCGGAATCACCCGCGGTCGCATCACTGAGGAGCGCCCTGCGGGCGGCCGGATACGTCCCGGTGCTCAAGAGACTGGGTATTGAGGCTGCCGACATGTCCGCGGTCAGGAAGCTGTCATGGCCGGGGGCGCGCGTGATGAAGCACTTCGAGATCGCACAGGCGTTCTTCGATGCGGATGTCATTCTCAATCTGCCCAAGTTCAAGACCCACAATCTCACCTATATCACCGCCGCGACCAAGAACCTCTTCGGCGCCGTGCCCGGCATGCGGAAGTCGCAGATGCACATCAAGTTTCCCGGCAAAGACGATTTCTCCGGATTCATTCTGGATCTCTATGGGGCGTTTCTGCACGGGTTCGATCCTCCGAAGACCATACTCCACATCATGGACGCCGTCATTGCCATGGAGGGAGACGGTCCCGGGTCATTGGGCAGGCCCAGGCCCATGAACGCGATTATCGTCGGGGGCGACGCCCTGGCCGTCGACTGGGTGGGCCTCCAGGTGAGCGGCCTCAGGGTCCGGCTGTGCACCACTGTCACGGAAGGATTCCGGAGAAATCTCGGGGTGTCGTCGGAACAGGAGATCTCCGTGAAAGGGGAGAAGATCGAGGACCTGCGGGTTCAGAACTTCCTTCCTCCGAAGAGCGCTCCAATGATCCGCCTTCTCGAAAGGCCCGCGATACGCAGGATGGCGAAGGGCCTCTTCACCGGCCGCCCGGTCCCGAAGGACGGGAGGTGCATGTTGTGCTACCAGTGCCGGGAGATATGCCCGGCGCAGGCTATCGGCACGGCGGAAGAGGGCAAGCGCGTTCCGCGGTTCGACTACGGCGCATGCATCCGATGTTATTGCTGTATGGAAATATGTCCAAAGGGGGCGATCTCTCTGAAAAAGGGAGGGCTTCAGTGGATGATGCGATGAATTTTCACGGGCGATCTTCTCCGGTGCGCTGTTTTTTGCGGTCAGGGCCGGATGAGGGCCGAGAAGGCGTTTGCAGGGGTTGCGGAAGAATTGCCCGGAAAAGGCGGTAGTGGTATTGTACTCATGGGTATGACCCCCTCGAGCACAGGAAGGAGGAAACTTCCATGAACACCCGTCACGAGCTGGAAAAGATTTTCGCGGACATACAGGATCATCAGGAGATGGTAACGTTTTTCCAGGAGATATTCACGCAAAAGGAGATCAAGGATCTCGAGCTCAGATGGGAACTGCTCAAGGAGCTGCACGCAGGGCATACCCAGAGAAACATCGCCTCCCGGCACAAGATAAGCCTCTGCAAAATAACCCGGGGATCCAAGATACTGAAAAAGCCTGGTTCGATAACGAAGAAGCTGCTCGACGCCCGTTACGGGACAGGGGGAAAATGAGGGCCTGCTTCCGCTGATCTTCCTGAGCCGAAAGGGCCGGCCTTCAAGGGTTTCTGCTCATGTCGTGGCATGACGAGCGGTTTTCTCAGAGCAGTCTGACAAACCGGGAGGGTGGCCATGGACGAAAAGATAGGCGAGAGGTTTCAACGGGAGACGCAATACGACAGGAGGCGGATGCCCGCAGGGTCTCTCGATCTGGACGGCAAACCCTCCTGTCTACAAGGATTATCCCCATGCCCGGAAGGTCGCGTTGCCGGCGTTCGGAACATGCGGCGACATGAGTCTGCATGAAGCTCTGCTGAGCAGGAAGAGCCTCAGACGCTTTCTCGACACCTCCATTCCCCTCGAGAATCTCTTATGCCTCCTGTGGGCGTCCGGAGGCGTCCAGAGAAAAGAGATGGACTTTCTCTTCCGCATCGCGCATTCGGCGGGCGCCCTTTATCCCCTGGAGACCTGCGTGGTAGCCGCCAGAGTCTAAAGGCTGGAGAAGGGCGTGTATCATTACCGGGTGCAGTCGCACCAGCTCGAGGAGATCGCTCTCGGCGACCTCAGCGCAGAAGTGGCCCGCGCGGCCCTGAGCTAGGATATGCGCGCACGGGTGTCGGCGGTGATCATCTATGCCGCCCTTTTCGAGCGATCTGTCTGGAGATACCGGCAGAGAGGATACCGCTATGTATATATCGAGGCGGGGCATATGGCGCAGAATCGTGCGCTCGCAAGCATAAGCCTGGGGCTCGGGTGCTGCCATGTCGGGGCCCTGTTCGATAACGAGATCAATGCCATTATCGGCGTGGACGGCTCCGGCGAAAGCGTGGTTTACATGAGCGTGATCGGGCAGACCGGGATGTGTGTGAAACAGCAGGGCCGGCCGCCGGCATGAAAAGGCCTTGGGCCCAATCCAAGGGAGGGTCTATGGGGAGATTCTCACCTTTAGAATGTGAACCCAAGGCGCACGGTACATGATAATGGCGTGAGCGGTGAAGTCAAGGTCGCATGACAGAATGTGAACGATACGGGAAAAAGGGATGAAAAGTAGCGGAAGATCCTTTTATTCCGGCATGCGGATATGATCCCGAATAAACAGTAAATTTTTCCGGGGAGAGCTCCGATAGATTTCCACCACTGAAATCCGTACGAGGGGTTCGCGCACATGAAGTATCTGAGAGTGAAGCCGGAAAGAGCCCGAGCGGAGCGTTTCTCCCGGTTGAACGGCACAGGCCGGGTTCAGAGGATCAGCTCATGACCTCAAAGCCGGGGTATGAGGCGTTCGAGAGAAGAATCCTTGAGCTCGAGGCGAGGCTCGGGGATTACCGGAAGCGCTTTCGGAGGATCTCCGGGAATATATCGGAGTTCATCTTCGAACACGATCTCAGCGGCAATTTCACGGAAGTGATCCCCCACCACACCGACTGGCTCGGGCTCTCACGCGATGAAATCGTCGGCAGGAACGCCCGGGACCTGATGCCCCGGCGTTTCCGCAGGCAGTTCGATGACTATCTGAAAAGGGTCATCGTCTCCGTCAAGGATGAGGGCCTTTTCCAGGTGTTTTCCAGGGACGGCAGCGCCCACATCATCGAGTACTGGAATATTCTGGTCACGGATGAGGCCGGTGCACAGAGTATACAGGGCATCGCACGGGACGTCACCGAGCGCCTCAAGTCAATGGAATGGGAGCTCATGAAGAGTGACGGAACCCGCATTTTCGTGGACGCATCCGCCTCGCTGAAAAAGGGCCTCAAGGGCGGTCCCATAGGGTTCCAGGGGATCATCCGCGATGTCACGGAGCGCAAGAGATTCGAGCAGGAGCTTGCCTATCCGGCCTACCACGATTCCCTGACAGGCCTTTACAACCGCAAGGCCTTCCTGGAAAAGCTCACGGAAACCGTGATGGAGGCCCGGCGGTATGAAACCGGCAGAGCGATATTGTACCTGGACCTCGACTCAATCAAAAAGGTCAACGACCTCCATGGCCACGAGATCGGAGACAGGCTTCTCGTAGAGGTCGCCGCGCGGCTGCGGGGCACACTTCGGAAAGGCGATTACATCAGCAGGCTGGGCGGCGATGAGTTCACGGTCATTCTCGCCAGCTCGAAGGCCCTTCACGCCGAGGGGGTGGCCGGAAGAATCATTCAAAGGCTCTCCAGGCCCTACAGCATTCTGGGCGTCACCATCGATTTCATCTCGGCCAGCGTCGGGGTCAGCGTATTCCCCCAAGACGGCCACGATGCCCGCATGCTTCTGAGACACGCGGACGAGGCGATGTACCGGGCGAAGATTCACAAAGGCTGTTTTGTCCGTTACGGCCGGGTGAGCGGTCTGACAGACCGGAAGGGCGGGGCCATGACGCCTGCGGGGCCGCAAAAGGCGGCGGGCCGTTCATAACCATTCAGAAGGAAAACAGAGAGTGTCAGAGGAAAATCCCCCGGAGCATCCCCGTCAAGGCCGGGGATGCGTGACCGGAATGTGCGGGATAATAACAGGTCAGCCGGTTACTTGCTCGCTTCGAGCGGGATGACCGTTTTCTCCATGCCGCTCATCTGGCAGCTCCCCTCGAACACGACTCCTTCGTCGACGATGAGGGAGGGAGTGTTGATATTGCCGTAGAGCTTGCCGTTGCCCTTGATCTCCACCTGCTTGGACGCCTTGAGATTGCCGTGCACCTCTCCGCGGACAATGATCGTATCCGCCTGGACCTCGGCGTGAACCAGCGCGCCGTCGCCGACGGCGAGGATGCCGCTGGTGATGACCTCACCCTTGAATTTGCCGTCGATTCTGAGCGTTCCTTCGAAGATGAGCTTCCCTTCGAACTCGGTGCCCTTGCCGAGGAGACCCACGATATTATCCATGTTCGAACCGTTCTTACTCCCCATCTCTTTCCTCCCGAATATTCCCATACGGCATAAACATCCTTTCTCCCCGCCTCAGGGATGGTTGATCGTTCTCTTTGCCGTTTCTATCGTCCAGTCGTTTTCAATACTTGAGAAAGAATGCATGGCGGCCGCGCGTAAAAGGAAACACCTCTGGAAACGCGAGCCTTTCTTTGGAAGCCCATTATAATATATTCCGAAAAGGAAATGCACGAAGAATATCGTTCTTGCGGATCCGCAAGATGCTTCTGCCGCCCGCGGCTCCGTTCAACGCTCCATGAGCACGGTGTACGCCTGACGGATCTCCTTGAACCGCTCTTCGGCCAGAACCCTGAATTCTTCTCCCAGATGCTGGACCTTGTCGGGATGATACTTGTTCGCCAGGGTTCTGTACGCCTTCTGGATCTCGTCCTTCGAAGCGCCGCTCTCGAGCCCGAGAACGGCGAAGGGGTCTTTACGCTCTTGGCGCCCATGGTCATAGGCGCCGCCCGAGCCGGCCGGCCCGCCGGACGAGGAATCACCGTCCGCCCGGCTTCGCTCCCGCCGCTCCGAACGCGCGTCGCGGTCGAATGCCCGGCTCGCGACCGGAAAGAGCACATACCGGTAGAGAAGATAGCCGATGAACAGGTCGTCGAGCCAGCCCCATCCGATGAGAAAATCCGGCAGAAGGTCGTAGGGGCTCGCGGCGTAGAGGATGGCGAGCAGGATCATGATAATTTTTTTCATATCTCCCCGTCTCGCCGGGTTGAAAACCCGACGCTCATCACCTTGTATCATATGTGCAATTACTCATCCAGAGCCGCGTGCGAGCTCTTCGAAGCTGCACGGGCGGTCATCGGGGATATCCGGTGGGCGCCTGATCCATCCGGTGCGCCGGAAAACATCCCGCGCATTCCGATCAGATGCTATGAAAAGAACACCGAAAAAACCGGGGATGCTTCTCGAGCTATCTGTCCACGGCTGAAAAAACCGGCCCGGCCGGGCACGGGGTTTCACGAAAGATCATCGGTGTTCGCGCCCTGTTTTCCTCATCATCCGTGCACATCTTGTTAAAGATACGGCGGCTGCGGTGATGATCCGGCCGTGCAGCCGCTGCGTAGCGGAAGGAGGCGCCGCATGTCCCGGCTGTATCGAGAGCTGCCCCGAATCTGCAGGCGAACCCGGCCGGCGGTAACGGCGCTTGTAAGACAGCCTGTCTCTGAAGAAGGATGCGGGGGCCCCGGCCAGAAAAGGGCCCTCTGTTTTTTCGTCCTTACACCTCGATCGCCTCTCCGGACATGAGCTCCTCCGCGGTGATGGCCTCGGCCATGATCCGGCCGATGGTCCTGGAGAAGCGCGAGGGGTCCTCCACCTTGCCGCCCTCGGCCACCACGGCCATGTCGTAGAGGAGCTGTGTGTAATCCTTCAGGAGCGGGTCTGTCCGGTTTTTCTCGAACACGAACTTGATGTTCGCGATTGCGGGGTGATCGACGTTGAGCTCGAGCACCCTTTTCACCGGCTCGGTCTTCTGTCCCGTGGCCCTCATGATTTTCTCCAGGTAGGCGCTCATGTCGTACGCCTCACCGGTGAGGCAGGACAGCGAGTCCTTCAGGTGGGTCGAGGGTTTCACATCCTTCACCTTATCCTTGAGCTCTTCCTTGAGAAAGGAGAAGAATTCGCCGAACTGATCTGTTTTTCTTTCGTCCGGCTTGTCCAGGCCCAGATCCCCTTTTTCAGCGCTGGTGAATTTCTTGTTCTCGAACTGCCTGAGGTGCTGGACCACCCATTCGTCGATGGGATCGGTCATGAGCACCACCTCCAGGTCCCTTTCCTTGAGACGCTCCAGGTGCGGGCTGTTCATCAGGGTGAACGGATTTTCGCCGGTGATATAGTAAATCTCCTCCTGGTCCGGCTTCATACGGTCAACATAGTCTTTGAGCGACACGAGCTTTCCTTCGGACTTGGTGGTGCGATACCTGAGCAGCTTCGCGATGCGCTCCCGGTTGTCGTAGTCGGTGGGGACGCCGATCTTCAGGATGGCCCCGAACTCGGCGAAGAACCGCTCGTACTTTTCGGCATCCATATTCTCAAGCAGATCGAAGAGGCGCTTGAGAAGATTTTTGCGGATGTTCCTGACCAGGGCGTCCTGCTGCAGGATCTCGCGACTGATGTTGAGGTTCAGGTCCGGCGCGTCCACCACGCCGTAGATGAACCCGAAATATTCGGGCATGAGCTCCCGGTAGTCGTCCATGATGAAGACCCGCCTGCTGTAGAGATGGATGCCGTGTCTGCGCTCTCGCAGGGTGAAATCGAAGGGGAGCCGAGAGGGAATGTAGAGGAGGGCGTTGTACTCGGTCGTTCCTTCGAAACGTATGTGGAGGTGCGCCAGCGGGTCGTCCCAGTCGTGGCTGATGTGCTTGTAGAACTCGTTGTACTCTTCCTCGGTGACCTCGGACTTGCTCTTCGTCCAGATGGCCTTCATGGAGTTGAGCGTCTCTTCCCTGGTCACGGTGCGGGTGGTGGAGCCGATGGGCTTGCCGTCCTTGTCTTTGATGATCTCGTGCTCGGGGATCGGCTCGGTCCGCTCGACATCCATGACGATGGGATAGCTCACAAAGTCGGAGTGACGCTTCACGATGCCCCTGATGGTCCACTCGTCGGTGTAGTCGGGCTCGTCTTCGCCCCGCTCCTTGAGCTTCAGGATGACTTGGGTGCCGCGCGACTCCTTGGCCGTTTCCTCGACGGTATAAGATCCGTCGCCGGAAGACTCCCACTTCACGCCCGTTTCCGAGCCTGCGGCCCGGGTGATGAGGGTGACCTTCTCCGCCACGATGAAGGAGCTGTAGAATCCCACGCCGAACTGTCCGATGAGCTCGGGCAGGAGGCCCCCCTTCTTCTTCGCTTCCTCGACGGCGTCGATGAATGCCTTGGTGCCGCTCTGGGCGATCGTGCCGATGTTCTCTACCACCTCGTCATAGGTCATGCCTATGCCGTTGTCCTCGACAATGATGGTCCGGTTTTTCCTGTCCGGGATGATCTTTATCTTGAACTCGGTGTCGTTTCCGAGGATGCCTGGCTCGGTCTGGGACTTGAACCTGATCTTGTCGATCGCGTCCGAAGCGTTGGAGATGAGCTCTCTCAAGAATATCTCGGGGTGAGAGTAGAGGGAGTTGATGATGAGCTTCAGCAGCCTCTGCACCTCGGTCTTGAACTGGCGGGTTTCCTTCTTGTGCTCCATGATTCCTCCATTTATCGTATTCGGTTTTGAATACACATGAATATCACTCGATTACATATGATCTCAAGGCTCAATATTCAAGAGTCGATCCCCATATTTTTCGCCCCTGCCGCCGCTCTCACGGCCTTGAACTTTCCGGAGAATTGGTTTATGGTTCTGGCCCAGGCCTCACGAGAATCCGGTGATCGTAAAGGAGCTGCGGTGCTGTGGAATTCAATGCATGCATGAAGCATAAACTGGTCCGCAAGAGCGTGCGGGAGTTCGCAGAGGCCGAGCTCGGGCCCATAGCCCACGAGATCGACCGGCAGGCCAGGTTCCCATTGGAAGTCATCGAAAAAATGCGCCCGCTGAACTTCTTCGGGCTCCAGGCGCCGAAGAGGTACGGCGGCGCGGAGCTCGACAGCATAAGCTATGCCGTCACTGTCGAGGAGATCTCGCGGGTGAGCGGATCCGTGGGCCTGTGCATCACGGTGCACAACAGCGTGGGCGTCTATCCGATACTCAAATACGGCTCACAGGAGCAGAAGGAGCGGTTCGTTCCGAAGCTTGCGAGCGGCGAGCATATCGGGGCCTTCTGCCTTACCGAGGCGAACGCCGGGTCCGACGCCGGAGGTGTCGAGACGCACGCGATGATGGACGGCGACCGGTACGTGATCAACGGCACCAAGATCTTCGTGACCAACGGCGGTGTATGTACCGTGCCCCTGGTCTTCGCCATAACCGATCCGCTCAAGAAGCCGGGTGAAAACGCGAGCGTATTTATCGTGGAAAAGGGAACCCCGGGCTTTTCCGTAGGCGAGATCGAGGATCTGTGCGGCATGCGGGCAAACCCCGTATCGTCACTCTTCTTCGAGGACTGCCGGGTTCCGCGGGAAAATCTGCTCGGGCGCGAAGGCGACGGGCTGAAGATCGGGCTCGCAACGCTGGACACCGGTCGGATCGGCATCGGCGCCCAGGCCGTGGGCATCGCCCAGGCCGCCTATGAGGCGTCCGTCAAGTACTCCAAGGAACGCCAGCAGTTCAAAAAGCCCATCTCCTCGTTCCAGTCCATTCAGAACATGCTCGCAGACATGGCGACCGAGATCGATGCCGCCCGTCTGCTGGTGTATCGCGCCTGCGCATATCGAGACAGCGGCAAGCCGTTCGGCAAGGAGGCAGCCATGGCCAAGCTCCACGCCAGCGCCACGGCTTCCCGGGTGACGGGCAAGGCGGTGCAGATCCACGGCGGCTACGGCTACAGCAAGGAATACGATGTCGAGCGCTATTTCCGGGATGCCAAGGTGACCGAGATCTACGAAGGCACGAGCGAGATCCAGCGCATGGTCATCTCCCGGGCGATCCTGAGCGAGCCGGTATGATGAGAAGGATGTTGCAATGCTGAAGATGATCGTATGCATGAAGCAGGTGCCCATGGTGAGCGATCTTCCATGGGACCCGATAACCGGGACGCTCACCAGAGGAGCGGCCGAGGGGATGATGAACCCCGCATGCAAGCATGCTCTGGAAGCCGCTCTTCTCCTCAAGGAGAAGCACGACGGACACATCACGGCCATCACCATGGGGCCGCCCTCTGCCGAGGAGATCCTCAGGGAGGCTATAGCGCTTGGCGCGGACCGCTGTCTCATGGTCTCCGACCCGAAGATGGCGGGCGCGGACACCCTTGCCACCTCGTTTACCCTGGCCCGCGCCATCGAGATCTTCTGCCCCGACTTCGACCTCATCCTGTGCGGATGCCATACGTCCGACAGCGAAACCGCCCAGGTCGGGCCGCAGCTTTCGGAGGAGCTCGACATCCCTTCGATCGCATCGGTGGAGAGCCTCGAGCTGCGCGAAAAAACCCTGCGGATCACGAGGGTGTCCGACCACTTTCTCGAAACCCTGGAGATGGATCTGCCCGGGCTGGTCACCATAGCGACCGGCCGTTTCATTCCCCGGTACGCCTCCATGGCCGGTCTCGGCGACGCCTTTCAGGATCCCGGCATCCTGACCGTGGGCGCCCGGGACCTCGGGCTCGACGAACACGACGTTGGCCTGAAGGGGTCAGCCACCAGAATCCTGGACATCTTCACGCCCGTGGGCAGAAAGGAGAACATCGTTCTCACAGGCGCGCCCAAGAAGATTGTCGAAGAGCTCTTCGAGCGCTTCGACGATGCCATCGGAAGCGTGATCCGCAAAGACCTGAAGGCGGAGAAATAGATCATGGCGGAAAAGAAGCACAGCATCTGGGTGTTCGGCGACTACCGGAACTACTTCCAGAACCGGGTGACCCTGCAGCTCCTCTCGCGGGCGAACGATCTGGCCAAGATGATCGATGCCGAGGTGTGCGCCACGGTCTTCGGACACGAAGTGGACGAATGGGTGGGGGAGTACATCGCCCACGGCGCCTCAAAGGTGTATGTCTGCGACCACCCCGCACTCACGTTCTACAGCACGGACATCTATGTGGTTCTCATGGAGCGGCTCGTGCGGCAGTACGGGCCCGAGATCATCCTGGTGGGAGCCACCTCGTTCGGCAGGGAGTTCGCCCCGCGCCTTGCAAAGCGGCTGAAGACCGGGCTCACCGCAGACTGCGTGGGCCTGGACATCAATGATGAGGGCCTCCTCGTCCAGACCGCGCCGGCCTTCGGCGGCAGCCTTCTCACCAGGATCGTCACGCCCGAGAAAAGGCCCCAGATGGCAACTGTGAGACCGGGCGTGTTCCAGGAGATACCCCACAACTACCAGGCTGCGGGCGAGATCGTGAACGTGCCGCTGCCCGATGATCTCCCCGGAGACAGGATACGCCTCGTCAGCTCCGAGAGGCAGGCGGCCAGGGAGCAGAAGCTCGGAGACGCATCCGTGGTGGTGTGCGGAGGCAGGGGCATGGGGAGCAGGAAGAAATTCAGAAACCTTTACGAGCTGGCGCGGGTGCTCGGAGGGGAAGTGGGAGCCACGCGGCCCGTGGTTTATGCCAAATGGGCCGACGAGGACGCCCTCGTGGGGCAGGCGGATAAGCACATCAGTCCGAAAGTGCTCTTCTCCTTCGGTATCAGCGGAGCTATCCAGCACACGGCGGGGATCAAGAACGCCGGGTTCATCATCGCTGTCAACAAAAACCCCAACGCGGCCATGATGAAGATGGCCGACGTGGCCATCGTAGCAGATGCAGGCCAGGTGTGCACCGCCCTGATCAGGGAGCTCAAGAAGAGAATCCGTTCCTGATTGTTGGAGAGGGCGGTCTTCATGCTCCGGGCCGGGTCAGGTCAGGAGAAGAGCTTCTTTGCGGTCTCGGCCACGTACCTTCCCTGAAAGCGCGCCCCGTCGAGCTCCGCCTCGCTCGGCCACCGCTCGCCGCCGCTTCCAGCAATGGTCGATGCGCCGTACGGCGAGCATCCGATGATCTCATCGAGCGTTGTCTGCTTCTTGAAACTGTACGGGAGGCCTACCAAGATCATGCCGAAGTGCAGCAGGTTCACGTGGAACGTGAGGATTGTCGACTCCTGTCCGCCGTGCTGAGTGCCGGAGCTCGTGAACACGCTCCCTACTTTGCCGACCAGCAGATCCTTTGCCCAGAGCGACCCCGCCGCATCGAGAAACTGGCGCATCTGGCCGACCATGTTCCCGAACCGGGTGGGAGTGCCGAATATGATGGCGTGGTAGTCAGCCAGATCCTGCACCTTGGCCACAGGGATATGCGAGAACTTCTTCTGGGCCTCCAGGGAGCCCATCTTGGCAAGGGTCTCTTCCGAAAGCGTCTCGGGCACGCGGCGGATATCCACCTCCGCGCCGTTTACCTGCCTTGCGCCTTCGGCCTCGGCCTCAGCCATGCGGTATATGTGGCCATAACTCGAGTAAAAAAGCACCAGCACCCTCATGCGCACCACCTCCTTTTCTTATTGCCCGGGGCCGCGCCAGTGCGAAGCCGGACCCGGTTGCCGAGCAATACTTCTGTATGTCATAGTACTGCTGTATTGAGTTGAGTCAAGCCATCCTGCCGGCTGTCGCGATCCTGATCACGGGAATTGCGGCTGTCGGTCCCGGCTGCAGAATGACCACCCCCCGGCTTTCCGGCCGGAATGGCCGCCCGACGCTACCGTGGGGAACCACCCGTGTTCCGCGGACGTCCTCAGGCATTCTGGCCCTTCAGTCACATCCGAGTTCCTCATGAACACGACTCAAAGGGAATATCCGCCCTGTGCGGCATCGGCGGGCTGGATTGATATACTCTCGCACATGCGGGATCATGTACTGCATGAAGGTATCTCATGCGATCCCGATCGACAGCCGCTGGATAGATCTCGCCTCGGCCATCCGAGAAAGACCGGGCGTGCGGACCGTGTATGTCATCGGTGCGCCGGATCGAGGGAAATCCGTTCTCTGCAGGTATCTCGCCGGGGCGTTGAGCAGGGAGTCGCCGGCTGCATATGTCGACTGCGACCCGGGCCAGTCATCCATCGGCCCTCCCGGGACCATCGGGATGCAGGGGCTGGGCCCGGCGGGAGTACCGGCCGGCAGGCCGCTTCTGTATTTTATCGGTTCGACTTCTCCGAGAGGTCATACACTCGCCTGCATGAGCGGGGTGAAGAGACTCGCCGGAAAGGCGGACGCCCTGGGCTACAAGATCATCATTATTGATTCTTCCGGGTTCGTGCTGAGCAGGGCCGCGCAGGAGTTTCAGTATCATCTGATCGATCTGCTCGAGCCTGATGTTCTGGCGGCGATCCAGCGCGGTAACGAGCTCGAGGCTCTGCTCGGGAACTTCGCTGTGCACCCCGGGATAACGATACACCGAATACCCGTCTCCCCGGCCGTGGCGGTACGTACCCAACGCCAGAGGCGCAGGCACCGGCAAAGCCTGTTCAGGGCATACTTCCGTGATGCGTTTGCCCAGGATCTCGACATATCGGGCATGGGCATGCACGGTATGACCCCGGCCGCTGCCGGACCTCTTTCATACAGAAGCCTGCTGACGGCCATGTGCGACCCGGAGAATCTCGCTGTCGTCCTGGGCATCACCGTCTCGTTCCACCCTGAAAAGGAGAGGCTCTCATTGTTCGCGCCATCATTTCATCACCATGACGCGGCCTCCATTCAGTTCGGTTCGCTGTATCTGGACCTGAACGAGTATAGTGAAAGAACCTCATGATATTTCGGGAAAGCTCGGCTTCGGGGCCTGGCCTCTCTGATGCTGGAAATCCGGAACAAACTGTGCTAGAGAAAAACACCCTTACGTGAAAGGCGCTTCAAAAGAGGCTCTTGTGGTACGGGTGCATGTGTGAATATCCAGAGTGAAAGGAGAAGATATGGCTTCAAAGCTTCGGGGCGCGCGCGAGACGCAGAGAACCTACTGGGTGGAAAAGCTGGCTCGGCGCAGGGAAGAGCTGAGAGAGAAGGGCTTCGACGAGCGACAGATAGAAAAGGACAACGCGGTCAGGAAACTCAAGGCCAAGATTACCGACACGAACTTGAGGCTCGCTGCAATAGCTGCGAACGAAAAGAAGCTCGAAGACATGGCGAGGCTCAGGGAAGAGAAAAAGGCCGCTCCTCAGAAGGAAAAGGGCAAGAAGGCGGCCCCGCCCGTAGAAGAACCCAAGGCCAAGAAAAAAAAGAAAAAGGAAGAAGGGTCCGAGCAGCCTGTGAAGAAGGAAGGGAAGAAGAAGGCGGAAAAGGCCGAGGCCGCACCTGAAGAGAAGCCGGCGGCTGCTGAGTAGCCGGGTTGTACAGGCTCATCCATATCTAAGAGAGCCCCGGTATTATCAGACGCGCCTGCTGAACTCGCATCCGCAATATTTCTGCCGGTAGAGGCGGTATTGACGACTGAGCTCGATGCTGCGGTCATAGCCGCCTCTTTTCTTGAAATCGATGGACTGAAATGTGGCAAAGGCCCTGCCGACGGAAAAGATCTGCGACGAGGATTTGTAGCGGCTCACACTCAGACTCGTCGTGAACGCGGGAATGCCGAGCTTCTCCGCCGCCGCCGCTGCCTTCGCAAGGCTGAACGCGAAGCATTTCCCGCATCTCCCGCCGCCTTCCGGCTCGTCTTCCAGACCCCGTATGTTTCTGAGCCATGCCTCGTGATCATAGGCATCCTGAATGATCGCGACATTCATGATCTCCGCCAGCCTTTCCGCCGCCCGGAGGCGCTTGATATACTCCTCCTCGGGCGCGATGTTCGAATTGCTGAAAAAGAGCACGACATCGCGCTCGGAAGAAAGCCGCTCGACACATGTGGTTGCGCACGGCCCGCAGCAGGTATGGAGGAGGATCCGTTCTCTTTCCGGCATCGTTCATTCTCCAGAAGGATATTATAGGATAATGCGGCGCGCGAGTGAAGTCCTCTTTGGGAATTCACTCCGAAAGGTTATACATAGCTACAGCAGAGGACATGCTTCATGAGCGTGAAGAGAAAAAAGATCGTTCTGGTCGTGGATGACAAGCGTGTGGTGAGATCATTCATCAGGGCGATCATCGAGCACGGCTTCGAAGAGTATGATATGGAAATCCTCACCGCTCCATCGAGTGATACCGCGCTGAAGATCATCGAGCAGAAACACGGGGGCATCGACCTCATCTCGACCAATATCAACCGGCCGGGCATGGACGGGATCGTGTTCATCCATTTCGTCAAGTTCAAGTACCCGCACATCAAGATCCTGATCTGCTCAGGAAGCGTGAAGACAGGCGACTTGGAAGAGCTGTTCGAGGGGAAGCTCGCGGATGCGTACATCAGAAAACCGATCAGGGAGAAAGACTATGTCAACAAGATACGGAACATCTTCGAGTCGCAGAATGTTGTGAGATTGAGTTTCCCGGCATGACAGGCCGGTCCGGGGACCGCCTCCCGCTGAAGCCCGAAGCCGGGAACATCACGGAAAACCTGGATATACCCGGAGCCCGGTTATCCATCGTGTTGTAAAGAGAGACAGTATAGTGGATAATATATTCTATACTGATTTGATGCGGAGTGAATGATGAAATTGATTGCAGGCGATATCGGAGGCACCAAGACCATTCTCGCCCTCTTCACGTCGGAAGACGGTCCTGAGAAGCCGCTTTATGAAGATACCCGGCCAAGCGGATCGTATGGCTCCCTGGAGGCCGTTGTCCGGGAATTCACCGACCGGCACGGCGTCACGGATGTCGACCGTGCAGTGTTCGGGGTTGCCGGGCCGGTGATGGGAGAGCGGGCACGGATAACGAATCTGTCCTGGGAGATCGATGCGTCGCGTCTCCGGAAAGAGTTCGGACTCACAAGGGTGAAGCTCATCAACGACCTTCAGGCGGTCGCCTACGGCATCGCCCTGCTTCGGGACGAAGATCTCTTCACGCTGAACCGGGGCGTTGCGGACAGGACTGGGCCGAAGGCGGTCATCGCTGCCGGCACCGGTCTCGGGGAAGCGTATCTCACCTGGGACGGGCGGCACTATATCGCTCATGCATCGGAAGGCGGCCATACCGAGTTCGGTCCCTCAAACGCCCTGGAGCTCGAGCTGCTGAAGTATCTTATGGAGCGCTTCGATCATGTGAGCTACGAGCGTGTCTGCTCGGGCACCGGCATCCCCAACATCTATTCCTTTCTGAAAGACAAAGGGATTTACGAGGAGCCCGGATGGTTTGCGGAAAAGCTCGCCCGGGAGCCAGATACGACCGCGCTGATTGTAAGCGCCGGCCTGGGCGGGGAGGAATCCTGCGAGATCTGCAGGCAGACTGTCCGCATGTTCCTCTCCATCCTCGGGGCCGAGGCCGGCAATCTGGCGCTGAATTTTCTCGCGGCCGGCGGCGTGTACGTGGGCGGGGGCATACCCTCCAGACTGATATCGATCATTGATGAAAGCCCGTTCATGGAGTCATTTTTCCGCAAGGGCCGGCTTTCGCATGTCCTCACTCCTTTTCCGGTGCACGTCATCCTCAATCCCCGGACAGGGCTGCTGGGCGCCGCCTTCTTCGGCTTGGAGATCATGAACACCCTGTCGCCGTAAGAAAGACCCTTGAGATTTTGCTCCTGATTCCTGTAAGGTAGAAAACCGGTTCAGACACCTCTCAATCAACTGCAAAGGAGCATGGACATGGCAAAACTCCATACATTGGCCCGTATCGGGCAGGCGATATGGTTCGACTATATCCGCAGGTCGCTCATCACCTCGGGCGAAATGCAATCGCTGATCGATCAGGGTGTCCGCGGAGTGACCTCGAACCCGACTATTTTTGAGAAGGCCATTGCGGGCAGCTCCGACTATGACGACGATCTCAGGGCCCTGGTGCGGGAGGGCGCCTCGGTGGAGGAGATATACGAGCGTCTCGCGCTTACCGACATCAGCCTGACCGCGGACCTGTTCCGAAAGGTATACGACGAGACCGGCGGGCTGGACGGATACGTGAGCATCGAGGTGAGCCCGGTGCTCGCCTATGACACGAAAAGGACCATCGAGGAAGCCAGGCGCCTTTTTTCCCTGCTCGGCCGCCCGAACATCATGATCAAGGTTCCTGCCACCAAAGAGGGGGTGCCCGCCATTGAAACCCTCATTGCGGAAGGCATCAACGTCAATGTGACTCTGCTCTTTTCCGTCAGGCGCTATGAGGAGGTGGCGAACGCCTACCTGAACGGCCTGGAAAAGCTCCTGGCATCGGGGAGAGATATCCGAAGTGTTGCGTCGGTCGCCTCGTTCTTCGTGAGCAGGGTAGACACCTCGCTCGACCCGGAGCTCGAAAAGCGTTCTCTGAGCGACCTCACGGGAAAAATCGCTGTGGCCAACGCAAAGGCTGCCTACGGCCTTTTCGGCGAAATTTTTTCGGGCGAAAGATGGCGGCGGCTCGAGCGGCAGGGCGCGCGGCCCCAGAGGCTGCTGTGGGCGAGCACGGGCACCAAGAATCCCCGGTATCCGGACACCCTCTACGTGGATGAGCTCATCGGCCCCCACACGGTCAACACACTCCCTCCCGCCACGCTCAAGGCATACCTCGACCATGGAAAAACGGAAAACACCCTCGGCGTCGGGCTGAAAGAGGCGCACGAGCAGATCGCGCAGATCGAGCGGGCGGGTATCGATCTGGAGGCGGTGACCGGCAAGCTGCAGGACGACGGTGTGGAGCTCTTCGCCGGGTCTTTCCGCTCGCTCATGGACAGCATCGCGGCCAAAAGGCGAACGATCATTTCCGGGTGGCATCAGCTCACCGCCGAACTTGGCGGGCTTCGCGAGCCGGTCGATGCCCGCATGGAAGCGTTGAGCAGGGACGGCGTCATGTCCCGCATCCGCAGGCGCGACCATACCGTGTGGAGCGAAAAACCCGACGGCATCGCAGACAGGCTCGGCTGGCTTTCCTTGCCCGATGCCATTCTCGAGAGCGCCGACGGGATGGAGCAGTTCGCCAGAGACATCGTCTCGGCCGGATACACCCATGCTCTGCTCCTCGGGATGGGCGGGTCCTCTCTGGCCCCTGAGACGATGCGCGCGGTTTTCGGAGTCCGCGAGGGGTATCTCGACCTTGCGGTGATAGACACCACCGATCCCGGGTTCCTGGCGTCGGTGCGCGGAAGGCTCAATCCGGAAAAGACCCTGTTTATCGTGTCCACCAAGTCCGGAACCACCGTGGAGACCATCTCTCTCTTCAAATACTTCTACACCGTGGTGAGCGACGCTCTGGGAAAAGACCGAGCGGGCGGGCATTTCATTGCCGTTACCGATCCCGGCTCGCCGCTGGTGGAAACGGCCGGGCGGTACGGCTTCAGGAATATCTTCCTCGCCGATCCCGATCTTGGCGGCAGGTATTCGGCCCTCTCTCATTTCGGCCTCGTGCCGGCGGCCCTGATCGGGGCGGACATCAAGACTCTTCTGGACAGGGCGCTGATCATGGCCGAGAACTGCGAGGCAAGGGATTGCCCGCCTTCGGGACCGAACCTCGGGTGCAGGCTGGGCGCCATCCTCGGGGAGGCGGCGCTGGCGGGCAGGAACAAGGCGACCTTTGTCATGTCGAAAGAGATTTCGGCATTCGGCGACTGGGTGGAGCAGCTCATCGCAGAGAGCACGGGCAAACAGGGCAGGGGCATCGTGCCGGTCGTGCACGAGCACCTGGGGCTTCCCGGGCAGTACCGCGACGACAGGCTCTTTATCCATCTGTGCATGGACGGCGATGAAACATGCACCGGCAGGCTTGAAAAGATCGAGAAGGCCGGCCACCCCGTGGTGCGTATAACCCTGCACGACATCCTTGACCTCGGCGGGCAGTTCTTCCTCTGGGAGACAGCCGTTGCCGTGGCCGGGCACATTCTCGGCATCAACCCCTTTGACCAGCCCGATGTGGAGGCTGCGAAAAACCGCGCCCGGGAGGCGGTTGACGGATTCCGGAAAACCGGGGCTCTTCCCGAACCCGCCCCAACACTGACGGATCAGGACATCAGCGTCTACGGCGATGCCGGGGCGGGCAGCCTCGGCGATGCTCTCGCCTCGTTTCTCGACGGCGCGAAAGACGGGTCTTATGTCGCCGTCCAGGCGTACCTGCCTCCCTCGGAAGACACCGGCGCCGCACTTGACGGTTTGCGCACGAAGATCAGGGACTCGCGCAGGGTCGCGGTCACATGCGGATACGGGCCCCGGTATCTCCACTCCACGGGCCAGCTCCACAAAGGCGATGCAGGGCGAGGGCTCTTTCTCCAGCTCACCTGCGCAAGCCCCGAAGATCTCGCGATCCCGGACGAGCCGGGCTCGAAGAACTCATCCATTTCTTTCGGGACGCTCAAGAGCGCACAGGCCCTTGGCGACCTGAACGCGCTTGTGGAGAAGGGCAGGAAGGTGCTGCGCCTCCATATTCTGGGCAATGACATTCCAGAGGCCGTCCGGCGCATCACCGGCGTGATCTGAAAGGTGAGGGATGCTTCCGCCCGTACCCGGCAGCCATGCCGGAAATCCGGGCGTGAGAAACGTGGGAGAAGATGAGAAAGCCCCGGGGCAGAAAAAGCGTTCACGGGGCTCTCTTTGTTTCGAGCCCGGAGCGACCGCTCCGTTACATGGCCCCGAGTCCGCCGTCAACCGGGATCACTGCGCCGGTCACGAAATCAGACGCCGGGGATGCGAGATATACTGCGATGCCTTTGATGTGGTCGGCCTCGCCGTACATCTTCAAGGGGATTTGCCCGATCATGATGTCCAGGATCGCCTTCATTTCGGGCTTGAAGATGTATTCCATCATGTCGGTGCGGAAGAAGCCCGGAGCGATACAGTTGACGTAGATCTTGTGCCGGGCGAGCTTGACCGCGAGGTTCTTGGTCAGGACCTCCACCGCCGCCTTCGATGGGTTGTACGCCACGGCTGGGTGGCCCTCTTCAATGGAGCCTCGGGAGCCGAAGAGTGATGATATGTTGATCATCTTGCCGCCCCCGTGATCTTTCATGATGTTGGCGACCTTCCGGGAAAGCACCCACACCCCCCGGACATTGACGGCAAAGATCTTGTCCCACTTGTCCTGGGGAAAGTCGAGCGTCGGCGCGCCCCAGGTTATGCCAGCATTGTTCACGAGGATGTCGATTTTGCCGAACTCTTTCATGGCCGCATCCACGAGGCCCTGGATGTCCTCGTCAGAAGACATGTCGCATTTGACTGCCAGTGTCTTGACCCCGAGAGCGTTCAGGTCTTCGCACGCCTGCTCGCATTTCTGGACCTTCCGGGATGCGATGACAAGGTTTGCCCCCGCCTCGGCCAGACCCTCGGCGATGAACCTGCCGATGCCTCTCCCTCCTCCGGTCACGATGGCTACCTTGCCCTTGAGATTGAACAGATCATTGACCTTCATACACCATTCCTCCTTCTCGTATGTTCCCCTTAGCGAGTGCGGTCCTCAAACAAGGGGTCTTCTGTCCGATTACTTCCGGCGGCCTTCCGTCGGGCTTCCCATCCTTCTCTTCTCCGGGGACCCCGACGGAAGCGGTCCAAAGAGAAAATACAGGAGGGAGGCAGCGGCTAAACCGCTCATCATGTCCCTTCAGCACTGTTGAAGGGGCGCCTCAATATCTGTTGCAGGTTCTCTTGGGAATCCCGCTCGATATCCCTGTGGAGAGAACGCCCGGTAGAATCCATGGTGACCAGGGCGGGGAGATCCTTTACATGCAGCACCCACATGGCTTCGGGCAGACCGAACTCGAGGAGATACACATCCTCGACGCGGGTGATGCTCCGTGCGACGGCCGCCGCGGCCCCTCCGGTAAGATGGAGATAGGCGCATCCTTCCGACTGGAGCGCCCGGAGCGTGTTTTCGCCCATGCCGCCTTTCCCCATGATCGCTCCCGGATGGTGCGAGCGGATCACCCGAGCCTCATAGGGCTCTTCTCTCATGGAGGTCGTGGGTCCGGCTGCGGTCACCCGCCAGATGCCCTTCTCCTGCACAGCCACCGGGCCGCAGTGATAGATCACCAGCCCCTGGAGATCCACAGGCGGGGCGCCGCCCGAGGCGAGGTATCGATGCACTTCGTCTCTGGCCGTGACGATTCTTCCGGACAGCCTTACCTGATCGCCTACGCGCAGGGACCGGGCAATCTCAGGAGAAAGAGGGGATGAGACGGTTTTCAGAGCCATCCGGCGATCCTTCCATCGCTGTCGAGCTCGACGGCTGCGCGTCTCGTGGCCCAACAGGAGTAGCTCACGGTGACGTAGTAGCAGGCCGGATGCCTCCCGGCGGCTGTGATCTTGGCGCCCAGGAGAGTGGTCTTGCCGCCGAGGCCCATGGGGCCGATCCCCAGCGAGTTTGCCTGCTCCACGATCGTGTCTTCGAGCCCGGCGAGCACGGGCGAGTCGTTCCTCTGATCGAGTCTTCTGAACAGCATCTCCTTGGCGATGAGGAAGCCGGACGCCCTGTCACCCCCGATGCAGACCCCGAGAATGCCCGGGGCGCATCCTTTGCCCTGCGCCCTGAACACGGCATCCAGGATACATTTCCTCACCCCGTCGAGATCTCTGCCCGCATCGAGCTCGGGGCAGGGCAGGGAGTACTGGGCGCTCACGTTCTCGGAGCCGCCCCCTTTGAACATCACGCCGACAGTGGCGGCGGCATCGGTCGGGGAGAAATGGATCTGCGGCACGTGCGGGCCTATATTGTCGCCCGTATTTTTCCCGGTCACCGCATCCACGCAGTTGTGTCTGAGGAGCCCTGCTTCCGTGAGCGTCTTCAAACTCCGCCTGACGGCCGTCTCGACAGCGGACATGTCCGGGACCGTGCCGGCCCGGACGAAGACCAGAGGCACCCCGGTGTCCTGGCAGACAGGGAGTCCGGCCTCGGCGGAGAGCGCGGCGCTCTGAAGTATCATACCCAGGGTCTCGCAGGCGATCGAATCTTTGCGCTCGCCGGCGTACGCCAGGGAAAGCGCGCGGTGCACGTCATCGGGCAGCACGGTGCAGGCCTTCTTCATGAGGGCCGTGATGCTGCTGAGAAGATTGGTCTCATCCATCATTTCAGTGAACATATATCACAGAGTCTCCCTGATTTCCAAGGCAACCCGATGAGACCGGTAATAATTTTCCGCACGGCCCGCGCCGGACGCGCCGGCTTCTGCGGGCGGAACCCGTCGCCTCTTCTTCAGGTGGCCAGCTGCATATCGGCCAGTGTGTTGATGTTTGCGAAGGTGACGGCGGGATCGGTGAACTGCCGGATCGTCTTCTCGGGTATGATCAGGGTATCGACGCCAGAGAGGAGGTCGAATATCCGGAATGCGTTTTTCTGAAGCAGATCGGCGATGATCGGGAGTATTCTGCGGTGATAGACGGCATGGAGCGGCTCCCTGCCCTTTGACCACACAGGAACGACCGCATCGTGATCGTCCGAGACCGAGATCATATACTCGATGAGGTCCCGGCTCAGATTGGGCATATCGGCCGCGAAGACAAAACAGTGGGGAGTCTCTGATACGCTCAGCGCGGTATAGATGCCTCCCAGAGGCCCCCGGCCCGGGATGAGGTCTTCCACGATGTTGAAGGCTTCGAGCCCTTCGCGTCTGTGGCCGATGAGAAAGACATCCTCAAAGAGCGGGGCGATGACATCGGTGACGCGCTCGATGAGGATCTTCTCCCCCATCGGAGTTACAACCTTGTCCGAGCCGAACCGGCTCGATCTGCCGCCGATCAATACGATGCCTGTCATGAGGGCACTAACTTATTGAGGTTGCATTGGATGTGTCAAGCGGCAAATTTGATCTGCTTTTGCAGGCAGATATCTCTTGATTTCGATCCCGAGACGTATTATATCGCTAACCGGCATTTCCAGGATTCTTCTTGCCGGGGGCTCCCCGAGGAGTATTCCAAAGGTGATTTTTCCTGTCTCATGAACAGGGCCTTACGGAAAGGCGTTTCGGTTCCCATGCCAGGAAGCTCCGGAAAGGTCGTAAGACGCGAACAAAATAGAAGAATTGAGTCCATGAATGGTGAGCCATCATTCAGTTTGGGCTTGAAGCGAGACGAAAGGCATGATATGTCGAAGAAGTCGAGGAGACGAGATACGTACGAGGCATGTACAAAGAATATAAGGGAACATAAGGGAGGACAAAGTGGCAGGTATTGATACGACTCAAATGGAAGCGGGGCTGGAGGATTTCACCCCAGAGCAGCTCGCAAAAGTCGATGAGATTATTGGCAGTCACAAGTCAAAACCGGGGGCGTTGATTCCGGTTCTCGAGCAGGTCCAGGACGTATGCGGATATCTTCCCATGGCGATTCAGTACCGTGTTGCGAAGGGGCTCAACCTGCCCGTTGCAAATGTGTACGGGGTGGTGACGTTCTACTCTTTCTTTACAATGGTTCCTCGGGGCAAGCATGTCATCAGGGTATGCCTGGGAACGGCCTGTTATGTGCGCGGAGGCCAGAGGATCCTCGAAGAGCTGGTCCACAGCCTGGGCATCGAGCCCGGCGAATGCACCGACGACAGAAACTTCTCTCTGGAGACCGTGCGTTGCCTGGGCGCCTGCGGGCTCGCGCCGGTTGTAGTTATCGATGAAGACACTCACGGCCAGATGAAGCCTGCGAAGCTTACGGGCGTTCTTGCCCAGTACCGATAGGAGGCCGCCATGGCGAAGCTAACGATCAACGATCTCAAAAAGATCAAGGAAAAGGTCGAGAAAGAAGATCAGTTCCGAGCCGGAAAGAAGCGCGTGAAGTTGACCGTCCATATGGGCACATGCGGAATCGCTTCCGGCGCCAAGGGCATTCTCGATACATTCATGAATGAAATCAGCGAGGCCAACGTCGATGACGTGCTCATCACCACGTCGGGCTGCATCGGCATCTGCAGCCGCGAGCCGCTCGCGACCGTCGAAGTGCAGGGCAAGGAGCCCATCGTCTATGAGTTCCTTACCGAGAACAAGGCCCGCCAGATATTCAAACGGCACGTCCTCGGCGGCGAAATCCAGACGGACTTCGTGCTTGCGCGGGGCAGAGAGCAGGAAGGGGGAAAGTAAATGAAGGTCTTTCGAGCTCATATTCTCGTATGCGGCGGTACCGGCTGCAGAGCGTCCGGCAGCGAGGGCGTTCACCAGGCAGTGGTCAGGGAAATAGCGGCAAAAGGGCTCACCGATGAGGTGGCGATCGTCGAAACCGGGTGCAACGGCTTCTGCGCGGCCGGGCCGATCATGGTGATCTATCCCGAGGGCACCTTCTACCAGTATGTGAAGGCGGATGACGTCAAGGAGATCATCGAAGAGCACATAGTCAAGGGAAGGCCGGTCAAGAGGCTCATGTACAAGGAGCCGGTCACGGAAACCCCCATCCCCCACATGCTCGACATCCCGTTCTTCGGCAAGCAGATGCTCATCGCCCTGAAAAACAGGGGCCTCATCGACGCTGAAAAGATTGACGAGTACATTGCCAGAGACGGCTATATGGGAGCGGCCAAGGCTCTCACCCAGATGACCCCGGACGAGGTTATCGAGGAGGTCAAGAAGTCGGGTCTCCGCGGAAGAGGCGGCGGAGGATTCCCCACCGGTTTGAAGTGGTCCTTCGCCAGAAAGTCCCAGGGCGATATGAAATACATCCTCTGCAACGCCGACGAGGGCGACCCCGGGGCGTTCATGGACCGGTCCATTCTTGAAGCCGATCCTCATGCAGTTCTGGAGGGAATGATCATCGGCGGATACTCCATCGGCGCAAACAAGGGCTACATCTACTGCCGCGCGGAGTACCCTCTGGCCATCAAACGGCTGCTGCTCGCCATCGAGCAGGCCAAGGCCTACGGTCTGCTGGGTAATGACATCCTCGGTTCAGGCTACAGCCTCGACATCGAGGTGTACCAGGGCGCAGGCGCATTCGTATGCGGCGAAGAGACCGCTCTCATGGGCTCCATCGAGGGCAAGCGCGGCATGCCGAGGCCGAGACCGCCGTTCCCCGCGGTAAAGGGTCTGTGGCAAAAGCCCTCTGTTCTGAACAATGTGGAAACCTACGCGAACATCCCGCAGATCATCCTTAAGGGCGGCAGCTGGTATTCCTCCATCGGCACCGAGCGGTCAAAGGGCACCAAGGTGTTCGCGCTCACCGGCGCGGTGAACAACGTGGGCCTGGTCGAAGTGCCCATGGGCACTCCCATCGGCGACATCATCTTCGACATCGGCGGCGGCATCAGGAACGGCAAAGGATACAAGGCGGCCCAGCTGGGCGGCCCGTCCGGCGGCTGTATCCCCGCCGCGGCGCTCAACACGCCCACCGACTATGAAGAGATCGTGAAGCTCGGCGCCATCATGGGCTCCGGCGGTCTGATCGTCATGGACGAGGACACCTGCATGGTGGACACGGCCCGGTTCTTCATGGAGTTCTGCCAGGAAGAGTCCTGCGGCAAGTGCACCCCGTGCCGCGAGGGTACCAAGCGCATGCTCCAGATCCTCCAGAGGATCTGCAAGGGCGAGGGCAGGGACGGCGACATCGATCTGCTCGAAGAGCTGGCCTCCATCATCAAGGACTCGGCGCTGTGCGGGCTCGGCCAGACGGCTCCGAACCCGGTGCTCTCGACCATCCGCTACTTCAGGGAAGAGTACGAAGCCCATATCTACGACAAGAAGTGCCCCGCCGCGGTGTGCTCCGCGCTGTTCAAGTCTCCGTGCCAGCATGCATGCCCCATCGAGATGGACGTTCCCGCGTACATCGCGCTCATTCGGGCGGGCAGGCTGGAAGATGCGTACCGGGTCATGAAGAGGACAAACCCGTTCCCCGGCGTATGCGGGCGCGTGTGTCCCCAATTCTGTGCATCCAAGTGTCGCAGGGGCCAGCTTGACGACCCCATGGCCATCGCCTGGCTCAAGCGCTACATCGCCGACAACGGCAAGAAGCCCGTGATCGAGCCGGTGCCCGTCACCCGCAAGGAAAAGATCGCTGTCATCGGCGCTGGCCCGGCGGGTCTGACGGCTGCACAGGACCTGGCGAAACGCGGCTACAAGGTGACGGTGTTCGAAGAGCTTCCTTATGCGGGAGGCATGATGCGCTACGCCATTCCCGAGTACCGTCTCCCCAGGGACGTGATCGCCGAGGAGGTGAAGGACATCGAGGCGCTCGGTGTCGAGATCAAGACGAATTACAGGGTGGGTAAGAACATCTCGTTCGACAAGCTGAGAAAGAACTACGACGTGGTCGTGCTGGCCGTGGGCGCTCACAAGAGCTGGAAGCTGGATATCGAGGGCGAAGACCTCAAGGGCGTCTGGGGCGCGACCGAATTCCTGAGGGAAGTCAACCTCGGCAAGAACGTGAAGATCGGCGCCAAGGTGGCGATCGTCGGCGGCGGGAACTCCGCTATCGACGCAGCGAGGACCGCGATTCGGCTCGGAGCGAAAGATGTCACCATCCTCTATCGCAGAGAGCGCAAAGACATGCCCGCCTGGGAGCACGAGATCGTCGCTGCCGAGCATGAAGGCGTGAAGATCGAGTATCTGGTCGCCCCGGTGAAGCTGGTCGGCAAAGGCGGCAAGCTCACGGGAGTCGTGTGCCAGAAGATGAGGCTCGGCCAGTTCGACCGCTCCGGAAGGCGCAAGCCCGTTCCCATCGAGGGCAGCGAGTACACCCTGAGCATCGACACCATCATACCGGCCATCTCCCAGTCTGCGGACACCTCGTTCATCCCCGCAGAGTCCGATGTGAAGAAGGACAAGTGGGGCGGCATACAGATCACCTCGCGCAGCAAGAACAAGACCACGGCAGAGAACGTGTTCATCATCGGAGACGCCGCAACGGGCCCTGCCACGGTGGTGGAAGCCATCGCCATGGGACATCAGGCCGCGCAAGACGTTGACGCGTTTATCAGGGTGAAGAACAACGAGCCTGCATACAAGGCCCCGGAAGAGGAAAAGATCGACATCCCGTTCGAGGTGGACGAGGAGGTGATCGAAACTCCCAAAGCCGCAATGCCCGAGCTTGCCGTGGCCAAGAGAGTTGCCAACTTCCAGGAAGTGGAGCTCGGCTACACCAAGAAGGCGGCATTCAAAGAGGCATGCCGGTGCTTGCGGTGCGACGCGGAGATCTGATGACTCTGCGCTGAAGAGGCGTCTGTCATACTGGATGCCTACAAGAGTGGTTTTATCGAAAGGTATGTGATGAAAAAGCCCTTGCCATCTCAAGCGGATGGTAAGGGCTTTTTTCATGATGGAAGAGGTTTCGGTCTGTCTGCGAACAGACGGCATCGAGAGAACATATTTTCTTGAGATTTATCAAAAGACAGGCTATAGATTATACGCCGCAGGGCTGGCTGAGAAAGGTCAGCAGACGATGTTTAAGGGAGGGATCATGCAACCGGACAGTATCCGCAGCCGCAGTGCTCGGGCATACCGGCCGATACGATCTCCATCCCGTGTTTTTGTTCATCCGGGTGACCGGACGTATTTCGTCAGCTTGTAAATGGCTGCAAGGTCTTTTGACTTGAGAGCGCGAATAAAGAAATCGGAGGAGGTATTCTAGTATGGGCAATGAGAATCTGGAAAGCAAACGCTGGTGGATAGCTGTTGCCGCTGTCATAATTCAGCTTTGCCTCGGTACGGTCTACGCGTGGTCGGTTTTCAAAAATCCCCTGATGAACATGCACGGATGGGACGGCAAGACCGTTCAGTACACCTTCATGCTGCTTATGCTCATCATAGGATTGTCCGCAGCCTTCGGCGGAACGCTCGTTGATAAGAAGGGGCCCCGCTTCGTCGCCACCATCGGCGGCATTCTCTTCGGCGTCGGCACTCTGGTCGCCGGATATGCCGACCAGGTCGGAAGCATCGCACTCCTGTACCTGGGCTTCGGTGTGATCGCCGCTCTGGGCAACGGCTTCGGATACGTGACCCCTATCGCCACGCTGATCCGCTGGTTCCCCGATAAGCGCGGCCTGGTCACGGGGCTTGCGGTAATGGGCTTCGGCGCCGGAGCATTTTTCATGGGGCAGATTGCGCCTCATATGATCTTTGCCTTCCGCGAGGTGGATGCAGCCGGGCAGGTCATTGCTTCGGGCGTCGCCAAGACCTGGTATATCTGGGGCGTCATTTTCCTCATTCTGGTAACAGGATCCGCCCAGCTGTTCAAGAATCCTCCGCAGGGCTGGCTGCCGGCCGGATTCAAACCCGCAGCAACTACGGTTTCGGCCGCTGATTCCTTTACATTGGGCGAGGCCTTGAAGAAGCGCCAGTGGTGGATGCTCTGGGCCATGCTCTGCCTCAATATATCCGCAGGACTGGGCCTCATTTCGCAGCACTCCCCGCTTGCTCAGGATGTGTACAGGAAGACTATGGGCCTTCTGGGCGATCTGACGCCCGAGCAGGTCGCAGCCGCCGCGGCAGCGGGCGGCACCGTGGTCGCCATTGCGGCCATCTTCAACGGCCTGGGAAGGCTTTTCTGGGCCAAGATCTCCGACAACATAGGCCGAAAGAACGTCTTCCTCACCATGTTCGTTACTCAGGCAGTCATTTACCTGCTGGTCGCCATGGGCTATGTGTCCAACTACTATCTCTTCATGGTCGTGTCCTGCTACCTGCTGGCATGCTACGGCGGCGGATTCGCCACGATGCCCGCCTTTGCGGCTGACGCCTTCGGACCGGCCTATATCGGCAAGGTCTATGGCTTCATGCTGACCGCATGGAGCGCGGCCGGCATCATCGGTCCCTTCGTGTTCGAGGCCTTCAAGCCTCAGGCGTTGTATATCGCAGCGGGCCTGCTCATACTGGGCTTCATCATCGCACTGGTCTACACCCCGCCCAAAGGAAAGAAGGCCGGCGCCGGTCAGCTGAACCAGTCGCAGGCTGCTTCAAAGTAACCTGGCGACGAACCGAGCACTGATTCGAAAGACTGGAGGCGGGCGTGCCCGCCTTCAGTCTTATCTGCGCCTGGATGATGCGAAAGCATCATGAACAAATAGATGAAAAAATTCACACATGATATCCATCACTTGATGCATCACTAACTGAACGAGCGCCCATTCAAATTAAAACAAATTCAATATATCCCCTTGTGATCCGACCTAAAATCATTTATAGATAGTGTGCCGATCCGAACAGACATAGTCTCGGCGAGATGATGAACAAAGTACACAGGAATACCGGCAACATGCTGAGATCATTCCTGAAAAGAGAAAAAAATAAACGGCCATTTAAAAAATATTGAGAACCGAGGGGGAGAAATATGGTTATAACCATAGACGGCAAGAAGTGCGAATTCACAGCCGGTCAGACGGTTTATGAGGTAGCGAAGGCAAACGGGATCTCTATTCCCGTCCTGTGCCATCATGAACAGATAAAGCCCGTGGGTGCATGCAGGGTGTGCGTGGTGGAAGTCGAAAAAGCACGTTCTCTGGTTGCATCCTGCGCGATGCCCGCCGAAGACGGGATGGTGGTGCATACCTCAACGCCGAGGGTCTTGAGCTCCCGGAAGCTTTCCGTCGAGCTTCTCATGACCCAGGGCCACCACAATTGTATTACCTGCGAAAGCAGCGGAGACTGCGTGCTGCAGGATCTGGCATACTCACTCGGCATCGAGTCGCCGCGGTTCGGAGAACCGGAAACATACCGCGAGCTCGAACAGGCGAACGAAATGATCGTGCGCGACATGAACAAGTGCGTGCTCTGCGGCCTGTGCGTGAGGGCGTGCAACGAGGTCCAGGTCAATCAGGTGCTCGACTACTCGGGCAGGGGCCCGACTGCAGCGGTAGGGCCCGCTTTCGGATTGACGTATGAAAACTCAGACTGCGTGTTCTGCGGCGAGTGCGTGCGGGTCTGCCCCGTGGGAGCGCTGTTCGAGAAACAGGGGCGTTTCCAGGGCAGAGCGAACGATCTCGAGAAAGTGCGTACCACCTGCGCCTACTGCGGAGTCGGCTGCCAGATGGACGTGAATGTCAAGGAAAACCGCATCCTCAAGATCACCACGCCCCGCGAAGGCGCGCCTGCTCCGAACTTCGGCAGCCTGTGCATCAAGGGGCGTTTCGGCTATGATTTCGTGAGTCATGAAGACAGGCTCACCAAGCCCATGATCAGGGTCGACGGCGAGCTCAAGGAAGCGACCTGGGACGAAGCAATCGCCTATGTCGCCGAGAAGCTCGGCTCCGTCAAGAAAAAGAACGGCCCCGACGCAGTCGCCGGGCTTTCATCCGCACGGTGCACGAACGAAGAGAACTATCTGTTCCAGAAATTCCTCCGTGCAGTGATCGGGACGAACAATGTCGATCACTGCGCACGCCTTTGACACAGCTCGACCGTGGCCGGTCTGGCCACAGCATTCGGCTCGGGCGCTATGACGAACTCCATCACCGACCTCGGAGAATCGGATTGCTTCCTGATCACCGGGACGAACACCACCGAGAACCATCCGGTGATCGCCACTTTCATCAAGCGCGCAGTCACCCACAGAGGCGCAAAGCTCATCCTCGCAGATCCGAGGAACATCGAGCTCGGTAAGTTCGCAACCATATGGCTCAGGCAGAAACCCGGCACCGACGTCGCCTGGATCAACGGGATGATGAACGTGATCATCAGTGAGGGCCTGCTCAACGAGAAGTTCGTGACAGAGCGCACCGAGAATTTCGAGGCGCTCAAGGCGACCGTGAGCAAGTACACACCCGAATATGTCGAGAAGATTTCCGGCATCCCTGCAGGCGACCTCAAGAAGGCCGCACGGCTGTATGCCAAATCGGGAGCCTCGGCAATCGTGTACGCCATGGGCATCACCCAGCATATCAACGGCACAGACAACGTGAAGTCGCTGGCCAACCTGGCCATGCTCACCGGACAGATCGGAAGACCGGGAACCGGGGTGAACCCGCTTCGCGGGCAGAACAACGTCCAGGGCGCCTGCGACATGGCGTGTCTGCCCGGCAACCTCCCGGCCTACAAAAAGGTGACCGAGGCCGCCGACAGAAAGCCTTTTGAGGATGTGTGGGGAGTTTCCCTGCCGGATAAGGTCGGTTTCACGATCCCGAAGATCATCGACGCCGCAGCCAGCGGAGCAGTCAAGGCCCTCTATGTGATGGGCGAGAACCCCATGATGTCCGATCCCGATGTGAAGCATGTGGAAAAGGCGCTGAAGAACCTGGATCTTCTCGTCGTGCAGGACATCTTCCTCACCGAGACCGGCAATCTTGCCCATGTCGTGCTCCCCACGGCTGGGTGGAGCGAGAAGGAAGGCACCTACACGAACACCGAGCGCAGAGTCCAGCGCATCAGAAAGGCCGTGGACGCTCCCGGTGAGGCCAGGCCGGACTGGGAGATCATCACCCTGCTCGCCAACAGGCTTGGAGCGAACTGGAAGTACGCATCCGCAAAAGACATCTTCGAAGAAGTCCGTAAGGTAACGGTGTCCTATGCGGGCATCACATACGACAGAATCGAGAAAGAGGGTATCCAGTGGCCATGTCCGAACACCGAGCATCCCGGCACCCAGATTCTCCACTCCGCGGCGTTCACCCGGGGCAAAGGCCTGTTCAGCGTGTGCGAGCACATCGATCCTGCGGAGCTTCCGGACAACGAGTATCCGCTCCTTCTCACCACCGGGCGCATCCTGTATCAGTACCATACCGCGACCATGAGCAGACGCTCCAAGGGGCTGGTCTCGAGAACGCCTCAGCCCTTCGTGGAGATCCATCCGGACGATGCAGCCAAGCTCGGCATCGCTCACGGCGACAAGATCGAGGTATCATCCCGCAGGGGGTCCATCGAGGTCTTCGCCGAGGTGAACGGCCGGTGCGACAAGGGTGTGGTGTTCATTCCGTTCCACTACAGCGAGGCGGCGGTAAACCGGCTGACACATACGGCCATCGACCCGGTCGCCAACATACCGGAATACAAGGTGAGTGCAGTCAAGATAAGAAAAGTAGCTTAGAAATCCACATAAAACAAGCGTCATGCATGCCGCCCGGCGGCATGCATGACGAATCCAGTCCTCCGAAAGGAAATCAATGAGAGCAGAAGGCCCGGAAGAGAAGCGAATTCCGGGCTGGAAAGCGGCAGTCATAATAAATCACAACTAGATGGAGGTATGTATGGGTTTCAACACACCAGTGCAGGTTGCAGAAGCTGTTGCAAATGCCGGGAACAACAAGGCGAATCTTCCGTTTTTACAAATGTTTATCCTGGGGCTCTTCGCGGGTGCCTATATCGGATTCGGAGCTGAGTTGTGCACCATGGTGCTCACCGGGACTCAGGCGACACTCGGACTCGGGATCTCCAAGTTCTTCGGAGGCGCCGTGTTCTCCGTAGGCCTCATGCTCGTCGTCATCTGCGGCGCAGAGCTCTTCACCGGAAACAATCTCATGACCATCGGCCTTTCACGCGGCCAGTTCGGCATGAAGGGCATCGTGTACAACTGGGTGATCGTCTACATCGCCAATCTGCTCGGCTCGTTGCTGCTCGTGTACATCATGTACAAGTCCACCCTGTGGATGACCGGCGGAGGCGCCGTAGGTCAGACAGCTATCGGCATCGCCAACGGCAAAGTGAACCTCACCTTTGCAGAGGCCTTCTACCGCGGCATCGGCTGTAACTGGCTCGTGTGCCTCGCCGTGTGGATGGCATTCGCCGCCCAGGACATTGTGGGCAAGATATTCGGAATATTCTTCCCCATCATGGCGTTCGTCGCATCCGGATTCGAGCACTGCGTGGCAAACATGTATTTCATCCCCATGGGCATCGTCCTGAAGGGCACGGACGCACTGTCTGAGTTCTCAGCAGCCCTGCCCGGCATCGAAAACCTCACCTGGGGCGGGTTCTTTATCGACAATCTCATCCCGGTCACTCTCGGCAACATCGTGGGTGGTGCGATATTCGTCGGGGTCGCATATTTCATGTGCTACGCGAACCAGCTGTGCAAGAAAGACTAGTTTCATCATTCCATTGACAGAACGAAGGTCATGTCGGTTTCGGCGACATGGCCTTCGTTATTTCCCCTCGTCTGTGTCGCGTGCCGAAGGGGCGTCGGCAGCCAAGCCGCATTACTTTCCAAAGCGTATCGGAGTTCGTGCCCGTCCTGATTCTGTTGACACTTTCATGATCCGTGTGTTACCCGATACATAAAATCAGCTGGAGAAAAAAATAGCGTGAAGCTCTCAGAGATAAGGGACATCCTGGATGCACGTGTCATCGTCGGTGAAGATAAACTGGACCTGGAAATTACGACCGCATTCGGAGCTGATCTGATGAGTGATGTCCTGGCCTTCGCACGTTCCGGCTGCCTGCTGATCACCGGTCTGTCAAACCCGCAGGCGGTAAGGACCGCATATGCGCTCGACATCGCTGCAATTCTGGTCTGCAGAGGCAAGTCTCTCACCGATAAATTCATCGAGATCGCCAAGGAGCTCGGCATCCCTATCCTGTGGACCCGGTACATCATGTTCGAATCCTGCGGCAAGCTCTTTCAGGAGGGAGTGACCGGATGTATCCGCAAGGCGAGCGAAGTAGAGGACAAGCACATTGCCTGACGACGATTACCTCGAGTCTCTCGAAGGCAGTTACTATGTTCAGGGCAGGGATTTTGTCGATGCCGGGATCGTATCGAGCGAGATCAAGAAGAGCCTGAAAGAAAAGGGAATGCCCGAGGACATCATCCGCAAGGTTGCGGTGATTACCTTCGAGGCGGAAATCAATATCATCTCCTATGCCGAGCAGGGGACCATCCAGATGTTCATCAGGCCTGATGCGATCACGATCGAGGCCAATGACGTAGGCCCTGGGATCGCGGATATCGAACTCGCGCTCCAGGAAGGATATTCGACCGCGGACGAGTCGATCCGGGAGATGGGGTTCGGCGCCGGCATGGGGTTGAGCAACATCAAGAAATTTTCCGACGTGTTCGAGCTCACCTCGGAGATAGGCAAGGGCACTCGTCTCAAGAGTGTCGTGAAGCTCAACGGACAGTAAGAGCCAAGGAGCGATAGGATATGAATCTGGAAACACTTGTTGAAAAGCTCAATCTGAAATGCAAGTGCTGTTGGGAGAAGCTGAAATCAACAGAGGTGAAAGGCGGCTATGCGGGAGATCTCCTCAGCGACGTCATGGCAAACAGCAGCGCCGGCGATGTCTGGGTAACGAGACAGGTCCATCAGAACATCGTAGCCGTAGCCTCCCTGAAAGACCTCGCGGGCATTATCATCGTGCAGGGGGCTGTTCCTGAGAAAGACACCATAGAGAAGGCGCAGAAAGAGGGCATTCCCATCATGGTGAGTGAGTGGTCGAACTTCGAGGTGGTGGGAAAAGTGTACCAGCTTCTCAACAACGGATAAGCACTTATGCGCCCGTTCAGCAGGTGAGTCATGGGTGATTCCGCGCCCGGCGTTTTCCGGTGCAATCTGCATGTTCACACCTGTCTCTCCCCCTGTGGAGATCTCGATATGCACCCCCAGGCGCTCGTCGAAGAGGCCGTTTCCCAGGGGCTCGATATCATTGCGATCTGCGATCACAACTCGTCGGAGAATGTCCCGTATGTGCTCAGGGCGGCCAGAGGGGCTCCTTTGTGTGTAATCCCGGGCATGGAAGTGACCACGCGGGAGGAAGCTCATGTCCTTGCGCTGTTCGGGGAGGTGTCCGGTCTTTCCCTGCTCCAGGAATATATCTATGCCCGTCTCGAGGGGCTCAATGACGAGGAGGCCTTCGGGCTTCAGCCCATCGTCAACGAGGCGGGAGAGGTGGAGGGGTTCAACGAGCGGCTGCTGATAGGCGCCACCGCCGTTTCCCTGGAGGACCTCGTGGACAGGATTCACGAATACGGAGGCGCGGCGATCGCCGCCCATATCGACAGGCCGAGCTTCAGTGTAATCGGACAGCTGGGTTTCGTGCCCCCGAATGTGCCCTTCGATGCCCTGGAAATATCCTCCCGTCTGGGGATCGAGGGCGGCAGGGAAAAGTTCCCCGAGTTGTCGGCGTACACGTTCATCACCTCATCGGATGCGCATTTCATTCAGGATATCGGAAGGGCATACACGCGTATGGCGCTCCATGAGCCCAGTTTCGCCGAAGTGGTCAAGGCCCTGAGAAAACAGGACGGCAGATACGTGGTGGAGGGATCATGATCGAGCTTGCGCTCCACATCCTCGATATTGCGGAAAACTCCACCCGGGCGCAGGCGGACTTCGTGGAGATCACCGTGAAGGAGGATCTCGATCAGGATATGCTGTCGCTGGAGATACGCGACAACGGCTGCGGGATGGATGAGATCACCCTTGCCAGGGCTATGGACCCGTTCTATACCACAAAAAAGGTGCGCAAGGTCGGACTCGGGCTTCCCATGCTCGCGCAGGCGGCCCAGAGAACGGGCGGGAGCTTCGCCATCGAATCGAAAGTGGGGCAGGGGACCAGGGTGCACGCACGATTCGGGCACAGTCACCTCGACAGGCAGCCGCTTGGCGATGTTCCAGGCGCGATCACTGCGCTCATACTCGGCAGCCCTGATGTCGACTTTCTCTACACCCACACCAAAAACGACAGGATCTACACGCTCGACACCCGCGAGATCCGCCGGGAGCTCGACGGGATTCCGCTGAATCACCGCGAGGTGCTCGAAGCCATAAGAGAAAACATACGGGAAGGCATCCGCGAGCTTGACGAAGAGGAATGATGTGAAGTTCATCTCACCGCCCGGGCCTCTTCCGCGCCGGAGGAGAAACAGCGGCAAATTGCTTGAAAATCGGCGCGAAATGAATAAATATACCTGTCGTTCCTGATTGAAATATTCCCGGCTCTGCTGTATGACAATAAGACCGCTATTCTCATATATTATGAACGAAAAGGAAGGTTTTCAATCATGAAGAGAAAGAGGAGTCAGAGCGAACCGGTCAGGTTTGTCACGGCCACAGCGCTTTTCGACGGTCATGACGCATCCATCAACATCATGCGCAGGATCCTTCAGGACAGCGGCGCAGAGGTGATCCATCTGGGGCATAACCGCAGTGTGAACGAGATCGTGAACGCGGCGGTGCAGGAGGGCGCTCATGCCGTGGCGGTGAGCTCGTACCAGGGCGGGCATATCGAGTTCTTCAAGTATCTCGTCGATCTTCTCAAAAAGAAGGAGTGCGGGCATGTGAAGGTGTTCGGCGGCGGCGGCGGGGTCATCGTGCCGAACGAGATCAAGGAGCTTCACGACTACGGGGTGGCGAGGATCTTTTCGCCCGAAGACGGGAAGGCTATGGGCCTCCAGGGCATGATCGACTACATGATCGCGGCCGCCAGAAAAGTGAAGTTCCCGCCCGTAAACGGCAGTCTCGCCGGGATAAGCAGGGATGACCACGCGCTCATCGGGCGCCTCATCCAACTCGCCGAAAAAAGCCTGTCCGAAGTGAATTGCGGGTTTGACGCCATCAGAAGCTCACTTGCAAAATCAGGATCGACGGCCCCGGTCGTCGGGATCACCGGGACAGGAGGAGCCGGAAAGAGCTCGCTGACGGACGAGCTGGTGAGACGTTTTCTCAATTACTACCCCAGACACGCCATCGCCATCGTCTCGGTGGACCCGTCGCGATCCAGGAGCGGGGGCGCGCTTTTGGGCGACAGGATCCGGATGAACCATATCGACGGCGGGCGTGTATTCATGAGATCAATGGCGACCCGATCGTCCCGCGACGAGCTCTCCGACGCCGTTCAGGACGCCATCGGCATTCTGAAGGCAGCAGGCTTCGATCTCATCATCGTGGAAACGAGCGGCATCGGACAGGGGGATGCCGCCGTGACCCAGATCAGCGACCTGTCTCTCTATGTCATGACATCGGACTTCGGAGCTCCTTCGCAGCTCGAGAAGATCGATATGCTCGATTTCGCGGACATGGTGATCGTCAACAAGTTCGAGAACGAAAAGGCGGAGGACGCCCTCAAGCAGGTGAGGAAGCAGTATATCCGCAATCACGGCCTCTTCGACGCCGATCCCGATCAGCTTCCCATCTTCGGCACCATCGCAAACCACTTCAACGATCCCGGCATCAACCGGGTGTTCTCCAACCTCGTGAGCAAACTTGTGGAGAAGGGGCTTGCAGACTGGGATATCCCGCCGGTCGAAGGAACCGGCGCCTCTGAGCCGTACCACGGAATCGTACCCATGGGAAGAGAGCACTACCTCCGGGAGATAGCAGGCGCGGTGAGGGGTTATCACGAAAACGCCCTGCGCACAGGCGACCGCATCCGTATGATGAATGCAGTCCAGGAGCTCATCAGAGAACTGGGCGAAGACAGGGCGGGATCGGCGCTCAAAGAAAAACTCAGAGCTCTGAAGAGCTCAATCTCGAAAGAAGACCTCTCTCTGGTCGAGGGCTGGGAAAAGGAGAGAAAAAAATATCAGGGACGCACATACAGCTACACGGTGCGCGGCAAGAAGATCGAAGTCCCGCTCACAGCCGATTCCCTCTCGGGCCTTCCGATCCCCAAGATCGCCCTGCCCACGTTCAGAGACAGGGGAGACATCTTCACCTGGCTGAAGAAGGAGAACGTTCCCGGCCGCTTTCCGTACACAGCCGGGGTTTTTCCATTCAAGCGCAGATGGGAGGAGCCCAAGCGCCAGTTTGCGGGAGAGGGGTCCCCGGAGAGGACCAACCGGAGATTTCACTATCTCTGCAGGAACGACGACGCCAAGCGCCTGAGCACCGCCTTCGACAGTGTGACGCTCTATGGCGAGGATCCCCATGAAGAGCCGGACATCTTCGGAAAGATCGGCGAGAGCGGGGTGAGCATCTGCACATTGAACGACATGAAGAAGCTCTATGCGGGCTTCGATCTCTGCTCCCCGAGCACGAGCGTATCCATGACCATCAACGGCCCAGCTCCCATCATGACGGCCATGTTCTTCAACACCGCGATCGATCAGCAGGTGGAGAAGTTCAAGCAGACAAAGGGAAGGGCACCGGGCAAAGGAGAGCTGGAAGAGATCAGGGCCTGGGTGCTCAGGAACGTTCGGGGCACGGTGCAGGCCGATATCCTCAAGGAGGACCAGGGTCAGAACACCTGCATATTTTCAACCGAGTTCGCCCTGAAGATGATGGGGGACATCCAGGAATACTTTATCGAACACGAGGTGGAGAACTTCTATTCGGTGAGCATCAGCGGCTACCATATCGCAGAGGCGGGCGCCAATCCCATAAGCCAGCTGGCCTTCACCCTGGCGAACGGCTTCACCTATGTGGAATATTACCTCTCCCGCGGGATGAAGATCGACGATTTCGCGGGCAACTTCTCATTCTTTTTCAGCAGCGGCATGGATCCCGAGTACAGCGTGCTGGGCAGAGTTGCCAGGAGGATCTGGGCCATCGCCATGCGCGACCTCTACGGTGCGAACGAGCTCTCCCAGAGGCTCAAGTATCACATCCAGACATCCGGCAGGTCGCTCCACAGCATGGAGATCCAATTCAACGACATACGTACGACGCTGCAGGCCCTGACCGCCCTGGAGGACAACTGCAACTCGCTCCATACCAACTCCTACGACGAAGCCATCACCACGCCTACCGAGGAGTCTGTCCGCAGGGCCATGGCCATCCAGCTCATTATCAACCGTGAGTTTGGCCCCTCGATCAACGAGAACAAGCTCCAGGGGTCGTTCTTCATGGAGTGGCTGACCGATGCCGTCGAAGAGGCGGTGCTCAAGGAATTCGAGCGCATCAGCGACCGCAGGGGGGTTCTCGGCGCCATGGAAATGCAGTACCAGAGATCCAAGATCCAGGACGAATCCCTGTATTATGAGGAGCTCAAGCATTCCGGCAAACTCCCCATCATCGGGGTAAACACCTTCGAAAACCCGGATACGGCCGGGGAGGTGGATATGCCCGGCGGGTGCATTGCGCTCACCCGTGCCACGCCCGAAGAGAAGATGGGCCAGCTCGAGAATCTCCGCAAATTCCAGGAGAAGCATAAAAAGGAGGCGCTCGAGGCGCTGGAGAGATTGAAGAAAATCGCGCTCGAAGGAGGCAACATCTTCGCCGAGCTCATGCAGACCGTCAGGGTGGCGAGCCTCGGACAGATCACCCGGGCGCTCTACGATGTGGGCGGGAGGTACCGGCGGAACATGTAGCTCGGGAAGGGCCTGGTCTTGATAGAATCGGCAGGAAAGACAGGCCTCTAATGCCTGAAGCAGCTGAAAACAAAGCCGGCAGATGAAGGAAGGTTTACGGGGTTTCATGAGCGAAATCGGAAAAGGGTATGTACAGATCTATACCGGGGGCGGCAAAGGGAAGACCACTGCCGCCCTCGGGCTTGCCCTGCGGGCAGCGGGCAGCGGCCTGAAGGTCTGCATTGTCCAGTTCATGAAAGGCCGGCACTACTCAGAGCTCGATGCCGTCCGCCTGATGCAGGGGCGGGTGACCATCGAGCAGTACGGTCATCCGACCTTCTGCCGCTTCACCGACCCTCCGGACCCCAAGGATGTGAGCCGCGCCCGCGATGCCTTTGACCGCCTGCGCGATATCATGACCTCGAAATCGTGTGATGTGCTTATCGCAGACGAGATCGTCACGGCCGTGAAATTTTCCCTCATTGCCGAAAGAGAGGTCCTGGAGCTCATGAATTCCAGGCCCGACGGAATGGAGCTCGTTCTTACGGGCAGAGGTGCGACGCAGGGCCTCATCGACGCAGCTGATCTCGTTACCGAGATGCGCGAGGTCAAGCACTACTATACGAAGGGCGTTCCCGCCCGTCGCGGCATCGAAAGCTGATCCTTGCCCCGGCCCTCGCGCCGGGCCTTTCCGCAAAAGATACGAGAAATTCGAATCTTTCCTCTTCATGGGGTGTATCACACTGTTTTTACCCATGAATATTACGGTTGCACGCGTTTTCGCGAGATGTTAGTCAAGACATGCCTCTTGAGGCGGTTGCAGCCTGATCGGCCGCTCCGCCGGCTATTGTGACGAGGCGGGAACAGGGGCTGACTGATCAGAGAATACCTCAGATAACCGGGACGACAGAGCATGGTGTTTCCAAAGCCGTCTCTCTGAAATCCCGTCAGAAAATCGGTTCAGAATTGGAGGAGCAACTATGTTCAGGACTATTCGACTGCTTGCCGCCGCGCTCTTCGTGGCGGCGTTGTATCCGGTGAACGGTTTCGCCGCGCAATGCCTCCTGTCGGAAAATTTCGACGGCAGGGTCCTTGATGACAGACTTACGGTGTACGGCAAGAACTGGCAGATTCTGATCCCTCCCCAGTACAACCTCAATGCGGCGGGCAGGGAAGGGACCGGGTATGCCTTTTCTTCAGGAACAAACAGCCAGGCGCATTTATGCTGGATGGGCGATACACTGAATCCGTGGCCCACGGATGAGCTGTACGTGTCGTTCTGGATGCGCTACCCCACCTTCGTCCGCAACGATTCCATGGAGAACCTGAAGGTGTTCTACCCCCACTGGGACCGGGCAAAGAGCTACGTGCATTTCACGCTCTCAGACAGCGACACCATTTATTATTCGGCCATGGCCGAAGGCTCGGTCCTGACTGCGGGCAACTGGCTGGAATGTCCCAAACAGACCGACGGCAAGTGGCACCACTATGAGTTCTACATCAATTTCAATGAAGGCGTCAGCAGGTTCTGGTACGACGGAGCGCTCAAGGTGGACGATGCCTTCGGCACCGGTATATGGACCAGCAACCTGTATTCAATCATAGCCCCTTCCATCGACGCCGAAGAGCCGGGCAAGTTTTCACGCCAGGTGGACGACCTGGAGATCTGGGACGGAATGCCGGAGCAGGGCAGCCCAGGCCCGGCGGACTGACTCGATACCCCAAATCACCGTCGGAGCTGGCTCTGAAGGCTGTGAAGTAAGGCAATGGGCGCCTTCGACTTACGGGCCATCCTGTTCAAGAAGGGGCGCCGGGTGAGCGGTCGCATCACAGCGCCTCTCATCGTGCCCGTTTCTGCGAAGGTCTCTCATCGATCAGTCCCCGTGGCTGTTCAGAACAGGATCCGTGCCGGCAGAGATATTCACAGGGTAGTATCGCTCCGGGAGGATATGCGGCGACTGAGGAGCTCGTCTACCTCGAGCGAGGCCCTGGGCGGGCGTTATCAGGGGCTGTTCCTTGACCCGGTGTCGGCCCCGCCTTCAAAAGGGATGACATTGCCGCGGTTGAGAAGATGAAAGGGATCGACGGCCCGTTTTGCAAGGCGGATCTGTTCTACGGCTGCGGCACCGTAACATTTCAGAAAGTCGCCCCTTTTGCGCTTGCCGGTGCCGTGTTCCCCGGAATAGACCCCCCCGAGCTCGGCGGACTTTTCAACAATGCGCTCGTAGACCTGTGTGGCCCGCTCGAGCTGTGAGGCCTCGGGCAGGATCATGAAATGGAGGTGACAGTCTCCGAGATGGCCGAAGGTCAGGTAATCGAGACTTTCTCTTTTCAAGAGGCTGTGGGTATAAGAGAGAAAATCCCCGAATGACTCTCTGGGCACAACGGTATCCGACATGATGGTGTACGTTCCTCTCCGCTGGACTACTTCGAGAGAGCGGGCCGGCATCGAGTGACGCGCCTCGAGAAAGATCGCACGGTCCTTGTCAGTGGTCATGATTTTGACGGCGCTCCCATCGATATTGCAGGGCGCCTCGGTGAGTATCCCAAACCATTGCTCGGCGGCGCTGTCTACGGTAAGATCGTACAGCGGCACCTGCAGGTAGATGCCCACCTGATCCTTCCCGGAAAAGAGCTTATTCTCGTGATCCATATAGGCCCTGCAATTGACTCCGAAATATTCGAAGGCGCTCAATACGCTGAGATCTCCGGAGAGTCTCCGGTGAAGATACTCGTGGAAGAGGAGCATTTGAGACTCGTCGCTCAGGGAGAAGAAGAGATCGAGATAGTCATGCGGGCGCTGTGAGAGTCTGAGCTCACAGGCGGTAACGACACCGAAGATGCCCTCGCTACCGATAATGAGGTCGACGAAATCCATGACTCCGTCGGGGGAAGAGTATGGCCCGCTCGCATTCTTGACGGCCGGTCTTGAGTATCGGGGCACAGGAAGAAGGGTCTGTGAGTCTTTGTGTGCCAGGATGAAGGCCCCGTCGATTGAGAGATATTGCCCTCTGCGGGCCCGGACCATGGATCCGTCCGGCAGGAGGACGTCGAGTCTTTCGACCCAGTTTCTCATGGCACCAGGCTCCCCGGGGGTAAACCCCGAGGCATTGCATGCGATCGCGCCGCCCACCATGGCATCGGTTCTGCTGGTGGGGTCAACGGGGAAGATCAGGGCATTTGCGCTCAGACGGGTCACCTCTCTTCTGAGATCCTCCAGGATGATTCCCGCCGGAGATTGGACCGTCGCAGTTCCGGCATTCAGTCGGACGCCGGGGGTTTTCATGCGCTCCAGAGAGACAAGGACTCCGCCTTGGGGCGTGGCGCTGCCCGTGAGGTTCGATCTGCCCGCTGATATGGTACAGGGTATCTTTGCGGTGAAACAGGCGCGAGCTGCCGCGGCACACTCGCGCTCATTGCACGGCCGGCACGCTGCTGAAGCGGCGCCTGGGAGATTCGAACTGTCGACAATGAGCCCGCTGATGATATCGGGATCGAGCTCGAGAACCAGGCCGAACCGATCGCGAAGCACCTCTGCCAGCGAGGATAGAACTTTCGTGTCGCCGGGCGGTGAGGAAGCTGTATCGATAATGCGGCAGTCCTCGGGAGAGAGGATATCCTCGAGCGCGATCCGATTCGTCATACACCCTCCTTGAACATTGGAGCCGGAGCTTTCAGGAAAAAATGCAGGGCCGCCCGAGGCCCTGCATCGAAAATAGGGATACTTGAAAGAAAGGGAGTGGAGAAGCCCTTTTCTGTCTCCTGTCAAACATGGGTTCCTTATTACCCTGCCGAAATGTCCGCAGCAGGCGCGCGGGGTCTTGATGCCTCCGGCGTCCTTTAAAGCGTGTTCCCGATCGACGGTCAATCTTTCCCAGGGCCGCCTCCCGACTGTCTTTTACGCATCCGGGATCAGTTGCTGACGAATGAGCCGAGCCAGGTAACGGTCTGCGGGAAATAGGTCACGATGGCAAGGCCTATTACGATCAGTATAACGAAGGGCACGATGCCCTTGTAGACATCCCTGATGTTTATATTGTCCGGGTCTACGCCTTTAATATAGAAAAGGGCATAGCCGAAGGGCGGGGTCACGAAGGATGCCTGCAGGTTGACGGCCATACAGATGACAAACCAGACAAGGTCGAAGCCGAGATCCTGGGCAATGGGCAGGAAGATCGGAAAACAGATGAGCACGATTCCGATCCAGTCGAGGAACGCTCCCAGTACCAGGACGATGAGCTGCATGACCCAGAACGTCCCCCACTTTCCCAGGCCCAAGCCGGAGACAAAATCGGTGACCACATCTCCGCCGCCCACGCCGAGGAACACCCCGGTGAAACACGTGGCGCCGCACAGGATGATGATGACCATGCAGTTGGTCTTGGCCGTCTGCATGACCGCCTGGTACAGTCCTTTCCAGGTGAACCGTCCGTAGCCTATGACCATGAGGAAGGCCAGAAACGCACCGACCCCGGCCGCCTCGGTGGGTGTGGCGATCCCGAAGAAGATGGACCCCAGAACGCCGAGGATCAGGATCGCCGGTGGTACGAGCGACTTCATGACCATCTTGAACAGCTGCATATTGGTGATGCTCGCCCGTTCCTCCCTGCTGATGGGGGGGCCGAGCTGAGGATTGATCACGCAGCGGATGCCCACGTAGATCATGTAGAGGGCGGCGAGGATCAGGCCCGGGATCACGGCGCCGGCGAAGAGCTGTCCGACCGAAATGGTCGCCTCGCTCGCCATGAGCACGAGCATGATACTCGGCGGGATCAGGATGCCCAGGGAGCCTGCGGAGCATATGGCGCCGTAGGAGAGCTTCTCATCATACCCGTATTTTCTCATCATGGGCAGCGCCAGGAGGCCCATGGTGACGACCGAGGCCCCGATAATCCCGGTACAGGCGGCGAAAACAGTGCACACGACGATCACGGCCAGACCGATCCCCCCTCGGGTCTGTCCCAGGAGGTAGCGCATGGCAGTGAAGAGATCATCCGCCACGCCGGACCGGTCGAGGAACTGGGCCATGAATATGAACAGCGGTATGGCGAGCAGCACATAGTTGTCCATGGTCCCCCAGATGCGGTTCATGAAGATATAAAAAATAGACGGGCCCCAGCCTATGTACCCGAAGATGACTGCAAGGCCGCCGAGTACGAAAGCCAGAGGATGTCCCATGAACAGTCCGATGAGCAGCCCCGCAAACATGAGAACAGTGAGGAGTTCCGGACTCAAGTCCATCATATCTTTACCCCCTTGATGATGTACACCCGCTTGATCACCTCGGAAATCCCCTGGAGCGTGAGCAGGATGAAGGTGATGACGATAACGGTCTTGATGGGGTACAGGGGCGGATGGAACACGCTCCACGACGTCTCTCTCATCGCCCAGGAACGCGCGGCGAAGCTGTAGCCCTGCCAGATGCACACCAGGCAGAAGGGGAAGAAGAAGATGAGATACGTGATGATATCGAGAACGGCTTTCGCCTTCTCCGAGAGCATCATGGTGAACACATCCACCGACACGTGAGCCCGATAGAGGAGGGCATACGCGGCGACGATCATGAAGTGCAGCGCGAAGAGCTGCTTGAGCACTTCAAAGCTCCAGATCGTCGGCGAATTCAGAAATCTTCGGAGGATGACCTCCATAACCGTCAGGAGCACGAGGGGCACGATGACCCAGCCGAAGATCCTGCCCGTCCACTCACTGATTGAATCGAGTAGTTTGACCAATGATTTCACCTCTTGTCACCTCCTGTATGGAACACTCCACCGACTTGTCGCCCTGCTGCTGGTGGTGAAACGCATTTTTCTCCGGATCATCCCTTTCGGGCAGAAGCTTTTCATTATTCCAGGATATGGGCGCCCCTGCGGCGCAGGAAAAATTACCCTCTTGATGCAGTAAATCTCGGCTGAGGAGGGTTACCCTCCTCAGCCGAGAACGTGTCGTCAGTCAAGTTTCAGGTCTATTTTGGGATTGAACCCGAAGCCGAACGTGCCTTCCATCTCCCTCCATTTTGCGAAGGCTTTCCTGTACTTCATCTGTGACTCGATCGATTTCTTGAAGAGGGGATTGGCCTTTGCCGATTCCTGGGTGTGCTTGACCATCAGCTCTTCAATGGTATCGAGCACCGCATCGTCATATGTCGTGATCTGGATGCCCTTGTCGATAAACTTCTGGGTGAATTCCACCGTGTCGAAATACTGTTTTGTAGTGAATTCGAGGGCAGCGGCCTTGGCGGCGTATCTGAGGTCCTCCTGAAGGTCGGGGTCGAGCTTGTCCCACACCTTTTTGTTGATCATGACACCCATAACGGACGCCGGCTGATGCCATCCGGGAACAGCCCAGTACTTCGTGACCTCGCCGAACCCCATCCCCCAGTCTGAAGAGGGGCTGGAGAACTCCGCCGCATCGATCACGCCTTTCTGGAGGGCCTGATAGATCTCCTGGCCTGCCATGGCGATCTGCGCCGCCCCCAGATCCTGAAGGATTTTACCCTGGTGTAACCCTGACATGCGGATCTTCATGCCCTTGAGGTCCTCCAGTGTCCTAATGGGCTTGTTGCTCCTGAGGCCGCACTCCATGGGTGTAACACCTGTGATCAGATAGACCATCCCGAATTTTCCGTATGCCTCGTCATAGATCGCCTGTCCGCCTGCCTGATAGATCCAGAGCAGATAATCTATCGGGGTGAGCCCCATCGGGTAGGACCCGAGGGTGTCGAACACCAGGTCCTTGCCCGCCCAGTAGTTGGGCCAGTCACCGGCTGCCTCGATGGTGCCCTTGCTCACCGCGTCGAAAACCTCGTACGACGGCATCAGTGTTCCACCGGTAAAAAACTTAATCTCCAAGCGCCCCTTGCAGAGCTGGTTCGCAGCTTTCACGAATGCCTGATCAGCTTCGATCAGAGAGATCGACGGCGGCCAGGTGGATGTCATTTTCCAGCGTTCCTTGGCACTGGCAGGCGATGCGATGAGAAAACACATGATCAGGGCCGCTGCCATCCCGATAAGAAGACCTGTTTTTTTCATACTGACTACCTCCTTGGTTTTTTGTACAAGCTATCCGTAACATTAGAAAAACACCGCTCTGGTACGAACTTCCCCACACCGAATACCCCGCTCCCCTTTTCTCCGCTATTGGGGATGAATCACATCGCGGCGCACCGCGATGTGCAAAGAATCTCACGGCATATTGCCGGCTGTCGCACCGGGAATTTTCTCAGGCCCCTTTTTCCCGTATCCTCTCCTCCTCATCCGGCGTCCCCATACCGCCGTCCCCAACCGGCCTGCAGCGCCTGTGAAGCGTCCTTTCCCAGGCGGCTCCGTACACAGCTGCCGCTTCCTCATCGAAGAGTTTTCAGAAAAAGTCTCTTGCTCCGCCGTGCTCGCCAGTGTCCGGTAAATGCTTGCGGAGCTGCATGCCGGGGTAGGGGATGTGAGAGATAAACCGGGCTCTGTTCCGGTCTCCGGGTACCATGTCTGAAAGGAACCGGTCGCTTCCATACATGCTCCAATCAATTCACTGTCCATGAACCAGCAATAGTGCCGTCCCGGACACAACATACGATACTACCGCTCAATGCAGTGTTCTTGTAGCCGGTTCAAACATCCACCTGCCAATTCCATATCAAAAAGGACCCCGCTCCGACTGATAAAGCTGAAGCGATGTTGCTGCGGGAAAAAACATATCTCCCGATATCAAACGCCCCTTTGGTTGACTTGTCAAAAGCAAATACCAGACCAACTCGGGAATTCCAACGGCTTCTCTTTCCGGCAGAGCGCTCCGCATGAGCCGGCTGCGGCAGGGCTGGAGGTCATTGATGCCGGCGCGTTCCAGTTGTGACCCGCTCCGTCCTCTTTTCTGAAAGACAGACTGTCGGATCAATGACAAACCCATCCCTTCACAAACTTCGTGAGGACAATCAAGCATGAATGTGTTCCGTAAAACATGTATCCGAAGAGATACATGTTGACAGTTTGCTACACTTTCATTAAGGTATACAATAAGGCGGTATGTTATGGATACTCTGTATCGAGCCGTAGCGGATACATCAGAGGAGAGGACGTCTGCCCGGGAAATCCTTTCCCGAGAGGAAAAAACATCGCTCATCGAGCAGCTCGAGCTCTTCAAGCTCGTATTCGACAACTTCTACAACGGAATCATCGTCACCGATGCAGAGGGCTACATTCTCCTTTTCAACAAGCCATACGGTGAATTTCTCGGGGTCGAACCCGACCAGCAGGTCGGAAAGCACTGTACCGAGGTGGTTGAAAACTCGCGCATGCACATCGTGGGGAAGACCGGGATACCGGAAATCAATCAGGTACACCGCATCATGGGCCAGGATATGATCGTCCAACGTATCCCCCTGAGAAAGAACGACAAGGTGATCGCGGTATTCGGCCATGTCATGTTCAGGGACGTGCGCGATCTGGGAAAACTCGCCAAAAAGCTCTCTCATCTTGAATCAAAGGTAAAGCTCTACGAGCAGGAGCTCATGAACCTGCGCTCCACGAAATACACCCTGGAGAGCATTATCGGAAACTCTCCGGCGATCCGCGCCATCAAGAAAGACGCCCTGAAGGCGACGGCAAACAATTTCCCGGTTCTGATCACCGGGGAGAGCGGGACCGGCAAGGAGCTCTTTGCCCAGGCCATCCACCATGCGAGCTGCAGAAGGCTCTATCCCTTTGTGCGCATCAACTGCGCCGCCATCCCGAAAGAACTGATCGAGAGCGAGCTCTTCGGGTACGAGCGCGGCGCGTTCACGGGGGCCAAGGCGGAAGGGAAGCCCGGCAAGTTCGAGATCGCGAATCGAGGCACCCTGTTTCTCGACGAGATCGGAGACATGCCTCTGGAAATGCAGCCCAAACTGTTGAGGGTCCTTGAAGAGAAAGAGTTCGAACGCCTTGGAGGCACCCGGGTCATCCGCTCCGATTTCCGTGTCATTGCGGCAACCAACAAAGATCTCAGCGATCTTGTGGCGCAGGAGAAGTTCCGCACAGACCTCTATTACCGGCTGAACGTGATCCACCTGCACATACCGCCTTTGCGGGAGCGTCGCGACGATATCGCTCCTCTGATCAGCCATCTTCTGAAGAAAATGGCCCAGGAGGCGACATTTTCCGAGGTGTCGCTCGATCAGGAGGCGATGAAGATCCTCCTGTCATATAACTGGCCCGGCAATGTGCGCGAACTGGTCAATGTGCTGGAGTGCGCCCTCTCGTCGCTGGAACGGGATACCATCCAAGCCTGTGACCTTCCGTTTCATGTGCGGCGAAGCCGCGAACAAACGGCCGCTCCTTCGTACCAGTGTCTGAAGGACGAACAGATGAACGCTGAGAAGAAGGCGATCATCAAGGCCCTCAAGGAAACGAAAAGCAAATCCGAAGCAGCGCGGAAACTCGGCATTCACAGGACCCTCCTCTATAAAAAGATAAGGAAATATCAGATCTGCCTGTAAGTGTACCTTTGTTCGGGAAAGGGACGTTGCCTCGGCTCAGGGCTGAGACATACGCAGGCCTTGCGGCTGCAGGCAGCAGGGCTGCATAGGCGCCGAAACCCAGGTCGTCATGCACTCCGGCTTCCGGATGCTTCACGATATTCCCGCCTCTCGGACAGCAGGCCGAAAGGCGTCCTGTGTCTTGACGGATACATGGCTTCAAACTGTTTTACGTGATTCCGTTCGCCATACGGCATGTTCTCTGAGATGCCTGGGACGGCGCCCCGACCTTGAAAGAGTTCTCCTTTGCAGAGGCCCGAGAACCAAACGGCGTATTCACCCATCCGGATCGGAGCGCGGCATATAGTCCATGGCATATATTTTGAATGCTCATCAGGAGAGTTTCCTGCAGGGGGATCCGGCCGCGGCCGGTGTGTGAAGTGCGCTCTGATGCCGGGATACGCCGCGCACCAGCGGGCTCCGGAGAAAAACAGCACAGAAGGCACAATCATACGAAAAGGAGGACGCGATCTATGGCCAAGAAAGACGGAATTCACCCGATGCTTTCAACTCTGCCTCCTTCACGGATGCGCAAGGGGAAGATAGTAACTGCCGAGGAGGCCGTTCGAGTCATTCAGGACGGAGATACGATCGCAACGGGCGGGTTCGTCGGCATCGGCGTCCCGGAAGAGATTCACGTGAAGCTGGAGGAAATTTTTCTCGCGACCGGCAGGCCCAGAAATCTGACCCTTGTCTATGCTGCCGGCCAGGGGGATGGGAAAGATCGGGGGCTCAACCACTATGGCCACGAAGGCCTGGTCAAACGGGTCGTGGGGGGGCACTGGGCCCTCGCTCCGAAGCTGGGGAAGATGGCCTTCGAAAACAAGCTCGAGGCATACAATTTCCCCCAAGGGGTGATCTCACACCTGTTCCGGGACATCGCGGCCGGCAAGCCCAGAACCATCACGACGGTCGGGCTGAAGACCTATGTGGACCCGCGGTTTGGCGGAGGCAAGATCAACAGCAGCGCACAAGAGGATCTCGTCGAGCTTATCAATTTCGATGGGAAAGAATATCTTGCATATAAAACGTTTCCCATCAATGTGGGGATCATCCGGGGCACCACTGCGGACACGGACGGGAATGTGACCATGGAAAAGGAGGCGCTCACACTTGAGGCCTATGCCATCGCGGCAGCGGCAAAGAATTCGGGCGGCTTTGTGATCGTGCAGGTCGAAAGGATCGCGGAGAAGGGGACCCTCCCCGCACGGCAGGTCAAGATCCCCGGCATCCTGGTCGACTGCGTGGTGGTGGCGAGACAGGAAAATCATGCCCAGACCTTTGCGGAACACTACAACCCCTCCTTCAGCGCCGAGGTGAGGATCCCGATCGAGTCACTGCTTCCCATGCCGATGGGGCCCCGAAAAATCATCGCACGCAGGGCATCGTTCGAACTCCAGAAGAACAGCATCATAAACCTCGGCATCGGGATGCCCGAGGGGGTGTCCAATGTGGCGAACGAGGAGAAGGTGCTGGATTATATCACACTCACCGCAGAGCCGGGAATCATCGGTGGGCTGCCGGCCGGCGGGCTGAGCTTCGGCGCCGGCACCAACCCGGATTGCGTGATCGATCAGCCCTACCAGTTCGATTTCTACGACGGGGGCGGCCTCGACTGCTGCTTCCTCGGCCTGGCCCAGGCTGACAGGGAAGGGAACCTGAACGTGAGCAAGTTCGGACCCAAGTTCGCAGGCTGCGGGGGCTTCATCAACATCAGCCAGAACGCCAAGAAGGTGGTGTTCACCGGGACATTCACGGCCGGAGGTCTCAAGGTTTCGGTGAACGACGGGAAGCTCACCATCGAGCAGGAAGGCCGGGAAAAGAAGTTTCTGAACCAGGTCGAGCATGTGACCTTCAGCGGGAAGTACGCGGTGCAGAGAGGGACCCCGGTGCTCTACATCACGGAGCGTTGTGTGTTTTCGCTCACCAGGAAAGGAATGGAGCTCATCGAAGTGGCCCCGGGCATCGATATCGAGAAGGATATCCTAGCGCACATGGAGTTCAAGCCCGTGATACGCAGGCCGGTCCGCCTCATGGACAAGCGGATTTTCAGGCCCGAACCCATGCGCCTGAGAGACGATCTGTTCAGCCTGACCATGCAGGAGCGTCTCACCTACGACCCTGACGAAAACCTCTTTTTCGTGAACTTTGAAGGGCTCAGAATACGATCCTCAGAACAGATCAGGGAGCTGGAGAAGAACGTTGCCGAGATCCTCTCGCCGCTGGGGAAAAAGGTCGGCGCCATCGTGAACTATGACAACTTCGACATCACACCCGAGCTGGTGAGCGAATACACGGAAATGGTCAGACGCATCGTAAAGAAGTACTACACCCGGGTTACCCGCTACACCACGAATGCCTTCTTCCGGGTGAGGTTCGGAGAAGCCCTGAAAAGGCGGAAGCTCCCGCCTCATATCTACGAATCGCAGGACCAGGCCAAAAAGGCTCTCGGAGTCGAGTGATGCCGTTTTGCAACGGATGGGCGGAAGACACCCGTTTCCACCGCTTTCCGGATACAGGGAAAAGAGCTGTGTTTCCTCTACACCTGAAAGAAAGGAGAGAACCATGCTGCCGGAAGTAAAGACCATTCTCTATGCCACAGATCTGTCAAAGAACTCGGCGTTTGCCTACAGGTATGCCTTGAGCTGTGCGGAGAAGTATGGCGCCATGATCACCATCATCCACATCATCGAGGACATCGGACCCTGGGCACGGTCCATGCTGGAGGCCTATCTGCCTGAAGGGCACAAGGAAGAAGTCATCAAGAAATCCATCCAGCGCATCCAGAAGCGCCTCGAGGTCTTTTGTGACGCTCATGCCAGGGACAATCCCGAGTGCTCGATGCGGGTCGGCTCTATCCTGGTGTACGAGGGGAATCCGGCGGAAGAGATTCTGAAACAGGCAAAAAAAATCAGCGCCGACATGATCGTCATGGGCTCTCACGGCAAGGGGTCGAGCACCCATCCGTTTTTCGGAAGTGTCGCCAAGCGGGTCGTGGGGCTTTCACGGGTGCCGGTGGTCGTGATCCCCATCCCGGAGGAGGAAACCGAGTTCGCCTTCCGGGAGATCTGATATCGATGCGCAGCCCGTCTTTTTACCATGACGGGACGAGAGACGGCGGAATGCCGGAATGAAAAATCTCTGCGGTTCGAACGGCCGGGAATGACTCAATGAAGCGGAAGTTGCGCGGATATTGCGCAGCAGCCATCAAGTGGGGCTGAGCCGTGTCGGAGCCGTTGAAATGAGAACCCGCTGCAAAGGCTCTCCGCACGAGTGTCGTTCATTGCCGCCGGACGATTCGGGGCGATGAGCAGGAGAAGGGCTGCATCCTTGTTCCCGGTGCAGACCTTCTCCCGCTCATGCATATGCGTTGTGCTACAGCATCTCGATGGCGGTGGCCATGGAGACTCCGCCGCCGCCGCACAGAGTGGCGAGGCCGAGGGTCTTGCCGCGCTTTTTCATGGCGTGGATCAGGGTCACGATAATCCGCGCCCCGGTGCTTCCGACAGGATGGCCCAGCCCGATGCCGCTGCCGTTGACATTGGTGATCTCGCGGTTGATGCCGAGCTCTTTTTCGCAGCCGAGGTACTGGCCTGCAAATGCCTCGTTGAGCTCGATGAGCTCGAAGCTGTCGATCGTGAACCGGGGATTTTTCCTGAGGAGATCTCTGACCGCCGGAACCGGGCTCAGTCCCATGACCGAGGGATGGCATGCGCCCCGGCCGCTGGCGACGATGCGGGCCAGAGGCTTGAGGCCGAGCTCGCGGGCCTTGTCTGCAGACATGATGATCATGGCAGAGGAGCCGTCGTTCAGGCCCGATGAGTTACCGGCCGTGACCTTGCCCACCTTGGGAACGAACGCGGGCGGAAGCTGCGCCAGGTCTTCCATGGTAAGTCCCGGCCTGAAGTGCTCGTCCTTGTCGAAGATCACCGGCGGCTTGCCCTTCTTTTTCTGAGGTATCTCTACAGGCACGATCTCTTCCTTGAAATCGCCCTCCTTGGTGGCGCGCTCGGCATTGTTGTGGCTCCGGAGCGCAACCTCGTCCATCTCCTGCCTGCTGATATTGTGGATGTGGGCGATGAACTCGGTCGTGTGGCCCATGATGTAGGGCTTGCCTTTGTACATATCGAACAAGGGGCCTTCCTTCAATGGACCGTCGTCCGAGAGCGGCATGACGTACGATCCGCAATGCAGGGCCCGGATCAGTGCATCCACGAAGACCTTGTCCTGGAGCCTGCATCCCCAGCGTGCGTCGGTCGAGATGTACGGGACCCCGGACATATGCTCGACACCGCCCGCGAGAATGATGTCCGCCATTCCGGCCTGGATCATGGCTGCGCCGCTCAGCACCGCCTCCATGCCCGAGATGCAGACGCGGTTGACCGTGACCGCGGTCACGGTATCAGGTATACCGGCCAGCAGCGCGGCGACCCTCGTGACATTGAGGGTATCGGCAGGGTCCATACAGCATCCGAACCGTACATCGTCGATCATGGCGGGATCGATCCCGGCGCGCTTGACGGCCTCTTTCATGGTGATGCTCCCCAGGCGGGCAGCAATCACGTCCTTGAGCGTTCCACCGAAGGTTCCGATAGCGGTTCTGCACGCAGATACAATAACTACGTCTTTCATGAAAGCCCCCTTCAAATAGTATCGTGTCTTGGACTCGGCGCATGAGTATGGTAAAAATGAATACTCATTCATTGACACGTATATCTAAAATGGGTTAATAAGTAAAGAAAAATCATTGTCCCCGGCCGTTGCGCCGCAAGAACAGATTACCTTATCATAGATATCCGCCGGCTTTGAGACCGGCGGATCGCCAAGGCTCTTCAGGTGGGAGAGAGATGGGCGGAGAGAAAAACGTCGCGGTCCGTGCGTGCAGACGCTGCGGGACGTGCTGTCTCGCCGACATGATCGCCTGCGCCTCGTCGGAAGATCTGGCCAGATGGAAAAGGGAAAACCGGCAGGACATCCTGCATATCATCGAAAACGAGCATGCCGTATGGCTCGGCGATCACTTCATCTCCAGCCTCACCGGCAGGCCCATATACGGATGTCCTTTTCTCGAGATGAAGGACGGCGTCTTCAGCTGCAGCATCTACGAGACAAGGCCCCAGGTATGCAGAGACTACCAGCCGGGATCGTCTCGGATTTGCCCGCAGTATAGGGACGAGTGAGACATCGGCCGGCAGGAGCAATGGTCCGGCCCCCGGCCTGCGCGATCACCGTCCGGCGACGTGGAGCAGGCGCGTCCTCTTGTGCAGGTATCGCAGAAGTACGAACCCGAGAGAGGCGAACAGGAAGAGAGCCGTGGTCTCGAGTTCGAACTCCAGGCTGCCCTTTGCCAGCAGGTCCTCGATGTAATCCAGCAGCGTGAACGCAACGATCACCCCGAATGCGGTCTGATATTCCCTCTTCAGGGCGGTCCGCCAGCAGAACCGGCGAACGGGAGGAATCCACAGGGATATCTGCGGTAGGAATGCGGGCGTCTTTTCAGCCCACGCCAGGTACTCGGACCCGAACCGCTTCATCAGAAACGCCTCTTCAGCGCAGGCGACCCGCTCATAGTGCAGGCAGCAGGCCAAGAGACCCAACGCCGTAAACAAAAGGCTCCCGGTCGCGAACAGAAACCCTATCATGATGATGGTGTTGGCAACGTAGAGAGGGTGACGGACGGTCGAATACATTCCGGTCGTGTTCAGCTCGTCCGCAACCTGACCTTTCCTCGTGTTGCGGCCGGATGTCCGCCGGGGGACGTAGCCCACGGCCGCCACTCTCAGTGCGACCCCCGCCGCGCTGATTCCGAAACAGAACCAGTCGAACACATCGTCGACGAGATCGCCGAAGCGGATCTCTATCCATTCGGAATCCTGGAGGACAAAGAACATTGCGGGAATTAAAAGAAGAGGCACATAACCCCGATATCGAAAGAGCACCTCTCCCTGCTTCTGGATGGTGTCACGTATCATCATGTGCAGCCTCCTGCTCAGAAGAATCGCCAGTCGGGGGCTTTCGAAACCGCGGCCGCTGTGCCCCGGTGCCGACCGACTGCTCTTCATGTAGTTTCCGGATACGCTCGCATATGAGTTTCCTCTGCCGATCATCAATCAGCTGCGATCATAAAAATTTCATTGGTCACGAACTGTCTTACGACAACTCATCGGCTTTCCCGGCTACTTCCCAGTTCTTAACAGATCTTGTCGTCGCGTTTCAAGCCTCCTTTTTTTGGACAAAAGGGAGGCTTCACATATGACGATTCCCGCCGCCGAGCCCGTACGGCAGGACAAACGGGCCCGGGAGGAAATCGCGGGAAGTGAGGGCCTGTCTTCGGTTTCTCCGCGCGGGGCCGTGGCAGACGCGTCCGGATGAGTGCCCGGTCACGTTCTCACCCGAGGCAGGTCAGCCCAGGATGTGGTGAACCGCGGGGACTTTTTCGCCTGCCTCATCCACCAGGGGCGCTCGAAGCCCGATGCCGCGAAGCCGACGGTCCCTCTGCCCCACCGGGCGTTGATTCCGTCCACCGCCTCCATGAGGGCGAGCTGCTTCGGCCCTTCGCGGCTCGGGTGGAAGAGGTTCATCTGGACCCGGCCCCGGGGCACGATACCCGCGAGCATGACGCACGCCTTACGATATGCGGGACCTTTCCGATAGACGCGCTTCAGAAGAGCTTTGGAATAGCAGGTGAGCTCGGGCGTGTAGGCCGTTGCCACCGGTATGTTCGTAGAAGCGATGCGGGTGGGGGGAAAGCCCTCATTGAAAGGAAACTCCACGAGCATGACCTGGATGAATGAGGAGGCGCATTCCTGCCGGCGGAGTTTTTCCGCGGCGCGGGCCGTATAGGCGGCCGCAGCCTCCTGCAGCTCGTCGATGTCATAGACCTTTCGGCCGAAGGACCGCGAGCAGATGATGGTCCTGCTCGGCTGCACTGCATCTTCCAGTGGGATGCAGGAAACACCCCTCAGCTCTTTGACCGTACGCAGGCCCGTGACCGTGAGATGCCTGAGCGCCCACTCGTCGCTCACCCCGCTCAGGTCGCGGGCGGTGAGTATCCCGCGGCGCCTGAGGAGCCTGGCGTAGCGCCTGCCGATGCCCCAGACGTCCTCCACGTCGATCGATGCGAGGACTTCCCGGGCGCATCCGGTGATGTCGAAGACCCCCTTGAGCCCGGGGTTTTTCTTCGCGACTCTGGCCGCGACCTTCGCCAGGGTCTTGCTCGGACCGATTCCGATGGATACCGGCACGCCCACCCACTTTCGGATGCGGGCCTGAAGAGATCTGCAGAACTCTTCTGCATCAGCCGGAAGTCCCGCAAGGTTCAGGAACGCCTCGTCGATGGAGTACACCTCCACTTCCGGGCAGAAACGGTTCAGCACGTCCATGACGCGCCGCGAGATGTCTCCGTAGAGGCTGTAGTTGGATGAATAGACATGCACGCCGTGCCTGGCGATGAGCGTGCGGCATTCGAATACGGGCTGGCCCATGCGGATGCCGACGGCCTTGGCCTCCTCGGACCGGGCGATGACGCACCCGTCGTTGTTGGACAGCACCACCACGGGCCGGTGTGCAATGGCCGGGTTGAACACCCGCTCGCAGGAGACATAGAAGTTGTTGCAGTCGAGAAGGGCAAAGAGCGTGTCCATGGACATTCCTCACGTCTTGTGGATCACATAGGTGACGACGCCCCAGACCTCGACGGTCATATTCTCGGTGATCTCTATGGGGGCGAACTCGGTGTTCTCGGCCAGGAGAAACGATCTGCCCGACTTGCGCTGGAAACGCTTCACCGTAAACTCCCCGTCGAGGGCCGCGATCACGATGCTGCCCGGGGCAGGCTCCAGAGCCCTGTCCACGATCAGTATGTCTCCGGGGTGGATGCCCGCGCCGATCATGGAGGTGCCTTCCGCGCGCACGAAGAACGTGGCCGAGGGGTGCTCGATGAGAAACTCGTTCAGATCCAGCGACTTGTCGATGAAGTCGTCCGCCGGGGAAGGGAAGCCCGCGGATACGCGGGCCGTGAAGAGCGGGATCTTGAGGCTGGTCCCGCCCTCGAAACCCCACACCTCCTTCACGTGCATCCGCTCTCCTGGCATGGCCGAAAATTCTATCACTAAGTGCCGGTGATGTAAAGGGATCTCGAACGAAGGCTTCCATGTGCGGACTGTGAAGGCTATGCGTTCATGAAGCGCTCAATTTCTTTTCTCCTCCGGCCGAACAGCTATACATGGCCCAGGGTTCATGAGGTATTGACTTGAGGTCTGGTGATCCTATAAAGGTACTAAGGCGTCAAAATTTATAAGGGAAGGGAATATGTTCAATCTGAAATTTCAAGAAGTTGTAGGGTTTCTCCTCGGGCAGGAAAGCCATGAAGAGAGGCTCGGCATATGTTACCCTCCATTGGATGTGTATGAATGCTCCGATGAGCTCTGCATAGAGATTGAGATTCCCGGCGTGAGTCAGGAAGAGGTCAATGTCGAGGTGATCGGCAGGACGCTGGTCATCAGCGGAATGAAGAGGGACACACTGGCGAACAGGGGAGTCCGCTACATCAGGATGGAACGAGGATTCGGAAGATTCAGGAGGGAACTGGATATTCCCGAAATATTCGATCTGGAAAAAGTGGATGCCAGGTACTCCGACGGGATCCTGAAAATTCGCATAGCACGGTCGGACGACAAGGCAAAGCTCGTCAAGCGGATCATAATCGAATAGGAGTATAGTGAATGGAAAATGAAAAACAGGCAATAGATATCCCTACAAACATCCCATTACTCCCCATCAGAGACGTGGTGATATATCCGTATATGATCCTGCCGCTCTTCGTGGGCAGGGGTTTGTCCATCAAGGCGGTGGACGAGGCGCTGAACAAGGACAGGTACATCTTTCTCGCCGCGCAGAAAGACTCCACGGTCGAGGAACCCGAGGAAGATCAGATCTATACCGTCGGCACTGTGGCCATGGTCATCAGGATGCTCAAGCTCCCGGACGGGAGGGTGAAGATCCTGGTGCAGGGCGTGGCGAAGGCGAGAATCCGGAAGCTCTACAAGGACGACCGCGGCTTTTACACCGTTGATATCGAGAAGGTCGAAGAGCCCGAGATCAAGGAAGTGACCGTCGAGGTCGAGGCCATGATGCGTTCGGTCAAGGAGCAGTCCGAGAGGATTCTTCAGCTCAGAGGCATCGTGTCGCCCGACGCGCTGTCCATCCTGGAGGCGATCGACGATCCCGGCAGGCTTGCCGATCTGGTTGCGTCGAACCTGAGGCTCAAGGTCGACGAGTCGCAGCATGTGCTGGAGATCATCGACCCCATCGAGCGGCTCAAGCACGTCAACGGCTTGCTCTCCAAGGAAATGGAGCTCTCCGAGGTCCAAGCCCGCATTCAGACCCAGGCCAAGGAAGAGATGAGCAAGACCCAGCGCGAATACTTCCTGCGCGAGCAGCTGCGCGCCATCCAGCAGGAGCTGGGCGAGGTGGACGAGAAGAGCAAGGAGATGGAGGAGTACCAGCTGAAGATCGAGAAGGCCGGCATGCCCGACGAGGTGAAAAAAGAGGCCAACAAACAGCTGGATCGGCTCAAGATGATGCATCAGGACTCCGCGGAGGCCAACATCATCCGGACATATCTGGACTGGATGACCGACCTGCCGTGGGGCCATTCAACTCACGACAGCCTCGACATCAAGAAGGCGGCCGTCATTCTCGACGAGGACCACTACGGCCTCGACAAGGTCAAGCAGCGCATCCTCGAGTATCTCGCGGTGAGGAAGCTCAACCCGAATAAGAAGGGCGCCATTCTCTGCTTCGTGGGGCCTCCGGGCGTCGGGAAGACGTCGCTCGGCAGATCCATCGCACGCGCCCTGGGAAGAGAGTTCTACCGGCTCTCCATCGGCGGAGTGCGCGACGAGGCGGAGATCCGCGGTCACAGGCGCACCTACATCGGTGCTATGCCCGGCAGGATCATCCAGGGCATCAAACAGGCCGGCTCGAACAACCCGGTGTTCATGATCGATGAGGTGGACAAGATCGGGCAGGATTTCAGGGGAGACCCCTCTTCGGCGTTGCTGGAAGTGCTCGACCCTGAGCAGAACTTTTCCTTCCAGGATCATTATCTCAATGTGCCCTTCGATCTGTCCAAGGTCATGTTCATCACCACCGCGAACCTGATGGATCCCATCCCCGGACCCTTGAAGGACAGGATGGAGATCATCGAGCTGCCCGGGTACACCGACCAGGAGAAGCTCCAGATCGCCAAACGCTATCTGGTGAAGCGGCAGGTGACCGAGAACGGCATGAAGATGGAGGACGTGGTGTTCTCCGACGACGCCATTCTCGACGTTATCAACCACTACACCAAGGAGGCGGGCGTCAGGAACCTGGAGCGCGAGATCGGATCCATTATCCGCAAGGTGGCAAGGGACATCGCGGAGAAGGAAGGCAGGCGCAAGAAGGTCTACCGCATCACCGCCAAGACCGTGCCCAATTACCTCGGGGTGCCCAAGTACCTGCCCGAGCAGGAGCGCACCGAGCACGAGGTGGGCGTCGCCACCGGGCTCGCCTGGACGCCGTTCGGCGGAGAGATACTCTATATCGAGACCTCGGTGCTTCCCAGCAAGGAAGGCAAGGGCGGCGGCCTGGTGCTTACCGGGCAGCTCGGCGACGTGATGAAGGAGTCCGCACAGGCCGGGCTCACCTATGCCCGCTCAAGGGCGGACAAGCTGGGGATCTCCTCGGCCTTCACCCGGGAGTCGGATGTGCATATCCATGTCCCGGCCGGCGCGATCCCGAAGGACGGACCGTCAGCGGGCATCACCATGGCTACCGCCGTCATCTCGGCACTGACCAACAAGAAGGTGAGAAAAGACATCGCCATGACAGGCGAGATCACGCTCAGGGGCAAGGTGCTTCCCATCGGCGGCCTCAAGGAAAAGACCCTTGCCGCCCACCGGAACAAGATCTTCGACATCATCATCCCCAAGGATAATGTCAAAGACCTGGAAGACATTCCCTCGGTCATCAAGGGTAAGGTCAGGTTCCATCCGGTCAGCTCCATGGACGAGGTGCTGGAGCTGGTGTTCGTGGATCAGAAGGAAGAGAAGAAGACCGGCCAGGAGCCGCCCAGGCGGAGAAGCGTGAGGAAGGAAGGCAAACCCGCCGAGCAGGCGGCGCATTGACCGTCCGGGCCTTTCAGACGGTCGTGATTCGTACGGATAATGCTGAAGCCCTCTCCCACGAGGGCTTCAGCCTTTTATTACGCCCGCAAACACGCGGGCGATCGTGGGTCCCGCCTTTTCAGCCATTGCGATGACGTGCTCCAGTGGGGCGGGTGTATACCGGTCCGGGTCGTTGTTGTTGGTGACGGCCGAGATTGCGAGCACCTCCATACCGCAGTGAGCGGCCTGGATGACCTCCATCACCGTTGACATGCCCACCGCGTCCGCTCCGAGCATGCGGAGCATTCGCGTCTCGGCCGCGGTCTCCATGGAAGGTCCGGGCACCTGTACATACACGCCCTCCTTGAGATCTATTCCGCTGTCTCGTGCAAAAGATCTCGCCTCGGCTATGAGGGCTGGACTGTACGGCCTGGTCATATCCGGGAACCTGGGCCCGAGCTCCTCGATATTGGGGCCGGTGAGCGGGCTCTGAGCGGTGAAATTGATGTGGTCGGTGATGAGCATGGCGCTGCCCGGAACCAGGTCCGGCCGCAGGCCACCGGCCGCGTTCGAGATGAAGAGCCTCCGGATGCCCATGTAGGCGAATACACGGATCGGAAAGGTTACCTCCCGGGGTGAGTATCCCTCGTACAGGTGGAATCTCCCGCTCATGACCGCCACGCGCGCATTCCCCAGGGTTCCGAACAGGAGTCTTCCCGAGTGGCTCTTCACCGAGGAAACCGGGAACCCGGGAATGTCTGCGTACGGGACCGCCCTCTCGACGGCTATGGACTCTTCCATGACGCCCAGACCTGTGCCCAGGATCACGGCAATGTCGGCCCGGGCGATGGAGAGAAGATGATCGGCGGCGAGCCGTTCCTGAGAAGGGTTCATTTTTCCAGTGGCACCGCTTCGTCGATGAGCATGACGGGTATGTCGTCCTCGATGGGGTACTTCACCCTGCAGGCATTGCAGACGAGCCCGCTCTGATCGTCTTCCAGAACGAGCTCTCCCTTGCATTTGGGGCAGGCAAGGATATCGATCAGCTTCTTGTCAATGGGCATATGAAAATCCTCCTGATTACCGTATGTCATTGCAGATGCGCGGATGTCAATACGTGAAAGAGCGTGAAATCGTGAGGCACTGGGGAGTGGCCGCGTTTCTGAGATTTCCTGCATCCCCTCAGGCAATGTGAACACGCCCCGATACGGCCCGGTGTGAGGCTGTGGCACGCGTGCGGAGCAGGCCGACGGGAAGGTGACTGCGATGAAAACAGGCCTTATGCAGTGCTTGCTGTTGCCGTCACCTTACATTTTTTTATCATGCGGACGCTCACCTATGTCGGGGTTGAGCAGCCCGGCCACATATTCCTGAACGTAAGCCGCTTCTATATGGCCGTGGTGATGGTCGCTCCTATGGCCGTAGTCATGCTCACCGCCATGCGGAACATGTTCCCGAACAAGCGCCTCAACACCGGCATGTATGCCTTCAGTGCAATTGTTTTCATAGCGGCCTTCATCGCCATCCGCGCTCAAACCTTTGTGGGCGACACCCGGTTGTCCCGCTCGATGATCCCCGCATCATTCGATCGCCATCAAGAACTGTGAGAAGGCGCGCCTTCAGGGCCCGGAAGACATCGAGCTCCGCGAAAAAATCACCCGGTCCCAGCGCAGGGAGGTCGCGCAGATGCGGGCTATTTTCAAACGGCTCGAAAGCTGATCTCTCACCGGCTTTTTCAGCACCCGTGAAGCGGCCGTCCGAAGGAAAGTATGGGCGGGCTCCTATCTCATCCGGGCAATGAGAGCCTGTTGCCGCTTTTCCATTTATTATTATTGACAGGCCTCCCCATCCATCATATAGACCTCCTTCGTATGTTTATTATAATAAACTATATGTCAAACTATAAGATTATGATGCGGACGCAGGAGCGCGCCATAATATGATCGGGAGACGCATTGAAGATAGGTGAAAAGATAAAAAACCTCCGTCTGGCCCAAGAGTTGA